>Ga0255338_1000085_pt1 | contig 406035 bp, 381 predicted proteins | sample MeOH1_35cm_T4_19_FD_203715 | JGI IMG/M metagenome (GOLD analysis project Ga0255338, IMG submission 203715) | Sandy soil microbial communities from University of British Columbia, Vancouver, Canada - MeOH1_35cm_T4_195 | ecosystem: Engineered > Artificial ecosystem > Sand microcosm >... | reverse complement strand
CGGGCGGCAGAAAAACGCAAGGCCGGCGCACTATCTACGCCACGGGCTCAAGGCCCCAGGGTGGGCACGGCGTCCGGCCTTGACGAAAACTGTAAACCTCAGGCTGGGGGATAAATACAAGGGTGGGCAAAGCGCAGCGTGCCCACGCGGTTCTTTGAATCCGGATTACGAGAATTCATGAAGGCTTTTTTCCTTACTATTGCGTTCCCTCAATCACTCCGCCAATCTGCAATCCGAGCGCCGACATGGGGTCAGCGTGGGCACGCTGCGCTTTGCCCACCCTACAAAACTGCACAAATTCGCTGAAGGGTTTCCGATGTGATTGGTTGCCTGTAGGAGCGGGCCATGCCCGCGACAGGAACGTTGCAATCAGTCGCACCGATGCGCCATTTGCGACATCGCGGTCGCGGGCATGGCCCGCTCCTACAAAAATCGCGCCTGCATAGGGCGGATAGCGCTGCGTATTCTGCCTTTCGTGTTAAACAGACCATCCTTGCTACGGCGTGCCCGGCACTGGAATGGGCCGAGTTCGGCATGATCCGAACGGCGGGCAGAGCCAGAATCAAGTCGCCCGGAGCGTCCCATCCAGGGCTGGGGCCGGCGCCTGCCGGGAGCGTCCGTGCCGCCTTGGCCGGGGTTTCTTAACCTGTTCTTGCGGCTGCTTCCCGATAATCGGGTGCTTGATCGTCAAATCGCTGACAGGCAGGGCGCCACGCATGAATCGAACGGCAGAAAACGCAGTCAGCAAGGTGCCGGCGCTGACCCTGATGTTCTGGATCATCAAGATCGCCGCCACCACGCTGGGCGAAACCGGCGGCGACGCGGTGTCGATGTCGATGGACCTGGGCTACGCGGTGGGCACGGCGATTTTCGCGGCGATTTTTGTGGCAGCGGTGTGGGCGCAGATCACGGCCAAGCGCTTTCACCCCTTTCTTTACTGGGCCACCATCATCGCCACGACGACGGTCGGTACCACGCTGGCGGATTTTGCCGACCGCTCGCTTGGGGTGGGCTACGCCGGTGGCAGTTCCGTGTTGTTCGTCCTGCTGATGGCATCGCTGGCAACGTGGTATTGGTCGCTCGGCTCGGTGGCCGTGGACAGCGTGGCCTCGCCCAGGTCGGAAATGTTTTATTGGGTGACGATCATGTTTTCGCAGACGCTGGGCACGGCGCTGGGCGACTGGACCGCGGACACCGCCGGCCTGGGTTACACCGGGGCAGCCATCGTGTTTGGCGGCGCGTTGGCGCTGATCGCAGCCGCGTACTTCTGGACCCGCATTTCACGAACGGCGCTGTTCTGGGCGGCATTCATCCTGACGCGGCCGCTGGGCGCCGTGGTCGGCGATTTTCTGGACAAGCCGGTCAGCGCCGGTGGCCTGGCACTGAGCCGCTATTGGGCATCGGCCGTGCTAGTGGTGTTCATCGTGGCCAGCATCGTGGCTTTTCCCCAGCGTTCCGCTCGCGGCGCTGGGCACTGACTGGCCGGGTGATTGCCGGCTTCAGTCGAGCAGATGGCTGACCATGCCGTCGGCGAGCTTGGGCTCGAACCAGGTGGATTTGGGCGGCATTACCTGGCCGGCGTCGGCCACCGCCATCAGGTCGTCGAGCGAGGTGGCGTACAGCGCGAAGGCCACCGCCATCTCGCCGCTGTCCACGCGGCGTTTCAGTTCCCCCAGGCCGCGGATGCCGCCGACGAAGTCGATGCGCTTGTCCCGCCGCGGGTCGCTGACGCCAAGAATCGGCTCGATCAGGTACTGGTGCAGCAGGCTCACGTCGAGCCTTCCTACGGGGTCGGCCGGCACCCGGCCGGGCTTCAGGCTCAGGCGATACCACTGGCCGGCCAGATACATGCCAAAGGTGTTCAGGGCCGCGGGGCGCGCCTCGGTGGCGACCGGCTCGATCTCGAAATGCTCGGCCACGCGCGCCGTGAAGGCGGCCTGGTCCAGACCGTTCAGGTCGGTCAGCAGGCGGTTGTAGTCGAGGATCTTCACCTGGTCGTGCGGAAAACTGACGGCCAGGAAGTAGTGGTGCTCTGCATCCGCAGGGCCGCCGCGCTGGGCGGCCACGCGCGAGGCGGCGGCGCTGCGGTGGTGACCGTCCGCGATGTAGAGCACGCCAAGCGCCTCGACCGCCGCGCTGATGGCGGCGATGTCGGCCGCGGCGTCGATCACCCACAGCGTGTGGCGCACGCCGCCGTCGGCCACCACGTCGGCCGCCGGCTCGCCCTGGCTTGCCCGGGCCAGCACGCCGTCCAGCGCTTGCGTGGCCCGATGCACCAGGAATACCGGCCCGGTCTGCGCGTTGCTGGTGTCGATGTGCCGCACGCGGTCGTTTTCCTTGTCCGGGCGGGTGAATTCGTGGCGGCGGATGCGGTTCTCGTCGTAGGCATTGACCGAGGCGGCCAGCACCAGCCCAAGCTGCGCGCGCCCGTCCATCACCAGCCGGTAAGCGTAATAGCAGGGCGCATCGTCCTGGCGCAGCACGCCGTCCGCGATCATGCGCCGCAGGTTTTCGGCGCCCTTGGCGTAGACAGCATCGGCGTAGGGATCGGTGTCCGCCGGCAGGTCCACTTCGGGCCGCGACACGTGCAGGAAGCTCAGCGGCCGGCCTTCGACCATGGCCCGCGCCTCGGCCGTGTTCATCACGTCATAGGGCGGGGCGATGATGACGGCGGCACGGCCCGGTGCCGGACGCAGGCCTCGAAACGGGCGGATCAGGGACATCGGGCAATCCTCGAACGGACAAACAAAAAAGCGCCTGGCTCCGGCGGGAACCAGGCGCTGGTTGATTTGATATGCGGTCAGGCGGCCTGTTGCAAGGCGGCGATGCGCTCGTCCAGCGGCGGGTGCGACATGAACAGCCGCGACATGCCCTTGCCGCCGGAAATGCCGAACGCGGCCAGCTGCTCGGGCAGCACCGCCGGCTCGTGGGCGGCCTTCAGGCGCTGCAGGGCGGCGATCATCTTGCCGCGGGTGGCCAGGTGCGCGCCGCCCCGATCGGCCCGGAACTCGCGCTGACGGCTGAACCACATCACGATCACGCTGGCGACAACGCCAAACAGCAGCTGCGCCACCATGGTGGCAATGAAAAACCCGACGCCCTGGCCGTTCTCGTTGCGAAACACCGCGCGGTCGATGAACTGGCCGACCAGGCGCGAGAGCACGATCACGAAGGTGTTCAGCACGCCCTGGATCAGCGTCAGGGTCACCATGTCACCGTTGGCGACGTGGCTGATCTCGTGGCCCAGCACGGCCTCCGCCTCGTCGCGCGACATGGCGCGCAGCAGACCGCTGCTGACGGCCACCAGGGCCTTGTTGCGGCTCATGCCGGTGGCAAAGGCGTTCACGTCCGGTGCGTCGTAGATGGCGACCTCCGGCATGCCGATGCCGGCCAGCTCGGCCTGCCGGCGCACGGTGTTCAGCAGCCAGGTTTCGGTTTCGTTGCGGGGCTGGTCGATGACCTGCGCGCCGACCATGCGCTTGGCGGTCCACTTGGACATGGCCAGCGAGATGAACGCGCCACCCATGCCGAACACCGCGGCAAACACCAGCAGCGGCGCCAGGCCGCCCTGCTCCGGACGAATGCCCAGCAACGGCATGATGATGCTCAGCGCGATGCTCAGGACCAGCATCACGGCCAGGTTGGTGAGGACGAACAGCACGATGCGCTTCATGTAGGTACCTTGGCTCGGCATCCGCGATGGGACGAACTGAATGCCAAGATAGGGGCGGCGCCGGTCCAGTTCAAGTCAGGGCGGCGACGTGGCGCGTGAAATTTCGCTACTCTCGCCCGCCAGCCCGATCAGACGTGGCCATATCTTCATGAATTGGCCTTACCGAACGATCGTTTTCTGCAAGGTCAAAAAAATCGGGAGGGCCGAGGCACTCCCGATTGGAGGTTAAGAGGAGGAGAAACGACGTTCATTGCGAACGTCGGGGCGAATCTTAAAAGGCCCCTGCCGATCCTGTCAACCTATTTTTTTGCGATCGCAAAATAATTTTACGGAGCATCCCTTGACCCCCGTCACGCAGTTCCTGGAACGTGGCTCCCATCGCCTCGCGTATGAACATATCGTCGGCCGCACGCCCGGCGTGCTGTTCTGTGGCGGTTTCATGTCCGACATGACCGGCAGCAAGGCCACGGCCCTGGCAATCCATTGCCGCCAGCAGGGCCGCGCCTTCGTGCGCTTCGATTATTCCGGCCACGGCGCGTCGGGCGGGCGCTTCGCGGACGGCTGCATCGGCGACTGGCTGGGCGACGCGCTGGCGGTGCTGGATGAGCTCGCCGCTGGCCCGCAGGTGGTGGTCGGCTCCAGCATGGGCGGCTGGATCGCGCTGCTGCTGGCGCTGGCCCGTCCGCAGCGGGTGCGCGCGCTGGCGTTGCTGGCACCGGCGCCGGATTTCACTCAGGCGATCTGGGACGACGAGCTGTCGCCCGCCGAGCGCGAGCGGATGGGGCGCGACGGCCACATCGAACGCCCGTCCGAGTACAGCCAGCAGCCGTACCTGATCACGCGCCGGCTGATCGAGGATGGCCGCCGGCACCTGCTGCTCGACGGCCCCATCGACATCCGCTGCCCGGTGCGCATCCTGCACGGCATGCGTGACAGCGACGTGCCGTGGCGGCGCTCGATCACCCTGGTGGAGCGCCTGCAGGGTGACGACGTCGCGCTGACGCTGCTCAAGAACGGCGATCACCGCCTGTCGAACCCGGACGATCTGCTGCGCCTGACCGGCACGGTGGACGCCCTGTGCGAGGGCGTGAACTGAGCACCCCGCGCTCCTAAACCTCCGCCAGGTCGCCCTTGTCCTCCAGCCAGCGGCGGCGGTCCTGGGCGCGCTTTTTGGCCAGCAGCATGTCCAGCATGGCGTTGGTGTCGTCGCCGTCGTCGACGGTGAGCTGCACCAGCCGGCGGGTGTCGGGCGCCATCACGGTCTCGCGCAGCTGCGGCGGGTTCATTTCGCCCAGGCCCTTGAAGCGCAGCACGTTGATCTTGCCCTTGAGTTTCTCGGCCGCGATGCGGTCCAGCACGCCCTGGCGCTCGGTGTCGTCCAGCGCATAGAACTGGTGCTGGCCGACGTCGATGCGGTACAGCGGCGGCATGGCCACGTACACGTGGCCGGCCGCAACCAGCGCCGGGAAATGGCGCACGAACAGCGCGCACAGCAGCGTGGCGATATGCGCGCCGTCGGAGTCGGCATCGGCCAGCACGCAGATACGTCCGTAGCGCAGGCCGGACAGGTCTGTTGAACCGGGGTCCATGCCCACGGCGATGGCGATGTGGTGCACTTCCTGCGAGGCCAGCACCTCGGCGCCGTCCACCTCCCAGGTGTTCAGAATCTTCCCCCGCAGCGGCAGGATGGCCTGGAACTCCCGGTCGCGCGCCTGCTTGGCGCTGCCGCCGGCACTGTCGCCCTCGACCAGGAACAGCTCCGTGCGCGCCGGGTCCTGCAGGGTGCAGTCGGCCAGCTTGCCGGGCAGCGCGGGGCCCGACGTGATGCGCTTTCGCACCACCTGACGCGCGGCCTTCAGGCGCCGCGCCGCGCGGCTGATGACCAGTTCGGCCAGCTGCTCGCCGATCTGCGTGTGCGTGTTCAGGTACAGGCTGAAGGCGTCCTTGGCCAGGCCCGACACGAAGGCGGCGCATTCGCGCGACGACAGCCGCTCCTTGGTCTGGCCGGTGAACTGCGGCTCGCGCAGCTTGACCGACAGCACGTAGGCGACGTTCTCCCACACGTCCTCGGGCGCCAGCTTCAGGCCGCGCGGCAGCAGGTTGCGGAACTCGCAGAACTCGCGGATGGCTTCGGTCAGACCCGTGCGCAGGCCGTTGACGTGGGTGCCGCCCTGGGCCGTCGGGATCAGGTTGACGTAGCTTTCGGCGATCCCGTCGCCGCCTTCCGGCAGCCAGGTGACGGCCCAGTCGGCCGCCTCGTTGGTGGCGCTGAAGCTGGCGGTGAATGGCGATTCGGGCAGCTGCGGCAGGTCCACCAGCGCCGTGGACAGGTACTCGCCCAGGCCATCCTTGTACAGCCAGGTGTCGGTGCCGTTGGTGTCGGTGAAGCTGACCTCCAGGCCCGGGCACAGCACCGCCTTGGCGCGCAGCAGGTGTTTGAGGCGTCCGACGTGGAAGCTCGGCAGGTCGAAAAAGACCCCGTCCGGCCAGAAGCGCACCTCGCTGCCGGTGATGCGCCGCGCCACCTCGCCGCTCACGTGCAGGTCGGTGACCTTGTCGCCGTTGGCGAACGCCATCCGGTACTCGCGGGCGTCCCGCCACACCGTCACTTCCAGCCGCGACGACAGGGCGTTGACCACCGACACCCCCACGCCGTGCAGGCCGCCGGAGAACTGATAGGCCTTGTTCGAGAACTTGCCGCCCGCGTGCAGGCGGGTCAGGATCACTTCCACGCCCGGCAGGCCTTCTTCCGGATGGATGTCCACCGGCATGCCGCGTCCGTCGTCGCGCACCGCCAGCGACCCGTCCGCATGCAATGTGACCGCGATGTGCCGGGCGTGACCGGCCAGGGCCTCGTCCACTGCGTTGTCGATGACCTCCTGCGCCAGGTGGTTCGGGCGTTCGGTCTGGGTGTACATGCCGGGGCGCTTGCGCACCGGCTCGAGGCCGGTCAGCACCTCGATGGAAGCGGCGTCGTAGGTTTGATTCATCAGGCTCGGGCGGGCCGAAAAGGGCGGCAGGACGGGCAGCGCGCGGCTGCCGGGGCGGGCGAAGGGTGCGCTATGCTAGGCCACTATGACCAGCAAGCGTAAGCCTGAGGCGCCGGCCGCCGATCCGGTCACCGGGATGGAAACGTCCGCGCCGATGCCCGATTTCGAGACGGCGCTGGCCGAACTCGAAGCCCTGGTCGAGCAGCTCGAACGCGGGGAGCTCAGCCTGGAGCACTCGCTGCGCGATTTCGAGCGCGGCGTGCAGCTTGCCCGCAGCTGTCAGCTGGCCCTCAAGGGCGCGGAACTGAAAGTGCAGCAACTGATCGAGCAGAACGGCCAGCTGCGCCTGGAAGGCTTCGAGCCGGCCGAATAGGCGCCCGGGCTTCGATGGAAATGCCGCTGGAAGCCTTTCTGGCATCGGTTCGCGCGCGCAGCGAAGCGACACTCGAACGCCTGCTGCCGCCCGCCGATTTACCCGTCGCACAGCTTGCATCCGCCATGCGCTACGCGGCGCTGGGCGGCGGCAAGCGCCTGCGTGCGGCGCTGGTCTACGCCACCGGCGAGGCCCTGGGCGCCGATCGGGATGCACTCGATGCCCCGGCCGCGGCGGTGGAGCTGATCCACGCCTACTCGCTGGTGCACGACGACCTGCCGGCCATGGACGACGACGACCTGCGCCGCGGCAAGCCGACCTGCCACCGTGCCTACGACGAGGCCACCGCCATCCTGGCCGGTGATGCCCTGCAAAGCCTGGCCTTCGAGGTGCTGGCCGATGCTGCCGTCATCCCTGCCGCGCAGCGCCTGGCCATGCTGCGGGAACTGGCCGTCGCCAGCGGCGTGCGCGGCATGGCCGGCGGGCAGGCGCTCGATCTGGCCGCCGAAGGCAGGCGCCTGTCCCTGCCCGAACTGGAAGCCGTACACCGCGACAAAACCGGCGCGCTGATCGCCGCCAGCGTGCGCCTGGGTGCGCTGGCTGTATTGGCGCCGGACGCGCCGCCGCTCGCCGCGCTGGGCGAATACGGGCAGGCGCTGGGTCTGTGCTTCCAGATTCGCGACGACATCCTGGACGTGGAAGGCGACACCGCTACGCTGGGCAAGACCGCCGGCGCCGACGTGGCCCGCAGCAAAGCCACCTTCCCGGCGCTGCTGGGCCTGGACGGTGCCCGCGACCGCGCCCGGCGCGAGTACCAGCGTGCGGTTGCTGCGTTGGCGCCGCTGGGCGCGGCCGGCGAGCGGCTGCGGCAACTGGCCGTATTCGCGCTAACGCGCCGGCAATAACCCGCCGGGTCGGCAGCGGCGCGGCGGGTTATCGGGCTCCTTATTCGTTTCAGCCTTGCACGGCAAAACGCAGAAAATCCGACAGCCGTTTCGATTCGACAAGCTCATCGTGCGGCACCAGCAGGTATGTCCAGGGTTTGGCGCCGACTTCGGCGGCATAGGCTGAAGCCTGCTCGCACCAACGCGCGGCGGCAGCGGCCTTCGCCTGAACTTCCTGCGTGTTGATGTCCGAGCGCGCCTTGGTTTCCACCATCAAAATCCCGGTGTCCGTTTCGGCGACGAAGTCCGGGATGTACTCCGGTTGTTCGATGCCCAGCTTGTAGTAGATCTGGAACTGCCCCTTGGCCGGTTTGAACCACTTCTTGGCGTCCCGTTCCAGGATGATGGCAAAGCGGCGCTCGGTGTCCGAATCGAACTTCACGAGCGGGTAAAGGCAGCGCGCGAAGCCGCCGAACAGCATCTGCCTGATGCGGCTGGTTTCGGTCACGGTCTCGCGGAAGTGGTGCGCCGTCTGTCCGGCGGTGGCTGTGTAGTTGCAGGGTTTCAGTTCGGTGAAGCCCCGGCTTACCTGCACCTCGTACTCGGTCGCCTCCTCCCAGAAGTGCGCCATCATCTGCGCGCGAATCTCACGGGCGATCAGGCGACGATCCCGATCCAGCACGCCTCTGGCCTCGATCTCGGACAGATACCCCAGCAGGTGCTGCACCATCTGCCCGGCAAGGTCGTAGAGCAGATCAGCGTGGGTGAAGTAGTCGATGTCATCGAAGTCCACCAGCGCGTGGACGATGTAATCCTCCAGCCGAGCTTCCTTCAAACCGGCTTGCGACGCCAAAGTGAACTGCTCGTTGGTGCGCAGCATCTGGCCAACAATCTCGCGCTCACCCGGCTGCAGGTGCAAAGCCCCAACATCGAGCGTAAACGGATGAAAGCCCGTGGTGACCTCACCGGTCGGCACCACCGCGATGCGGGGGATGTCGATGGTCTGCTGCACGACAATCTCGGTCGTCTTGGCCACCACGGCCGACAGATCAAGCGCAGGCGTCCCGTCATCGCCTTCGGCCAGCAGATTCCCCTGCAAGGGTTTCAGCCGCTCGGTCACCTCGACCAGGATCGCCGACTGCACCTCGGGCCGGAGCAGCGCGCTGCTGGTCGGCACCAGATCGCGCCTGACCTCGTACCTGCCGATCACGTCCATCACCACGCGAGCGGCCTGCAACTCCCGGTCCGTTGTGAACACCGGCGTGTACTGCTCCCCTCGCCCGCTTGCGGGAGAGGGGCTGGGGGAGAGGGCGGGCGCATCGGTCAGGCCCAGGCGAGTCATTGCCCCCGAGCCCACCTGCACGCTGACCATCCTGTCGTCCGCGCTCGGCGCATCGAGAATGATTTGCTTCAAGCGAATCGGCGAATCGCCCCGGTTGGCCTCGTCGATGATTTCCTGAAACTTGTCGTGGGCGACGATGTTCAGCCGATCCACCGCCGCCACGCCAGTGCGCTTGCCATAGGGCAGGCGCAGGCCGCGCCCGATGGACTGTTCGATCAGCGTGCGGGCATTGGCGGCGCGCAGCGGCACGATGGTGTAGAGATTGGTCACGTCCCAGCCTTCTTTCAGCATGTTGACGTGAATCACGATCTCGGTCGGCTCGTCAACGCTTTCCACCGCGAGCAGACGCGCGATCATCGCCTCTTCCTCCGCGCCGGTGCGGCTGGAATCGACCTGAATCACCTTGCCCTGGTAGCGTCCGTCGTAAAACGCTGCTGATTCCAGCAGCGCCAGCAGTTGCCCGGCGTGCGTGGTATCCCGCGCAATCACCAGCATGAAGGGCTTCACCACCGGCACGCCGTTCTCGCGGGCGTAGGTCAGCAGCTCGACCTTGGTAGTTTCGTGCAGACGCACGCCGTCTTCCAGCTTGACCTTTTCGATCTCCTCCGGCGTGTGCGCCCTGGCGTCGAAGTTGCGCTGAGTCACGACCGCCGGCTCCTTGACGAAGCCGTCTTCCATTGCACGGGCCAGCGGGTAGTCCATCACCACGTTCCTGAACGGCACCGGGCCACGGGTGGATTCCACGAAGGGTGTCGCCGTGAGCTCCAGGCCAAACAGCGGCTGGAGTTCGTTGATCGACCGCACCCCGGCGCTGGCCCGGTAGCGGTGCGACTCGTCCATCAGCAGCACCAGATCCGGCAGGTTCGCCAGGTGGTTGAAGTAGCTGTCGCCGAGCACTTCCTTCATCCGCTTTATGCGCGGCTCCTTGCCGCCGCGCACCTCGGAGTTGATCTTGGAGATGTTGAAAATGTTGACGCGCACGTCGTGGGCGAAGCCGCGCGGTTGGTCTGCCACCACCGCGCCGGTCTGGTCGTAGTTGTCGCCGGTGATGATCAGCGGCGGCTGCTGTGCGAACTCGGCGATGCCCTTGAACACGTACTTGGGCGTGTTGCGCGTGAAGTCCGTGATCAGCTTGTTGTAGATGGTCAGGTTCGGCGCCAGCACGAAGAAGTTGTTGATGCCGTGCGCCAGATGCAGGTAAGCGATGAAGGCGCCCATCAGGCGCGTCTTGCCGACACCGGTGGCGAGCGCGAAACACAGCGACGGAAACCCCCGCTCGAAGTCCGCCAGGGTCGGGAACTCGGCCTTGAGAGTGGCCAGAATGGCCGACACATCCTGCTCGTGGCCGAGCAGCTCGGGGGCGGCATCCAGCGCGCGCACCAGCTTGGCGAGGGATTCCGCCTGCGGCGGGCGCAGCGACAAACGCCCGGTGACGTGACTCTGAACGCGCATGTTCATGCGTCTTTGCCTTTTTTGTTTGCGGGCAAGCGTGCAGGCTTTCTGCTCTTTTCGATCTGCTTCACGGGTCTGGCAATGGCCGCGTCGAAGTCCTGTTCCACGCGCGACGGCAGCGCCTTTTGCTGCTGGCGAAACGCCACGTAGGCCGCCGCGGCGTTTGCCTGTGCCACTTCGGCTGTCACCTTGCCCGCGTGCGTGAGCACCTCGCGCTCGGTCATGCGCAAAAAGTCATCGAGCCGCGCGCTCCAGTCGCGCATCGTCATCGGGCGCCGCGCCTGCGCTTGCAGCTCGGCCACTTCGATATAGGCATTCACGATGCGGTTCAGCGAGTCCAGTTCGTCCGCATTCAGATAATTCTTGGCCACGCCCACATCCGCCTTGCGAATGGCGGTGCCTTTTGATTCGCCCGGCCAGTTGGTCAAGCCCATATTCGGCAGGTCGGCGTTTGCGCGCAGCGCAATCAACTCGGCCGCCGTGTGGCCGTGGGCCGCCCAGTGCATCTTGTTCTGCACCGTGGCGAAAAACTGCTGCGAGGCTTCGGCGGAAGGATCGTAATCGATGCTGGTGGCGTAAATGTCCAGCACCTTGCGCCAGAACACCTTCTCCGACGAGCGGATGTCGCGGATGCGCGCCAGCAGCTCTTCAAAATAGGCATCGTCCTGGCCACGCTTGAAGCGCTCGTCATCCAGTACAAAGCCCTTGATCAGGTAGTCCTTGAGCTGCTCGGTGGCCCAGCGGCGAAACTGCGTACCCCGGTGCGAACGCACCCGGTAGCCGATGGCCAGCACCACGTCCAAGTTGTAGTGCTTGAGGCTGCGGTTCACCTGCCTGCCACGCTCCTCACGAACTTGTAAGAACGGCTTACAGGTTGCCTCCTCCTGCAACTCGCCATCGGCATAAATGCCTCGAATGTGCTGGGTGACGTTCTGTGGCGTGCTCTGGTAAAGGTCGGCCAGTTGCTGCTGTGTCAGCCACAGGCCATTCTCGGCAAAACGCACCTGAATGCGCGTTTGCGCATCTTCGGTTTGGTAGAGCAAAAACTCGCCCACCCGCGGGGCGGCGCTCATGCCTCATCCTCCCCAAACAGCCCGCCCTGTCCGGCGGCGGCTTGCCTGCTCTTTGACGATGTTCTCCCCTCTCCCGCTCGCGGGAGAGGGGCCGGGGGAGAGGGCGCGGCCAGCGGCCCATCAAACATGGGAAGGGCCGCCACGTTCAGGCTGTAGTCGTCATGGCCCCACTCGCAGCGCGCCAACACCATCCTGGGGATCTTCTTCAGCGTCAGATTCGGCCAGCGTTCACAAGCCTTGGCCGCCGTCACGCCATGGAAGGCCGCGCAGCACACCAGCAGGCTTCTTGACTCCCCTCGCCCGCTGGCGGGAGACGACTGCATGGATGCAGGAGGTAGAGCAATGCCGGGAGTAATTGCCGAGGGGTCGGGGGAGAGGGCAAGCTCGTCCGACAGCACCTGCAACTGCTCGGCGGACAAATTCTGCGTGGTGACGTAGATAAAGTCCCGCTCGCTGGAATGGCCGTGCTGCCACCAATGCACTTCGGACGGCGCGTAGCTAAAGCCTTCCAGCTTGCACAGCGCCTCGGCGAGGTGGGCCGCGTTGTACTCGGGATTGATCACCGGATTGCCCCAGCGGTCGTTGACGATCAGGCTGGGCGCGAGCTTGTAGTAACGAAAACCGCCGCCGCCCCGCCAGTTCACCGCCTTGCTGATGCCGCCCTGGTCTTCGCCATCGATGACCTTTTGCAGACGCGGGATGATGTGGGTTTGGCAGTGCTCGCCCAGCTCCACCATGATCCAGCGGCGGCCCATCTTGTGCGCCACGGCGCCGGTTGTGCCGGAGCCAGCGAAGGAGTCGAGGACGAGGTCGTTGGGGTTAGTGGTCAACTCCAGGCAACGTTTTATCAGCCGTTCTGGCTTCTTGCCTTTGCGGAATGTAACCTCGCCTTCGTTGGCGATTCCTTCCCATGCGATGTCTGTCCAGACATTCGTCATGAATGCCGAGGCGCGTCGAACGCCATCGATCTCCGCGATGTTCTTCTCATAGAACAGCAGCTGCTGCCCATCGATAACATAAACGTCGTCCAAGCCTTTGCCACGGGCTAGGCGATGAATAGTTCCAGGCTCGCGTTCAGACTTGCGTTTGAGTGCAACAATTGCTTCGCCCGCACCGCTATCGCTGATCGAGGCAAGACGACAAACCTGTCGCGCGTTTTCGACAATGAAATCATGAAAGTGCTCCAGTACGGAATCGGGTCGCCGAGAGCGCGAAGGCGGGGTTGCCACGTACGCCTCCATCAAAGGAATGAGCTGCCAATGATCGACCGGAGCTTCAGGGTTCACTAGCCACTTGTTGTAGGCATAATCCGGTGTCCGCGCAACACGACTGGATTTCTCGACGAATTGGGACTTGTCCTTCGCGTACCACAGGATGTACTCGGATGCCTTGAAGACACCTGGGTTTACAGTGCTAAATGCGGACGGTGACCGCGCATCAACAGTAATCCTATTGACAAAATTTGCTCGACCAAAGACTTCATCGAGCACGACCTTGCAATAGTCAAGCTCATCGTCGTTCAAGTGCACGAATAGCGACCCAGCGTCCGCAAGTAAACGCCGAAATGACTGGAAGCGCTGGTACATCAGCCCCAACCATATTGAATGTTCGAGACCATCGTCGTAGTTCTCGAACATGTCGCCAGTGTTGAACGGTGGATCGATGTAGATGCATTTCACCCGGCCCGAAAACTCCTGCTCCAGCGCCTTCAGCGCCAGCAGGTTGTCACCAAAGATCAGCCGGTTGTCGAACAGGTCGCTGTCCGCAACCCGGTGCCTGGCGTGATACGACTTACCCGGATCTTCGAGCAGGATGCGCGGCTCCAGCCGTGGCCGCTTCTCCTTGCCGATCCAGGTGAGTTCGAGTTTCTGTTTGCGTCCCCCGCTCATTGGTGCGCCTTTTTCCAAGCGAGCTGCAACGACTGAAAGACGTGAGCAAGGTCAAGCTCGAACTGTTGCTGCGTTATTGCTTGGCCGACCAACGCCGCAAGATCGGTCTTATCCCGCCCGGAGAGTTTGGCGACTTCGTCTGAAGTCTTCTTCCACGGTACCGGATATGTTTCCTCGAGCGCACATACCGGCGCCACTACGAGTTGGTTATTGACCTCCAAGTGCGGATAGGCCGTGCGAAATTTCTCAAATTCCTTCGTGCGCTGCTCATTGGGTTTGTCGCACAAAATCACGAGGCGCTCACGGTACACAGGCGTTTGGTTTAGCGGCGTGAATGCTGTGTTGATGGCATCCATCGACTTCTGCTGCCTCTCAAAGTCACCGCCTGCAAAGACAACCTTGACTTTGGGTCGGTCGGCATAAAACCGACGGACAACATTTCCAACCAATACTTCTTCGCTTCGTCCTTCGACAACCAAGAAATTATTCGGGAAAAGTAGGTCTGCGGGGCTACCGCCCAAAAGTTCATAGACAACTTCCGGCTTATCTGACTCTTCAATCGGACTGACCAAGGTGGCCGACCCGGCCTTGCGTACCTTCCACAACGATTGGCCACTCACCTCGTCCGCGACAAGTACTGAAGAATGCGTGTTGATGAAGACTTGATCGCCGTTATCTGCCAAACGAGCTAACGCTTCCTTCAACTGCCGTTGTGCAGTCGGATGCAAGTGCAGTTCGGCCTCGTCAATCAAGAAGAGGAAGCGCTTGCCCAATTCATCCTTCTCGCGCCGGTAGTCGGAATGGGTCTTGATGATTGCAAGCATGAGTGCCCGCTGCATGCCATCGCCCTTTTCCTCAGCCGATGTATCGATTCCGTCGTTGATGGACGTCTCGAAGTTCTTCAGAAGATCATCGAAAGCAGGCGCGGTTACCCCGAAATCCACCTTTGTGCATTCTGGGAACTGCTGCTCCAGATGCCCCTTTACCTTGCCAGCAAGAATATCCAACTCTGCCTTAACCTCTGAGGTGTCACTGGCGAAGAGTTCATCGAACTTCTCACGAAACTGCACGTACTGCGGGCTCTTCTCCAAGATGGCGGTCAGTACCCCAGACAGCATTTCACCGATAGGTGTCTTCTTTCCGTACTTGGAGATCTCCGCGAGTCGTGTCGTCGTCGAAACGTACTGCAACCGCGGCAGGCAATCATTGAAGGCGCGATCGAACCCGGCGAAGTTTTTCGCGGACCATTCACCGCTTCCTTCGTCCCACAGCAGGCGCTTCCCGCCGTCCGATTTGCGCCGAATGACGCGAATAACGTCACGGTCACCGGCGAACTTCTTGAAAGACTCCTTCGTCCTCTCGTTCTTGACCGCCTCAATGCCTGACTGAATGTCGGAGTACTCCAACTCGACCGAAACGTCTCGCTGCCCGTCGCGCATATAAGTAATCTGACCAAGATCGCCGCTGGCGTTGTAGAACCACTCGATCGCCTCAAAAAAGTTGGTCTTGCCGTGGTTGTTCTGTCCAACCAGTACGTTAAATGCGCTGGGTATGATTTCAGCGTATTCAATGGATCTGAAGTTGTTGATCGTGATCTTGGTTATTTTCATTCGTCTACCTCTGCTCACTCAGAACTTCGATCTTCCAGAGCGTGGAGATCAAGCCCCTCAATCTCCTGCAACGACTTCCCCGCAATGCCCTGCAAGTCCCCATACATGCCCACTGTCGCCCCCATCACGCGCTCGATCTGCTCCTCGCGCTTGGCCCACTGCTTCATGATCACTTTGCGCTCCTTGTCCAGGTCTTCCTGCATCGACGAGAACGCCTCGACGATGGCCTCCACGCGGTGGCGAAAGCGTGGCCCGGTGAGGTACTGGTAAACCATCTCGGTCTTGGTGTGCTGGCCTTCGGATATGGCCCGGGCCATGCTGACCTGTTGCAGCGAATGCCGCAACACCGTGGCCACCGGCAGCGCGGCGCGCGGGCTGGTGACCCAGACCCCGTCGATCACGTCGAAGGACTCCACGCCCTTGGGCAGCGCCTGGCTGACCAGCACCGCGACTTCGGCCTTCGCCGTGCGCTGGTCTTCGCGCAGCTTGATCAGCCAGCCATCGCTCCAGTTCCTGGTGCGCTTGAATTCCCACAGGATGGTGCCGCTGGCTTGGCCGCTTGGACTCATCACCCGCTGTAGCGCGTCGCCACCGAATTGGCCCTTGGGCACGGGCTCGATGGTGTCGAAGGGGAACTTGGCGCGCAGCAGGCTTTCCAGTTCCAGTTCCTGCACCTCGCCTTGCAGTTGCTGTGAGCCTTGCTCAGCCTTCTGCTTGAGTTCCTCGATCTTCTGCTGCATGGAGGCGATGGTCTGGTCCTTTTCCATCACTTTGAGTTTGAGCCCTTCTTCGGCCTCGCGCTTGGCCTGCGTGCGCACCTCGGTCAGCCCTTCCTGCACGCGCTTTTCGACGGTGAGTTCCAGTTCGCGCCGGGCATCGTCCAGTTCGCGCTGCTTTCTGATGAGTTCGGCTTGGGCGTTCTGGGCTTCGGCCAGTTTTTCGTCGCGGATTTTGAGCACTTCCTGAAGCTCGCCAAGCTCGCGGACTTTCGCTTCCAACTCCGCTGCGCTGGCGAGTTTGGCCTTCTTGCCCTCTTCGGCGACCACATGCGCGCGCTCGGCCTGCAACTGCGCGGCTACCTGGTCGGCGATCTGCTCGTCCAGGGTGCGCTTGGCATCTGCCAACTGCTTTTCCTTGTCGCGGACGGACTGCTCACGCTGCGCGATTTCCGCATCTTTCTGAGATAACTTCAGCTCGAACTGCTGCTTGGTGGCTGCGATGAGAGGTGCGGCCAAGGACTCGGTGAGCCGGATTTCGATCTTGCAGCTGGGACAGATGATGGTGGGTTCGGTCATTTCCCGGTCTTCCTGTTTGTACCGGCATCCGTCAGCCGCTTGATGGAGCCGATACCGACTAGCGACCGCATCTGCGTGATGGCGATGGCGTTCAACTGGGCCAGTCGCTGCGGGGCGGCCAGGCCTTGGTGAATCAATACGGCGTTGATGCTTTCCAGGTTTGACAGCACCACGAGTTGTTCCAGCGTGGCATCGTCGCGCAGGTTGCCGCGCTGTGCGAGGTTGGCTTGCCGCCACTGGGCGGCGGTGATACCGAACAGGGCCACGTTGAGCAGGTCGGCCTCGCTGGCATAGATGACGCTGGTCTGCGCCGGGGTCAGGCGCGGGGGGATCAGGCGGGCCTTGATGGCGTCGGTGTGTATCTTGTAGTTGACCTTGGCCAGGGTGCGTTGGAAGTTCCATTCCAGCGCAGTGGCGCGGGATTCTTCGTCCTTGAGGCGCTGGAACTCCTTGATGAGATAGAGCTTGAATTCCGGGCTGAGCCAGGAACCAAATTCGAAGGCGATGTCGCGGTGGGCAAAGGTGCCGCCGTAGCGCCCCGTCTTGGCGTGCAGCCCAATGGCGCCCGTCGCTTCGATCCATTTTTTGGCGGACAGGAAGAAGCTGTTGCGCCCGGCTTCGTTTCTAATTCCCTCGAATTCGAGGGAATTGAAATTCGCGTTGTTGAGTTGCTCCCACACGCCCATGAACAGGACCGTGTCCTTGTTCTTGAGCCACTGTTCGATCAGTGCCCCGCCGCCGTCGAAGCGCCTGACCATGTCGGTCAGCGAGATGTAGTCCTGCTCATGGCGGGTCGCAATGGCGATTTGCGTACCCTGCACGACGATGGTTTTGTTCTTCATCTCAACCCCCATTCGATGCTGAACAGTGTCTTTTCCTCGACCCGCTGCTGGAGCTGAGCCTCAAGCTGGGTGATGAGGTCGTTGCGCTGGGCTTCGACCTCGTCCTGCCGCGCGAACAGGTCCCGGCGCAGCTTGCTGCGCGTGCCTTCCAGATCGCGCTGCCGCTTCTGGTGCGCCAGCTTTTCTTCCAGCGTGGGTGCAATCGCCGCGCTGCGGCGCACCTCCTTGATCTCGGTGTCGATGGTCTTGATCTGTTGCTCCAGTCCCAGCTTCAGGTCGTCCGCCCAGGCGTCGAGCTTCTGGACCTCCTGCTCGAAGTAGCCGAGGTTGCGCTGGTTGATGTCGCGCAGCAGGGCGAGTTTGCGGGCTTGGGTGTCGGCGGCAAGCGTGGGTGGCGGTTCGCCCTCCCCCTCTCCCCCAGCCGGCTTCGCCCCCCTCGCTTCGCTCTCCCCGCCAGCGGGAGAGGGGAGCAGCGTTGCGGGCAGGCGCAACAGTTTTTCCGGGTCGTCTTCCGCGAGCGCCACGCCGTCGAACGTGGTCGCAGCCACCAGCAAATGCTGTTCCTGGTTGCCCAGTGCAACCACTTCGACCAGCGTCACGCCAAGCCAGCCGCTGTTGCCCCGATACGCCTTGAGCGTGCTGATTTGCGTGCCGTGGGCGTCGTAGTCGAACACCAGCCGCGCGCTGGGCTGCTTTTTATTAGACAGGTCGCGGCTCTTGGCCTGGCGCATGACCCATTCGGCGAGCGGATGGCCGATCCGGTAAAGGTGGGCCTCGCCGCTGCGCCGGGGTAGTTCGTAGCGGCCCGTGGGAATCGAATCGGGGTCGATACCGCCTGCCGTGTCGCCGGGCCGGCGGTGAAGCACGAAGCCATGTGCATCAAAGGTCGCGCAGTCGCCCAGTTCCGCTCGGGTCAAATCCATCAGCATGCGTTCATAGCGGCTGCGCGCGGCGTGGCTGTCCTGGGCGCGGACGCGCAATTTGTCCTGCACCTGTTCGTCGAAGTTCTCCAGCAGGATCTGGCGCGTCTTGACCATCGCCGCGCTGATCTCGCCGGACAGATCGAGCTGCAACTGCTCGAAGCTGGCGCGGATTTGCGCCGGCTCGCGGCAGTTCTGGTAGATGTCGGCGATGCGGCGTTCGAAGTCGACGCCCGAGCCGATGGCGCCCAGCACCTCGTCGCTGGCGCCGAACACGCCTTCGAAGAGCTGGAATTTCTGGTCGAGCAGCTCGTAGACACGGGCGTCGGCCTCGTTGCTGCGATCGACGAAGTTGACGACGACCACATCGTGCTTTTGCCCATAGCGATGGCAGCGCCCGATGCGCTGCTCGATGCGCTGCGGGTTCCAGGGCAGGTCGTAGTTGATGACCAGCGAGCAGAACTGCAGGTTGATGCCTTCGGCCCCGGCCTCGGTGGCAATCATGACCGTGCCGTGGTCCCTGAAGTGCTCGACCAGCGCGGCGCGGGTGTCGGCGGCTTTGGAGCCGCTGATGCGGTCGGTGCACGCGTGACGCTTGAGCCAATCTTTGTAGACGGCCTGGGCACGCGCGTCGCTGTTGGTGCCGTTGAACAGCACGATGCCTTCGCCATAGGACGTGTTCGCCAGCAGGGTCAGCAGGTACTCCTGCGTGCGCCGGGATTCGGTGAAGATGATGGCCTTCTTGGCCGCGCCGAGCCGCTCCAGCTCCGCGAAGGCGCGCTCCAGCGCAGTCAGCAGTGCCTTGCCCTTGGCGTTGTCGCGGATGCTGGTCGCCAGCGTCTTGAAATGGCGCAGTTCGGCAATTTCCTGGGCGAGGGCATCGCGGTCGCTGGCGGCGGAGGTTTGCAGGTCCCCGTCGCGCTCGCTCCACTCGTCGGCCGTCTCATCCAGCGACTCGTAGTCCTCGTCCAGTGTTTCGGCAAGCTCCGGCAGGTCAGGGGATTGGTCGAGCACGCCTTGCAGGCGCTTGGCCATGGTTTCCAGGGCGCCGGCGATGGCGTGCGTGCTGGATGCCAGCAACTTCCACAGCACCAGGGAGATGAGCTGGCGCTGGCTGTCGGGCAGCGCCTTGAGGTTGGGACGTCGCAGGTAGTCGGCGACCAGCGTGGAGAGTTCCCGCTCTGCGCTGGATGGCGTGAACTCCTCGACGATGGCCTTGCGCGCCGTGTAGGAGACGTAGGGCTGAACCTGCCGGCGCAAGGTGCGCAGGCACACCGGCGCCAGGCGGGTGCGCAGGGCGGCGAAGCTCTGCTCCCGGTTCTGGGCGGTGAATTGCGAGCGAAAGCTGTCGATGTCGCCGAAGACGCGGTCGTCGATCATGCTGACCAGGCCGTACAGCTCCAGCAGGGAGTTCTGCAGCGGCGTTGCGGTCAACAGCACCTTGGAATGGACGTGGGCCAGCGCTTTCTGGAGCGTTTTGGCGATGATGTTGCTGGTTTTGTAGACGTTGCGCAGGCGGTGGGCTTCGTCCATCACCACCAGATCCCAGTCGATGGCCTTGATGTCGTCGGCCTTGGATTTTGCAAACTGGTAGGAGCAGATGATCGGCCCGTCCGCGAGGAACGGATTGCGGGCTTCGTCGCGCTGCCGGGTGTTGTAGCTGCGCGCTTCGAAAAGCGCGGCATTGAGGCTGAACTTGTCCTGTAGTTCCTGGTGCCACTGCTTGCGCAGGTTGGCCGGCACGATGATCAGAATGCGGCGGCGACGCTCGGCCCAGCGCTGGGCGATGACCAGCCCCGCCTCGATGGTTTTGCCGAGCCCGACCTCGTCGGCCAGGATCACGCCACGGGACAATGGATTCTTGCAGGCGAACAGCGCCGCCTCGACCTGATGCGGGTTCAGGTCCACCTGCGCATCGACCAGGGTGGAGGCCAGCGATTCCACCGTGTCGCCGGCGGCACGACGGGTCAGCAGCCAGGCGAGGTACTGGCTTTGGTGGGGGGTGAGAAGCCGTGGCGTCATGGGCGCGCCTGTTGTCCCGATCCCGCTGCCATCCGCGTTGTCAGGTGCCATGCTTATTCGGCTTCCGGCTTGTTCTTGTTGATGCGGTCGGCGATCCAGAGGTCGAGTTCCGAGCGGCGGAAGCGCCAAGTGCCGCCAAGCTTGAAGGCGGGAATCTCGCCCCTCTGTACGAGCCGGTAGACGGTCTGTTTCCCGGCCTTCAGGTACACCGCGACGTCGTCCAGGGTGAGGATTTCGCCTTCTGTTGCCGTCATCGTCCCGCCTGACAGGGTTGCCGAAGTTGACGTTTGCTGATCAAAACTGGTCAAGTCTTCTAAACTCTAACCCTGGTTTTCAGAAATCTGCATCGGGTTTCCGGCTTCATGCGGCGCCACGGAAACGGCAACTCGATCCATCGTGGATTCCGGAGCACCGCTCCCTGGAAAAATTTGATTTTGGCAGCCCCCCTGCACTGCGGGAACCGCTGGTTTAATCAGCGGCTTATAAGCCTTTGGCCAGCCAGCGCCACGGCGCTGCCACCCGGAAATCCGCCCATGAACCCGCCGTATCCGCACCTGTTCGCGCCCCTCAACCTGGGCTTCACCACGCTCAAGAACCGCATCCTCATGGGCTCCATGCACACGCTGCTGGAGGACATGCCGGACGGCTTTCGCAAATCCGCCGCGTTTTTTGCCGAGCGCGCCCGCGCCGACGTGGCGCTGATGGTGACCGGCGGCTTTGCGCCCAACGACGAGGGCCGCCTGTCCGAGGGCAGCAGCGTTTTCAACCGCGCCGAGCAGGTGGCCGACCACCGCCTGATCACTGCGGCGGTGCATGACGCCGACAGCAAGATCCTGCTGCAAATCCTGCACGGCGGGCGGTATTCGCGCCACGGCGCCCTGGTCGCGCCCTCGCCGCTGCGCGCGCCGATCAACAAGCTCGCGCCGCGGGCGATGACCGAGACCGACATCGAACGCACCCTCGACGACTTCGCCCGCTGCGCCGCGCTGGCGCGCGAGGCCGGTTATGACGGCGTCGAGATAATGGGCTCCGAGGGCTATCTGCTGACGCAATTCCTGGTGCCGCGCACCAACCAGCGGGACGACGCCTGGGGCGGCAGCCTGCAGAATCGCCAGCGTTTCGCGCTGGAAGTGGTGCGCCGCACGCGTGAGCGGGTGGGCGCGGATTTCATCCTCATGTACCGCCTGTCGGTGCTGGACCTGATTCCGGACGGCGCCGACTGGGCCGAGATCGTTGCTACCGCCCAGGCGCTGCAAGCGGCCGGCGTCACCCTGTTCAACACCGGCGTCGGCTGGCACGAAGCGCGCGTGCCGACCATCGCCCACATGGTGCCGCGCGGCGCCTTCACCTTTGCCGCGGCGCGCCTGCGCGGCGAGCTGTCGGTACCGCTGATCGCCAGCAACCGCATCAACAATCCGGCCCAGGCCGAGGCCGTGCTGGCGCGCGGCGAGGCGGACATGGTGTCGATGGCGCGGCCGTTTCTGGCCGACCCGCAGTTCGTGCGCAAGGCGCGCGAGGGCCGGGGCGATGAGATCAACACCTGCATTGCCTGCAACCAGGCGTGTCTGGATGTGATCTTCCGGGACCAGTTGTGCTCGTGCATGGTCAATCCGCGCACCTGCCGCGAGACCGAGCCGCTGCCCGCGCCGGTGCACACGCCGCAGCGGCTGGCCGTGGTCGGCGGCGGGCCGGCCGGGCTGGCGTTTGCCACCGGCGCCGCGCAGCGCGGGCATCGGGTCACCGTGTACGAAGCCGCCGGGCAACTGGGCGGGCAGTTCAACCTGGCCAGGGTCATTCCCGGCAAGGGCGATTACGCCGAGACCATTCGCTACTACGCCCGTCAGCTCGAACTGCTGGGCGTGCCGGTGCGCCTGAATCATCGGGTGGATGCGCCAGAACTCATCACTGCCGGCTACGACGCCGTGGTCGTGGCCAGCGGCGTGCGACCGCGCCGGCCGGCCATCGCCGGCATCGACCACCCGATGGTGCTCGACTACGCCGACCTGCTGACCGGCAAGCGGCCGGTCGGCCAGCGCGTGGCCATCATCGGCGGCGGCGGCATTGGTCTGGACGTGGCCGAGTACCTGGCTCACGCCGAACCGAACCAGGACCCGGCCCGGCCGGACATCGACGCGTTTCTGGCGATGTGGGGCGTCGATCGGCAGCTTGGCGCGCGTGGCGGCCTGCTGGCGCAGCCGGCTGAGGTGCCCGGCGCCCGCACGCTTTACCTGTGCCAGCGCAGCGATGGCCTGCCCGGGCGTGGCGTGGGCATGACCACCGTCTGGGCGCATCGCCTGGCGTTGCAAAAGCGCGGGGTGGAAGTGCTGACGGGCGTTCAGTACTCGCGCATCGACGACGCCGGGCTGCACCTGTCCGTGCAGGGCGAGCCGCGCCTGCTGGCGGTGGACAACGTGGTCATCTGCGCCGGGCAGGAGCCGCAGCAGGAGCTGTTTGCGGCGCTGCAAGCAGCGGGCGTGGCGGCGCACCTGATCGGCGGCGCACGCGAGGCCGGCGAGCTCAACGCCGTGCGCGCCATCGCCGAGGGGACTCGGCTCGCGGGCGCGCTGGGCTAGGGACTACGATGCAGCCGAGGCAGCGAGGCGGCCTGGCGGAACTGCATGGCGTCGAACGCCTCGCACCGCAGCGTCTGTTTCCAAAAGGGCGCGCGCAAGCCGGTTCAGCGGCCCGGTAGCGACACACACGGCAAGACAAGGGGCCACCATGAAATTCGGCATCCGAACGCCGTCTGTCAGAAAGATGATCGCGGCGCGAACCTCTCCGGCCCGATTCATCCGCCACAACCTGGGCCTGAAAGCTCCCCGCGGCTGGGGCTGGTTGACGAACCCGAGGCGGGCTGCCTATAACCGTGTCTATTCGAGGACGACGTTCAGCCTCTGGGGCATTCTGAAGAAGCTCCTGCGCTGACGCTGATGCGCGGCTGTCCATCCCGGCAGCGGAGCCGCCAGCCTGCCGGTTCGTTGGTGATGTCTTAGAGTGACGGGCCGCACACCAGCCGGAGCCGTCGATGCCCTACACCACGCTCGACTTCGTCGTCGCCGACGGCATCGCCACGCTGACCCTGAACCGCCCGCAGGCCCGCAACGCGCTGGACATGAGCATGCGCGCCGAAATGGCCGACGTGGTCAGGGAACTGGCGGCGAGCACCGACATACGGGTGCTGATCCTGACCGGCGCCGGTGAGCATTTCTGCGCCGGCGGGGATCTGCGCAGCATGAGCGCGCAGCAGCGCCCGCCGCACGCCTCGCGCGGGCGGGTCAAGGCCGTGCACCGCTGGCTGCGCGATCTGGTGGATCTGGAAATGCCGGTCATCGCGGCCGTGGACGGCTCGGCGTATGGCGCCGGTTTTTCGTTCGCGCTGGCCGCCGACTTCATCCTGGCCACGCCGCGGGCCCGCTTTTGCGCCGTGTTCGGGCGCATCGGCCTGGTGCCGGACCTTGGCATGTTCTACCTGCTGCCGCGCGTGGTCGGCCTGGCGCGCGCCAAGGAACTGATCTATTCGGCCCGCGTGCTGCCGGCCGAGGAAGCCCTCGCGATGGGCATCGTCCACGCCCTGCATCCGCCGGAACAGTTGCTGCCCGCCGCGCAAGCGCTGGCAAGGCGCTTGCGCCACGCCTCGCGCGAGGCGCTCGGCCTGTCCAAGAACATCCTGAATCAATCGCTGCACCTGGACGCCCACGCGCTCGAAGACCTGGAAAGTCACGCCCAGGCCGTGTGCATGAGCACCGATTACTACCAGGACGCCGTGCAGCGCACGCTGGACCGCCAGCCGCTGGCCTTCGACTGGGAGCGCCTGACGCGGGAGGGCGAGTAAGCGGCATTGGATATAGAGCGTAGCGAAGCCCGTCGATTCCCGGACAGTCACAACGGCCCTGCTTGCCGATGCCGGCGCGCGGCGCGATGCAGGCGACGGAGTGCTCGGTTACGGCTGTATGGCTATCACGCGGGCTACGCGGACTGCATTCCTGGCTGGTGGCTCAGCCTCACTCCGCCATTCGCTCCAGCAAGGCCTGCTGCGCCGACGCCGGCGGCGCGTCGCCAGCGTCCAGGCGCCGGTAGCTGCCGTCGGTTTGCAGTTCCCAGGCCTGCGCGGTGTCGGCCAGGTACAGCGCCAGCTCGTCGATCACGCGCTGGCGCAGGGCCGGGTCGCTGATCGGAAAACACACTTCGACGCGCCGGAAGAAATTGCGCTCGGCCCAGTCGGCGCTGCCGCAGTAGACCTCCGGCGCGCCGTCGTTGTGGAAGTAGAACACCCGCGTGTGTTCCAGGAAGCGGCCGATGATCGACCGCACGCGGATGCGCTCGGACACGCCGGGCACGCCGGGGCGCACGGCGCACATGCCGCGCACCAGCAGTTCGATGTCCACACCGGCCCGGGCAGCCGCGTACAGCGCCTGGATGATGCGCGGTTCGACCAGGGCATTGAGCTTGATCGCCAGCCGCGCCGGGCGGCCGGCGGCGGCGTGCTGCGCCTCGCGCTCGATCCTGGCCAGCATGGCCTCGTGCAGGGTGAAGGGGGATTCGAGCAGGCGGCCCAGCGCACCCACGGACCCCAGGCTGGTCAGCTGCAGGAACACCCGCAGCACGTCGCCGGTGGTGGCCGGATCGCAGGTGAACAGGCCGTAATCGGTGTACAGGCGGCTGGTGCGCGGGTGGTAGTTGCCGGTGCCAAGGTGCGCGTAGTGGCGCAGGCCGCGGCCCTCGCGGCGCACTACCAGGCACATCTTGGCGTGCGTCTTGTAGCCGACCACGCCGTACACCACGTGTGCGCCGGCTTCCTGCAGGCGGTTGGCGAGCGCAATGTTGGCTTCCTCGTCGAAGCGCGCGCGCAGTTCCACGACCACCGTCACTTCCTTGCCGGCGCGCGCCGCCGCCACCAGGGCATCGACGATGACCGACGCCTCGCCGGTGCGGTACAGGGTCTGCTTGATGGCCAGCACGTCCGGGTCACTGGCCGCCTGCTGCACGAATTCGACCACCGGCAGGAACGATTCGAACGGGTGGTGCAGCAGCACGTCACCCTTGGCGATGGCAGCAAAGATGTTGCCGCCGCGGCCCAGCGACACCGGCAGGCCGGGCGTGAACGGCGCAAAGCGCAAATCGGACCGGTCCGGCAGGTCGCACACCGCCAGCAGGCGGTTCAGGTTCACCGGCCCGTTGACGCGGAACAGATCGATCGGCTCCAGACCGACCTGCGCCAGCAGGTAGTCGGTCATGCCCTGCGGACAGGTGTCGGCCACTTCAAGGCGCACGGCGTCGCCGTAGCGGCGGGATTGCAGCTCGCCCTCCACCGCCCGCAGCAGGTCGTCGACTTCTTCCTCGTCCACGAACAGTTCGCTGTTGCGGGTGACGCGGAACTGATAGCAGCCCTTGACCTGCATGCCCGGGAACAGCTCGCCGACGTGGGCATGCATCACCGACGACAGGAACACGAACTGGTGCTGCCCCGGTGCGCTGTCCGGCAGGGCAATGATGCGCGGCAGCGAGCGGGGCGCCTGCACCACGGCATTGCCGCTGCGCCGGCCAAAGGCGTCGGTGCCGGACAGCCTGACGATGAAGTTGAGGCTCTTGTTGAGCACTTTCGGGAACGGGTGGGCCGGGTCCAGGCCCAGCGGGCTTAGCACGGGCGCCAGTTCGTGGTCGAAGAACTCCCGCACCCAGTCGGCCTGTTCGGTCGTCCACTCGCCGCGGGCGACGAAACGGATGCCCTGTTCCGCCAGCGCCGGCAGCAGGGTGTCGTTCAGGATCCGGTACTGGATGTCGACCTGTTCGTGCACGCGGGCGCCGATGGCGGCCAGCAGCTCGGTCGGGCCGAGCTGGTCCGGGCCAGCCTGCGCCGAGCCCAGTGCCTGCAACTCTTGCAGGCGCGCCACTCGAATCTCGAAGAATTCGTCAAGGTTGGTGCTGAAGATGCACAAAAAGCGCAAGCGTTCCAGCAACGGCAAACGGTTATCGAGCGCCTGCGCCAGCACCCGGCCGTTGAACTCCAGCAGGCTCAGTTCGCGGTTGATGTACAGGTCGGCGCGCTTGAGATCGATGTCGTCGGTCATGGCCGCCGCACGGTGAGTTGGCAAATTCATTGACGATAGTGCGATTGCGTTACAGGACGGTTACAGCAAGCCGGGTGCCAGTCTATGCGGGTCCGGGTTGATCGCGGCGCCAGGGAAACGCCGAAGTATTCAGCGTTTCCCGCAGCGCAGGGATGCGCTGCCAAAATCAGTGGCGGTGAGCCGATGATTTTGTGAGCCATCGGAAAACCACGCTTTTCCGATGGCGGGCGCTGAGAAATCCAGGACGGATTTATTCAGCGCTTCACTAGTGCGCAGCGCCGGGGGCCGTTACCCTGCCGCCTGCGCAGCGCCCTGGAGCCTTCTTCCGCATGTCAGCCGTCAGTCTCGAACCCCCCGCCCACACCGGCCACCGCAGTCCGCTGCCCCTGCTGGCGCTGGGCGCCCTGGGCGTGGTGTTTGGCGACATCGGCACCAGTCCGCTGTATGCACTCAAGGAGTGTTTCAGCGGCGCCCACGGCGCGCCGCTGACGGCGGGCAACCTGATGGGCGTGCTGTCGCTGCTGTTCTGGGCGCTGGCGCTGGTGGTCACGACCAAGTACGTAGCGTTCGTGATGCGCGCCGACAACGGCGGCGAAGGCGGCATCCTGGCGCTGCTGGCGCTGGTGCAGCGGCTCACGGCGGACCGGCCGCGCCTGAGCTACGCACTGGCGATTCTGGGCGTGTTCGGCGCCACGCTGTTCTATGGCGATGCGGTCATCACGCCGGCCATTTCGGTGCTGTCGGCGGTGGAGGGCCTGGGCGTGCTGGCGCCGCGGCTGTCGCACTACGTGGTGCCGATCACCGTGGGCGTACTCAGCGCGCTGTTCCTGATCCAGCGCTTCGGCACGGCGCGCGTGGGCACCCTGTTCGGGCCACTGACGCTGCTGTGGTTCCTGACCCTGGGCGTGCTGGGCGCCATCGGCGTGGCGTCCAATCCGGCCGTGCTGGCGGCGCTCAATCCGCTGTATGGCATTGCCTTTCTGTACCACCAGCCGGGGCTGGCCTTCGTGGTGCTGGGCGCGGTGGTGCTGGCGGTGACCGGCACCGAGGCGCTGTACGCCGACATGGGCCACTTTGGCGCCGGGCCGATCCGCCTGGGCTGGTTCGCCGTCGTTTGGCCGGCACTGACGCTGAACTACTACGGCCAGGGCGCGCTGCTGCTGGCCGATCCGGCGGCGGTACAGAACCCGTTCTACCTGCTGGCGCCGGCCGGCCTGCGGCCAGCCCTTGTCTTGCTCGCCACAGCGGCGACGGTGATCGCCTCGCAGGCGGTGATCTCGGGCGCCTTCTCGCTGACCCAGCAGGCCATTCGCCTGGGCTATCTGCCACGCCTGCGCATCCGCCACACCTCGGCCCTGGAGCGCGGCCAGATATACATCCCGATCATCAACTGGATGCTGCTGCTGGGCGTGCTGCTGCTGGTGCTGGGCTTTCGCTCGTCGTCGGGTCTGGCGGCGGCTTACGGCATTGCCGTGACCGGCGCCATGCTGGTCGACAGCCTGCTGATTGCGGTGGTGATGGTGCTCGGCTGGCGCTGGCCGGTGCCGGCGGTCGGTGCGTTGCTGGCCGGATTCCTGGTGGTCGATGCGGGCTTTCTGGGGGCCAACGCGGTGAAAGTGGTGTCCGGCGGCTGGCTGCCGCTCGGCATCGCGCTGCTGCTGTTCGTGGCACTGACCACCTGGCGGCGCGGCCGGCAGATTCTGGCCCGGCACCTAGCCGCGGACGCGATGGGCACGGACGAGTTCCTGCGCACGCTCAGGGACGACGTGCTGCGAGTGCCGGGAACGGCGGTGTTCATGACCGGCAAGCTGGAGAACGTGCCCAACGCCCTGACGCAGAACCTGGTCCACAACAAGGTGCTGCACGAGCGCGTGGTGCTGGTGCACATGCTGACCGCGGATGTGCCCTGGGTACACGCGGCCGGGCGGGTGCAGGTGCGGGCGCTGACGCGCGGCTTTTGCGAGGTGCGGGTCAATTACGGCTTCATGCAGCGGCCGGACATTCCGCGCGCGCTCGAACTGTGCGCCGCGCAAGGGCTGGCGTTTGACATGGACGACACCACGTTCTTTATAGGCCGCGAGACCATCATCCCGACCCGGCTGCCGGGCATGGCGCTGTGGCGGGAGCATCTGTTCGCCTGGATGATGCGCAACGCCGGCCCGGCGGCGGAGTTCTTTCGCCTGCCCTCGGCGCGGGTGGTCGAGCTGGGCAGCCAGATCGATATTTAGCAGGCCGCGACGGTGCCAATCTGCTTCAATGGAGCACACGGCCCCAAACCACAGGTGATGCCATGACCGACGAATTGCCCAAGGACGACGCCCAGTGGCGCCAGCGTCTGAACCCGGATCAGTACCGGGTGTGCCGCCAGAAAGGCACCGAGCCGGCCTTCACCGGCGCCTACTGGGACGAGAAAACGCCCGGCGTGTACCGCTGCGCCGGCTGCGGTGAAGTGCTGTTCGACTCCAGCACCAAGTACGACTCCGGCAGCGGCTGGCCAAGCTTCTGGCAGCCGGCCGATCCGGCCGCGGTGGCCACCGAGACCGACATCAGCCACGGCATGCGGCGCGTGGAAGTCCACTGCGCGCGCTGTGGCTCGCACCTGGGCCACGTGTTCCCGGACGGGCCGCGCCCGACCGGCGAGCGCTACTGCATCAACTCGCTGTCGCTGACCCTGGAACCGCGCGGCGAGTAATCCGCGGTGGCGGAGGTCTACGTCAGCACCGACATCGAGACCGACGGCTTCCTGCCGGGCGACAACTCCATGCTGAGCCTGGGCTCGGCGGCCTTTCTGGCCGACGGCCGCCAGGTCGGCACCTGGACCGCCAATTTCGAGACCCTGCCCGGCGCGCACATGAATCCGCGCACGGCGCAGTTCTGGGCCGGGCAGCCCGCCGCCTGGGCCGCCTGCCGGCAGAACCCGCGGGCGCCGGAACAGGCCATGCCCGAATACGCCGCCTGGCTGCGCGCCCTGCCCGGCCGGCCGGTGTTCGTGGGCTACCCGGTGACCTTCGATTTCAGTTTCGTCGCCTGGTACCTGGCGCGCTTTGCCGGCGACAACCCGTTCGGCTTCTCGGCGCTCGACATCAAGAGCTTTGCCATGGCCGTGCTGGGCTGCGAGTTCCGCCAGACCACCAAGCGCCACATGCCGCGCGAATGGTTCGACCCGGACCTGCCGCACACGCACGTGGCGCTGGACGATGCCCTGGAGCAGGGGGCGCTGTTCCTGAGGCTGCTGCGGGCGAGCCGGCAGCGGGGCTGACAGGAGGCGGCGTGCTGCACAGGGCTGTGCGTCCTGTCACGACCCGGCGGTCGCGGGCATGGCCCGCTCCTACAAATCAAGCGGGTGTAGGAGCGGCCCATGGCCGCGACCGCGACAATCCATATCTGCGCGGCGTTCGGGAATGGCCCACGGCCACGGCTCGTGCCGTGGCATCCCGATGTGCGTTTGCGCCGATCCCGACCGTGTGTGGCTGCCCCTGGTCCTGAGGTCGCGGGCATGGCCCGCTCCTACACGGGAACGGAGCTGCCGGCTTGTAGGAGCGGCCCATGGCCGCGACCGCGACAACCCATGCCTGCGCGGCGTTCGGGAATGGCCCCCGGCCCGGTTCGTGCCGTGGCATCCCGATGCGCGTTTGCGCCGATCCCGACCGTGTGCGGCCGCCCCTGGTCCTGCGGTCGCGGGCATGGCCCGCTCCTACACGGGAACGGACCTGCCGGTTTGTAGGAGCGGCCCATGCCCGCGACCGCGACAATCCATGTCTGCGCGGCGTTCGGGAATGGCCCACGGCCCGGTTCGTGCCGTGGCATCCCGATGCGCGTTTGCGCCGATCCCAACCGTGTGTGGCCGCCCCTGGTCCTGCGGTCGCGGCCATGGGCCGCTCCTACACCCGCTTATCTTGTAGGAGCGGCCCATGGCCGCGACCGCGACGCTCCATGCCCGCGACCGGCGGGCCTGATCAGGCCAGCGGTGCGGTCAGCGCGGCGTAGCGGGTGAACAGAAAGGCCACGCGCTGGGCGTCGCCGGCATAGCTGCGGGCGCCGCCGTCGAGGCGGTAGGCGGCGTCCACGGCGCGGTCGAGCGCCTGATGGGCGCGCAGCAGCGCAGCCGGCATGGTCAGGGGATCGTAGAGCTGCGCCAGCGTGGCGCCAGGGTGGGCGGCGCGGGCGTCCAGCACGGCTTGCGCGGCCTGCTCGATGGCGGCGCGCAGTTCCGCCGCGCGCGCTGTGGCGGCATGGTTGGCGCCGGGCTTTGCGGTAATCCCCGGCCAGGGAAAGTTGTTGTAGACGATCTGCGCCGAGTAGCGGTAGTCGCTTTTCAGCCGGCCGCAGACGTAGCGCACCCAGGCCATGTGCATGGCGGAGTGCAGCACGCCGAAGTGGTAAAGCGTGGCGTCTGGGATGACTTTCACCAGATTGCTGCACAGCGTGTCCGGCCCCAGAAAGCCGATCGGGATGTAATCCCGCCGCTCCGAAGACACCTCCGGTATCACCAGATACGGCCCGGCCGGCATGTTTTCCACATGAAAGCGCGTCGGCGTGGCGGCAAGCTTGCGCGTGGGCGCGCTCTTGCTGGCCAGACGCAAGGCACGCACGGCCTCGATGCGTTCGCGCGCCAGCGGCAAATGCGCCAGCACCTCGGGCGGGCACTCGCCCAGCCACAGGCACCAGCGCTCGTAGCCGTTCAGGAACTCGTCGGCACCAATCCAGCGCCGGAAGTACGGCGCGGCCTGCGGCTCTCGGGCCAGGAAGGCGGCTTTTTCGTCCGTGGTGAACAGGTAATGGCCGCCGTCGATGGGTTTGTTGCCGATGCCGATTTCCGGCACCGGGCACAGTGGCTGTCCGCGGCGGTCGAGCAGGATTTCCGGCGCATCCACGAGGTAGGCGTTGATGTGGCTGGCGGCGTGCTCGTGCGGCACGGCGTCCAGCTTGGCGTAATCGAACAGGCGCTTGTGCGGTAGGTCTTCGCGGCCGAAGCCCAGGATCACGCAGTGCACCGCCGCCTTGCCGGGGGCTTCGTTGGCCCATTTGAAGGTGCGGTGGGCGAACTGGATGTGCAGCCTGCGCTTGTATAGCTCGCTCCACAGCACGCCCACCTGTTCGCCCTGGGTGATGGAGTTGGTGGACACGAAAGCACAGCGGATTCGGTCGCGCGCGGCTTGGTCCTGCCGCTCCAGGGTGACGAAGATGTCCTCGATGCCGGGCGCCTTGCCCTTGCCGGCAAAGCGGGCGTCCTGAAACTCATGCTTGTCCGGGCTGGCGAAGCCCTCCTTGCTGCCGGCCAGGTACTGCGCGGCCTTGAAGTACCAGCCGGCCACGTAATCCAGCAGGCCGGCGTTGGCTACGCTGCCGGCCACGTAGGCAAAGTCCTTGCGCTGGGTGTCGTCCATGAATTTGGCGCCGATGAACGGCGGGTTGCCCAGGATGTAGTTCAGCCGCTCCGGCGGCACGAAGGCTTCCCAGTCCAGGCGCAGCGCGTTGCCGACGCGGATGTTGGGCGCCTTGTCCAGCGGCAGGCGGGCGAAGTATTCGCCAAACTCGCGCCCGGCTTCGAGGTTCATCTGGTGGTCGGTCAGCCACAGGGCGAGCTGTGCCACCTGGGCCGGGAATTCCTCCAGCTCGATGCCGTGGAACTGGTCCACGTTGACCTGCACGGCGTCGAACACGTGGGCGGTGGCGTGGCCAAAGACCGCTGCGGCGCGCAGCACGTCCAGTTCCAGCCGCCGCAGCTCGCGGTAGGTGACGACCAGAAAGTTGCCGCAGCCGCAGGCGGGGTCCAGAAAGTTCAGCGCGCGCAGCTTCTTGTGGAACTCGAACAGGCGGTTCTGGTTGTTTTTGACGCCCTCGAACTCGGCCCGCAGTTCGTCCAGAAACAACGGGCCGATGACCTTCAGGATATTGGCTTCCGACGTGTAGTGGGCGCCAAGCTGGCGGCGGCGCTCGCGGGCGTCCAGATCGATGACCTTCTGGAACATGGCGCCGAAGATGGCCGGCGAGATGGCCGCCCACTGGAAGCGGCAGCAGTCCAGCAGCAGGGCGCGCGTGTCGGCGGTGAACTGGGCAATCGGCAGCGGCTCTTCGAACAACCGCCCGTTGACGTGCGGAAACACGCGCAGCACGTCGCGCAGATGCTGCTGGCGCAGTTCGGACTTCGTGTCGAGTACCTGGAACAGCTCGGCCAGCGCGGTGCCGGTGTCGGCGCCGTCGTCGTCGGTGTGCTCGATCAGGTCCAGGAAACTGTCCTTGGGGCTGAAGATGCCGGTGTCGTCCGCAAACAGGCAGAACAGCAGCCGCACCAGATAAAGCTGCAAGCCGTGCCCGGCGCGGCCACTGGCCGGGTCCACGCCGTAGCCGTCGCGGCGCAGGGCGTCGTGCAGGGCGCCCAGCAGTTCGACCGCGCGGATGTTGAGCGGGTCTTCGTCGCGCACGCGCACGTCGGCATAGCCGGCGATGAAGCCAAAGCGCTCGATGTGGCGCGGCAGGGCAGCGAGCGGGAACTCGTCCTGGCGGCCGGTTTCGAGGTCGTACAGGCGGATGCGCGCGAAGTCCGACACCACCACGTAGCGCGGCAGTTCGGGGTCCGGGATGCCGGCGAAGTAGTCGGTGGCCTGCGTGTAGGCGGCGGCGAGGTCCGCGCCCGCGCTCTTGTGCTCGGCCAGCAGCAGGCCCGGCCAGAACACGTCGATGCGCCCCATGCCGGGCCGGCCAAAGCGCGCGGCGGCGCGCTCGAACACCACCTGCGCGCGCCGCCGGTGCACGCCGAACACGGCCAGAAACTCGTTCCAGAAGGTCTGCGCGTCGGCACGTTCCGAGGCGCCGTCGGCCCAGTCGCGGGCAAAGGCCACGGCGCGGGCGCGGATGTCGGCCCAGGTGAGGCGGGCGGGGGTGCTCATAGCGGCTGGGTGTCCTCGGACAGGATGTCCAGACAGGCCGAGTAGACGAACACGCGGTTGCGCTGGCGGCCGGGCAGCTCGCGGACCATGCCAAGCTCGACCAGGCGGCGCAACACCGTCGTGACGGTAGTACGGTTGATGTCGGTAGCCGCAACGGCATCGGCAACGCGCGTAGCGGGCCGCTGCTGCAAATATCGGTGCACTTCCAACGCGGATGTGGCGATGCGTCCCAGGCCGCGGATGCGCTCGCGGTCCCGGTCGAACACGCCCAGCAGCCGGCGCGCGGTATCCACCGCCTGCTGCGCCGTCTCGGCCACGCCTTTCAGGTAAAAGCCGAGCCAGCCTTCCCAGTCGCCGTGGGTGCGCACGCGCTGCAGGCGGTCGTAATACTCCAGCCGGTGAACCTTGAAATACAGGCTCAGATACAGCAGCGGTTGGTGTAGCACGCCGGCATCCACCAGCATCAGGATGATCAGCAGCCGTCCCAGACGGCCGTTGCCGTCCAGAAACGGGTGGATGGTTTCGAACTGCACGTGCGCCAGCGCCGTCTTGACCAGCACCGGCAGGCCGCCGTCGTCGCTGTGCAGGAAGCGCTCCAGGGCGTCCAGGCATTCCATGAGCCGCTCGGGTGGTGGCGGCACGAAGGCGGCATTACCCGGCCGCGTGCCGCCCAGCCAGTTCTGGCTGCACCGAAACTCGCCTGGTTGTTTGTGCGCGCCGCGGCCGTGCGCGAGCAGCACGCCGTGAATCTCGCGCAGCAGGCGCAGGCACAGCGGAAAGTCTCCGGCCAGGCGCTTGAGGCCATGGTCGAGCGCGGCCACGTACTGCGACACCTCCGCCACGTCATCCAGTGGCGCACCGGGCGCTTCCTGAAGCTCGAACAGCAGCAAGTCGGACAGGGACGACTGCGTGCCCTCGATCTGCGAGGACACCACCGCCTCGCGCCGCACGTACTGGTACAGGAACAGGTTGCGGTCGGGCAGCAGGTCGGCGATGCCGTCCAGGCGGCCGAGCGCCCGGTTGGCCTGTTCGAGCAGGGTCAGCAGTTCGGCATCGATTGCCAGCGGCGGGTCCGGCGGCAGCGGCGACGGGACATAGGCCCGGTAGGTTTCGCCGGCCGTGGCGCAGTGGACGTACTGGCCGATCTTGCGCTCCATGACGGGTCCTGCAAGGCGGTCTAAAGTTGCGTAACGCTAAGCCCAAGCGGGGTATTGCGCAACTTTATCTGCCTAACGCTGCATAAAGGGCCGGTACAGCGCGTCTTGTGCAAGGTTAGCGACTGGTCGGCTGACGCGATACTCGGTTGCGAGTTTCTGCGCTCGTGCGAGGCATGGTGAACGGCAGTTGCCCCAGAGGGCTGGGCAACGCGCCTTGCAGCGGATGCCTGGGCAGGCTCAGAAAAACCGGTTGGCCGGCCGCGGCAGGCCCAGGTGCTCGCGCAGGGTGCTGCCCGCATAGTCGCGTCGGAACAGGCCGCGCCGCTGCAGCTCCGGCACCACCTGGTCGACGAAGTCGTCGAGGCCCCCCGGCAGGTAGGGAAACATCACGTTGAAACCGTCGCAGGCGCGGCTTTCCAGCCACTGCTGCATCTGGTCGGCAATCATGGCCGGGGTACCGATCATCTCCAGCGTGCCGAAGGCGCCGCCCACGTACTGGGCGAGCTGACGCACGGTCAGCTTGTCGTTGCGGGCCATGTCGACCAGCTTCTGGCGCGAGGTGTGGCTGGCGTTGGTCAGCGGCAGGTCGTCCGGCAGCGGGCCATCGAGATCGAGCTTGGACACGTCGAAGCCCAGCTGTACGGACAGGGTGCCGATGCCGCTGTCCGGGTGCACCAGACTGTCGAGGCGGGCTTTTTTGGCGTGCGCCTCGGCGGCGGTGTCGCCGACCACCACGAACGCACCCGGCATGATGACGATGTGATCCGGGTTGCGGCCGACGGCCTGGGCGCGCGCCTTGATGTCGGCATACACGCGCTGCGCGGTGGCGATGTCGCTGACGCCGGAGAACACCATCTCGGCCGTTTCGGCGGCCAGTTGGCGGCCGGCGTCGGACTGGCCAGCCTGCACGATGACCGGCCAGCCCTGCACCGGCCGGGCCACGTTCAGCGGCCCGCGGGCGGAAAAGTACTTGCCCTGGTGATCGAGCACGTGCAGCCTGGCCGGGTCGGAATACACGCCACTGTCGACATCGCGGACGAAGGCGTCATCGGCCCAGCTGTCCCACAGGCCGGTGACCACGTCGTAGAACTCGCGGGCGCGGCGATAGCGCTCGTCGTGTTCGAGGTGCTCCTTGAGGCCGAAGTTCAGGGCCTCGTAGGGGTTGGTGGAGGTGACGATGTTCCAGGCCGCCCGCCCGCCGCTGAGGTGATCCAGCGACGCGAACAGCCGCGCCACGTGGTAGGGCGCGTTGTAGGTGGTGGACATGGTGGCGATCAGGCCGATGCGCTCGGTCACCGCGGCCAGGGCCGGCAGCAGCGTCATCGGCGCGAACGAGGTGACGGTGGCGCTGCGCTTGAGCGCATCGGTCGGCATGTTGGGCACGGCCAGGTGGTCGGCCATGAAGAACGCGTCGAACTTGCCGTGTTCGAGCTTCTGAGTCAGGCGCTTGATCAGCGGCCAGTTGAAGTTGGCATCCGGCGTGCCGCCCGGATAGCGCCAGGCGGCGGTGTGGATGCTGATCGGGCGCATGAAGGCGCCCAGGCGCAGCATTCGGGATTCGCTCATCGGCGGTCTCCGTCAGGGTGAGGGCGGCGGCTCCAGGGTCACGCCGGCTGCAAGCTGCGCCAGGGCCGCCAGGTAAATGGCCATGCCGCGGCGCAGGTCGTCCACTTCAAGTCGTTCGTTCTCGGCGTGGGCCAGCATCGGCCCACCCGGAAAGCCCATGCCGAAGGCCACGAAACCCGGAAACGCCTTGGCGTAAGTGGTGCCGCCAATGGCCAGTGGGGGCGTCTGGTCACCCGTGAACTGCCGGTAAATGCCAAGCAGGGCCTGCACCAGCGGCGTCTGCGGATCGACCCACAGCGCCTCCTTGCCTTCGATCACCTCAAGCTGGCCCCGGTAGGGCGCAAGTGCCTGCGTCAGGCGCGCGCGCTGGGTGGCCAGATCGATGCCTTGCGGCAGGCGGATGTTCAGCTGCGCTCGCAGGCCCTGGTCGGTGCCCGACAGCAGGCCCAGATTGACCGTGGAGGCGCCAAGCTTCGCCACGCTGTGGCGCAGGCCAAGCGCACCGCCGTCGGTTTCAAGGCCGAGCTGCTCGGCGATGAAGGCGACCGCGCGACCCTGCGCCGACGCCGCATCGATGCCCACGGCCTGACGAGCGCCGTGCAGCAGGCGGGCAAGATGCGTGACCGCGTTGATACCGGCCTCGGGCTTGGCGCCGTGGGCAGCCTTGCCGCGGGCGGTGATGCGCACGCCGCTGGCGGTTTGCTCGACGCTGAAGGTGGCTGGCGTGGGGCCGCCCTGGTAGGCGCCGATGGCCGCCTGAAGCGTCGCGGCGAGTTTGGCCGGCACGCCGGCCAGCGAGGCGGTCGCTGCCTCTGGCACCGCATTGGGCGCCGTGCCGCCGGAGAACTCGCGCAGCACCGGGTCGGCCGGGCCGCTGAAAATTGCTGCCGCGTCGAGATAGCTCTTTTCGGCGTAGATCACCGGGAATCCGGCATCCGCGGTCCAGCCTTCAGCGGGCACCAGGCCGGCGGCGCGCACGGCGTCCAGATCGCGCCAGTCCATGTTCTCTTCGCTGCTGCCCACGATCAGGCGCACCGGCCGCTTGAGCGGCAGCTTGGCATCCTTGAGTGCCGCCATGGCATACAGGCTGGCCACCAGCGGGCCCTTGTCGTCCAGGCTGCCGCGGCCCCAGACAGAGCCGTCGATCAGATCCCCGCCAAACGGCGGGTGCGTCCAGCGCGCGGCGTCGCCCGGCGGCACCACGTCGGCGTGCACCAGGATGCCAAGTGCGTTGTCGCCCTGGCCCAGGTCCACGATCGCCACCTGCTCGCCGGGCAATAGCCGAGCAGTCAGTCCTAGCACCGTGGCGCGCGCCACCACGGCGCGCAGCAGGGCGGTCTTGTCGGCACGCTGCGGATCGCCCGCCGCGGTGACCGTGGGCACACGCACCCAGGCCTGCAAATCGGCGACCGCGGCGTCCATGCGCCCGGCCACGGCGGCGTCCAGTTGCGCACGGTCGAATGCAAGCGCCTGCGCTGCCGCGACCAGCAGCAGCGCGGCGCCAAGAAGTGACTTAAACCACGATTTGCAGTTCATCGCGGGCCGCCACGGCGCGCAGCTGCTTGGCGTCGTCGCTGCGCGCCTGGCCGATGTGGTCCAGGTACGGCTGATCAACGTCGCCGGTCACGTACAGGCCATCGAAGCATGAGGCGTCGAAGTCGGTGATGGCCGGATTGCCCTCGCGCGCGGCGTCCTTGAGGTCGTCGAGGTCCTGGTAGATCAGCCAGTCGGCGCCGATCAGCTCGCAGATCTCCTGTTCGCTGCGGCCGTGGGCGATCAGCTCCTGCGGGTTCGGGATGTCGATGCCGTAGACGTTGGCGTAGCGCACCGGCGGCGCGGCGGAGGCGAAGTAGACCTTGCGCGCGCCGGCTTCGCGCGCCAGCTGCACGATCTGCTGCGAGGTGGTGCCGCGCACGATCGAGTCGTCCACCAGCAGCACGTTGCGGCCGTTGAATTCCAGTTCGATGGGATTGAGCTTCTGGCGCACCGAGCGCTTGCGCTCGCCCTGGCCGGGCATGATGAAGGTGCGCGCGATATAGCGGTTCTTGATGAAGCCTTCGCGGTACTTGATGCCCAGTTCGCCGGCCAGCTGCATGGCCGCGGTGCGGCTGGTGTCGGGAATCGGAATCACCACGTCGATGTCGTGGTCAGGCCACACGCGACGGATCTTGTGCGCCAGTTTCTCGCCCATGCGCATGCGGCACTTGTGCACCGAGATGTCGTCCATGATCGAGTCCGGCCGGGCGAAATAGACCAGCTCGAACAGGCACGGCGTCAGTTGCGGCGCATCGGCGCACTGACGGGCATGCAGGTGTCCCAGATGGTCCAGGATGACCGCCTCGCCGGGCGCCACATCGCGCAGCACCCGAAAACCGAGACTCGCCACGGCGACGCTCTCGGACGCCAGCACGTATTCGTTGCCCAGCAGGCTCTCGCGCACGCCAATCACCAGCGGCCGGATACCGCACGGATCGCGAAAACCCACCACGCCGAAGTCCGTGATCATGGCCACCACCGCGTAGGCGCCCCGGCAGCGCCGATGCACCGCGCGCACGGCGGCGAACACGTCCTCGTGCGCCGCCTTGACCCGGCCGATGCGCTGCAGCTCGCCGGCAAACACGTTCAGCAACACCTCGGAGTCCGAATCGGTGTTCAGGTGCCGCAGCTCGTCCTCGGTCAGCGCCTCGCGCAGCGCGTCGGCGTTGGTCAGGTTGCCGTTGTGGGCCAGGGTGATGCCGTACGGCGAGTTGACGTAGAACGGCTGGGCCTCGGCCGCGGCCGAACTGCCGGCGGTCGGGTAGCGCACATGGCCGATGCCCATGTTGCCGCGCAGGCGCTCCATGTGCTGCTGGCTGAACACGTCGCGCACCATGCCGTTTTCCTTGCGCATGTACAGGCGCCCGTTGTCGGCAGTGACCATGCCGGTGGCGTCCTGACCACGGTGCTGCAGCACGGTCAGGCCGTCGTAGATGGCCTGATTGACCGCCGTCTGGGCAACGATGCCGATGATTCCGCACATGTCGCGTTACCTCGCTAGCCCGCCAGCGGTGCCTGGAATTGTTCCAGGCCCCGTTCAACCGTCACGCGCAGCCACTGCGCCGGGGCGCGGGCCTGCGGCACCAGGATCGAACCCTGCCACCACAATGATTTTTGCAGCGGCGTGGCTTCCACCAGCAGCACCGTGGCGGCTACCAGCACCACCCCGCGCACTGCTCCGAACACCGCGCCCAGCGCCCGGTCGGTGCCGCGCAGCGGGCTGCGCTTGAGCACGCTGACCAGCAAATGCGACACCAGCGCCAGCACCACCACGGCAGCAATGAACATCAGCACCAGTGCCGCCGCCTGTCGCGCGCCCGGGCTGTGAATGACGCCGCCCAGCGGACCCATCAGCAGCCCATGAAAACGCCACGCGATATACGCCGCCACCAGCCAGGACAGCAGCGACAGCAGCTCGCGCATCAGTCCGCGCCAGGCGCCGGCCAGCAGCGACAGCGCCAGCACCAGCACGAACAGCACGTCGATCAGGTTCACGGTGCCGCGGTCACGGATAGGCCACGACAATGCCGTCGTGACCGGTTTCCCGGGCCAGGCGATCGCGCACCGCCTGCGCCGTGGCCCGGTCCAGTTCCGGCCCGACCCGCACCCGCAGCGCCTTGCCCTGCGGCGTGGTCACTTCTTCCGTGAACGCGCTGTGGCCGGCCTTGCGCAGCTTCTCGCGAAGATCAATGGCGGTCTTGAGGTTGCCGAACACGCCAAGCTGCACCACCCAGGCCTGCTGCGTGGTGGGCGCCGCAGCGGTGGCAGCAGCAGGCGCTGGCGTCGGCGCGGCTGGCTTGGCAGCCGGGATTGCGGCCGGCGCTGGCACAGGCTTCTGAACCGGCGCCGGTTGCGCGGGCGCCAACGCGGCTTTGGCCACCGGCGGCTTGCTGGCAGGCATTGGTGCCGGTTCCGGCTTGATCACAGGGGCCGGGGCCGACGCACGCGGCGCAGCGGCAGGCGCCGGACGCGCCACCGCAGCGGGCGATTTGGCTGGCGGCGGGGGTGCAGGCGCTGCGGGTGCAAGGTCCGTCCCCCGGCCGGGCGGCGAGACATCACCGTCCTCGCTCAGCGGCGGAGGCGGGGCCGGCGCAGGAATGTCTTGCGGCTCCGGCAGGACAGCCGCTTGCGACGCTGCGTCGGCGGGCAACTGGGCGGCCACACCGTCGGTGGGCTCGGCCGGGATATCGATGGCCTGCGGCCCCAGGGGCAGCGGCTGGCGCATGTCGTTGAGCACCGGCACCAGGATGGCCGCCAGCGCCAACAGCACGATGCCACCCACGATCCTGTACTTGAGCCTGGCCTGATCCATCGACACTCCGGGATAGTCGGCAGCAGCCGCGAATTATAGCGCCGCGCTGTCACAGGCCGCCGGCAGCAGGCCGCAGCGCAGCGCCTGTTCAACCGTGACGAAGGAACCGAACACCAGTATCCGGTCGGCCTGGCCCGCGGCCGACGCGTCGCGCGCCGCCCGGCAGGCCGCTGCAACGTCGGCGTGGCAGACGACCGGCAGGTGCGGTCCGGCGGCGTGCATCCGGGCCGCTACTGCCTCGGCCGCGCTGCCTCGGGGACCGTTCAGGCTCGGCACATGCCAGGCATCTATCAGGCCTGCCAGGGGCACCACCACGCCTGCGATGTCCTTGTCGCCGAGCATGCCCAGCACCGCCAAAGTGCGGCCGGCGACCGGATATGCACGCAGATTGGCGGCCAGATTGCGGGCCGCTTCGGGGTTGTGGGCGACGTCGAGCACCCACTCAGGCGCGTGGCCACGGCGCTCGAACCGCCCGGAAACGCAGGCCCCCTGTACGCCCTTAGCGATCTCGGTCTCGCTCACGGGGAGGCGGCGCTGCAGCAGCTGTACCGCCAGAACCGCGCTCGCGGCATTGCGCAGTTGCACGGCGCCTGCCAGCGCCGGCATGGGCAGGACGCGCCTTGCGCCGGCCGCCTGCCAGCGCCACGCCTGCTCGCCAGCAGGCGTGGCCGCGTAGTCCACGCCGTAACGCTGCAGCGTCGCGCCAACAGCGATGGCATGCGCCAGCACGCTCGTCGGCGGGTCGAGGTCGGCCACGATCAGCGGCCGACCGGGGCGGGCGATGGCCGCCTTCTCGGCACCGATGGCCTCGCGCGTGTCGCCCAGGAACTGCTGGTGATCCAGATCGACCGAGGTGATGATCGCCACATCCGCGTCCACGGCGTTGACGGCATCGAGCCGCCCGCCAAGACCGACCTCCAGGATCAGCACCTCGCAGCCAGCGGCGGCGAACAGGTCCAGCGCCGCCAGCGTGCCCCACTCGAAATAGGTCAGCGACACCTCCCCGCGGGCGGCGTCGATGCGCGCGAAGGCGGCGCAGAGGGCGGCATCGTCCGCCAGCGCGCCGGCAATGCGGATGCGCTCGTGGTAGCGCAGCAGGTGCGGCGAGGTGTAGGCGCCTGTGCGGTAGCCGGCGGCGCGATAAATGGCTTCCGCGAACGCCACCGTCGAGCCCTTGCCGTTGGTGCCGGCGACGGTGATGACCGGCACGCCCGCCAGCGGCAGCGCCAGGCGCGCCAGCACCTCCCGCACGCGGTCCAGGCTTAGATCGATCTTGACCGGGTGCGCCGTCTCCTGCCAGGCCAGCCAGTCGTCCAGGCGGCGAAAGCGCGCGCTCACGCGGCGGCGGCTTGCCCGTGCAGCATCCCGAGCAGGCGGGCGATGTGCTCGCGCAGCTGCCGGCGATCGACGATCTGGTCGATGGCGCCGTGGCTGAGCAGGAACTCGCTGCGCTGGAACCCCGGCGGCAACACCTCGCGCACGGTCTGCTCGATCACCCGCGGCCCGGCAAAGCCGATCAGGGCGTTCGGCTCGGCGATGATGACGTCGCCCAGCATGGCCAGGCTGGCCGACACGCCGCCGGTGGTCGGATCGGTCAGCACCGAGATGTACGGCAGCCCGGCCTCGCCCATGCAGGCCAGCATGGCCGAGGTCTTGGCCATCTGCAGCAGGGAGAACAGGCCCTCCTGCATGCGCGCGCCGCCGGAGGAGGAAAAACACACCAGCGGCAGGCTCTGATCCAGGCAGGCCTGGGCGCCGCGCGTGAACCGCTCGCCGACCACCGAGCCCATGGAGCCGCCCATGAAGCGGAATTCGAACGCCGCCGCCACCAGCGGCCGGCCCAGCAGCGCGCCCTGGTAGACCACCAGCGCGTCGCGCTCGCCGGTTTCCTTCTGCGTGGCCAGCAGGCGGTCGCGGTAGCGCCGGGTGTCCTTGAACTTGTGGACGTCGATGGCTTCCAGCTCGGCGCCGATTTCCTGCCGTGGCTCGGCATCCAGAAAGGCGTTCAGCCGTTGCCGGGCGCCGATGCGCAGGTGGTGGCTGCAGCGCGGGCAGACTTCGAGGTTGTGTTCGAGCTCGGTGCGGTACAGCACCGCCTTGCACTCCGGACACTTCGCCCACAGGCCTTCGGGCACCTTCTTGGACGCGCCGCTGGTGCGGATACGGGCAGGGACCAGTCTCGTCAGCCAGTTCATCGGGTTTCTCCTGCGGCATCGATACCGGCGCGCAGCGCACGCACCTGCTCCACGGCGCCGGTCAGCGCCGCCGGTCCGGTGATGCCGGCCGCGGCAGCGGCTTCGAGTTGTTCGATCACGGCGCTGCCGACCACCACCGCATCGGCAAAACCGGCGATCTGCGCGGCCGCCTGTGGCGTACGCACGCCAAAGCCGACGCCGATCGGCAGCGCGGTGTGTGCCTTGAGCGCCTCGACATGGGCCTGCACGTCGGCCAGGTCCACCTGCCCGGCGCCGGTCACGCCGCGCACCGACACGTAGTACAGGAATCCGCTCGCCTGCGCCGCCACGGCCTGCGCCCGCTCGGGCCCGCTGGTGGGCGCCAGCAGGAAAATGCTGTCCAGGCCGGCCGCCTTGAGCGCCGCGGCATGTTCCGGCTCCTCATCGAAGGGCAGGTCCACGGTCAGTACGCCGTCCACGCCGGCATCGGCCGCGACGGCGGCAAAGCGCGTCACGCCCATCTGCTCGATCGGGTTCAGATAGCCCATCAGCACCAGCGGGGTGGTGCGATCGGTCTGCCGGAACGCGCGCACCAGGTCCAGCACCCGGCGCAGGTCCATGCCGTGAGCAAGCGCCCGCTCCGAGGCGCGCTGGATCACCGGTCCGTCGGCCATCGGATCCGAGAACGGCACGCCCAGCTCCAGCACGTCGGCCCCGGCCGCGACCAGCGCGTGCAGCAGGTCCACGGTCTGGTCCGGATGCGGATCGCCGGCAGTGACGAAGATCACCAGCCCGGCCCGCCGCGCCCGACGCAGGCTGGCAAAGCGCTCGGCCAGGCGGCTCATACCTCGATGCCCTCGATGGTCGCCACGGTGTGGATGTCCTTGTCGCCGCGGCCGGAAAGATTGACCACGATGCTCTGGTCCGGACGCATGCCGGCCGCCAGCTTGCCGGCATAAGCCAGCGCGTGCGAGGACTCCAGCGCCGGGATGATGCCCTCGGTGCGCGTCAGGTGATGGAAGGCCGCCAGCGCCTCGTCGTCGCTGACCACCACGTACTGCGCCCGGCCGCTGTCGTGCAGCCAGGCGTGCTCCGGACCCACGCCGGGGTAGTCCAGACCGGCCGAGATGGAATGCGTGCTGCCGATCTGACCGTCGGCGTCCTGGATCAGGTAGGTGCGGTTGCCATGCAGCACACCCGGACTGCCGGCGCTGATGGAGGCAGCGTGATGGCCGGTGGCCAGGCCATAGCCGGCCGCCTCGACGCCGTACAGGGCAACGGAGGGGTCGTCGATGAAGGGATGAAAGATGCCGATGGCGTTCGAGCCACCCCCCACGCAGGCCACCACCGCATCCGGCAGGCGACCCTCGCGTTCCAGCATCTGCGTGCGCGTCTCGCGGCCGATGATGGCCTGGAAATCCCGCACCATCTGCGGGTAGGGATGCGGCCCGGCCACGGTGCCGATGATGTAGAAAGTGCTGTCGACGTTGGCCACCCAGTCGCGCAGGGCTTCGTTGAGCGCGTCCTTCAGGGTACGCGAGCCGCTTTCGACCGCCCGCACCTGCGCACCCAGCAGGCGCATGCGGTAGACGTTGGCGGTCTGGCGGCGGATGTCCTCGGCGCCCATGTAGACCACACATTCGACACCCAGGCGTGCCGCCACAGTGGCGGTGGCGACGCCGTGCTGGCCGGCGCCGGTCTCCGCGATGACGCGGGTCTTGCCCATGCGCCGGGCCAGCAGGATCTGGCCGACCGTGTTGTTGATCTTGTGCGCGCCGGTGTGGTTCAGGTCCTCGCGCTTGAGGTAAATCCGCGCCCCGCCGGCCTCGCGCGTCCAACGCTCGGCCAGGTACAGCGCCGACGGACGGCCGACGTAGTCGCGCAGGTCCTGTTCCAGCTCGGCCCGGAACACGGGGTCGGCCTGCGCCGTGCGGTAGGCGTCCTCGAGCTCCTGCAGCGGCCGCATCAGCGTTTCCGCCACGAAGCGCCCGCCGTAGCGGCCGAAATAGCCGTGCGCATCCGGCAGCGTGGCGCGCTGCGTCTCTTCAGCCATGCGGGCTGTCTCCTTCCCGTACCGCTTGCATGAACATTCCTATTTTTGCCGCGTCCTTGACGCCCGGTGCGCTTTCAACACCGCTGCTGACATCCACCGCCCACGGCCGCAGGCGGCCAATCGCCACCGCCACGTTGCCGGCATCCAGGCCACCGGCCAGCAGCAACGGCCACGGCAGGCTGGCCGGCACTACCGCCCAGTCAAAGGTCTGGCCGCTGCCTCCCGGCACGCCGGGCACGAAGGCGTCCAGCAGCAGGCCGGCCGCGTCCGCGTAAGGCGCCGCAGCGGCCATCAGATCGACGCCCGGCCTGGCGTGCAATGCTTTCAGGTAGCGCCGGCCGTAGCGCCGGCAGTCCTGCGCCGGCTCGGCGCCGTGAAACTGGATCAGGTCCAGCGGCACCTGCGCCAGCACGTCGCGAATCACGCCCTCGGCCGCGTCCACGAACAGCCCGACCACGCTGACCAGCGGCGGCAGTGCGGCGACGATGTCGCGCGCTTGGGCAACGCTCACGCAGCGCGGGCTGGCGGGGTGAAACACAAGACCGATGGCGTGCGCCCCGGCAGCGGCGGCAGCCAGGCCATCCTGCGGGCGGGTGATGCCGCAGATTTTAACGCGCGTGGGCATGGATCAGACCGGAAGCAGCGGCAGCGGCGGTTCTAGGCCGAAGTGCGGCGGGTAATGTACCGCCGCCAGGTACAGGCCGGCCGGCGGCGCCGTGCGCCCGGCCAGCGTGCGATCGCGCGTCGCCAGCAGTTCCCCGGCCCAGGCCGGCGGGCGCCGGCCGGTGCCGATGTCGAGCAAGGTACCGACCAGGTTACGCACCATGTGGTGCAGGAAGGCGTTGGCGACCACGTCGATCACCAGCCAGGGGCCGTGGCAGGCGACGTCGAGGCGCGAGATCGTGCGCCAGGGCGAGCGCGACTGGCAGGTGGCGGCCCGAAAGGCGCTGAAATCGTGCTCGCCGAGCAGCTGCCCGGCGGCAAGCTGCATGGCCGGCACATCCAGCGGGCGCGGCTCCCAGGCAACACGCTCGTGGCCGACTGCCGGTGCCTGCGGGCGGTTCAGGATCAGGTAACGGTACTGGCGGGCGATGGCGCTGAAGCGGGCGTGAAAATCGTCCGCCACCGGGTGCCCGCCCAGGATGCGCACATCCCCCGGCAGGCGCGTGTTGACGCCACGCAGCCAGGCCCGCTGCGGGCGATCACGGCTGGTATCGAAGTGCACCACCTGGCCGAGCGCGTGCACGCCGGTGTCGGTGCGCCCGGCGGCGACCACGCGGATCGGCTCATCGGCAACGCTGGACAGGGCTTTTTCCAGCACCGCCTGCACCGACGGGCTGTGCAACTGCACCTGCCAGCCGCAGTAGGCGCTGCCGTCGTATTCGACGCTAAGGGCAATCCGCAAAACGGTGGCTGGCGCCGGCCTCAGGCGTCCAGCCGGGCCAGCAGGGCCGCGGCCTGCGCCTTCTGGGCCGGCGTGCCGGCACGCTGGATTTCGTCGTAGATCTGCCGTGCCGACGCACCGTCCGCCATGCCGACATAGGCCGTCAGCAGGTCGATCTGAGTGTCCACAGGATCGCCAAAACCGTCCTGCGCCGGCCCGGACACCGCGGCCGACGCTTCTACAACCGCCGGCTGCGCCACTACCGGCTCGACCCACTCCACCCGCGTTGCCGATGCACTGGCAAATCCAGGTGTGGCGGTCACCACACCGGTGGCGCTTGCCGGCTCGTCGTCGAACATCGATCGTGGCTGTGCCGCTGCCTTGCGGCGGCGTGACCACAGCAGCAGGCCCCCGAGCCCCAGCGCCGCGATCCCCGCCGTCAGGTAGATCGCCGATCCGCCCCCCGGCTCGCTTGGGGGCTGCGTGGGCGCAGCCGCCGCCGGCACCGCAGGCGCGGCGGGAGGCTGCCCGGCGACGGCAGGCGCAGCGGATTGCGCCGCGCCGCTCGCGCCAGCCGAATCGGCAGGACTGGCTTTCACCAGGTCGGTCAGGGTGCGGATCTGTTCTTCCAGCGCGCCCATCCGCTGTTGCAGGGATTCGTTCTGCTGCTGCGCAGCGTCGAGGGCTTCCTCCAGCAGCTGCACGCGGTTGCCGGCCGAGCCGGCGCTGGCGTCCGTCGGGGCAGCCGCCGACGCGGTCGCCGACTTGGCATCCTCGCTGCGCAGAACGCGCACCTCGGCATCCGGCGCCGGGGCGGTTGCGGGCGCCTGCGCCGGCGTTGGCGGTTGTGCGACCGGCGGCGCAGGCGTTGCCGCCGGCGTCGAATTGGCCGGGGCTGCGTCCGGTGCGGGCAGCGCGTCCGCAGCCGGCGCTGCGCGCAGTGCCTGGGCATCCGGAATGCTCAGGCGGCTGCCGGCCCGAAGCCGCGCCGGATCGCCGTTGATGAACGCCTGCGGATTGGCGCGCACGATGCTCGACATCACCGCATCCAAGTCGGCACCGTCGGGCTGCACGCGCCGCGCAATGGCCCACAGGGTCGCCCCTGGCGGCACCGGGCCGTAGGCGGCACCGGCCTTGGGCAGGCCGACGCTGGCGAACGGATTTGGCCGCGGCCGGGGCGCCGCACGCTCCGGAATTGGCGTGACCAGAGGCGACCAGCCGGTGGCGCGCGCCGTTGTCGGGGCGGCGGCAGAACCGACCGGATCGAGCAGAATGGTGTACTCCCGGGCCACCTGGCCGGTCGGGCTGATGGCCTCGACCACGAAGTCGATGTACGGCTCGCGAACCGGCTGGGCCGACGTGACACTCACATAAGACCGCCCGTCGCTGCCCACCTTGACGGCAAACCGCAGCGTCACGCCGCCGAGCGAACTGTCGACGCCCAGCCGCTGATGCGCCTCGGCCGACGCGAGTCCGATGGTGGCCAGTTCGGCCTCGGCAGGCGTGGCGCCGATCAGTTCGATGCGGGCGTTCAGTGGCTGCCCGAGCGCGGAACTGACGCGCAGACTGCCCAAACCGAGCGCATGGGCTCCGAATGGCGCGAAGCTTAGTGGCAGCAGCAGTGCCGGCACCATGACCCGCCCGAAACGCTTGCGTTTAGCCACCGAAGCTCTCCCTTTTTCAATGCCGCGGTGCGGATTTAACCAGAGGTTAGCGCAGCACGGCCGGTGCTACAAACTGCATCGTTCAATCGCCCAGATAATCCGCGATCAGCCGCTCGGCAATCTGCACGCTATTGGTGGCCGCGCCCTTGCGGATATTGTCGGACACCACCCACAGGTTCAGTCCGCAGGGGTGCGAAATATCCTCGCGGATACGCCCGACGAACACCCAGTCCTGACCGGCCGCCTCCACGGCCGTCGGGTAACCACCCGGCACGCGCTCGTCGATCACCTGCACGCCTGGCGCCTGCATCAACAGGGCGCGCGCCTCGTCGGCGCTGATCGGTCGCTCGAACTCCACGTGCACGACTTCGGAGTGTCCATAGAACACCGGAATGCGCACGCAGGTCGGATTGATCTGGATGTCGGGATCGCCAAATATCTTGCGCGTCTCCCACATCATCTTCATTTCTTCGCGCGTGTAGCCGTTGTCCTGAAAGCTGTCGATCTGCGGTATGGCGTTGAAGGCGATCTGTTTGGGGTACACCTTGGGCTCGATCGGGGCGCCGTTGAGCAGCGCCGCGGTCTGGCCGGCCAGTTCCTCCAGCGCCTTCTTGCCGGTGCCGGATACCGACTGATAGGTCGCCACGTTGATGCGCCGGATGCGCGCGGCGTCGTGCAAGGGCTTCAGGGCCACCACCATCTGGATGGTCGAGCAGTTCGGATTGGCGATGATGCCGCGGTTGCGATAGTCGGCGATGTCGCCCGGGTTGACCTCCGGCACCACCAGCGGAATGTCGTCGTCGTTACGAAAGTGCGAGGTGTTGTCGATCACCACGCAGCCGGCCTCGGCGGCGCGCGGCGCATGCTCGGCCGACACCGACCCGCCGGCCGAGAAAAGACCGATCTGGGCTTTCGAGAAATCGAAGGTGGCCAGGTCCTGCACGCGCAGGCGCCGGTCGCCGCAAGTGACCATCTTGCCGACCGACCGCTCGCTGGCCAGCGCGTACAGCTCGCCGACCGGAAACTGCCGCTCGGCCAGAACTTCCAACATGGTCTCGCCGACGGCGCCGGTGGCACCGACGACCGCCACGTTGTACAGACGACTCATATCAACTCCGTTCGGGAACGCGGACACATCCGCCCGGGATGGCAGGCCGCAATCCGCAATTCTGAATCAAGCACCGGCACGCAGCGCGGCCACCACCGCATCGCCCATGGCGGCGGTCGACAGCACCGGCTCGCCCGCCACCGCGATGTCGGCCGTGCGCAGGCCCTGGCGCAGCACGCTGGCGACGGCGTTCTCCACGCCGTCGGCGGCTGCCGCCTGGCCCAGGCTATAGCGCAGCAGCATGGCCACCGACAGCAGGGTCGCCAGCGGATTGGCCTTCTGCTGGCCGGCGATGTCCGGGGCTGAACCGTGCACCGGCTCGTACATGCCAAAGCCGGTTTCGTTCAATGACGCCGAGGGCAGCATGCCGATCGAACCGGTCAGCATGGCCGCGCAGTCGGACAGGATGTCGCCAAACAGGTTCTCGGTGACCACCACATCGAACTGCTTGGGCGCCCGCACCAGCTGCATGGCGGCGTTGTCCACGTACATGTGGCTCAGTTCCACGTCCGGGTAGTCGCTGCCCAGGCGAATCATCACCTCGCGCCACAGCTGGCTGGTTTCCAGCACGTTTGCCTTGTCGACCGAGCACAGGCGATGGCCGCGGCGGCGGGCGATGTCAAACGCCGTGCGGCCGATGCGCTCGATCTCGGCCTCGCTGTAGACCATGGTGTTGCGGCCTTCGCGGCTGCCGTCGGGCAGCGTGCCGACGCCGCGCGGCTCGCCGAAATAAATGCCGCCGGTCAGCTCGCGGATGATGACGATGTCCAGGCCTGCCACCACCTCTGTCTTGAGCGTCGAGGCGCCGGCCAATTCAGGGAACAGCAGCGCCGGGCGCAGGTTGGCATACAGGCCCAGCGCCTTGCGGATACCCAGCAGCCCGCGCTCCGGGCGCAGGTGCGCCGGGCCCACGTCCCACTTGGCGCCGCCGACCGCGCCCAGCAGCACGGCGTCGGCCTGCCGCGCCAGGGCCAACGTTTCGTCCGGCAGCGGCGTACCGGTGGCATCAATCGCGCAGCCACCGAGCAGCCCGCGCGAGAACGTGAATTCAAGAGCGTACTTTTCGGCCACCGCCGCCAGCAGCTTTTCGGCTTCCGCAACGATCTCGGGGCCAATGCCGTCGCCCGGCAACAGCAGGATGCGGTAACTCATCGACGTGCTCCGGCGCGTTCGGGAAACAGCCAGGGCGCCTCGACGGCGCGTCGGGCTTCGTAGGCGCGGATGGCATCCGCATGGCCCAGGGTCAGGGCAATGTCGTCCAGGCCATTGAGCAACCGATGGCGCCGGTCGGCGTCGATGTCGAAGCCGAACACCTCGCCACCTGGCGTGCGCACCTGCTGCGCCTCCAGGTCCACGGCCAGCCGATAGCCGGGTGCCGCGGCCTCCTGGGCGAACAGCTGCTCGATCACGTCTTCGGCCAGCGTGACCGGCAGCAGGCCGTTCTTGAAGGAATTGTTGTAGAAAATCTCGGCGAAGCTGGGCGCAATCACGGCGCGAATGCCATAACCGACCAGCGCCCACACGGCGTGCTCGCGGCTGGACCCGCAGCCGAAGTTGCGCCGCGCCAGCAACACCTGCGCGCCGGCATAGCGCGGCTGGTTGAGCACGAAATCCGGGTTCAGCGGCCGGCCCGAGCAATCCTGCCCCGGCTCGCCGTGATCCAGATAACGCCACTCGTCGAACAGGTTCGGCCCGAAGCCGCTGCGCTTGACCGACTTCAGGAACTGCTTGGGGATGATGGCGTCGGTATCGACGTTGGCCCGGTCGATCGGCAGCACCAGGCCAGTCAGGGAAGTGAACCGGTCCATGCGCTACTTCGCAGACTTCTCGATCGCTGCGCCACCTTCCTGAACGTCCTTGCCAAAACCGGCCAGGGTGTTGCAGGCGGCCAGCGACAGCAGCAGGCCGGCGGCCAGCAGCAGCTTCACGCAGTTCATGCTCGTCTCCTTCATGATTGCCTCACGTCGACAAAATGACCGGCGATGGCGGCCGCGGCGGCCATCGCCGGGCTGACCAGATGGGTGCGTCCGCCCTGGCCCTGGCGGCCCTCGAAATTGCGGTTCGAGGTCGATGCACAGCGCTCGCCGGGCTCCAGACGGTCGGCGTTCATGGCCAGGCACATCGAGCAACCGGCCTGGCGCCACTCGAAACCGGCCTCGCGAAAAATTCGATCCAGGCCCTCGGCCTCGGCCTGGCGCTTGACCAGACCGGAGCCCGGCACGGCGAGCGCCAGACGCACGTTGCCGGCCACCTTGCGACCCTTGAGCACCGCTGCGGCAGCGCGGAAATCCTCGATGCGGCCGTTAGTGCAGGAGCCGATGAACACCTTGTCGATGGCGATGTCCACCAGCGGCGTGCCGGCTGTCAGGTCCATGTAGCTGAGCGCCCGGCGCATGCCCTCGGCGCGGGCCGGATCGGTCTCGGCGGCCGGATCCGGCACCCGCCCGTCCACCGGCAACACCATCTCGGGCGACGTGCCCCAGGTCACCTGTGGCACCAGACTGGCGGCGTCGAGCTCGACCACGCGGTCGAACTGGGCGTCGGGATCCGACACCAGCTCCCGCCAGGCCGCCGCAGCGCGCTCGAACAGGGCGCCCTGCGGCGCGAACGGCCGGCCACGGACGTAGTCGATCGTGGTGTCGTCCACGGCCACCAGGCCCACCCGCGCGCCGGCCTCGATGGCCATGTTGCACAGCGTCATGCGCCCTTCCATGGACAGCGCGCGCACTGCCTCGCCGGCAAACTCGATGGCGTAACCGGTGCCGCCGGCGGTGCCGATGGCGCCGATGATGGCCAGGATCATGTCCTTGGCGTACACGTGCGGGCCCAGCCGGCCGTCGACGCGCACCAGCATGTTCTTGGACTTGCGCTGCGGCAGGGTCTGCGTGGCCAGCGTGTGCTCGACCTCGGAGGTGCCGATGCCGTAGGCCAGCGCCGCGAAGGCGCCGTGGGTGGCGGTGTGCGAGTCGCCGCACACGACGGTCATGCCCGGCAGGGTGGCGCCCTGCTCGGGGCCGATGATGTGCACCACGCCCTGGCGCGGATCGTTCATGCGAAATTCGGTGATGCCGAAGGTGTCGCAGTTGCGGTCCAGCGTCTCGACCTGCTCGCGCGACACCGGGTCGGCGATGCCCACGCTGCGGTCGGTGGTCGGCACGTTGTGATCGGCCACGGCCAGATTGGCCACCACCCGCCACGGCTGGCGGCCAGACAGCGCCAGGCCCTCGAAGGCCTGCGGCGAGGTCACCTCGTGGATCAGGTGGCGGTCGATGTACAGCAGCACCGAGCCGTCCGGCTCGGCATGCACCACGTGGGAATCCCACAGCTTGTCGTATAAGGTCTTGCCGGCCATGGCATTTACCGTGTGTTTTGCAGTGAAGTCCGTATTGCCGATCGCGGGTATGTTGCAGGCCGTTTTGAGTGAACCGCCGCTCGCTCGACAAGCGCCAGAGCCACTCCCAGAATAGCCGCCGCCCGGGGATGGTCCCCGAACCTTCAAACTCAGGCCGATCAGGCCGGACCGCGCCATGACCTTTCGCGAACTCGCCATCTGGCTCGAAAACCAGCTGGGCACATGCCACCTGCTGGTGAACCGGACCGCCAAGGAGCCGGCCGATCTGCTGCTGGCCACGGGCCTGCACGACCGACTGGTGAACGAGCTGATGCGGGCAGTATACAAAAGCAACCGCTGCTACCACATCCGGGCCGCCATCCTGGCCGGTCCGACGCTGGCCGCGCTGCAACCGGTGCGCGAGAAAGTCCTCGATCAGCCGACGACCGATCTGTCCACCGTACGTTTCCTGGATGCCATCGATGTTGCCGTGCGGGCGGCGTTCGGGCTGTCGATGACGCGGCACAACCGGCCGGACGATGGTCCGGCCCGGATCATCCCGCTGCCGGGCTGGCGGCGCCTGAAACAGGCCGGCTGAGCCAGGCCCACAGCCCGGCCGCGAGCAGGGCCGCCAGCGCCGCCAGCTCGTATACCCGCACCGCGCCGGCCGAATCCCACAAAAAGCCGCTCATCACGCCGCCCAGCGCGCCGCCGCCGCCCATGCACAGGCCGCTGTAGAGCGCCTGCCCGCGCCCTTGCAGCGCCGCCGGAAAGAAGCGTTGCACCTGCGCCAGGGCCGCCACATGGAAGGCGCCGAAGGTTGCCGCATGCAGAAGCTGCGCCGGCAGCAGCCAGACCAGACTGCCCGCCCCGTGACCGATCAACAGCCAGCGCACGGCGGCCAGCAGCAGGCTGGCCATGAATACGCGCGACGCGCCAATGCGCGGCAGCAATCGCGCCAGCGCCAGAAACACGCCAACCTCGGCCACCACGCCCAGCGCCCACAGGGCGCCGACCATGCTGCGCGTGTAGCCCAGGTCCTCCAGCAGGATCGAGAAAAATCCGTAATACGGCCCGTGGCTGGCCTGCATCAGAAACGCCGCCGCCAGAAAGCCCAGCGCCGCCGGACTGCGCAGCGCCCCGCGCAGTGACGCTCTGGCCTGCACGGCCGGCGGACCGGGCCGGTCCGGCACCAGCAGACTGCTGACCAGCGTCCCGGCCATGGTCGCCAGCAGCACCAGCAGCAGGGTGTCCAGGCCAGCCCGCTCCAACAGCCAGCCGCCGCCCAGTACCACGCCGATGAAGCCGACCGAGCCCCACAGCCGGATGCGGCCGTACAGACTGCCGGTGCTGCCCAGGTGGCGCAGGGTGACGATCTCGAACTGCGGCAGGGCGGCGTTCCAGAAAAAGCCGAACGCGGCCGTGACCAGCGCCACCTGCCAGAAGCCGCGCGCCACGAACATGCCGCAGAAGATGACCGTCATCAGCGCCGCCGCCAGGCGCACCACCACGATCCGCCGCGCCATGCGGTCGCCGACCCAGGCACTGGCCCAGGGGGCGAGGATGCGCGTCAGCGTGCCGACCGCCATCAGCTGGCCGATCTCCAGCGCGCTCATGCCGCGCCCGCGCAGGAACACGGTCCAGTACGGCACCATCGCGCCCAGGATGGCGAAGTAGCACAGGTAGAAGGCCGACAGCCGCCAGTAGGGCAGCGGCGACCGGGCCTCAGTCGTCAACCGCGCCGGGGATGATCGGGGTGACCGACACCACGCCCGTGTTTTGCGCCTGCTGGCGCAGCAGGTGGTCCATCAACACCAGCGCCAGCATGGCCTCGGCGATCGGCACCGCGCGGATGCCGACGCACGGATCATGGCGGCCGGTGGTGACGATGTCGGTGTCGGCGCCGCGCACGTCCACCGTGCGCCCCGGCAGGCGGATGCTGGAGGTGGGCTTCAGCGCCAGGCTGACGCGCACGTCCTGGCCGCTGGAGATGCCGCCCAGGATGCCGCCCGCGCGGTTGGACAGAAATCCGGCCGAGCTGATTTCGTCCCGGTGCTCGCTGCCCTTTTGGGTGACCACGTCGAAACCGGCGCCGATCTCGACGCCCTTGACCGCATTGATGCCCATCATGGCGTGGGCGATGTCGGCATCCAGGCGGTCGAACACCGGCTCGCCCAGGCCCGGCGGCATGCCGCTGGCGACCACGTTCACCCGCGCGCCGACGGAGTCGCCGTCGCGACGCAGCTGCGTGATGGCGGCTTCAAGCTCCGGCACGCGCGCCGGATCGGCGCAGAAAAACGGGTTCTCGTGTACCGCCGCCCAGTCGTTCAGGGCGAGCATGATGTCGCCCATCTGCGCCAGATAGCCGCGGATCAGGATGCCGCGCCCGGCCAGGTACTTACGGGCCACCGCCCCGGCCGCCACGCGCGCCGCGGTCTCGCGGGCCGAGGACCGTCCGCCACCGCGGTAGTCGCGCAGGCCGAATTTCTGCTGGTAGGTGTAATCGGCGTGGCCGGGCCGGAACTTGTCCTTGATGGCCTCGTAATCGCGCGAGCGGTGGTCGGTGTTGCGGATCAGCAGCCCGATCGGCGTGCCGGTGGTCACGCCCTCGAACACGCCGGACAGGATTTCCACCTGATCGGCTTCCTGGCGCTGGGTGGTGAAGCGGGACGTGCCCGGCCGACGCCGATCCAGGTCCGGCTGGATGTCGGCCTCGGTCAGCGGCAGGCCCGGCGGGCAGCCGTCGATGACGGCGCCCAGCGCCGCGCCGTGGCTCTCGCCAAACGTGGTGACGGTAAACAGACGGCCAAAGGTGTTGCCGGACATGGGCGGGCTCAGGTAACGAAATGCACGGCGACCGTGGCGACATGCGGCAGGCGCCGGACGGGCGCACGCAGCTGTTCGGCCAGGACGCTTGCCGTGGCGGCGTCCGGGGCCAGCGCCAGCGGCAGGTGCAGCTCGACGCCAATGCGGTCGGCGTCGTAGTGCAGCATCACCTGCTGCACCTGATCGGCGCCCGGCAGGCCGGCAATGGTGCCGCGGATTTGCGCCTCCACGTCGGCCCGCAGCGGCAGCGTGCGGCCGCGCTCGAAGGACTGATCGTCCTCGGTGTCGATATGCACCAGCACGTCGCTGACTTCGTCCAGATCCTCGATCAGCCGCTCGCGGATGTGCTCGGCGATGCGATGCCCCTCCGACACGCTGATGTGCGGATTGACCTGTACGTGCACGTCCACCAGCGCGTCCGGCCCGGCCTGGCGGGTACGCAGCAGGTGCAGGTCCTGCACGCCCTCCACGCCGCGGATGGCCTTGCGAATGACCGCCACCCGCTCCCGCGACAGGGCCGTATCGGACAGCTCCGCCACCGATTGCCACAACAGTTCCCAGCCGACGCGGGCGATCAGCACCGATACGCCGATCGCCGCCACCGGGTCCAGATAGGGCATGCCCAGCAGGCTGCCGCCCACGCCCAGCAGCACCACCAGCGACGAAATCGAATCGGTCCGCTGGTGCCAGGCGTTGGCCTCCAGCATGCGCGAGCGCGTTTCCCGTCCGACGCGTAGCGTGTAGCGATAAATCCACTCCTTCAGGCCGATGGCGATCACCGCCACCCCAAGCGCGGCCGGCGATGGCGTCAGGATGTCCGCCGGGCTCAGCAAGCGCTGGGCGGCGCGCAGGCTGATGCCGGCGGCAGTGGCCAGCAGCACCGCGCCCAGGAACACCGACACCAGCGTCTCGACCCGGCCGTGGCCATACGGGTGCTTGGTGTCGGGCGCGCGCGAACCCTGGCGGGCGCCGTACAACACGGCCATGTCGCTGAACAGATCGGACGTCGAATCGATGGCGTCGGCGATCAGCGCCTGCGAGTGACCGAAGATGCCGCCGGCGAACTTGATGATGGCCAGGAACAGGTTGATGCCGGCCGCGATCAGCGTCACCCGCCGACCGGCCTGATAGCGGCTGCCGCCCTCAGGACTGGCGGTGGTCGTGGGCATCGCCGCCTACCTCCAGAATGATGGTCACCACGCCGTCGCGCTCGAAACTGTCGATGTGGCGGTGCCCGTTGATGCGGCACCAGGCCGGGATGTCGGCCAGCACGCCGTGGTCGGTGCACTGCACTTCCAGCACGTCGCCGGGAGCGAGGTCACGGATTTTCGCCTGCGTGCGCAGCACCGGCAGCGGGCACAGGAGGTAACGGGCGTCGAGCGTATGATGAGCCATGATCCTGGAGGGCCGTGATGGCGCAAGCGTGCGCCGGCCGCCTCCCGCAATGCGCGAAGACAGCGCGAAAGGATAGCGCGTCGGTTCATGCCCGGTCACGTTGCCGCCAGCCCGGAGTCCACCCTGTCGACGGCCGCCGTCACCGGCCTGGTCCTGGCCGGCGGACGCGCCAGCCGCCTGGGCGGTATCGACAAGGGTCTGCTCGTGGTGAACGGCCAGCCCCTGGTGCAAACCGTGGCACGCCGCCTCGCCGGCCAGGTCGGCACGCTGCTGCTGAGCGCCAACCGCAACCTGGACCGTTACCGCGCGCTCGGCTTCGAGCCCCTCACCGACGGCCCGTACCCGGACGCCGGCCCGCTGGCCGGCCTGCGTGCTGGCCTGCTGGCCTGTGCCACGCCCTGGCTGCTGGCGGTGCCCTGCGACATGCCGTTCGTGCCGGTCGATCTGTGCCGACGCCTGCTGCAGGCGACCGCCATTGACGATCCGCGCGCCCGGGTGCCGTTCGACGGCGAGCGCCATCACTACGCCTGCCTGCTGCTGCCGCGCACCGCGCTGGCGCAGGTGGAAGCCGGGCTCGAATCCGGCCGGCGCAGCCTTCGCGAACTGCTGCACGCAATCGGCTGGATCGGCGTGGATTTTGCTGCGTCCGGCCCACACGCCTTCAGCAACCTGAACACGCCGGCTGATCTCGCCGCCCTCGCCATCCCTGCGGAGCCGCCATGACCGACCAACGCCAGACCCGCATCGTCGCCACCCTGGGCCCGGCCACCGACCCACCCGGTGTGCTCGCACAGCTGCTGCGCGCCGGCGTGAACGTGGCACGCATCAACTTCTCGCACGGCCAGCGCGCCGATCACGAGCGGCGCATCGCCGCCCTGCGCGCGGCGGCCGAGGAGGTCGGCTGCGACGTGGCCGTGCTGGCGGACCTGGCCGGCCCCAAGGTGCGCGTGCGCGGCTTTCGGGACGGACCGGTGACGCTGGTTGCCGGCGCCCGGTTCTGCATCGACGCCGCGCTGGGCGAGCACGACGGCGACATCAACGCCGTGGGCACCGACTACACCGAGCTGGCGCAGGACGTGCTGCCGGGCGATCGGCTGCTGCTCAACGACGGCCTGATCCAGTTGCGTGTGCTGGCAGTCCAGGGCGAAGCTGTGCACTGCGAGGTCGAGGCCGGCGGCGTGCTCTCGAATCACAAGGGCATCAACAAGCAGGGCGGCGGCCTGTCGGCCGGCGCGCTGACCGCCAAGGACCGCGAGGACATCCTCACCGCCGCCGCGCTGGAGGTCGATTACCTGGCCGTGTCCTTCGTGCGCCGGGCGCTGGACATCGAACTGACGCGCGAGCTGCTGCGTGGCGCCGGTGGCCATGGCCGCATCGTGGCCAAGATCGAGCGCAGCGAGGCGGTGGCGGCGCTCGAAAGCATCGTCGAGGCGGCCGACGCGGTGATGGTGGCGCGCGGCGACCTGGGCGTCGAAATCGGCGACGCCGAACTGCCCGGCGTGCAAAAACGCATCATCGCCGTGGCGCGCGAGCTGAACCGCCCCTGCATCACCGCCACGCAGATGATGGAGTCGATGATCGAAAATCCGGTGCCCACACGCGCCGAGGTGCTGGACGTGGCCAACGCGGTGATGGACGGCACCGACGCGGTGATGCTGTCGGCCGAGACCTCCGTTGGCGCCTACCCGGTGCGGGTCATCGAAACCGTGGCGCGGATTTGCCTGGGCGCCGAGCGCTATCCGGTCACCGAGCGCTCGGCGGCGCAGTTCGAGAGCCATTTCGCGCGTACCGACGAGGCCATCGCCATGGCCGCCATGTACGTGGCCCGCCACGGCCGGATAAACGCCGCCGTGGCACTCACCGACTCCGGCCACACGGCGCTGCTGCTGTCGCGCCTGCTGCATGGCATCCCGATCTATGCCATGACCGAACACGCCCGCACGCGCCGCCGGCTGGCCCTGCTGCGCGGCGTCACGGCAGTCAACTTCGACCGCGGCGCCCGCTCCTACGAGCGCGTGTCGCAGGAGGCGCTGGAACTGCTGAAAGCCCGCGGCCTGCTGAGCGCCGGCATGCGGGTGCTGATCACCAAGGGCGACCAGCCCGGCTCGGGCCGTTCCAACACGCTGCTGCTGATGGACGTGAGCTGAGCCGGCGAGGCGTTCGGACTCCGGCGTCGGTAATCACCGGAGCTGAGCAAGCGGGGCGGCCACTGGCAGGGCACCTGAGCCGCTGCGCTTCGCGTGCCACCCGGCGTGGCGTTGTGCGTCGCAAGCGGATACGGACATGTTCGGCGCCGATGTGGACAATTCGCAGCCGATGGCCAAGAATTCGCGCTGCTCACGCCCACCGGCAGCCCCCATGGCCACGATCCTGTTACTGCACGGCCCGAACCTGAACCTGCTCGGACGCCGCGAGCCGGCCATTTACGGCCACGACACGCTGGCCGACATCGACGCCCGCGCGGTGGCGCAGGTCGCCGCGGCTGGACACAACCTGGTCTGCCGCCAGAGCAATGCCGAGCATCAGCTGATCGACTGGGTGCAGGCGGCGCCCGGCGAAGACGTGGCGATCATCGTCATCAACCCCGGCGGCTACACGCACACCAGCGTCGCCCTGCGCGACGCGCTGGCGGCGGTGGCGCTGCCGTTCATCGAAGTGCACCTGTCGAACGTGGCGGCGCGCGAGCCGTTTCGCCGGCATTCGTATTTTTCCGACCTGGCGCTGGGCACCATCAGCGGTCTTGGCGCGCTCGGTTACGAGCTGGCGCTGACCGCGGCGCTGCGCCGGCTCGGCGATCAACCCTGACAAAACCACAAGGACCACGATGGACATCCGCAAGATCAAGAAGCTCATGGAGCTGGTGGAGCAATCCGGCATCAACGAGCTCGAGGTGCGCGAGGGCGAGGAGTCGATCCGTCTGAGCAAGGCGCCGACCGGCGTGATGATGACGCCGGTCGCGGCGCCGGCGGCGGCCGTGCCCGCCTTTGCGCCAGCGGCCGTTGCCGCAGCGCCAGCCCAGCCGGCCGGCCATACGCAGACGGCGCCGATGGTCGGCACCTTCTACCGCGCCGCATCGCCTGACAGTGCGCCGTTTGTCGAGATCGGCAAGCAGGTGGCGGCCGGGGACGTGATTTGCATCATCGAAGCCATGAAGCTGATGAACCAGATCGAGGCCGACAAGGCCGGCGTGGTGGCCGCCATCCTGGTCGAGGACGGCCAGCCGGTGGAGTTCGGCCAGCCGCTCGTCGTGATCGTCTGACGGGCCGCGCCATGTTCTCCAAAGTGGTGATCGCCAACCGCGGCGAGATTGCGCTGCGCGTGCTGCGCGCCTGCCGGGAGCTGGGCATCGGCACGGTGGCAGTGCATTCCACCGCCGACCGCGAGCTGATCCACGTGCGCCTGGCGGATGAATCGGTATGCATCGGCCCGCCCGAGCCGGGCAAGAGTTACCTGAACATCCCGGCCATCATCGCCGCCGCCGAAGTCACGGACGCCGAGGCCATCCACCCCGGTTACGGGTTCCTGTCCGAGAACGCGCAGTTCGCCGAGAGCGTCGAGAAGAGCGGCTTCGTGTTCATCGGCCCGCGGCCGGACACCATCCGCCAGATGGGCGACAAGCTGGCGGCCATTGCCCTGATGAAGGAACTGGGCGTGCCGACGGTGCCCGGCTCCGGCGGCCCGCTGGGCGATGACGAGGCCCGGAACCAGCGCATCGCGGCCGACATCGGCTACCCGGTGCTGATCAAGGCGGCCGGCGGCGGCGGCGGGCGCGGCATGCGCGTGGTGCATACGGAAGCTGCGCTCAGCGGCGCCATCGCCACCACCGGTCGCGAAGCCGGCGCGGCCTTCGGCAACCCGGTCGTGTACATGGAAAAGTACCTGACCCAGCCGCGGCACATCGAGTTCCAGGTGCTGGGCGACGGCGAGGGGCAGGCCATTCATCTTGGCGAGCGCGACTGCTCCATCCAGCGCCGCCACCAGAAGGTGATCGAGGAAGCCCCGGCGCCGGGCATCACCCACGAGCAGCGGATGCGCATGGGCGAGCTGTGCGCCAGCGTATGCCGGCAGATGCGCTACCGCGGCGCCGGCACGTTCGAGTTTTTGTACGAGAACGGCGAGTTCTATTTCATCGAGATGAACACGCGCATCCAGGTCGAACACCCGGTGACCGAAGCGATCACCGGCGTCGATCTGGTGCGCGAGCAACTGCGCATCGCGGCGGGCCTGGGGTTGGGTTACCGGCAGGAGGACATCACCTGGCGCGGCCACGCCATCGAGTGCCGCATCAACGCCGAAGACCCGGTCACCTTCGTGCCCTCGCCAGGGCGGGTGGGGCAGTTCCATGCCCCCGGCGGGCCGGGCATCCGCTTCGACTCGCACCTGTACGCCGGCTACGCGGTGCCGCCCAATTACGATTCGATGGTTGGCAAGCTGATTGCCCACGGCGCCGACCGCGACATTGCCCTGGCGCGCGTGCGCACGGCGCTGATGGAGCTGATCGTGGAAGGCATCAAGACCAACACACCGCTGCATCTGCGACTGGTGGACGAGGGCGACTTCCGCCGCGGCGGGGTCAGCATTCATTACCTCGAAAAACTGCTGGCCAACGCCACCTGATCTGAAAACGGCGGACTGGACCGGTCTGGGCTGACGCTAAGCGGCGGCGGGAGATTCCAGGCGCTCACCGGGGTCGATGCGCCGTCCGGCCAGGAACTCCCGCACCGGCAGCATGCGTCCACCCTCCGGTTGCAAGGCGGTCAGCACAAGACTGCCCGCGCCGCAGGCCACATCGACGCCCTGCGGCCCGACCGCCAGCACCTGCCCGGACGGCCCGCTGCCGATGCCAAGCTGCGCCCCGCCAATCCGCAGCCGCTGGCCACGCCACACGGTCCAGGCCAGCGGCGTCGGCGCAAGCGCGCGCACGGTTCGCTCCAGAACCTGCGCCGGCTGCGTCCAGTCCAGCTGCGCCTCGCGCTTGTCGATCTTGGCGGCGTAACAGGCACCCTCGTCCGGCTGTGGCCTGGCAACCGCGACGCCGGCCTCAAGACCGGCCGCCACCTCGACCAGGCCTTCTGCTCCCAGCTGAGCCAGGCGCTCGCGCAGGCTGCCGCCGGTGTCGTGCGGCCCAATGGGCGTCGACCGCGCCAGAAACACCGGCCCGGTGTCCAGGCCCGCATCCATCTGCATGATGCACACGCCGGTCTGCGCGTCGCCGGCCAGCAGCGCCCGCTCCACCGGCGCCGCGCCACGCCAGCGTGGCAGCAGCGAGCCGTGCACGTTGAGCGCGCCCAAGCGCGGCACGGCCAGAATGGCCGGCGGCAGAATCAGGCCATAGGCCACCACCACCAGCAGGTCCGGCGCAAAGGCGCTCAGTTGCGCGGCGGCGTCGGCGCTGCGCAGGCTGACCGGCTGGCACACCTCGATGCCCGCCTCCAGTGCGGCCAGTTTGACTGCCGACGGAGTGAGCCGGCGGCCCCGGCCGGCGGGCCGGTCAGGTTGCGTATACACGGCGCAAACGACGTGCCCGGCGGTCAGCAGCGCGCGCAGGCTCGGCACGGCAAACGGGGCCGTGCCGGCGAAAACGATATTCAGAGCCGCGTCTCGTCGCGCTGGCGCTTGTCGGCCTTCTTGCGCAAGCGGTTCTGCTTCAGGCGCGACAGGTAGTCCACGAACAGCTTGCCGTCCAGGTGGTCGATCTCGTGCTGCACGCATACCGCCAGCAGGCCATCGGCCTCCATATGCTGCGCCTCACCGTTGAGATCCAGATAGGTCAGCGTTACGCGCTGGGCGCGCTCGACCTCCTCGAACACCTCCGGCACCGACAGGCAGCCCTCCTCGCACACTTGTGCGCCATCGCTGGCAACGATGCGCGGGTTGATGAGCACCTGCGGCCGGTCGTGCTCGGCGCTCAGATCCATCACCACGAGGCGTTTTGGCACGCCCACCTGGGTGGCGGCCAGGCCGATACCCTTGGCCGCATACATCGTTTGCAGCATGTCATCCGCCAGTTGCGCAAGCGCGGCATCGACGGCATCCACCGGTCGCGCCTTCTCGCGCAGACGTGGATCGGGATAGGTAAGGATATGCAGCACGGCCATGGCGGTGGGAAGGATGATTATCTGGGCTACACTGCGCCTGCCTTGAGGGTTTGCCTCAAGGCGGTTGCGTTGGGACCGATATTCGGTTGGCGAGGTGCGACCGATTCTTGGGTCAGGCGCGCCAACAATCATACTGGCCGGAACTTGCCCATGACCAGACTTTGCCGTTCCCTGTTTGCCTTCCTGGCCGTGTTGCCACTATTGGCAAGCGCCGACGACCTTGCGTTGCGACCCGATCACCCGGACGTTTACGTGGTGGTGCGCGGCGATACGCTGTGGGACATCTCCGGCCGCTTCCTTTCCAAACCCTGGTACTGGCCAAAGCTGTGGGGTGTCAACCCGCAAATTGCCAACCCGGACCTTATCTATCCTGGCGACCGGCTACGTCTGGTGATGACCGCCGATGGCCCGCGCCTGATCCGCGACGGCAGCGCATACGGCTCCGGCGGCCTGTCACCGAAGGTGCGCTCCACGCCGCTTGACACCGCGATACCGGCGATTCCGCTGAAGCATATCAGCGCCTTCCTGGAAGAAGCCGTGGTGCTGCGCAGCAACAAGCCCGGCGACTTCGCCTACGTGGCTTCGGCTGCCGACGAACATATCGCGGTGGGCGGCGGTGACCGCGTCTACGGACGGCAGACGTCCGCGGACAAAGGCCAGTCGATGGATATCTACCGCATCGGGCACGCCTACCTGGACCCCGAGAGCAAGGAGCCGCTGGGATTCAACGCGCTCTACATCGGCCGCGCCAGCGTGCAGCAAGCGGGCGACCCGGCAACGCTGTCGGTCGTCAAGGCGCGCCGCGAGATTCTCGCCGGCGATGTGCTGATTCCGACCGATGATCGCCCGCTGCAAGCCTCGTACATGCCGCACCCCCCGACCGTACCCTTGCATGGCCACATCATCGATGTCGTCGACGGCGTATCGCAGATCGGCCAGCACAGCGTGGTGGTGCTCAGCCGCGGTCGTAACGACGGGGTGGAACTCGGTCACGTGCTTGAAGTGCGCCAGGTGCCCCCCCCGATCGATGACCCGGTGGCGCGCCAGCGCGTGCAACCGCCTACCGATCCGGCAGGCACGGTGATGGTGTTCCGGCTCTTCGAGCGGGTCAGTTATGCGCTGGTGATGACCGCCAGCCGGCCCATGCACGTGATGGACGAGGTCGCGCCGCCCTGACCCCGGACGTGGCTGGCCTGGCCCTGGCTCGCGTGCCCGGGCTGGGCGTTGCGGCCTGGCGCCGCTTGCTGGGCGTGTTCGGCTCCCCGTCCACGGTGCTTGGCGCTCCACGCTCCCGGCTGGTGGACTGCCTGGGCAGCAAGGCGGCACTGGCCGATGGCATTCTGGTCGCGGCCGCAAAGCCGCCTCGCGACGACCTTGCCTGGCTGCGCAATGCGCCTGACCGCCACGTGCTGCTGCTCGACCAGCCCGGCTACCCACCGCAACTGGCGCAAATCCCTGACCCACCGCTGGCGCTGCTGGTCGAAGGCGATGCCGGACTGCTGCTGGCGCCCCAGGTCGCCGTTGTCGGCAGCCGTAATGCCTCGCCCGGCGGCCGCGAAACCGCCTTTGAGATGGCGGCAGCCCTCGCCGGCTGCGGCCTGCTGGTGACCAGTGGCCTGGCGGAGGGTGTGGATGGCGCCGCGCATCGCGGTGCGCTGGCTGGAAACAGCCCGACGCTGGCCGTTCTTGGCACCGGACCGGACCGCGTTTACCCGCGCCAGCACCTGGCACTGGCCGGCGAAATCCGTCGACACGGCGCCCTGATCAGCGAACAGCCGGTCGGCACACCGCCGCGAAGCTTCAACTTTCCGCGTCGCAACAGGATCATCAGCGGCCTTGCACTGGGGGTGCTGGTGGTCGAGGCAGGCCCCCAAAGCGGGTCGCTGATCACCGCCCGCCTGGCCGCGGACCAGGGTCGGGAGGTGTTCGCCATTCCGGGCGGCATTCACAACCCCCTGGCGCGCGGTTGCCACGCACTGATCCGTGAAGGCGCCAAACTGGTCGAAACCGTGTCCGACATTCTTGAGGAACTTCCATCGGTCGCCATGGGTCTTAACGCCCTGCCCGCGTCGCCGCCGCCCGACGCACAGACCGACCCGGCCGCGAACCCGGTACTGGCCAGCCTGGGCGACAGTCCGGTCAGCCTGGACCTGTTGGTTGCCCGCACCGGATTGACGGTGGCGGAAGTTTCCACCATGCTCTTGACCCTGCAACTGGATGGCTTGGTGACGTCCCTGCCCGGCGGCCTGTTTGGGCGGCTGGGTCCGCGCCAGGTACGCTGAGGGTATCGATGAAGGAATCCGTTCTCGACGTGTTGATGTTCCTGCTGGATAACTACAGCGAGGACGGCGCGATGGACGATGACGATCGGGACGAGTTGGCTGGCCAGCTGGCCAGCATGGGCTTTGGCGAGGGCGAGATCGACCACGCCTTCGACTGGCTGGAGAGCCTGGCCCAGGATGACGACGCAACCACCCAGACCGACTGTGCGCCCTGGAGCGACAACGCGCAGCGCCAGTTCTCGATCCAGGAGCAGTACCGCCTGACGCTGGAAGCGCGCGGGTTCCTGATTCTTCTGGCGCAAAACCCCATGATCGACAAGCCCTCGCTGGACCGCGTCATCGACCGTGCCATGGCGCTCGATCTGGACCAGATCGATCTGGACGACATCAAGTGGATCACGCTGATGGTGATCTACAACCGGCCCGACACGGCTCACCTGTACGCCTACATGGAAGAGCTGGCCCAGCCGGACGCGCTGCGGCGCCTGCAATAAGCTACCGACCGCCCGTCTGGCGGCCACCCACCCGGAAGCCAACAACCGCACCGCCACGGCGGGCGCTGCGCGAGCCATGAATCAACCAAAAACCGTCGTCGTCGTCGAGTCCCCGGCCAAGGCCAAGACGATCAAGAAATATCTGGGCGCCGGATACGAGGTGTTCGCCTCCTATGGGCACGTGCGCGATCTGGTGGCCAAGGAAGGCGCGGTGCAAACCGAGCAGAACTTTGCCATGCGCTACGAAGGCATCGAGCGCAATGCCCGGCACGTGGACGCCATTGCCAAGGCGATGCGCAGTGCCGACCAGCTGTTGCTGGCGACCGATCCGGATCGCGAAGGCGAGGCCATTGCCTGGCACCTGGCGGAACTGCTGCGCGAACGCAAGGTGCTGGCCAACAAGCCGGTCCGGCGCGTCGTGTTCCACGAAATCACCCAGCGGGCAATTCAGGAAGCGGTCGACCATCCCGGCGACATCGCCATGGACCTGGTCAATGCCCAGCAGGCGCGCCGGGCGCTGGACTACCTGGTCGGCTTCAATATCTCGCCACTGCTGTGGAAGAAAATCCGTCGCGGCCTGTCCGCCGGACGCGTGCAAAGCCCGGCGCTGCGACTGATCGTCGAGCGCGAGGAAGAAATCGAAGCCTTCGTCCCGCGCGAGTACTGGACGCTCGACGCCACCGCCGGCAAGGGCAAGGCCACGTTCGGCGCCAAGCTGACGCAGTTCGAAGGCGAAAAGATCGAGCAGTTCAGCGTGGTCGACGGCGAGCGCGCCCAGCAGGTAAGGGCCACCATCGCCGCGCAGGCGGACGGCCGCCTGCAGGTGGCGGCCATCACCCGCCGCTCGCGCAAACGCAACCCGGGCCCGCCGTTCATTACCTCCACCCTGCAGCAGGAAGCCTCCAAGCGTTTTGGTTTCACGGGCCAGCGCACCATGCGTATCGCCCAGCAGCTGTACGAGGGCATCGACACCGGCGCCGGACCGGTCGGCCTGATCACATACATGCGTACCGACTCCACCAGCCTGGCACAGGAAGCGGTGGCCGAGATCCGCGAGGTGATCGTCAAGCGCTTTGGCGAGCAGACGCTGCCCAAGTCGCCCAATGTTTTCAAGACCAAGAGCAAGAACGCGCAGGAGGCCCACGAGGCGATCCGGCCCAGCTCTGCGGCCCGCGCTCCCGATTCGATACGGGGATACCTGAGCGCCGATCAGCTGAAGCTGTACACCCTGATCTGGAACCGCACCATTGCCTGCCAGATGAACCCGGCCGTGATCGACACCGTGGCGGTCGACCTGAGCCCACCCGGGCACCCCCAAACCCTGCTGCGGGCAACCGGCTCCACGGTGCGTGAGCCGGGCTTTCTGACCGTTTACGACAACCGCGAGGAAGGCGACGAGCCGGAGGCGACCCTGCCGGCCCTGGAGCAGGACGAGCTGGTCGAACTGCGCACGCTCGAAGCGAACCAGCATTTCACCGAGCCGCCGCCCCGCTTCAACGAGGCCAGCCTGATCAAGGCGCTGGAGGAGTTTGGCATCGGCCGCCCGTCGACCTACGCCAGCATCATCACCACGCTCCAGCAGCGTGAATACGTGGCTCTGGATGGCAAGCGCTTCGTGCCCAGCGACGTCGGGCGGGTGGTCAGCCGCTTCCTGACCGAGTTCTTTACCCAGTACGTGGATTACGACTTCACCGCCCGCCTGGAGGATGAGCTGGACGCGGTGTCGCGCGGAGAAGCCGACTGGGTGCCGGTGCTGGAGCGGTTCTGGAAACCGTTTCACGACCTCGTCGTGCAGACCGAAACCTCGGTCGCACGCCGGGACGTGACGCAGCAGCAGCTCGACGAGGCCTGCCCGGACTGTGGCAAGCCGCTGGCCATCCGGCTCGGCAAGCGGGGCAATTTCATAGGCTGTACCGCATATCCGGAATGCAAATACACACGCGACATCAAGCCGGCGACCGGTGAGCCGGAACCGGCGCTCGAGCTGCTGGATCGCAAGTGCCCCCTGTGCGAAGGCGATCTTGCCTACAAGCGCGGCCGCTACGGGCGCTTCATCGGCTGCGTGAACTATCCGACCTGCAAACACGTCGAGCCGCTGAACAAGCCCAAGGACATGGGCATCACCTGCCCGGAGTGCACGCAGGGCACGCTCATGGAGCGCAAGTCCCGATACGGCAAGCTGTTTTATTCCTGCAACCGTTATCCGGACTGCAAATACGCGGTCTGGGATCCGCCGATTGCCCAACCGTGCCCGAAATGCGGGCACGCCATCATGACCATCAAGACCACCAAGCGCCGCGGCGTGGAAAAGCTGTGCCCAGTCAAGGCCTGCGGCTATCGGGAAGCGGCTCCGGAGCTCGCCGAAACGTCCGAAACATCAGCCGCCTGAGCGTGTTTGGCGCCCATGGATTCGGGCTCGCTGCCTGCTGACCACCGAACCGGTGGCCTGCAGGCAACCCGGGCTCATACGTCCAGGTTTGCCACCGCAAGGGCGTTGGTCTCTATGAACGCCCGCCGCTGCGACACCTCATCACCCATCAGGGTGGTGAACATCTCATCCGCCGCCACCACATCCTCCACCCGGACCCGCAGCAGGCGTCGGGTGGCAAAGTCCATGGTCGTCTCCCACAGCTGCTCGGGGTTCATCTCACCAAGGCCCTTGTAGCGTTGCACGCTGACACCACGCTGGCCTTCGGCCAGTAGTGCCGCCAGCGCGTCGCCAAATCGCGCTACCGGGCGCCGGCTATCACCTATCTGCAGCGACGCTCCCGGCCCGATCAGGCCGGCCAGGCGCTCGGCCATAGCGCCGATTCCGCGATACTCCGGCGAATGCCAGAACACAGCGCCCAGCGCGAACGCCGTGCGCACGCCGTGCTCCAGGCGCTCCACATGCAGCACGCCGTCCGTTTGCCAGCGGGCGGCAAAGCGGATCGTTTCGCTGGACAGCGCGGCCTCCAAACCCTGTGCCAGGCTGGTCATCGCAGCCAAGTCCTGCAAGCTGGCGTCGGTGACCCGCGGCAGGTCCAAAAGCGCGTCCAGGATACGGCGATCAACGCGGCGGCTGGCGCGCTCGATCAAAGCCAGCACCGCCGTGTAGTCCTTGGCCAGAAGCTCGAAATCCTCGGTTGGCAGCGGCGGCGCGTCCTGGGCCGGGTGAAAGCTCACGTTCTGCAGGGCCAGTTCCAGCAGATACAAATTCAGCGTCCGGTCGTCCTTCAGGTACCGCTCCTGCTTGCCCTTTCTCACCCGGTACAGCGGAGGTTGTGCTATGTATAAATGACCACGCTCTATCAACTCCGGCATCTGCCGGTAGAAGAACGTGAGCAGTAGCGTGCAGATATGTGCGCCGTCGACATCGGCGTCGGTCATGATGATGATGCGGTGATAGCGCAGTTTGTCCGGGTTGTACTCCTCGCGGCCGATGCCACAACCCAGAGCCGTAATCAGCGTTCCGACCTCGGCCGAGGCCAGCATCTTGTCGAAACGCGCCTTCTCGACGTTAAGAATCTTGCCCTTGAGCGGCAGAATGGCCTGTGATCGACGATCACGCGCCTGCTTGGCCGAGCCGCCCGCAGAATCACCCTCCACCAGGTAGATCTCGCACAGACTGGGATCCTTCTCCTGGCAATCGGCGAGCTTTCCGGGCAGCCCGGCTATGTCCAGTACGCCCTTGCGGCGGGTCATTTCCCGTGCCCGACGCGCGGCCTCACGTGCGCGCGCCGCGTCGATGATCTTGGACACGATGGCCCGCGCTTCGGCCGGACGCTCGAGCAGAAAATCGTTGAGTTTCTCGGCGATGGCCGCCTCGACGATGCCCTTCACCTCGGACGAAACCAGCTTGTCCTTGGTCTGCGACGAGAACTTCGGGTCCGGTACCTTGACCGACAAAACGCAGGTCAAGCCTTCGCGGATGTCCTCGCCGGCAGTCTCGACCTTGGCTTTCTTGGCCAGGCCCTCCTTTTCCATGTACTGGTTCAAGGTACGCGTCAGGCCGGCCCGAAAGCCCGCAAGGTGCGTTCCACCGTCACGCTGGGGAATGTTGTTGGTAAAGCAGAACATCGTCTCCTGGTAGGAGTCGTTCCACTGAATTGCGATTTCGACACCCACGTCGCCGCGCTGGTCCAGAAAATGAAACACGGTCGGGTGCAGCGGCGTCTTGTTTCGGTTCAGGTGCTGTACAAATGAACTGATGCCGCCAACATATTCGAACACTTCCCGACGATCTTCCCGCTCGTCACTGAGTTCGATACGCACCCCGGAGTTCAGGAACGACAACTCGCGCAGTCGCTTGGCGAGGATGTCGTAGTGGAATTCCATGTCAGTGAACACCTTTGGACTGGGCCGGAAGTAGACCCAGGTACCGGTGGTACTGGCGTCCCCCACAATCGCAAGAGGTGCCTGCGGTTCGCCATCACGGTAAATCTGCTCGTGCAGCTTGCCGTCGCGGCGAATAAGGAGCTTCAGGTATTCGGACAGCGCGTTGACGACCGACACGCCGACACCGTGCAAGCCACCGGAAATCTTGTACGAGTTGTCGTCGAACTTCCCGCCGGCGTGCAAGGTGGTCATGATGACCTCGGCCGCCGAGCAGCCCTCTTCGGCGTGAATGTCCACGGGTATGCCGCGCCCATCGTCCTGCACGCTGACACCGCCGTCGCCGTGAATCGTGACCGTTACGTTGGTGCAGTGGCCGGCCAAAGCCTCGTCGATGGCGTTGTCGACCACCTCAAAGACCATGTGGTGCAGGCCGCTCCCGTCATCGGTATCACCGATGTACATGCCGGGACGCTTGCGCACCGCGTCCAAGCCTTTCAGAACTTTGATGCTGGATGAGTCGTACACGTTTGCGTCAGTCATATGAATCTCGGGAAGGTGCCTGTACCAGCGTTCCGCGTTCCACGTGAAACACGGAGCCACCGTCAGTAGTAAGGTCGATGTGCATGACCGGAGAGGTAACGAAGCGCTGCAATTGCTGACCGCCTAACGCGGACAGGACCATGCGCAAATGCCGGCCATCAAGTTCAGCGGCCAGGTCGTCAAAAAAAATTATTGGCTCCGACCCGGGCCTTCGCTGCAACAAGTCCTCCAGCTGCGCAAGCCGAAAAACCAGATAAAGCAGCTTGACCTGTCCGGACGACAAATGCTCAAGTCCGAGCCGCTGCTCTGTTCGAACGAGCAGGTTCGCCCGATGAGGACCGCCTGAAGTGTATCCAAGGGCACGATCCCTGTGTTCGGTTTCGGCCCAATAGTCAGACAGAGTTCGACCATCTCGCCAACCGCGCTGCATTTCCAGGTGCGCCGTGAAGTCAACGTCCAGGCGGGCACAGAGCCGATCAACGCCATCCTGAAGACGCCGGGCGTAGGCTTGCCTGCTCGCGCTCACCTCCTCACCCGCGGCAACCATCGCCTCCAGCCATGGAGCTACGGGCTGCCTGCGGCGAAGGGCAGCGTTACGCTGTGCCAGGGCTGCGTGGTAGCGAGTCCAAAGTGCGTGAAACGCCGGTTCCACGTGAAACAAACCCCAGTCGATCAACGAACGACGATCTCCACGACTGAGCTTGAACCTCCGGACACCATCCTGTGACAGTGCCAAAACCGGCAAGGAACGCGCCAACTCCGAGGCCGTTTTCAGAACACGATCATCCAGACTTATGCGCGTACCGTTGGCGTCGCGATCCATCCGGATATGCTGCCGCTGCCCGCTGGCGTCCTCGAACCAGGCGCTGACGCTCAGGCAACCACTACCCCGACGAATGACCTCCGTCGTATCGCGGGTACGGAATGACCTGCCGACAGCAGCCAGGTGAATCGCCTCCAGCAGTGATGTCTTGCCACCGCCGTTTGGACCCACCAACACATTCAAACCACCCGCCGGGCGCCAGTCGATCGATTCCAGATTGCGCACATCGCGAGCGATGAGTCGCGTCAGACGCATCAGCTTCGTCTAGAGCCGCATGGGCATGATGACGTAGCGATTGGCTCCGCCCACTGGTTCGGTCAACAGACAGCTACTGCCCGGATCCGACAAATGCAGCCGCACAGCATCACTGCGCAAGGCAGTCAACACGTCAATCACATAACTGACGTTGAAACCGATCTCCAGACCCGCACCGCTGTAATCGACCTCAAGTTCCTCTTCGGCATCTTCGTTTTCAGCGTTGTTCGCCGACAGGCGCAACAGGTTCGGTTCGAGCTGCAAACGCACCGACCGATATTTTTCGTTGGCAAAAATGGCCACCCGCCCCAAGGCTTCACGCAGCGTCAGCCGGTCAATGTCCAGCATCTTGTCCTGGTTCCGCGGCACAACCCGTTCGTAGTCCGGAAAGCTGCCATCGATCACTTTCGACTTGAACACGACCTCTGCCGCCGACAGCGTCAGGTGATCCGCCCCGACATTCAGCGTGGCAGCTGCTTCATCGTCGCTCAACAGGCGCAGCGCCTCGATGACGGTCTTTCGCGGCACGATGATGCGTCGGCTCAGTTCCGGGGCAACATCAAGCGGCAACTCCGTCACCGCCATCCGATGTCCGTCGGTCGCCACCAGGCGGACCTTGCCGGCGTTGATTTCCAGCAACATTCCGTTCAGGTAGTAGCGAACATCCTGCTGCGCCATTGCGAAATACGTGGCCTCGATCGCCCGGCGCAAGAGGCGCTGGGACATCTCCAGCGCCAACTCATCGCCGGTAACGTCGATTCCTGGAAACTCGGTTGCCGGCAACGTACTCAAGCTGAAGCGCGACCGTCCTGCACGTACGGTTGCGCGGTCGCCGCTGGTCTCGACCGTTAGCACGGTACCTTCGGGCAAGGCCTTGCACAGATCCAGTAATTTGCGCGCTGGGAGCGTTGTCGCGCCTGGTGAAATACATTTAGTCAGCTTGCCGGGCACCGAGAGTTCTACCTCAAGGTCTGTCGCAGACAAGCGAAAACCATGCTCCGTGGCCGTTAACAACACATTGGCCAGTATCGGCAGCGTCTGGCGCCGTTCCACCACCGCGTGGGCAACCTGCAAGGGCATCAGGAGCTGGTTGCGTTCAACGCTGATCTTCATCATCGACCTCGATTAAGTTTCATATACGAGTATCAAGACTTATGTCTATTAGATCGGTGGAAAACTGGATAAGATAAAATACATCATATATAACAAAACGTTATTTATAAAACCGACAGGATAAAAAAATGCCTGCCAACGCAAACCAGCAGGGATTTCCAATTCGGACCACAACTTTCGAATCGGTTGTACACAGTTTATCCACAGTCTTTCAGCTGGTCAGGATGTGCCGCAGGTTGGTGTAGTCCACGGCGATGGACTCATCGTCGCGGCGCAGTTCGGTCACGCGATCACAGGCATACAGAACGGTGGTGTGATCGCGCCCACCAAACGCCGCGCCAATTTCCGGAAGACTGCATGAGGTCAGTTCCTTGGCCAGGGCCATGCCAACCTGCCGTGGACGTACGAAGTTGCGTTTTCGGCTACGGGAGGTCAGGTCACTGCCGCGAACACGGTAGTACTCCGCGATGGCCTTGAGGATGGCCTCCAGCGTTACCTGGCGATCCTGCGCCTTGACGATGTCCCTCAGGGCCTCACGCGTCAGTTCCAGGCTGATCGGGGCGTTACTGAGCGTTGCGTAGGCGATGACCGTGCGCAATGCCCCCTCAAGTTCGCGCACGTTCGAGTGCACACGGCGGGCGATAAAAAACGCCACATCCTGGGGAACAGTCTTTTTGGCCAATTCGGCCTTGCTGAGCAAAATGGCCACGCGCGTTTCCATGTCCGGCGGTTCGACCGCCACCGACAGGCCCCAACCAAAGCGGGACTTGAGGCGGTCCTCCAGGCCCTTGATGTCGCGTGGGTAGCGGTCGCAGCTCATCACAAGCTGGTTCTTGCTCTCCAGCATGGAATTGAAAACATGAAAAAATTCTTCCTGCGACCGTTCCTTGCCCGCCAGAAACTGGACATCGTCGACCAGCAGAAGGTCCAGATTGCGGTAGAAGGTCTTGAAACCGTCGATCCGGTTCTGCTGCAGTGCCGATACCATGTCCGACACGAACCGTTCACCTGAAACGTATACAACACGGGCGTCCGGGCGCTGACGCAGCACCGCGTTGCCGATCGCATGCAGCAGATGCGTTTTGCCCAGCCCGACGCCGCCGTACAGCAACAGCGGGTTGTACAGCCCCCCGCAGTTTTCGCTGACCAACAGGGACGAGGCACGTGCCAGGCGGTTGGATTTCCCCTCGATGAAGGCGTCGAACTGCAGCTGCGGATCCACGGCAGGTGCGGCCTGTCGTTTGCGCTTGGGCGGCGACGCAGCGCCGTTGACCACCGTCGACGCGGGCTCCGGATCGGCAATGCTGCTGCCGATTTCGAGCACCAGACTGAGGCCACGCTGGGCAACCAGCTCGCGGATCCGTTGCTGGAACTGGCCGGCAACCTGTTCCAGGACAAACTGATTCGGCGCCAGCAGGCGCAGCGCACCGTTGACCTGGCGCGCTTGCAGCGGCCGGATCCAGGTGTTGAAAAGCTGTGGCGACAGCTCACTCTCGAGCTGGGCAACGCAGCCCTGCCAGATATTTTTCAATGAGATCCTCGACGGAAACCGATCCGGTTCAGGTCGCCGGTGCGGTGGGCAAGTTTACCCCTTGCAGGCGCCTGCGATGGCGTTGATTTGGCGGCTCGAAGGGTTGACCAGGCAAGCGGCCGGCCGCATACTTCCGCGCCTTTTTGCCAGCCCTTTTTTTGGATGACGCGGCCATGAAGCGCACCTTTCAGCCCAGCAACCTGCACCGAGCCCGCACGCATGGGTTTCGCGCCCGCATGCGTACCGTCGGTGGCCGTCGCGTGCTCAATGCCCGGCGTGCCAAGGGCCGCCACCGCATCAGCAGCGTCTGATCCCGACCAGCCCGGCCACCCCGGGATTCGGGTTTACCCGCCAGCAGCGGCTGCTGAGCCCCCGTCAGTTTCAGGATGTGTTCCGGCGGGGTCGGCGTCGGCGGCTGGGGGGGTTGGAAGTGATCACGCTGCGTAACGACGCCGGTCTGGCCAGGCTTGGCCTGGTCATTCCAAAACGCAGCGTCCGCCATGCGGTGCGTCGCAACCTCATCCGGCGCTGGGCGCGCGAGGCGTTTCGCCAGCGCCAGCACTGCTTGCCAATGACCGACATCGTGCTGCGCGTGCACGGCTGCGCGATCACCCATGCCGATGTGGACGCGGCCTTGGCGCTGCTCGTGGAGACCGCCCCGTGAGCCGCCTGCTGCTGGGCTTGCTGCACACTTATAAAATTCTGCTTAGCCCATTTCTGGGGCGCCATTGCCGATTTCATCCCAGCTGTTCGACCTACGCCGTCGTGGCGGTGCGCCGTTTTGGCGCCTGGCGGGGCGCCTGGCTGGCAATGACGCGCGTGCTGCGTTGCCACCCCTGGCACCAGGGCGGCGCCGATCCGGTGCCCGAGCACTGGCCGTCCCGCCCCGCCTGTCGCTGAATTAACCGGAATTACCATGGAAACCGTCCGGCTCGTGCTGGTGACCCTGCTGCTGGTCATCACCTTTTTCATCTATCAGGCCTGGCAGGCGCAGCGGCCGCAGCCGATTCAGCCGCAATCTGCGCAACAGAGCACGCTACCGACGCCCTCAGCGGGCCAGACCACGCCCGCCCAAAACGCCTTCCCCGCGCCACCTGCGCCTGTCGAATCGCCGGCAATCGCGCCCGCCGGCACCCCGGTCTCGATCAGTACGGACGTGATGACGGTGCAGATCAACACCGCCGGTGGCGACATCACGCGGCTGGACCTGACCGACTACCGCGCCCAGGCCAGCCCCAGCGCGCCGCCTTACAGTGTTCTGGACGCGGCCCCGCCGCGTTTGTTCCAGTCCCAGACCGGTCTGTTGTCGACCCAGCCCGGGCGCGCGCCCGACCATCAGGCGATGTTCACCAGCGCCGCCGGGGATTACCAGCTCGCAGCCGGCGCCGACACGCTGGAAGTGCCCCTGTCCTGGACCGACGCCGGGTCCGGAATCGAGGTCCGCAAGATTTACCAGTTCCGCCGCGGTCGCTACGACATCGGCCTGCGCTACGAGGTCCGCAATTCCGGCAACCAGCCCTGGCAGGCGCAGCCCTATGCGCAGTTGCTGCGCAAGAAAGGCCCGGACGCCAAGGGCAAGATGTTCATGCCGGCCTCGTTCCAGGGCGCCGTCTACTACAGCGGCGCGGACAAATACCACAAGCTGAGCTACGACCAGATGCTCAAGGAGCCGCTGGCGGTCACGCTCAGCGACGGCTGGGTGGGGCTCAGTGAGCACTATTTCCTGGCCGCGTTCCTGCTGACCAAGGGCCAGGCCGAGAACTGCTACACCAAGGCGCTGGCGGAAGATCGTTTTCTGGCCGGCTGCATCGCCGCCCCGCTGAGCGTCGCGCCGGGTCAGACCGCCAGCTGGGAAACTCGGTTGTATGCCGGTCCCAAGGCCCAGGACCGCCTGGAAGACGTCGCCCCGGGCCTGGCCCTGACGGTGGATTACGGCAAGCTGACCGTGCTCGCGCAGCCGGTGTTCTGGCTGCTGCGCACCATCCACGGCTTCATCGGCAACTGGGGCTTCGCCATCATCCTGGTCACCCTGCTGCTGAAACTGGCCTTCTACCAACTGTCGGCGGCCAGTTACAAGTCCATGGCCCACATGCGCAAGGTGCAGCCCAAGATCATGGCCCTGCGCGAGCGGTACAAGGACGACCGCCAGCAGTTGAACGAAAAGACCATGGAGCTGTACCGCACCGAGAAGATCAACCCGCTGGGCGGCTGCCTGCCGATGGTGGTGCAGATTCCGGTGTTCATCGCGCTGTACTGGGTGCTGCTGGAGAGCGTCGAGCTGCGCCACGCGCCCTTCGCGCTGTGGATTCGTGACCTGTCCGGTGCCGATCCCTACTACGTGCTGCCGGTGCTGATGGGCATCTCGATGTTCCTGCAGCAGCGGATGACGCCCATGGCCGGCATGGAGCCCACGCAGCGGCGCATCATGATGGCCATGCCGCTGGTGTTCACGGTGTTCTTTGCCCTGTTCCCGGCCGGGCTGGTGCTGTACTGGTTCGTCAACAACGTGCTGTCGATTTCCCAGCAGTGGTTCATCAACCGCCAGTTGGAGCGCAAGGCCACGGCCTGAGCGCGACCACGGACACCATCGCCGCCATCGCCACCCCGCCCGGGCGTGGCGGGGTCGGCATGGTGCGCATATCCGGCCCGGCGGCCGCGGCGATTGGCACCGCCCTGACCGGCCGCCTGCCGCCGCCGCGCCACGCACAGCTTGCCACCTTCAGCGACGCCGACGGCGAGCCCATCGACCGCGGCCTGTGCCTGTACTTTCCCGCGCCGCGCTCGTTCACCGGCGAGGACGTAATCGAACTGCACGGCCACGGCGGGCCGGTGGTGATGGACATGCTGCTGGCGCGCGTGCTCACGCTGGGTGCCCGCCAGGCCGGGCCGGGCGAGTTCAGCCAGCGGGCGTTTCTGAACGACAAGCTGGATCTGGCCCAGGCCGAAGCCGTCGCGGATCTGATCGACGCCGCCAGCACCGCCGCCGCGCGCGCCGCCCTGCGCAGCCTGGACGGTGAGTTCTCGCGGCAGGTCGAGGCGCTGTCCGAGCGGCTGATCGACCTTCGGGTGCAGATCGAAGCCGGGCTCGACTTTCCGGACGAAGAACTCGACCTGCTGGCCAACGGCCGCCTGGCCGCCGTCGCCGCTGCTTTGGCGGACGACTTGAGCGCGCTGGTGGGTCGGGCCGGCCAGGGCCGCTTGCTGCGCGAGGGCCTCACCGTCGTGCTCGCCGGCTCGCCCAACGTCGGCAAGTCCAGCCTGCTGAACGCGCTGGCCGAGCGCGAGGCCGCCATCGTCACCGCCATCCCCGGCACCACGCGCGACGTGCTGCGCGAATACCTGGCCATCGACGGCCTGCCACTGCACCTGGTCGACACCGCCGGCCTGCGCGACAGTCTCGACCCCATCGAACAGGAAGGCATCCGCCGCGCGCGGGCCGAGATCGCCCGCGCCGATCACCTGCTGTTCGTCACCGAGGCGGGCGCGCCCGAGTCACCGCCGCCCGAGCTGCTGGCGCAGGCCAGCGCCGTCACGCGCGTCATCAACAAGATCGACCTGACCGGCGAGCCGCCCCGCAGCGCGCCCGCGCCTGCCTGGACCGACGTGTACCTGTCCGTGCGCAGCGGCGCCGGCCTGGACCTGCTGCGCGCGCGCATCCGCGAGGCGGCCGGATTCACCGGCACCGAAGGCCAGTTCAGCGCCCGCCGCCGGCATGTCGAGGCCCTGCGCCAGGCGGCCGAGTCAGCGGGCCGTAGCGCTGAAATCCTCGCCACCGGCACCGGCCCGGAACTGGCCGCCGAAGAACTGCGCCTGGCCCAGCAGGCGCTGGGCGAAATCACCGGGCAGGTCCACAGCGACGACCTGCTGGGTCGCATCTTCGCCAGCTTCTGCATTGGGAAATAACCCCGCATCGTCAATACTTGGGCGCCGTCCCACCCGGAACAACAACAGCTCATGGCATCCGACCTCGTCGCCATCGAAAACCGCCTGTGGGCCGCCGCCGACCAGCTGTGGGCCAACACCGGCCTGAAGCCCGCCGAGTTCTCCACGCCGGTGCTGGGGCTGATCTTTCTGCGCTACGCCGACAAGCGCTTCGGCGAGTGCGACCAGGCGCTTGACGCCAAAGGCATCCCCGCCGACGAGCGCGAGGCCATGGACTACCAGGCCGAAGGCGTGCTGTACCTGCCGCTACAGGCGCGCTTCTCGCACCTGCTCACGCTGACCGAAGGCGCCAACATGGGCCGCGCCATCGCCACCGCCATGGAGCTGGTGGAAGAGCACAACCCCGAGCTGAAGGGCGTGCTGCCGCGCGGCTACAACCTGCTGCCCAACGCCACCCTGGTGGAGTTGCTGCGCCTGCTGGCGCCGCTGGACCTGGAGGGCGACGCCTTCGGCAAGGTGTACGAATATTTCCTGGGGAACTTCGCGCTGAAGGAGGGCCAGAAGGGCGGCGTGTTCTACACGCCCACCAGCATCGTGCGGCTGATCGTCGAGATCCTGCAGCCCTTTCACGGCCGCATCTTCGATCCTGCCTGCGGCTCCGGCGGCATGTTCGTGCAGTCCGCCGCCTTCGTGCAGCGCCACCACAAGAGCGCCACCCGCGAGCTCACCGTGTTCGGCACCGAGAAGGCCAGCGACACCGTCAAGCTGGCCAAGATGAACCTGGCCGTGCACGGCCTGTCCGGCGACATCCGCGAGGCCAACACCTACTACGAAGACCCGCACAAAGCCGTCACTGGCAAGGACGGCCGCTTCGACTTCGTGATGGCCAACCCGCCGTTCAACGTGTCCGGCGTGGACAAGGATCGGCTCAAGGACGACCGCCGCTTCAACCTCGGCCTGCCCAGCACCGACAACGCCAACTACCTGTGGATCCAGCTCTTCGCGGCCAGCCTGAACGAGAACGGCCGCGCCGGCTTCGTGATGGCCAACTCGGCCGGCGACGCGCGCGGCAGCGAGCTGGAGATCCGCAAGAAGCTGATCCGCAGCGGCGCGGTGGACGTGATCGTCAGCATCGGCTCCAACTTCTTCTACACCGTCACGCTGCCCTGCACGCTGTGGTTCTTCGACCGGGCCAAGGCGCGCGGGCCGCGCAAGGACCAGGTGCTGTTCCTGGATGCGCGGCCGCTCTTCAAGCAGGTGACGCGGGCGATCCGGGAGTTCGCGCCCGAGCAACTGGAGTTCCTGGCGAATGTGGTGCGGCTGTATCGGGGCGAGCCGCCGGAGTTCGACGAAGGAAGCAACGCGTTGCTGGCTGCCCATTTCGTGGGACAGACCTACTCCGACGTGGCCGGCCTCTGCAAGGCGGCGACGCTGAATGAGATTGAGGCACAGGGCTGGAGCCTCAATCCAGGGCGTTTTGTCGGCGTCGGTGCTCGTGCGGCGGACGAGTTCGACTTTGCTGAGCGCATAGAGGAACTCCAGGAGGAACTCGAATCATTGAACCGCGAAGCCGAAACCCTGCAAGAGGGGATCGCCGCTCGCGTGACCGCGATGCTGGATGGGCTGCGCTGATGGGACGCGACTGTTTGCTCGGCGACGTTCTAACCTTGCAGCGTGGATATGACCTCCCATCGCACGGGCGTCGTGAAGGACCCATCCCGATCGTTTCCTCGTCGGGGATTACCGGCACACACGCTGAAGCGAAGGTCGCTGGCCCCGGCGTAGTGACTGGTCGATACGGGACTCTGGGCGAAATCCACTACGTTCCGGGAGCGTTCTGGCCGCTCAACACTACGCTGTACGTGCGCGACTTCAAGGGCAACGATCCTCGCTTCGTTGCGTACTTCTTGCAGACGCTGGACTTCGCCAACCGAAGCGCTGCCGCGGCTGTGCCGGGCATCAACAGGAACGACTTGCATCGCATACCTGTTCATTGCCCGGGTCTACAACAACAGCGTCGCATCGCCTCGATCCTCTCCGCCTACGACGACCTGATCGAGAACAACACGCGGCGCATCGCGATCCTGGAGGAGATGGCCCGGCGCATCTACGAGGAGTGGTTCGTCCGCTTCCGCTTCCCCTGCCACGAGACCGTGCCGATGGTCGAATCCGAGTTGGGCTTGGTGCCGGAGGGGTGGTGCATGCGAGCCTTGGGCGATCTTGTTGACGACGTTCGAGACGGTGTAAACCCCGACGCGGTGCCTCCCGAGACTCCCTACGTTGGACTGGAACACATTCCGAGGCGCTCCATTGCCCTCGCCGAATGGGGCCGAGCGGCAGATGTGGGTAGCAGCAAGCTGCGATTCCGTGAAGGCGACATCCTGTTTGGAAAGATCCGGCCCTACTTTCACAAAGTGGCAGTTGCGCCAGTTGCTGGCGTTGCTTCTTCGGATGCGATCGTGATCCGGGCGAAGAACGCGCAGGACTTCGGATTGGCCCTAGCGGTTGCCTCAAGTGAGGCGTTCGTGGCCCATGCTACGCAGACCTCCAACGGAACAAAGATGCCGCGCGCGAACTGGGGCGTGCTCCGTCAGTATCCGGTGCCAACCCCACCGCGAGTGCTGCACAAGCGGTTCGAGGAGTTCATGGCGGGGGTCGTGTCCGCTGTTGCCAACCATGTGCTTCGCAATCGAAACCTACGCGCCACGCGCGACCTGCTGCTGCCCAAGCTGATCTCCGGCGAACTGGACGTGTCGGCGCTGCCCGAACCGGACACCGTCGGCGCATGAGCGAAGAGAACCAGCTGTTCGACAAGAAGTCGCTGCGGGTGGTGAAGGGCGGTGACCAGGGGCTGCGCGCGCTGGCGGCGGACTGTGTGGCCATGGCCAATGCGACTGGTGGGGTGCTGGCCATCGGCATCGAGAACGATGCCAGCGAACCGCCGGCCGCCCAGCGGGTCACCGACGATCAGTTATTGAAGTTGCAAAAGCGCATCCCGACGCTGACCGTCAACGTCGCCGTGACGGCTACGCGTCAGGTGGCCGAACGGGGCGGCGAGTGGATCGAGCTGCGGGTGTTTCCGTCGCGCCAGAGTGTGGCGGCCACGTCCGATGGGCGCTATTTCCTGCGGGTGGGTGACGAATCGCGCCCCTTGATGCCGGAGGATTTGGCGCGGCTGATGGGGGACAAGTCGGCCTTTGTCTGGGAGGCTCAGGCCCAGCGTCGGGTGCCGCGCGAGCGGGTGGATGCCGACAAGTTGCGGGCTTTCTTGCAGGGTGTGCGGGCGTCTGATCGGGTGAGTGATCGGGTCAGGCACAAGACCGACCAGGAACTGCTGGGCCACTACCTGATGGCCCATGAGGGCTGCCTGACCAATCTGGGCGTGTTGTGGTTGGGCCAGCGCAACGACCGGGCGGTGTTGCGCTATGCGCCGGTGATCCAGTGCATCCGCTACGACGAGCAAGGGCAGAAAGTCTTCAAGCGTAGCTGGGACGACTACAGCCTGAATCCGCATGAGCTGATCGACGCGGTGTGGCGCGAGGTGCCCGACTGGCAGGAAAGCTATGAGTTCCCGGACGGCCTGTTCCGTAAGAACGTGCCGCACTTCGACGAGGTGGTGGTGCGCGAACTGCTGGCCAACGCCCTGGTACACCGGCCCTACACGCAGGGCGGCGACATTTTCATCAACTTGTACCCCGACCGGCTGGAGGTGCATAACCCGGGGTTGCTGCCATTGGGCGTGACGGCGGCCAACATCCTGCACACCACCCGCAAGCGCAACGACCATCTGGCCCAGGTGTTCTACGACCTGAAACTGATGGAGCGCGAGGGTTCGGGCTATGACCGGCTTTACGAGCAACTGCTGGCCAGCGGACGCCCCGGCCCGCGAGTTGAAGAAGGCGACGACCGGGTGACCGTGACTGTGGCGCGGCGCATTGCCCACCCCGAGGTGATCGACCTGATCGGCAAGGCTGACAGCGCCTTCCAGTTGTGGCCGCGCGAACGGACAACGCTGGGGCTGATCGCACAGCATGAGGCTATGACCGTGCTCCAGTTGTGCAAGGCGTTGGCGCTCAAGAACGCCGATGCGCTGCGGCCTTGGCTGGGCCGGCTGCTGGATCTCGGCCTGGTGTTGTCCCGCGGGCGCACCAAGGGCACGACCTACCTCGTCAACCCGGACTTGCTGAAGGCCACGCAGTTTCGCGGGCGCACCAGCCTCAGGGGCATTGAACGGCACCGCCTTCGAGAGTTGGTGCTGCGCGACCTTGGCATTTATGGGCGCTCCAAGCGTGGCGATATTCACGCCCGCATCGGTGCGGAGATACCTGAGCGCATGTTGCGCAGTGAGCTCGCCGCGATGGTCAAGGCGGGCTTGCTGGCGGCCATGGGCGAGGCCGGTGGGCGTCGGTACGAACTGACGGAGGGGCGGTAAATCACGCCGGGTTTGTCAGTTAAGCAAGCCATTCAATGATCCAACCATATGATTTTCATTGGTATATTCTTTTTGAAAACGTCAGTTGGGGAATTGACAGTTGCTGCCATGGTTGGCCGATAGGCTGATGGATTGGATAAATTGGCAGTTTAGGGTGCGCCTTAGGCTGGTCGCGCACGAGATCTCCGCCACCTACGGCAAGCTGGCGCTGGTCGGGCAGCCGGCCGCTGCGCTGCTAAGATCGAAGCCCTGAAACACTTGCTGAACGAGCCGCAGACCATGAGCATCAAGCGTGTTTCCCTGGCTGAAGCCAGCGGTCACCTGGCCGAGCTGATCGAAGCAGCCCAGCGGGGCGACGATGTGGTCATCGAGGCCGAAGGCCAAACGCCGGTCCGGCTGGTGCTCGCCGCGCCGGAACCTTCCAGGCGGGAGCTGGGCGTGTACCGCGGCAAGATCCGCATGCACGAAGGCTTCAACGAGCCGCTGTCGGAGGAAGCCTGGTTGAGCGGCCATCCGTGAATCTGCTGCTGGTCAGCATTGATGGCGTGTTTGATCAGCATCCGGGCGAACTTTGCTGGTGACACCTCAGGCACGTGCCATGAAAGGCCGCGCGCAACAGAGGCGCCTCGGCTTCGGTAACCGCGGCGCGGGGTGGCGATGAAAGGCAACCCGACGGTACGGGAGATTTCCGCCACCTACGGCGAGCTGGCGCTGGTGGAGCAACCGGCCATCGAGCTGCTGACCGAGCTCGGCTGGACGCACGCCAACCTGTACGGTGAAACCTTCGGCCCATCCGGCAGCGAGGGGCGCGAGCGCGAATCGCAGGTCATCCTGGTCCGGCGCCTGAGCGGCGCGTTGGAAAAGCTGAACCCCGGCCTGCCGGCCGATGCCTACGCGCAGGCCGTCGAGCAACTGGCGCAGGACCGCTCCAGGCAGATCGCGGTCAACGCCAACCGTGAGGTGTACCGGCTGCTTAAGGACGGCGTGCGGGTGAAGGTGCCGGACGCGCACGGCGGGCACACCGTGGAAACGCTGCGGGTGATCGACTGGGCCACGCCTGCGAACAACGATTTCTTTCTCGCCTCGCAGATGTGGGTGGCCGGCGACATGTACCGGCGCCGCTGCGATCTGCTGGGCTTCGTCAACGGCCTGCCGCTGGTGTTCATCGAGCTTAAACAACCGGCGGTGCCGCTCAGGAGCGCCTTCGACGACAACCTGCGCGACTATCGCGGCCAGTCGGTGCCGCAGTTGTTCCACCCCAACGCGTTCATCCTGCTCAGCAACGGCTCGGATACGCGGGTCGGCACGCTCACCAGCGAGTGGGAGCACTTCTTCGACTGGAAGCGCGTGGCCGACGAGGCCGAGACCGGCAAGGCCAGCCTGGATCATGCGCTGCGCGGGCTGCTGGAGCCGGGCCGGCTGCTGGACTACGTGGAGAATTTCACCGTCTTCGAGGAGGGCAAGGGCGGGCTGATCAAGAAGACGGCGCGCAATCACCAGTTTCTGGGCGTGAACAGGGCCATTGCGCGGCTGGTGGAGCTGCGCGAGACGGCCCCCTCCCGCAGCCCCGGCGCGGGCAGCAGTCAGGGGCTGGGCGTGTTCTGGCACACGCAGGGTTCCGGCAAGAGCCTGTCGATGGTGTTCTTCACGCAGAAGGTGCTGCGCCGGGTGCTGGGCAGCGCGACCTTCGTGATCGTGACCGACCGCGAGGAGCTGGACGACCAGATCGCCAAGACTTTCAAGGCCACCGGCGCCACGGCGCGCGAGGACGTGCGCGCCACCAGCGGCGAGCACCTGAAGGAACTGCTGCGCGGCAACGAGCGCTACATCTTCACGCTGATCCAGAAGTTCAGGAACGAGCCGGGGCAGCCGTACCCGATGCTGTCCGACCGCGCCGACGTGATCGTCATCACCGACGAGGCGCACCGCAGCCAGTACGACCTGTTCGCCCTGAACATGCGCAATGCCCTGCCCAACGCCGGCTTCATCGGCTTCACCGGCACGCCGCTGATCAAGGGCGAGGAAGAGCGCACGCGCGAGGTGTTTGGCGACTACGTCAGCGTGTACGACTTCGCCCGCTCCATCGAGGACGGCGCCACGGTGCCGCTGTACTACGAGAACCGCATCCCCGAGGTGCAGCTCACCAATCAAGAGCTGAACCGCGATCTGGAAGAACTGCTCGAAGCCGCCGAGCTGGACGAGGCGCAGGAAAAAAAGCTGGAGCGCGAGTTCGGCCGCGAGTACCACATCATCACTCGCGAGGACCGCCTGGAGGCCATCGCCGCGGATGTGGTGGCGCACTTCACCGGCCGCGGCTATCGCGGCAAGGCGATGATGGTGTGCATCGACAAGGCCACCGCGGTGCGCATGTACGACAAGGTGCGGGCGCACTGGCAGGCGGAGATTGCACGCCTGCAAGCCGCGCTGGCATCGGCGCAGGGCGACGCGCGGGAAGCGCTGATCGCCCGCATCCGCCTGATGGAAAGCACCGACATGGCGGTGGTGGTGAGCCAGGGCCAGAACGAGGTGGAGGATCTGAAGGCCAAGGGCCTGGACATCGTGCCGCACCGGCAGCGCATGCTGAAGGAGAGCCTGGACGAGAAGTTCAAGGATCCGACCAGCGAGCTGCGCCTGGTGTTCGTCTGCGCGATGTGGATCACCGGCTTCGACGTGCCGACCTGCTCGACGATCTACCTCGACAAGCCGATGCGGGCACACACGCTGATGCAGACGATCGCGCGCGCCAACCGCGTGGCGCCGGGCAAGGAGAGTGGCCTGATCGTGGATTACGTGGGCATCTTCCGGGCGTTGCAGAGTGCGCTCGCCACCTATGCCCGGCCGGCCGCCGGTGGCGAGGGCGGGCACGAAGCCGGGCCGATTCTGGACAAGGCCGAGCTGGTGGCGGCGCTGCGAGCCGCGTTGGACGAGGCCATGCTGTTTGCCGGCGCCCGCGGCGTGCAGTTGGAGGCCATCGCCAGCGCGCAGGGCTTTGCACGCATCGGGCTGATCGACGACGCGGTGGAAGCCCTGCTGGCCAGCGAGGGCGAGAAAAAGCACTACCTGCAACTGGCCGGCCGCGTGGCGCGACTGTTCAAGGCCATCCTGCCCGACCCGGCGGCCAACGAACTGGCACCGCTGGCGGTGCTGGTGGCCTATCTGGCGGCGAAGATTCAGGCGTTGGGCGACCCGCCGGACATCGCGGCGGTGATGAGTGATGTCGAAGCGCTGCTGAACGACTCCATCGCCACCGAAGGCTATCGCATCGGCCCGGCAAGCAAACCCGACGCGCTGATCAACCTGTCGGAGATCGACTTCACGGCGCTGCAAGCCAAGTTTTCCCAGGGCCACAAGCGCACCGAGGCCGAGAAACTCAAGCGCCTCATCGAGGGCAGGCTGGCGCAGATGCTGGCGGTGAACGGCTCGCGCACGGACCTGGCGGAGAAGTTCCAGAAACTGATCGACGAGTACAACTCGGGCAGCCGCAACATCGAGGAACTCTTCGAGGGGCTGAAAGACTTTGTCGGCGCGCTGAGTGCCGAAGAACAACGCGGCGTTGCCGAGGGGCTGAGCGAGGAGGAGCTGGCGATCTTCGACATTCTGACCAAGCCGGAGCCGATGCTGAGCAAGGCCGAGGAGGCGCAGGTCAAAAAGGTCTGCCGTGAGCTGCTGGCCACGCTCAAGCGCGAGAAGCTGGTGCTCGACTGGCGCGAGAAGCAGCAGGCGAAGGCGGCCGTGATGCAGACGCTTAAGGTCGAACTGCGCCGCCTGCCGGCGCAGTACACGCGGGACCTTCGGGCCGAGAAGATGGCCCGGGCGTACGCGCATGTGTATGACCATTACTTTGGGGCGGACCGGAGTGCGTTCTCGCAGTAAGAGCTCAACCGAAAAGGCACCAGCAAGGCGATTGCTGGTGGACTGCATAGCGACTTTCTGTGCGCTATTCTGAGAATATAGGTCGATGTCAATGACGCAGTCGTACCCACACCTGCCCAATGCGCCCGTTGCTGAGGCCGTCGTCGAGATCCGCGTGCGGCTCTCACGCCCTGTGGTCGAGGCAGACTTCAATGCCTTCAGAGATCGGCTGAAGGACCAGTTCCCCACGGCCCAAAACATTCGCTTCGTGGCCTCACACATGCAGTTCGGCAGTGACGAGGAGCTCAAGAACGACGTTTCGACCGGCTTGATCGGCGTGCGCCTGGACGATAAGGAGGGCCACTGGGTGGTTCAAGCGAAGAGCGATGGCCTGGCTGTCAGCCGGCTGCCGCCATACGAGTCTTGGGATGGACTTGTCGCGACATTGCAAGCCCTATGGCCTGTCTACGTTGAAGTCTTCAAGCCTTCGACAGTTTTGCGGTTGGGCGTGCGGTATATCAACCGAGTGCTGCTTCCTGACACTGAGAAGGTCGATTTGGACACAGTGCTTACCGCTGGACCGAAGATTCCACCTACGCTGCCACAAGACCTCACTCAGTTCGTTACGCGTGTAGTCATTCCCTTGGCGGCTGATGGCATCGTATTGACTGTGCTGCAATCGCTTGAGTCTGCGCCCGGGGATACGACTGGGCGGCGGGCATTCGTGGTGCTGGACATTGACGCGGCTTGTGAGCAAACGATGAGTCCGACCGCCCCCGAAATGTGGGATCGTCTCGATTCTTTGCGCCACGCAAAGAACATGGCATTCTTCGGCTCGCTCACCGAACCTACTTGGAAGGGTTTCTTGTGACCAGCGCAACACTTGCCTCGCCAGGCCGCCACTTTGGTTTTGGTACTTCCAGCGTTTCCGCTGGGGTGAGTGACGCGGCCGAACATTTGGCCTCGCAGCTCAAGCGAGTGTTCTTGGACACGGTGCGCACTGCAAGCGGACAGGCGGTCATTTTGCCGGCGCAGGCGGCCCTGAGCGCCGGTTACCAAGAGGCAAGTCGGCTGGCTACTGGCGGAGACGAGCAGGTTGTTCCAACCTCTGCAGCCATGCGCGAAGCGGACGAGCTTCTGACTGCGTTGCCGCAGTGGTGCGTTGCCCCCGTCCCGACCGTCGAGCCTTCAGGTGCAATTGCCTTTGAGTGGGATCTGGGGCCGAGCCGGTGGCTAGTACTCGCACTTAAGGGCACGGGCACGATTGAGCACTCGGCAATTCTGGGTCTGGGCAACGAGATGCACGGAACAAGAAACTTCGCGGGAACGCTGGGGCGACACGAGATTGCCTTGCTCTCGGAGCTGATGCAACCCGAGGCTTGAGCGCTTGGATGAGGTAGTCGATCCCGCGGAGGAGATCACTCGATTCCTCCGCAATTCGTCGCACCTGCGGCGCGGCATAGGTCGGCCACACTTTGCGGCCTTCTTGCCAAGGCTTCACGACGGTGACATCAGTGTCTACCGCACCCTGGGTATGGCGAAGGCGGACATCGTCGACTTGGGCGCTCGCTTCGTGGCCGGACCAGAGCTGCCATTGAAGGGCCACTGCAGCTTGACTGCGCAGGACCTATTCGTAAAGGGTTTGGACGTGGTGCCTGCGCCTGATCCACACGAGCGTCATGCAAACGTGTGCGGTTGGACAGCCGATCCCGAGAATCGGATCATTGCCAAGAAGCTTGCCGACAAGGCGACCTTGGTTGTGTACGAAGACGAGTGACCGGCTTGGCTGGTAAGTCCAAGTTCGTGTCCGAGTCCTGACGTTTGTGGGGCGACATGACGGATTCATGCGGGTTGCCAGCGGTTGACTACGTTCTGTATCGGGGAAAATAACCATGCACCGGTGCGTCTGTCGGGACCGCCTGCTCACGCGCAATCCAATTCCGTCGCCGTTCGCCACGGACAGTGCTGGCGCATGCGGAGGGCTGTCGGGCTGATGGCTTCCGCCCCGCGGCGGACCGCTCGGCTTCGTAACGAGGTGTCAATCCGCCAGGCCGAACGCCTCCGCCAGCAGCTGGTACGAGCGTTCGCGGTCGGCGTAGTGGTAGGTGACGGTGACGACGCTGACCTCGTCGGTGCCGTATTCGGCGGCCTGCGCCTCGATCTGCTGCCGGCACTCGTCCGGCGTGCCGATGATGGAATGATCGAGCACCGCCTGGTACTGCGCCCGCTCGCCGGGGCCCATGGCCGACAGCAGGCGATCGACCTCGTCCGGACTCGGCAGGTCGATGATCCGCCCGCGCGACAGGGCCTGGTAGATCCACATGCTGCGCGTGCTGGCAATGCGCATGGCCTCGTCGCGCGTGGGCGCGCAGACGGCTGCGACGGCGATCATGGCGCGCGGCTGTTGCAGGCTCTTGGACGGCTGAAAGGCGCGCCGGTAGGCCTCGATGATGGCCGGCGAGCGGGCGTGGGTGCCGATGAACAGCGCCAGCACGAAGCCGCTGCCAAGCTGCCCGGCCGCTTCGGCGCTGCCGCCGCTGGAGCCGAGCATCCAGAACTGCGGCACGCCGCCGTCTTCCGGCACCAGGCGGATGCCGTGGAAGGGGTGCTGTGGCGGCAGGTCGTTGTTCAGATAGCCCATCAGGTCGAACACCTGACGCGGGTACAGGTCGGAGTTGATCGGCTGGCGCGGGTAGGCCAGAGCCGCCGTGGCCTGTCCGTCGCCACCCGGCGCGCGGCCCAGGCCCAGATCGATGCGGCCCGGGTAGAGCACCTCCAGCATGCGAAAGGTCTCGGCCACCTTGTACGGCGGGTAGTGCGGCAGCATGATGCCGCCGCTGCCGACCCGGATGCGCCGGGTATGGGCGGCGATGTGGCCGATCAGGATTTCCGGGCAGGGTCCGGCGTAGCCGGGCGTGTTGTGGTGCTCCGCCAGCCAGTAGCGGTGGTAGCCGAAGCGCTCGCAGGCCTGCGCCAGGCGCAGGCTGTCGTGCGGGCCGCGCGACGGGCGGCCGCCGTCGTGAATGGGGGATTGATCGGTGACGCTCAGCTTGATGGCCATGGGAGATGCGGTTCGCCGTGTGCTTGAATGGCTGCCAGTTTAAACGCCCACGCCCGATACCCCGATGCCACCCCATACCGTCAGCCAGGTCCGCTGGCCGGAATATTCAGCCCAACTGCTGGCGATCCGCCGGGCGGTGTTCGTCGACGAGCAGGGCGTGCCGGAGGCGCTGGAGGTCGATGGTCGCGACGATGGCGCCTGGCATCTGCTGGCGCGCGATGCAGCCGGCCTGCCGGTCGGCTGCGTGCGGGTGCTGCCGGATGCGCACATCGGCCGGCTGGCGGTGCTGCGCGGCTCGCGCGGGCAGGGCGTGGGGCGTGATTTGCTGCTGGCGGCGGTGCGGCTCGCCCGGCGCCTGGGCATGGGCGAGCTGTTCTTGCACGCGCAGACCCGCGCGCGGGGCTTTTACGAGGCGGCTGGTTTCATTGCCGAGGGCGACGAGTTTCCCGAAGCCGGAATTGCGCATGTGCTCATGCGGCTGCCGGCCGGGGAAGCCGGGGCTTGACTCGCGGTCTGGATTCGACACCTCGATCGACGATGCCGGCGACCGCAACATTCCCGGCTGGCCGGAACCGTGCAATCGCCACTGGCCGACATCTCGGTCGCGGCCATGGGCCGCTCCTACGCAAGATATAGTCTGGCCCGGCGCTTCGATGGCGCCTCAACCGCCGCGCAGCGCTTCCTTGTTGATCTTGCCGGTGCGCGAGCGGGGCAGGGGTTCGGGCCGGATATCGACCTGGCGCGGCACCTTGTAGTCGGCCAGCAGGCCGCGGCAGTGGTCCACGATGTCGCTGGCCACCAGTGCGGCACCCGGCTTGGGCACCACCACGGCCTTGACCGCCTCGCCCTTCAGGCCGCCGGTGATGCCGATCACGGCGACTTCTGCCACCTGCGGATGCTTGTAGATGGCGTCCTCGACCTCGGGTGCGTACACCTTGAGACCGGCCACGTTGATGACGTCCTTCTTGCGGCCCTGGATCCACAGGTAGCCATCGGCGTCGAACATGCCGATGTCGCCGGTGCGAAACCAGCCGTCCGGCATCATCTCGGCGGTCAGGGCCGGACGCCGAAAATAGCCCTGCATCAGGCTGGGGCCGGACAGCCACACCTCGCCACTGTCTCCGGCCGGCACGTCGTGCCCTTCGTCATCCACGATCCGAACGCCGGCATAGGCCAGGCGATGGCCGACGGCGCCGAATTTTTCCGGCGGGAAGACGGCCGGGCCCAGCACTACCAGAGGTCCGGTTTCGGTCAGTCCGAAGCCCGACGCCAGGCCGATGTGCGGCCAGCGGGCGTGGAACTGGTGCAGCATTTCCGGCGAGGCGGTCATGCCGAAGGTGAGCAGGTACTTGAATTGTGGCAGCCGATGCTCGCCGCGCGTGTGCAGCAGGGCATGCGCCATCGGCGGCACCATGTGGGCAATGCTCATGCCGTGGCGCTCGGCCTCGTCCAGAAAGCGCGATGGCACGAAGCGGTCGAACAGCAGCAGCGTCATGCCGCTGCGCATGGCCACGCCCAGCAGCATCGGGCCGGAGATGTGCGACATCGGCACCGCCAGGCCGTACACGGCGCCCGGCCCGACGCCGAAAATGTCGATCATGGCGTGCATCGAGTGCGTCAGCGCGTCGTGACTGAGCATTACCCCTTTTGGACCACCCACGGTGCCCGACGTGTAGAGCACCACGGCGGTAGTGGTGATGACGTTGACGTCCCCTGGCGCGAGCGGCGCCGGGCGCCCGGTCTGCTCGACATCCGCCACGGTGTAAAGGTCGAGCGTGTCGCTTTTCACCGCCAGCGCTTCGCGGGCGGCGGCTTCGTTGTCGTTGGCGACCACCAGCAGGCGCGGCTGCAGGTCGGCCAGGATCTCGGCCAGCTCGTCGGCCTTGAGCACCGGGTCCAACGGCACGAACACCGCACCCAGGGCCACCGTGGCGTAGTAGCCGTCCGAAAACTCCGGCCCGTTTGGCAGCAGCATGGCCACCCGGTCGCCGGCCCTGACGCCCAGGCGCTGCAGGCCGTCCTGCCAGCGACCGGCGCGCCGCGCCAGCTCGGCGAAACTGAGGGTCTGGTCGTTGAACAAAATTGCCGTTGCATCCGGCCAGCGCCGCGCCGCGTCGGTCAGTTCCTGGGCGATGTTCATGCCGTTGCTCCTCATGTCATCTCGCTGCGGCGCGGCCGCCAGCGGTTGTGGTTCCACATCCACTGCTCCGGATGCTGGCGTATCCAGCCGCCAAAAATCCGGTGCAGCTCGGCCGTGATGGCCAGTTCGTCGGCCTTGCGGTCGCCGCTTGGCACGGGCGTCAGTGCCGGCTCGAACACCAGCCGGTGCCCGTCACCCTGGCGCAGCGCGTAGGCCGGCACGATGGCGGCCCCGGTACGCAAGTGCAGCGAGGCGGTGCCGGTGGCGCACCAGGCCGGCTGGCCCAGGAAGTCCACCTTCACGTCGGCCGAGCGCCGGTCGGCCACGATGAACAGGATACCGTTGCCGCGCAGCAACTTCAGGCAGGCGTGGGCGGCGTCGCGGCTCAGCGGCGTGTTGTAGAAGGTGAGCCCCATGCGGGTGACGGCCTCGGCCTCGGCCGCGTGGGCCACCGGGTTGCTGGGCAGGCGCAGCAGTGAGCCGGTGCTGTAGCCGCGTTCGTTCAGGTACCGCTGCAGCAGGGTCCAGCCGCCGATGTGGGCGGTGGCCAGCAGCACGCCCTTGCCGGCTGCCAGTGCGGCATCGAGGTGTTCCAGGCCATTGACCTGGCACCAGTCGGCGACCTTCATGCCGTGGTCCTGCGGCAGCCAGAACAGCTCGCCAAAACCGCGCGCCGAGTGCTCGAACACGCCGCGCACGATGGCCCGCCGCTGTGCGATCGACAGCGTGTCGCCATACACCAGGCGCAGATTGCGCCGCACCAGTCGTCGCCAGCCGCCGCCGAACGGGCGCATCACGCCGGCCATCAGCAGACACAGGCGTCGCAGCGCCGACGGATTCGGCATGGCGCGGATCACGCCCACCAGTGATGAGAAAAGCAGCCGCTGCGCGGCAAGCACGAATGGGTTCACGGGACCGACCGGACTGGCACGATGGGGTGCCCGACCGGGACGGGCCGCGGGGGCAGAAACGGTGCAATGATAACGGCCGGTGCCGGCAGCCGGGCCGGAAGGCAAAACAGAACGAGGAGAACGCGATGCAGACGCTCACGTCAGAGGTGTACCTGGAAGGACTGGTGTTTGGCGAGTGCCCGCGCTGGCGGGACGGCGCCCTGTGGCTGTCGGACATGTTCGGCGGACGGGTGCTGCGCTGCACCGGGCCGGGCAAGGCCGAAACCATGCTTACCCTGCCGGGCGGGCGCCCGTCGGGCCTCGCCTTTCTGGACGACGGCAGCCTGCTGGTGGTGTCCATGCAGGACCGCAAGCTCCTGCGCCGCTGGCCGGATGGCCGCGTGGAGCCGTTTGCGGACCTGGCCCCGCACGTCACTGGCGACATCAACGATATGGTGCGCGCGCCCGACGGCGGGGTGTTCGTCGGCAATTTTGGTTTCGACCTGTTCGGCGGCGCCCAGGGTCGGCTGACCAACCTGCACCACGTCGACGGCCAGGGCCGCGTGCGCGAGGTAGCGACCGAACTGAATTTCCCCAACGGTATGGTGATAACGCCCGATCGCGGCACGCTGATCGTGGCCGAGACTTTTGCCCATCGCCTGACTGCGTTTGACATCCGGGGCGGCGCCCTGGTCAACCGCCGCGTGTTCGCCGCGCTGGGCGACTACGCGCCGGACGGCATTTGCCTGGATGCCGAAGGCGCGGTGTGGGTCAGCGCCTTCGTAGGCGACGCCTACCTGCGCGTCGAGCAGGGCGGCAAGATCACCCACCAGGTGCCGATGGCGAACCGGCGCGCCGTGGCCTGCAACCTGGGCGGCGCCGATGGACGCACGCTGTTTATGGTCACCGCCGACACCGACGTGGAGCGCCTGGCCAGGGGCGACTCCAAAGGGCGCGTGGAGACCACGCGGGTCGAGGTGGCTGGGGCCGGTTCGCCCTGAGGCTTGTCAATGTGCCCGCCGGGCGCTACTTTGCGGCCACTACAAAACGAACGTTAAACAACCGCCGCTTTTACCGAGGAGACCGCCCCGATGGATGCCGCCACGCTGCGCCCGGCTGTCGATGCCGACGGCCACATCATGGAATCGCTGGCTGAAATGGCCGAGTACGCGCACCCGTCAGTGCGCGAGCTGTGCCTGAATCCACAGAATTTTTTCCGCACGCCGTTTCCGACGCTCGATGGCGTGCACTGGCCCAACCCAGCCGTCTACAAGGCCGAGCACGGTGTGATGGGCGAGCAGGAAACGGCCAGCAAGCATCGCAAGGGTTCGGCCGAGGACTGGCTGGAGTTCCTCACCAACGCCAACGTCGAATACGCCGTGATGTACACCAGCGAAGGCCTGACCGTGGGCCAGATCCGTGAGAACAACTATGCCGTGGCCGTCTGCCGCGCCTATAACGACTATGTCGCCGACCGCTACCGGCGCGCGAGCAGCAAGCTGCTGCCAATGGCGCTGATCCCGATGCAAAAAGTGGACGAGGCGGTCATCGAGCTGCGCCGCGCGGTGAAGGAACTGAAGCTGCCGGGCGCCATGCTGCCGTCGACCGGCCTGCCGCTGGACCTTGGCCACGAGTATTACTGGCCGCTTTACAAGGAAGCGTCCGATCTGGGCTGCGCGCTGGGCGTGCACGGCGGTTCCAACGTTGGCCTGGGCCTGGGCTCGGTCAATTCGATCCTCGCCTCGCACGTAGTGCATCACCCCATGGGCCTGATGATTGCGGCTACGTCGATGATCCATAACGGTCTTTTCGAGCGCTACCCGGAGCTGCGGGTAACCTATGCCGAGGGCGGCTGCGGCTGGACCACCGTGCTGCTCGATCGCATGGCTCGCAATGCGGAGTTGGGCATGATGGGCGCCTACCGCACCTTCGAGGAGGCGCTGGGCACCGGGCGCATCCTGATCGGCTGCGAGCCGGGCGAAGGCACGCTGGCACACCTGATCAAGCGCGTCGGGCCGGATGCCTGGGCCTTCTCCACCGACTATCCGCACGAGGTCGATTTTCGCGCCGTGCGCAAGGAAATCGAAGCCGCCTACGCGCAGCCGGACCTAACGCTCGACGAGAAGAACAAGCTGATGGGCGACAACTCGCGGCGCTTTTTCAGGCTGATCTAGGCGCCGGTCGCCGCTTGCAGCCACGCTGCGGCGTTGCTGCCGCGTTTCAGGAGGAAACCCGATGAAAGTAAACGACACCCTGCCGGCTTCACTGCCGCGCTGGCCGGCGGCGTTCAACCAGGTGCCCAAGTGGGCGTTCGAGGACGCAGACGTGTTTGCCCTGGAACACGAGCGCATCTTCCGCGGCCCGGTGTGGCACCCGGTGGCGCACGACGCCGAGCTGCCGAACGTGGGCGACTACAAGACCGTCACCGTTGGCCGCACGCCGTTGCTGGTGATGCGCGGCGACGACGGCGCAGTGCGCGCCTTTCACAACGCGTGCACGCACCGCAGTACGCGCCTGGCGATGGCCTTTCGCGGCCATAGCGGGGACATCGAATGCCCTTACCACCGGTGGGTGTTCGATACGCGTGGGCAGTTGCGTTCGTGCCCCGGCGAAGCGGAGTTCCCGCCTGACTTTCAGCGCGCCGACTACAACCTGGCCCAGCCGAAAAGCGGAAGCTACATGGGGCTGCTGTTCGTGAGCCTGCACGCGAGCCCACCGCCGCTGATGGACTGGATGGGTGATATGGCCGAGCCGGTCCGGGACGCCCTCGGTGGCGACGGCCGATTGACGCTGCTCGGCTACCAGAAGGTCCGCTATCAATCCAACTGGAAGGTCTACATCGACAACGACGCCTTCCACGCGCCGCTGCTGCACGCGGCCTTTCGTATCCTGCGCTGGCAGGGCGGCAGTGGGCGTCAGAGCCGCCTGCCTGCCGGCCACATGATGATCCTGTCCGAGGTCGCGGCGCAGCCCAGTGACGGTGGCTTGCTGCGCGATCCGAGCGTGATCGGCTACAAGGGCGGCGAGACACCGCGCAACAAGGCCGCCGCGCAGGCGGCCGGATCGAGCCTGCTGGCATTCTGGCCGTTGACGGCGATCGCGAACCATCTGGATATCTTCAACATCCGCTACGCCAATCCGGTCGGACTCGATCAGGTAGAGGTGCACTACGCCTACTTCGCACATGCCGATGACGACGCCGACATGCGGCGTCACCGCCTGCGCCAGTCCTCGAACATGATCGGGCCCAGCGGCTTCGTTAGCCTTGAGGACGCCACCGTGTTCCTGCGCATCCAGCAGGCGTTGGACACCGACCCGGCGACGACCTTTTTCCTGAAGGGCTACCGCGACGGCGCCGACCTGACCGAAACCAAACAGAACGACGAGGCGCCCAATGCCCTGTGGTGGGAGCACTACCGGCAGATGCTGGGGTTTGTGCGCGAGGAAGCCTGATAAGGATGTTCCGAGTGTCGCCGGCCCAGCGGCTGTCTGTCCGCCGTGGGCGCGCATTGCAGAGGTGATTCGCGTCAGGGCGCCGGAGCGGGCTCGTTGGTCGGAGCATCCAACGGCGGCACGGGCCGCGGCCTTCGCTGGTCGTCCACGGCGACGAAGGTCACCGTGGCTTCCGTGACCTTGACCACTTGACCGGGATCGCCAGCGCGCTGCGCGTAGGCCACCAGCTGCAGGGTCAGCGAGGTCCGGCCGACGCGCACGACATGGCCGTAGCAGCTGACCAGGTCGCCGACGAATACCGGCTGCAGGAACTCAAAGGCGTTCATGGCCACGGTGACAACACGGCCGCGAGCGCGGCGACTGGCAAGAACGCCGCCGGCCAGGTCCATCTGGGCCATGATCCAGCCGCCGAAGATATCGCCGGTGGGGTTGGTGTCGGCCGGCATGGCCAGCACGCGGATGGCCGGCTCGGTGCCGGCGAGGACGGGGTCAACCACGCGGGTGCCTCTTGGTGCGCTGGGGATTGCCCCCATCTGTGACGACATTCAAGCCTGCCAAATGCAGGCCATTTGGCGCTCCCTAGGGGACTCGAACCCCTGTTTTCGCCGTGAGAGGGCGACGTCCTGGGCCACTAGACGAAGGGAGCCGGTGGCGTCAAAGGCAAGCTGATACTATAGCCCACACACGTCCTGTTGCGACAGGCGGGCACAGCGCCCGCCCCCGGGACGCTCGCCCACCATGAGTCTTATGCCGGAACCCATTCTCGGTCCGCCCCGTATCCTGCCCCGCAGCGAGCATTCCATTTCCCGCGCGCACATCAGCAAGAGTGCGCTCAACGTCCTGTATGGCCTGCACAAGGCCGGTTACGAGGCCTGCCTGGTCGGCGGCGGCGTGCGCGACCTGCTCCTGGGCGTCACGCCGAAGGATTTCGACATTGCCACCAGCGCGTCGCCGGAACAGGTGCGCGCCACGTTTCGCAACAGCCGCCTGATCGGACGCCGGTTTCGCCTGGCGCACGTGCATTTCGGGCCGGAGATCGTCGAGGTGGCCACCTACCGCGCCTCGCACGACAAGGCCGAAGACGAAGCGGACGCCCGCCTGGACGGCGATCGCATCCTGCGCGACAACGTCTACGGCACGCGCGAGGAAGACGTGATCCGCCGCGACTTTACCGTCAACGCGCTGTATTACCGGATCGAGGACTTCTCGCTGATCGACCACGTCGGTGCGCTCGAGGACATCCAGCAGCGCCGCCTGCGCACCATCGGCGATCCGGAAGCGCGCTACCGCGAGGATCCGGTGCGCATGCTGCGGGCGGTGCGCCTGGCCGCAAAACTCGGCCTGACCATCGAGCCGGCCACCGAGGCACCGCTGTTCGAGTTGGGTTATCTGCTGGAAACCGTGCCCCAGGCGCGCCTGTTCGACGAGGCGGTAAAGCTGCTGCTGTCCGGCCACGGCGTGCGCAGCTACGAATTGCTGCTCCACTACCACCTGCTCGATTATCTGTTTCCGATCGAGTCCGCCACGCTGGCGCCGGAACGCGACCGGTTGATCCGCGACGCGCTTGCCAACACCGACCAGCGCGTTGCGGCTGGGTTGCCGGTGACGCCGGCGTTCCTGATCGCCGTGTTGCTGTGGGAGCCGCTACAGGAAGCGATAGCGCGCCAGCTGGTGCATGGCGTAGCGGAGCACGACGCCTTCGCCCAGGCGCAAGAGGACGTGCTGCGCACTCAGAACGACCTGCTGGCGGTGCCCAAGCGTTTCACGCTGCCGGCTGCAGAAATCTGGTTCCTGCAAAGCCGGCTGCAGCGCCGCCGTCAGCCCGACCGGCTGCTGGCACACCCGCGTTTCAGGGCTGCCTTTGATTTTCTGGCGCTGCGTGCGCAGCACGAGCCGGACCTGCGGCCCTGCCTCGATTTCTGGGCCGCCCGTCAGGACGGTGTTGAGCTGCCATCCTCCAACGCGGGCGAGGGAGACGCTGACGGTAACGGTCCACGCCGTCGGCGCCGCAGGCGGGGTCGGCGGCGCGGCGCGCCGGACGCTGGCCCAGCGACGACCGTCGCCGGGCCATGAGCCCCTGGCCAGCATTCATCGGCCTGGGCGCCAATCTGGGCGACCCGGCGGCGCAGATCGAGCGTGCGCTCGATGCCATCGCCGATCTGCCGTCGACCACGCTGGTGACGCGCTCGGCGCTGTATCGGAGCCGGCCGATGGGTCCGGCAAACCAGCCGGACTATGTCAACGCCGTCGCGCACGTGACCACCGCCATGTCCCCGCCGGCGCTGCTGACCGCGCTGCTGGCCATTGAGCGTCGGCAGGGCCGCCAGCGCTGTGCCGATCAGCGCAACGGGCCGCGCACGCTGGACCTCGACCTGCTGCTGTATGCGGACGTCGTGTGCGACGATCCGGCCCTGACCCTGCCGCACCCGGGCGCCCACCAGCGCGACTTCGTGCTGGTGCCGCTGGCCGAGATCGCGCCGCAGGTGGCGATACCCGGCCATGGGCGGGTCGTCGATTTGCTTGCTGGGTGCACCAGTCACGGTCTGTGCCGCTTGGTCCGCCCGCCGCCGGTCCCGGCGCAGACCGCGCTTGCGGGCTGACTGCGCTCCATTAGAATGTCGCGCCCCGCAGCCCGCCCGGGTTGCCGCGAGGAGCCAGTGCCATGGCCGTGACCCTCGATACCCTGCGCAAGATGAAGCAGGCCGGCCAGCGCATCGCCTCGCTGACCGCCTACGACTATTCCTTCGCCCGTTTGCTGGAGGCCGCCGCCGTCGACGTGGTGCTGGTCGGCGACTCGCTGGGCAACGTCATCCAGGGCCAGGCCACCACCGTGCCGGTCACGCTGGACGAGATGGTCTACCACACCCGCTGCGTGGCGCGCGGGCTGGAGCGGGCGCTGCTGCTGGCCGATCTGCCGTTTCTTAGCTATCAGGAAAGCCCGCAGCAGGCGCTGCGCAGCGCCGGGCGGCTGATGAAGGAAGGCCTGGCGCACATGGTGAAGCTTGAGGGCGGCGCCGCGATGGCGCCGACGGTCGAATTTCTGGTGGCCCGCGGCGTGCCGGTGTGCGGGCATCTGGGCCTGACGCCGCAGTCCGTGCATCAACTGGGTGGCTACAAGGTGCAGGGCCGCGGCGAGGCCGCCGCGCAACGCCTGCGCGACGACGCGCTGGCCCTGCAGCAGGCCGGCGCTGCCCTGCTGGTGCTCGAAGCCGTGCCGCGCGCACTGGCGGCGCAGATCACCCGCGAACTTGAAATTCCCACCATCGGCATCGGGGCCGGTGTGGACTGCGACGGCCAGGTGCTGGTGTTGCAGGACGCGCTGGGCATGAACCCCAGCCCGGCGCGCTTCGTGCGCAATTTTCTGGCCGGTCACGACGACCTGGGTGCGGCGATTGCCGCTTACGTGCAGGCGGTCAGGGACGGCAGCTTCCCGGCCGCCGAGCACGGCTACGACTGATGCTGCAAATCTCCGACGCCGCAACGCTGCGCGCGACCGTGCGGGGCTGGCGGGCTGCCGGCGAGCGCATCGCCCTCGTGCCGACCATGGGCAACATCCACGAAGGGCATTTGCGCCTGGTCGATGCCGCCCGCGCGCAGGCGACGCGCGTGGTGGTCAGCGTGTTCGTGAACCCGACCCAGTTCGACCGCCCGGACGATTTCGAGCGCTACCCACGCACGCTGGATGCGGATGCCAGCGCACTGGCCGGTCGGGGTGCGCACGCGCTGTTCCTGCCCGAGGTCGCGACCATGTACCCGCACGGCCTGGACCTGGCCGCCTACGTCGAGCCGACTCACAGCGCCCAGCCGCTGGAGGGCGAGTTCCGGCCCGGACATTTCCGCGGCATGGCCACCGTGGTCACCAAGCTGCTGAGCCTGGTGCAGCCGGATTGCGCCGTGTTCGGCGAGAAGGATTACCAGCAGCTCGCCGTAGTGCGGGCGGTGGTGCGGGAGCTGCTGCTGCCGGTCCAGATTGTTGGGCTCGCTACCGTGCGCGAGGCCGATGGTCTGGCCCTGAGTTCGCGCAATCAGTACCTCACGCCGACCGAGCGGGCGCGGGCTCCCCGGCTGTATCAGGCGCTGCAAGCGGCCGCCCGCGAAGGCGCCACAACCGACGCGCCCTTGCCTGCCATCGAGGCCTACCACACCCAGGCCCTGAACGGCGCGGGCTTCCGTGTTGAATATTTCCAATTTCGCAATGCACAATTGGCGCCCCCCGCGCCGGCCGATGGCCGACGTGTGGTATTGACCGCCGCCTGGCTGGGGAAGGCCAGGCTGATCGACAACCAGCCGTTCGATGTCGCCCGTCGCCAGGGAACGCCGGGCTGATCGTTCACACGCCAGTCACCGCAGGTACAGGCAATGATTCAGTACATGCTGAAGGCCAAGCTGCACCGGGTCACCGTGACCCGGGTCGAGCTTGATTACGAGGGCTCGTGCGCCATCGATGCCGACCTTCTGGACGCGGCCGGCATCCGTGAGTACGAGCAGATCGACATCTACAACATCGCCAACGGCGAACGGTTCACCACCTATGCCATCCGTGCCGAGCGTGGCAGCCGGGTCATCTCGGTGAACGGTGCCGCGGCGCACAAGGCGAACGTTGGCGACAAGGTCATCATCGCCGCCTACTGCGGCCTCGACCGCGCCGAGGTCCTCACCCACAAGCCGCGCCTGGTTTATGTGGATGCCAACAACGGCATCACGCGCATCGGCAACGACATTCCCGAACAGGCGGCCTGAGCCGCGGCGTTTGCGCAGCGCCTGGCGAGCGTCACGTGGTGGCAGCTGCGGTTGCCGCGGCCTGCCCTTGGCACGCCGCGCCTGGCCTGGAGTCAGCCCGCCGCTGACGCAGCGGCGGTGCTAACCTGCCGCGCCGCTTGCCTGTTGCCGATCCCCATGCCCATAGCCCGACTGCCGCTGTTCCTGCTCGCCGCCTACGCCCTGATTGCGCTGGGCGAGGGCGCACTGTCGGCGTTTGGCAGCGGCTCCGGGACCGACCTGTCACGGGCCGTCATCACGGCGGCGGGGATGTTGTGGCTGTTGCATGGCCTGCGGTTTGGCCAGGCCTGGGCCTGGTGGCTGGCTACCGGCGGCGCAAGCGTGTTTCTGATATCGGTGGGCACTGCGCTGGTGATGGCCGCGCTGGCCGGAAAGGCGGTCAACCTGCCGCCGACCGTGTACGCCAAGAGCGCGCTGCTGCTGGGCGCTGCTTGCGTGCTGCTGCTGCCGGCCAGCCGGCGCCGTTACCTTGGCCAGCGTCCCGCAGCGTCCTGACGCCGCGTGTACTGTCTCGGCAGATCCGATGCCTGCCTATTTGATCTACCGCGCCCATGTGCACGATGCTGATGCCTACCGCGCCTACATGGCGCGCACGCCGGAAGCCATCGCCGCCTTCGGCGGGCGGTTCCTGGCCCGCGGTGGCCAGACCGTGACCCTGGAGGGCGCGCCCGAGACGGCGCGCGTCATCATCGTGGAATTCCCGAGTCTTGCCGCGGCGCAGGCGTTTTACGATTCGGATATCTACCGTGCCGCGATCCCGTATCGGCAGGCCGTGGCGGACGTTCAGATGGTGGTCGTGGACGGACTCGCACCGTGAGCGACGCGGGTTTTGCCGTGCTGCGCACGGGGCTGCTGCTGACCCTGTCGAACGTGTTCATGACCTTTGCCTGGTATGCGCACCTGCGCGACCTGCAACACCGGCCGTGGCTGCTGGCGGCCCTGATAAGCTGGGGCATCGCGCTGTTCGAGTACCTGCTGCAGGTGCCGGCCAACCGCCTGGGCTATGGGCCACTCAGCCTCGCGCAACTGAAGATAATGCAGGAGATCATCGCGCTGTCGGTGTTCGTGCCGTTCGCGGTGTTCTACATGCATCAGCCATTGCGGCTTGATTACCTGTGGGCAGCTGTGTGCCTGGTGGGCGCTGCGTATTTCATCTTTCGAGGTTGAAATAATGAAAGCTTGGCCAGTGTTGCCATTGATTGTCGCGTTAATGGCGACGAACGTGGCGTGGGCCGGGGTGCGTTGTGGCAGCAAGCTCATCGACACGGGCGATTTTGCGGCCTACGTGCTCCAGCGCTGTGGCGAGCCAGAATCCCGGCAGATCATTTCCGGCGCGACCGGCGCGGACAGCCCTGTGGTCGAGCAGTGGGTTTACGATTTCGGCACCAGCAAGCCATTGAAGGTGCTCACCTTCGTCGGCGGGCGCCTGCAGCGGATCGAAGACGGCCCGCGCTGATCAGGCCTCGTCCCGCACCAAGCCCATCGCCTTTCGATACCACTCCCAGCGCGGCATGTTGCCGGCCTCGTCGTTCTGCTTGAAGTCGAACCACAGCGCGTGCTCGTCGTGCACGCCCTTCTGGAACAGGGCGTTGCCGGGCGTGCGGTTGCCGGCCTGAATGCGGTGAAAAATGGCCGCGTCCTCGATCGACACCAGGCCGCTTGGCCCCAGCATGTTGCCGGCCTGGCGCAGACGGTGGCGGATCATGTCGGCGTCGTCATCGAGGTGATAGAAATAACCGTAATGCACCTCCGTCTTGCCGACCGAGCGTGGGATGGCGAAGCGGATGTTGATCATGTCCAGGTGCATGGTGATCACGGTCAGCGGACTGATCACCACCGCCACGGAACCCTTGGAACGATGCGCCTGGCGAAATTCCAGCAGGGACGGATCGCGCAGAAAGCCGGGGTTGTCCGGCAGCTTCAGTTCCGCCTCGATCACCACATGGCCGCGCTCGGTGGCGTACTGCGTGCCGGCGCCACCCTGCCAGTTGAGCATCTTGAAGGCCTTGTGCAGCAGCGGCGGGTGGTAGCCGTCGTTGTCCACGTAGGCCTTCCAGTTGGTGTCGTAGACCACCTTCTGGTAGCCCAGCAGCCCCAGGCGGCCGTCGCCGCCCAGTGCCGTGCGCAGGGCCGGGCCGATGCGCCCCAGAAACTCCTCCAGGCTCGGCGCCGCCGCACTCAGGGTGACGAACAGCAGCCCGCCGAAGTCTGCCGAGCGCAGCTGGGTGAGGCCGAAATCGTCGGCGCTGAAACTGGGTGAGAAGTCGTCACGTCCCGGCGCGCCCCGCAACCGGCCCTGGTTGTCGAACAGCCAGCGGTGATATGGGCATTCGAACTCGCGCCGATTGCCGCAGTTGTTCGTTTCCAGCAGCGTGCCCCGATGCGCACAGGCGTTGTAGAACACCCGTAAAACCAAGTCCTCGCCGCGCACCACCAGCAGTGGCCGACGACCGACATGGATGGTCTTGAAGTCACCCGCGTTGGGCAGCTCGCCCGACACGGCAACCGGGTGCCATTCGGGGCCGTAGAAGATGTTTTCGAGTTCCCGCTCGAACAGTGCCGGGTCGTCAAAAATTGCCTTGGGCACGGCGTTGGTCGCCGCAGGCCAATGCATTGTGGTGGGTTGCGAAGCACTCATTGTGTGTTCTGCGGCCAGGTCACGTGTGGGACGGCTGGCGGGCCGGTGGCTCCGGGCACCAGCGATCCGCCTTCGCTACTCAACGCACCCCATACTTGCGCAGCCCGGCCGGGGTAAACAGCGCCGGGTCGGGCATTTTCTTGTAGTTGGGCGGGAAGGTGCCCTGTCTTGCGCCTTCGTTGTACCAGGCGTTGGCCGACGAATAGCGGCCGTTGATGACGTCCATGTGCGCCTCGCCCCACCAGACGATGGCCGGCAGGTTGTAGAAGTTCATCGGATACGCTTCCGACACCCGCCACAGGTTGTCCTGCTGGTCATACATCTCGGCGTACACGCCCCACCAGCTGTCCTCATCCAGATAGACCAGGCGATGCGGGCCAAGATGGCGGAAGCCCGGCTTGAGCTTGCCCTCGACCACCCATACCCGGTGCAGCTCGTAGCGTTTCAGATCCGAGTTGACATGGCCCTTCTGCACGATGTCCTTGAAGTTGTGCTCCGGGCTTGCCAGCTTGTAGCTGTTGTAAGGAACGATCATTTCGCGGCGTACCGGCTTGGAGTAGTCATACCACTCCTCGTCGCCCGTGATGGCGAACAGAAACCGTTGGTCGGCTGTGCGCAACCCATCGGAACCGGTGCCGGGACTGTCGTAAAAGCCGATCTCGGGCGCCTTGCGCACGCGTCGCTGTCCGGGTACGTACAGATAGGCATCGAAGTCGGTGTTGTGCAGGTAAGTGCAGCCGCCGAACATCTGCCCGGCGTTGCGGGGCGGTGAAATCTGTTCCTGCGAGAAGCAGCCCGTGGCGCCGCCCTGGCGCGTGAAATAGGTGTCCTTCACCTGCTCCTCGGGCGGCAGGTAAATACCCCAGATCCAGCGGTCTACTGCTGCGAATGAGGAATAGGTACCGTCGGGAAACACGTTGAACGCGTAGCCCGTGCTTTCCCAGTACTTCCCGTGAAACGCATACAGGTGATTCCACTGCGCCTGACCGCCGGTCTTGGGGATCGGAAAGGCAACACCGGCCTTGTAGCTTGTCTCATCCAGACAGCGCTCTTCGCGGTTGGGGCCCAGCGGTGGATCGCAGAACTGCGTGTGAGTAGCGTTGTAGATCGAGCCTTCGTAGTACCACTTCGGATAGGACGCGCTGCGCCGGGTCGGGTACACCGGCAAGCGATATGTGTCCGGGTATTTCTTGAGCAATACGATTTCACCCGGTGCCAGGAATTTCTCGTACTGCTGGTGGTTCTGGGCGGTAATGGTGAACAATGGCTTATCGTCGGCATAGGGATCTACATACCACTTGCCTTCTTCATAACCAGCTGGCGGCTGCGTAATACCCCCGTCCCAGGCTGGAATGGTGCCCTCGGTATTCCCAGCCCGGATGGCGCCCGTGGGCGTCAGTTCCGTCCCTTCTATGCCCAGCTTGGCTGCTTCTTCTGGCGATACTTTGGCCATTGCGGCGCTTGCGAGCAGCAATGCGACTGCGGTAACGACAGGCTTTCCATACTGCTTCATTGTTGTTTCCTCTTTACTTTGGGCGGGTCAGCGGGGCGCGTTTCTACGCCCGCGCCGACCCCGCCGCTGACATCGAGCGGTTTTAACGCACCCCGAACTTTCGCAATCCCGCTGGCGTAAAGATATCCGGGTCCGGTTTGCCCTTGGCGGTAAAGTCCGGCGGCGCGGCGCTGCCCTTGGGGCCGACGTTATAAAAGGAGTTCAGGGCCGAGTGTCGCCCGGAGATCAGGTCGGAGTGATCGTCGCCCCAGAAGTAGGGCAGCGGGATGTTGTAATAATTCATCAAGTACGATTCGGAGACGCGCCACAGGTCGCCTTTTGCGTCAAACATATCGCCAAGTGCGCCATCCCAGCTGTCCTCGTCGATATAGGCGAAGCGATGGGGCGAGAGGTGACGAAAACCCGGCTTGAGCGTTGCCTCCACGACCCACACCCGATGCAATTCGTAGCGCTTCAGATCAGAATTGACGTGGCCTTTCAGGACGATGTCCTTGAAGGTCAGGCCAGGCTGAGCAATCTTGTAGCTGTTATAAGGGATGAACACCTCCTTGCGCTGCACGGGGGCGAAGTCGTACCACTCTTCCGAGCCGGTAAGCCAGTACATCCAGCGCGAGTCGGCGGTACGCAAGCCGTCCGAGCCGGTGCCCGGGCTGTCATAAAAGCCGATTTCCGGCGCCTTGCGAACACGGCGCTGTCCGGGTACATAGACATAGGCGTCGAAGTCGGTATTGCCCAGGTAAAGGCAGGCGCTGAACATGCCGCCCGCAGAGCGCGGTGGAGAGATATCTTCCTGCGACGCACACAGTCCGCCGCCGCCCAGGCGGGTGAATCGATCCTGCGTAAGAGGTTGTTCCCCGTTGAACGTGCCTATCCACAGCGGCATCAGAAAGCGGTCCAGCTTGACTTGTTCCGCATAGGTCCCGTCGGGAAAGGCGTTGAAGCCATAGCTGGTCGCCGTATACCATTTGCCGACGAAACGAAAGGTATGGTTCCACATCACTTCGGCATTGTCCTTGGGGATTGGGAAGAACGTCCCGGCTTTCCAGGTCCCCGGCTGGATGCAGCGCTTTTCACGATTCGGCCCCGGCGATGGATTGCACCACTCTGCATGGGTAGCATTCCAGATCGAGTTGTCATAGTGCCACTGCGGCAGGGAGCCGCTGCGGCGAGTCGGATAGACGTGCATCTTGTAGGTATCGGGGTACTTCTTCATCATCGCGATCTGGCCAGCCGTAAGCTTGTCGGCGTATTGCTGGTAGTTCTGTGCCGTAATCGTGAACAGCGGCTTGTCGTCGGCGTACGGGTCGATGTACCAGTCGCCCTCCTTGTAGCCGGCGGGAGGCGTTTTGATGCCACCTTCCCAGGCCGGGATGGTGCCATCGGCGTTGCCGGCCCGGATCGCGCCAATGGGCGTCAGTTCCGTCCCTTCGATACCCAGCTTGGCCGCTTCTTCTGGTGTCACTTTGGCCACGACATGGCCGGAAAGCAGCAAGGTCACTACTGCAGGAATTATTACGTGATAGCGCGACATCGTTCTTACCCTCTTAACTTGGCCCATTTGCCTTTATTGCCATCCTCAACAATCGGCAGGCGGGGTGGGCCATTGCCCCGCCTGCCACATCACAAAAAGAACCGTATCAACGGGTTCCGTACTTGCGCAAACCGGCCGGGGTCATGATGTCCGGATCCGGCATTGTGCGGAAATTCGGAATGTCGCTGGCATTGCCACCAATGTTGGGGAAGCCCGTATTGGAGGCGTGCCGGCCGCTGATCACATCGGCGTGATCATCTCCCCACCACTGCACCATCGGAACATTGTAGAAATTCATCAGGTAGGCCTCGGATACCCGCCACAGCTCGTCCCTGGCATCGTACATGTCGGCAGCTGCCGCGGCCCAGCTATCTTCGTCAGCGTAAATGACGCGGTGCGGTGACAGGTGGCGAAAGCCGGGTTTGAGTTTGCCCTCGATCGCCCATACCCGATGCAGCTCGTAACGCACGAAGTCGGAATTGATATGGCCAACACGCACCAGGTCCTTGAAGGTGATTCCCGGCTGGCTAATCTTGTAGCTGTTGTAAGGGATGAACATTTCCTTGCGCTGCGCCGTCCACACATACCATTCCTCGTCGCCGGTCATGGCCCCCAGATTGCGGGAATCGGCGGTTCGCTGACCGTCGGAATTCGTGCTCGGGCTGTCGTAAAAGCCCAGTTCGGGTGCCTTGCGCACCCGTCGCTGGCCGGGAACGTAAAGATAGGCGTCGAAATCGGTGGTTTCGAAGTAATTGCAGCCACCGAAAATGCTGCCCGCACTGCGGGGCGGTGCCAGCGTTTCCTGCGAAAAGCACCAGGCCGCGCCGCCGTTTCGGGTGAAGACATCGCCTTTTGGTATTTCGTCCACGTTCATGTTGGCCGGCACTATCCAGCGCTCGCGTGTCGAGAAATCGGCATAGTTGCCATCAGAGAAGGCATTGAAGCCGTAGAGAGTCTGAATGAAATATTTGCCGAACCAGTAAAAGGTGTGGTCCCACATGGCTTCCGGGCCATTTTTCGGAATCGGAAAGGCAATGCCGGGTCGGTAGTGCGCACGCTCGATACACCGCCCTTCGCGGTTTGGCCCCCGTGGTGGATTGCAGAACTCGGTGTTGGTGGCGTTCCAGATGGTGTTTTCATAGACATCCTTCGGGAACGAAGCGCTGCGATGGCTCGGATACACATTCAGCTTGTAGCTGTCCGGGTACTTTTTGAGCATCGTGATCTGCCCGGGCGACAGCTTGTCTGCGTATTGTTGATAGTTCTGTGCAGTGATGGTGAACAGAACCTTGTCGCTTGCGTAAGGGTCGATGTACCAGTCGCCCTCCTTGTAGCCTGCAGGCGGTGCTTTGATGCCACCGTCCCAGGCCGGGATCGACCCGTCTGCGTTGCCGGCACGAACGGCGCCCATGGGTGTCAACTCCGTGCCCTCTATGCCCAACTTGGCGGCCTCCTCGGGTGCTACCTTGGCCGCGGCCCCCGTCGCCGCCAAGGCACTCAACAATGTCAGTGAAATCAACGTACCCCATTTACACATCGCAACCCCTCCGAACGTAAAAAGACGGCACCGCTATGGCGCCGTTCCGGCGCACGGGTATGCAGGCCGTCCATGGCCGAGGAAGCGGAATTCCATGGGTTACGGTAATAAAGACCGGGCGCCGCCCTGCCTGTCGGGCAGTCACCCCTGTCAGCCCCCCCACCCTCTGCAACGTCGAGTCGTTATTTTTTTCAACCCCCGGTGGATGCTGGCACCCATCGGCAGTCATGTCAACGGTCGTTCAGGAAGGCAAGCCGTGCCGTGGCGGGCCGCCGGCTGCCCGGCTACGAGCATGAAGCGACCAGGCGAAGGGAGGCGTGGCGGGCGACACGCGCCGCAAGGTGCCAGGGGTTCGGGCAGGCCGGTGTTGGCGTTCGTTACGCAGCTGTGGTGCCGCGGTGGCTTCAGGTGGCGATGTTCGACGATTTCGTGCCGGGGCCGAATACCGTCACCGGGGCCGCACTGGCTCAGGCGGCGGATTGTGGATCGCGCGGTCGGGACACTGCCGACGGCGCCGGACCCGGTGCTTTTCAGGCAGTTGGCTGCTTGCCATGGTCGCCGTGCGTGGTAGCTGCTGGCGATTCCGGCGCTCGGTCTGACGTCGCTGCCGACGGGTTCGCGCTGGCCGGACGTCGCTCGTCGCGTTGGCGCCTGTTTCCGGCGCCTGCAAGGGGCCGTCAGGGGGCGAGCTTTCGCCCCCTGACGAAACTGTTACTGGTATTAGCGCATACCGTACTTGCGCAGACCGGCCGGCGTCTGAACGTCCGGGTCTGGCATGACATGGTAATTGATCAGGTCGCCCGGATTGCCACTGACATTGGGCCAGCCGGCATTGGATGCATGCCTGCCGTTGATCAGGTCAGCATGATCATCGGCAAAGTGATGCACTACCGGAACGTCGTAGTAATTAAGAAGATAGCCCTCTGACACACGCCACAGCGTGTCCTGTGCATCGTACATGTCGGCGGCTACCCCGGCCCAGCTATCTTCATCCACGTAGGTGACGCGGTGCGGCGAGAGATGTCGAAATCCAGGCTTGATCTTGCCTTCGATCACCCAAACGCGATGCAGTTCGTAACGGACAAGGTCGGAATTGACATGCCCCGGCCGCACTATGTCCTTCATGGTGATGCCTGGCTGCGCCATTTTATAGTTGTTGTAAGGGACGAACATCTCCTTGCGTTGTGCTGTCCACACGTACCATTCCTCGTCACCGGTCATGGCGCCCATTAGCTTTGAATCAGCCGTCCGCAGGCCGTCCGAGTTGCTGCTCGGGCTGTCGTAGAAGCCGATTTCCGGCGCCTTGCGCACACGGCGCTGGCCGGGCACATACAGGTACGCGTCGAAATCCGTGGTCTCGAAATAATTGCAGCCGCCGAAAATGCTGCCTGCGTTGCGGGGCGGCGCCAGCGTTTCCTGCGAGAAGCACCAGGCTGCCCCGCCATTGCGGCTGAATACATCGCCCTTTGGCACCTCATCCGGGTTCATGGCGGAAGGCACGATCCAGCGCTCGCGCGTGGCGAATTCGGCATACGTGCCATTTGCGAAGGCGTTGAAGCCGTAGTGCGTCACGGTGTAGTACTTGCCGAACCAGTAGAACGTGTGGTTCCACATCGCTTCGCCGCCGGTCTTCGGAATCGGGAAGAAAATGCCCGGGCGATAGACTTCACGCTTCACACACCGCTCTTCCCGATTTTGGCCCAGCGGCGGGTTGCAAAACTCGGTATGGGTAGCATTCCAGATGCTGTTCTCGTAGATTTCCTTCGGATAGGATGCGCTGCGCCGGGTCGGATACACGTTCAGCTTGTAGCTGTCCGGGTATTTTTTGAGCATGGCGACCTGCCCGGGCGATAGCTTGTCGGCATATTGCTGGTAGTTCTGCGCCGTGATGGTGAACAGGATCTTGTCATCGGCGTACGGGTCGATGTACCAGCCACCCTGTTTGTAGCCGGCGGGTGGCGCCTTGATGCCGCCGTCCCAGACCGGGATCGTGCCGTCCGTATTGGCCGCACGGATGGCACCCATCGGTGTCAACTCCGTTCCCTCCATGCCAAGCTTCGACGCCTCTTCTTGCGTCACTTTAGCCAGGGCATTGGTCGCCACCAGGGCGCCGAATAGCCACGCAATCAATCCACACCATGTACGCATCACAACCTCTCAAAAGGAACAAGGCAGCACCCAATGGGCACTGTATTCAAGCCTGGCGGGCAATACGAACCGTCCATGGTCGGGGAGGCTACAGTCCTTGCAGGCTCTTGCCATCAAAAAAGGGGGTGCCGACCAGCGCCTGGCCGTCACCCCCTCTGAAGCTCCCCACCCTGTGTATCGTCAAACGATTTCTTGTAGTCAAGGCGCGGCGGATGCTGGCATTCGCCGGCAGTCATGTCAACGGGCGTTCAGGCCAGCGGGTGAGGCCAGGCCTGGACCGGCGACGAAGGACAGCGTAGTGGCTGCTATGCTCCGCCAAAAACTGGCGTTTGGGAGGGGAGCATGGCGGTCGGCGTGCGTCTGGATTTGCCGCAGTGGCTCGATCAGGTCCGTTTCGGCGCCTATCAGGTGCGCGTGGTGCTGCTGTGTTTTGTGGTTACTACGTTCGATGGGTTCGATACGCAGGCGATCGCCTTCACCGGCCCCGCCTTGGCGCAGGCCTTGGGTGTCGGCCCACGCGGGCTGGCACCGATCATTACTGCGGGCGTGGCCGGCATGGCGCTGGGTGCTGTGCTGTTCGGACCGCTCGGTGATCGTTATGGGCGCCGCGCGGCGGTGTTGCTCGCGACAGCGGTATTCGGCCTGTTTTCGTTGCTGACGGCGCACGCGGTCAGCGTGGAGCAGTTGATGGTGCTGCGCTTTCTGACCGGGATCGGCATGGGTGGCGCGGCGCCCAACGTCTATACGCTGGCGTCGGAGTTCTCGCCCAATCGGCACCGCGGGCTGGTCATGTTGCTGGCTGGGCTGGGCCTGCCGGTGGGCGCCATTCTGGGCGGGCTGATTGCCGGGCGGGTAATCCCGGCCTGGGGCTGGCAGGGCGTGTTCGTGATCGGCGGCGTGGCACCGCTGCTGGCGCTGCCGATTCTTGTGGCAACGTTTCCGGAGTCGCCGTACTACCTCGCGCGCCGCGATCTGCAGGCAAAGCTGCGCCGGATGCTGGTGCGGGTCAGTCCCGCGGCGCCGCTGTCGGCGGACACCGTTTTCACGCTGCCGGAGGCGTCCACCCGCGTGGGTGCCGGCGCGCTGCTGGCGCCTGCGTTGCGGCACAACACGCTCGCCATCTGGGGTACATATTTTTTCAACTGGGTGGCCTGGTTCGGGTTGGTGCTGTGGATTCCGTCGGTTCTCACTGCCGCCGGCCTGCCCAAGGCGCAGGCCGGACTGGCGACGGTCACGCTCAACGGCGCGGCGCTGGTGTTCATGTTGCCCCTGGCCTGGCTGCTGCCCAGGCTGCCGGTGCGGCGGGTCATCCTGCTGCTGCTAGCCGGGGCGGTGGTGATATCACTTGCACTCGCCGCCGCCACGGCCGGTACCGGTGCCAGCTGGTCGCTGGCGTTTGCGCTGGTAGGGTTGAGCGGGTTGTTCGTCGGTGGCCCGCAGATCGCGCTCAATTATCTGGCCGTTTCGATCTATCCGACCGCCGTGCGTGCCAGCGGCGTCGGCTGGGCCATCGGCATGGGCCGTCTGGGTACGGTTGCCGGCGGCGCGGCCGGCGGCCTGGTGCTGGCAGACTATGGAGCCCGCGGATTTTTTCTGGCGCTCACGGTGCCCTTGCTGCTGGCCGGACTGGCGGCGCTGCTGGTACGCGACGCGGACAGTGCTGGCACCGGTGACAAAATCAGCGACTAGTTGCTAGAGTCCGCCATTCGGGCTCTGCCGTTGCGCGTTCTTACGCGCGGCCAGCGAGCGTCTCGTACAACATCGTCCCGTCGGTCGTTGGCGGGTTCCGTCCCTCAGGAGAAGGAGTTCAAACGCCTATGCACAGTTTCGAGTACGCAGCGCCCAAGTCGCTGGGCGACGCGGTCACGCTGCTGGCGGGGGCGCGCGGCAATGCCCGCGTGCTGGCCGGTGGTACCGATCTGATCGTCAACATGCGCGTGGGTCGGCGCAAGCCCGGCCTGGTGGTGGACGGCAAGCACATCCCGGAACTGAACGAGCTGTCGCTGACGGCGGCCGGGCTGACCTTGGGTGCGGCCGTTTCCTGCAGGCGCGCCTACGAGCACGCCGAAGTGGCCAGGCGCTACCCGGCGCTGGTCGATTCCATGAGCCTGATCGGCAGCGTGCACATCCAGGGCCGCGCCACGGTCGGCGGCAACCTGTGCAACGCGGCGCCCAGCGGCGACGCCATCCCGACGCTGATCGCGCTGGGTGCAGTGGCCAAGGTGCTGGGGCCAAACGGCACCCGCGACGTGGCGGCCGAGGACGTGTGCGTGGCGCCCGGCAAGACCTCCCTGGCCGACGATGAGCTGCTGGTCAGCGTGTTCATTCCGGCGCCGAGCGCGAACAGTGGCGCGTTTTACCTGCGCTTCATCCCGCGCAACGAGATGGACATCGCCATCGCCGGTGCCGGCGTGAGCGTGGTGCTGGATGCGGCGAAACAGAACTTCGTGTCGGCGCGCATCGGGCTGGCCTCGGTCGGCCCGACGCCGATTTTTGCCCGCGAGGCCGGCACCTTGCTGGCCGGCAAGCCGATCAACGAGGACAGCATTCAGCTGGCGGCGGATGCGGCGCAGGCCGTGGCCAAGCCGATTACCGACATGCGCGGCACGATCGAGCAGCGCAGACATCTGGTCAAGGTTCTTACCGCCCGCGCGCTGCGCGGCGCGGTCGAGCGCGCGAAGGGAGCGTAAGGTCATGGCGAAAAAAACCCACGTAGAAACCACCCTCAACGGCGAGGCGCGCGAGTTCCTGGCCGAGCCGCGGCAGAGCCTGCTCGAATCCCTGCGCGACGTGATGCAGCTGACCGGCACCAAGGAAGGCTGCAACGACGGCAACTGTGGCGCCTGCAGCGTGTTGCTGGACGGCGTGCTGGTCAATTCCTGCTGTGTGCTGGGCGTCGAGGCGCAGGGTCGCACTGTCGAGACCATCGAGGGCATGGGCACCGCCGACAACCTGCACCCGCTGCAGCAGGCCTTTCTTGAGGAAACCGGCATGCAGTGCGGTATTTGCACGCCCGGCTTTCTGATGGCGTCCAAGGCGCTGCTGAAAAAAAACCCCAATCCATCCGAAGACGAGGTTCGCCTGTGGCTGGCCGGCAACCTGTGTCGCTGCACCGGTTACGACAAGCTGGTGCGGGCGGTCCTGAAAGCCAGTAAGGCAATGGAGGCTGCGTGATGAACATGGAACCCGAATACAAGGCCCGTAAGTGGCGCGTTCTGGGCACTACCCCGGTACGCCGCGACGGCATCGACAAGGTCACCGGCCAAGCCAAGTTCGGCGATGACGTGCACCTGCCGGACATGCTGCACGGCAAGGTGGTGCGCAGCCCGCATCCGCATGCCCGCATCAAGCGCATCGACATCAGCAAGGCCATGGCCTTGCCGGGCGTCAAGGCGGTCATCACCGGCGCCGATTTTCCGCCGCTGAACCAGGCCGTGGTTGCGGCGGGCGAGGGTGGCAGCGTCAGCATGCAGGACATCGCCGACAACTGCATCGCCAAGCACACCGTGTTCTATGACGGTCATGCCGTGGCCGCCGTGGCCGCCGAGAATCCGCACGTGGCCGAAGAGGCGGCGGCGCTGGTCGAGGTGGAGTACGAGATCCTGCCGTTCATTCAGGACGTGCGCGAGGCGGTCAAGGACGGCGCCGTGGTCCTGCACGACGATTTCGTGCCCGGTGCGTTCCTGTTTCCGACCCACAAGGCGCTGCCCAATGCCGGGCGCCTGCAGCTGGCGGCCGGCGACATCGAGCAGGGCTTCAAGGATGCCGACATCGTGGTGGAGCGGGAGTACACCACCGCCACCGTGCATCAGGGCTACATCGAGTCGCACATCACGACCTGCCGCTGGGACAGCGACCAGCACCTGACGGTGTGGACGTCGACCCAGGGCGCGTTCGCGATTCGCGATTTCCTGGCCTCGATCCTGAACATGCAGCTGTCGCAGATTCGCGTCATTCCGATGGAAATCGGCGGCGGTTTCGGCGGCAAGGACGTGGTGTATCTGGACCCGCTGGCGGCTCTGCTGGCCAAGAAGACCGGCCGCCCGGTGAAGATGGCCATGACCCGCGCCGAGGTGCTCAAGGCCACTGGCCCGAGTTCCGGCACCTACTGCCGCGTGAAACTCGGCTGCAAGAAGGACGGCACGCTGGTGGCCGCCGACCTGTACATGCTGTTCGAGGCCGGCGCCTACCCGGGCGGCCCGATCGCGCCCGGCGCTCTGTGTGCGCTCACGCGCTACAACATCCCGAACGTGGTCATCGACGGCTACGACGTGATGCTGAACAAGCCCAAGATCAAGCCCTACCGTGCGCCCGGCGCCACGCAGTCGAACTTCATCGTGGAGACGGTGATCGACGAGCTGGCCGAGAAGTGCGGCATGGACCCGATCGATTTTCGGCTCAAGAACGCCACCACGACCGGTGATCGGCTCATCATCGGCATGCCGGTGCCGCCGATCGGCACCGTCGAAATGTTGCAGGCGGTCAAGAAGCACCCGCACTACACGGCTCCGCTGGGTGGTCCGAACCGCGGGCGTGGCGTGTCCTATGCGTTCTGGTTCGGCGCCGGTCTGACCTCCAGCTGCGAGATCCACGTCAATGCCGACGGCACGGTCAACCTGGCCACCGGCTCGGCCGACCTGTCCGGCACGCGCATGACGCTGGCCATGCAGGCAGCCGAGGCGCTGGGCGTGCCGTTGGGCGACATCAGCTCCAGCGTGTCCGACACCGACTCCATCGGCTACACCTTCCAGTCGGTCGGCAGCCGCACCACTTTTGCCACCGGCTACGCCATCATCAAGGCGGCGGAGAAGGTGCTCGAGCAGATGAAGCAGCGGGTGGCGATGATCTGGGAAACCGACGTGGCCAACGTCGACTGCACGGCAGAGTTCGCCGGTGTAGCCGACTTCGTGGACCGCAACGATCCGCACCGGCGCATGCATTTCAAGCAGGTCGCGGCGCGCATGGACGAGACCGGCGGGCCGATCTCGGCCGATTTCACCGCCAACCCGCATGGCGTGGGCTTCCAGATTGCCGCCAACCTGTGCGACGTGGAAGTGGACCCGGAAACCGGCAAGGTGCAGATCCTGCGCTTCACCGCCTTCCAGGACGTCGGCAAGGCCGTGCATCCGGACTACGTGGCCGGCCAGATGCAGGGCGGCGTGGTGCAGGGCCTGGGCTGGGCCCTGAACGAGGAGTACTGGTACAACAAGGAAGGCCGTCTGGCCAACGCCAGCCTGCTCGACTACCGCATGCCGACCTCGCTCGACGTGCCGATGATCGACACGGTCATCCTGGAGACCCCCAACCTGGGTCACCCGTTCGGCATCCGCGGTGCCGGCGAGGTGCCGATCGTGCCGCCGCCGGCTGCGGTCGCCAATGCCATCTATCAGGCGGTCGGCGTGCGCATGAACCGCCTGCCCATGTCGCCGGGCGCCGTGCTGGAAGCCCTGTGGGCCAAGGAAGGCAAGCCGGCTTCGGTGAAGGTGGCCTGAGGCGAAATGGCGAGCGTCTGGATTCCCGCCACCCTGCAGCACCTGACCGGTGGCGAGGCGGTGATCCAGGCATCCGGGCGCACGGTGCGCGAGCTCGTGGCCCGGCTTGACGAGACCTATCCCGGACTGAAGGCGGCCATCGTGCAGGACGATGGCCGCCTGAAGCCTGGCGTGGCGGTGGCGGTCGACGGCTACGTCACCAGCCTTGGCCTGTTTCAGCGTATCGAAGAGCGCAGTGACGTCCAGTTCGTGCCTGCCATTGGTGGTGGCTGACGGAGACGTTCCGATCGATCGGCGCAGGCCGCAGCGGGCCGCGCGGGCGCTACCGCTGTCCGCCGGGCGTGCGTCGTCCCGTTGGTCGATCCTGATGCTGGCGGTGTGCGTGGGTCTGGCCGGCTGCGGCCATGCACCGCGGCGGGTCGACCAGCCGCAAGCCCACATGCCTGCGGATCAGGACAACCGGCTGGCGGCCGAGATTGCGGCGTCCCTGATCGGCACACCGTATCGGGCTGGCGGCGACCGGCCACAGCAAGGCTTCGACTGCAGCGGCCTGGTGCATTACTGCTATCGCGTGCTCGGATTCGACCTGCCGCGCAATGTCAGTGCCCAGAAACTGGTTACCGAGCCGGTAGCAACATCCGACCTGCAGATCGGCGACCTGCTGTTTTTCCGCATCGGCGGCAGCGTCAGTCACGTTGGCATCTATTACGGCAATGGCGAGTTCGTGCATGCCCCGTCCAGTGGCAAGGCGGTCATGCGCAGCCGCCTTGACGACCCGTATTGGCAACCGCGACTGGTCGCAAGCGGCCGTCCGATGGCAGCGTCTCAGGTGAGCGCCGGCAGCAGGCCGCGCAGCAATTCCGGGGTCGTCACCAGCGATGGCAGGTCGGCGGCCGGGACCGGGGCGCTGAGCAGAAAGCCCTGACAGTAATCGCAGCCGTGCTCGCGCAGGAATTGCAGCTGCGCGGCATTCTCGACGCCCTCGGCGACAACCGACAGACCGAAGGTGCGGCCAATGGCGATCAGGGCGTCCACCAGTTGCGCGCTCAGGGTGTCCTGCGGCAACTGCGCGACCAGGGTCTGATCCAGCTTCAGGCTGCGGATCGGCAGGGTGCTGATGTTGCGCAGCGACAGCAGCCCCTGGCTGACGTCGTCGACGGCAAAATGCATGTCCGTCTCGGCCGTCATGTCGCCCAGCGCCCGGCCCAGCTCCTGTGCCATCACGCTCTCGCTCACCTCCAGACGCACTGCCATGCTGGTCAGTCCGTGGCTGTGCAGAACACGCCGGAAACGGCCGGCAAAATCGGCGCGCCGCAGCTGGGTGGCCGACAGATTGGCGCACACGAAAAAATCCTCGCCCAGATCCCAGCGCCACTGGGCCAACTGCTGGCAGATTTGGTCCAGCACCCAGTCGCCGATGCCAAGGATCAGGCCACTGGTTTCCGCGACGTCCAGGAATTGCCGCGGGTGCAGGATGCCGACCTGGGGCCGGTGCCAGCGCAGCAGTGCCTCGGCGCCCACGAAGCGCCCTCGCCTGAGGTCCAGCAGCGGTTGGTAAAGGATATGGAACTCGCCCCGCAGCAGGCCGTGCCGCAGGCCGGCGGTGATGTCCTGACGGCGCTGCGAAACGGCGTCGGCATGGCCGGACGTCAGCCGGTAGGTGTCGCGGCCGCCGCGCTTGGCTTCGTACATCGCCTCATCGGCGGCGCGCAGCAGGCCCTCCGTGTTGCTGGCGTGATCCGGGTATACGGCAACACCGATGCTGAGCCCGACCCGCAAGGTACGACCGCCGGCTTGCAAGGGGGCGTTCAGAGCGCCCAGCACTCGCTCGGCGATGCGCCCCTCGAACCCGGGCGGGAAGCTTTCGGCCACCATGACCAGCTCGTCACCGCCTATGCGGGCCACCAGCTCGCCGGCCCGGCGAACGCCGGTCAGGCGCTGCGCCACGGCGACCAGCAAGGCGTCGCCGACGTCGTGGCCAAAGGTATCGTTGATCAGCTTGAAGCCGTCCAGATCCAGGTACAGCACCGCGACCCGGCCGCCGTCGCGCTCGGCCCGCGCCAGCGCCGAGTCCAGCTCGTGGCGCAGCCGCACCTGGTTGGCAAGGCCGGTCAGCGTGTCGTGTTCCGCCCGAAACTCCAGTGCCTGGGCGGCGGCCCGGCGCTCGGTCGCATCATGCAGGGCGACCACGGTCGGACCGCCGCCGGGGCTGCGCGGATGGCTTTGCCACTCCAGTACGCGGCCGTCCGGTGCCGTCCATTCCTGCGCTCCGCGCTCGTTGACCGTCAGATCAAGACGCACCGCGTTCAGGTCGTCCGTGGGCGGGTTCAGCAGCCGCCGGGCGGCAGGATTTGCCAGCGAAACCGCCTGATCCGCGTCCAGCAGCACCAAGCCGTCAGGGTTGGCGGTGAATGCAAGCCTGATCTGCGCCTGCCGCAACGCCGCAAGTGCCTCGCCGGCGCCAAAGTCCCGCCGCAACCAGGCACTGCCCGGCGGCCACTGGCCGTCACGCACGCTGGCTTCGTCCGGCGGCTCGTCGAGCACCAGCACCAGCGGTCGGTCAGCGGCGAGCGCCATCGGCTCCCAGTTCGGCAGCTCGCGCGCCAGTGCGGCGACGGAACGGGCCGCAATGAGGACTACATCGGCCTGGGTGGTGTCCAGCGCTGCCTGGAACCGCTCCCGATCCACCGGCTGGACATCAACGACGGCGCTGCCGATCGACAGCAGGCGGTCGGGCAGGCTGTCACCGGCACGGGCAGCTGTATCCAGCAGCAGGATCCGCCAGTGGTGCCCGGGCGCCTCGTACGATGACAAGCTCTGCTCCCATGTGGGCCCGGGGAACCTGCCCCGGACCTGTTGATCTGCAATCACCGGCACCGACTGGCGATGGGGGTGCTGGCACAATGAAGGCCATTGTCCCGTACGCCGGCTGATTGCCATTGGCCACAAGGACAGGCTGCCCGTCACCCAAGGAGTCACCCGGATGCACCCGGCCAGGATCAGCCAATTCGAGCGCGACACCGCTCTCACGCACACCGGCAACGGCGTGTTCGAGGGCGAGTTGTCAGCCGCCTGGGCCATTGGTGCCGTGCCCAATGGCGGTTACGTGATGGCGGTTGCCTGCAAGGCCCTGGCCGCTGCCCTCGACCTGCCGCATCCGGCGAGTATCACCGGCCACTATCTGGCGCCGACCGAGGCCGGCCCGGTGCGGATCGAGACCGAGACGATGCGCCGCGGCCGACGGATCAGCACGGGGATGGCGCGCCTGGTGCAGGGCGGTCAGGAGCGGGTGCGGTTCGTGGGCGCTTTCACCGATTACGCCCGCAGTACCGGCATCGACCTCAATACGGTATCACCGCCTGAGATATCAGGTCTCGCCCAGTGTGTACCAATGGCCGAGCTGTCGCCGCGTCCGGTCGCCATTCATGAGCAGTTGATCGCGCGCCTGGACCCGGCGAGCGCCACCCACTGGTTGCAGGGTCATCCGCAGGCCGACACGCAGCTGAGGACCTGGCTGGGTTTTGCCGATGGCAGCGACCCCGACGTGTTTTCCCTGCCCCTGTTTGCCGACGCACTGCCGCCGCCGCTGTTCCGGCGGCTTGGTTTCAGCGGCTGGGTGCCGACGGTGGAGCTGACCGTGCATGTGCATCGCGTGCCGGCGCCCGGCTTGCTGCGGGCGCGCTTCGTGACGCGTCACGTGACCGGCGGGCTGTTGCACGAAGACGGCGAACTGTGGGACAGCGCTGATCGGTTGGTCGCCCTGTCGCGTCAGCTTGCCATCATCGGCGGGTCACCCCGTGGCGGGGAGCAGCGCTCCGCACCGGAGCAAGCGGCCTAGGCGCCGGTATCCGTGCCGGACGGTGGCTTCAGTTCGCTGTGCAGGCCAAGTTCCACCGCGATGCGGCGGGCGATCAGTTCGGCGTGTTCGCGGTCTGCGAACGGACCGGCGGTGACCTCGTGGCTTCCGGCGAACGGCCGGTGCCAGGCCGGTACCGGCGGGCCCAGATGGCGCAGTTGCGCCACCAGCTTGCGGGCGTTGTCCTCGCCGCTGTAGCGGCCAAGATCCAGGTACCAGGCATCCGCGCGCGGGGTGGGCTCGGGCAGCGCCGCCTGTCTGACCGGTTCGACATACAACGGCGCGCTGGCCAGGTAGGTCGACTGATCCGGAGCATCGCGCAGGACCGGCAGCGGATAGCCTGCCTGTGCCTGCACGTACGTGCGCACGCGCGCCCAGTCGACGGCGGCATCATCCCGGCCACGGGACGCCAGGGCCTTGCGCAGGGCGACCGCCGCCACGGCCTCACTGGCACTGGCCGTCACGGCATGTTCTTCGAGCGGCCGGTGAACTTCCAGAAACAGTTGATCGCCTTGCCAGCCGGCCAGGATGGGTTGATCGACGATGGTGACAGCGGAGCCGACATCTGCCTCGGTGTACAGGCGGGTGATGTCTTCCGGATACAGCTGCAGGCAGCCGTGCGTCACCCGCAGGCCGGTGCCGGCCGGCTTGTTGGTGCTGTGGATGATGTAGGTCGGCCAGCCCAGGTCCAGAACGTGGGTGCCGATCGGGTTGTCCGGGCCGCCCGGCACCACCGCCGGCAAGGGATCGCCGCGCAGCGCGTGGGCGCGGCGCACTGACTCCGGCACCCGCCAGTCCGGATAGGCCCGCTTGCCGGTGATCTGCGTGCTGCCAAGGGGCGTCGGATATTCCTCTCGGCCAACACCGATCGGATAGCTCACCACACGCCGTTTGCCGGAGGCGTCCGGCGACATGAACTGAAACAGCCGGCGCGCCGCGACGTTGGCCACCAGCCCACTGCGCGGCGCATCGGGCAGTATCTGCGCCACCGGCAGCACCACCTCGTGGCCGTCGCCCGGCAACCAGACGTCCACGCCGCGGTTGGCCCAGACCATCTCGTCGTAGCCCAGGTGAAACCGGCGACCGATGTCGAGCAGTGTTTCTTCGCCCTGCACGCGGGTCACCTGCGTCACGCCCAGCACCTGCTGCATGGGTTCCAGATCGAAGGTCAGTTGCGGGCCCGGGGCCGGCGCACGCGACGGCGCGGCGATCCTGGGTGGCGCCGGGGGCAGGGGCACCACCGGCTCCTTCATGCAGCCGGCGAGCAGCAGCGGGAACAACAACAGGCCGCGCAGATATGGCCTGTGGACAGTCGGGCGGGTGGTCGGAAGCTCAGGCATTACCAACGTTGCGATCGAAGGGCGAGTGGTAATAGGAGCTTTCCTCGGCCGACTCCCGGGCCTCGTCGAGCAGCTGCTCCAGCCGCATTTCGGCGGTGGCCATCTCGGCGCACGAGCGGCACGACGGGTCTGCGCACGGCTGGTGCGTGTAGAGCCAGAAATGTACGATGCCCGACAGCATGCCGGACGCGATCTCCCAGGCATCGGCGTCCGGATTGGCATCGAGGAACTCGTTGCCCAGTGCGACCATACGGTCGGCAATGTCGTCGAACAGGGTATCGGGGTCGGCAGCTTTCATGGCGATAGCCCTCACGGGCGCGGCGGCAACGGCAGGCATTCTACCGCTGCCGCCCGCCGGGCAGGGCCAGGGCCGGCGCTAGACCGGCGCGCGCAGCGGTCCCAGATGACCCCAGAAGCTGATGTCGTCGTACTCGACCACCTGCCAGTCTTGCTCGTTGTCGATGGTGCGCCCGCCGCAGCCGTATTCCAGCTCGAAGCCGGATGGCGTCATCGTGTAGAAGGACACCACCTCGTCGTTGGTGTGCTTGCCCAGTGACATGGTGACCTTGCGGCCCTGGCGCAGGGCCAGTTCGTTGGCCATGCCCACGTCGTCGAGCGAGTTCACCTCGATCATGATGTGGTGGAACACGTCCTGCGGGCCGCCCAGCAGCGCGAAGCTGTGATGGCGCGCGTTCAGGTGCATGAAGCAGGCCCTGGACTGCACCGGCTTGATGAAGATGTAGTCCGACACGGTCAGTCCGAGCACGCCGTAGAACGCCATCATGGCGTCCATGGCGCTGGTCATGAACACGATGTGCCCGAGCCCCAGCTCGCCGGTCTTGAAGCCGGCGAACTGGCGCGCCGGCGTGAACGGGCAGCCGCTGAGCTGGCCGTAGAACAGCTCTACCCGGTTGCCGCCCGGGTCCGTGAACACGCGCAGGTCCACCACTTTTCGGAGTGCGCGCTCGTCCTGGGTGCCGTCAGTCGCCGGATAACCCAGCGCCGTCAGCTCGGCCGTCAAACGGTCCAGTTCGGCGCGCGTGGCTACGTCCCAGCCGCTGTAGGCGAAGCCCGGCGCGGCCGACTTGTGGATCGCAAAGCGGTGGTGCTTTTCGTCCATGCGCAGGCGCAGCGTGTCGCCCGTCTGGTCGACCACCTGCATGCCCAGCACGCCGGTGGCGTACTGTCGCCAGTCATCGAGGTCGGTGGCGTTGAAGCCGACGTAGCTCAGCGTGTGCAGACTCATGTTTTTCCTCTCCGGTCGAAATGCGCTGGCCGCTCAGGCCCGCAGAAAATCAAGATGCAGCTGGTTGAACAGCGCCGGTTCTTCCCACTGCGGCCAGTGGGCGCTTTGTTCCAGCACCACCAGGCGCGCGTCGGGGATATGGCGCATGGCCTCCTGGGCCAGTTCCACCGGCTGGCCGGGGTTGTGGCGCGTCCACAGCACCAGCGTCGGGCACTGGATGTCCTTCATCAGGTCCGGCCGCATCCACTGTGCGGTCCACGCGTCGTCTACCACCCGGCCCAGGGTGGAGACGGCGATCTTGCCCATGTGCGGCTGCATTCCCGGCTGGGCATAGATGGCATAGCGGATGGCGACCACTTCGTCGGTCAGCGTCTTGTCGGGTTCGGCCATCAGCCAGGCCATGCGCGCGCGAACCGCATCCATGGTGAGGTTGCCGGCGGCTTTCTTGGAGCGCTCCAGGGCGTCCGTCAGTTCCTGTTTGCCCTTGGCGTTGGGCGGCGCCAGGATGCCGGTGTTGAGCACCAGCTTTTTCACTCGCCGCGGCTGGCGGATGGCGGTCCAGGCCGACACCATGGCGCCCAGCGACTCGCCGGAAAGACAGGCGCTGTCGGCACCGATGGTGTCCATGAAGGCCAGCAGGTGATCCGACCACACCTGCATGGTGTAGTCGCCGTCGTAGTGGTCGGTATAACCGTGGCCGAGCATGTCGATGGCATAGACGTGGAAGTGCTGGGCATGCGCGGCCAGATTCCGCATGTAGGCCTCGGCGTGTCCGCCGGTGCCGTGCAGGAAGATCAAGGGCGGACCTTCGCCGCACTCGATGGCGCGCGTGCGGTAGCCACCCGCCTGATAGTAGGTTTGGCGAAACGGCACGCCCAGCATGTCGACCCAGATGGTGCTCATGGCCTGCTCCTCGGCTGCGTTGTCTTGGGGTGGTCTTGGGGTGTAGAAGTGCGCCCACGAACGGGCGTTCACTTGCGCGGTGGCGCAGTTTAGCAGCCCATGCGGCGCAATTTGCCGGCGCCAGCCGCCAGCGAATTGACGAAAAACAGCGCAGGGATGCGCTGCCAAAATCGGTGGCCCTGCGCCACTGATTTTGTGAGCCATCGGAAAACCACGCTTTTCCGATGGCGGGCGCTGAGAAATCCAGGATGGATTTATTCAGCGCTTCCCAAAGGAGCAGGAAGGAGAACAGGCATGGAACCCTTACTCGTGAAGCACATCGTCGAGCGCGCAGCGACCTGTTTCCCACGCCGGGAAATCGTCGCCCGTACGGCGGGCGAGGGCCGCTTCGTCTATACCTATGCCGACTTTTACCAGCGCCTGCAGCGCGCCGCGCAGGTGCTGGATGAGCTTGGCGTTGGCCGCGGACAGACGCTGGGCGTGCTCGGCTGGAACACCCACCGTCACCTGGAGCTGGACTACGCCGCCATCTGCAAGGGCTCCATTTATCTGGGCCTGAATTTTCGGCTCGACGTCGATGCCCTGGTCTACACCTGCAACCTGGCGCAGGTGCGGGTGCTGGCGGTGGACCCGGAGCTGCTGCCACTGGCGCAAAGCCTGGTCGCGGCGGGCGCCAATACCATCGAAGCGTTTCTGCTTCTGACCGACCAGGCGCCGCCCCCAACCACTCTGGCACCGCTGCACGACTACGAAACCCTGCTGGCGCAGGCACCGGCCGAGTACGCCTTCCCGGACGACGTGGACGAGAACGCCACCGTCTGCGTGAGTTTCACCGGCGGCACCACCGGCCGGCCCAAGGGCTGCCCGTACTCGAACCGTTTCCTGGTGCTGCGGGCGCTGACGCGGCAATCCGCGCAGTCGCTGGGGCCGTACCGGGGCGACGATGTGCTGCTGATCATCCCGCCAATGTTCCACGCCCACGCCTTCAACCTGCCGATGGACGGCATGATTGCCGGGGCCAAGCTGGTGCTGCCGGGCGTGCACCCGGACGGCCACGCCGTGGCGCGGCTGGTTGCCCGGGAGCGTGTGACCCGGCTGATGGCCAACCCGGTGCTGGGCAAGCTGGTGCTGGCGGCGGCCGCCGAGCAGGATCACGACCTGTCCAGCCTGCGTTACGTGGGCTTTGGCGGCGACATCGTGCCGCGCGACATGGCGCAGCGGTTTTTGGCCATGGGCGTGAAGCTGCGCTGTGGTGGGCACGGCATGGCCGAGTCGCTGGCCGACCACACGGCGGCGTTCTACGACGAACTGGCGGACGCCGATCCCGACGCCGCCTTCACGCGCATGCTGGACGAGAACTCCGGTCTGCCGATCGTGGGCGCACAGGTGCGCATCCTGCGCGAGGATGGCGCGCCGGTGGCCGCCGACGGCGTCGAGACCGGCGAGATCCAGCTCCGGGGCTGGCACGTGATCAGTGAGTATTTTCGCGATGCCGCCAACACGCAGGCGCTGTTCACCAACGACGGCTGGCTGCGCACGGGTGATGTCGGCGTGCGTTTTGCCGATTCCAGCATCGCCTTCGTCGGGCGTACCAAGGACATGATCAAGTCCGGCGGCGAGTGGATACCCGCACTGACCCTGGAGCATGCCCTCTCGGAACACCCGTCGGTGGCGGAGGTGTGCGTGATCGGCGTGCCGCATCCGACCTTTGGCGAACGGCCGCTGGCGCTGGTCACCGCCCGGCCGGGACACACGCTCGACCCCGCCGCGCTGCGCGAGCACCTGGCCGGCCATTTACCGCGCTGGATGCTGCCCGACTGCCTGCCGGTGGACGACATCGCCAGGACCACCGTCGGCAAGTTCAACAAGGCGCGGCTGCGCGAGCAGTACCGCGCGTATCACGCCGGATGAGCGGGTGCTTCAGTTGCCGGTCAGGATCGGCCAGCGCGGGCAGCTTTGCAGGTGATCGTTGACCACGCCGATGGCCTGCAGATAGGCGTAACAGATCGTGCTGCCGACGAACTTGAAGCCGCGTCGCTTAAGGTCTGTCGAAAGTTCGTCCGACAGCGCTGTGCGGGCCGGCACGTCGGACATGTGATGCCACACGTTGTGAAGCGGCCGGCAATCCACCCGTTGCCACAGGTAACTATCGAAGCTGCCGAATTCCTGCTGCACGCAAAGAAACGCCCGCGCATTGCCAATCGATGCGTCGATCTTGAGCCGGTTGCGCACGATGCCGGCGTCGGCCAGCAGCCGCGCCCGGTCGGTGTCGTCAAACGCCGCCACGCGCGCCACGTCGAAGTCGCAATACGCCGCCCGGTACGCCGGCCGCTTGTTCAGAATGGTCGACCAGGACAGGCCGGCCTGCGCGCCCTCCAGGATCAGAAACTCGAACAGCACGCGGTCGTCGTGCTGCGGCACGCCCCATTCGGCGTCGTGGTAGGCAATGTCGAGCGCGCTGCGCGCCCAGGGGCAGCGCCGGGCAGGTGCGTCGCTCATCGCCGCCTCAACCGGGCCACTGCACTGCGGCCCGAATCAGCGCCGCTGCCTCGTCCACGCTGCCGGCGTCAGGCCCCAGCAGCGCCAGCGTTCCCGGCCCGAATGCCTCGATGCGACCGACCCGGCCGCCGCGGGTGAACGCCTGCGCTGGCGCATGCTCTGGCAACAGCATCACGGCCACGGTGCCGGTCGAGGTTTGCAGCACCAGGTGCGCAATCGCCAGGCCGAAAAAATCGCAGCGATCGGCAAACACAACCCCGGGCAGCTCACCGCCCAGCCGTGCGCCCACCACGGCGAGCCTTGTTGCCACCTGTTCCGCGGGCAGCACCGGGCCCGGCCGGGCGTGACCATCGATCGCGTGGGCATATACCCGCCGCTCGAGGCCGGTGAAGCTGGGCAGCAGCCACACCGTCAGCACGACAGCAGCGCCCGCGAGCGCGCCAACCGCCAGTTCTGGCCAGCGCCGTGCGCGTCGCGGACGCTCGGCGACAGCGCCAAAACCCATCAGCGACAGCGCCCCGCGGACTGCCCGCATCTGCCGCAGCAGCCGCCGGCAGTGGTCGCAGATCAGCAGATGGGCGCGCAGTTGCAGCGCCGCGCGCCAGGGCAACGCGCCTTCCAGGTGATCGCTGGCGTGCTCGGTGACATCCTTGCAGCTAAACATTCTCGCCCCGTTGATAGGCTTCTACCGCCGCCCACACGCGCAGGCGTGCACGGTGCAGCAGCACTCTCACGTTGGTCGCACTGACGTCCAGCGCGTTACAGATTTCCTCCAGCGGCTGGCCGGCCAGGTCGCGCAATGTCAGTGCCGCGCGCTGGTTCGGCGGCAAGGCGTCGATGGCCTTCGCCAGCACCGCTTGCAGTTCGCCGTTGGCCATCAGCGCCTCGGGCGTTTCCGCGTGCCAGGGCTGGGGCGGGGCGTGCCAGTGGCCGTCTGGATCGAAGCGCGGCGCCAGGGCGGCCAAATCGTCTTCGTTCGTGAAATCGCCGGCCGCAAACTCCCGTTTGCCCCGCCGCAGGCGCGAGATGGCGGTGTTGGTGAGGATGCGCAGCACCCAGGTGCTCAGGCTGGCGCGTGCCTCGAAACGTGGCAAGGCCTTCAGCACCGCCTCCCAGGTGTCCTGCACCACGTCGTCGGCGGCGGCCGGACCGACCAGGCCGCGCGCCACCCGTTTCAGGCGCCCTCCCAGGGATTGCACCAGGTGCTGGAAAGCCGCCTGCTCGCCGGCACGCAGCCGCGCCAACAGTTTCGGTTCGTCCCAATCCTGTGCCAAAACGCGGTCCCTGGAGTTGCCGAGCGGTGGTGCCTGGGCATGTGCATGACTGGGATGGGTTTTAACACGGCGGTTGGCCTCGCGATGCCGTTGGCCGACACTTCGCGCCAGTGCGGCTGTCTTTTGCATGCCCGCCTGTAACGAGGGCCGCTGCCCTGCGTCTAAGGGCCCAGACCGTGGTCACGACCACGGTTTCGCGGTCGCCTTCGCGGGGCCGTGTTTCTTATCTTCATTAGCCAGGAGTGAATGACATGGCCGGACGTAAATCCACAGGCGTGCTGATCGCCGGTGCCGCAGCGGCGCTGTTTGCCGCAGGCGGGCTGGCGCCAATCAGCGCGCAGGCCGAGGAAGCGATGGTGCATTGCATGGGCGTGAACGCCTGCAAGGGCAAATCCGATTGCGCCACGGCGAACAACGGCTGCAAGGGCCAGAATGCCTGCAAGGGCAAGGGCTTCACCGCGATGACCGAGAAAGCATGTGCGCAAGCGGGCGGCACCGTAGAGGCGCCCAAGGCCGAGTAAGCCCGACCCCGGCCGGGCCGCGCGGTCGGCCCGGCCTTTTTCGCGGACCCGCAACGATGCACGCACTGCCCCCGCTGGGCTTCGGCCTTGGCCTGCGCAAGGAACACTTCGCCGACCTGCTGGCAGCGCCGCCGGCCGGTGTGGATTGGTTCGAGGCCATCTCCGAGAACTTCATGGGTGCCGGTGGCAAGCCGCTGGCGGTGCTGGACCGGGTGCGGCGCGACTTCCCGCTGGTGCTGCACGGCGTGTCGTTGTCGATCGGCGGCGTGGATCCGCTGAACGCCGAATACCTGGACCGCCTGGCGGCGCTGATCGAACGCGTCGAACCGGCCTGGGTGTCGGACCACCTGTGCTGGACCGGCGTCGATGGCATCAACCTGCACGACCTGCTGCCGCTGCCGTACACGCAGGAATGTCTGGCCCACGTCGCCGGCCGCGTGCGCCGGTTGCAGGATCGGCTGGGACGCCGGCTGGTGCTGGAGAATCCGTCGACCTATCTGAGTGCCGCCGACAACGACCTCACCGAGTGGGAATTCCTGGCCGCCCTGGCCGAGGAGGCCGACTGCCTGCTGCTGCTGGACGTGAACAACGTCTACGTGTCGGCCTGCAACCACGGCTTCGACCCGCAGCGCTACCTGGCCGGCATCCCGCCGGCACGCGTGGTGCAGCTGCACATCGCCGGACACAGCGACGTGAACGGCTTCAAGATCGACACCCACGACGCGCCGGTCTGCAACGCGGTCTGGGAGCTGTATGCGCAGGCGGTGCAGCGTTTCCCTGGCGCAGCCACGCTGCTGGAGCGCGATGACGCCATCCCGCCACTGCCGGAACTGACAGCGGAACTGGACCGGGCGCGCGCCATCGCCGCCCGGCGGCAGGCGGCGTGAACGCGTTGGCGGACTTTCAGCGCGCGCTGGCCGCGCATGTGCTGGACGGCGCCCCGGTATCGCCCGGCCTGATCGCCGACACCAAGGCCTTTCCCGTAGCGCAGCGCCTGGCGGTCTATTACGGCGCCTACCGGCTGCGCCTGTGCGAGGCTCTCGCGGCGGATTTCCCGCTGCTGCGCGGCCTGCTGGGCGAGGCCGGCTTCGGGCGGCTGGCAGCCGATTACATCGCCGCCTGCCCGTCGCGCTCCTTCACGCTGCGCGATTTCGGCCATGCACTCGCGGACTTCCTTGCCCGGCATGGCACGTGGCGCCGCCGGCCCTGGCTGCGCGCCACGGCGGTCTTCGAGTGGGCATTGCTGGCGGCCTTCGACGCTGCGGACACACCCTTCCTGGCGATGGCAGACCTGGCCTGCGTAGCGTCGGCGCAGTTCCCGCGCCTGCGCTTTCGCCTTGCGCCCGGCGTGCAGGTGCTGCGCCTGCGCTGGAACGTGCCGCAGACTTGGCGCGCCTTGCAGGAGGGCGCTCCCGTGGCGGCCCCGCCGCGCTTGGACGCGCCCGTCGACTGCCTGGTGTGGCGACGTCAGGAGCGGGTCTACTTCCGCACCCTGCCGGTCGACGAGGCGGCGCTGCTGAAGGCACTGATGAAGGGCCGCAGCTTTGCGGCCGCCTGCGGTGCCCTGGCACGCGCCACTGAGGATCCGCAGGCCGGGCGACGGGCTGCGCAACTGCTGTCGACCTGGCTGGCCGATGGCTTGCTGGCGGCGCCCTGAGAACGGGGTGGCAGCGGATTGCGCTGCGCGGGAAATGGTGGCTATGGGTGGACTCGAACCACCGACCCCGGCATTATGAGTGCCGTGCTCTAACCGGCTGAGCTACATAGCCATTGCCCGTAAGGGGCGCGCAGTTTAGCAGCAAAGCGGCTGCCGGCCGAGTACCCTCGGGCAGTACGCACCCAGTCCCTTCATCCCGCCGCGCCCTGTCCGAGGAGCCTTCCGTGTACCGCATCTTCTGTCGCCCAGGTCGGTCAGTTGCCGCCGCGGGTCTGCTGCTGCTGTTGTCCGGCTGTGGTCAGACCGGCCCCTTGTACCTGCCGCCGCCCGAAGCGCCCGCCACGCCGCCCGCCGCCGAAGCACCGCCGCCCGCCCAACCGGCTCCATGACCGGGCTGCATTACGTCGGCGGCGCCCTGCAACTCGAACAGGTCGCCCTGGCTGCGGTGGCGGCCAGGTTCGGTACGCCCTGTTACGTCTATTCGCGAGCCGTTATCGAGGCCGCTTACCGTGCCTACGACGCGGCTTTCGGCGCGCTGCCGCATCGCGTCTGCTACGCCGTGAAGGCCAACTCCAACCTCGCCGTGCTGAATGTGCTGGCGCGCCTGGGCGCCGGGTTCGATGTGGTGTCGGGCGGCGAACTGGCGCGCGTGCTGCGTGCCGGTGGCCAAGCGGATCGGGTGGTGTTCTCCGGCGTCGGCAAGAGCGCTGGGGAGCTGCGCCAGGCGCTCACCGCCGGCATCGCCTGTTTCAACGTCGAATCCGCAGCCGAGCTGGAGCGCCTGAATCAGGTGGCCGGTGAACTTGGCCTGCGGGCGCCGGTGGCGCTGCGCGTGAATCCCGACGTCGACGCCGGCACGCACCCGTACATCTCGACCGGGCTGAAGGAAAACAAGTTCGGCATTCCCGCGCCGGACGCGCTGGCCCTGTACCGGCGCGCGGCGAGCCTGCCCGGCCTGCGCGTGCACGGCATCGCCTGCCACATCGGCTCGCAGCTGACCGACCTGGCGCCGCTGCGCGAGGCCGCCGGGCGCATCGCGGCGCTGCGTCTGGCCCTGCTGGCCGACGGCATCGCCATCGAGCACGTGGACCTGGGCGGTGGGCTTGGCATTGCCTACCGGGACGAAGCCGTGCCAGGCGCCGCCGATTACGCCGCCGCCATCAGCGAACCGTTCGCCGGGGCCGGGGTGGAAATCTCGATCGAACCGGGCCGCTCCATCGTCGGTCCGGCCGGCGTGCTGCTGACGCGCGTCGAGTATCTGAAGCCCGGGCCGCAGCGCAATTTCGCCATCATCGATGCCGCGATGAACGACCTGCTGCGCCCGGCGCTGTACGACGCATATCACGCGGTGCTGCCGCTGCGCGAGGCTGGCGGCGAGCCCACGGTGTGGGAACTCGTCGGGCCGGTGTGCGAGAGCGGGGATTTCCTGGCCCACGCGCGCTCGCTGGCGCTGGCCGAGGGCGATCTGCTGGCGCTGCGCGATGCGGGCGCCTACGGCTTTGCCATGAGCAGCAACTACAACACCCGGCCGCGGCCGGCCGAAGTCATGGTCGATGGCGACCGGATGCACCTGATCCGCGCCCGCGAGACTCAGGACGACCTGTGGCGTGGCGAGCAGATGCTGGCGGAATAAACGCCAACGGGCGGTAAGGCATCGCGCCCTACCGCCCGCGGACGCCGCAATCAGAACGAGAAACCGACGCCCGCGTTCACGCCGTGGTCGTCCAGGTCCGAGGTCGGGCCGTTCTTGTCCATGTAATCGAGCTTGAGCACCACCTGCTCCGACAGCCAGTAGTTCACGCCCACGTCGATCTGCTTGAACACGCTGTCGGCGCTGTCGCCTGCGGCAGTGTCCCAGCGGTTGTAACGGGCAAACACGCCCCACTGGTCGCTCAGGCGCCAGGACGGCTCCACGTACCAGCCGTTCTGCTGGTCACGGCCGAGCGCCTGCGCCTGATCGCCGCCGATGTCCCAGGCGGCGTACAGCGCGCGCAGGCCGAACGGTCCGCGTTGCAGCACGGCATGCGTCTCCCACAGGAAGGCGCGCGCCCGCTTGGCTTCACCCTGCGTCAGGTCGTCCTGATACTGGCCGGACAGCGCCAGTTCCAGACCCGGGATGGCTGTGTACTTGATGCGTGCGGTCATGGCCGGGTCTTCGGCCACCGCATGACTGCCTTCCTGCGTGGCCTCGCGTATGACGAAGGCGTCGCCCATCACGTCGGTTTTCAGCCCGCTGTGGACAGCGACGTCGTAGCCGATGCCGGGCGCCAGGTCACCGCGCAGACCAATGCCAGCCTCACGCCAGCTGGTCGGGATGATCGCCGTCTCGATCGGGTTGCGCTCCACGCCGTAGAACGCGTCGGGTTCATGGTGCTCGTTCATGATGCCGACCGGCACCAGAAACATGCCCGCCCGCGCGTGCTGGTTGCCGGTCAGGTCGCGCTCGATATAGGCCTGTTCGAGTTCGACCTCGCCCGCGTCATCCGCGCTGGCGATGGAATGCTCCAGTTCCAGCTCGGCGAACAACCGCGTGCGGGCGTCGAACTCATGCCCCAGGAACAGCACGAAGCGATGAAAATCGATCTCGTCCTTGCTCTGCAGGCTGTTCCAGTGCATCTCGCCGTAGGCGCCCAGGCTGGTCTTCTCGGCCCACGACGGACCGCGCGCCGCAGCGGTTTGTTCGGCCTGTTCCACGGCCTGGCCGGTGGCGGCAACCTGCTGCTTGATCTGCTGGTTCTCGGCCTTGAGCGTGGCGATTTCCTGCTGCGCCGTGGCCAGCTGCGCCTGCAGCTGCGCCAGCGTCTGCTCGATGGCATCGATCGATGCGGCGCCGTGCGCCGCGGGCGTCAGTGCGCCGCCCAGCAGGGCCGCAGCGAGCGCGCCACGCGCGCGATTTCGACCGTTCATGATTCCTCCCTCGTGTGTTGCGCCGTGGCCAGGGTGCCAGGGCGGGAGGGAGTCTATATCAAAACAAGAACGATTCGCATTTAAGTCGTGCGGTGCTGTTGACGGGTATCACATTGCAACCGTCGTGACGTCATCGACGCGGTTCCCGTATTACCGGTCACATTGGCGGCGATAATACGCACGCCCTTTGCCACGCCCGAGTCGCCGTGCGCTGCCTGGTCATACGCCACGCCCCCGCCGAGTCCGGCCCAGCGGATGCCGAGCGCGCCCTGAGTGCAGCGGGTGTCAGCCTGCTGCGCCAGGTGCGTGGCGCGTTGCAGGCGCTGGTGCCGGACATCGGCCTGATTGCCCACAGTCCGCTGCGCCGGGCGCGCGAAACGGCAGTGCTGCTGGCCGAGGTGTTCGCGGTGCAGACTGCCCAGACCGACGCCCTGGCGCCCGGTGGCCTGGATGATTTGCTGTCATGGCTCGCCGGGCAAACGGAGGCGGTGGCGCTGGTTGGCCACGAGGACGACCTGAGCTACTGGGTTTGCCACATGCTGACCGGCCAGGGCGGGCGTTTTTTCCATTTCGAGCGGGCTGGCGCCTGTCTGCTTGAGTTTCGCGGTCCCTTGCGTGCGGGGGCGGCCGAGCTGCGCTGGCTGCTGGGGCCGGAGCACCTGGTCCGTATGGCACGCCGCTGAGGCTAACGAAAACCGATGAATACGCCTGCCGTGACCGTCACGCTGCCCGCCCAAATTCCGGCCTCCGTCGTGACGTTCGACACCATCGCCGCGGTCGACCTGGGCTCGAACAGTTTTCATCTGATGGTGGCGCGCGTCAGCGGTGCCGAGTTGCAGATGGTCGACCGCCTGCGCGAACCGATACGCCTGGGCGCTGGCCTGGATGCGGACGGCAATCTGACGCCCGACACCTGTGCCGATGCGCTGGCCTGCCTGCGCCGTTTTGGTGAGCGCCTGCGCCGGTTGCCGGCGGGCGCCGTGCGCGCGGTCGGCACCAACGCCCTGCGCCTGGCCGGCAACAGCGAGCGTTTCCTGGTCGACGCGCAGCGCGCCCTGGGACACCCGATCGAGGTCATATCCGGCGTCGAGGAGGCGCGGCTGATCTACCTGGGCGTTGCCCACAGCATTCCGGACGACGGCCGTCAGCAGCTGGTGATCGACATCGGCGGCGGCAGTACCGAAATGATCATTGGCCGTCATTACCAGCCGCAGCGCCTGGAGAGTCTGTACCTGGGCTGCGTATCGCACAGCCAACGCTTCTTCGGCGACGGGCGTATAACCGCCGCCCGCCTGCGCGAGGCCGAACTGGCCGCCCTGGTCGAGCTGGAGCCGATCATCGCCGATTACCGCGCGCTGGGTTGGGAGCGCGCCATCGGCGCCTCCGGCAGCATGGTGGCGGTGGCCGATGCGCTGCGCGTGGCGGGCCTGGCCACTGGCGGCATCACCGCGGCTGGACTGCGGCAGCTGCGCAAGCGCGTGCTCAAGCTCGGCCGCGTGGAGAAGCTGACGCAACTCGAAGTCCGGGCGGATCGCCTGCCCGTGTTCATGGGCGGCTTTGCAATCGTGGTAGCGCTGTTCGAGGGACTGGGCATCACGCGCCTTGAAATCTCCGACGGCGCGCTGCGTCAGGGCCTGCTCTACGACCAGCTGGGCCGTATCCACAACGCCGACATCCGCGACCGCACCGTGGCGCAGCTGGCCCGCCGCTATCACGTGGACGGCGCGCATGCCCGGCGCGTGGCGCGCACCGTGCAGCGCTGCCTGGGCATGGTCGGCGCGGCCTGGAACCTGACCGATCCCCACCACGAACGCCTGCTGACCTGGGCCGCGCAGCTGCACGAGATCGGGCTTGACGTTGCCCACGCGCAGTACCACAAGCACGGCGCCTACATCCTGGAGCACGCCGACCTGGCCGGCTTCTCGCGCAGGGAGCAGCACCAGCTGGCGCTGCTGGTGCGCGTGCACCGGCGCAAGTTCGCGCTCGCCGAATTCGCCACGCTGACCGAGGACACGCGCCAGTGGCTGACCCGCCTGGCGGTGCTGCTGCGCCTGGTGGCGGCGCTGCATCGCAGCCGCGCCGCGCTGCGCCTGCCCCGTTTCACGCTGCATGCGGCAGGCAACACGCTGATGATCGACTTCCCGCCCGCCTGGCTGGACCGCCATCCGCTGACCGGGGCCGATCTTGCGCAGGAGGCACAGTTCCTGGCGGCGGCCGGCTTCTCGCTACAGATTGGCGAGGGCTGATCCGGTGGCGGACGCGGACGCGTCCGGCCAGCCGCGTGCACGGCTGCGCCTCGACCTGGCGCCCGGCGTGTCGTTCGGCCCGGGCAAGGCCGAGCTGCTGCGGGGCATCGCCGAGACCGGTTCGATCTCGGCGGCCGGGCGACGCATCGGCATGAGTTACAAGCGCGCCTGGCAACTGGTCGACAGCCTCAACCGCGATTTTGCCGCGCCGCTGGTCAGTGCCAGCCGTGGTGGCGCGCACGGTGGCGGCGCCGCGCTGACCCCGCTCGGTGCCGAGGTTTTGGCCATGTATCAGTCGCTGCAATCCCAGGTCGCAGCGGTGTTGCACGACGGCCTGGCCCGACTGGCCAAAAAGCTTGCGCCGCGACCGGCGGACTGAGATCGCTCGCAGCAGTGGCGACCCTGGGACTTGCAAAACGCGCGTGGTCGATTAACCTTCGTTATGTTCAATTAGAAATAACGAACGCCAAGCGACGGCCGAAGACTCCCAGGCCGCCCATCCGACGTGCCACTCCATACCCAAGCTTTCGAAGGAGATTGCGATGAACAAACCCCTGGAACAGCATTCCGCGGCCGGACTGCATCTGCCCGAGTACGGCCATTTCATCGGCGGCGAATGGGTCCCCGGTGCCAGCGGCAAAACCATCGACCTGCTCAATCCGGCCAACGGCCAGCGCCTGTCGCGCATCCAGGCCGGCAACGCCGTGGATGCCGAACGGGCCGTGCAGGCCGCCGCAAGGGCATTCAACACCTGGGGCCACAGCACGCCGGGCCAGCGCCAGGAACTGCTGCTGGAGCTGGCCCGGCGCCTGAAGGCGCGCATGCAGGACTTCGCGCTGCTGGAAACGCTCAACAACGGCAAGCCGATTCGTGAAGCGCTGCATTTCGACCTGCCGACCACCATTGCGCAATTCGAGCTGTTCGCCGGTGCGGCCTTCCACCTGCACGGTGAGTCGCTGGATTACCCGGACGCGATAGGCATCGTGCACCGCGAGCCCTACGGCGTGGTGGCGCAGATCATTCCCTGGAACGTGCCGCTGGTGATGATGGCGACCAAGATCGCGCCGGCACTGGCGGCCGGCAACACCATCGTGCTCAAGCCGGCCGAAACGGTGTGCCTGTCGGTGCTGGAGTTCTTTCGCGAAGTGGCCGACGTGCTGCCGCCGGGCGTGGTGAACGTGGTCACCGGCTACGGCGCCGATGTCGGCGAGGCGCTGGTTTCCCATCCGCTGGTACGCAAGGTGGCCTTCACCGGCTCCATCGCCACCGCCCGCCGCATCATGGGCTACGCCGCCGCCAACGTGATTCCGCAGACCCTGGAACTGGGCGGCAAGTCCGCGCACATCGTGTGTGACGACGCCGACATTGACGCCGCCGTGGAAGCAGCCGCCCTGTCGACCATCTTCAACAAGGGCGAGGTGTGCATTGCCGGCACGCGCCTGATGCTGCACGAGCGCATCCGCGACGAGTTCCTGGAAAAGCTGGCCCGCACGCTGGACACCGTCAAGCAGGGCGATCCCACGGATCCGGCCACGCAGATCGGCGCGCAGGCCTCCGTCATGCAGCGCGACAAGGTGCTGTCCTACCTTGACCTTGGCCTGCAGGAAGGCGCCCGCGTTTACCGCGGCGGCAAGCGGGCCACCGGCCCGGGGCTGGACGAGGGCAACTTCATCGAGCCGACCATCCTGGTCGATGTCGAAAACAGCATGCGCATCGCCCAGGAGGAAATCTTCGGCCCGGTCACCTGCGCCATCACCTGGAAGGACGACGACGAGGTGTTGCGCATGGCCAACGACAGCACCTACGGGCTGGCCGGTGGCCTGTGGACGCGCAACCTGACCCGCGCGCATCGCATCTCGCGGGCCATGCAGACCGGCACCGTGTGGGTGAACCGCTACTTCAACCTCAAGCCCGGCATGCCGCTGGGCGGCTACAAGCAGAGCGGCTTCGGGCGCGAGTTCTGCTTTGACATCCTGAACCACTACACGCTGACCAAGAGCGTGGTGATCAACCTGGAGGAAGGGCCGCTGGGCCTGTTCCAGGGCTGACGACAAGGCCCGGCCGCGCTGTGGCCGGGCATTTTTTTGGCCAGTCGTTATGGTCGCGTGGATTTAACGCTGCCCCCGGCGCAAACCTGCAACGCCATGCATCATGGTCGCGTGGATTTAACGCTGCCCCCGGCGCAAACCTGCAACGCCATGCATCTCGGGCTTGAAGACTTCGCCACAAGCGGCACGTCGGGTTTGGCACAAGCAGTACAGGGCCTGCCATCCAGACACCCGCCGGGTCCGGGATGTTTTATTCAACTATATGAAAAATATAGTTTTTAAATCTCTTTTCTGATCTGGCCCGGATTTTGATCAATGCATGTCCAAAGCCGGTTTGCCACCCGTTATGCATAGCGATGCAAGACGCCACTGGAGGACACATGACCCCGCAAGCGCGCTGGGAAGTCAAAGGCTCCGTCGAGCTCGGCCCCGACGGCCAGGGCCCGCTGGAGGATCGGCGTATCCGGCTGCTGGAGCGGATCGGCGCCACAGGTTCGATCAGCCAGGCGGCCAGGGCCATGGGCATGAGCTACCGCGCCGCCTGGAACGCGGTCGATGCCCTGCGCAACCTGGCCGGCGAAGCCTTGGTGGTGACGCAAAGCGGCGGCAACGCTGGCGGTGGCACCCGATTGACGCCGGCTGGCGAGCGGCTGGTGCTCACCCACCAGGTGGTTCACGAACACCAGCGCCGCTTTCTGATCGGCCTGCAGGCACAGCTCGAACAGGCAGACACCTATCAACTCATCAGGAGATTGGCCGTGAAAACCAGCGCCCGCAACCAGTTTTTCGGCACCGTGACCGGCATTCGCGTCGGTTCGGTGAACGCCGAAGTGACCGTCACCCTGAACGACCACGATCGCCTGGTCGCCATGATCACCATGGAAAGTCTGTCGGAATTGCAGCTCGCGCCCGGCAGCGAGGTCTGGGCGCTGGTGAAGGCGCCCTCGGTGCTGCTGACCACGCTCGACCCGGGCATCAAGCTGTCGGCCCGCAACCGGCTGTGCGGCACGGTGTCGCGCATCACCCGCGGCAGCGTCAATGCCGACGTGGTGATCGACCTGCCGGGCGGCACCGCGGTCAGCGCCATCATCACCAACGACAGTCTGGACAGCCTGGGCCTGCAGGAAGGCGGGCCGGCCTGCGCGGTGTTCAAGGCCGGCAGCGTGATCCTGGGGGTCAACGCATGAAGCGTTGCCCGCTGTGGCCGGCCACCTGATCCGAAACACAACTCACAGGGAGAATTCCATGCTTCGCAGACCCGTTACTGTCGCCATCTGTGCCGGTTTGGCACTGGGCACCGCACACGCCGCCGACGCGCCGCCGGCTGACCTTGCCGCCATGCAACGCCGCCTCGATCAACTCGAAGGCCTGGTCGGGAAACTCCAGTCCGAACTGGACACGGAGCGCGCGGCGCGCCAGCAGGTGGAAGCGAACACCTGGATACGCCCGGTCACCGACGGCAAGAGCGTGAAGCTGCAGTCGCCCAGCGGCGATTTCGCGTTCCAGGCCGGCGGCCGGCTGGACGTGGACTACGCCCACTACAACGCGGACCGGCAGCCGCTGGGCGATGGCACGGAATTTCGGCGGGCACGGATGTACATCCGCGGCACGCTGGCGCGCGATTTCGATTACCTGTTCGAGTACGAGTTCGCCGACAACACCGCCGCCAACACCCGCAGCCGCGGCATTACCGATGCCTGGTTGCGTTACAAGGGGTTTGCGCCCGCGCTGCTGACGGCCGGCAATTTCAAGGAGCCGTTCGGCATGGAACAGCTCACCAGCGACAACACGACACTGTTTCTCGAACGCGGCGTCAACGACATCCTGACCCCGGGGCGCGCGATCGGCGCCGAGGCGCGCACGGCCGGCACCCAATGGAGCTTGGCGGCCGGTGTGTTCGGCGAAAAGCCCGAAGGCGATGTGTCGAACGAGGGCGACGAAGGCTGGGACGTCGCGGCGCGCGCCACGTTCGCGCCGTTGCTGACTCCAAACGCCATCATTCATGTGGGCGCAGCCGTGCGCCGCAACGATCCGAATGACTCCACCAACGCGCTGCGCTGGCGCACCAAGCCGGAGTCAAACGTCACCGGCGTGCAGCTGGTGGATACCGGGGTCCTGGCCAACACCAACAGCTTTCTTGCCACCGGCGTCGAACTGGCGGGCCTGTGGGGACCGGTCACGCTGCAGTCCGAGTACATGCGCACGTCGCTGGACCGCAAAGGGCCTGCAAGCGATCCGGACTTCTCGGGCTGGTACGTGCAGACCGCCTGGCTGCTGACCGGCGAGCGCCGGCCCTACAAGGCGGCCGAAGGCGTGTTCGACCGCGTGCAGCCGCTGGGCAGCGTGGGGCTGGGCGGTATCGGCGCGTGGGAACTGGCGGCGCGCCTGAGCGAAGTTGATCTGAGCGACCGGGGCGTGGTCGGCGGGCGTGAGCGCAATCTGACGCTGGCCATCAACTGGTACCTGACCTCCAACATCCGGCTGATGCTGAACCACATCGACGTGCTGACGCTGGACCGGCCCGGCAACGCGGCCAACGGCGACGAGCCCTCCATATGGGGCGCGCGCCTGCACGTGGATTTCTGAAGCCTGTTCCACCACCCTGTGCCGCAAGGAGAATCGTCATGACCTGTCGCCGTGTCAACCACCTGCTCGCGCTTGCAGCCGCCTTGCTGCTCATCACCCCTGTGGCCCGGGCGCAGGAGGTGGTCGCCGCGGTCGCCGCCAACTTCGCCGCCGCCATGGCGCGCATCGAGCCGGCCTTCGAGCAGGCCAGCGGGCATCAGCTGACCGTGGTGCTGGGTTCCTCGGGCAAGCTGGTGACGCAGATTCAGCAGGGTGCGCCCTTCGACGTGCTGCTGTCGGCCGATGTCGAGCGCCCGGACGTGTTGGCAAAAAGCGGCCTGGGGGTGCCGGCCTCGCGCTTCACCTACGCCATCGGCCGCCTGGCGCTGTGGAGCCCGGACCCGCAGGCCATCGGCGCCGACGGTGTTGCCTACTTGCGCGCCGGCAGCTTCCGCCATCTGGCCATCGCCAATCCGGCCGTCGCGCCTTATGGCGCCGCGGCCCAGCACGTGCTCGAAAAACTGGGTTTGTGGACCGCGATGCAGGACAGGGTTGTGCGCGGCGAGGACATCGGACAGGTGTATTCGATGGTCGCCAGCGGCGCCGCCGAGGCCGGCTTCGTCGCCTTGTCCGCCGTCATTGCCGGTCCCAGACCGGGCAGCCACTGGGCGGTACCGCAGGACATGTACGCGCCGCTCAAGCAGGACGCCATCCTGATCACCCGTGCCCGCGCCAACCCGGCGGCGCAGGCGTTTCTGGATTACCTGAAAACCCCGGCCAGCCGCGACGTGATTCAATCCCTGGGCTATGACCTGCCCAATCCCTGAAGCATGACGGTCGATCTGGGCCCGGTCTGGCTCACGCTGCGCCTGGCCGGCGTCACCGTGGCGCTGCTGCTGCTGGTCGGCACGCCACTGGCCTGGTGGCTGGCGCACACGCGCACGCGCGTCAAACCGCTGATCGAGGCGCTGACCGCGCTGCCGCTGGTGCTGCCGCCCACGGTGATCGGTTTTTACCTGCTGGTGCTGTTCGCGCCGGCCGGCTGGCTGGGCGAGCCGTGGCTGCGCCTGACCGGGCAGACGCTGACCTTCTCCTTCAGCGGCCTGGTGCTGGCCTCGATGCTGTATTCCATGCCGTTCGTGGTGCAGCCGCTGCAGGGCGCCTTCGAGGCGGTCGGCCGCGCGCCGCTGGAAGCCGCGGCCACGTTGGGCGCCCGGCCGCTGGACGCGTTTTTCAGTGTCGCCAGTCCGCTGGCATTGCGCGGCTACATCACCGCCATCGTGCTCGGTTTTGCGCACACGCTGGGCGAGTTTGGCGTGGTGCTGATGGTGGGCGGCAACATCCCGGGCCGCACGCGGGTGATCTCGATCGCCATCTACGAACAGGTGGAGACGCTCCAGTACGCCCAGGCGCACGTGCTGGCCGGCGGGCTGCTGGCGTTCTCGTTCGCGGTACTGGTGCTGGTCTACGGCCTGAACCGGCGGTTTCCGGTGCACGCCGCATGAGGCTGGAGTGCGCGCTGGTCGTGCGCTACCCGGGTTTCGAGCTGCGGCTCGACGAGGCCGTGGACCTGGCCGGTATCACCGCCGTGATGGGGGCGTCGGGCAGCGGCAAGAGCACGTTCCTGCGCGCGCTGGCGGGCCTGGAAGGCGCGGCGCGCGGGCGGCTTGCGCTGGGCGGCGAGCCGCTGCAAGACAGCGCGAGCGGCCTGTGCCTGTCGCCGCACCGGCGCGGCATCGGCTATGTGTTCCAGGACGCGCGGCTGTTCGCGCACCGCGGCGTGGCCGGCAATCTGCGCTACGCGCTCGTGCGGGCCAGGCCCGGCGCGCACGCGCCGGGTTTCGACGAGGTCGTCGCGGCCCTCGACCTGGCGCCGCTGCTTGGCCGCCGCGTTGCCGGCCTGTCGGGTGGCGAGCGCCAGCGCGTGGCCATCGCCCGGGCGCTATTGGCCAACCCGCGCCTGCTGCTGCTGGACGAGCCGCTGGCGGCGCTGGATCTGAAACGCAAGGCGGAGCTGCTGCCCTACATCCGCGCCCTGCCGGGGCGCTTTGGCATTCCGCTGATCTACGTCTCCCACGCGGTTGAAGAAGTCGCGCAGCTCGCCGACGAGGTGCTGATCCTCGCCGCCGGCAGCGTGGTGGCCCGCGGCGAGGTGTATGCCGTGCTCGAACAGCCGCAGGCCGAGGCCGTGTCCGGCCACTTCGAGGCCGGCGTGTTGCTGGATGCGCGCGTGCTCGGCCAGACGCCGGACTACGCCCTGACCGAGGTGGCCGTGGCCGGCCAGCGGCTGTCGCTGCCGCATATCGAGGCCACGCCCGGCATGCCGGTGCGCCTGCGGGTGCGCGCCCGCGACGTGGCCATCGCCCTGCAGCGGGTCGAGGGCGTGAGCATCCGCAACCAACTTCAAGTCACGGTGCTGCGCATCGATGCAGAACCGGCCAGCGCCTACGCCGAGCTGCTGCTGGCACTGGATGGAACCGATGGCGACGGCCCGCACCTGCGCGCCCGCATCACCCGCGAGGCGGTGGCGGCGCTGGGCCTGGCCGTCGGTCAGCCGGTCTGGGCGCTGATCAAGGGTGTTTCCTTCGACCGGCGGGTGCTGGTTGCCGGCCAGTCCGGCCGGCAAGGGGCTGCCTGAAGCCATCCCGGATTTTGTGGGAGTCCAGCTGTGCTGGGCGATGATCGCCGCCTTCCGCGCTAGCCCGGTCAGTCCTCCGGCGGCCGGTAATCCGCCGCCACCACACCCAGCTTGCGCATGCGGGCGCGCAGCGTGTGCGGGTTGATGGCGAGCAGTCGCGCCGCCCCGCGCCGGCCCTCGACCCGCCCCTGCGTGCGTACCAGCGCGGCACGGATGTGTTGCGCCATGGCCGCGTCGAGGCTCAGAAACTCGCCGTTGGTGTTGACCGGCGCCTGCGCGCTGGGTGCGACCGGCCCGGCCATGCCCAGTGCCGCGCTGCAGTCCAGATGATCGCCGCTGCTCAGCAGCGCTGCCCGTTCGATCACCGTGGCCATTTCGCGCACGTTGCCCGGCCAGGCGTAGCTGCGCAGCAGCGCAATGTCCTGCTCGTTGGGCAGCCGCAGCGGCAGTCCCAGCTTGGTCGCCGCGCGGCGGGCAAAGTGCCGTGCCAGCTCCGGGATGTCCTCGTGCCGCTCGCGCACCGGCGCAATGCGCACCGGGAACACCGCCAGGCGATACCACAGGTCCTCGCGGAACCGGCCGTCGCTGACCATGGCCGGCAGATCGCGATGGGTGGCGGCAATCACGCGCACATCCACCTGCAGCGGCTGTTCGCTGCCCACGCGGTGCAGGCTGCCGTCCTGCAACACGCGCAGCAGCCGCACCTGCACCGGCAGCGGCAGCTCGCCGATCTCGTCCAGAAACAGCGTGCCCTGGTCGGCGCGCTCGAACCAGCCGCGGCGCTGGCCGATGGCGCCGGTGAAGCTGCCCTTCTCGTGGCCGAACAGCTCGGAATCCACCAGTTCCGGCGCCAGCGCCCCGCAGTTGACGCGCACGAACGGCCCGCTGGCGCGGCGCGAGCGTTCGTGGATGGCGCGGGCGACCACTTCCTTGCCGGAGCCGGTCTCGCCCAGCAGCAGCACCGAACTGTCCGAGCGCGCTACCTGGGCGACGCGCTGCATGACCGTGCGCAGGCCGCCCTCGGCGCCGACGATGGCGTCGGTCTGACTGTCGCGCCCCAGATGGCCGCGCAGGGACAGCACCTCGGCCTGTGCCGCGGTCCGCTCGCGGTCGAGCGCGCGCAGCCGGTCGTCGCGCGCCAGCAGCGTTGCCAGCGGCTCCAGCAGCGCCGCGAAATCGGCCCGTTGCTGCGCCGAGTACGGGTGCGGTGCCTCGATTACCGCCAGCCCGGTTACGGGCCCGTCGCCCTCGCGCAGCAGCCCGACCAGCCTCCCGCCGCCCGAGCCTTGCACAGTGAGTGGCCGCAGCGCCGCCAGGCACGTGTCCCCATCGTGCGCGCCGAGCACTGTTGCCGTGGCCGCCTGGGCACGCAGCGCCTGCCAGGCGCTTGCCGTGCACTGCCATGCCCTGGGCGTCGATGCCGGCCGCCCGCTTGCCGCGGCGGTCTCGAAGCGCCGCGCCCGCGGCTCACAACGCAGCAGCTCCAGACGCTCGACCGGCAGGGCCCCGCCGATCAGCGCCGCCGCCGCCTCCACCGCGTCGGCAAGCTCCCTGTCATGACCCACCGCCCGCCACAGGGCGAGCAGCACTGATTTTCGATCGTGCATGTTTTAGTCAATGAAATATGACGGTCATCCATGTTATTCGACTTGATGTCCGCCGTATATGAACGACATTTGTTCATGTCCGAAGGAGGGCCGATCGACAGGAGTCAATACACAGGCCACTTTAGTGGCAATTGGGCCAGCTTGGCATGGCGCTTGATATGTACGCCGGGTGGCCACCGCCGCCGCGCCTTACCGGTAATGACACGTGACCTTGCCCAGCCCCACCGAAAACCCGTCCCCGGAACTGCTGCAACGCCTGAGCGAAGCGCTGCGCGGGCTGCGCTATGGCGCGGTGGAAATCACCGTGCACGACGGCCGTGTGGTGCAGATCGAGCGCACCGAAAAGCTGCGCCTGTCGCCGTCCGGCGAACGCTGTCGACCCTGATCCGCCAAGCGGCGGGGCACTGATCCCGCCAAGGCCAGCGCACCTGCGCAGCCGCTTTCCTCGCCAGAACCAATCGTTGCGGACTGACCGGACCACCGGAGGCTCGACATGACAAAAATCGGGAGCACCTTCCAATGAAAACCACCCTGCACGCCCTGCCATTGCTGGGCGGCCTGAGCATTCTGTGGCCGCCGTTCGCCGCGCAGGCAGCCACGGACTCCACCGCCCTTGAACAACGCGTCGAGCAGCTCGACCAGGAACTGCGCGTGCTGCGCCGGCAACTGGAAATCGACCACGAGGAGCGCGACAAGCAGGCGGCCGCGGACCTGCAAAAAGGCGTCAAGGTCACGCACAACGGGCGCAGCGTGAAGCTGGCGTCGTACGACAACGCCTTCGTGTTCCAGCCGATCGGCCGGGTCCAGGTGGACTACGCGCATTACGACGCGGACAAGCAGCAACTGGGCGACGGCACCGCCATACGCCGGGCGCGCCTGGGCGCGCAGGGCACGGTTTTCAGCGTCTGGGATTACAAGGTCGAATACGAGTTCTCGGACAGCAAGGCCAACCCGGCCGCCAGCGGCATTCGCGACGCCTACATCAGCTATACCGGCTTCAAGCCGGTCCTGCTCACGGTCGGCAACTTCAAGGAGCCGTTCAGCTTCGAGCAGGTCAGCAGCGACAGCGCCCTGACGTTCCTGGAGCGGTCCCTGATCGACGTGTTCGCGCCGTCGCGGCACATCGGCGCCGCCGTGCAGACCTCGGGCGCCAACTGGAGCGTGGCCGGCGGCCTGTTCGGCGAGCGGCCGCAGGACGACGTGGCAAGCGAGGGTGACGAAGGCTACGACATCACCGGCCGCGCAACGTGGGCGCCGTTCTGGGACAACGGGCGGGTACTGCACGTGGGCGCCGCCCTGCGTCGCCACGACCCGAACGATTCCACCAACGCGCTGCGTTTCGCCAGTCGGCCGGAGACCAACATCACCGACGTGCAGCTGGTCGACACCGGCGTGCTGGCCGGCACCGATCACATCGACAGCTATGGCCTTGAGGCCGCCGGCGAATGGGGGCCGTGGTCGGTTCAAGGCGAGTACATCGGCACCAGGGTCGCCCGCAAATCGAACAGTGACGTCGACCTGAACGGCTGGTACGTGCTGACCAGCTGGTTCATCACCGGCGAGAGCCGGCCGTACAAGGTGAGCGAAGGCGTGTTCGACCGGGTGACGCCGCTAGGCATCGTCGGCCAGGGCGGCATCGGTGCCTGGGAGCTGGCGCTGCGCGTGTCGCAACTGGACCTGAACGACGGCGCGCTGGTCGGCGGCAAGGAACGCAACCTCACGGCCGGTCTGAACTGGCACCTGACGCCCAACATCAAGCTGCAGGCCAACTACGTCAAGGTGCTGGAGCTCGATCGCCCGGGCAAGGCCAGCCACCGCGACGAGCCCAGCGCCTACACCGTGCGCGCCCAGGTCGATTTCTGACCCGCGCCCCCTCATTCAGGAGTTTCGTCATGATGTTTGAAACCTATTTCTGGGAACTGGAGCAAAGCCGGCCCGATTTTGAGCCCGATCCGCCGCCCGGGCGCCGCAGTTCGGCAGGCGCCATGCTGGTGGCCATCGTGCTGGGCGTGCTGGTGCTGCTGGGCGGCATCGGCGCCGCGCTGGCCGCCGAGCGCACGCTGCTGAACGTGTCCTACGACCCGACGCGCGAGCTGTACGTGGACTTCAACGCCGCCTTTGCCAAGCACTGGAAAGACCAGACCGGCGAGACGGTCACCATCAACCAGTCGCACGGCGGCTCCGGCAAGCAGGCGCGGGCGGTGATCGACGGCCTGCCGGCAGACGTGGTGACCTTTGCCCTGGCCTACGACGTGGATGCGCTGCATCAGAACGGCAACCTGATCCCGGCCAACTGGATCACCCGGCTGCCAAACAACAGCGCGCCGTACACCTCGACCATCGTGCTGCTGGTGCGCAAGGGCAACCCCAAGGGCATCCACGACTGGGACGACGTGGTCAAGCCCGGCGTGTCGGTGATCACGCCCAACCCCAAGACCTCCGGCGGCGCGCGCTGGAACTACCTGGCGGCGTGGGAGTTCGCCCGGCGCAAGTACGGCGGTGACGAGCAGGCGCGCGAGTTCGTGACCAAGCTGTACCGCAACGTGCCGGTGCTCGATTCGGGCGCCCGCGGCTCGACCACCACCTTCGTGCAGCGTGGCATCGGCGACGTGTTCCTGTCGTGGGAGAACGAGGCCTACCTGGCGCAGAAGGAACTCGGCCCGGACCAGTTCGAGATCGTCTACCCGTCGCTGTCGGTGCTGGCCGAAGCGTCCGTCACGGTGGTGGGCCGGGTGGTGGACCGGCGCAAGACGCGTGATCTGGCCGAGGCCTACCTGCAGTACCTGTATACGCCGCAAGGGCAGGACATCGCCGGCCGGCACTTCTACCGGCCGCGCGATCCGGCGGTGCTGGCTAGGTACGCGAGCACCTTCAAGTCGATCCCGCTGTTTACGGTGGACGAGGCCTTCGGCGGCTGGGACAAGGCACAGGCCACGCATTTCGCCGACGGCGGCATCTTCGATCAGATCTACGCCGCGGGACGCTGAGCCCGCACCGGCACGGAACCTGGCGGGGCCCGGCCCCGGCGCGGGGGAATCCTCCTCCATTTCTCCCTCGCGCCGGGACCGGGCCCCTACCGGGCCGACCGCATCAGGAAACACTCATGTCTGTGCAAGTTCGCGTTCGCAGCGTGATACCCGGCTTCGGCCTCACGCTGGGCTTCACGCTCCTTTACCTGGGCCTGATCGTGCTGATCCCGCTGTCGGCCACCTTCCTGAAGGCCGCGCAGCTGGGCTGGGACGGCATCTGGCAGGTGGTGACCAGCCCGCGCGTGCTGGCCTCGTACCGCCTGACCTTCGGCGCGTCCCTGTTCGCCGCCCTGGCCAATCTGCTGTTCGGCCTGCTGGTGGCCTGGGTGCTGGTGCGCTACCGCTTTCCCGGCCGGCGGCTGGTGGATGCGCTGGTCGACCTGCCGTTTGCGTTGCCAACGGCGGTGGCTGGCATTGCGCTGACGGCGCTGTACGCCCCCAATGGCTGGCTGGGCAGCCTGCTGGCGCCGCTGGGCATCAAGGTGGCCTTCACGCCGCTGGGCGTGGTGGTGGCGCTGATCTTCATCGGCCTGCCGTTCGTGGTGCGCACCGTGCAGCCGGTGCTCGAGGACGCCGAGGCGGAACTCGAAGAAGCCGCCGCCAGCCTGGGCGCCAGCCGGCTGACCACGTTCCGGCGCGTGATCCTGCCGACCATCTGGCCGGCGCTGCTGACCGGCTTCACGCTGGCCTTCGCGCGGGCGCTGGGCGAGTACGGCTCGGTGATCTTCATCGCCGGCAATCTGCCGTTCGTGTCCGAGATCACGCCGCTGCTGATCATCACCAAGCTGGAGCAGTACGACTACGCCGGGGCCACGGCCATTGCCGCCTCGATGCTGACCCTGTCGTTCCTGCTGCTGCTGCCGATCAACCTGCTGCAGGCCTGGAGCCGGCGGCGCACCGGCGGAGTCTGAACCCATGCCCCGGCACAACCCCTCCCTGCTGGAACCGCTGTGGCTGCGCATCGGCCTCACGCTGCTGGCGCTCGGCTTTCTGGTGCTGTTCCTGCTGCTGCCGCTGGCGGCGGTGCTCACCGAGGCGCTGCGCCAGGGCGCCGGCGCCTACCTGGCCGCGATCAACGAGACCGACGCCCGCGCCGCCATGCGCCTGACGCTGCTGGCCGCCGGCATCGCCGTGCCGCTGAACCTGGTGTTCGGTCTGGCCGCGTCGTGGGCCATCGCCAAGTTCGAGTTTCCCGGCAAGAGCCTGCTGATCACGCTGATCGACCTGCCCTTCGCCGTGTCGCCGGTGATCGCCGGGCTGATCTACGTGCTGCTGTTCGGCGCCCACGGCTGGTTCGGTGCCTGGCTGATCGAGCATGACGTGCAGATCGTGTTCGCCGTGCCGGGCATCGTGTTGGCGACGATTTTCGTCACCTTCCCGTTCGTGGCCCGCGAACTGATCCCGCTCATGCAGGCGCAGGGCTCGGACCAGGAAGAGGCGGCGCTCACGCTGGGCGCCGGCGGCTGGCGGGTGTTCTGGCGCGTGACCCTGCCCAACGTGAAATGGGGCCTGCTGTACGGCGTGATCCTGTGCAACGCCCGGGCCATGGGCGAGTTCGGCGCGGTGTCCGTGGTGTCCGGCCACATCCGCGGGCAAACCAACACGCTGCCGCTGCACGTCGAGATTCTCTACAACGAATACAACTTCGTGGCGGCGTTTGCCTGCGCCTCGCTGCTGGCCTTGCTGGCGCTGCTCACGCTGGGCATCAAGACGCTGGTGGAGTGGCGCAGCAGCGGGGCCCACGACGCGCCGATTGCAGACCCTGCCCCCCTCCCGCACGGACAAACCGCATGAGCATCGTGATCGATCAGGTCAGCAAGCGCTTTGGCGCCTTCCAGGCGCTCGACGACGTGAGCCTGCAAATCCCCACCGGCGAGCTGGTGGCGCTGCTGGGCCCGTCCGGCTGCGGCAAGACCACCCTGCTGCGCATCATCGCCGGCCTTGAGCAGGCCGACGCCGGGCGCATCGAGTTCCACGGCGAGGACGCCACCGGCCGCCACGTGCGCGAGCGCGGGGTCGGCTTCGTGTTCCAGCACTACGCGCTGTTTCGGCACATGACGGTGTTCGAGAACGTGGCCTTTGGCCTGAAGGCCCGGCCGCGCAAGCAGCGCCCGCCGGCAGACCAGATCGCCCAGCGCGTGCAACGGCTACTGGAGCTGGTGCAGCTGGGCTACGCCGCCGCCCGCTATCCGCATCAACTGTCCGGTGGCCAGCGCCAGCGGGTGGCGCTGGCGCGCGCGCTCGCCATCGAGCCGCGCGTGCTGTTGCTGGACGAACCGTTTGGCGCGCTCGACGCCAACGTGCGCAAGGAGCTGCGCCGCTGGCTGCGCCGCCTGCACGAGGAACTGCACGTGACCAGCGTGTTCGTCACCCACGACCAGGAAGAAGCGATGGAAGTGGCCAGCCGCATCGTGGTCATGAACCGCGGCCGTATCGAGCAGGTCGGCACGCCGGACGAGGTATACGAACAGCCGGCCACGCCGTTCGTGTCGAGCTTCCTGGGCAGCGTCAACCTGTTCCACGGTCGCCTGCACGATGGCTGGGCGCAGATCGGCAACTGGAGCGCCCCGGCGCCGGAGCACATCGCCAGCAGCGGCGCCGCGTCGGCGTATCTGCGCCCGCACGAGATCGAGCTGAGCACCGACGAGGCAGGCGCGCTGGATGCGGCCGTCGTCACCGGCGTGCGGGCCATGGGCGCGCTGGTGCGTATCGAGCTCGAACGCGGCGCCGATGCCGGCCTGGTGGAGGTCGAGCTGCCGCGCGAACGCTACGCGCAAAACCCCTACTCCATCGGCGAGCGGCTGTTCCTGCGCGCCCGGGCGGTGCGTCTGTTTGCCCAGGACGCCGCCGGTGCCGCGCCCCAGGGTGATCGCCCGTCACCGGTTTTGTGAGTGCATCCCCGGCGCCGCCGACTGGCGGCAGCGCGCATCAAAACCCCAGCCCGAGCTGACCGCCGGCCGGCGGGCGAAAGTGCTGCGTGGCCAGCTGCGGCGCCTGGCCCAGGCCCAGCCGCCGGGCGGCGAGCGTAAAGCGCTGGGCGATCAGCTGCGCCTGCGGGCCGTGGCCGCGCTGGCGTTGGCCAAACTCGCTGCTGGCCAGTTCGCCGCGCCAGGTGGCGCGGATGGCGCTCATCACATGCGCGGCCCGCAGCGGCTGATGGTGCGCCAGCCAGTCCTCGAACAGGCCCGCCACCTCGCCCGGCAGGCGCAGCAGGCCAAAGCCGGCAAAGCGCGCCCCGGCGCCGTGGGCGGCTTCCAGGATGCGTTCGAGTTCGTGATCGGTCAGCGCCGGCACGATGGGCGACACCAGCACGCCCACCGGCACGCCGGCCTGTGCCAGTCGGGCGATGGCGTCCAGGCGCGCCTGCGGCGCCGCGGCGCGCGGCTCCAGCGTGCGGGCCAGGTCGGCATCGAGCGTGGTGACGGACAGGAACACGGTTGCCAACTGGTGCCGCGCCAGCTCGGCCAGCAGATCGATGTCGCGGCAGACCCGCGCCGACTTGGTGACGATGGCCACCGGGTGGCGGCAGTCGAGCAGCAGTTCGAGCACGCTGCGGGTGATGCGCCAGTGGCGTTCGGCCGGCTGGTAGGGGTCGGTGTTGGTGCCCATGGCGAGCACCTGGCAGCGGTAGTCCGGCCGGCGCAAGGCGTCCGCCAGCAACTCCGCCGCCCGCGGCTTGGCCAGGATGCGGGTCTCGAAATCGAGCCCGGGCGACAGGTCGAGGTACGCGTGGCTGGGCCGGGCGAAGCAGTAGATGCAGCCGTGCTCGCAGCCGCGGTAGGGATTGAGCGACTGGTTGAACGGCAGGTCCGGGGAGTCGTTGCGCGTCAGCACGCTGCGCGTGGCGTCCACGCTGACCACGGTGCGCGGGCCGCCAGCCGGCTCGTCGCTGGGGTCGCTGGCCCGTGCCTGGTGGGCGTAGCGCGGGGTGGGGTTCTGCCCGGTGCCGCGGCCCTTGGGCGGTGGGGCGGCTGAATGCGGATCGCTCATCGTGAAAACGACAGTTGCTTGCCCGCCATGCGTCGGTGGCGAGCAGGCCTGCGGGCAAGTCCGGGCCTGCTGTGCGCAAGGGCGACAGCCTTCGTGTGTGGACTGGCCAGGGTGCAGCAAGATTCGCGGCCGACGCGTTCACAAACGGATGGCCTTGCGTGTAGGAGCGGCCCATGGCCGCGACCGGGAGGGTGGGCTGTGGCAAGTCGCTGCGATTGGTTGGAAGGTTCCGGCTGACGGGTGGTGTTGCGGTCGCGGCCATGGGCCGCTCCTACCGGGACTGTATCCGGCGGCGTTGTGCTCGGGCGCGTGCTGGGCAGGCGATGCGCCGCCTGTGAGGCTGCGTTCCCGCAACACCGGTCGGGTGGATGCCCACATGGGCGGGTTGCAGCCGCTGCCGCTTTCAGGTTCATGACAGCGCCCTGGCGATGGCCTGCGCGCGGGCGGCGCGCAGCGCCTCGCGCATGGCCTCGCCGGTCAGGCCGCGCGCCACCAGGGCCGCCACGTCCACGCCGCGGGCGGCGTCGAAGGCCCGTTGCAGGTGCTGTGCCTGCGGGTAGGGCCGGTCCTCGAAGCCGCTGCGGCCGCGATGATCCGCCTCGCAGGCGAGCAGGAACTGCGCGAAGCGCTGCGGCCGGCGCAGGGCGTCGGTGCGCTCCAGCACTTCCAGCAGCGTGCCGGGGCGCAGTTCGAGCGCCCGGTGGGCGTTGCCGTGGTCGCGGGCAACGGCGATTGCCAGTTCCCGGTATGCCACCGGCACTTTCAGGCGCCCGCAAAGCGCCTTCACCAATTCCACGCTGCGCGCCTCGTGGCCGTGATGGCTGGGCCACTGGTCCGGCGGCGTGCTGCCCTTGCCCAGGTCGTGCAGCAGGGCGGCAAAGCGCACCTGCGGGTCGGCGCTCAGGCGCGCGGCCTGTTCCAGCACCATCAGCACATGCACGCCGGTGTCGATTTCCGGGTGATGCAGGGCCGGCTGCGGCACGCCAAACAGGTGGTCGATCTCCGGCAGCACCCGCGCCAGGGCCCCGCAATCGCGCAGCACGGCGATGAAGCGCTGCGGGTCGGGCTCGCGCAGCGCCCGTTCGAACTCCTGCCACACCCGCTCCGGCACCAGCGCGTCGGCTTCGCCGGCCTGGACCATGCGCCGCATCAGGGTCGCCGTTTCGTCCGCGACGACAAAGCCCAGGCGGTGAAAGCGTGCGGCAAAACGCGCCACGCGCAGGATGCGCACCGGGTCTTCGGCAAACGCGGGCGACACGTGCCGCAGCCGGCGGGCGGCCAGATCCGCCTGGCCACCGAAGGGGTCGATGACGTGGCCGGCTTCGTCCTGGGCCATGGCGTTGATGGTCAGGTCGCGCCGCTGCAGGTCTTCTTCGAGCGTCACGTCCGGCGAGAAACTGACCGCGAAGCCGTGATAGCCGCGCCCGGTCTTGCGCTCGGTGCGCGCCAGGGCGTATTCCTCGCCGGTCTGCGGATGCAGGAACACCGGAAAGTCGGCGCCGACCTGCCTGAAACCGGCATCGAGCAGGTCGTCCGGCGTGGCGCCCACCACCACGTAGTCGCAATCCTGCACCGGCAGGCCGAGCAGCCGGTCGCGCACCGCGCCGCCGACCAGGCAGGTTTGATACGGCAGCTTCATCGCCCCGGCCCGCGCCACAGGCCACCGCGGATGCGTCGCGCGCCGCGCAGCGGACCGTTGTGCCAGTAAACCCAGGCCGTCATGCAGCGCCCGGCCAGCCTGACCGCGACCTGCTCGCGCCGGTACTCGCCGCTGCCTGGCGCCGCCGGGACGCAATCCTCGTAACGGTCGAGCGCCGCCAGCACGCCCGGTCGGGTCAGGCGGTACAGCTCGCCGCGAAGTCGCTCGGCCGGTCGGCGGCTGGGCCGGGCCGCGGGATAGCAGCCGCAGTCGTGCAGGCGCCCGGCGATCGAAGCCGGCCCCAGACACACCGCCGCCGGGCGCAGGCGCGCGTGGGCGCGCTGGCCCCGGCGCAGGCTGCCGTAAACGAACACAAGCGGCTGGGTCATGGTGGTGAAGAACTTCCCGTGGGCGGCCGTCATTATCCCGTGCGCGCTGTCCCCGGCGGGCTGTGCGGTTTCAGCTGGGCGGTTCAGGCCAGGCCGCGGAACAGGCGCCGCTTGGCCAGTTCCGTGGCGATCAGGTAGCCGGCGGTGATGGCCAGCACTGCCGCCAGCACCGTCAGCGGCAGTGGCGTGAAATCGAACAGCGTGTGACTGAGCGGCAGATAGGGCAGCGCCAGCGTCACTGCGGTCAGCAGCAGCGTCAGCCGCCACAGCAGCTGGCCGGGTCGGCTGCGGTAGGCGGGCCGGGCGGTGCGCACCAGCAGCAGCACCCACAGTTCGGTCAGCAGGGATTCGACGAACCAGCCGGTGCGAAAGTGCGCCGGCGCGCCGTCGGTCAACCACAGCAGGGTCACGAAGGTGAGGCCGTCGAACAGCGAGCTGATCAGGCCGAAGGTGAGCATGAAGCGGCGGATGGCGACCACGTTCCAGCGGTGTGGCCTGGCCACGGCTTCCGGGTCGACGCGGTCGGTGGCGATGCCGATCGCCGGCAGATCGGACAGGAAGTTGTTGAGCAGGATCTGCTTGGGCAGCAGCGGCAAAAAAGGCAGGAACAGGCTCGCCAGCGCCATGCTGACCATGTTGCCGAAGTTGGCGCTGGTGGTGGTGTAGATGTATTTGAGCGTGTTGGCGAAGGTGCTGCGGCCGTATTCGATGCCCACCCGCAGCACGTCCAGATCGTGGCGCAGCAGCACGAAGTCGGCCGCTTCCTTGGCCACGTCCACCGCCGTCTCGACCGAGATGCCGGCGTCGGCGGCGTGCAGGGCCGGGGCGTCGTTGATGCCGTCGCCCAGATAGCCCACCACGTGGCCGTTGCGCTTCAGGGCCAGGATGATGCGTTCCTTCTGGTTCGGGTCCACTTCGGCGAACAGGTCGGTGCCGGTGGCCCGCTGCCACAGTGCCTCGTCGCGCATCTGGTCGAGCTCGGCGCCGGTGATCACGACCGGTGCGGCCATGCCCACCTGCTGCGCCACGTGCGTGGCCACCAGACGGTTGTCGCCGGTGATGATCTTGACCGTCACGCCCAGGCGCCGCAGGTCGGCCAGCGTGCGCTCGATGTCCGGCTTGGGCGGATCGAAGAACAGCAAAAAGCCTTCGAAGCAGAGGCCGGTTTCGTCGGCCGCGTGGTAGCTGGCCTGCACCGGCAGCGTTTTACTTGCCACGCCGAGTACCCGAAAACCCTGTGCGCTCCAGTCGGCGAAGCGCTGTTGCAGCTGTGCACTGTGCCCGGCGTCCAGCGCGAGCGGTGCGTCGCCCGTGCGCAGGCGGTCGCACACCGCGAGCACATTGGCGAAGGCGCCCTTGGTCAGCAGTTGCGGGACGCCATCCGGCCCGGCGGCGACGATGCTCAGCCGCTTGCGCAGGAAGTCGTACGGCACCTCGTCCAGCTTGCGCCAGCCGGCAACATCCAGCCCCGTCGGCGCGCCGCTGCCAACGATGGCCTCGTCCAGCGGGTTGCCGATGCCGGTCTCGAAGTGGGCGTTCAGGAAGGCGATCTGCGCGACCCGTGGGCTGGGTTCACCGGCGCTGCCGAGTGCGCCGTCTAGGCGGATCACGCCCGCCGTGAGGGTGCCGGTCTTGTCGGTGCACAGCACGTCCATGCTGCCCAGATTCTCGATCGCCGCCAGGCGACGCACGATCACGCCGCTCCTGGCCATCGCCCGCGCGCCGTGCGACAGCGTGATGGTCATGATCGCCGGCAGCAGCTCGGGCGACAGGCCGACCGCCAGCGCCACCGAGAACAGCAGCGCCTCGATTACCGGGCGGTGGAAGTAGACGTTGATGGCGAACACCAGCAACGTTAGCGCCACCATCATCTGCGTCAGCAGAACGCCGAAGCCGCGGATGCCCAGCTCGAACTCGGTCGGCGGCGCGCGGCGGCGCAGGCGGTGGGCGATGGCGCCAAAGGCGGTCGTGGCGCCGGTCTGGACCAGCAGTGCGTGGGCCGTGCCGCTGCGCACCGAGGTACCCATGAACACGCAGTTGTGGCGCTGTGCCAGGCCCGCCGTGGCCGGCGCTGTGCCAGGGCTTTTTTCGACCGGAAAGGTCTCGCCGGTCAGCACCGACTCGGACACGAAAAAGTCCTTGCTCTCCAGCAGCACGCCATCGGCCGGCACCAGACTGCCAGCCGACAGCAGCACCACATCGCCCGGTACCACCGCTTCGCTGGGCAGGCTGACCGGCGCGCCGTCACGCAGCACGGTCACCTTGCTCGCTACCCGCTGGCGCAGGGCCGCCACGGCGACGCTGGCCCGGTATTCCTGGAAAAAGCCCAGTCCGCCGCTGCCAAGCACGATGACCAGCACGATGGACGCATCCAGCCACTCGCGCAGAAACGCCGACAGCAGCGCGGCGAACAGCAGGATCAGCACCAGCGGGTCGGTGAACTGCTTCAGCAGCAGGACGGCCGGGGCCAGCGTCTGGCCGTCGGGCAGCCGGTTGGGGCCGTGCTCGGCCAGCTGCCGGGCGGCCTGGGCGCTGGTCAGACCCTCGGGCCGGCTGCCGAGCGCATCGAGCAGTGGCTGCGCCGGCAGCGACCAGTAGGCTTCGAGCTTCGCATCGGCCATGGCAGGGCTCGCGGGTAAAGGTCGGCTGACGGGATGTTGCAAGAGGCTTTTCAACGGCCTGCAAATGCCACCGCAGTATAGTGACGCCGCCGTGTCGGCCTGCTTCCCGCTGGTTTCATTCGTGGCTGCATCGCCCGCGCTTCCTGTCTCCCGATTGCCCGCAGACGGCGCCCGTCGCCTCGCCATCGCCAGCTGGCTGCTGGGCTTGCTGCTGCTGCTGGCGGTGGTCGTGGTGGGCCTGCACCTGGGCGAGATCAACCAGGTGCTGGCCCTGCTCGGTGGCCTGCGCCTGCCCTGGCTGCTGGCGGCGCTGGCGCTGCAGGCGGCAACCTATGCCTGCGCAGCGGCGGTTTGGCAGCGCGTGCTGACCCGCGCCGGCCAGCGCCAGACGGTTGCCGGCCTGATGCCGCTGAGTCTGGCCAAGCTGTTCACCGATCAGGCCATGCCCAGCGGCGGGCTGAGCGGCAACATCCTGTTCGTGCATGCCATGCGCCGACGCGGCGTGCCGGCGGCACCGGCGATGGCGGCGCTCGCCGTCAGCATGATCAGCCATTACCTGGCCAACCTGCCGCTGGCGCTGCTGGTTGGCATCGTGCTTGCGCGGCAGGGCGCGCTGCACCCGGCCCTGGCGGCATTGCTTGGCGTATACGCCGTGTTTGCCATGCTGATCGCCAGCGCAGTGGGGGCGGTCGCCACCGGTCATGGACTGCCGCGCTGGCTGCCGGCGCGGCGCTTTCCGTGGGCGGCTCATCTGCTCGATGCGCTCGCTCGCACCACGCCGGGCATGTTGCACTGGCGCGTGTTGCTGCCGGCGGCGGCGCTGCAGGCCGGCATTGTGCTGTGCGATGCCGCCACGCTGTGGGTGATGCTGTGGGCGCTGGGTCAGGCGGTGGCGCCGGGCCTGGTGCTGGCGGCGTTTCTGAGCGCCAGCATGGTGATGGAGATGGGGCCCATTCCGCTGGGTCTGGGCAGTTTCGAGGCAACCTGCGTCAGTGTGCTGGGCCTGGCCGGGGTGCCGGTGGCGGCGGCCCTGCCGGCCACCTTGCTGCTGCGCGGCTTCACGCTGTGGCTGCCGATGTTGCCGGGGTTGTGGCTGACCCGCCGCGAGCTGAGGGGTGTTCCCGCCCAGCCCGAAGAAGCCTATGGAAGCGCTGAATAAATCCATCTTGGATTTCTTGAGAACCGTTACCCAAAAGCCGTGTGGGAGCGCAGCTTTGCTGCGCGATGATCGCCCGGCACAGCCGGGCTCCCACAGTTTCCGATGACTCACATCGACCCGCGCAGGGCAGGGTTCAGGCCGACCGCTGGCGGTGCTTGTGCAGCCGCAGCTGTACCTGTCGCCGGGTCAGGCCCAGCTGGCGCGCGGCGGCGGCGAGGTTGCCCCTGGCATCGGTCACTGCCTGTTCCAGCAGCGCGTGTTCGATGGCGTCGAAGCGGCCACGGCTGGTGTCTGCGGCGAGCAGGGCAGCCGCCTGCTCGCGCAGGGCGTCGGTGCCATCGCTTAGCCGACCGGCGACGTCGAGTGCAAAGGCGGCCGGGCGGGGCGGTCCGCCGCGCAGGGCGAGCTGCGGCAAGTCGATGGCCTCGCCGTCGCCCACCAGTAGCACCGCCCGCTCGATGAGGTTTTCCAGCTCGCGAATGTTGCCGGGAAAGTCATAGGCGAACAGCGCCTCGACCGCGCGGGCGGTGAAGCCGGGCACGCTTTTTTCGTGCACGGCGCAGAACCGGCGCAGCAGGTAGGCCATCAGCAGCGGAATGTCGTCGCGCCGCTCGCGCAGCGGCGGGATCGGCACCGGGAACGTGGTGAGGCGGAAGTACAGGTCCTCGCGAAACTGCTTTGCCTCGACCGCGAGGTGCAGGTCGTCGTTGCAGGCGGCCATGACGCGTACGTCGACGCGCCGGGTCTGGCTGTCACCCACGCGTTCGATTTCGCGCTCCTGCAGCGCCCGCAGCAGCTTGCCCTGGGCGGCCAGACTGAGGCTGGTTATCTCGTCCAGAAACAGCGTGCCGCCGTCGGCGCGCTCGAAGCGGCCCTGGCGCGACTTGCTGGCGCCGGTGTAGGCGCCCTTGACCACGCCGAACAGCTCGGTCTCGATCAGGGTTTCGGGCAATGCGGCGCAGTTGACGGCGATGAACGGCTCGTCGCGGCGGGCGCTCATGCGGTGCGCGAGGCGCGCGAACACTTCCTTGCCGACGCCGGTTTCGCCCACGAACAGCAGCGTGGCGCGGCTGCCCGCGGCCTTGCGCAGCAGGTGCATGGCGGCGCCAAAGCCGGCCGAGATGCCGACCACGCCGTCGCTTTCGCCGGCTTCCAGGTCCGCAAAGCGGTTCACGGATGATTCCGGCTGGTAATAGCGGGTATCCGGCGCCTCGGTCAGCCACTCGTCGAGCGGCTTGCCGATCAGGCGGCAGGCTTCGTGGCCCATGCCGCGGCATTCCACCTCGCGCATCAGGATCGGCCGGCCGGCAAAGGCGCTGGCAAAGCCACTGGCGTAGCCGCTTTGCATCCAGCAGACCGGCTCCGGGCTGGTGCCGTAGGCGTCCACATGGACGCTGGCCTCCAGCGAATCGTGGACCACGAACTCGCCCGCAAAGGCCCCGGTTTCAGGTTCCGCATGCAGGTGGATCACTTCCGACCAGCCAAAGCCGGCCAGCGCGTGCACCTGCGGGCCGACCGCGAAAGCGTCGAAGTAGCCCACGTGCGGGCGCAGGCGGCGGGCGGATTCGGCATCGCGTCCGCCCTCGGCATAGCCGATGCGCGACAGCAGTTCGCGCGCCACGGCCGGACCCAGGCGGTCGATCAGCTCGCGTCGCAGCGCGCCGTACACGCTGGCGGTCAGCAGCACACCGCGCTGGTCGCGTACCCAGATGCGGCCGGTGTCGGGCGTGAAGCGGACCTGCTCGGCCAGATCGCGAATGTCAGGCAGGCTGGGGGCTGGCGTGGCGGGCTGCATGGTGTACGTCAGGGTAATGAAGCTTGCGTGAAGTATGGCGATAGATGTCGTCAGCGTCACTTTTGCGGGCGTGGCACAGCCCCGCTGCCGATAACAAACGGCCGTAAAGCGGCCCAATCATGACGATCAGGTCGTTTGGCACGCCGCCTGCAATACGCCTGTCATAGATGGTCATACCCGCCGCCTGGCCGTAGCCAGTACACACGGCGGCGCTTTCGAGTTTGCAGGAGGAGTCACGAATGACCGATTACGCCGGCCTGGTGTCGGGCGCGGGCGCTGTGCAGCGCCGCCAGATGTATGCCGATCCGGCCGTCTACGAACAGGAGCTGGAGCGCATCTTTGGCCGCTGCTGGCTGTTCCTGGTCCACGAGTCGCAGATTCCGCAGCCGGGCGATTACTTTCGTACCTTCATGGGCGAGGACGACGTGCTGGTGGTGCGCCAGAAGGACCGCTCGATCAAGGCCTTCCTGAACACCTGCACCCACCGCGGCAACCGGCTGTGCCGGGCCGATCGCGGCAACGCCAAGGCCTTTGCGTGCAACTACCACGGCTGGGCGTTTGGCGCCGATGGCGCGCTGGTCAGCGTGCCGCTGGAAAAGGACGCCTACTTCAACGACATCGACAAGGCCCGCTTCGGTCTGGTCGAGGTCGATCAGGTTGCCTCCTACAAGGGCCTGGTGTTCGGCTGTTTCGACCGGAACGCCCCCAGCCTGGCCGACTATCTGGGTGACATGAAGTGGTACCTGGACGTGTGGCTCGATGCCCAGCCCGGCGGCTCGGCGCTGATCGGCGAGACGCAGAAAGTCGAGCTGATGACCAACTGGAAGCTGCCGGTCGAGAACGTTTGCGGCGACGGCTATCACCTGGGCTGGGCCCATGCCGGCGCCATGAAGGCGGTGCAGAGCATGGATTTTTCAGGCTTCACGGTCGGCAACGCCAGCGTGGAGCTGGAAGGCGGGCTGTCGATCGCGGGCCTGAACGGCCATAGCGTGCTGGCCACGCTGGACGGCGTATCCGGCTACAGCTTTTACCCGGACAACGCCGGCATCCTGCGCTATCTGGAACAAAACCGGCCGACCGCCATCGAGCGCCTGGGCAAACTGCGTGGCGAGACACTGTGGGGCTCGCAGCTGAACCTGACCGTGTTCCCGAATTTGCAGTTCTTGCCGGGCCTGAACTGGCTGCGCGTCTACCATCCCAAGGGGCCGGGGCGCATCGAGCAGTGGAGCTGGGCCATGGTCGAGAACGCCATGCCGGACGACATCAAGCAGCGCATTCTGGATAACCAGCTGCTCACCTTCGGCCCCGCCGGCCTTTTCGACAACGACGACGGCGACAACCTGGCCGCGTGCACCGAGCAAAGCCGCGGCTGGCGCACGCGCCAGATGGACGTGCACACCAATATGGCGCTCGGCCGCAGCGGCCCGCGGCCCGGATTTCCGGGCGACATCGCCGTGGGCGTGGTCAGCGAGCACAACCAGCGCTATTTCTACCGCCGCTGGCAAGAGCACATGGCGGCCGCCGACTGGCGCGCCGTGCCGCAGTACAACCTGAACCCGCTGGCGGACCACGAGGGCCTGGCCCATGCCGGCTGAAATCCGCGCCATGCTGCCGGTGGACCAGCACCTGGCCCTGACCCAGCAGCTGTACTGCGAAGCCCGCCTGCTGGACGAGGAGCGCTTCGCCGACTGGCTGGACCTGCTGGCCGACGATGTGCACTACCAGCTGCCCCTCACGTCGCGCCGCTTTCGGGCCGACCGCAGCGCCGCCCTGGCCGAGGGACCGGGCTACGTGTTCGACGACGACAAGGCGCGTCTTGGCGTGCGCGTGCAGCGCCTGGAGTCCGGCCTGGTGTGGGCGGAAGACCCGCGCAACCGCGTGCGGCGCATCGTCAGCAACGTCGAGATTCATTGCACCGACATTGACGGCGAGGCGCGCGTGCACTCGGTGGTCGAAATCCACCGCAGCCGCATGGACGCCCAGCAGCGGCGCCTGACCGCCAGTCGCGCCGATGTCTGGCGCTGCGAGGACGGTGTCTGGCGCCTGACGCGGCGGCTGATCGGCTTCGACCACCCGGTGGTCATCGACAGCAACCTGAACGTGTTTTTCTAAAGGAGGAGAACCGCCCATGAGACCCCACGAGCACGCGCAGCCCCCGCAGGATTACTCGCGCTACATGGACCTGCAGGAGGGCTGGGTCGACCGGCGCATCTTCTGGGACGAGGCCATCTACGAGCGCGAGCTGGAGGCCATCTTCGCCCGCTGCTGGCAATTCGTGGCGCATGACTCGCAAGTGCCCAAGATCGGCGATTTCGTGACCACGTACCTGGGCGAGGACGGCGTGATCGTGTCCCGCCACACCGACGGCAAGGTGTACGTGTACCTGAACGCCTGCACCCACCGCGGCAACAATATCTGCTTCGCCGACGAAGGCACCGCGCGCCGCTTCACCTGCAACTATCACGGCTGGGCCTTCAGCACCGCCGGCGAGCTGCTGGGCCTGCCATCCGAGCACGCTTACGATCCGGGCGACATCGACCGCACGCAGTGGGGGCCGCGCCAGGCCAGGGTCGAAACCTACAAGGGCATGATCTTCGCCACCTTCGATCCGGATGCGCCGAGCCTGGACGACTATCTGGGCGACTACCGCTGGTACCTGGACGCGTTCCTGGACAACGACGAGGGCGGCATCGAGTTTTTGCCCGGCACCATCAAGTCCTACGCCAACGCCAACTGGAAGTTCGGCGTCGAGAACTTCATCGGCGACGCCTACCACGCCTGGTGGACGCACGACGCCGGTGGCCGCGCCATGATGGGCGGGCCGTTCCCGGCCTACGACCCAAAAGACACCTATCACGCCAGCGTCAACGGCCACGGCTGGGAGTTCGCGCTGGACGGTTTTGGTGATCTGGCCATCCTGGGCTCGCAGGAAGTCATCGACTACTACGCGGCCCTCAAGCCGAAGATCGCGCAGCGCCTGGGCGAGCTGCGCGCGCGCCTGTTCGGGTCGCTGGCCTCGGCCGCCATGTTCCCCAACATGACCTTCCTGCCAGGCATTCACACCTTTCGCATGTGGCTGCCGCGCGGGCCGCGCAAGCTCGAACTGCGCACCTGGACCGTGGTCAACAAGAACGCCCCGGAGGCGGTCAAGCAGGCCATCAACATCGGCTGCAACATGACCTTCAACCCGGCCGGCACGCTGGAGATGGACGACGGCGAGAACTGGGAGGGCAACACCCGCACCAACCGCGGCTGGGTCAGCCGGCACGAGAAGCTGCACTACGGCTGCGGCAAGTCCCGCCGCATAGAGCACCCGGACTTTCCGGGCATCGTCCACGAGGGCCAGTTCAACGACGCCAACCAGCGCCTGTTCTACCAGCGCTGGGCGGACCTGATGAACGCCAAATCCTGGTCCGACGTGCCGCAGCGTTACGCGCCGCGCTACGCCGGCCGGCCCACCCGCTGACCGGAGGACCGCCCATGAACGCGATCGCCAAGGACGTGCAGGCGGCCATGCAGCCGCCGTCGCTGGAGCTGATAAGCGAAGTCCAGCAGTTCTACTACCGCGAAGCGCGCCTCAAGGACACGCAGGACTACCGCGCCTGGCTGGCGCTGCTCACGCCCGACGTCCACTACTGGATGCCGGCCCGCGTGCAGCGCTACCGCCGGGACGAGCGCGCGCCGTCCGTGCTGCACAGCGCGTATTACAACGACCACCTGGAGCACCTGGAAAAGCGCATCGCGCGCCTGGAAACCGGCACCTGCTGGACCGAAGACCCGGCCACGCGCACCGCCCACCTGGTGCACAACGTCGAGGTGCAGCACACAGACAAGCCCGACGAGTACCGCGTGCATTCCATCTCGGTCGTCTATCGCAACATGAACGAGGACGAGGAGCACACGCTCCACTGCCTGCGCGAGGACCTGCTGCGGCGCGTGGACGGGCAGCTGCGCGTCGCCCGCCGCCTGCTGACCGCGCAGCAGAACATCTTCATGAACAAGAGCCTTAACGTATTCCCCTGAGGACGCCGTCTTGATCGATTACCTGCGTTATTACCTGTGCTCGCTGGTGGTGCTGGCCGGCGTGATGGGCTTTGTGCTGGGCGGCTGGTGGATGTGGGCCGGCGTGGGCACGTTCTTCGTGCTGGCCGGGCTGGATGCCGTTTCGCGGCCGGATCATGCCGTGCGCCGCTTCCGCCACCCGCGCCTGGCCGACCTGCCGCTGTACCTGCACTGCGTGCTCATGGTGGCGCTGTACGTGGCGTTTGCCTGGCGCATGCAGGCCGGACCTGACGTGCAGGGAACCGTGCCGACCCTGCTGGTGCTGGCCGGCGCCGTCGCCTCGCTGGTGTGGCTCAACGCCGTCCCGAACGTGCCCGTGGCGCACGAGCTCATGCACCGCAAGGACTGGTTCTCGCGGGGCCTCGCCAAGTTCATCAGCGCCATGTTCGCCGACGCCCACCGCGACATCCCGCACCTGTACACGCACCACATCCACTTCGACACCGAGGCCGACGCCGACTACGCGCCGCGCGGCAGCAGCGTGTACCCATTCATGTGGCGGTGCACGCGGCGCAACTTCGAGGAACTGCTGATCGCCGCCCGCAAGCGGCGCGAGGTCACCGGCGCGCCGCTGTGGTCGCCGCGCAACTTCCTGTTCTGGGAATTCGCCCTGCTGCTGTCGATCCCGCTGGCGGTGGGCCTGTACGGCGGCGTGCTGGCGGGCGTGCTGACGCTGCTGGCGCAGATCAGCAGCAAGTTCTTCCTGGAAGCGCTCAACTACATCCAGCACTACGGCCTGGTGCGCGTGCCCGGTTCGCCAACACGCCTGCACCACACCTGGAACCACCTGACCTGGATCGACCGCACCATCGGCTACGAGATCACCACCCACGTCGACCACCACATCGACCCGGACCTGCGCTTCGACCAGCTCGTGCCGCACCCGGACGCGCCGCAGATGCCGAACCTGTTCGTGTGCGCCGTCAGCGCCTTCATCCCGCCGCTGTGGTTCGGGCGCATCGCCAAACCATTGCTCAAGGATTGGGATTTACGCTTCGCCAGTCCGCAGGAGCAGCAAATCGCCCGCGAGGCCAACCGCAGGGCCGGCTGGCCGGACTGGCTTGCTGGTCAGAAGGAAGGCGCCGTGCCACAGGGCCAGGCCCACGCGGCTTGAACGATCAACAGCCGCTTCGCGTAAGGCACTCGCAGAAGATCACGTTGGCGTCGCCACAGGCGTCGCAGGATGAGCGCAGGCTAGCGATTTAGCGCAGCTGGCGGGCCGGTTCCGGAGCTTGCGTCGTTGTTCACGGCCCGGCATCCAGGCCAAGCTCGCGTGCCAGGCATTGGGCAACACGCCGAAAAAGTGCCGCAGGCACCGCACCGAGCTTTGCCGCGTCGGCCGCTTCGATGGTGGCGATTTTGGCCGTGCGAATTACCGAGGGCACTGGCAAGCCAGCCGCCCCAAGATTGCCCACCGGAACGTCGCCCGCCCAGCCCCGGTTCCGGGCGCTGGTGATCATGACCACCCACAACAGTCCGTGGTCGTCTTCCAGGCTGCCGGCCGATACCACCAACGCCGGCCTGGACTGCCGGGTCGAGCGGTCCGTGTACGGAAACGGCACCTTGATGACATCGCCCTGCTTAAAGATCGGCATAGGCCGTCGCGTCCGCCTCGGTGCTCCATTCCTCAAACGTGCGGAATGGATCGTCAGCCCTGGCACCGGTCCTGGCCTTGGTAAGAATCACCCGCTGATCGGCGATTTCGTATACCAGTTCGTCGCCTGGCTCCAGGTGCAGGGCAATGCGCACGGGTTGCGGGATGGTCGTCTGCGCTTTGCTGGTCAGTTTGCTGCTGATCATGAACAGGCTCCCGATACGAAGGGTTTCCCCATGGTAAGGATTTTCCTTTCTCGCCTCAACGGCGGGTGACGCCCGTCCGCGTACGGCCGGTGGTCGAGTCATCCTTGGTTTTCCCCGCGCTGCCCGCGGGTCGAGCGCCGGGACTGGCGGCCTCAGGACGTCTCGTCCTCAAAATAATCGCTGTCGATCTTAGGAATCCTGAGCGTGCGCGAGGTGATGCCGACCTCGTGGTCGATCATCAGGCCTGCCAGGCGCGCGCCATCGACGAGCACGATGCCTTCCACGGACTTTGCAAAGTCGACCGCCTGGGACGAGTAGCTGGACGTGGTGATGAACACGCCCTTTTTCGCCTTCTGCCCGGCGAGCGCTCCGTAGAACGCCTGCAGATCAGGACGGCCCACGCAGGCTTGCCAGCGCTTGGCCTGTACGTACACCTTCTCCAGCCCCAGGCGATCCAGCGAGATGATCCCGTCGATTCCGCCATCGCCCGGGCCGCCCACACGTTGCAGGTCCGCGCGGTTCGCGCCGTATCCCATGCGGTGCAGCAGGTCGAGAACGATCATCTCGAAGAAGGCCGGCGACACGTTTGCCAGCAGCTCAAGCAGCTCCGATTCGGCCGATTGGCGCAGTTCCAGCAATGCCTGACCCAGCCGGTCGTCGGGGCTCGCTACCGGCTCGGAAAGTAGTGGCGAAGACGCCCGTAGCGGCGGCTGGGCCAGGGCAGGACCATTCGATTGCCGCAGCTTGACGTCGATGTATCCCATGGCCAGCTGCTGGGCCAGTTCCGCCGTGAACGGACCGGGGTGTTTGGACGCGAACTTGACCCCTTCTGCAGTCGCCCTCCACACACCCCGCCGCGGGCTGCCCGATAACCCGGCCCGCTTCAGCCTGTCGTGCGCCCACCCGGCGCGGTTCTTGTATATGAGCTGCGCGCCGCTTGGCAGCGGTTGCTGCCGGTCTGCCTCGGTAAGTTGGAGTGCGTCTGCGGCGGCGTCATGCGCTTGCCTGGCAGGCACGCCATCGGGGTGTTGCACCAGGTAGCGCAGTACCGGCTCGATGAACTGATCGTATGTCGGGACAGGCATGGGTCAGAGCGCGTAAACGTGAATGGCCCCGAATTTACCCCAGCATGCGCCGCAGTGCCGTGGCTGAATTCAGGCGCGGTCAGTGTTCGCAGCGCCTATGTGTACCCAGCCTGGAGAGTGGTACCCGCCTACGCCAGCATCTCTACCAGCACCGGATGCCATAAGGCCAGGTCGATGCTGCCCATGTGGCCGCCCAACCGGCGTTTGTCGATGGACCGCAGCTGGTCGAGCAGGATGCGCGCCTGTTTGCCGCCGAATTCCACCGCGGGGCGGCAGCCGAGCGGCTGCCCCTTGCTGGTCAGTGGCGCCACGATGATGCGCGGCAGGGCGGCGTTCATGTCGTCCGGCGAAATCACCAGGCCGGGACGGGTCTTGCGGATTTCGGTGCCGACGGTCGGGTCAAGGTTGACCCAGTAGACCTCACCACGCCTCACCACACCCATTCGTCATCCCCTTCGTCCGGCGGGATGGTGGCGAAGGCGTCTTCGTCCGCAGCGATGGGCGTGACAAACCAGCCCTCGCGCACGCTGCGGACTGGCTCGATGACCAGACGGCCGTTTTCGTGTTTCAGTTCGATACGCGAGCCGACGATCAGGTCCAGCTCGGACAGCATGGGCGCCGGCAGGCGGACCACGGCGCTGTTACCCCATTTCTTGATTTCGGTTTGCATGGCGTGTCACCCGGAGCGAGAAAGCGTAGCTTCATTGTAGCTACAACATGCGGATTGGCGCCTGCCAGTGGCACCAGCGCTGGATGACGTCCCGGGCCGGCGCCCTCACTCCGCCGCCGGCAGCCCATACCCCAGCGTCCGCCGCCGCTTGATGTCCTCGTAGAAGGTGTCGATGCCTTCCTCGCGCAGGCAGTGGCCGAGCATCGAGCGCGGAATGCCACCCAGCACGTGATGGCCATCGGCCACCAATGCGGGGATGCGCAGGATGCCGTAGCGGGCGGCGCGCTCGATGTCTGCCGCCAGCAGGCTGCGGGCGTGTTCGCTGAACACGTCGTGCTGCCAGCGCTCGCCGTTCAGACCCACGTCCTGCGCGCATTCGCGCAGCACGTCGTAATCGGCGATGTTGCGGGCCTCGGTCAGGTGCGCGCGCTGCACGCGGTCGAAAAAGTCCCAGTGCGCGCGCTGGCCGCCCTGCATCTCGGCCGCCTTGGCGCCCAGCTGGTTGGGCAGCGAGTAGGGGTAGTCGAAATCGCGCGTCATCATCAGCTCGCAGTCGATGCGCGGGTCCGGCTCGAAGGCGCGCGCGTCGGCCCAGTGCACCATCACCACGTCGCGCTTGGCCTCGCGCTTGTCGGTGTAGAGCTGGCGGTTGAACAGCATCGGCGACACCGCCAGCGGGTAGCAGCGCTGCACCATCTGCACGTCCGGGTGCGCGGCGGCAAACGCGCGCAGCCGCTCGGAGGCCTTGTAGCACCAGGCTGACAGGCAGTCGTGAAAGAACTCGATGACGATCGGGTGGCTATCGGTCATGGCGTCGCTCCTCGTTGTTGTGGTGGCTTGCAGTGTCGCGCCGGCGGGCGCGGTGCTCAACAGTGTCGCGATCTGTGAGCGTTCATCCCGGCCACACTTGGTGCCCAACGAGTATCGAACAACGCGGATTCACGACGGTTACCGCCCAGGCTCAAACCGGGCGTCGATGTCCATGGACGAGTGCAACACGCGCAACACGTCGATGCCATCGGCAAGTGCAACGTAAAAAATGACGTAGCGCCCGAACGGAAAACTGCGCACACCATCGGCCAGTTCCTGGCGCTCCCGGCCCATCAGAGGTTGTCGCGCCAGCAGGCCGAACTGCTGGTCGAGGTCATCGATCCAACGGTCAGCGGCCGCGGGCTTGTCCCGCGCGATGTGCTGCCAGATTTCTGCAATATCCGCCGCCGCCTGGCGGCGATGCAGGACCCGGCTCATTCGCTCGGGGTCTTACCGGCGGCAAGCTGCCGCTTCATGGTCTGCGCATCCCACGGCTGCGCCGGGCCGCTGTCGAGGCCGCGCTGGATTTCGGCACGCAATTGATCGAGGCGCAGGGCGCGCATCTGATCCTGTTCCTCCATCAGGCGCAGCGCGTCGCGCACCACTTCGCTGGCCGAGTTGTACAAACCTGAGGCGACCTTGCTACGCACCAAATCTTCCAGATGCGGCGTGAGGTTGACGTTCATACCCATGGCGGCTTTGTCCTGCAATCGGTTCCAAGTGGTTTAAACGTGGCGGCCTAAACATAGCAATGATTGACAAACATGGACAAATCGTTCGCGGGGGCATCCCCTGCCGCAGCCGCAGGCACCCAAGCGCCTTGACCGCCCGGTCGGCGGGCGGAATGATGGCTGCCGGCCCGCCGCTACACGGATGCTCCGGCTCGCCGCCACCGTACCGACATACAAACATCCCGGCGAGGAGAACCCCCCATGAACCACGACCTTCTGATCCGCGGCGGCAGCCTCGTCGACGGCACTGGCGCCCCGGCCCGGCGCGCCGATGTGGCCATCCAGGGCGACCGCATCGTCGCCGTCGGCAGCGAGCTTGGCGGCGCGCGTGAAACGATCGACGCCAGCGGCCTGGTGGTGTCGCCCGGCTTCATCGACCCGCACACGCATTACGACGCGCAGTGGTGCTGGGACCCGGTGCTGACCAGCAGCGCCTGGCATGGCGTGACCTCGGTGGTGATGGGCAACTGCGGGGTGGGCATCGCGCCGTGCCGGCCGGCGGCGCGCGAGATGGCGATGATGGACCTGGTCAACGTGGAGGCCATGCCGGCCGAGGTGCTGCGCGGCGGCATTCGCTGGCAGTGGGAGACCTTCCCGCAGTTCATGGACGCCGTTACGACCGGCGGCATCGGCCTTAACGCCGGTTTTCTGCTGCCGCTGGCGGCGTTGCGCCACTACGCGATGGGCGAGCAGTCCGGCGAGCGGGGCGCCAACCCGGCCGAGATTCGCGTGATGGCCGATCACCTGCGCGCCGCCATGGAGGCCGGGGCGCTGGGTTTCAGCACCACCGTGCTGGCGCAGCACATCGGGCATGGCGGCAAGCCGCTGGCCGCGCGCCTGGCCAGCCGCGATGAACTCAAGGCCCTGTGCAATGTGCTGCGCGACCTTGGCCGCGGCACGGTGCAGATCGCCATGGGCGGCGTCGGCGGCGGGCTGAGCGCGGAGCAACAGGACCTGCTGCGTTTTCTGCTGGAAGAAAGCCAGCGCCCGCTGACCTGGACCTTCCTGCTGGTGCCGGTCGGCAACCCCGAGCGCGCCCTGCAGACGCTGGAGGAAACCGACTGGCTGACACGCATGGGCGCGGTGCCGCAGGTGTCGTGCCGGCCGTTCCTGACCCAGCTTGAGATGACCAACCCGTTCATCTTTGCCGACCGCAAGACCTTCGCGCCGCTGTTCAATGCCGACACCACCCGCCAAGCGGCGGCCTACCGCGACCGCCATTTCCGCGACACGCTGCGCGCGGAACTGGCGCAGCCGGGGTCGTTTTCGAGCGACTGGACGCGGCTTGAGTTGCAGCAGGTCAACGACCCGGCGCTGGGCGCGCTGGTCGGGCGCACGGTGGCCGACATCGCCGCCGAGCGCGGCGCGGATGGCCTGGACACGTTCCTGGACATCGCCCTCGAAGACGAACTGGGTGCGCGCTTCCTGTACACCATCTCGAACATCGATCTGGACGTGGTGGCCAGGCTCATCAACGACCCGCGCACGCTGATCGGCGCCTCCGACGGCGGCGCGCACGTGGACCAGATTTGCGATGTCGGCTACGCCACCTGGCTACTGGGCACCTGGGTGCGCGAGCGCCGGGCCATGAGCCTGGAATACGCCGTGCAGCGCCTGACCGGCGACCCGGCGCGGGTGTTCGGGATCGCCGACCGCGGGCGCATTGCGGCGGGCCTGAAGGCGGACATCGCCGTGTTCGACCCGGCCACGGTCGGCTCGAACCGCCTGGCGCGGGCGGTGTTCGACCTGCCCGGCGGGCGGCGGCGGCTGGTGTCGGACGCGCGCGGCATCGCCGCCACGGTCATCAACGGTCAGGTGCTGATGCGCGCCGGTGACGTCAGCGCCGCGCGCGCCGGCGCCCACATGCAGGCGGCCTGAGGTTTGTTTGCCCTTGGCATGATCGAAACGCTGGCGCTGGCGGCGCTGGCAGTGGCGGTCGGCCAGGGGCTGCGGCGCTGGGTTCCCGTGCTGGCGCGCTACGACCTGCCGGCGCCGGTGCTCGGCGGCCTGCTGGTAGCCATCATCGTCAGCCTGCTGCGCCGGGATGGGCAGGATCTGGTGCGCTTCGACAGCACGCTGCAAGCGCCGCTGATGATCGCCTTTTTCACCACCATCGGCTTTGGCGCCAGCCTGCGCCTGCTGCGGGTGGGTGGCGTGCAGGTGGCGTGGTTTCTGGCCATTTCCTCTGTGGCGGCGCTGCTGCAGAACGTGCTGGGCGCGGGCCTTGCCGCCGCCATGGGTCTGCCGCCGCTGCTGGGCGTGCTGGCGGGCTCGGTCACGCTCACCGGCGGCCCGGCCACGGGCCTCGCCTTTGCGCCGCTATTCGAGCAGGCCGGCGTGAGCGGCGCCACCGTGGTGGCGATCACGGCCGCCATGAGCGGCATCGTCATGGGCGGGCTGTTCGGTGGCCCAGTGGCCGGGCGCATCATCGCCCGCCGGGGTTTGCGGCCCGGCGCGGGCGGCCGCGTTACGCACGCTACAGACGCCATATCAACAGCCCAATATTCGCCCGCCGATTCGGCAGCGGTCCTGCTGCGCACCGTGATCCTGATCCTGCTCGCCATGTGGATCGGCGGCTATCTGGCGCGCGGCTTCGCGGCGCTGGGCATCACCCTGCCGGCCTACATCGGCGCCATGCTGGCGGCGGCGGTCCTGCGCAACCTGGGCGACCATCAGCCGCTGCTGCACGTGCCGGTGCAGGCCATGGAAGACCTGGGCGCGGTGGCGCTGTCGCTGTTCATCGCCATGGCGCTGATGACGCTGAGGCTCTGGGAACTGGTCAGCTTGGCCTTGCCGCTGGCGGTGCTGCTGCTGGCACAGGCCGCGCTGCTGGTGCTGCTGTGCCAGTGGGTGTTTCGGCTGATGGGGCGGGATTTCGACGCCGCCGTCATGGCCGGCGGCTTCTACGGTTTCATGATGGGCACCACCGCCAACGCAGTGGCCAACATGCAGGCTCTGACCGACCGCTACGGCCCGGCGCCGCGGGCGTTTCTGGTGGTGCCGCTGGTGGGCGCGTTTTTCATCGACTTCGTGAACGCGCTGCTGATTACGGCGTTCCTGAACCTATTGGGCTGATTCCGGATCCATCGCCTGCCCGCACTCGCGGCAGTAGCGGCCGTGCACGTGCGTGGCCTTGCCGCAGTGCGGACAGGGCGCGAACTGCCCGAAGCCACAGGCCGGGCAGAACGCGCTGTCCGGCGGCAGCGCCAGGCCACAGTCCTGACACTGGCCACGGGCAATGCGCCGGGCGAGCAGTTTGTCGCGCGCGAACAGCTTGTTCTGTAACACGTAGATCAGCGCCAGACTGGCGCCCACGGCCAGCGCGATCACCAGGTAGTTCCACAGCGCGGCCAGGTGCAACGATTCCAGCAGCGTCATCAGGCGCTGCAAAAAGCGCCGCGGCAGGATGTCGTAGACCAGCTGCAGCAGCTTGCACAGCACTGGGATGAAGGCCACCACCAACAGGTGGGCGGACACCAGCGTCTGCACCGCCCGCGCGCGGCGGATGCTGGTGGCGTTCCAGGCATAGAAAAGGCCCAGCAGCGGCGCCAGGAACAGCAGCTCCCAGCCCAGCCGGCGCACCGGGTACCAGGTGTCGAGCGCACGCAAATCGGCGCGCAGGCGCTCGCGGTCGGCCGGCGTGATGGCGTCGATGCGCTGCCATAGCGCCCGCACGCGTGGCTCGCGGTCGATGGCGGCGTCGAGCTGTGCCAGGCGGCCGGTCACCGCGTCGAGCGCGCCGGTCTTGGCGCCGAGTTCCCGGCCCAGCGTGTCGCTGCGCGCCTGCCCGTCGGCCTTGGCGATTTTGGCCAGCAACGCGGTGTCGTAGCTGCCTTTCAGGCGCTCGGTCTGCGTGCGAAGGTCCGCGCTCTCGCGGCGCAGCGCGCGCGCATCGTCCACCTGCTTGGCCAGTGCCCCGTCGGCCAGCACCGCATCCAGGGCGCCGACCACGGGTGTGCACACCGGGTGCGGCGTGACGTGCGACAGCGGTGCCTGCCAGGCCGCCTGCGCCGTGTGCGTGGCCACCAGCTCGGCGAGCTGTTCGAGCCGACCGGCCGGCGTCCATTGCCGGTCGAGCACGATGTCGCGGCAGCGCATCGGCACGGCCTCGTCGGGCTGCGTGAGCTGCGCCGTGTGGCGCGCCAGGCCGTTGAAGATCGAGCTCAGCACGAAGGCGTCGAGCAGCAGCACGATGGTGAGCGCCGCGCGGCTGAGCGGCTGGCGGTTCAGCTGCGTCAGGCGGGTGCGGACCGCGGTCAGACCGCCGACGAATGCCATGAAAGGACCCCTCCCATCAGCTGTTGGCCGCCGCCAGTGTGCCACCGGCGGACGCGGCCGCCTCTCACGGCAGGTCGATGGCGTATTCCATGATCAGCGGCGCGTGGTCCGAGAACCGCTCGTCCTTGTGGATGCGGGCGCTGAGCACCGTGTCGCGCAGGCCGGGGGAGACGATCTGGTAATCGATGCGCCAGCCGACGTTATTGGCCCAGGCCTGGCCGCGGTTCGACCACCAGGTGTACTGGTCGGGTTGCTGGTCGACGACCCGAAACGCGTCAACCCAGCCGATGTCGCCAAACAGTACGTCCAGCCAGGCGCGCTCCTCGGGCAGGAAGCCCGAGTTTTTCTGGTTGCCGCGCCAGTTGCGGATGTCGATGTTCTTGTGGGCGATGTTGATGTCGCCGCAGACGATCCACTCGCGCCCGTTGGCCAGCATCTGCCGCAGCCGTGGCGTCAGGCGCTCCATGACGTCGAACTTGATCTGCTGGCGTGCCTCGCCGCTGGAGCCCGACGGCAGGTACAGCGACACGATGCTCAGGTTTCCGTAATCGACCTGCAACCAGCGCCCCTCGGCGTCGAAGTCCGGCCAGCCGAGGCCCTCGATCAGCCGGTCCGGCGTCCGTCTGGCATAGATGGCAACGCCGCTGTAGCCGGCCTTCGCGGCGTGGTGGAAAAACCCCTGGCAGGAACCGGGCGCCAGCATGTCGGCGCTCAGTTGCACATGCTGGATCCGGGTTTCCTGCAGGCATACCAGGTCCGCCTGCTCGCGCGCCAGGAAGTCCGCCAGACCCTTGCGCCAGGCCGAGCGGATGCCGTTCACATTCAGGGTGATGATTTTCAGTGGCATGCGCTCCCCGACCGACATGTGCCGGCAACCTGGTGTTCCGGGTAGATAAATGGAGCGCGTAAGTCTATCAGCGCGAGTTTTCCGGCTTGCCACCGGCAGGCGGCTGCCGGACGTGTGGAAGTTCCATCTAGAATCCGGTCGCCACAGATGATGATTCTTCGGCAGCGGACCGAGCGCTGGCGCGGCGATTCCAGCGATGGCATGACGTGCTCAACGGGTGCAATGCTTTGACCAGTACGCGCGAAGCTCGAACGAAATCCCGGCCATCCGCGCCCGCCCGATGCCGGGCGCCGCGTGCCTTGCGGCGTGCCGCCTGGCTGTTGTTGCTGGGCCTGTTGCCCGCGGTGCAGGCCGCGGGCGAGGCACGCTTCTTTCGCTACCGCGACGAACGGGGTGTATTGCAGATTGGCAGCATTTTGCCGCCCGGCCAGGCGCAGGCCGGTTACGAGGTGCTGGATGGCCGGACCCTGAAGACGCTCGCTGTAGTCCAGCCGGCACCGAGCGCCGAAGAGCTGGCGCAGCAGGCAAGTCACCACCAGGAAGCGCTGGCGGCCGACGTTGCCGCGCACAAGGCCGAACAGGCAACCCGGCGCGAAGCTGCCCAGCGGCAATATCGCGACAACATGCTGTTGCAAACCTACGCCAGCGAAACCGACCTGATCAGCCTGCGCGATGCCAAGCTGGAGATGCTGGGCCTGGTCCTGCGAACGATCGACAAGACCATCGACCACCTGCGCAGCAACCTGACACAGATGGACGCGACGATAGCCGAGCACAGGGCGGCCGGTCGTGAGCCGCCCGCTGCGCTGCTTGCCGCGCGTGCCCGGACCGCCGACGACCTCGACGGCCAGGAACGGGCCGGCGAACGCACCCGCGCCGATCAAGTGGCGCTGCGCACCACGTTCGACGCCGATATCGCCCGCTACCGCGCCCTGACCGGCACGCGCTGACCGCGTGGCTTTGGCCAGACGCCCCCGCCGGCTTGGGTGCTGGCACTGCGTGCCTCGATCGCGGCGTCCTGTTGCTGCCTGGTGGCGGCCAGACAGGGGCCGCAGGTTTGTCTGTTGCGCTGCCTGCAAGGCACCCCGTTTCGGGTCTGGCGAAATTTATTTTCGTTCGGCGCTGCGCGTTCAGGTCTGCGTCGCGCGGCCGGTTATTGAAATCAACTTGATGTTATTAAAAGGTAAATGTCGCATGGAAATCTATCAGCGCGAGTTTTTCGAGTTCGCCATCGGCAGCGGCGTCCTGAAATTTGGGCAGTTCACCCTAAAGTCTGGCCGAAACAGTCCGTATTTCTTTAACGCAGGGCTGTTCAACAGCGGCGAGAGCCTGCGCCGGCTGGGCGGCTTCTACGCAGCGGCACTGGTGCGCTCGGGTCTGGCCTTCGACATGCTGTTCGGGCCGGCCTACAAGGGCATCCCGCTGGTGGCGGCCACGGCCATCGCGCTGGCCGGTGAGCATGGACGGGACCTGCCGTTCGCTTTCGACCGCAAGGAAGCGAAGGACCACGGCGAGGGCGGCGTGATCGTTGGCGCACCGCTCGCCGGCCGGGTGGTGGTGGTGGATGACGTGATTTCGTCGGGCCTGTCCGTCCAGCACTCGGCCGGCCTGATTGGTGCCGCCGGGGCGCAGCTGGCGGGGGTGGTGGTGGCGCTCGACCGGCAGGAGCGTGGCCAGGGTGACGACTCGGCGGTGGCAGAGGTCAGGGCCCGCCACGGCGTGCCGGTGATCGCGGTGGCGGGACTTGAGCAACTGGTGCAATACCTTGAAGACGATTTGCAACACGCAGCGGCCGCGGCCATCCGCGATTATCGGGCGCAATACGGCGCCCGCTGAGCGACGCTGGATCATCTGGCTGGTGCTCGCCGGTTTGGTCACAGCCGCTCAGGCCGCCGACGCGGGACGCCTTTTCCGCTACCGCGACGAGCGCGGCGTGATGCATATCGGCACCAATCTGCCGCCCGGCCAGGCACAGGCGGGCTATGAAGTGCTCGACAGCCGAAGCTTGAAGACGCTGAACACCATTCCGCCGGCGCTCAGTGCGGAGCAGCGGCGCATGGCTGTGGTGGCCGAGGCGGCCGCCAGCAAGGCCGAGCAGGCCAGGCAGAAGGAATTCGTCGATCAGAAAAACCGCGACCGGATGCTGCTGCAAACCTACGCCAACGAACTCGAACTCACGCGCCTGCGCGACTCGAAGCTGGAAAGCCTGAACCTGATCCTGCAGACCACCGAAAACACCATCGGCCATCTGCGCCAGAACCTGACCCAGATGGACCACACCCTGGGCGAACACGCAGCAGCCGGTCGCCAGCCGCCGGCCACTCTGGCGCAGGTCCGGGCCCGCACGGCGGGCGATCTGGTCAGCCAGGAGCAGGCCGCGGTACGCACCCGCGACGAGCAGAACGCCTTGCGGGCGCGTTTCGACTCGGATCTGGACCGCTACCGCCGGCTGACCGGAACCCTCAAGACCGCCAGCCCCTGAGCCACAGTGCGCACCGGGCGGATCAATCCGCCTGCGTCATCAGGCGCAGCCACTGCCGGTACTGGGTGTGGGTGAAGGTCTCGTCGTCGATGTCGCTGCCGCTGAACTGCGGCGCAAGACCAATGCCCCGGGCGTTGTCGTCGGCGCCCGCGGTCACGTGCGTCATGCCGCGAAAGTGGCCCTGCAGGTACGGCCGGCGTGAGGCCATGAAGCCGCGCTGGCAGGCCTCCATCACCGCCTGATCGTCGGGCGTGGCAAGTCCCGCCGGGCCCAGAAAGTCCTCGAACTGGCGCAGGCGCCGCTCGCGCGCGGCCTTCGGCTCGCCTCGCGGCGCCACGCAGTAAACCTCGATCAGGGTCTGGTCGACCGACAGCGGGTGCACGATGCGCACCGTTGACGAGGACTGGTCCATCAGCAGCAGGTTCGGGAACACCACCAGGTTGCGCACGGCGTCGATCATCCAGCGCGCCTTGTCGGGCCCGAATTGGCGCGTGATGCGCTCGCGCTGGAAGCCCAGCGGCCGGTCGTCGCCGTTGGGCATCAGGCCCCAGTCCATGCTGTGGCCGTTCTCGAACTGGTAGCTGCCGCCCGGCAGGCTGGCCATCTGCGTCGGGTCGATGGTCTTGAGGGCGTTGCTGGCTTTCTTTTGCCGCTCCAGGATCAGCCCGATGTAGCTGGTGTGGACCGGAAAGAAGTGATAGCCGTCGATGTTCTCCAGCTGCATCTTCCAGTTGGCGCGGCAGGTGTAGCGAATGCCGCCACGGATCAGTTCCAGCCCGTCCGGGGACTGGTCGGCCATGGCATCGATGACCGCGGCGGAGCCGCCCAGGTACTGCTCAAGGGGTTCGACGGCCTCGTTCAGGCTGCCGAACACGAAGCCGCGGTACACGCCGACCTTCACCCGCGCCAGGTCATGCGACAGGCCGGCGAAGTAGTCAGTGTAGCCGCCGCGCGGCTGGGCATCCACGTTCACGCAGCGGCCGCTGCTGTCGTACACCCAGCCGTGGTAGGGGCAGGTCAGGGTGCGCTTGTTGCCGCGCTTGCTGCTGGTCAGCTCCGCACCGCGGTGCGAGCAGCTGTTCAGGAAGGCGTTGACCTGGCCGTCCTCGCCGCGCGTGACCAGCACCGGCTTGCGGCCGATGCGGGCGGCCACGAAGTCGTTGGCGCTCGGGATCTGGCTCTCGTGCGCCAGATAGACCCAGGTCGACTCGAAGATGTTGCGCATTTCGAGCTCGAAGATGGCCGGATCGGCAAAGATGCGCCGCGCCACCTCGAAGCGGCCCTGGTCCGGGGCGTCCTGCACGCAGTCCAGCAGTTCGGCCAGCTTCAGGCCGTCGCGGTCGGTGATCTGGTCCATGTTCGACTCCTCGTTGTAAAACCGGGCCGGTCGGTGCCGGCCTCGGATGGGTGAAGCTTGCAGATGTGGCCGCAGGTCAGCCCAGCGCGGCGATGATCTGGTCGGCGGTGGCAATGTCCAGGCGCCCGGCCATGCGCCGCACGCTGATCTCGTGCGCCTCCTGCGTGCCGCACACGCAGCAGTCCTCGGCCAGGATGTTGCTGTAGCCGCGGTCGTTGGCGTCCCAGGCGGTGGATTCCACCACCGCGTCGGTGCTCACGCCGCTGAGGATGAGATCCGTGATGCCGCGGCTGTCGAGCAGTTCCTGCAGGCCGGAGCTCACGAAGGCGCTGAAGATGCACTTGTAGACCACCGCCTCGCCGGGCAGCGGTTTGACCAGCTCGGCCGGATCGCCGCCCCAGGTGCCGCGCTTGCACACGTTGCCGCCGCTGACCATCTGGAAGAACGCGCCACGGTGCGGCATGCGCGGCTGCACGCCGCCTTCAAGGTCGATCAGCACGTGGATCACCGGCACGCCCCTGGCGCGGCAGGCGTCCATCAGGCCGCGCAGCTTGTTGAGCATGCCGGTCTGCTGGATCATCCCGGCGAACCCGAGTTGCTGTGCCATGGGGGAATCCGGATGCGTGATGTCGTTTTGCACGTCCATGACCAGCAGGGCGGTCTTGGACGTGTCGATGCTGAGGGTCATGGGGTTTGTCCGGGGGGGTGGGTTGGCTACCTGAACGATCGGTCGGATTGTAGGGGCGGCACCCCGGCCCGGCAATCGACACGGAGCCACCGATGAGCGCCGTGCTGTGGCTGCTGGTGCTGCTGCTGGTCGGCAGCGTGGTGGCTTACCGACAACTGGCGCGAACGCCGGCCACCGCTGTGCTCGGCGCAACGCTGCTGCTGGCGAGCGCGAGCGGCCTGCCGTGGTGGCTGGCGCTGCCGCTGTGGCTGTTGTGGGCGGCCGGCGCGGTGCTGCTGCATGTCGATGACTGGCGGCGCGAGTACGTGACCGCGCGCGTGCTGGACTTCTACCGCAAGCAACTGCCGCCGCTGTCGGACACCGAGCGCGAGGCGATGGCCGCCGGCAGCGTGTGGTGGGAACGCGAGCTGTTCTCCGGCCAGCCGGACTGGGAGCGGCTGAACGGCTTTGCCGACCGGCCGCTGCGGGGCGACGAGCAGGCCTTCCTGGACGGCCCGGTCGAGCGGCTGTGCGCGCAGCTCGACGACTGGCGCATCACGCACGTGGATGCCGATTTGCCGCCGGCCGTGTGGCAGACGCTGCGCGACGACGGCTTCTTTGGCCTGCTGATTCCGCCGCAGTTCGGCGGCAAGGGTTTCAGCCACCGGGCGCATTCGGCGGTGGTGATGAAGCTCGCCAGCCGCAGCGTGACGGCCGCCATCACCGTCATGGTGCCCAATTCGCTGGGTCCGGCCGAGTTGATTCGCCACTACGGCACGCAGGCGCAAAAGGATCATTACCTGCCGCGTCTGGCGAGCGGCCAGGACATCCCCTGCTTTGCCCTGACCGGACCACAGGCAGGCTCCGATGCCGGCGCGCTGCCGGACGTGGGTGTGGTGTGCCGCGGGCAGCATGAGGGCCAGGACGTGCTCGGCGTGCGCCTGAGCTTCGAGAAGCGCTACATCACCCTGGGTCCGGTGGCGACGCTGATCGGTCTGGCCTTCACGCTGCGCGATCCGGACCGCCTGCTGGGGGGGGCGGTCGAGCGCGGCATCACGGTGTTGCTGCTGCCGGCCGACACGCCCGGCGTGGGTCGCGGCGAGCGCCATTTGCCGCTCGACGTGCCGTTCCAGAACGGCCCGCTGCACGGCAAGGACGTGTTCGCGCCGCTGGAGTGGATCATCGGCGGGCAGGATGGCATCGGTCGCGGCTGGCAGATGCTGGTCAGCTGTCTGTCGGAAGGCCGCGGCATTTCCCTGCCGGCGCTGTCCACCGGCGTGGCCAAGGTGGCTGCCCGCCACACCGGCGCCTATGCCCGCGTGCGCGAGCAGTTCGGGCTGCCGATCGGGCGCTTCGAGGGCGTGCAGGAGGCCCTGGCCCGTATCGGTGGCCAGTGTTACCAGATGGACGCGGCGCGGCGCCTGACGCTGTACGCACTCGACGAGGGCGAGCGGCCGGCAGTGGTCACGGCCATCCTGAAGTACCACCTCACCGAGCGCGGCCGGCGTGTGGTCAGCGACGCCATGGACGTGCAGGCCGGCAGCGGCATCATGCTCGGGCCGCGCAATTTCCTGGGCCGCTACCACCAGATCATGCCGGTGGCGATCACGGTCGAGGGCGCCAACATCCTGACCCGCAGCCTCATCATCTTCGGCCAGGGCGCGGTGCGTGCTCACCCGTATGTGCTGGACGAAATGCAGGCCGCGCAGGAGGAAGACGCCGACCTGGCGCTGGAGCGCTTCGATCCGCTGCTGCTGGCGCACGGCGCCTACGTGCTCGGCAACGCCGCGCGCAGCTTCTGGCTGGGTCTGACCCGCGGCCGCCTGGCGCAGGTGCCGGGCGACGGCCCGGTCGGTCGCTACCAGCAGCGTTTGTCGTGGATGAGCGCGGCCTTCGCGCTGGCCGCCGACATCACCATGCTAGTCGTGGGTGGCGACCTGAAGCGCCGCGAGCGCCTGTCGGCGCGCCTGGGCGATGTGCTGTCGGAGCTGTACCTGGCCAGCGCCGCGCTGTGGCGCCACAACCAGCAGGGCCAGCCGCAGGGCGACCTGCCGCTGCTGCACTGGGCGATGGACGACTGCCTGGCGCGCATGGCGACGGCCTTCGATGAGCTGTTCGCCAATTACCCGAATCGCCTGCTCGGCTGCCTGCTGCGCGGGCTGGTGTTCCCGACCGGCCGCCCCAGCCGCGGGCCGGACGATGTCCTCGGCCGGCAGGTGGCGGACCTGCTGCTCGCGCCGGGCGATGGCCGCGACCGGCTGACGGACGGCATTTACCTGACGCGCGATCCGGCCGAGGCGACCGGCCGGCTGGAGCTGGCCATCGAGCAGGCAGAGGTCGCCGGCCAGGCGCAGCGCAAGCTGCGCGGGGCGCTCAAGAGCGGCGCCCTGGCGGCCGTGGCCGACGAAGACGTGCTCGCGCAGGCGCAGGCGGCCGGCGTGCTGGACGCGGGCGAGGTGGCAGTGCTGGCGGACTACCAGGCGCTGGTGCACGAGATCATCGCCGTCGATGCCTTCCCGGCTGACAGCTTCACGCGCGCCGATACCGCGTGATCCGCACCGCGCCGCACGACGCCATCCCCTGGCAGCAGGCGGGCACCCTGGCCGGCCTGCTGCGCGAGCGCCTGGCGCGCAGCCCGCACGGCGTCGCGTATCGCCACTATTCCGGCGACGCCTGGCAGGCGCTCAGCTGGACCGACGTCGCCCAGCGGGTCGGTCGTTTTCAGGCCGCGCTGCACGGCGAGCACTTGCCCGCCGGATCGCGGGTGGCAGTGATGCTGCCCAACAGCCCGGACTGGGTGTGTTTCGACCTGGCCGCACTGGCGCTTGGGCTGGTGACCGTGCCGATGTACCGCGACGACCGGCCGGACAACGCCGCCTACGTGCTGGAACACTCCGGCGCGGCCCTGTTGCTGGCCGACAGTGCCGACCAGTGGCAGGCGCTGCTGCCGCACGGCTATCTGGGCGCCCTGCAGCGGGTGGTACTGGCGCAGGGCGACGCCGACGACGATCGTGTGTTGTCCCTCGCCCACTGGCTGCCGGAGCAAGGCGAGTTTTCCGTTGAATGCACCGACGGCGAGGCGCTGGCCAGCATCGTCTACACCTCCGGCACCACCGGCCGGCCCAAGGGCGTGATGCTGCGCCACCGCAACATGCTGTGGAACGCCGCCGCCGCCGAGTCCATGGTGCCGGTCACGCCGGACGACCTGCTCCTGTCCTTCCTGCCGCTGTCGCACACGCTCGAACGCACCATCGGCTACTACCTGCCGCTGCTGGCCGGCGCCACGGTCGCCTTCGGGCGCGGCATTCAGCAGCTGGCCGACGATCTGCTGGCCGTGCGGCCGACCGTGCTGGTGAGCGTGCCGCGCGTGTTCGAGCGCAGCGCCATCGCCATCCGCGATGCGATTGGCAAGCGTCCGCGGCCGGTGCAATGGCTGTTCGATGCCGCGTTGACGCTGGGTTGGCGCGATTTCGAGCGGGCACAGGGCCGCGCGCCCGGCACGCCCCTGCTGGCCGCCCTGCCGTGGCTGCGCCCGCAGGTGGCGCGGCCGGTGCTCGATCGCCTCGGCGGCCGGCTGCGCGTGGCCATCTGCGGCGGCGCCGCCATGCCGCAAGACGTGGCGCGGCTGTTCATCAGCCTTGGCCTGCCGCTGCTGCAGGGTTACGGCCTGACCGAAGCCAGCCCGGTGCTGACCGTCAATACGCTGGCCGAAAACCGGCCGGACAGCGTCGGCCTGCCGCTGCCGGACGTGCAACTGCGCCTCGGGACGGGCGACGAACTGCTCGCAAAAAGCCCCGGCGTGATGGCCGGTTACTGGCATGACGCCGAAGCCACCGCCGCCGTGCTCGACGCCGACGGCTGGCTGCACACCGGCGACATTGCCGCCCGGCGCGGCCGCCACTGGCACATCACCGGCCGCCTGAAGGACATCATCGTGCTGGCCAACGGCGAGAAAGTGCCGCCGGTCGACATCGAACACGCGCTCATGCTCGACCCGCTGTTCCACCAGGCCCTGCTGGTCGGCGAGGGCCGGCCGTACCTGACCGCCGTGCTGGTACTGCATCGCAAGCCGTGGGCGGAGATTGCCGCCGGGTTGGGGCTGGATGCCGATGCCCCGGCAGCCCTGGCCGACCCGCGCGCCGAACAAGCCGTGCTGGCGCGCGCCGAGACCGCGCTGCACGCCTTTCCGGGCTACGCCCGGCTGCGCCGCGTGCACCTGACGCTGGAGGAATGGACCGAGAGCAACGGGTTGCTTACCGCCACGCAGAAGGCGCGACGCGGGAAGTTGATTGACCAGTACGGTGACGTCATCGACGCACTGTATCGGGCGTGAGGTGGCTGGCCTGCCACGCGACGGCACGCTGGGCACCGATCAGCTCGCCTAGCGACAGCCGGAACCCGCCGGATGGCGTTGCGTAAATGACGGTGCAACGCGCCGCGCTTGGTATGCCGTGCCGCAGGTTCGGCAGCCGCCGTTGGCAGCTTGAGACGACATAAGAAATCCCGCTCCGGAGCCCGCGATCACCATGTCCCGTCAACACTCTCTCATTCTGGCGGTCTTTTTTCTGGTGCTGCCACTGGCCATCTCCGGGCTGCATCCCTACGACCGCCTGACGTGGTGGATGGAGGTGGCGCCGATTCTGATCGCGCTGCCGATCCTGATTGCCACGCACGATCGCTTTCCGCTCACGTCGCTGGTGTATGCGCTGATCTTTGTGCACGCGGTCATTCTGATGGTTGGCGGGGCTTATACCTACGCGCGGGTGCCGCTGGGTTTCTGGCTGGAAGCGCTGCTGCACACGGCGCGCAATCCCTACGACAAGATTGGCCACTTTGCGCAGGGCTTCGTGCCGGCGCTGGTGATTCGCGAGATTCTGGCGCGCGGTCGTTATGTGCGTACGCGCCGGATGCTGACGTTCGTGGTGCTGTGCGTGGTGCTGGCGATCAGCGCCAGTTACGAGCTGGTCGAGTGGCTTTCGGCCCTGTTGCTGGGCCAGGGCGCAGACGAATTTCTGGGCACCCAGGGCGATCCGTGGGACACGCAGTCGGACATGGCCTTTGCGCTGCTGGGCGGGGCGTGTGCGCTGTTGTTCCTGTCGCGGCTGCATGACCGCCAGATTCAGGCGCTCGAAAATCTCAAAACGTAGCCTGGATGCAGCGCAGCGGAATCCGGGAGATTCGGGCTACGCGTTTGCCATGGTGCGCCGCGCTTTGTACGGGCCGCGCGGCCGGCTTGCGGGTGAATCGAGGCGTCTTTCAGGGCGTACGGGCGGCGTCCCACAAACCCCGCAACGCAGCCACGCCCTGCCCGCCGTGCTCGCGGGCGGTGGAGATCATCTGCGGCTGCATTCCGCCCAGCGCATACACAGGCAGGGCCGCCTTGTCCACCCATTCGGCAAAGCGGTCCCAGCCAAGCGGCTGCTGCTCTGGATGGCTGGCAGTGGCTGCGACCGGCGACAGAACGGCAAAGTCGCAGCCGATGCGGGCCGCCTGGGCAAGTTCCTGGGCGCTGTGACAGGAGGCGGCGCACCATGCCGTCGCCGGCAGCGGGCGCTGGTCCAGACCCGCCACGGCGCGCGCCGGCAGGTGTATGCCGGCGCCAAGCTGCGCAGCCAGCCCGGGCAGCCAATCCGCCGCGCCGTGCAGCAGCAGCTGCATGTGGGCGGGTTGCGCCAGGGCGAGCACGGCCGTCGCCAGCGCGCGGTAGCGTCGGGCATCGAGGTCCGGACAGCGCAGGCACAGCAGGCGCACGCCGGCTGCGATGAGGCGCTCGACCCGGCCCAGAAAATCCGCCTCGTTGCCGTCGAAATCGCCACTGATGGCGTAGATGTCCGGCAGGCGCGCGGCGGTGAGCAGCGGGCCGTCGGCGGGCGGCAGGTCGGCCGGGGCGATGGCCTCCGCGGGCAGCCAGCGCAGCGCCTGGCCCTGCCGGCCGCGCGGTTCGCCCTGCCAGGCGGTTACCTCGAAGGTGTGCAGGACGACGTCGCGGGCCGGGTAGTGGTGACGGTGGCGGATCAGTGGCCGGGCAGTCAGGGCCGCGATGCCGAGTTCCTCGTGCAGTTCGCGCACGAGTGCCTGCTGTGGCGTCTCGCCGGGCTCGAACTTGCCGCCGGGGAATTCCCAGCAGCCGGCCAGGTGAGTGCCTTCCAGTCGGCGGGTGAGCAGGATTTCGCCCGCGCGGCGCAGCACGCCGACGGCGACATGGACGGGCTCGCGGCTCACGCTGGCAACGCTGCGGCGCGCGCCGTCAGGTGCGGTACTCGGCGTTGATGCGCACGTAGTCGTACGAGAAATCGCAGGTCCAGACGGTGGTCTGTGCGCCGCCGCGGCCAAGGTCCACGCGTACGGTGATTTCGTCCTGCGACATCACGGCCTGGCCGCGGGCTTCGGTGTAGTCCCCGGCCCGGCCACCCGCGCGCACGATGCACACATCGCCCAGGTACACGTTCACGCGGTCGATTTCCAGATCGTCGAGACCGGCGTAACCGACGGCGGCCAGAATGCGGCCCCAGTTCGGATCGCTGGCAAAAAACGCCGTCTTGACCAGCGGTGAGCGGGCAATGGCGTAGGCGACCCTGGCGCTCTCGGCGCTGTCGTGCCCGCCGGTGATTTCAACCGTGATGAACTTGGTGGCGCCCTCGCCGTCGCGCACGATGGCCTGCGCCAGCACGCGGCACACCTGGTCCACGGCGGCCTGCAGCGCCTGCCCGATCGGGCTGGTCAGGTCGTCCACCGTCACCGCGCCCCGGCCGGTGGCGATCAGCACGCAGGCGTCGTTGGTGGAGGTGTCGCCGTCCACGGTGATGCGGTTGAAGCTGCCGCCCACGGCATGCGTGAGGCACGCCTGCAGGGCCGGCTGCGCCACGGCGGCGTCGGTGGCCACGTAGGCCAGCAGGGTTGCCATGTTCGGGTGAATCATGCCCGAGCCCTTGGCCATGCCGGTCACGGTGATCGACCCCTGCGGGCTGTCCACCGTCACGCTGTGGCCCTTGGCCACGGTGTCGGTAGTCATGATGGCGCGGGCGGCGGCCAGCCAGCCGTCGGCGCGCAGGGCGTCCAGGGCGGCGGGCAGCACGGCGGTGATGCGCTCCACCGGCAGTGGCTCGCCGATCACGCCGGTGGAGAATGGCAACACCGCCGCTGCATCGCAGCCGGCCTGCCGGGCCACGGCCTCGCAGCAGGCAGCTGCGGCAGCCAGGCCCGCCGCGCCGGTGCCGGCGTTGGCGTTGCCGCTGTTTATGAGCACGAAGCGCGGCGCGGCGGCGGCCAGGTGCTGTTTGGCCAGGGTTACCGGCGCGGCGCAAAACGCGTTTTGCGTGAACACCGCCGCCACCCGGCTGCCGGGCGCCAGCTCCAGCAGCACCACATCGTCCCGATCCGGCTTGCGTACGCCCGCGGCGACGGCCGCCAGGCGCACGCCCGCCACCGGGATCAGCGTGTCGGGCGCGGCGAGCTTGACGGCCATGTCAGGGCATGCCGGTGGTTACTGCAACTGCCCGTGGCACTGCTTGAATTTCTTGCCGGAGCCGCACGGGCACGGTTCGTTGCGGCCCACCTTGGGCTGGTTGCGCACGAAAGGCGCGGGGCCCGGCCGACCCGCCGGGCGCTCGGCCACGGCCACGTCGGCTTCCTGCGCCTCGTCGGCCAGGGCCCCGGCCGATGCGTGCTGATAGTCGTAGTCACCCGCCGGCCGGCGCTGGCGCTCGACCGCTTCCACGTCTTCCTCGGCGCGCACCTGCACCCGCAGCAGGGTGGTGGCGACGTCGGTCTTGACCCGCTCCAGCATCTGCGTGAACAGCGTGAAGGCCTCGCGCTTGTACTCCTGCTTGGGGTTTTTCTGGGCGTAGCCGCGCAGGTGGATGCTGTGGCGCAGGTGGTCCATGGCCGCCAGGTGGTCCTTCCAGTGGCTGTCGAGCACCTGCAACATGACGGCCTTCTCGAAGTGGCGCATGACGGCCGGCTCGACCCGCGCCTGCTTTTGCGCCAGCTCGGTTTCGATGATTTCGACCAGCCGCGCGCGCAGCGTCTGCGCGTCCATGTCGGCGTCGCCGGCCATTGGCCGCGGATCGCAGTCGCTGCCCAGCTCGCTGCGCAGGGCCTCGTGCAGGCCGGCCAGGTCCCACTGTTCTTCCACGCTGCCGGGCGGCAGGTAGCGGTCCACGGTGGCGCCCGCCACGTCGCCGACCATGGCCAGAACGGTGCCCGACACGTCGTCCGCTTCCAGCAGTTCGTTGCGCTGCTGGTAGATCAGCTTGCGCTGCTCGTTGGCGATGTCGTCGTATTCGAGCAGCTGCTTGCGCATGTCGAAGTTGCGGCCTTCGACTTTCTTCTGTGCATTCTCGATGGCGCGCGTGACCCAGCGGTGTTCGATCGCCTCGCCGGGCTCCAGGCCCAGTTTCTGCATCCAGCCGGACACCCGGTCGGAGGCAAAGATGCGCATCAGGTCGTCCTGCAGGGACAGGTAGAAGCGCGACGAGCCGGGGTCGCCCTGGCGCCCGGAGCGCCCGCGCAGCTGGTTGTCGACGCGCCGGGATTCGTTGCGCTCGGTGCCCAGCACGTGCAGACCGCCCAGCTCCACCACCTTGTCGTGCTGGGTCTGCCACAGGGCGCGGATGCGCTCGCGCTCGGTCGGGTCCTCCACGCCGTGCAGGCGGGCTTCCAGGTTGCCGCCCAGCACGATGTCGGTGCCGCGACCGGCCATGTTGGTGGCGATGGTGACGGCGCCGACTTCACCCGCGCCGGCGATGATCTGCGCTTCCTGCTCGTGGTATTTGGCGTTGAGCACCTGGTGGGCGATGCCTTCCTTCTTGAGCAGTGCCGACACCAGCTCCGAGGTTTCGATGGACGCGGTGCCGACCAGCACCGGCTGGCCGCGGCCATGGCAGTCCTTGATGTCGGCCAGCACGGCGCCGTATTTCTCGTCCACCGACAGGAACACCTGGTCGCCCAGATCCTTGCGCACCATCGGCCGGTGGGTGGGAATGACCACCACTTCCAGGCCGTAGATCGAGTGCAGCTCGAAGGCTTCCGTGTCGGCGGTGCCGGTCATGCCCGACAGCTTGTCGTACAGGCGGAAATAGTTCTGGAAGGTGATGGTGGCGAGGGTCTGGTTTTCCTGCTTGACCGGCACTTTCTCCTTGGCCTCGACCGCCTGGTGCAGGCCCTCGGACCAGCGCCGGCCGGACATCAGCCGCCCGGTGAACTCGTCCACGATGATGACTTCGCCGTTGTTCACCACGTAATGCACGTCGCGCTGGAACAGCGTGTGGGCGCGCAGCGCGGCGTTCAGGTGGTGCATCAGGGTGATGTTGGCGGCGTCGTACAGGCTCTCGCCCTCGCCCAGCAGCCCGGCCTTGGCCAGCAGCTCCTCGGCATGCTCGTGGCCGGCGTCGGTCAGCAGTACCTGACGGGTTTTCTCGTCGACGTGGTAGTCGCCCGGTCCGTCGGTTTCCGCCTGCCGGGTCAGGCGCGGGATCAGCGCGTTGACCTTGGCGTAAAGCTCGGTGCTGCCTTCGGACGGGCCGGAAATGATCAGCGGTGTGCGGGCTTCGTCGATGAGGATGGAATCCACCTCGTCGACGATGCCGTAGCTGCGGCGCTGCACGCGATCCTGGGCCGTGAAGGCCATGTTGTCGCGCAGGTAGTCGAAGCCGAACTCGTTGTTGGTGCCGTAGGTGATGTCGGCCGCGTAGGCCGCCTGGCGCGCCGCCTGGTCCAGGTTCGACACGATGATGCCGGTGGTCAGACCCAGGAACTCGTACACGCGGCCCATCCAGGCGCCGTCGCGACGGGCCAGGTAGTCGTTCACGGTGACCACGTGCACGCCCTTGCCGGCGAGCGCGTTCAGGTACGCCGGCAGCGTGGCGACCAGGGTCTTGCCCTCGCCGGTACGCATCTCGGCGATCTTGCCCTCGTGCAGCACCATGCCGCCGACCAGCTGCACGTCGAAATGACGCATGCCCAGCACCCGCCCGGCCGCCTCGCGCACCAGGGCGAAGGCTTCCGGCAGCAGCTGGTCCAGCGTCTCGCCGCCCCGGTGGCGCTGCTTCAGGGTGTCGGTCCACTGCCGAAGCTGGGCATCGGTCAGCGCCTCGAACTGCGCCGCCAGCGCGTTGATACGGCCGACGGACTTGAAATAGCGCTTCACTTCGCGCTGGTTACGACTGCCGACGATGCGGCGCACGATGGCCTGGAGCATGGCGGGCCTCAGCGCACGGCGGTGCGCAGCGGCTCGCCGGCCGCCAGCGCGCCGAGGTAATCGGCCGGGTCCATGAGCCGGCCGTCGCGCAGCACTTCGAGGTGTACGTGCGAGCCGGTGGTGTGGCCGGTGCTGCCGACGCGGGCAATGACCTGTCTGCGTTTCACTGTTTGACCTGTGTTGACCAGATTCGCCTGATTATGGGCGTAGCGTGTGTGAAAACCGTTGCCGTGGTCGATCTCGACCACGTTGCCGTAGCCGCTTTCCCAGCCGCTTCCGACCACCACGCCGGCCGCCATGGCCTGGACGGAGGTGCCCGGCGGGGCGCGAAAATCGACTCCGGGATGAAATTCCTGCCGGCCGCTGAACGGATCGCTGCGACTGCCGAAGAACGACGACATCTGTCCGCCCGGCACCGGCGAGGGCAGCCGGGTGCCGCGCTCGACGATACCGGCGCCGATGACCCGGTCCAGAACGGAGAACTGCGCCGTGCGGCGGTCGATCTGACGCGACAGACCGTCCAGCTCGGCCACGAAATCCACCACCGCGAAGGGCTGCTCGGCGGCGTTACCGGCGCTCAGGGGAGCGTCGAAATCGAAGGTATCGGGCGCCAGGCGAGCCGCCTCGCTGACCCGCTTGCCGACCGCCTCCAGCTGCGTCAGGCGGCCCTGCAGTTCGCCCAGACGGCTGGCGAGTGCCTGCGCCTGGGCACGCGCGGTGAGCAGGGTGTCATCCAGCTGCGAGCGCTGCGAGCGCAGCTCATGGCGAACGGCCTTGCGATCGCGCAGGGCCTCGGCGAGCGGCAGGCTGGCGCCCAGCGCAAAGCTGGCTGCCAGCGCGCCCAGCACCAGGCCGCCGACCACCAAGAGGGTACGTCCGTGCAGGCTGAGGCTGCGCTGGCCACCCGCCCGGGGCCAGTGAATATGCAGGCTGATCATTGCGGGACACTATAATCTGGGCGGTCGCAATGCCACGGGAGGCCGGACCGGGCGGGCCATTATGGGTTCCCAACCACACCTTCACAAGCTGCTGGCGGCTGCCGGCGGACCGCTGGCGCAGCTGCTGCATGCAAGCCAGAAGCAGGGGGCGCTGCTGGCGCAGCTGCGCGAGCGCCTGCCGGACGATCTGGCCGCGGCGCTGCGCAGCGCCAGCCTGGACCGCGGCTGCCTGCGTCTTGGCGTGGCCGGCGGCGCCTGGGCGACGCGTCTGCGTTTCCTGGTGCCGCAGCTGCGGCGCCGGCTCGAAGGCTGGCCCCATGGCCCGGTGGAGACCATCGAAGTGCGGGTGAGCGTTCCGGCGGGCGCCGGGCCCAGAATTGCCCAGGCCGCACCCGCACCGCTGAGCGATGCCAGCCGCGAGCACCTTGAAGCCGTCGCGCAAAGCGCCGTCGATCCGCGTCTGGCGGCGGCGTTGCGCTCGCTGGCGCGCAGCGCTGCAGGGCCGGCCGACAGCGCCGCTACCTGACGCCGGCCTTCAGCCCGCGGCCGCGCGCAGGGCGCCTGCGCGGTCGGTGCGCTCCCAGGTGAAATCCGTCTCGTCGCGGCCAAAGTGGCCATACGACGCCGTGGCCCGGTAGATCGGGCGCTTCAGGTCCAGCATGCGCAGGATGCCGGCCGGGCGCAGGTCGAAGTGCTCGCGCACCAGGCGCGTGAGCGTGACGTTGCTGACCTGGCCGGTGCCAAACGTATCGACCATGATGGAGGTCGGTTCGGCCACGCCGATGGCATACGACACCTGCACCTCGCAGCGATCCGCCAGACCCGCGGCGACGATGTTCTTGGCCACGTAGCGGGCGGCATAGGCGGCCGAGCGGTCGACCTTGGACGGGTCCTTGCCGGAGAACGCGCCGCCGCCGTGGCGGGCCATGCCGCCGTAGGTGTCGACGATGATCTTGCGCCCGGTCAGGCCGGCGTCGCCCATCGGCCCGCCAATCACGAAGCGCCCGGTCGGGTTGACGTGGATGGTCGGGTCGTCCTTGAGCCAGTCGCCCAGCACCGGCTTGATGATCTGCTCGATCACCTGGGCGCGCAGGTCGGCCTGGCTGATGTGCGGCGCGTGCTGGGTGGACAGCACCACGGTGTCGATGTGCACCGGCTTGCCGTTCTCGTAACGGAAGCTGACCTGGCTCTTGGCGTCCGGGCGCAGCCACGGCAGTGTGCCGTTCTTGCGCAGCTCGGCCTGGCGGCGCACCAGGCGGTGGGCGTAGGTGATCGGCGCTGGCATCAGCACGTCGGTTTCGCGGCAGGCGTAGCCGAACATCAGGCCCTGGTCGCCGGCGCCCATGTCTTCCGGGTCGGTACGGTCCACGCCCTGGTTGATGTCCGACGACTGCTTGCCCAGCGCGTTGAAGACGGCGCAGGTTTCCCAGTCGAAGCCCATCTCGGAGCTGGTGTAGCCGATGTCCCGGATGACACCGCGGATGATGTCCTCGGTTTCGATGTAGACGCCCGGCTTGACCTTGATTTCGCCCGCCACCATGGCCAGGCCGGTCTTGGTCAGGCTCTCGCAGGCGACGCGCGCGTTCGGATCCTGCGCCAGATAGGCGTCCAGGATGGCGTCCGAAATCTGGTCGCAAATTTTGTCTGGGTGGCCTTCGGACACCGATTCGGACGTGAACAGATAGCTGTCGGACATGGCGTGATCCCCAGATGACGGGCGGGTGATGGGGGCGGGCGGGGCGGGCATTAGACCATAGCGCCCTTACCCCTTAAAGCCTTTGAAAGACGTGGCGGTGGCGCTCGGTGAGCACCGCGTCGAGCGGCACATCCCAGGCCCGCCGCGGCAGGCGATCGACGCGCTGCCAGTCAAAGCCGACCCCGATCAGGCCCGGCCGGCGCACGGCGGCGCGACGCCGAAACGCAAAGCTGCGGTCGTAGTAGCCGCCACCCATGCCCAGGCGATTGCCGGCGCCGTCGAACGCCACCAGCGGCAGCAGCACCAGGTCCAGCATGCGCGGCGCCAGCCAGTGCCGGCGCGGCGCGATCGGTTCGACAATGCCAAAGCGGTTGCGGCGCAGCGGCGCGCCTGGCCACCAGGGCGCGAAATGCAGGTGACCGTCCCGCTGCGGGCACAGCACCGGCAGGTAGCAGGCCTTGCCGGCAGCGTAGGCCCATCGCAGGGCAGGCAGGGGGTTGATCTCGCCATCGGCCGGCCAGTAGGCGGCGATGCAACCGGCGCGCTGAAAGGCCGGCAGGTTCGACAGACGCTGCGTGAGCGCGGCGCTGGCGGCGCGGCGCTCGGCGCGGCTGGTCTGTCCACGCCTGGCGCGCAGCGCGCGACGCAGGGCCTTGCAGGTGCCGGCCGCCGACGCGTCTGCGTCGGCGGCCGGCAAATCAGGGGGTTCCACCACTTGTGCCGTTGCGGTTCTTCACTCTTGAACCTGATGGTTCAAGGTGGAAGCAGAGGCCGGCCATCAGGCTTCCCGCTACCAGGGCGGTCCTGCTCACCGGCCGGCGAACAGCTCCCAAAGCTTGCGCTTTGTGGTTCAAGAAAATGATTGACCCACTCACGAACACCGCAGTGGAACCCGCGCCCATCATTACCCGGAATGGGGTGCCGGCTCAAGTGTGCGCAGGGCCGCGGTCAGGCGGCCTTCGAGCGCGCTCAGGCGTTCGAGGGCGGCCGACTGGTTCTGGACGCCGCCGCGTTCCTGCAGCAACTCGTTGACCACGTTGAGCGCCACCAGCACCAGCAGGCGGTCGTTGCCGACCACCCGACCGCCGCGGCGCAGCTCCCTGAGACGCTCGTTCAGGTACTCGGCGCTGGCCAGCACCGCGTCGCGCTGCTCGCCGGATGCGGCGATCACGTACTCGCGTTCGAGCACCCGCACCGCCACGCCGCCGGTGTCCTTGCTCATGGCTGCTCCATGTTCTTGAGGCGCGCGATCATGGTCTCGACCCGGCCACGCGCGGCGTTGGCCTTGTCCATCAGCTCGGCGCGCTCGGCCAGCAGCTGCTGGTGCCGGGCGCGCATGGCCCGGTACTCCAGCACGAAGCCCTCGATCCGCTGCACCGCGGCCTGCAGGCGTTCTTCCAGTGCAGCCAGCGCGTCGTCCTGCTGTGCCATGGTCTGTGCTCCCGGGATGCCCGGCGTGGAGTGGGCCGGCTATGATCTATCAACACAACCTGAAAATGCCTTGCGGGTATTTTCAGGCCAACGCCAGGGCCGGTCCATGCCTGGCCCCGGCGCGGCCACAGGCCGCGCCGGGGCGACCGAAGCCCTGCATCCGCCCACCGTGCCGTCAACCGGTTGCCAGCCATGTCACCGAAAGAATTCGCCGCCCGTCGTCGCAGCCTGATGCAGCAGATGGGCGGTGGTATCGCCATCGTCCCGACCAACCCGCACCATTTGCGCAACCGGGACACGGAGTTTCCGTTTCGCCCGGACAGCGATTTCCAGTACCTGACCGGCTTTGCCGAACCGGAGGCGGTGGCGGTGCTGATTCCCGGCCGGCCGCAGGGCGAGTACATCCTGTTCTGCCGCGAGCGCGACCCGGCCAAGGAGACCTGGACCGGCCGCCGCGCCGGTCCGGAAGGTGCGCGGGAGCACTTTGGCGCCGACGACGCGTTTCCGATCGCGGACCTGGACGACATCATGCCGGGCCTGCTGGAGAACCGCGGCAAGGTGTTCTACAGCCTGGGCGCGCACAGCGAGTTCGACCAGCGGGTGCTGGGCTGGGTCAACAGCCTGCGCAGCAAGGTGCGGGCGGGTGTGCACGTGCCCAGCGACTTCGTCGATCTGGGCCATCTGCTGCACGACCTGCGCCTGTTCAAGAGCGCGGCCGAGATGAAGGTCATGCGCCGCGCGGCCGATATCTCCGCCGCCGCCCACTGCCGGGCCATGCGCGTATGCCAGCCGGGCATGTGGGAGTACCAGATCGAGGCCGAGCTGCGGCACGAGTTCATCCGCGAGGGCGCGCGCCTGCCGGCCTACGAGCCGATCGTCGGCGGTGGTGCCAACGGCTGCATCCTGCATTACGTGGAAAACAACGCCCGCCTGAACGACGGCGAGCTGCTGCTGATCGACGCCGGCTGCGAGCTGGATTGCTATGCCGCCGACATAACGCGCACGTTCCCGGTCAACGGCCGCTTCAGCCCGGAGCAAAAAGCCCTGTACGAGATCGTGCTGGACGCCCAGTACGCCGCCATCGACAAGGTGCGCCCCGGCAACCACTGGAACGAGCCGCACGAGGCGGCGGTGCACGTGCTCACCGCCGGCCTGCTGCGGCTGGGCATCCTCAAGGGTGATCTGGCGCAGCTGATCGAGGAAGCCGCCTATCGGCCCATGTACATGCACCGCACCGGCCACTGGCTGGGCATGGACGTGCACGACGTGGGCGAGTACAAGCTGGGCGACGCCTGGCGGGTGTTCGAGCCGGGCATGGTCACCACGGTCGAGCCGGGTCTTTACATCGCCGCCGGCACGCCGGGGGTGGCCAGAAAATGGTGGAACATCGGCATCCGCATCGAGGACAACGTGCTGGTCACCCGCCGCGGGCACGAGATCACCACCGGCGGCGTGCCCAAGACCGTGGCCGACATCGAAGCCCTGATGGCCGCCGCGTGAACGCTGATTGCGATGTGCTGATCGCCGGGGCCGGCCCGGCCGGCGCGGCGCTGGCCTGTGCGCTCGCACCGCTGCCGCTGCGGGTGTGGCTGGTCGATGCCGCGCCGCCACCGGCGCCCGAACAGCCGGACCGGCGCGCCCTGGCGCTGGGTCTGGGCAGCCAGCGCATCCTGCAAGGTCTTGACGTGTGGCCGGCGCTGGCCGCTCGGGCGGCGCCGATCGAGCGGCTGGAAGTCACCGAAAAAGGGTGGCCGGGCGTGACGCGCATGGCGGCGGCGGAAATTCGCGCCCCGGCGCTGGGCTGGGTGGTGGGTGATCTGACCCTGCAGCGCGCCCTGCTGGCGCGTGTCGCCGAAACTCCGGTGACGCGGCGCGCTGCGGCGGTGACGGCACTGACGCAGGGCACCGACACGCTGACCATCACCCTGAGCGGTCCGGACGGCGACACGGTCGTCGGTACGCGCCTGCTGGTGGCGGCCGACGGCAGCGATTCGACCGTCTGCCGCCTGGCCGGCCTGTCGCGACGGGATCGCGAACTACCGGACAGCGTGCTGCTGGCGCAATTGACCACTGACCGGCCGCATGCCGGCACGGCGCACGAGCGCTTTGCCGCCAGTGGACCGATGGCGCTGCTGCCGGGCGCAGGATCGGGCCAGTACACGCTGGTCTGGACGTTGCCGCACGAGCGCGCCGACGACCTTGCCGCGCTCCCCGCGCAGCATCTGGTGCCGATTGCGCAGGAGGCCTTCGGCTGGCGGGCCGGCAGGTTTCTCGGACTTGCGAACCTGCGCAGCGTGCGCCTGCGCGAGAGCTGGCTGGCGCAGGCCACCGGCGAGCGGGTGCTCGCCATCGGCAATGCCGCCAACACGCTGCACCCGATTGCCGCCCAGGGCTTCAACCTTGGCCTGCGCGACGTGGCGGCGGTGGCCGGGTTGCTGGCCGATGCGGCGGCACGCGAGGCCGACTCGGGCGGCGTCGGCCTGCTGGCGGCGTATCAGCATGCCCGCCAGGCCGATTGGCGGCAGTTTCGGCAGCTCACGTCGTGGTTGCCGCGCCTGTTCGAGAACCCGGCCCCACCGCTGGCATCCGGCCGCGGGCTGGGTCTGGCGGCGCTCGACCTGCTGGCCCCGCTCAAGCGGCGGCTGATGACGCGTGCCATGGGTCTGGGTGGCGCGCAAAACCGCCTGCAACGCGGCACGTGGCCATGAGCGACTGTGAGGTGCTGATCGTCGGCGCCGGCATCACTGGCGCCACATTGGCGCTGGCGCTGGCCGACGCGGGTGTGGCTGTGACCCTGCTGGATCGGGAGGCGGCCCCGCTGCTGCCGGTGCCGGGGCAACCGCTCGATGTGCGCGTCAGTGCCATCCATGCGGCGGCCGTCGGCCTGCTGGAGCGCCTCGGCGCATGGTCGCTATTGCCTGCGGATTGCCGCGCGCCGTTCGGCCGCATCGAGGTTTGGGACGCCGGGTCAGCCGGCAGCATCGGCTTTGATAGCGCCCAGATCGGCCAGCCGTGGCTGGGCTACATCATCGAGAATCGCGCGCTGATCGCGGCGCTGCACGCGCGGCTGGCCGAGCTGCCGGCGGCGCGTGTGCTGGTGCCGGTCGATGACTGGCAGGTCCATCCGGGCCGGCTGACCGCCCGCCTGGGCGACGGTCGCGAACTGACCGCGCGCCTGCTGGTCGGCGCCGACGGCGCCGCCTCGCCGCTGCGTCTGCGGGCCGGCATCGCGGCGCAGACCGACGATTTCGGGCAGGGCGCGCTGGTCTGTCACGTCGCCACCGAGCGCCCGCACGCCGACACCGCCCGTCAGCGTTTTTTGCCAACCGGACCGCTGGCGTTTCTGCCACTGGCCGACGGCCGCTGTTCGATCGTCTGGTCCACCACGCCGCAGGAGGCGCAGCGCCTGGCCGCGCTGCCGGCGGATGATTTCGCGCTGGAGCTGGCGGCGGCTTTCGAGCATCGCCTGGGCGCGGTTACCGCGGTCGGCGAGCGCGCCGTCATCCCGCTGCGTGGGCTGGAAGCGGCCGGTTATGTCGGCCCGCGGCTGGCGTTGATTGGCGACGCGGCGCACGTGGTGCACCCGATGGCCGGCCTGGGCGCCAATCTGGGCATCGGCGATGCGGCGGCGCTGGCCGGCGTGGTGATTGCCGCGCTGCGCAGTGGGCGCGATCCGGGGCTCATGCAGACCCTGCGTCCCTACGAGCGGGCGCGACGCAGCCAGAATCTGCCGGTGGTGCAGGCGATCCACGGCCTGCACCGGCTGTTCGGGGCCGGCGCTGCGCCGCTGCGCCTGTTGCGCGGGGCCGGTTTGTTGACGGTGGACCGGGCGGGGCCAGTCAAGCGGCTGCTGACGGCGGCGGCCTGCGGCCTGGCTGACGGGGCATTCGGATAAGCGGGCCGGTCAAGGGGGTCGGCGCTGGTCAGGGTAGGCGGGTCATGCCCGCGCCCAGGACGTCGGCCAGGGCATTCGCGGCGGGGCGCCGTTCCCACAATCCTTGTCCGAGGGAGGCTGGGCACGGCGAAGGTGCTGTGCTCGCCAAAATGCGGGGCACCGCCCCCCAATCCGTGTCCGTGGGAGGCCCGCCCTCGGGCCGAATGCAACCGGCCGGATCGGCGGTTGCGCCCGTCAGTCTGACAACGTCCGGCCCAGCACCGCCGCAAGCGCCTGTGCCAGGCGCTCGCCGATCTGCGCCGGCTCGGCCACGGCCGGCGCCAGGGTGCGCAGGTCCGTCACCGCCAGCCCGGCGTAGCCACAGGGGTTGATGCGGGCAAAGGGCGCCAGATCCATCGCCACGTTCAGGCTCAGGCCGTGGTAGCAGCAGCCGCGTCGCACGCGCAGACCGAGCGCCGCCAGCTTGGCGCCGGCCACGTACACGCCGGGCGCGCCGACGCGCCGCTCGCCGGTGATGCCCAGTGCCGACAACAGGTCGATGACTGCCTGTTCGAGCGCGCTGACTAGCGCCTTCACGCCAAGGTCGGCGCGCTTCAGATCGAGCAGCGTGTACAGCACCACCTGTCCGGGTCCGTGGTAAGTAACCTGCCCGCCTCGGTCGCAGCGCAGGACCGGGATGTCGCCGGCATCAAGCACGTGTTCGGGCTTGCCGGCCAGGCCCAGCGTGAACACGGGCGGGTGTTCCACCAGCCAGCATTGGTCCGGCGTGCCGGCGTCGCGCCGGTCGGTGAAGTCCTGCATGGCGGCCAGACAGGCGGCGTAATCCACCCGCCCCAGCCGGCGCAGGCGCAGCGCGCTCACTGCCGGCGCAGGTCGGCCTTGAAGGCCTGATAGGCGTCCCACACCCGCTGCCAGGCCGGACCCGGCCGCCCGTCGCCGACCGGCGCGCCATCCAGCTGCGTCACCGCCAGCACTTCCTTGGTCGAGCTCGACAGCCAGATTTCGTCGGCAGCCAGCAGCTCCCGCAGGCGCAGCGGGCGTTCGTCGACCCGCAGGTCGACCTGGGCGGCCAGCTCCAGCACCAGGTCGCGGGTGATGCCGTGCAGCAGCCAGTTGCTGGGCGGCGGCGTGACCACCGCGCCGTCGATGACCACCAGCACGTTGGCAGCCGCCCCTTCGGTGACCCAGCGGCCGCGGTGCAGGATGGCCTCGTCGGCGCCGGCGTCGATGGCCTGCTGGCGCAGCATGGCCGCGCCCTGCAGCGAGATCGACTTGATCTGGCACCACTGCCAGCGGATGTCGGCCAGGCTGATGGCTTTCAGGCCACGCTCGACCTGCGCCGCCGGCACCGGCTTAAGTGCCCGCGGCATGGCGAACACGGTCGGCGGGCAGTCCGGGAAGGCGTGGTCGCGCGGCGCCACGCCGCGGGTGACCTGCAGGTAAATGGACGCATCGCCGCCGCCGTGGCGGGTCAGCAGTTCGGCCAGAATGTCTGCCCAGCGCTGGGCCGGGTACGGGTTGGTGATGCGCGCCTCGGCCAGGCTGCGCTCCAGGCGCGCGATGTGCGCGTCAAGGCGCAGGTAATGTCCGCCGTAGGCCGGAATGACCTCGTACACGCCATCGCCATAGATGAAACCCCGGTCCAGCGGGTGCACGCGTGCCTGCGACAGCGGCACGAAGGCGCCGTCGAAATGCACCGTGATGTCGGTCTCGCCCGGCAAGGCAATGGCCATGACGCTACTCCTGCCACCACAGGCGGGCAGCGTCGATGGCACGCCGGAAAATGTTGCCCTGTTCGACCTGTGCCAGCGCGACCAGCGGGCGCTCCAGCAATACCTCGTCGCCGAGCTTCACGCGCAGGGTGCCCTGCGCCGAGCCCTTGGCCACCGGCGCGCTCAGGCGCGGCGCCACTTCCACCGAGGCAGCCAGCTCGGCGTACTTGCCGCGCGGCACGGTGACGTAGGTGTCTTGCGCCAGGCCGAGCGGCACTGAGCGTTCCTCGCCGCCGAACACCGGCGCGTCGGTGCGCTTCTCGCCGGCCGGGTACAGACGATGGGTTTCGAAGAAGCGGAAGCCCCAGTTGAACAGGGCCTGGGATTCCTGAAACCGCGAACGGTCGCTGGCGCTGCCCATGACCACGGCGATCAGGCGCATGTCCTCGCGCTTGGCGGAACTGACCAGACAAAACCCGGCGGCGTCGGTGTGGCCGGTCTTGAGGCCATCGACGGTGTTGTCCCAGAACAGCAGCCGGTTGCGGTTCGGCTGCGTGATGCCGTTCCAGGTAAAGGACTTGAGCGAATACCACGGGTAATAGTCGGGGAAATCGCGGATGGTGGCCGCCGCCAGGTGCGCCATGTCGAGCGGGGTCGTGTAGTGATCGTCGGCCGGCAGGCCGTGCGAGTTCACGAAATGGGTGTGCGCGAGGCCCAGGCGCTTCGCCTCGGCGTTCATCAGGTCGGCGAAGGCCGTCTCCGTGCCGGCCATGTGCTCGGCCAGGGCCAGCGTGGCGTCGTTGCCCGACTGGGTCAGCACGCCGTGCACCAGCACCTCGACCGGCACCGGCTTGGCCGGGTCGATGAAGCTGCGCGAGCCGCCGGTGCGCCAGGCCTCGGGGCTGATGGTGACTTGCTCGTCGAGCTTGAGGTCGCCTTTCTTGAGCGCTCCGAAGGCCACGTAGGCGGTCATGATCTTGGTCAGGCTGGCCGGCGGCTGCGGCACTTCCGGATCCTTGGCCGTGAGCACCTGACCGGTGTGGTAGTCGTACAGCACGTAGCTGCGGGCCGAGATTTGCGGCGCACTGGGCACCGGCGCGGCGGCGGTCGTGGCCGTGGCCACCAGGAGCGTCAGGCCCAGCGCGTGGCCGGCGAGAGAAGGTCTGAAGTGCATGGTTACTCTTGGCAGGTGATGGGCCGGAGCCCGGGGTGGTGTGCGGCCGGGAAATCAACGGATGGCGTCGCAGCGGGCAGCGCCCTGGCTCACGGCAGGCGCAGCGCGGGCAGTCCCAGCGCGCCCAGGCGCGCAATCGTCTGCTCGACCAGCGCCTGCGGCAAGGGGCCGACCCGCACCCGGTGCAGCCAGCGCGTGTCGCTGCTGGGCGGCTGCACGCTGACCGGCGCCAGGGCTTCGCCGCGCAGGCGACTGGCCAGGCGCTGCGCCGCCGAAGCCTCGCCAAAGGCGCCGACCTGCAGGTAGACCGCGCCGGCTGGCGCGGGTTCGTGGCCAGGTGCGGCGGTGACGGCAACGACCGTGGGCGCCTGCGCTTCACCCGGCAGCACGCCGCGCACCTCGACCGGCCCGCTGCCGTGGCCGACCAGTTCCAGCTTGGCCGCGGCCACGTACGACAGGTCGATCAGGCGGCCGCGCCTGAACGGTCCGCGGTCGTTGATCCTGACCACCACGCTGCGCCCGTTGGCCGGGTTCGTGACGCGGGCGTAGCTGGGGATGGGCAGGGTCGGGTGGGCGGCGGTCATGGCGAGCATGTCGTAGCGTTCGCCGTTGGCGGTCGGGCGACCGTCGAACTCGCGCCCGTACCAGCTGGCGATGCCGCGCGCCTGGTAACCGGCCGCGCTCGACAGCGGGCGAAACGCGGTGCCTTCGACCTCGTACGGGCGCAGACATGGCTGGCACAGCGCTTCTGCGCGCGGCACGGCGTCGGGGATGGCGTCGATGTCCACCGCGGTCTTGGGTGGGCCGTCCAGGCGGTAATCCGGCCCACGCCGGGCGCCGGGGCCGGCGCAGCCGGCCAGCAGCAGCGCCAGCAGCAGCGCGACCCAGGCTGACGCGGGTCGCCGGTCACGGTGCCGGGCCGCGTCGTTCACCGATGGCCGCCGCCAGTTGCGTCACCGCCATCGCATACAGCGGGCTGTGGTTGTAGCGGGTGATGACGTAGAAATTCTGGAAACCCAGGTGGTACTCGTCGCCCTGGTCGCCGTCCAGGCGGATCAGCGCCGCCTTGGCCGACCCCGGCAGCGTGTTGTCGGTGGCGCCGGTCACGCCTTTCTGGCGCAGTTCGGTCACCGCCAGACGTGGCGCCAGATCGCCGTCCGCAAGACTTGCGGCGGCCGGCGTGACGGTGGCCGTGACGCTGATCGGCTGGCCCGGCTGCCAGCCGTGGCGGTGCAGATAATTGGCCACGCTGCCGATGGCATCGGCCGGGCTGCCCAGCAGATCGCGCCGTCCATCGTGGTCGAAATCCACCGCGTAGGCGCGGTAGCTGGACGGTATGAACTGCGGCAGGCCCAGCGCGCCGGCATACGAGCCGGTGATGGTGACCGGGTCTATGTGTTCCTCGCGCCCGAGCAGGAACAGCTCGCGCAGCTCCTGCCCGAAGAACGCGCTGCGCGGCAGGCCGGCGACGGTCAGCGTGGTCAGCGCATCGAGCGCCCGGTAGCGGCCGGTATTGGCCCCGTAGCGGGTCTCGACGCCGATGATGGCGGTGATGACCGCCGCCGGCACGCCCAGTTCGCGCTCGGCGCGCGTGAGCAGGTCGCCGTGCTGCTGCCAGAACGCCACCCCGCCGTTGATGCGCTCCTCGGTCAGAAAGATCGGCCGGTAGCGCGACCAGGGCATTTTCTCGGCCGGGCGGGTGATGGCATCGACGATGCTCTGCTGGTAGGCGGCATCCGTCAGCAGCCGCTCGATCTGGCTGCGCTCGAAGCCGTCCTGTTGCACCAGCCGGTCGATCAATGCCCGCAGCGGCGGATTGTCGGCCAGCGGCACGGCCCACGCCGGGCCGCAGCCGGCCAGCACCAGCAGCAGGGCGAGCGCGGACCTCATGCCGGCCACAGTTTGCGGTGGGCACGGATGCCCATGAGCATGCCGAAACCGAGCATCAGGGTAACCATCGAAGTGCCTCCGTAGCTGACCAGTGGCAACGGCACCCCGACCACCGGGAGCACGCCACTGACCATGCCGATATTGACCAGGACATAAACAAAAAACGTGCACATCAGGCCGCCGCCCAGCAGCCGGCCGAAGCCGTCGCTGGCCTGCGAGGCAATGTACATGCCGCGGCCGATGATAAAGCCGTAAGCCAGCAACAGACCGATGGCGCCCAGCAGCCCGAACTCCTCGCCAAACACGGCGAACACGAAGTCGGTGGCGCTCTCGGGCAGAAACTGCAGGCGTGTCTGGGTGCCCTCCAGCCAGCCCTTGCCGTAGAAGCCACCCGAGCCGATGGCGATCGTCGACTGGATGATGTGATAGCCGCTGCCCAGCGGATCGCGCTGGGGATCGAACAGCGTCAGCACCCGCTGGCGCTGGTAGTCGTGCATGCCAAACAGCCACAGCAGCGGCGCCCCGGCGGCGGCCAGGCCGCCGAAAAGGCCGATCACCCGCCAGCTGAGGCCCGCCAGGAACAGCACCGACAGGCCGGCCGCGGCCACCAGCAGGGCGGTGCCCAGGTCCGGCTGGGCGGCGATCAGCAGCACCGGCACCAGGGCCAGCGCCGCACTGGTGATGACATCGCGCGCCGTCGGTGGCAGCGCGCGGTCGCTCAGATAGCGCGCCACCATCATCGGCACCGCCAGCTTGGCCAGCTCCGACGGCTGGAAGCGCAGCGGCCCCAGGTCCAGCCAGCGCTGCGCGCCGTGGCCGATGGCACCGATGGCGTCGACCACGATCAGCAGAATGATCGTCAGCAGGTAAAACGGCGCGGCCAGGCGCTGCAACCAGCCGACAGGCACCTGCGCGGCCAGCAGCATCAGCAGCAGGCTGAGCGCCACCCGCGCACCCTGGCTTTGCACGGCCTGCGCGTTCTCGCCGCTGGCGCTGTAGGCCAGCAACAGGCCAACCGCGCACGGTCCGAGCAGGCCGATCAGCAGCGCCCAGTCGACGGTGATACGCCGCCACACGGTGAGCCAGGCGTTCATGTGCCTCCCGCGCGCAGCAACCAGGCGTCCAGCACCTGACGGGCCACCGGAGCCGCGGTGCCGCTGCCCGAGCCGCCGTGCTCGACGATGACCGACAGGGCGATGCGCGGGGCTTCGAACGGCGCATAGGCGATGAACAGCGCGTGGTCGAGCAGGTGCTGGGCCACGTTCTTGCCGCGATCGTCCGGGCGCTGGCTCAGGCCAAACACCTGCGCCGTGCCGGTCTTGCCGGCTGCGCTGTAGGGCGCGCCGGCCAGTGCACGAAAGGCCGTGCCGCCGGGCGAGACCACGGCGTGCATGGCATCGGCGACGACCTGCCACTGCTCGGCGCTGGCCTGTGGCGGCTGCTCCGGTGCCGCCGCCGGCATGCCCAGCGGCGCCGGTACCAGGCGCGGGGCGGGTGTCTGGCCGCGGCTGGCCATCAGCGCCGCGGCATAGGCCAGTTGCAGCGGCGTGGCGGAGTCGTAACCCTGGCCGATGCCGGCGATCAGCGTTTCGCCCGGATACCAGGGCGCCTTGCGGACGCTGCGTTTCCAGGCCTGCGACGGCAGCACGCCGGCTTGCTCGCCGGGCAGGTCGATGCCGCTGCGCACGCCGAATCCGAAACGGCCAAGCTGTTCGTGCATGCGGTCGATGCCCAGCTTCAGGGCCAGGTCATAGAAATACACATCACAGGACTGCGATACCGCGCGCAGCAGCTCCATGCGGCCGTGGCCCTGGCGCTGCCAGCAGCGGTAGCGGTGCGGCGAGTTGCCCAGCGTGTACCAGCCCGAACACCAGACGTGACTGTCCGGCGTCACGACGCCGCTGACCAGACCGGCCAGCGCCATGAATGGTTTGATCGTGGAGCCGGGCGGGTACAGGCCGCGCAGGGCCCGATCGGTCAGCGGTCGCTCGGGGTCATTCAGCAGGCCCCGGTAGTCCTCGCCGCCGATGCCGCCGACGAACAGGTTCGGATCGAAGGCCGGCTCGCTGACCATGGCCAGTATGTGGCCGCTGACCGGGTCGATGGCCACCACGGCGCCCGGGCGCTGGGCCAGCGCCGCCTTCGCCGCGCGCTGCAGGTCGATGTCCAGGCCCAGCCGCAGCGCCGTGCCCGGTTGCGCGCGGATGCGGTCGAGCACCCGCAGGCGTCGGCCATGCGCGTCCACTTCCACTTGCTGGTAGCCGACCCGGCCCTGCAGCAGCGTGTCATAGGATTTCTCGATGCCGGTCTTGCCGATGCTGTCGGTGGCGCGCTGCTCGGCACTGGCCTGCGCCAGCTCGCCCTCGCTGACCCGGCCCACGTAGCCGACGGCATGCGCGGTCAGGGCGTCCAGCGGGTAGTTGCGCGACAGGTCTCCGCGCAGCTCGACCCCGGGAAACTGGTGGCGGTGGGCGGCAAAGCGCGCCGCCTCGGTGTCGTCGAGGTTGCGGCGCAAGGCCAGCGCCTCGAAGCGCGGGCGGCTGCGCCGCAGGCTGGCGTAGCGCTCCAGGTCGGCCGGGCGCAGGTCGATCAGGCGCCCCAGCGCCGCCAGTGTGGCCGGCTCGTCGGGCACGTTCTCGGGCGTCAGGTACAGGCTGAAGCTGGACACGTTCTCGGCCAGCAGCGTGCCGTTGCGGTCGGTGATGACGCCGCGGGCCGGCGCGATCACCTCGGCGCGGATGCTGTTGTCGTGCGAGGCGGTCGCGTAGCGGTCGTGCTGCAACACCTGCAGGAAGGTCAGCCGGACCAGCAGGCCACTGCCCGCCAGCGCCATCAGCACCAGCACCAGCGCCACGCGGCGGCGGAACAGGCGCAGTTCCGCCGCCGGATCCTTGATGGTCTGATGCCGGCGTGCCATTAACGGCTGGCGCTGCGGCGCAGGTCACGCAAGGTCAGAAACAGCCAGGGCCAGATCAGGGCCCCGCTGAGCGCCGGCAGCAGCATGGCGGCCGACACCGGCCGCCCGGTGCTGCCGACCACCAGCGCCAGGATCATCTGATGCACCACCAGCAGGGGCGCCAGCAGCAGCGCCTGTTGCCACAGCGGCATCACGCGCAGGCGCTGGTGCTGGGCCAGCACCGTGGCCGCCACCACCGCCAGTGCCAGCGCGTGCTGGCCCAGCGGCGCGCCGGTGAGTGCGTCCTGCATCAGGCCGAGCACGAAGCCGGCCGTGATGCCGAGTCGATCCGGCTGGGCCAGGCACCAGTAGGCCAGTGCCAGGGTCAGCCAGGGCGGCTGCCAGGCGATCGCCCACGCCGGTACGGGCGCCGACAGCAGCAGGCCTGCCGCCAGCAGGCTGGCTGCAATCGCCATGCCCCTGGGCCGGGAGGGGGCCGTGCTCACGGTATCGGCTGGGGTGGACTGTCGCCGGCCGCGCTGGCCGGCGCGGGGCTGGCGGCAGGCGGCCACACCAGCAGCACTTCCTGGATGCGGTCCAGCCGGCCGCGCGGGGTCGCCTGGATTTCGGCAAATTCGCCCTCGCCGATGCGGTTCACGCTGCTGACCACGGCCACCGGCAGATCGGGCGGGAACACGTCGTCCAGGCCCGAGGTGACCAGCACGTCGCCCACTTCAAGGTCCACGTGATTGGGCAGATAGGGCAGGTCGAGCGCGCCGATCGGTCCGCGGCCCACGGCAATGGCGCGCACGCCGCTGCGCACCGACTTGACCGGGATGGCATGCCGGGCATCGGTAATCAGCAGCACCTGGCTGGTTTGCGCCGCCACGTGCAGCACCTGGCCGACCACGCCGTCGGCATCCAGCACCGGCTGGCCGGTGAACACGCCCTGCAGGGAACCCTTGTCGATCTCGATTTGCCCGATGTAGGGATCCAGACCGATCTTGACCGTACTGGCGATCAGCGCCCGCAGCGGCTGGGACGTGCGGGCCAGTGAATCGAGCAAGGCCTGCAGGCGGTGATTTTCGGCCTGCAGGGCGTCCAGCGTCTGCACCCGCAGGCGCAGGCGCAGGTTCTGCTCGCGCAGGGTGGACGCTTCGGCGCGCAGGGCGGCGCGCTCGCGCAGGTTGTCGGCACCCCAGGCCCAGGCCCGAAACGGCAGGTCGATGACCTGTTGCACGGGATGCAGCACCGTCAGCAAGGCGCCGCGCAACGGCACCAGACGCGGGCCGCGCTGGTCCAGGAACAGCAGCAGCAGGGCCGCCAGCACGGCCAGCAGCAGGCGAAGCGCCAGTGACGGACGGCGCCGGAACAGACTAGGCATGGCACATGCGCCGATCCGGCGCGGCCAGGGCGACCGCGCGCGGGCTCACTCCTCGTCGAAGATGTCGGTTACCTGGTCGATGAAGTCCAGCGCCATCTCGCCGCCCTTGGCCACGCACAGCATGGGCTCGTCGGCGATCACCACCGGCAGGCCGGTTTCTTCCGACAGCAGCTTGTCGATGCCCCGCAGCAGGGCGCCGCCGCCGGTCAGCACCATGCCGCGCTCGGCGACGTCGGCTGACAGTTCGGGCGGAATCTGTTCCAGCGCCTTGCGCAGGCCGGCGATGATGCCGTGCAGCGGATCCTGCAGGGCTTCGAGCACCTCGTTGCTGTTCAGGGTGAAGCTGCGCGGCACGCCTTCGGCCAGGTTGCGGCCATTGACCTGGATTTCCAGCACTTCGTTGCCCGGATACGCCGACCCGATCTGGTGCTTGATGGTCTCGGCGGTGGTTTCGCCGATCAGCGTGCCGTAGTTGCGGCGCACGTAGTTGATGATGGCGTCGTCGAACTTGTCGCCGCCGATGCGCACCGACTCGGAATAGACTAGGCCGTTGAGCGAAATGACGGCGATCTCGGTGGTGCCCCCGCCGATGTCGATGATCATCGAGCCGGTCGCCTCCGCCACCGGCAGGCCGGCGCCGATGGCGGCGGCCATGGGTTCCTCGATCAGATATACTTCGCGCGCCCCGGCGCCCATCGCCGATTCACGAATGGCGCGGCGCTCCACCTGGGTCGAGCCGCACGGCACGCCCACCACCACGCGCGGGCTGGGCCGGAAGAATCCGCGCTCGTGGACCTTGCGGATGAAGTGCTGCAGCATCTTCTCGGTGACGTAAAAATCCGCGATCACGCCGTCCTTGAGCGGCCGGATGGCGGTGATGTTGCCCGGCGTGCGGCCCAGCATGCGCTTGGCCTCGATGCCCACTGCCTGGATCACCTTGCGGCCGTTGGTGCTGGCGCCGTGGCGGATGGCCACCACGGACGGCTCCTGCAGCACGATGCCGCGCCCGCGCACCGACACCAGCGTGTTGGCGGTGCCAAGGTCGATGGCAAGATCACTCGAAAAAAGCCCGAACAGTTTTTTGAACATCGGTGGGTCCGACCAGCCTCTAAGGTATTGGAAGGGCAACAAAAGTACCGTGGCGCCGCAATCTAGCAACGGCGCCCGGCGATCACAACCAGCGGCGAGGAACAGCGTGTCGATAAGCAGCGACGAGGTGCGCAAGGTGGCGCATCTGGCCCGCATCGAGGTGTCGGCCGATCAGCTGACAAGCTATGCAGCCGAACTGAGCACCATTCTGGAACTGGTGACCCAGCTGGACGGTGCCGACACCGCGCAGGTGCTCCCCCTGGCCCATCCGATCGACGCCGGCCAGCGCCTGCGTGCCGATGCCGTTGCCGAAACCGACCAGCGGCGCCGCTTCCAGGCCATCGCACCGGCGGTGCAGGACGGCCTGTATCTGGTGCCAAAGGTCATCGAATGAGCGCAGTTTACACCCCAAGGCACGCCTGACCCATGCTCGACCAGACCCTGACCGAACAGGCCGCCGCGCTGCGCCGGGGCGATTATTCGGCCACCGAACTGACGGCCGCCTACCTGACCCGCATCGGCGCCCGAAACGGTGTGCTCAATGCCTTTCTGACCGTGACGGCCGAGGCGGCCGGCCAGGCTGCGGCGGCCGCCGATGCGGCGCTCGCCAGCGGCAGCGCCGGTCCGCTGGCCGGCATTCCGATCGCCCACAAGGACATCTTTTGCACCGACGGCGTGCGCACCAGCTGCGCGTCGCGGATGCTGGACAACTTCATCGCGCCCTACGACGCCACCGTGGTGCAGCGCCTGGCCGCGGGCGGCGCCGTGATGCTGGGCAAGACCAACATGGACGAGTTCGCCATGGGCTCGTCGAACGAGACCTCGTTCTACGGCCCGGTGCGCAATCCCTGGGATCTGGACCGCGTGCCGGGTGGCAGCAGCGGCGGTTCGGCGGCGGCGGTGGCGGCCGGCCTGTGCAGCGCGGCCACGGGCACGGATACCGGTGGCTCGATCCGTCAACCGGCGGCGCTGACCGGCATCTGTGGTCTGAAACCCACCTATGGCCGGGTGTCACGCTACGGCATGATCGCGTTTGCCTCGTCGCTCGATCAGGCCGGGCCGATGGCCCGCTCCGCAGCCGACATGGCGCTGCTGCTGCAGGCGATGGCCGGCTTCGACCCACGCGATTCGACCAGCATCGACCGGCCGGTGCCGGATTACTCGGCCGCGCTGGAACAGCCACTGGCCGGCCTGCGCGTCGGCCTGCCGACGGAGTATTTCAGCGCCGGCCTGGATGCCGCCATGGGCGACGCCGTGCGCGCCGCGCTGGCGGAACTGGAGCGCCTGGGTGCGCAGCTGGTGGACATCGGCCTGCCGCACACGGCGCTGTCGGTGCCGACTTACTACGTGGTGGCGCCGGCCGAGGCCTCATCCAACCTGGCCCGCTACGACGGCGTGCGCTACGGCTACCGGGCCCAGAACCCGGTCGACCTGACCGATCTGTACAAGCGCAGCCGCAGCGAAGGCTTCGGCGCCGAGGTCAAGCGACGCATCCTGATCGGCACCTACGTGCTGTCGGCCGGCTATTACGACGCCTATTACCTGAAGGCCCAGCGCGTGCGCCGGCTGATTCGTGAAGACTTTCTGACGGCCTTCGGGCAGGTGGACGTGATCGCCGCGCCGACCACGCCGCAGCCGGCCTTCAGGCTGGGCGAGAAGCAGAACGACCCGGTCGCCATGTACCTGTCCGACATCTACACCATCGCGGCCAACCTGGCCGGCCTGCCGGCACTGTCGATCCCCTGCGGGCTGGTGCAGGGCCTGCCGGTGGGGCTGCAACTGATCGGCCGCGACTTCGACGAAGCGCGGCTGCTCAACGTTGCTCACCGCTACCAGCAGGTGACCGACTGGCACACGCGCCGCGCGCCGGAGGCCTGACATGAGCGCCTGGGAAACCGTCATCGGCCTCGAAGTCCACTGCCAGCTGGCCACGCGCAGCAAGCTGTTCTCGGGCGCCGCCACCGCGTTTGGCGCCGAACCGAACACGCAGGCCTGCGCCGTCGACCTTGCGCTGCCGGGCGTGTTGCCGGTGCTCAATCGCGACGCGGTGGCCATGGCGGTCAAGTTCGGGCTGGCCATCGGCGCGCAGATCGCGCCCCGCTCGGTGTTCGCGCGCAAGAATTATTTTTACCCGGACCTGCCCAAGGGCTACCAGATCAGCCAGTACGAGCTGCCGATCGTCGCCGGGGGGCACCTGGACATCACGCTGCCGGACGGCACCAGCAAGCGCATCGGCGTCACCCGCGCGCACCTGGAGGAAGACGCCGGCAAGTCCCTGCACGAGGATTTCCACGGCCTGACCGGGATTGACCTCAACCGCGCCGGCACGCCGCTGGTCGAGATCGTCTCGGAGCCGCAGCTGTCGAGCGCCGCCGAGGCGGTGGCATACCTTAAAAAACTGCACGCCCTGGTGCGGTACCTGGAAATCTCTGACGCCAACATGCAGGAAGGCTCGTTCCGCTGCGACGCCAACGTGTCGGTGCGCCGGGTCGGCGACAGTAGGCTCGGCACCCGCGCCGAGATCAAGAACATCAACTCGTTCCGCTTCGTCGAGCGCGCCATCAACGTGGAGATCGAACGCCAGATCGAGCTGCTGGAAAGCGGCGGCCAGGTGGTGCAGGAAACCCGCCTGTACGACGCCGAGCGCAACGAAACGCGCGCCATGCGCAGCAAGGAAGAAGCGAACGACTACCGCTACTTCCCGGACCCGGACCTGCTGCCGGTCGAGGTGTCCGAGGCCTGGGTGGAGCAACTGCGCGCGCAATTGCCGGAACTGCCGCAGGCCCGCCAGGCGCGCTTCGTGACCCGGTATGGCTTGTCCGACTACGACGCCGGCCTGCTCACCGCCGAGCGCGAGCTGGCCGACTATTTCGAGGCGACGCTGGCCGGCGGCGCCGACCCGAAGCTGGCCGCCAACTGGATCAACGGTGAACTCGCCGCCGCCCTGAACCGGGACGATCTGCCGATCACTGCCTCGCCGATCGGCGCCGCGGCACTGGGCGGCCTGTTGCAACGCATCGCCGACCAGACCCTTTCCGGCAAGCTCGCCAAGGACGTGTTCGCCGCCATGTGGCAGGGCGAGGGCACGGCCGATGCCGTCATCGAGGCGCGCGGCCTGAAACAAATCACCGACAGCGGCGCCATCGAGGCCGCCGTCGATGCGGTGCTGGCCGCCAACCCGGAGCAGGTGGAGCAGCTCAAGGCCGGCAAGGACAAGGTGCTCGGCTTTCTGGTCGGGCAGGTGATGAAGGCCACCCAAGGCAAGGCCAACCCGGCGCAGGTGAACGCGCTGTTGCGTCAGAAGGTCGGCCTGTAGCGGATCGGTCGATGTCGGGCTGAAGCCCGGTGATCGGGTCCGCGCGATTGCGGTCGCGGCCCGGTCCGCTCCTGCCGCAAGGCGTTCGCCACGAGCGGGCCATGCCTGCGACCAAGGCGACTTGTGCCGCAGCGTGGCGATTTTTGGGATGCCGCCAGCGCGCGCTGAATCACCAGAACGCCCACAGCTGGCCGTCCTGCTCGCGGTGGGCAAAGGCCCGCAGCGGGCGCGACCCCTTGGCCACGCACATGCCGCTGCCCAGATCGAACTGCCAGCCGTGACGGGGGCAGGTCAGGCGCTCACCGTCCATGGCCAGCTCCGGGATGTCGGTGCTCTGATGCGGGCAGCGGGCGTCGTAGACCATCAGATCGTCGCCCTTGCGGTGGATGAACACCGCCCGGCCGTCGGCCTCGCGGCGCACGCTGCCGCTTGCCGGCAGCTTGTCCAGCGGCAGCAGCGCGTGCCAGTCCGGAACGTGGCCCAGTTCATTGAGGCGAAACTCCGGCAGGTCCAGTGCCAGCAGCTGGTCGACTGCCCACACGATCCGCGTCAGGCCCAGCATCGGAAAGGCCATCAGCAGCGCGTCCAGCACCTCGTCGGCGCTGGCGCCGCTGCGCAGGGCGCGTGTCAGGTACTGGCGAAAGCCGCGTTCGGTCTGTGCGTGGACCTTGCTGATCAGCGATATCAACGCCCGGGTTTTGGGGTCCAGACGCCGGCCGGCCACCTTCAGAAAGGCGAAATACGGCTGCATGGCGTCCGGCCGGGCCTGGATCAGATAGTCGAGGGCTTGGCTCATGGCAGATGCTCAGGGCGACAGGGGATAACCCCATTATCGGGCCGTTGCTGGCTCTTTTATCAATGGCCGGTCGCTGCGCCGCCAGCCGCTACACTGCACGGCAATCGTGACGGAGGAGACACGCGATGGAACTCGCGCTGCGCGGAAAGATCGCCCTTGTCACCGGTGCCAGCGAAGGCATTGGTCGCGCAACTGCCCGGGCACTGGCGGCCGAGGGCGTGCAGCTGACGCTGTGCGCCCGCCGCGAGGCGCCGCTGCGGGCATTGGCGGACGGGCTGGAACACAAACACGGCATTGCCGCGCTGGCGGTGCCGGCCGACCTGTCCACGGAAAGCGGCATTGCAGAACTCGTGGCGGCCCACACGGCGCGTTTCGGCGCCCTCGACATCCTGGTCAACAACGCCGGCTCCATCCGCGCCGGCTCGCTGCTGAGCAAGCCCGAAATAGAGTGGCAGGAGGATTTCGCGCTCAAGTTCTGGGGCTACGTGCGACTGACCCGGGCCGTCTGGCCGCTGCTGGTGGCACGCGGCGGCGGGCGGGTGCTGAACATCATCGGCGGCGCTGGTCGCCAGCCCAGTGCCGGCTACCTGGCCGGCGGCGCCGCCAACGCCGGCCTGATGAACCTGACCAAGGCGCTGGGTGACGAGGGTGCGCCGCACGGCATCCTGGTCAACGCCATCAACCCCGGCGCCGTGCGCACCGCCCGCTGGCAAAGCCTGATGCAGCGCCAGGCGGCCGAACGGGGCACCACGGTGGCGGCACTGGAAGCCGAGCAGCTCGCCCACGTGCCGCTGCGCCGGGGCGGCGAACCGGAAGAAATCGCCAGCGTCGCGGTGTTCCTGTGCTCGGCGGGCGCGAGCTACATCACCGGCACCACGCTGCAGGTGGACGGCGGCCTGGCGCGCTGCATCTGACGCCGGTGGCCGGTTTTACCGATCTGTTGCGGGAGGGCCGGGCGCCGCTGACGGTGACGCTGGGCCTGGGCATCGCCCTGCACGCCATGGACGTGTTCCTGGTCGCCACGGTCATGCCGACGGTGGTGGCCGACATCGGCGGCGTGCGCTTCTATGCGTGGGTGTCGATGCTGTACATGGTCGGCTCCATCGTCGGCGCCGCCAGTTCCGGGCCGCTGCGCAGCGCCTACGGGCCGCGTCACGCCTACGTGCTGGCCGGCGGACTGTTCCTGGCCGGCTCGCTGGCGTGCGCGGTGGCGCCAAACATGCCGGTGCTGCTGGCCACACGCACCGTGCAGGGTTTCGGTGGCGGCCTGATTGTGGCCCAGTCGATGGCCCTGGTCAGCGAGCTTTACAGTGCCGAGCTGCGCAAGCTGATGCTGGCGTCGATTTCCGGCATGTGGGCGGCGGCGGCGCTGGTCGGGCCGGCGCTCGGTGGCCTGTTTGCCGAGGCCGGTTTCTGGCGCGGCGCGTTTGGTGTGAACGTGCCGATCATCGCCGTGTTCAGCCTGCTGGCGGCCCGGCACCTGCCGCAGGCCCTCGCCGGGCGCACGCGCCAGCCGTTTCCGCTCGGCCGGGTCGGGCTGCTGGGTGCCGGCGTGCTCAGCGTCGCGGCGGCCGGCCAGTTGCCCGGCACGCCGCTGCGCCTGGCTGTGCTGGCGCTGGCGATGGTGCTGGTCGGAAGCGCCTTCGCGCTCGACCGGCGTGGCCAGGTGAGGCTGTTTCCGCGCCGGGCGGCGTCGCTGCGAGCGCCGGTGGGCGTTGCCTACGGGCTGTTCGTGACCTCATCCATCCTGCACACCAGCATCACGGTGTTCATCCCCTTGCTGATGCAGCAGGTTTATCACCTGCGCCCGCTGCACGCCGGCTACTTCGCCAGCCTGCTGGCGGTCGGCTGGACCACGGCCTCGCTGACCACCGCGCGCTGGCACGGGGCCGCCGAGCGGCGCGCCATCATCGGCGGGCCGCTGCTGATCCTGGCCATGACCGGTACGCTGCTGGCTGGACTCGGACACCTGGCGGCGCCGGCAATCGGCCTGGCGCTGGTAGCGCTCGGCTTTGGCGTCGGGGCGCTGAGCATCCACCTGATTGCCTTCACCATGCAGCACGCCAGTCCGGGCGAGGAGAGCGTCACCGCCGGCAGCATTCCGACCGTGCGCACGCTGGGCATCGCATTTGGTTCCGCACTGGCCGGCGTCATCGCCACGCTGGCGGGTCTCAGTGCGCACGTGGATGCCGCCCTGGTGCAGCGTGCCGTGGGCGCGGTGTACGTCGCGAGCCTGCTGGTGGCTGGCGCGCAGGTGCTGCTGGCCTGGCGCCTGCTGAGCCTGGCGCCGCTGGCCAGCCGACCGGACCGAAACGACGGGCGATCGGGGCTGATCACGCCGCCGCTGCGCGAGCCTGCCGATCCGTGAATGGCCGACTGCCGATCCGCGCCAAGCGAACAGGGTGCTGGCCCGTTCGCGGCGCGATGCCGGGGCAAGGGCGCCGCGGCCGCTGGTCCGGCGGCTATAATGCGCGCCCCCCCACCCGCAACGGGTGGGGACTGGCGGCCGCGGCGGGCGCGGCATGGGAATCCGCTCGCACGGTTCCTGGGCCGAATCTCCCGATCTGCTGCGCACGCTGCTTTTGCGCCGCTTGCTTCCATCCTGCGCCGTGTCATTCCGACCGCTCCCGCGCAGCCACCCACTCTTCAGCGCAACCCCATGAAAGGCACCGTAAAACGTTTTTACTTCCGCAAGGGTTTTGGTTTCATCGAAGGCGACCAGGGCACCGAATATTTTTTCCACTACAGCGATTTCACCGGCGACAAGGAAGCCCTGCGCCCCGGGCTCGAAGTCGATTTCCAGGCACAACAGGGCGACAAGGGCCCGTGTGCGGTTGCCGTGGTCCAGCCGGGCGGCAAGCCGGCCCCGGCACGGCCGCGTCCGGCCGCCCGCGCGCCGACCGGCGGCGCCCCGCAAGCGGCCAGCCGGCCGTATCTGTTCTTCGTCATCGGACTCGTGCTGGGCGTCGTGCTGGGCGCCGCCGGCCACCTGTGGCTGACACGGCTGTAACCGGTTGACGCACGGCTTGTCTGAGGCACCCGCCACGACCGGCCTGAAGTCGGTCGTGGCGGGTGTCGTCGTCCCGCTGCCACCAGGCAGGCGCGCGGTGTGCACCCGACTGCAGCGACTGGGCTACCGATAAACGACCTGTTTGCCGGCCGACACTGCGACGGCTGCCGCGGCAGCTGGAGTGTGCCGGGCAGCTACGATCGGGTACCGGCCAACTGCAACCACCGATGCAGTGCGGTCGAGCCGACCATGTCCGAGGTGGTGTTGAGCAGCGAACGCGCCCGCGCAATGATCCAGTCCACGGACAGCAGCAGCGCCAGTGCTTCCGTTGGCAATCCGAGGCCGCCCATCACCAGCGTCAGGGCCACCACGCCGGCTTCCGGCACGCCCGCCACGCCCATGGCGGCCAGCATGCAATAAAGCGCAGCAAATATTTGCGCCGCCACGCTCATGTCGATGCCGGACGCTTGCGCCAGGGCCAGCAGCGTGAAGCCCTCGTACAGGATGATGCCGTCGTTGTTCAGATTGGTGCCGACACAGGCGGCGAGCGTCGAGGCGCGCCGGGAAATACCGAGCCGGTCCAGCGCACGCAAGGTCAGCGGCAGGGCCACCAGGCTGCTGTTGACGCTGAAGGCATACAGCACGGGCTCCATGGCCTGGCGCCAGAAATGGCCAAGGCCCATACGCGCGAACAGCAGCAGCCAAGCGCTGTACGTGAACAGGACGTGGATGGCCATGCCCAGCAGGCACAGCGCGACGTACTGACCAAGGCCGGTGAACGGCTGCAGGCCGTGCTCGGCCGTCACCCTGGCGCTTGCCGCGAACACTGCCAGCGGAACCAGCCTGACGATCCAGATCAGCAGCGTCTCGCACAGCTCCCGCAGCACGGATACCAGCACCTCGCTCCTGTCCATCAGCGCCAGGGCTTCGGCCTGCTGCGTCAGGCGGACCCGGCGCCAGGCAAAGCCGAAGGCGATCGCCACCAGCACCAACGGCATGATGTTGTTGTCGGCGAAAGGCTGAACGATGCTGGTCGGCAGTTGTTTGGCGAGCAGGTCGCCAAAATCGATTGCGTGCAAGGTCGCGGCGTTCGCACCAATCAGCGGTTTCAGATACTGGCCGGGCTGGAAAACATTGGCAACCGCGAGTCCGATGCCGATCGCAAGGCTGGCATTGATGAGCGTGATCGTCAGCAGTTTCAGAAAGTCCGCACCGGCGACCCGAAAGCGCAGGATCGCCTCCAGCACGGCAAAGAACACCAGGGGTGTTGCCGCGGCCCTGATCAATTGCAGCACCCACTTCGCCACCGGCGTCAGGGCCAGTCCGGCGCCCGGAGCGGCCAGACCCACAGCGGCGCCGGCAATCAACGCAACGATGACAAGGCCGATGGTGCCCACGGGGTTCTTCATGCGCAGCAGCATCCGGCGGCAAGGGGGTTGTGGCGGCTACGACCCGGCTTCTTTTTCTTGTAAGGCATCGTTTGCCCAAGATTCAAAGGAGCCGGAAAAACGGCCTTGCTCGAAGGCGTCCATGGTACTGGACGCGAATCAGGCAGCCACCCCGAACAGCGCGCCAACGGCGGCCGTCAACGCCATTGCCAGGGCACCCCAAAAGGTAACGCGCATGGCCGCGATGCCGACCGCAGCACCGCCAGCGCGCGCGGCCAGCGAGCCCAGCAGTGCCAGAAACACCAGCGAGCTGCCGGCGACCGACCAAACGAGCGCGGATGCCGGGACCAGCACGATGACCAGCAGCGGCAGCGCGGCGCCCACCGCAAACGTGCCGGCCGACGCCAGCGCAGCCTGCACCGGGCGTGCGGACAAGGCCTCGGATATTCCAAGCTCGTCACGGGCGTGTGCCGCGAGCGCATCCTTGTGCATCAACTGGTTGGCAACGTTCGACGCAAGGTCGGCATCCAGCCCGCGCTGCACGTAGATATCCGCCAGCTCCGCATGCTCGCGCGCGGGCGTCGTGGCCAGCTCGGCCTTCTCCCGCGCCAGATCCGCGTTTTCGGTGTCGGCCTGGGAACTGACGGAAACGTACTCCCCCGCCGCCATCGACATCGCGCCGGCCACCAGGCCCGCAACGCCTGCCACCAGGATGTTCCGGGCGTTCGCACCCGCAGTGGCCACGCCCAGCACCAGGCTGGCGGTGGAAACGATGCCGTCGTTCGCGCCCAGCACCGCCGCCCGCAGCCAGCCGATCCGGTGGGTCCGGTGTCTTTCGACGTGTCTCATGAGTCTTTTCTTCCGGTGGTGCCGAGATTTATTGGTGAAGTCGACCGTCAGGGGCCGGGTCGAAGACTGGCACCCTGCAGTCGCCTCACTCCCACTCGATCATCAACAGGTCTCGCAAGCCCGCGTGGTTAAAGGGATTTGCGATGATCGACATGGGCCATTACCGTCGCTTTTACCGTCATTCGACAAGAGCTTCGTCTGACGCGCTAGATGGAAGAACTTGAGGGGCGACAACTCTTGCGACACCATGGTCAATCGCCATCTAGGATACCGCATACAAGCCCAGCGGTCTTCTTCCAATCATCACTTCATCGAGAGCTTGGGAGCCACCTGCCCTCCCCTCTTGAAACCACGATCCCCAGCGATGAACGCCTCCAGCATGTGCGGGATCAGTGTCGTGGCATCGACCGCTTCGCCATAGGTCTGCGCGTGTAGCGCCGCGTAGCGGTCGAGATCGGCCTTGAGGCTGGCCGGGCACGCGAAGGTCAGCTTGATGCTTTCGGTTTTGGGCAGCGGCCCCAGCCGCAGCTTCTTGGTCGTGCTCATCGTGAAGTCCCCCGGTTGAAGAACAGCGGCTGGTACGGCCGCAGCACCAGGTCGCGGTTGACGATGATGCGCACCGGAAGGCCCGGCCGTTCGGTCAAGGTAGGCTGGATGTTGAGGTTGCGCCGGGTCATCTCCTGGCCGGCCTGGTTCACGCTGTCCTGCAAGCTGTCGCGTCCGGCGATGATGACGCGATCACCGTTGCGGTTCTCCGGCGCGGCCAGCTCGGCGCCGACGCCCAGCAGCGTCGTCAGCGCCGCGCCGGCAACGATGCGATCCCAATGCCAATCGACGCCATCCTCCAGGCCGGCGTAGCCGGCCGGGTCGGTGCCAGCAAGGTTGTCCAGCGTCAGGGAAGACGTGTCCGGCAGGATGATGCGATTCCACACCACCTGCACGCGGCTTTGCCCGTAGGCGACTTGGCTGTTGTATTTGCCAAAGATGCGCGACCCCTGCGGGATCAGTAGATAGCGGCCGGTCGCGGTGTCGTACACCGGCTCCGTCACTGTGCCTATCACGTCGCCCGGCAAGTCCGACTTGATGCCTGTCACCAGCGCCGCCGCGATCACCGTCCCCGCCATCACCTGATACGGCGAGGTCGGCATTTGCAGGTTGCCGGAATTACGGGTTTCCGTGGTTCCGGCTTTCTGGAACGCCTCTTTCTGGTCTTGCCGGTTCTGCACGGCGGTTGGGTCAGCAGGCTGCGCCGCTGTCGAGGCCGGCCCCGCGGCCTGCGGATCGAAGCCCGCCAAGCCAGATGTCGGGCCGGCAGCAGCCACCTGCGCCGGTGCGGTTGCGGCGTGCTGGTTGCTGGAGCGGAAGAACACCGTCGATCCCGCAGCCGCTTCCGCCTCCTTGCGCCGTGCATCACGCTCGGCCGCGCCGGGATCTTGGCCGGGCGGCGTGTAGCTGGCCACCGCCGGTTGTGACTTCACGATGGCCGGCCCCAGGTCGCCGGGCAACGGCGGCCCCAGCTCTGGCACCTTGGGCGGTAGCTTGGAGTAATCGGCGGGAAGCTGGTCCAGTCCTTCGGAGCGCGAGACGCGATCGACGTTGTAAAGCTCGGCCGGTTCGTTGCCGCCGCGCCGATGCGCCGGCTGCAACGACCACATGGTTGCGCCCAGCACGGCGACGCCGAGGCCGCCAGTCAGCAGCGCCAGCGTGCGGCGATTGAGCCGCGTTACCGGGCGCGGCTGCGCACGCAGCGCCACGTTCTCAGGCGCGACCTTTGGCGCAGCGTCGGGAATGGGCACGTCCGGGGTGTCGTCCTGGCTCATGGTCATTTCCCCTTCGTACCGTCCGTGCGCTCGATGCGCACCACGTCGCCCTTGTCGCCGCCCAGGCGCAGTTCGGCTGCGCCGAACAGCCGGTCCACGATGTAGTACGGGGCACGGAAGCGGTAGTTCACCAGTTGCCCGTCACCCTGCGCGCCGATGACGAACAGCGGAGGCAGCTCGCCTTGCGCGATGCCGGGAGGGAACTGGATGTAGACCTTCTCGCCGTCATCGAAAGCGCGCAGCGGCTTCCAAGGCGGATTGCTGCCGCTGACCGCGTAGCGAAAGCGGATCTTCTCCAACGATAGGCCAGTATCGACCGGCGCTGCCGCTTGCGCGGCCTGATCCTGACGCTGCAAGGCAAGCATCTGGTCTTTCGGATACTCCCATGACACTGACGCCATCCACGCCTTGTCAGTCGATGTCAGCTCGATCAGGTAGGTGCGCCGGCTGGTGGTGATGACCAGATTCGTCTTGAGGCCCGAGCGGATCGGCTTGACCAACACGCTGACACGTAGCGAGTTGCCGGCGCCGCTGGACGTGTCGCCGACAATCCAGCGCACCGTATCGCCGGCGGCGACCGTCACCAGTTCCTCGCCGGATTGGAGCGAAATCACCGTGACGCGCCCCGGCGCCGCATAGACCTGGTACAGCGCGCCGTCGGTGAAGGGCCAGACCTGGATCGCATTGACATAGCCCTCGCGCGTGGGTGCCATGCGCGCTTCGGCGTTCGCACGCGATACGCGCAAGGTTTCGTCGGCAGGTTCCGGCGCTGGCTTGGCCTCATCCACTTCCGGCAGCGGCTTCATCTGCGCCGGCATCGGCAACACCTTCGGCACCGCCACCACTTCAACAGGCTTCGGCGGTTCGGGCAGCGGTTGTGCCTGCGCCGGCTCGTCGAGAGAAATGCGCGGTGGTGGCTTGCCCTGCGAGGCGCAGCCCGACAGGGCCGCCAAAGTCAGCACGAAAGCGTAAAAGCGGAAAGACTGGTTCATGGCTTGGCTCCTTCGGACGCATCGAGTTCACGGCTCCACGACAGGCCGTTGACGTAGATACCCAGCGGGTTCTTGCGCAGGCGTTGCTCGGTGCGCGGGGTTTGCAGGACGATGGAGACCACGGCGTTCCAGCGTTCGGCACCGGCCGGCGCGCCGTTGACGAATCGCTGCTCGGTCCAGCGCACATTGAACGACGAGTCGCTAGCACGAACGACGCTGGTGATCTGCACCGTCACCGACTCCTTGCCGACGCGCGCAAACGGGTCATTGGTGCGCGCGTAGTCGTTGAGCACGGCCGCGCCTCGGTCGGTGGTGTAGTCGTAGGCGTCGAGCCAGTTCTGCCGCACCACGATCGGGTCGATGGACAGCGAGCGAACCAGCGTGATGAAGTGCGCGAGGTGGTAGGCGATCTGCGCATCGGCCGGCCGGTACGGCGTGGCGGCTTCGCCGACCGCGCGCACCTGACCGGACTTGTCCACCTCCACCACATAGGGCGTCACGATGGATTGCGCCGAACGCCACACCAGACCGCCGGCCATCAGCAGCGCGAGCACGAGGCAGCCGAAGGCCATCAGCCGCCAGTTCTTCGCCTGCACACGGGCCGAGCCGATGCGCTCGTCCCACGCCTGCGCGGCGGATTGATATGGAGTGGCAGGCTGCGGCGTATCGGCATAGCGCACCTGCGGTCGCTTGAATCGCATAGGTCGTTCTCCTCAAGAATCGGAATCGCCCAGGCTTGGGCCTTGCGCCGAGCCACCGCCGTCTCCGCCGCGCAGCGTGTGCGCGGCGGTGGTCGCGGCATGGACGATTTGCTGGCGACGATGCAGGCGCTTGGCCCAAGCAGGTTGCTTTTGATCGGCAGCAGCCGAGGACGGGCCGGTTTCGGATGCGCTCGCTTCGGCAGACCCGCCAGCAGCCGTGCCACCCTCGCCACGGAATGCACCGGCAACTCGCTCGCCGAATGCGCGTGCGCCGGCGGCGACTTTCTGCCCGGCAGCCTGTGCGCCAGTCCTTGCGACGTTGCCTACACCTGCGGCGGCGCCCTTTAAGCCGCCTCCCGCAGCAGCGGAACCCGCCTGGAACGCCGACCGCGCGCTGCTGGCAGTTGAGGCGGCGGCACGCGCGCCGCTTCCAATCGCGCCAGCGGCGGCGGGTGCCATGCGCGCCCCGGCCGCGACCGCACCACCAACGCCAGTGGCCGCCGCACCGATGGCAACGGCGGTTCCCGCCGCGCCCAAGGCCGCACCAGCCATCGCACCAGCGCCGAGTTGTGGGCCGCCAGAAATCAACCCTGTGGCGATGCCCGGCCCGAAGATGCCGAGCGCCAGCATGGCGAGCGAGGCCAGCATCACGACCAGCGCGTGGTCGATAGAAGGTTCGTCGGGCGTAACCTGGAACTCGGCGAACAAGCCCGTGCCAATGCCGACAATGACCGCCAGCACCAATACCTTGATGCCCGACGACACCACGTTGCCGAGCACCTTTTCTGCGAGGAACGCGGTCTTGTTCCAGAGGGCGAACGGCACCAGCACGAAGCCGGCGAGCGTGGTCAGCTTGAACTCGATCAGCGTGATGAAAAGCTGCACCGCCAGCACGAAGAAGCAGACGATGACGGTGAACCACGCGAGGAACATCACGACGATGGGCGTGATGTTGATGAACACCTCGGGGAAGCCGGCCATCTCGCTGATCTGGTCGAGGATCGGCGCCGCCGCGTCGATGCCGGTCTTGGCGAGATGCCCCGGTTGCAGGAACGTCTCCATGCTCACGGCCGAGCCAGTGGCCGTCAGGCCCAGGCCGGCGAACGAGCGGAACACGATGCCGGCCAGCATGTTGAAGTTGCCGATGATGTAGGCGAAGGCGCCGACGTAGAGCACCTTGCGAATGAGCTTCGCCATCACGTCTTCGCCCTGGCCGGTGGCGTGACCGAGCGCCCAATACAGCCCGGCAAGCGTCATGTCGATCGCCACCAATGTCGCGGTCAGGAACGCAACCTCGCCACGCAGCAGGCCGAAGCCGGAGTCGATGTAGTTGGAAAAGACGTTGAGGAAATGGTCGATGATTGAGACGTCGTTCATGGCTCTGCCTCCAACGGCGCGTCTGGCCCGTCGAAGCTGGCCGGGATCGGCGGCAGGTCGGCCAGCGTTTGATATTCATCGGGCCCGGCGCGCCCGGAGAGGAAGCGGCGCAGGTCGGCTTGTGCGACCTGCGCGCAGAACACGCCGTCATGCTCGCCACGCCGGCACTGCGCACGCAGCGCGTGCAGCCGTGTCGGGTCGGTGGCCAGTGCATCGACCGACAGCGCGTGTGGCCGGTCGCAGCCAGCTAGCAGGCACGTGATGGCGAACAGGACGGACGCGCGTTTCATGGCTGTGCCCGTCAGTTGCCGTAGAAGGTCACGGGCTGCGGCGTGTACGCCGTGCCGGTGCCGAGGAAGCGCCGCGTCACCTCGCGGCCGCGCTCGACGGCGGCGGCCTGACGTGCCAGTTCCAGCGACGTGGCGCGCCCCTGCGTAAGCTGAAGCTGCTGCGTCTGGATGGACTGCTTGGCCTGCAAGGCGAGAAGCTGATTCGTCGCTTGCATGGCCTGCAAGGCGCCCGTGGCCGACTGGCTCTGGCCGACCAGATCGGTCAGCGTGCTTTCGTCTGCGATCACGTTCTGCGACACCTGAGCCTGCATCCGCATCGAGGTCTGCAAGCCTTCGAGCGTGTTCTGCCAACGCTGATGCGCGTCCTGGTACATCTGGTTGCCGCTGACGGTGGCGGCGTACTGCTCCGGGTACAGGCGCGCGAACTGTTGATCCATGCTCTGCACCTGGAACGCCAACCCTTGCGCCTGGGCGATGAGCTGCTGGGTGGTCGCCAGGTTCGTGCGCAACTGGCTGACCACGTTGAACGGCAGACTCTCCAGGTTGCGAGCCTGATTTATCAGCGACTGCGCTTGATTCTGGAGTTGCCTGACCTGGTTGTTGATCTGCTCCAGCGTGCGCGCGGCGGTCATCGTGTTCTGCACGAGGTTGGTCGCGTCGATGACGGCCCATTGCGCGTGCGCAGCAGGCATGACGCCGACGAACGCAGCGACAGCGAGGGCGAGAAGGCGAATCTTCATGGCGAAATCTCCTGTGGTTGTGAAGCAAGGAAGGACGCGGCGGATGGCGCGGACGGCAGCAGGTCGGCCGCCCAATCGAGGCCGCGGTGGCGCAGCCAGGCGCCGGCGAAGCCCGGTGCTCCGGCGTCGTTCAGCACGCGGTCGATGGCGCGCTGGTCTTGGGGTGTCGAAGCGCCTGCGAACGCGAGCGCGACCGGCCCCAGGTCGAGGTCGAACAGGCGATTGCCTGCGCGGGATTGGTAGTAGTAGTCGCGCTTGGGCTGCGCGGTGGCGACGATCTCGATTTGCCGGCTGTTGAGGCCGAAGCCTTCGTAGATCGTGCGAATCTGCGGCTCGGTGGCCTGCGGGTTCGGGAGGAAGATGCGGCTCGCGCAGCTTTCGATGATCGCGGGCGCGATGCTCGAATCCTTGATGTCGGCGAGCGACTGCGTGGCGAAGATGACGCTGACGTTCTTCTTGCGCAGCGTCTTGAGCCACTGGCGGATGCGCGCTGCAAACACCGGGTCATCCAGGAACAGCCAGGACTCGTCGAGGATCAGCAGCGTCGGTGCGCCGTCGAAACGCTCCTCGAAGCGCGCGAACAGATAGCCCAGCACGGCCAGCACTGCGGCCTTGCTGTGCATCAGTTCTTCCATCTCGAAGCACTGCACGTCGGCCGCACCGAGCCGGTCGTGATCGGCGTCGAGCAGCTTGCCGTGCGCGCCGCCGAGCACATACGGCGCAAGCGCCTGGCGCAGCGCGTTCGACTGCAACAGTACCGACAGGCCCGTGAGCGTGCGCTGTTCGACCGGCGCACCGGCGAGGCTGCCGAGCGCCGACCAGATGGCCGCCTTCTCGTCGGGGCCGACGGCGACGCCTTCGTGCGACAGGCGGCCCTCAACCCATTCGGCCGCCCAGGTTCGGTAGCCTTCTTGGTCGATGCGCGCGAGCGGCTGGAAGGCAATCGCGCCATCGGCGCCGAGGTCGTAGTATTCGCCGCCCAGGCCCAGCGCCGTCGCCCGCATCGAGCGGCCCATGTCGAAAGCGAAGATGCGCGAACCGGGATAGCGTCGGAACTGCATCGCCAGCGTGGCGAGCAGGACGGACTTGCCCATGCCGGTCGGGCCGGCGACCAGCGTGTGGCCCACGTCGCCGATGTGCGTCACCAGCCGGAACGGCGTTGCGCCTTCGGTGCGGGTGACGATCAGCGGCGGGCCGTCGAGGTGGTCGTTCTTCTCCGGTCCAGCCCACACCGCCGATACCGGCATCAGGTGCGCGAGGTTCAGCGTCGAGACAATGGGCTGGCGCACATTGGCGTAGGTATTGCCCGGCACAGACGACAGCCACGCCTCCACGGAATTGAGGGTTTCGGGGATGGTTACGAAGCCCCGACCCTGAATCACGCGCTCCACCATGCGCAGTTTCTCGTCGGCCGTGTCGGCATCGGCATCGAGCACCGTCACGGTCGCCGTGACGTAGCCGAAGGCGACTTGATCGCTGCCCAGCTCCTGCAGGGCCGCATCGGCGTCGGCCGCCTTGTTGTTCGCGTCGGTATCGACCAGCGGGCTCTCTTGCTGGAAGATCGTCTCGCGCAGCAGCGCCAGGACGTTCTTGCGCTTGGCGAACCACTGGCGCCGCAGGCGGGCCAGTTCCTTCTCGGCCTCTGCCTTATCCATGCAGAGAAAGCGCGTGCTCCAGCGATACGCGAAACCGAGCCGGTTGAGGTCGTCCAGAATCCCCGGCCAGGTCGAGGTCGGAAAGCCGCGCACCGTCACGACGCGCAGGTGCGCATCTCCAAGCATCGGCGCGAGGCCGCCGATCAGCGGCGCGTCCGCCAACAATGCGTCGAGGTGGAACGGCACGTCCGGCACGCCGATGCGGTAGCGCTGCGTCGAGACAGTCGCGTGCAGGTAAGTGAGTGTTTCGGCGTCGTCGAGCCAGTCGATTTCGGGCATCACGCCATCGAGCAGGTCGAAGATGCGCCCGGTTTCCGCGACGAATGCAGTCAGGCGTTCGCGCCAATCCACACCCGCGCTTGGCGTGTTCTCGTACAGCAGCTTGGCGGCACGAGCCCGAGATTCCTCCGGCGGCAGGTATTGCAGCGTGAGGTGGTAGCCGCTCTCGAAGTGGTTGCCGGATTCCTCGAAGGTTGCGCGCCGTTCCTCGTCCACCAGCCATGACAGCGGCTCGGGGAAATCCGAATGCGGATAGTCCGCTGCCGGCCGGCGCTCGGCTTCGACGAACAGCGCCCATCCGACACCGAAACGGCGCAGCGCATTGTTCAAGCGCGCGGTCGTGGCGACCAGCTCGCCTTGTGTCGCGCTATCGAGGTCAGGCCCGCGAAAACGTGCAGTGCGCTGAAAGCTGCCATCCTTGTTCAGCACGACGCCGGGCGCGACCAGCCCGGCCCACGGCAGCCAATCGGCGAGCAAAGCCGGACGCTGACGGTATTCGGCGAGGTTGAGCATCGTGGCGTCCTCCGTCACACGTCCAGCAGTGGCTTGTGCTTGAGGTGCTTGGCGAACACCTGCATGAACTGCGGATCGGCGCGCGCGCCCCACACCGCCAGCGAATGACCGACGATCCAGAGCACGACGCCGGGAATCCAGAGTTGCAGGCCCAGGCCCACGGCGGCGGCCAGCGTGCCATTGGCGATTGCCACGGTGCGCGGTGCGCCGCCCAGCAGGATCGGTTCGGTCAGCGAGCGGTGCAGCGGCACCTCGAAGCCCGGCAAGTCGCTGGCCGTGCTCATACGACGGCCCCGCCGGAGAAGCTGAAGAACGACAGGAAGAACGAGGATGCGGCGAAGGCGATCGACAGGCCGAAGACGATCTGGATCAGCTTGCGGAAGCCGCCGCTGGTGTCGCCGAATGCGAGGGCCAGGCCCGTGGCGATGATGATGATGACCGCGACGATGCGCGCAACCGGCCCCTGGATGGATTCGAGGATGGATTGCAGCGGTGCCTCCCAGGGCATCGAGGAACCGGCGGCCTTCGCCGTGCCCGCCGTCATCAGCGAGACGGCGGCCAGCAGCAGCCCGTGATGCGCCGGGCCGGCGAGGCGACGCAGGCGTGCGAGGTACGAAGTCGGATTTACGGAAAAGCGGAAAGCAGGGGCGTGCATCTGCGTCATGGCAGTTCTCCAGAGGGGTTGAGGGATGAGGAAGACAGCGGCAGTTCTGGAAGCGGCGCCTCCAGCGCATCCGCCAAGCGGTAGCCCACGCCGTCGAAGCCGACGACGCGGGCGATGCTTTCGATACGACGGCGCCGGCCGCGGCCGGCGATGTGGATGACGACATTGACCGCCTCGGCGACCAGCGCCCGCGGCGGATTCACGGCGACTTCGAGAATCAATTGCTCCAGGCGCAGCAGTGCGCCGAGCGCGGAACCGGCGTGGATGGTGGCGATGCCGCCCGGATGGCCTGTGCCCCACACCTTGATGAGATCCAGGGCCTCGCCGCCGCGCACCTCGCCGACGATCACGCGATCCGGGCGCAGGCGCATCGTGGCGCGCACCAGCTCGGTCATCGACACGACGCCGGCGCGGGTGCGCAGCGGCACGTGATCGCGCGCCGTGCATTGCAGTTCGATGGTGTCTTCGAGCACCAACACGCGGTCGCCCGTTGCGGCGATTTCCGCGAGCAAGGCATTGGCGAGCGTTGTCTTGCCGGTGCTGGTGCCGCCGGCGATCAGGATGTTCTGCCGCTCGCGCACTGCGCGGCGCAGGAACTCGGCCTGCTCGGCGGTCATCATCCCGTCGGTGACGTAGCGATCCAGCGGGATCACGCCAACCGCGCGCTTGCGCAGTGCGAAGGCCGGCCCCGGCGCCGCAGGCGGCAGGATGCCCTCGAAGCGTTCGCCCGTTTCCGGCAGTTCGGCGGTGAGCAGCGGCTGGCCGCGATGCACCTCTGCGCCGACGTGCGCCGCGACCAGACGGATGATGCGCTCGCCGTCTTCCTCGGACAGCTCCGCGCCCATTGGTGCACGGCCCGACGACAGGCGATCGATCCAGAGCGTGCGGTCTGGATTGAGCATGATTTCCACCACGTCAGGGTCTTCGAGCGCGGCGGCGATCAGCGGCCCCATCGCCGTGCGCAACATGCGGATGCGCCGGTCGAGCGACGTAGTGGCGAAGGACTGCGGTTGCGCGCTCATGAGTCGCGCTCCTGGTCCTCGCCCAGCGCCGCCGCGCCATCCAGCCGTGCGGCATCGGGGTTCAGTTCCTCCACCACTTCACGCACAAGGCTGCGTCCGCGCATCAGGTGGCGGCCGAGCTGTTCGACGAACTGCTCGAACCGCGCTTTGCCTTGCGCGCGTGCGGCCTCCTGATGGGCTTCGGGAACCGGCGTACTGACGGTCAGGAAGTAGCGCACGAACAGCGCCAGCGTCTCGATCTCGATGTTCTGGTCGCGCTCCAGCCGCTCGAACTGGCGCGTCAGCCGATCGAGCCGCTTGGCGATGGCGGCCTCGCGCTGGTCGCCCGCGTCGGGCGACAGCCAGGACGCCAGCGCTGCCGCGACGATGGATGACTTGGACACGCCTTTCTTGGCGGCCAGCTCGTCGAGGCGCTTTGCGTGCTCGTGCGGAATGAACAGGTTGAGGCGGTACTGGCTCATAGCTCGATCCCGTCGTGTTGGTCGAGGGAAGCCAGCCGGGCCGTGCGCTGCATGGCCGGGTCGAGCTGGCGAGGAAGCGGCAACGGCGCGTCGTCGTCATCGAGCAGCGCCAAGTCGTTGGCCACCAGCTCCTGTTCGGGGCGGTATTCGGCGACCTCGGACAGCTCCGGCTGACGGCGCGGGCCGCCGTCGTCCGTGGTGCCGGCGTCGCCGCCGGCCAGGCCGACGGCTGAGGGAGCAACCGGAACAACAGGGATAGCCAGCCCGCTCCAGTCGTCAGGACGAACCGGCGGCGCATCGACGTAGCGGCCGTTCGCAAGTGCCGGCGGCGATAGCACGCGCCGCTTGAAGTTGGCGTCGGCGTAGTAGCGGAGCTTCTTGGCCCTGATCGGCGCGACGCTCGACACCATCACCACGGCATCGTCCGGTGGAAGCTGCATCACCTCGCCGGGCGTCAGCAGCGGGCGCGCCGTCTCTTGGCGCGACACCATCAGGTGCCCCAACCACGGCGCGAGCCGATGGCCGGCATAGTTGCGCTGTGCGCGCAGCTCGGTCGCCGTGCCGAGCGTTTCGGAGATGCGCTTGGCGGTGCGTTCGTCGTTGGTGGCGAACGTCACGCGCACATGGCAGTTGTCGAGGATCGAATGGTTCTGGCCGTAGGCTTTGTCGATCTGGTTGAGCGACTGCGCGATTAGGAAGCTGCGGATGCCGTAGCCGGCCATGAACGCCAGCGCCGTCTCGAAAAAGTCGAGCCGACCCAGCGCCGGGAACTCGTCGAGCATCAGCAGCAACTTGTGGCGACGTGCGATGCCGTCGCTGCCGTCGAGCGATTCGGTCAGGCGTCGGCCGATCTGGTTGAGGATCAGGCGCACCAGCGGTTTGGTGCGGCTGATGTCCGAAGGCGGCACGACCAGGTACAGCGAAACGGGATGGTCGGCGGCGATCAGATCGGCGATGCGCCAGTCGCAGCGAGAGGTGACGTCGGCCACCGTAGGATCGCGGTACAGGCCGAGGAACGACATGGCGGTGGACAGCACGCCCGACCGCTCGTTGTCCGACTTGTTCAATACCTCGCGCGCGGCGGATGCGACAACGGGATGCGGCACGTCGCCCAGGTGGCGCGTCGTCATCATTCGATGCAGCGTCAGCTCGAACGGGCAAGCCGGGTCGGAGAGGAAGTTGGCGACGCCGCGCAGCGTCTTGTCCTCGCCGGCGTAGAGCACATGCAGGATGGCGCCGACCAGCAGCGCGTGCGAAGTCTTCTCCCAATGGTTGCGGCGTTCGAGTGCGCCTTCAGGATCGACCAGGATGTCCGCGATGTTCTGCACATCGCGCACCTCATGCGCGCCGCGCCGGACTTCCAGCAGCGGGTTGTATGCGGCCGATTTCGGATCGGTCGGGTTGAACAACAGGCAGTGCGAGAAGCGCGAGCGCCAGCCGGCCGTGATGTGCCAGTTCTCGCCCTTGATGTCGTGAATGACGGCTGACGCCGGCCAGCTCAACAGCGTCGGCACCACCAGGCCGACACCCTTGCCGGAGCGTGTCGGCGCGAAAGTCAGGACGTGTTCCGGGCCTTCATGCCGTAGGTATTGGCCGCGATGCAGGCCGAGGAAGACACCGGCCGGCTTGTCGAGGCCGGCTTTGCGAATGTCGGCAACTTCGGCCCAACGTGCCGAGCCGTAAGTCGTGACCAGCTTCGACTGTCGCGAGCGCCACACCGACATAGCGATGGCGACCACGACGGCGACCAGGCCGCTGCCGCCCGCGATCGCGCCACCAGTGTCGAAGATGCGCGGCGCATAGGCATCGTAGGAGAACCACCACTCGAACAACCGCCAAGGGTGATAGACCGGCGTGCCGAAGAAATCGAACCAGGGCGAGCCAAGGCGTAGCTGATAGCCCAGGGCGGCGGCTGTCCACTGCGTGGCGGTCCACACGCCGGCAATCACGATGCCGAACACGACACCGACTTGCCCGAACAGCACGCCTTGACCTTGCATCCTGGCCTCCGCTTTCTCCTCGTTGACGCGCAGCACAAAGGCGTGCCGCACACGTGAGGATCGGAGTCAGGTCAGGGGCGGTCAAAGACCGTTATCGGAAGAAATGTCGAGAAAAAAGCAAGATTTCGCGTCGTGGCGAATCGAGGAAAAATGCCGCGAGCAGCGGCGTGTTGCAACGTATCTCGTTAGGAAAACGAAATTTCGTGCGAATCCGTGGCAATCAGAACTTGGGGGCTTCCTTCGGCGGGTTGTAGGGCGTCTTGCCATCCCCCAGGAAGCGGCGGTTCGTCGCTTCAGCCACACGATTGCATAGTTCGTCGCCTAGCTTGGCACGATCCGTTTTGCACTGCGCGCGCAGCTCCTTGAGTCTTTCGGGATTGGCTACCAGCGACTCCACTGTTTCGGTTGGCTCGGGCTTGCCGCAGGAGGCCAGCACCACGGCGAGTATCAACAGCATGCTCTTGTTCATGTCTCTGGTTCCTCCGAAGGATCAGATTGGGATGGTGTGGAAGGCTTCTGTCCACCGGACGATTCGACAGTGCTGACTCTCTCGATGAAACGAGCCAGCGGCTGCGAAGGCTCGCCGTCCAGACGCAGCAGATATGTGGTGAGCATGGGTGTGCGGCCGGCCAGCGGACGTGCCACTACGCCCGGCTCGCGGCTGGCCGCGATCTGCGAGGCGCCAGCTAATCCCAAGGCAAAGCCCGCCGATACCAACGCCATCATTAGGTCGATAGTTGTGACTCGCTCGGCAATCAGTGGCTCCTGCTCCACTCGTCGCAGCGCGCGATCTACCTGGCGTGCATGACCCTCGCAGGCCAGAGGATCGCCGAGTACCAGCGGATAGTGCAGCACCTCTTCCAACGGAATACGTTTGTACTTCAAGAGTGGATGTCGAGCAGGCACCGCCACCATCAGAGGATCGTCCCAAACTGGTTCCGCGATGACTCCATCGCCAACCTCGTCCGATTGCGCAAACCCTACGTCGTACAGATCGTCGTGAAGGCCCTTGATTTGCTGCGTAAGCGGAACCTCGGACAAGCGAATCTCGATTTCGGGCTCTTCCTGCCGGCACAACGCCAGGAATGTAGAAAACCGCGACGGCGTGATGCCGTCCGACAGCGCGACCCGCAACTGGCCATGAAAGCCGTTGGCGGCGGCTTTCACACTGTCGCGGGCCTGCTGTAAAGCGGTGAACACTCGCGGCACATGTTCTTGAAACAGCTTTCCTGCATGAGTCAGCCGTGTGCTGCGCGTCGTGCGAACAAACAACTTGACGCCCAGGTCTTCTTCCAGCTCTTTGATCGCCCTCGAAAGAGGCGACTGCTCGATGTGCAGTCGTTCGGCTGCGCGAGCAAAATGAAGCTCTGAGGCTACCGCCAGGAAACAGCGGAGATGGCGAAGTTCCAAGGGCAATCTCCTTTCGTGATCACCCCTTCGACCACCTGAACGCTTTAGCCATGAGCAACGCGCTTTGCATTGGGCATGACAGGGATTTTCTAGGAATGCGAATGACCGACTTAACCTGGACGACGTCCTGCGGGATCGCCTCATTTTTGGACGCGCTCCATGCTGCCAGACAGAGTCGTCGCTCCCCGCCTTTGATCACCAGCACGGTCCGCCCATAGCCGCCGTGCCAGCGATTCAGCAGAACGCATGGAACTCCGGAGTTCATAGCTTGCTGCGCCTCAGGCGCAACGCATTACCGACCACCGAAGCCGAACTCAAGCTCATCGCCAGCGCGGCAATCAGCGGCGACAGCAGCCAGCCAGTGAACGGGTACAGCACCCCGGCGGCGACCGGGATGCCCAGGCCGTTGTAGAGGAAGGCGAACACCAGGTTCTCCTTCATGTTGCGCACCGTGCCCACCGACAGCCCACGCGCGGTGGCGATACCGCGCAGGTCGCCCTTGACCAGGGTGATCTGCGCGCTGTTCATCGCCACGTCGGTGCCGGTGCCCATGGCGATGCCGACGTCGGCCTTGGCGAGCGCCGGGGCATCGTTGATGCCGTCGCCGGCCATGGCGACCACCCGGCCTTCCTTCTGCAGGCGTTCGATCAGCGTCAGCTTGTCGGCCGGCTTCACTTCGCCGTGGACCTCGTCAATGCCCAGGCGGGCCCCCACCGACTTCGCGGTGGTCAGGCCGTCGCCGGTGGCCATGATGACCCGCAGGCCGGCTGCCTTGAGGGCCGCCAGCGCCTCGGGCGTGCTCGCCTTCACCGGATCGGAGACCGCCAGCAGGCCGGCCAGGCGTCCGCCTGCTGCCAGGTACATCACGCTGGCTCCTTCACTGCGCAGGGATTCGGCCTGCTGCATGAGCGGATCGACGGCAACGCCCACCTGCTCCATGAGGACCGTGTTGCCCAGTGCGAGGGACTGACCTTCCACCTGTCCGCGCACCCCGATGCCGGAGCCGGACTCGAAGTTCTCCGGCTTGCTCAAGGCCAGGCCCTGGGCGCGCGCGGCCTGCACGATGGCATCGGCCAGCGGGTGTTCGCTGCCCTGGTCCAGGCTGGCCGCTAGGCGGAGCACCTCTTCGGCGGTGAAGCCCTCGGCCGGGACCACCCGGTCGAAGGCGGGGCGGCCTTCGGTCAGCGTGCCGGTCTTGTCGATGACCAGGGTATCGACCCGGCGCAGGTTCTCGATCGCGGCCGCGTCGCGGAACAGCACGCCCTGGGTCGCGCCGCGCCCGGTGGCGACCATGATCGACATCGGCGTGGCCAGGCCTAGCGCGCAGGGGCAGGCGATGATCAGCACCGACACGGCGTTGATCAGCCCGAACACCCAGGACGGCTGCGGGCCGAAGAAGCCCCAGATGAAGAAGGTCGCGATGGCGATGGCCACGACGACCATCACGAAGTAGCCGGCGACCACGTCGGCCATGCGCTGCATGGGCGCCTTGGACCGTTGGGCCTGGGCCACCATCTGCACGATCTGCGAGAGTACGGTCTCCGAGCCGATGCGCTCGGAGCGGATGACCAGTGCACCGTTGGTGTTGAGCGTGGCGCCGATCACCTTGTCGCCCTCGCGTTTGCTCACCGGGAGAGGTTCGCCGGTCAGCATCGACTCGTCCACCGAGCTGGCGCCCTCGACCACCACGCCATCGACGGGCACTTTCTCGCCGGGCCGCACGCGCAGGAGGTCACCGACGTGCACGTGGGTCAGCGGCACGTCCTCTTCTTTGCCGTCGGCGCCGATGCGGCGCGCGGTCTTGGGCGCCAGCCCCAGCAGCGACTTGATCGCCGCCGACGTCTGCGAGCGCGCCTTGAGTTCGAGCACCTGCCCGAGGAGCGTCAGCGAGATGATGACGCCCGCGGCCTCGAAGTACACGCCGACTCGGCCCATCGAGACGAACGAGGCAGGAAAGATTTCCGGCGCGACGGTGGCGACGACGCTATAGACGAAGGCCGCGCCCGTGCCCAGGCCGATCAACGTCCACATGTTGGGGCTGCGGTTGACCACGGACTGCCAGCCACGCGAGAAAAATGGCCAGCCGGCCCACAGCACGATCGGCAGCGACAGCACCAGCTCCACCCAGCTCTGCGTGGCCATGTCCATCAGGTGCAGACGTTCGCCGAACATCGCCAGCGCCAGCACCACCAGGGTCAGTGGCAGCGTCCACCAGAAGCGCCGGGAGAAATCGCGCAACTCGGGGTTGTCGTCATCCAGGTCAGGCAGCAACGGCTCCAGGGTCATGCCGCAGATGGGGCAGTTCCCGGGATGATCCTTACGGATCTGCGGGTGCATCGGGCAGGTGTAGATGGTGCCCGGCGCCGCGGGTTTCGGCGCTTGCGCCGCGTCCGCTGCTGCCGGGGCGGTTTGCGGTGCTTGGGCATGCTCATGGTCGTGCCCATGCTCGTGTCCGCGGTGGTGATGGCTCGCCGCGCCGCTGCTGGCGCCGGGGGCTTCGGCGGGCGTCTGCACTGCCGGGACAGGCTGAAGCGTCATGCCGCATTTCGGACAGGCGCCAGGATGGTCCTGCCGGACCTCGGGATGCATCGGGCAGGTGTAGATCACGCCCGCCGGGGTTGCGCCGGGCCGATCCTTCGCTGCGGATTCACCTGCATGGTCGCAGTGTCCATGCGTCTCAGGAGCCGTGTTGCCCAGTGGTAGCGCCCCCTGTGCGGGAAGATCCCGTGCGGGTGTTTTTTCTGGGGGCTGGCTCATGACGGCTTCTCCGAGTTCTCTTGAATGGGTCTATCAGTTTCGACCGGGTGGAAGGACCGGCGTTCTCACACCACCCGGCAAGTGGTAGGCGGGTCAGCCGCAGCAGCACCCGCGGCCGGCACCAGGCGCTTTGCTGGCGGCGGCGCCAGCGGCTTGCGCCGGGTAGCCGGCCTGTTTCAGCGCCGACACCAGCGGATCGATGCCCTGGGCAAGGTCGCCATGGACGCGAACGCGGCCTGCGCTCAGGTCAACCGCCACCTCTCGCACGCCCGGCAGGGGCTTGAGCGCTTGCGTGACGTGTTTGACGCAGCCGCCGCAGGACATGCCCTGGACGTCAAGATCGATGGTACTGGTGGTCATGGTCATGGTCATGGTCTCCAAGGATGGGTTGGCGCTCGTGGATTGGGCGCATCAGGTCGCGGCCGACTGCCGCCAGTGGGGAAAGAAACGCGGCGTGGCCTGCGCATAGCGCTCGAACTCCGCCCCGAATCGGGCCCGCATCTCGGCTTCCTCGTTCACGGCCAGACGGCCATACATGATCAGCAGGATCGGGAACATCACGAGCGTGAGCAGCGTCGGCCATTGCAGCAGGAAGCCCAGCAGGATCAGCACGAACGCCACGTACTGGGGGTGACGGATGCGGGCGTAGGGGCCCGCCATGGCCAGGGTGCTCCGGCGCTGCGCGTGATAGAGCACCTGCCAGGATTTGGACAGCAGGTAGAAGCCATAGGCGAGCAAGACGTAGCTGGCGATGTGCAGCACGCCGAAATGCGGGTCGCCTTTCTCACCCAGCAAGGTCCACCACAGGTGGCCGGCGTCGTGGGAAAGCAGGTCGAGGCCAGGATAGCGGGTCTGCAGCCAGCCCGAGAGCAGGTAGATGGTAAGCGGGAACCCGTACATCTCGACGAACAGCGCGATGATGAATGCGGCAAACGCGCCGAAGGTCCGCCAGTCGCGCGCCGTCGCCGGCTTGAAGAAGCTGAAGGCGAACAGGATGAAGATGGCCGAGTTTAAGAACACCAGCAGCCACAGGCCATAGGCGGGTTGATCGTGGCTCATGGCTGGTCTCCACGTTGATCGCGTGCGTTGGTGTTCGAGCTGGCACCCGGGTTCGGTGTTGAGGCAGGCGTGCCCGGCGTCGTATCAGGCGGTGTGTGCGAGGAGTGGTCGTGCCCGCCGTGGCCATGGCCGTGGTGCATGAAGAGGTGCATCAACGGGCAGGCTGCGAGCAGCAGGAAAGGCAGGAACCCGACCACGTGGGCGGTGTGTTCCTTGAGCAGGAAGTAGCCCGCGATCGCGCCGAGAACGAGCAGACCGATCCCGTAGCGGGAGCGCCAGAAACGTGGGGGCGATTCGTTGTGACCGTGATGCTCGTTCATGATGAGGCTTCCTTTCAAAGGGTCGGCGTAACAGGCGCCGACCACGCCTGTCGAAATCAGTAGGGTCTCGTGTTGCCAGGTGGACTCAAGGTGCCCAGCCAGGCCACTGCCAGCAGGATCAACATCATGGCCGTCGTCTCGATCGCCAGGCTGTTGCACAGGGCCCGCTTGGCGCGACCGATTTCGGTGGAGCTTCTTGCCTGCTCCAGCAGCGGCCCCAACCGGAAGCGATTCGCTGCGGCCAGCGCGAGCATGGTGCCGAACAGGCCCAGCTTCGCCAGCAACAAGACGCCGTAAGGGCTGGATGCCATACCCTCAAGACTGGGGCCGACGATGAGCAGATAGTTGACGATGCCGGTGACGATCAGCACCGCCACGATGAGCGTGCCGACCGACGAAAACCCGGTCACGGCCTGGCGCAGGAGTAGCAGATGCCGGTAGGCGTCGTCACGGCCCTGGCCCTGGACCGGGCGCAGCAGCAACAGCAGGAACGCGACCAGCGCCCCGAGCCAGGCGCCAGCGCCGAGCAGGTGCAAGGTGTCGGCTGCCAGATGGATGCTGCCGCGTGCGCCGGTATCCATCGCCCCATGTCCCGACCAGACCAGCGTGGACAGCCCGACTGCTGCGAACAAGGAGGCGAGCACCAGGCTTGCCGTGGGCAGTCGTCGGTAGAACCCGGCACAAAGCAGGATGCCCACGAGCGCGGCGATCTTGACCACCCACGCGATGCCGACGTTGGTGCCGGTGATGATCATGCCGAACACGTGGCGTTCAAGCTCGCCGATTTCGGTTACCCCGCTCATGGTCACCGCCAGGATCAGCATACCGGCGCCCGACACCACAAGACCCACGCCCGCGAGCCAGGACAGCAGCCTTCGATACCCGAAGGCTGCATGGGCGTCGGCCGCGGTGCCCTTCACGCCGTACAGGCCGAACAGCGGCAGCCCGAACAGCAGCATCAGGTCGGCGTAGCTGGCGAAGCGGACAACGATGTTGCCCCAACCTTCCATGGCTCACTTCACCTTAAAGGAGAAGTTGCCCGTCATGGGATGGGTGTCGGCCGACACGGCGCGCCACTCCACGCGATAGTCCCCCGTCGTCAGGGGCTTGGCGGGGGTGATCACCATGGTCTTGCCGTCTTCGCCGCTGGATACCTTGACCTCCATCGTCATGGCATGAGACATGCCCGGCATGCCGGTCATGACCAGCTTGGCGCCGGAGAACTGGGTGGTCAGCGTCTCCGAGAAATGCAGCTCGATCTTCGCCGGAGCCGCCACCTCGGCGTTCGCTTGCGGATCGGAGGTCAGCAGTTTGGGATGGGCCTGCGCGGCGGCGCTGAACAGCGCAAAGCTGGTGGCAGCGAAAACGGGGAAGATAAGTTTGCGGATCGAGAGCATGGTCATTCCTCTGTTGAGTGGTCGGTGGTCGAAAAACGGTGATCTGTTCGGACGGTGATCTACAAGGCGGTCCCGGTCTGATCCCTAGAACCAGAAGCGCACACCTGCAACCCAGCGGGTTTCCTGCGCGCGCTCGCCCGAAGCACGCACGAAATCGGCGGTCTTGCCAAAACTGCCGCTGCGCTCGACGCCGATGTAGGGGGCGAACTGCCGACTGAATTCATAGCGCAGGCGCAGCCCGATCGTGGCGTTCGACAGGCCGCTGCCAATGTCCCGCTCGGGGTCGCTCTTGCCATAGAACTGCGCCTCGGCACGCGGCTGAAAAATGAGTTTCTGGGTAAGAAGCAGGTCGTAGCTCGCGGCCAACCTCAACGCGGTTCTACCGCTATTGCCGACGTAGCCCGTCGCTTCGACGTCGAACCAGTACGGTGCCAGTCCCTGGACCCCGAAGGCCAGCCATCCGCGGCCGGGGCCTGTGCCCGTGTCGTAGCGCAGGCCCAACTGGGTGTCCCAGTACGGCGTGATGGCGTGGCCCCACAGCAGTTCGGTGCGGGCGTCCTGGAGCTTGCCGCCGGCCACCTCGCCCTCGGCCTTGAGGACCGCCTTGTCGAAGTCGCGGCCGAACCAGCCTTGCAGGTCGTAGGCGGTGGCGTTGCCGCCATGGTTCGCATAGGAGCGCTCCAGCCGATCGACCAGCAGCGCACCAAAACTATGTTCGTCGGCCAGGCTCAGGACGGGGACGCCGGGCACGGCATAGGCGCCCGCGCCGCGGACCAGGCCCTCGGAATAGGCATTGGGGTCGCGCGCGTCGGCGGGCGCCGAACCGCCTTGCATCTGCATGTCCATGTCGCCATGGTCCATAGGCGGCGTGGCAAGCGATGCGGCAGGTGCCGTAGCAGGCGCAGCCGCTGAGGGCGCCCCATGGTCGGCATGAGGATCGGCCTGGGTGGCGCCCGGCGACGGCGATGGCGATGATGTGGGCGTCGTGGCCGCCGCGCCATGGTGCGCCGAGTGGTCGTCTTCCTGGCCCGCCTGTGACTGGGCCAGTACGGGGTTCGCGATCGTGGCAACCAGTGCCAGGGTCAATGCGTGGAGGTGTGTCGTTTTCATCGTTTGTGCACTCTCTTCAAGCGGCGCTCAAGACACCACGACCTCGCGGAACATGCCCGCGTCCATGTGAAGCATCAGGTGGCAGTGCCAGGCCCAGCGTCCCAGCGCGTCGGCAGTGACGAGGAAGCTCAGGCGTTGCGCCGGCTGCACGGGCAAGGTGTGGCGGCGCGCCAGGAAGCGCCCGTCGGGGCTCTCCAGCTCGCTCCACATCCCGTGCAGGTGCATCGGGTGGGTCATCATCGTGTCGTTGTGCAAGATGACGCGCAGCCGTTCGCCGTGGCGGAAATGCACCGGCTTGGACTTGCCGAATTCGAGCCCGTCGATGGACCAGGTGTAGCGCTCCATGTTGCCGGTGAGGTGCAGCTCGACCTCGCGACCGGGGCCACGCGGGTCCATCGGACCGCCGGGCGTGTGCAGGTCGGCCAGGGTCAGCACGCGCCGACCGTTGTTGCGCAACCCGATGCCTGGATCGTCCAGCGCGGTGCGCGGCATGTCCACGCGCATGTCCGTCCCCGGCCCGTACTCCGTTCGGGCGTGTCGCGCAGTGGTGCTGGGCACGGCCAGGGAATTTGCGCTGTCTATGCTCTGCATCTGGCCGGAATACATGCCGGTCATGCCCGTCATGCCGCTCATCCCCGTCATTCCCTGCATGGCGCTTTGGTCCATCCCAGCCATGGAGCCGTGATCCATGCCTGCCATGCCCTGCATGGCGCCGTGGTCCATCCCCGACATTCCGGACATGCCTGCCATGTCGCCATGGTCCATCCCGCCCATCATGTCCGCCATCGATAGCCACGGGGCCGCGTCCATCGGCGGCACGGGAGCGCTGAGCCCGGCGCGTACCGCCAGCGTGCCCCGGGCATAGCCCGTGCGATCCATGGATTGCGCGAAGATCGTGTAGGCGTCGTCGTGTGGCTCAACCAGCACGTCGCAGGTCTCGCCGGGGCCGAAGCGGAACTCGTCCACCGTGACCGGCTCGACGTCCACGCCATCGACGTGCACCACCTTCAGTTTGAGGCCCGGAATGTGCACGTCGTAGAAGGTGTTGCCGGCGCCGTTGATGAAGCGCAGGCGCACACGCTCGCCGGGACGGAACAGGCCAGTCCAGTTGCCCGCAGGCGTCGTGCCGTTGGCCAGATAGGTCAAGGTCTGCGCCGAGAGATCCGACAGATCGGTCGGGCTCATGCGCATCTGGTTCCACATCTTGCGCTTGTCCATCGCGGCCGAGAGGCCGTCGCGCGAGGCGTCGCGGAAGAAGTCCACCGCTGTCGGCTGGTGGTAGTTGTAGTAGTTGCTCTGTGTCTTGAGCTTCATGAAGACTCGCATGGGGTCTTCATCGGTCCAGTCCGATAGCAGCACGACATGGTCGCGCTCGGCACGGATGGTTTCAGGGCCGGAGGGGTCGATGATGATCGCCCCGTACATGCCGGTCAGCTCCTGGAAGCCGGAATGCGAGTGATACCAGTAGGTGCCGCTCTGGCTGACCTTGAAGCGGTAGGTAAATGTCTCTCCCGGGGCGATACCGCCGAAACTGATGCCTGGCACACCGTCCATCTGGTAAGGAAGGATGATGCCGTGCCAGTGGATGGAGGTGGACTCGCGCAGCCGGTTGGTGACGCGGATGGTGACCGTGTCGCCTTCGCGCCACCGCAGTGTCGGCGCAGGCAGCGAGCCGTTGATCGTGGTGGCCATGCCCGGCTGTCCAGTGAAGTTCACCGGCGACTCGGCGATCACCAGGTCGAATTCCGTGCCGCGCAGCACCGGGGCGGTGCCGCTGGCGGCCCGCGCTTGCTGGGCGGCGGCCTTTAGTGCAGTCGTGGACAGCCCGAGCAGGACACCGCCCGCCGCCAATCCCTGCACGAATCGTCGCCGCGACAGGATCAGTGGCCGTGGAGCATGGGGGGGATAGCGCGTCATGACGAAAAACTCTCCATAAACAGACATCGAAGGGCACGCGCGAGGCCCTGTGAATGGGACCGCGCTTTTACGCCGTTGACGACCATGCTAGAGAGGCGCCACTTTCGCTCGCATGACCCATTCATTACATTCATGTAATGATTGAGTCATCTTGGTGGAAGATTCACCCGAGTACATTGATTTAAAAGTCAGTCGCGCAGGATGAACAAGCGGATGCGCGAGAGTTCATGGCGCGAGCCAGGGAAAAGCAATGAAACTGTTGGTGGTCGAGGACGAGAACAAGACAGCGGACTACGTTCGCCAGGGCCTCATGGAAGCGGGGTTCGTGGTGGACGTGTCGCGCAATGGCCTGGACGGCCATCACCAGGCCATGAGTGAGCCCTACGACCTGGTGATCCTCGACGTCATGCTGCCCGACGTGGATGGCTGGCGCATCGTGCAGTCGCTGCGCGAGGCTGGCAAGCAGGTCCCGGTGCTGTTCCTGACCGCGCGCGGCGGCGTGGATGACCGCGTCAAGGGCCTGGAACTGGGCGCCGACGACTACCTGATCAAGCCTTTCGCGTTCTCCGAATTGCTCGCACGCGTGCGCACGCTGCTGCGCCGCGGCAGCGCGCCTAATCACCCAGATCGCCTCCAGATCGCCGACCTGCTGCTCGATCTGCCGCGGCGGCGCGCTTCCCGGGGAGGACAGCGCATCAACCTGACCAGCAAGGAGTTCGCCCTGCTCGAACTGTTAGCGCGACGCCAGGGCGAGGTGCTGCCGCGTTCATTGATCGCTTCGCAGGTCTGGGACATGAATTTCGATAGCGACAGCAACGTGATCGATGTCGCCATTCGCCGGCTGCGCGCGAAGATCGACGATGCCTTCGAGCCCAAGCTCATCCATACGGTACGGGGCATGGGCTACACGCTGGAGGCCCCGGATGCCGACTAGGGCCCTTCGCATCCGTCGCCCGGCTTCGCTCGCGCTGCGGGTCACGGCCCTGGTCGGCATTGCCATGACCTTGGTATTCCTGACCTTCAGTTGGCTCATCGTCCGCGCGTTGGAACATCACTTCGCCGAGCAGGATGCCGGGGAACTCAGGGCCGTGGCCGATGCCGTCGTCAAGCCGCTGCGCGACCCCGGTACGAGCACCGACGATGGGGTCCTGCGCCGCCGGCTCGCCGGCGCGGTCACGGGCCATCATGGGGTGTTCTATTACGTCGCCGATGCTGCAGGAACCACGGTGTATGCGGGCGAAGGCCCCAACCTGTCGTCGCTTGTCGCAAGCGAACGTCCCGCCCAAGCGATCAATGTCCGCGAGCTGGCGAGCTGGCAAGAGCAAGGGAAGTTCTACCGTGGCGCGGTGCTTCGCGTGGAGGGCGACCCAAGCCGGAACGTACGCTCCTATACCATCGCCATTGCGATGGACATCGATTTCCATCTCGCGTTCCTCGAAGAATTCAAGGGCATGCTGTGGTTGGCCACCTGCGTTGTGCTGTGCATTGCGCTGCTGGTCGCCTGGCTGGCCGTTCAATGGGGGCACCGGCCCATCCGCAAGGTCAATGCCAGCATTCGCGCGATCCGCTCATCGCAATTGAACGTGCGGTTGAATCCCCGCGAAGTACCGCTCGAACTGGAAGAACTCGTCGCCTCGTTCAACGACATGCTCGCGCGCATCGAGGACGGCTTCGTGCAGTTGGCAAATTTCTCGGCCGACATCGCGCACGAGCTGCGCACCCCCGTCACCAACCTGACCACGCAGACAGAAGTGGCCCTCGGCCAATCCCGCTCCGCCGAAGAATACCGGGAAGTGCTGTACTCCAATCTGGAGGAGTTCGGGCGCATGAGCCGGATGATCGGGGACATGCTGTTTCTCGCGCAGACGGAGAACGATCCGCACAATCTCCATCGGGTGGAGATGGACCTTGGCGAGACGATCAAGGGCCTCTTCGATTACTTCGAGGCCTTCGCGGAGGATCGCAACGTGACCCTTCGTTTGCAGGGGCGGATCGAGCCGATCAACGTCGATCGGGAGATGCTGCGGCGCGCCTTGAGCAACTTGCTGTCCAACGCCATCCGCCACACCCCGCATGGCGCCGCCGTCACCGTGCAGCTGGGCCAGGATCAGGGACGCACCACGGTGAGCGTCGAGAATCCGGGCAGCAGGATCGCCGACGAGGACCTGCCCAGGTTGTTCGACCGCTTCTACCGTGTCGATCCCTCGCGGCAGCGCAAGAGTGAAGGAGCTGGGCTGGGGCTCGCCATCGTCAAGTCGATCGTCGAGGCGCATGGTGGCGAAGTGCGTGTGGCGTCCGACGATGCGGTGACCCGGTTTGATGTCCTGTTGCCCCGAAATGTCTGATCCAATGCCTTGCGCTCAGGACCACAGAGGAGCAGCGCTATGCATGTCACAGGCTTAACCGACCAGGGAGTTCCATGAAGCAGCATTCGCCGGCTATTCCACGCAGGCCCTCTTCGGTCGTGCTGGCGCTCGGTGGTGTGATCCTGATCGGGCTGGGCCTGTACTTCATCTTCATTCGCCCGGCGCTGCTCCCGGAGGACCCACGTTTCATGGGGACGACGCTGGAGCAGATCCGCAGCAACTTCCCCGGCCTGTTGCTCTGGCTGCCGCGGGTGTTCTGGGTGATGGGCGGCTACATGGTGTCAACCGGACTGTTGACGTTCTACCTGGCCAGAACCAGTTTTCGCAGTCGAACGGCCGGTGCTGCCTGGGTGGCCGCTTTGAGCGGACTTTCGTCAATCGGGCTGATGGTTATGGTGAACTTTCTTATCGACTCGGATTTCAAGTGGCTCTTGCTTGCGGTCGCGGCACCCTGGCCGGCAGCGCTCTGGCTGTATCGCCGGGAGCAATAGTCAAAGGTCAAAGCTCCACATCAGCTCGAACGATTCGATATCAGACGACCTCGATGATGTCCGGGTTTCGAGAGCCATAGGCCATGGAGCCCCGTGATACTGCGCTCGATTGGCGTTTACGGCACAAACAAAACCCCCTTACACACTTGGCAAGACTGGAGACGACCGTGTGCACGGAATGTGCGGCCAATCGCTAGATCTCTTGGATCGTTGGTGGAACCGTTAGATGGCCGGTCCACGCTGTCTCCCGAACTCCCAGGACACGCCGCCCCCACGCACCACCGCGCTCATGGTCTGTCCCAGCCACTGCTCGATCACCGGTTTCCACGGCACCAGCGAGAAGCCCATGCCGTCATCGAGCATCGCGTAGCGCCCACTGGCGAGCACGACCGAACGCCGGTAGATGCCAACTACGCGCTGCCCGTCCGTGAGGGGGCGATGCGACAGGCCGCTTTCGGCGGCAATGTCCTTCGCGGCCTGCGCCAGCTCGCGCCCGCGCAATGTTGCTAGCAGGTTGCGAGCAAGAATGACTCGCTGCCCGCGCTGCTCGGCCAAGCCCTGTTCAGTCAGAAAGTCGGCGCGCTGGCGTAGCGCGTCCTTCACCTCGGCCCCAAAGCCCAGGTCGCCCAAGCCCTTGCCGCCTCCGATCAACTGCTGGTCGAGCCAGGTGGCGCCGACGACGCGCGCTTGGCGCTCGATGGGTAGGTGCGATTTCAGTTCCACCGCCACGCCGCTGCCAAGGCGCTGCGCGTCGTACTGGCGGCCCTGCTCGGCAAGGTCGTCGGGCACTCGCCAGATGCCTTCGGCCTCGCGCTCCACGATGCCGGCGCGGCGCAGGGCTTCGAGCCGGCGCACGTGCGCGGCCACCACCTCACGCGGATCGCGGTCGGGCGTAGCCTGTCCTTGGGCAAGCGCAAGATGGTGGTCGGTTCGGTACACGCCACCAACGGATAGTGCGGCGATATTGCGGTCGGCAACGCGCACGTCGGCCGCCCTTTTCACCTCTATCACGACCCCGATCGGGTACTGCTCCAACTCCGAGCGCGGCGGCAAAGCGACGTAATGCGCCTTGCCGTCCGTGCCATCGACGATCAGATAGCCCTTGTCGTACAACTCGTCCGCCAGCCCCTTGCCAGCGACGCGACCGACGATGGCGCGGCCAGCCTCGCCGGGTTGGAACACGACCAGCTCGCGCTGCTTGCCACTCATAGCCCGCTGCATCGTGCGGATGATGTCGCCGCGCTCGCCCATTGCCCGCAAGGCCGGCTCGGCCTCGGCGTGGACGGCCCACACGCCGGGCTGTTGCTCGCTCGCCAGGCCCATGCGTTGCAAGCGTTGCAAACGGCCGATCAGCATTTGTCGCTGGCGTTGCAGCCGGGGTTCTGCGAAGCGTTCGATATGCACCAAGCCGTCGTCGCCGGCCTCGCGCTGCAAGGTGCGATCCAGACCTGTCCATCGCTCCTGTTCGACTTCGCGCAGCATTGCCTGCTGCATCTCCAGCTCGGTGCGCGGCCCCAGCCATTCGGTCGCCAGCTCCGACGCACGCCGACGCATCCCTTCGGCGATGTAGTCACGCGAAATGATGAGGTCTTTGCCGGTGTCGTCCTTGCCGCGCAGAACGACGTGCGTGTGTGGGTTGTCGGTGTTCCAGTGATCGACGGCCACCCATTCCAGCCGCGTGCCCAGGTCGGCCTCCATGCGCGCCATCAGGTGCCGCGTGTAGGTTCGCAGGTCGTCGAGCTGTTCGGCGTCCTCCGGCGAAACGATGAACCGGAACTGGTGGCGGTCGTCGGCACCACGTTCCTTAAACACTTCGAGGTCGGCGGCATCGGTCGTCGGCCCGTAGGCATGGCCTGGGCCGCCTTGGCGATCGACGCCTTCGCGCTCGATGTAGCGCAGGTGCGCAGCAGTGGAGCGCGGCCCCGCCTGTGCCAGATTGACCAGCCTCGCCTTGATCGCCACGCGCCGGGCGTTTGCCCCAAGTCCACGACCAGCAAAGCGAGCGGCGACGTGGCCGCGCCCTAACCGGGAACCGGGTCGCTGGCCGACCTTGCCAGCCGCCTTGCCGAGCTTGGCGCCGGCCTTGTTGGTCTGGCGCAGTACCTTGTTGATGAAGGCGTCGCCACGCTGCTTCGGCGCACCAGGCCGAACGCGGAATCGGTCGTCGTCACGGCTGCTCATGGTGCGGTTACATCCAAGGCCGTCGCAGTCCAGCGGACGAAGCACGCGGTTTCGCCAACGCCGATGCGGCGTTGCGCACCTTCGCGGCACGCTGCCGCCCCCTGGCGCGTGCCGCGCCACCCCCATGTGCAGACAAGGTTTCCAAGCGGCCACGTGCCGCGACCTTTTATCTTGCCTTCCGCCTTTGCCCTGCGCTGTCGCTCCGGGCGTCGGCGGCCCGGCGGCGCTGCGCTGCTTGCAGCCAGCGCGCCGGCGAACGCGCCCACGGCCACCGGCCGGGCGCGTTCGAGGCAAGACGCCTGCACGTGTGAAAGCAATGCCGGATGCTGCGCAACGTGCGACGCGGATGCGCTCGCACGACATGCGCGACGACACGGCAAAGGGCGGCAGGACGACACGCCGGATGGCACGATGAAGCGCAGCGAATCGGCGGCCATCATCAGCGTGTCTCCAACCAGACCGGATGCGCGAGGCCGAGCACGGCCGATGCGCGCACCGGCCCGAAGTAACGGCTGTCGAACGACGCGGGATTGGTCACGCTCAGTAGGAACAGCTCGCCCGGTTCGAGGCGGCGGCACTGCTGCCAGGATGGCAGCGGCCGGCCCATGCGATCGGCAGGCAATGCGGCGGCCACTGGCACGCCGTCGATGCGCACGCTGCGACCGACAATACACACCTCCTGCGGCGCGACGGCACCAACGCGCTTGAGCAACGGAATGCGCGTCGGCAGGTAGCCGCGCTGCGCAGCCAGCGCAGCGGCTTCGGCCGGCAGGGGCACCAGCACGATGGTGTCCACGGACAACGGGCGTGGCAGCAAGGCGGTGTGCGGATCGAACGGTTCGATGCGATACCAGCCGACTGCCACGCTGTCGGACGGGTTGTAGGTCAGGCGCAGCAGCGGCGACACGAATGAGGCCCAGGCGAGCGCGGCGAAGCCGACGGCAGCGAAGCCGACCAGCACGATGCGAGCGCGCAGGCGCGAGCGAGGATGCGGCGCCGTTCCCGTGGTGTTGGCGGACGTGGGAAGCGTCGTCATGGCAGCGCCCTCCCGGCGAGCCAGGCGGCGTGCCGCTCGGCGGTGTACGCCGGCAGCGGCAAGCGTGCCGCGAGCCGGTTGCCGAGCGTGCGCCAATACGCCGGCGAAGCGGCGTTCGGCGCAATGCCCAGCGCCTCGATGGCGTCGAGCTGTGCCAACACGGCGCGAACGGCGGGTTCACCTTCGGCGTGCAGCAGCAGGCGCGCACCGGGCAGCACGCCGGGAATGCGCTGTGCCGCGTCCAGTGGTGTGCAAGCCTGCATCACCATGAGTTGCCAGCGCACGGTTCCGTACTCGTTGGCGTGCCAGCGGATGCGGCAGAACATCGCGCCAGGCAGGAACACCGCGACGCGACGCCAGCGGTCGAGCCGGACGATGCGCGCTGGCTCGCCGAAGCGCAGATAGAGGTCGATGCGTTGCTCGATGTAGGCGAGCGATACGCGGGTCAGCGGCGCGGCGCCGGCCCGGCCGGCGAGCACTGCGGGCGATGGCGGCGGCGCAGCCGTGGCCGCCAGAGCAGATGCGTTCATGAGGTCTTCTCCGGGAACTCGCGTTCGAGCAGCGCGCGCAGCAGTTCGGCGACAGTCACGCCCTGCGTGAACGCCGATACCTTGATGCGGGCGCGCATCGCAGGCGTGATGTCGAGGGTCAGGCGCGCGGTGTAGAGGTCGCCTTTCTGGACGCCGTCAGCGTCGCCCTGGCGAATCCACGCCTCGGCGTGTGGATTCGCCGGCGGGCGCACGCCGATGGCGATGCGCTTGCCATTGCGCTCGCTCATGCAGGCCACCGCAGCAGTTCGTCGGTGAGCGCGGCGATCTCGCGCGCGGCGGCGCTATCAGGCGCCATTTCGCGTGCAAGCCGGCCAGCGGTCACGCTGTCGGCAAAGACGATGCGCTGATGCACTTCCGAGCGCAGCGCCGGCAGCGGCTGCTCGGCGAGCGCGCTGCGCGCCTCGCGTCCGATGACGGTGGTGCTGACGCGACGGTTGACGACGAAGGCCGCGCGCAGCGCAGGCCGGAACACCTGTGCCTCGCGGATCAGCGACACCATCTCGGCCGACGCCCACAAGTCGTAGGGACTCGGTTGTACGGGGATCAGCACACGCTCGGCCGCCAGCAGCGCGGAGCGCGCCAAGGCGGCAATGCGCGGCGGGCCGTCGATGACGACGTGATCGGCGCGACGGGCCAGCTCCGGCGCTTCCTGGTGCAGCGTCTCGCGGGCGAGGCCCACGGCGCTGAACAAGCGCGGCAAGCCTTGCTGGCTTCTGCGCTGCGTCCAGTCCAGCGAAGAACCTTGCGGGTCGGCATCGAGCAGGACGACGTGCTGGCCGCGCATCGCCAGCTCGCCGGCGATGTGTGTGGCAAGCGTGGTCTTGCCAACGCCGCCTTTCTGGTTGAGCAACGCGACGATCATGGCGCGGCCCTCCGTGTGGGAAAGCCAGGCTTTCGCAGTTGCGCGCAGTGCCGTTTCGCGGTTGTCCACCGAAACGGCGCGCTCTTACTAAAAGTTAGAGTATTTGAGTTAGGGAAGTTAGAGCACGCCGAAACCCGCGCCGCTATTGACTTTCCGGCGATTTCACACGCCTGATAGCACGATAGGGACACGCCTGATAGCACGATACCCGGCACGCCTGATAGCACGAGGCCGTCCACACGTTTTCCCCGAGTTATCCCCGTGCCGTGGGCGGCACGGGTCGAAAGGTCAACAGTTCCTCGCCGGTATCCAGCGTCCGCTCGATGCCGAGCACATAGCCGGGCAGCGACTGCCGCGCGACCAGCGCGCGCAGGTCGCAAGCGAAGTCGTAGGGCTTCGCCGTGCTGCCCGATTTGCGGTGCAGGTGCCGGAAGTCGAACTGCCAGCCGCCCGGCTGTTTGCCGCCGTGCTTGCGCACCAGGCGATACAGCCACCGCTCGATGCCGCCGGTGAGCTTGAAGTAAGCCGGGTCGATGGTCAGCACCAGCGCGGCGTCGAGCACGCCGGCATAGAACCAGTCCGGCAGGATTAGCTCGATGCCCAGCGGCGTGCCGCGGGCGTCGGCCAGCTCCTTCCATTCGTTGATCCACGAGAAGCGATGCAGGCGCCGTCCGGTCGTCTCGCGGATGGATGTGGCCACGCTGGTCGATTGCAGCCGATCGAGCGCGGCCTTGAGGCGCTGGTAGTCGCGCAGCGACGTGCCGCGCCCGATGAAACGCAGGATCTCGTAGGGCGTGGCGTGCATCAGGCGCGACGGGCGAATGCCTGCGTCGCGCGCTTCCACGATCTGCGAGGCCGCCCAGATCAGCACGTCCGCGTCCCAAATCGTGGCGATGCCATGTTCCTGCGTGCCCTCCACGCGCACGGTGACGCCACCGGCGCGGAAGTCGATCGGCGCGGTGCGCCGCGACTTCGCCAGCGAGAAGAACGGAAAGGCCATCAAGTCCTGGCTGTCGCGCGGCGCCATGTCGCCCGGCAGCGCGCGGAACAGATCGAGCTGTTCCCGCTCCCGCGATGGGCTGGATATGGCGACGGCCACCGGCGAGCCACCGATCAGCGCGCACGGCTGTCGGCCGAGTGATGCTCGGCGTATTCGGGGTCGGACGTGGCCTCGAAACTGCGCTGGTCGGCCCAGGCGTCGAGGTCGGCCACCGCGTACATGACGCGGCGGCCGAACTTGCGGAACTTCGGCCCGCCGCCGATCACGCGCTGCTTTTCCAGCGTGCGCGGCGACAGCCGCAGGTACTCGGCGGCTTCGTCGTTGGTAAGGTAGCGTTGGGGCTGCGCAGGCGCAGCGGCAGCAGCGGCAGCAGGCCGCGTGGGTGCGGGTCGCATCGAGTGAACCTCCATCGGTCAGAAACGCCGGCAGCACCAGCGCAGCCGGATGGAGGCAGTCTCAAGATAGCGACGGGTTGTGCAGAGGGTCGTTTTGCAGCGCAGACAAAACGACCCTGCCCAGGTCATTCGAGCTGTACCAGGCGGCGGTAGCCGCCGCGCATCAGCGATTGGCCGCGCCGTACTAGGCGGCGCACGCGCGAGCGCAGGCCGCCATCGGTGTACCAGCCGGCCGCCACGACTTCAGCGCCGAACAGCCCTTCGGCTGTCTCCCGCAAGGACGCGCCCGCGAGGGTCGCGTCGAGCGCCTGCAAGGTGTGCAGTTCCAGCAGCGCGGCGGGCGTGGGCCGCGAGCGGGCCGCTGCCGTAGGCACGGCCGCCGTGTCCACTGTCGCCAGTTTGTCCAGCTCGGCCGTGATCGTGCGGTAGCTCGCGCAAGGCGCGGCGCACGCGCGGATGGCATAGAGGTAGGCCATGCCGTCGGCCAAGCCCGGCGCAAGTGCAAGCCGCACGCAGCAACCAGGCCAGCAAGCCGTCAGCACCAGGCGCTTGCCATCGTGGATCAATTGCTTGTTGCCGGGGACGTGCCAGAACTCGAAGGTGTGGGCTTCCGGTGGCGGGTCGGCATCCGGGTAGAGCTGGAGCACGCCATCATGATCGGGGAACCAAACAGGATGCGCGTCGCGTGCATCCTGGCGCGGGTCTTCGAGCAGGCGCAGGCCCCATTCGTGCGCTGCGTCCGGCCGGCGGCGACGGCGCCGCCAGTCGCGCCGGTACTCGGGATGGCGGCGCAAGTATTCCCAGGCGAGTGCGGGACCGTCCAGGTGCAGCACGTAGAGATAGGCGGCGGTCGGATACCAAAAATCGTTGGTTCGATCAGTCATGAGGCAACCTCCCTGTTGATGGGAACGTCGCCACGGACATCGAAATGCAGGACTACAGCCTCATCGGCAATTTGTCATTCAGGCGGGCTAAGCTGGTGGTAATCAAGTCCGATTGACTCCGAAGCCTTGCATGGGTTGTCCGAGTGCGACGGCTGCGCAGCTTGGAAATGGTGCGCAGCGTCAGGCACCCTGCCGGAAGCGGTGCACTGCGTCGTGTCTCTTTCGGTCAAGGTCGCACCCGCTTGGTGCAAGAGTGACGATTCAGACCGCAACTGTCTCGAACTAGACCGAGAAAGACACAATCCGCCCCGCTCAGTCGGGGATGGAGCCGTCACGTTGCGCGACTTGCACGTATTCCGATAGCGGCCGTGCTGCACGGAAATACAGGTCGCGCAGGACCGGCCGCTGCTGCGGCCCGACGATGCCGGCCAGGTCGGACAGCTTGACCGTCCCAAGCGACGGCATCCCGATGCCAAGGTCGATCAGTCCCCAGGCGGTATCGCCGTCTGCGGGGTCGAGCGCGGCCAACAGCCAGGTCGCGTGCGCATCGGGCGTGAACAGCCGCACCACCGGCAACGGGTCGATGCCTTGACCGGCTGTGCGCGCCGCGCCGACGGCGAGCAGTTGCGCACGTTGTTCGGTAGTGACAAGCGGCAGGGTCATGGCCGGGAATCTCACGAAACCGCAGATGCACGGACACGATTTGCCGCCAAGACGTGGAAGCGTCGAAGCGGATGCGTGCTTTCGTGCGAAAGCACGCAGGCGTAAGCCATCGAATCCGTACATGCACGGAAACGCAGAAGCGGCATTGTGCAGGTCTGGAAAGACACGGATGTGACTCTCTGGTTCGGTCGAAATCCGCATCTGCGGATTTCCGTAAAGGGACGAATACGTAAATCAGTATCGCCAAATGAATACTATAGATTGTAGCCCTATAGAGCGCAATCGGCTGTCATCTTGGTTTTTCAGGGGAAACCATAGGTGGCGGCGAAGAACTCATTGGCGACGGCAATACGGACGGTCAGGAAGGCGCGTGGCTTGAGCCAGGAAGCGTTTTCCGACGTGTCCAGCCGCACGTATATGAGTTCACTGGAGCGCAACCTGAAAAGCCCAACCCTGCACAAGCTGACCGAGCTGTGCGAGGTCATGGAAGTGCATCCGCTCACGCTGCTGACGCTGGCCTACGCCGGCGACAGCACGCGCAAGGCCGATCAGCTTCTGGAGCAGGTGCGCCAGGAGCTTGAGGCTGTCTTGAAGGAACGCGACGCGCCATAGGCGCGCGTGCGTGACGTGCTGCGCTAGCAGTACGGCGCCCCGCCGCAAGGGACGGGGCGCGGTGGGGCGGCGTCAGTCCGCCTGCTGCGGCTTGCTGCGCGACCAGATCAGGTCGTGCGTGCCGTTCTCGCCTTCGATCAGGCGGGCGTAGACCGTTGCCGGGAACGAAGGATCGTCGAGGGTCACGGACAGGTAATCCCGGCCGGCCTCGCTGGTCTTCTTCCACGCCGCGCCGATGTCGTGGCCGGCCGCCTGCAGGCGGAAGTCCGGGGCTTTCTCGTTGTCGCCCTTGTCGTTGGGAACCAGCTTGACCTTGACGTTGAGCGTTAGGGTGCGAAGCGTGCCGGTGAAGCCGTCTTTCTCTGCGGTGAAGGTGCCGATGTTAGCCATGATGTTTCTCCTTTCGGGTTGAACAAGGTCGCGCCAGTGCGTCCTTGTTGTGAACCGGCCGGCGGGGAATGGGCGGGTCGCACCGCGCAGCGGTCGCAACAACGTGGAGAACCTGGAAGCGAAAAGAATTTGTCCCGCGAGGAATGCGCGCAGCGCAGGGGAAATTGTTTTCGCTGGAAGGTTGCGGCCATGAAGCCCAAGGCGCAGCCGTGCCCTCGCCAGGATTCACGACAAGCCAAGGACGCACGGGCCGCCCGCTCCCGAAAGGAGAAGCGGCTGACTTGGCATCCCAGCGTGACGGCTGCACCGGCTTGCACTCTGACGCGGGCAAGGCCAACCGCCAGCGACAAGGCGAGAACGCCCCTTGCCGCCCGCAGGCGGCCTTCGTAGTTAAGGCGTGGCGTGGAAGCTCCATAGCAAGGCCGGGTGGCGTGTCGGTGAACCGTCCTTCGTGACGTACAGGCGGTGAACTGCCAGCGTCGAGGACGGCACGCTTTGGCACAACCTGCCGCAGCAAGCCGGGGCGTAGCCCCACAAGCCCCGCCCATTGCGGCGGCGCGCCTTGAAACCTCGCCCGCGTCAGCGGGCACCGATTGCCATACCGCGCGCAAGGCACTTGCGCGCCGCCACGTCGCCGCCTCACCGAAGGCGGCGACGTGGCGATTTTTGTTGTAGAGATGCGAACGGGCGCGGCAGACCTGCCGCGCCCGACTTCGAGCAGAAGCCCCGGCGCAGCGCGCCGGGGCCATGCTCCACCTTCACGCAGCCAGCGCGTGGTCCTCCACCTCGGCGGCTTCCTCCCGCGCGTCGGTTTCGTCTGCCACTTCCTGCGGCTCCGTGTCCTGCCCGGTCTTGAACACCGCCGGCATCCAGCCGGTGCCTTCGGCCAGCCGTTCGGCTTCGCTGGCAATGTCGCCCTTCTTGAGCTTCGCCAGCCGGGTGACGTGCGACGGCGCGAACTGCGCGACCGCTTCAAAGATCGCGGCCTTGGAGACGTGGCGGAAATACGCCTCAGCGGTCGGCTTCCACCATGCGGCCATGTCCAGCCCCACGGCCTGCGCCAGTTCCGCGCCGGGCTGCTGCGTCGTGGCACGCACCGTCACCACGTCCACCGTGGCGGCCACGCACACAGCCAGCAGCCGCACCAGCTCGTCCTGCAGCTTCGCCAGCAGCGCCGCGAACAGTTCGGCGCTGTCCTGCGGCAATGCCTCGCCCGCGACCTGCTGCAACTCGCGCAGCGCCACGGCAGCGGGCGACTCCGGCCAGTCCGGTGCCATGCTTTCCAGCCGGTCTTTCACGGTCAGGCGCACGCCAAGCGGCAGGCCGTCGTGGTAGTGGCCGTCCTGCAGGACGGTCTGCACCATGCCATGCACCAGTGCCGCCAGCGCCACCTGCGGATGCCGGGCCACTTCGATTTGCAGCGCCGCCGTGCGGTGCGCGCTCAACCGCTGCGCCAGCCGGTCGGACAGGCTCGCGGCCTTTGGCGCTTCCGTGCTCTCGCCTTCGTCATCGTTCGCGCCTTCGCTTTCGGTGAAACCCTGCCGCAGCCGTTCCAGCGTGCGCAGCGCCTTGGCCTCGGCCTCGCGCAGCAGGCCGCGATGAATCACGGCTTCGCCGCTGCGGTCGATGGTGACGATTGCACCGGCGACGGCGCGCACGTCCGGGGCGTGGCCCTGCAAGGCGTCCTCGATGGCTTGCAGTTCCCCGGCTACCTGTTCGCGGCGCGGTTCCAGCGTTGCCACCTTGTCCTCGTCCTCGGCGTCGTAGGCTTCTTCCAGCGTCGTGTCGATCTTGTCGAGGCGACCTTGCAGCGAAGCGATGCGGCGGGCCTCGCGGGCGTTCGGCTCGCGGCGCTGGCGCGGCGCGGTGTGGAATGCCTGCCGGTCGGCGTGGCTCATATGCGGCACGGCCTCCACCCATGCCCAGCCCTCGGCGCGCACGTCCTCGGCCAGCGCATCCAGCTTGCCGCGCACCAGCGTTTCCAGCAGCGCAGCGTCGGTCAGATACGTGCCGCTGTCGTCCTCCGCGAACAGGTCGCGGCGCGTGCCGCCGCCCGCTGCGGTGTAGGCGTCCAACCCGACGAAGCGCACCAGCGGATGGGTGGCGGTGATTTCGCGCTCGGTCAGGCGCTCGCGCAGTGCGGATGCGCCACGCTGCCATTCCGGCGCACCGTATAACGCGGCCTCCTGTGCCGCGTGGTCGTCAGTGACGGTCAGAGCCATCAACTGTTCCAGCGTCACGCCACCGGCCCGGTAGTCGGCCATCAGGCGCGGCGAGACGTTCGCCAGCTTCAAGCGGCGCTGTACCACCAGCGGGGACACGCCGAAGTCAGCGGCAATGTCCTCGATGGGACGGCCTTCCTTGACCAGCGCGGCGAACGCCTCGAACTGGTCGGCGGGGTGCATCTGCTCGCGCAGCAGGTTTTCGGCGAGGCTGACGGTACGGGCCGACGCATCGGGCACCAGCAGACACGGCACTTCGTAGTCGGCGGCGATGCGCTTCTTCTTCGCCAACAGCTTCAAGGCGGTCAGGCGGCGGTCGCCTGCGACGACTTCGTACTGCTCGCCATCGGCGGCAAGGATGACGACAAGGTTTTGCAGCAGGCCGACGCGGCAAATGCTCGCGGCCAGTTCGGGGATGGACAGGCGCGGGGTCGTGCGCGCGTTGCGCTTGGAGCGACGCGGCAGCAACTGCGAGAGGGGAACCAAGATCAGGTTCTTGGTGGGGTCGGCCACTTCCAGCGCGGTGGCGGATTCGATGGCGCGAACTTCGGCTTTGGTAACAGCGTTCATGATGAAAACTCCTAGCGGTTGGGATGCAGCAGAGAGAGAAGCGGCAAGGGCTGCTGCCTGCCCTTGCCGCATGGGGTTCAGGCTTTCAACTGGCGCAGGCCATCGGCCAGCAGCCACAGGGCACGGTTCAGGCGGATGCCGTTGTCGATGCCCTGCACCGGGCGCGTGGTCTGGCGGCGACCGTTCGCGGCGCGCGCGGACAGGCCGCCTTTGATGAGGTTTTCTTGCGTGCGGTTGAACACGCTCCACAAGTCGCGGCGGCTGTCGTCGTGACGGCGCGGCATCAGGATTTGCGATTCCGTGATGGGCGCGGGCTTGTCCTCGTCGTACTTCAACGCCAGCGCAGCGCGGGCGAAGACTTCCGACTCCCCTGCATCCAGCGTGATTGCCTGCATGGCATCGCGGGATTCCTGCGCTCGGTCGAAGCCGTGCAGGACTTCGTAAGCGCCTTCGATGACCTGCGCGGTCACATCGCCCTTGTGGGGTACGCGCACGTCCGCCACGGTGTCGCCACAAACGAGGCCGTTCTGGCACACAAAGCGGAACATGCCGGCGAGCATCTGATAGCTGCTCGTGCCGTCGTGGGAGTTCAGCAGGATGATTTCGTTGGCCTCGCGGCCGTTGATCTGGCTGGCGTGGCGCAGCCGGATCATGTGCTTGGTGTAGTCGCGGCGGTCGTCGGCGCGCACGCCGGTCTGGCACACCATGAAGGGCTCGAAGCCTTCACCGCGAAGTTCTTGCAGCACCGTGGCGGTGGGGATGTAGCTGTATCGTTGCGAGCGGCTTTCGTGCGGGGCGTCCGCGAAGATGGAAGGGGCTACGGCTCGGATTTGGTCATCCAACAAGGGACGTTCCGAACGCAGCACCGGCGAACGGGAAGCGAAGCGGGATGCGAGTTGCATGGCATTTCTCCTGACAAAGAAAAAAGGGTTTGCTGTTCACACCGCACACCGGATTCCTAGATTCGGAGCCCAGCCTTTCAGCTGTTCGGTGCGGTCGGCACGAGGAACCCGGTTGGCCCTGTTGCCACCGTCTTTCCTGAGTTCATCGCCCGCGACGGTCAGGAGCGCGCGGACGGGGGCCGTCAAGGAAACAAGCGCAGGGTTGGTGCGGCCCGCAGGCGCAGCCGAGGACACGGCCCTGCGCGCCTTGACGGCACACGGACGCGGGCTACAGTCGCGGACAAGGTGATGAAGTCAGGGGAGACGGCTGGACATGGCAACGGCCGCCTCGATGTGCAGACCGCACGCAAGCGAAGCGCGCAGGCCCGAAGCTGGAAGCCGGGCCGTAGGCGTCAGCGATGTGGAAGGCTGGCGATGGCCAGTCCCGTCAGGGATGAGCGGATAGCGAACCTGGAACAGCGCGATCCGCGAAGCGGAGACGCACAAGTTATTCGTTTATTCTCTACTCTTGATATGTGCGACTTGCACTCGATGATGGGGGAAAAATGAAGATGATGCTCGCCAATGAGCTTCGTGCAGGCGATGTTCTGCTTTGCTACAAAGATGCAAAAATCGACCCGGTTGGCAAAGGTATCACCCGAGTAACAAACAGTGAATACACGCACGCCGCGATTTGCATTAGCTCCAGCATTGCGGCAGAGGCAACAGTTTTAGGTGGCGTATCCAAGGTTGAGATTGAAAATCTCATCAAACGCTACGATCATGTCGCGGTGTTCCGTCAACCTGATGCGTGGCGACCTCCAGAGCGCGTGCAAGCCATGAACGCTTTTATAGATTCCATCGTGGCATCTGGAGCGAAATACAACTTACGCGACGTAGCAACTTTTAAGAAAAGGAATGAGGTTCACCAGCTATCGCTTACCGACCAGCTCCATGCGTATTTCAACGGGACCTACGCTCCGGCACCAGTCGAGAAAGGTAGTTATTTCTGCTCCGAGCTTGTGGCAAGTTGTTTTGTCGTCACCGGCTTTATAGATCCTAGCGCGGCCGTCGTCTACAAATCAGATGTCACTTCGCCTGGCGCATTAGGGAGAGATCCAACTTTCGGAACATTCTGCGGTTATGTTTCGACCGTGCCAAATTACTCGGTTCCGGCAACGGATGAGTTTATTAACCGCTCGACGTTTAACGACATATTCGGCAGCGGCGCATAACACCGAGGTTCAGCGTCGATAGTTGAAAGCATCAGATTGAAGTCCACTGTTTGTCGCTGGTACGGACGCAGAATAACGCGCGACGCCCGTAGGGCGGCGCGCTTGCTCTGATCAAACGATGATCTGCCCGACATGCAGCGCATCGCGCGCATAGGCACTCAAGCGTTTCTCAGCGCGGAAGTGCAAATCGCGCTCAATCGGCAAGCCGAGCCGCCCACGAGCGGTCGCCAGCTCCTGCTGGCTAACCCAACCGAGTTCTTGCGTTCCTAGGCCCAGTTTGCACAGGCCAAACGCATGGTCGTGATCGTCCGGGTCGATCTCGGTCAATAGCCGGTCGCGCCGGCATCCGGCGTGAACAACTTGACCACGGGCACCGGATCGAAGTCCGGGTTTTGGAGGGATTCGCGGCCGTTGGCAAGCAGCAGGAAGCGCTGTTCGTCGGTGATGAATGCGCTCCTGGCGATCTCCGGTTGCACGGGTGAAATTGCCCAGAACCGTCGTCAGCACGGCGCAGCGCCGCCGTCAGGGGGCGAAGCCGGCCGCAACGACGCCAGCGCCATCGGCACGCCGCCCTTGACGGCGAGAACGCCGAGGTACGGTGAAGGGAACAGCAAGACCGCCCCGCACGCAAACAACCCTTGTTGCCCCCTCCTCCCTAGCGTCGGCAGTCTGACGACGCCCCTATCCAGTGACGGGCCGCATCCTCGACGGCGAGGCATGTTGCGAAACGGCCAATGACACCGGAGCCCAAATGGGTCACAATGTAGCTACAACAAGGTTTGAGGCATGTAATGGCCAGCAGCAGTGATGTCGTGCGCGCTCGGATTGACGGGCATATCAAAGAAGAAGCAACGAATGTGTTGGCGGGCATGGGACTATCCGTCTCTGACGCCATCCGGGTGCTGCTCACGCGCATCGCAGCCGACAAGGCGCTCCCCTTCGATATCAATCGTGCGCAAGCCCAGCCCGAAATCAAGAAGCCATGAGCTTCTGCCTAAACAACTCCAAGAACATTAGGGCTAGGGCCTGACGCATGGATCGCATACAGCAGCTCAACTACGAAAAGGACTTTCGCATCGCCTTCTTGGAATCCAAGGGGGATGGGTTTCAACGTCTGTTCGAGAAACTGATGTCGAAGGTGCACCCCAACGACTTCATGGCGTGCCGGCCCTGGGGTAATGTTGGAGACCGAAAGAACGACGGATATCTGCCTTCTGAGCGAATCCTGTACCAGAGCTATGCCCCCAACGAGCTGACCGCTGCCGAAGCCATTAAGAAGATCAACGAGGACTTCGACGGAGCCAAAGAACATTGGGAAGAATATTTCGATGAATGGACCTTTGTTCATAACGCTCCTGATGGGCGTTTAGGTCCTCATATCATCGAAGTCCTGGCCAAACTCGGCCAAGACAACCCCAAAATCAAAATTGGGCACTGCGGATACGAGGAAATGCTGACGAAGTTCCGTCAGCTGAGCCTTGAGGACCTTGAGTCGTGGTTTGGTCCATCGCTTACGATGGAAGCGAACGTCAATCTAGGTTTCAGCGACCTAGCCGCGGTGCTCGCCCATATCAGCATCACCTCAGTTCCCACGACGAGTGAAGTAAAGGACGTGTCTCGCGGAAAGATCGAGGCAAACCTCCTGTCTCAGGCTGTTGCCGACTTCCTGAAAATCGGCATGCAGAAGTCACCGCTGGTTGCACAGTTCTTCAATAACTGGAAGAACCCTACTTATGGCGAACAGATCGCGCAGGCGTTCAAGAGCGAATATGTGCGACTGCGGGACAGCGTTCCATCGCTCCATCCTGATGAAATATTCGGCCGCCTAGAAACGTGGGCTGGCGGAACGGTGAATACGACCCCCGCCCACAAGGCGGCGGTTTTGGCAGTGATGGCATATCTCTTCGACAAGTGCGAGATCTTTGAAGATGCTCAAGCGCTGGGGACGGCATGATTCTGCCCTCCAAGCATCTACCTCAGGATCGCGCGCTACTGACCGTCGGCGCGCATGTGCTGACGTTCCTCGCACGCCCTAAGACCGTCTCCGCGCTTTGGGAGGAGTTGAACAGGCATGACGCTGGCCCAGCCGCCATGCCTCGACGAATCACCTATGACTGGTTTTTGCTCGCCCTTGACCTCCTGTACGCCCTAGGAACCATCGAACTCGAAAGTGGCCTGGTGGCAAGGAGGACGGCATGATTCACCACATCTTCAGCACGCTGCCCAGCTTCAAGAATCTTGGAGAACTGAAGCCCGGCCTGAACGTGCTGCTGGCCCAAAAAACTGAAGGGGCGACAACCAAGCAAACGCGCAATCGCGCAGGAAAGACTAGCTTCATTGAGCTAGTGCATTTTCTGCTCGGTGCCGATGCCGGTCCGGAATCAATTTTTCGCACCCCGGAACTGGTTGAACAGACCTTTGGCATGGACTTTGATCTGAAGTCGGATCGCACGGTCGTTGAGCGTAGCGGTGGCTCGAAAGCCAAAATCTTCGTAACGGTTCCACCTGCCGCGAAGGTCAAGTTTTCGGCCACCGAGTGGTGTACGTTCCTCGGGGAACAGATGTTTGGCCTGAGCAGCCTTGAAGCCGCAGGCAGTAAGCCGCCTTCGTTCCGGTCGCTGTTCGCCTACTTTGTACGCCGGCAGGCAAGCGGCGCCTTCATGACGCCAGAAAAGCAGGCCACGATGCAAGGAACTGGCGACATGCAGATGGCGTTGATGTTCTTGCTCGGTCTGGACTGGCAGATAGCCCGCGATTGGCAAGCCGTGCGCGATCGGGAAAAGACCCTCGAAGAATTGAGGAAGGCGGCTGGAAACGGTGCGTTCGGTTCAATCATCGGCAAGGCCGGCGATTTGCGCACGGAGCTAACCATTCAGGAAGCTCGGCTCAAGAAGCTTCATGCGGAAGTCGAAACTTTCCAGGTCTTGCCGGAGTACCGGGAACTGGAAGTCGAGAGCGCCAGCTTGACCCGCCAGCTCAACGAACTGGCCAATGCCAATACCATCGACTTCTCCGCTATTCGCGACTTGGAAGGCGCGCTGGCCTCTGAGGTTCCTCCAGACCATGAAGATCTTCAGGCGGTCTACCAGGAAGCAGGCATCGTGCTACCTGGCTTGGTCAAACGCCGCTACGAGGACGTGAAGAGCTTTCACGACTCAGTGGTGCGTAATCGCAAGGACTATCTGTCCAGCGAACTTGAAGCGGCCAAGCTGCGTATCGATCTGCGCGATAGCAAGAAGGCGCAGTTCGACCAGCGGCGCGGCGAGATACTGGGCATTCTCAGGAGCCACGGCGCACTCGAACAGTTCCTCAAGCTGCAAGGCGAACTGGGGCGGCTAGAGTCAGAAGTGGAATCGCTGCGACAACGCTTTGAGGCCGCTGAGCAGCTCGAAGGCACAAAGAACGAATTGGAAATCGAGCGCAACCGGCTCACGATCCGCTTGCGCCGCGACTTTACGGAGCAGAAGGACCGACTCGCGGAGGCCATCGTCGCCTTCGAGGAGACGTCTCAACGACTGTATGAGTCGGCCGGCAGCATGACGGTCGATGAGACCTCGAATGGTCCGATCTTCAAGTTTCCGATGCAGGGGCAGCGCAGCAAGGGTATCAAGAACATGCAGATCTTCTGCTTCGACATGATGCTCATGCGACTGTGCGCCAGCCGAAAGATCGGGCCTGGGTTCTTGATCCATGACAGCCATCTATTCGACGGCGTCGACGGCCGCCAGGTCATCAGTGCGTTGCGACTCGGTTCGGAAATCGCGCAGGAGCTTGGCTTTCAGTACATCGTGACGATGAATGAAGATGATGCCTTCAAGGAGACCATCGAGGGCTTCGATCTAAACGACTATGTACTTCCGACGCGGCTGACAGACGCAACGGAGGATGGTGGGCTGTTTGGCATCCGATTTGGATGAGTGCGAGCTTGATTGAAATCTAGAGCGTCCGACTGAGCCCAAGCTGTCAGGACCTGGGCAAGACCAAGCCGGTTGCGCCCATCTGCAATTTTCGAGAGGCAGCATGATCGGACAAAGAACTCGCTATTCGTTCGCCCAATTCCTAGAGCTGCAGGAGCCGATGACTTCAATCGTGCTTTTGGGCAAGTACGGTGTCCAGCATCTATCGCTTTCGCAAGGGCAGCTGTTGTACGGGTTGCTGAACACGCTGCGCGACCTCGATGACCGGACGCTGATGCTGGTGCTGGCGGAGGTTGTTGCGACTTCAGGCGATCTGCGTGCCCGAGTCAATCCGAAGTATCGATTCGACGAGCGCCAGCATGATCTAGCGCAATGCCTCCTGCTGGATGGCTACATCATTCAGGACAAGAAACTGATCCAGACCGATCCGTCGATTTCAGATGCGGCCCCCTTGGAGGATGATCTGATCTCTGCGCTGCAGAATTCTGGTGCTCCTCGTGCGCAAGAGATCATCGCCAAGATCAACGACTCGGCAGGCGCGTTCCGAGCAACACCACCCGACTACAACGCATCGCTTGTGAACGCCCGCGTGGCGCTGGAGACTTTGGCCAGCGACATAGCTGCGCACGTCGCCTCGCGGGGGCAAGCTCCTGCCACCTACAACCCAGCGAAGTGGGGCGAAGTGCTTGCGTTTCTGCGCAGCAGCGGCGAGATCACTACCGAGGAGGAGAAAGGCTTGGCCGGTGTTTTCGGTTTTCTCAGCCCAGGCGCTCACCGCCCGGTGGGAATCCCCGAAGATCAGATGACTCGGCTTGGCCGCTCCTTTGCACTCAACATGTGCTGGTTCTTACTCAAGAACCATCTCGTGCGCACATAACCTTGAGCCTCCTGACTTGAATACACAAGGACCAACAACAAGCCTCAAGAGCGACAGTTCGCCGCGCTGTCAGGCAAGCGTGCGCGGTGTTCACTGCCATTGATGGAGTCCCACTATGTCCCCAATGTTGGATAGGTTCTACGAGCGGTCCGCTCGACTGAACACCTTACTGAACAGCAACCCAGCCGAGGCAGTGAAACAAGCCAGGGAGATCAATCTCGATCTCGCTACTAGTGAGCGATTCAACATGATGGGGCTGCGCGCCGCCATCCTGGTAGATGGCGGCGCATTGACTCAAGAACAGGGTGCGATTGAAGAAGGAGTCACGCTGTTTCGTGAACTCCACGCCCAATTTCCGACTTCTGATCTCACCTACAACCTAGCAAACGGCCTAGTCGCCGCAGTAGGCTTTCCGCCTCGTAATGACAGTTGGTTGGACCATCTGGAATCGTCTAAAGAGCGTCGCGCAGAAGCGCGAAGATGCTTCTGGAAGGTCGCGCAGGACACGAATGCCGATTTTGCGCTGCGAACTCAGGCTTGGACAAATCTTGCCAATCAGTTCAGCAGCAGCTATCGGCTTGGCGAAGCTCAAGATGGTTGGCTTGCGGCGCTAGAAATCGATCCAGAAAATGGGGTTGCTGCAAGTTCCGCGGCCCGTAATCTCCTCTGGCTTTATGCGCGTGGCGGCTGCTCAGAACTTACGCGTATCGAGGCGATCATGTTGGCCAAGATTGCGCATCGGCATCGGGATCGAGTCATCCAATATGCCGGCGCACAGGCGGCGGAACAGATCGCTGCGTTCGCAAGCGAACTGGGAGATCCACCACCGCGATCACAACATCAAGACCCATTCATCAGCTGGGTCGAGCGCGAGCGCCTGACGCTTGCGCCAGCCGTAGAACTCATCGACCCCACCATGGGCAAGCTGGATTGGCTCATGCTTCCTGGGATTCTGGAGCGAGAACCAGGTGTAGGCGGGACACCACCGCCCATCTTCGCCATGTTCAACGTGCTGAAGAGCGACTTCATCCTCGCGCGCGACTTGCTATGGCGGGCTATGGACGAAAACGTGTGGCCAACGACAGGGCGATTTGGGGACACTCTTGACTACGCCACCTATGGCCCCGATGCGTCTGCACTTATCTTGGCACACCGCACGGCTCTCGACCTGCTCGACAAGATCGCTGTAACAGCGAACCACTACTTTGAGCTTGGGCAATCGCCAGACAAGGTTTACTTCGGAAAATTGTGGCGGGGAAAACCTGACAAGACCACTGGCGCGTACCCACTTGTCGAGACGGTGGAGAAGGCGATTCGTGGGGGCGCCAGCGCTCTCTATGGCCTCGTGGAGCTTGCCGAGGACTATGACAGCAGCGTGGGCATCTTGCGTTCTCAAAAGGAACTCCGCAACGCAGGCACGCATCGATTCGTTGTACTGCATGACATTGGCGACCCAACGCAAAGCAGGCAGGCGCCTGAAATTGAACATCACCGAAGGGAACCGTTCACGCAGGAAGTATTGCGCGCTTTGCGTGTTGCCAGGTCGGCCATCCAAATGCTTGCGCTTTCGATTTCGCAGCACGAACAGGGTCTTGCACAGAGGACAAGTGGCCTTGTTGGCTCGCTGATCATCCCCGACCATGACTGGATTCGTGGACGCGACGACGAAACTTGAATCCGTTGTTGCCCTTTAACTTATGGCGAGATACCAACTGCTTTCATTGCGCCATCCAGCTTGCGATGAATCAGCGATACGAGGGTCAGGATGTCTAGTGCGTCTTGTTCGGACATGGGCCAGTTCGTCTTGGGTGCATGGGCAAGCGGATTGCGTACAGCTCCGAACAGGCCGATCAGCAAGTTGGCAAAGCCTTTCTGCTCGCTCTTCTCTGACTCCGTGGTGAGCGGCCCCAAGGCCAGAATTGGCTGTTGGCCTGCGAATGCCTTGTTCACCAGTTCAGCGCCATCGCCGTTCAGACCTGACAACAGGCGAATCCGCTCTGCCACGCCTTTCGTTGCCTCGAAGACCGCATGGAAATAGTTTTCGTCCAGCAATTCAGCACGGCAATAGTTCAGCACTTCCGCGTGCACGGCCCGACTTTCTAACGCGGCCTTGAGTCGTCCAGCGCGGGCGCGCGCGGCATCGAGCGTTGTTGCCTTGTCGGCGTGCGCGACTTTGCCATCGTCGCGCACGTAGAAGCCCGAGAAAGCCAGGACGACGTTGAGTTCGTCGCGCCGCCATGCAAATGTCGCAGCGTCGCGGGCGTAGTTCACCGGATTCATCGCGCGGTTGATGAACATGATGAGGTGGTTACCGAGCTGATGCTTGTTTTGCGCACCGGCCAGCGCATTGAACAGTCGCTTCCACTTGGTCATGCCGGGGGACGGGTCTGCGACCTCCACCTCTTGCAGCAACCGCTCGATCTGTGTTCCGCTCAAACCGCGCTCGGTATCGGCAAGGACGCGGCAGGCGGCTTCGAGGTGCTGCGAGCTGAACGGTGGAATACGTGTCATAAATTCTGTCTCGTTCGCGTCTAGGCCCATTCAAGCGTAGTGATAATCGCTTGTCCCTCAGTCCCAACCTCCACAAACAGAGCATGGTCGTAGCCAAGCTGCTGCCTGTATCCGCGAAGTTTCCGAAGGTCGATCCGCCGGTCAACGCGGCTCGTTGACTTCTTGAATTCCAAGACCAGATGGTTCTTTTTCGTTTGTCGTCGATGGACGATCACATCTGGGAATACGGTTTTAGCCTCATCATCTTCACTGTCTGGGTATAGCTCCAGATGTCCAAGCTTCTTCGGTTCGACGCCATCCCGGTTGTATTCGCAGTCTACGGTCCAATCGGGAAAATGCTGCTGGAGATACATCGCGAAGCGAAAGGTGATGGATCGTTCGTTAGCGTCGATACCGAGCAAGTCGGGGTCATTGACCAGCAGTTCGGACAACGCACGTGACACAGCTTCCCCTGGCGGATGAAGGCTGAGATATTGAATTTGCTCTTCGGACAATGCCATAGCCGTACTCGCTTACCGAAGGCTCACATTGAAGGACATGTACACCGATCGAAATGTCGTCAGAATTTCCTCTCTGGCTTCATCCAATTCTTCGGCAACGCGGTCTGTGAGCATGTATGTGGGGCAATCTGGCCGTCCACATCCGCAGTGCCTGATCTCCCCTTCCTTGAGTCGATTGACGAAGATGCGACGCAGTTCGTCCACCTGACGAACCACTTTTGCTAGAACCGCTTGGATGCGTTGATCTCGAAGATGGTGGATCGAAGGGATACGCCTGATCTCATCTCCCTCACGCGTTCGCCATACGCCGGTGTTAAGTGCACCGATGGTGTCTTCGATCGCCTGCTGGAAGGCCGGCAGCGAGCTTTCCTGCTGAAACGGCGTGCGAAACGCAGGCCGGTCGAATACGGCCGCCATCAGTTGCAGTGCATCGGTATCCGACAGATCGGGGAAGTCGTCAACGAACTTGCGGATGTCAGTCTCGGCGTCGGGAAATTCGATGCCTTGGACAAAACGATGTAGCAGGTACTCAGCGCGAAGCCGCAGATTTTCCTCGAACTCCACACCTGACCAGATCGTCATACAGGCGACACCGAGGGACGCTGCGGCTTGCTCGATCCGGCCTCGGCTCGTGTCCGAAACAGCGCCCCGAGAAACGAACTTGAAGGCGTCGGGTGTCGCGCCTGCGGCCTTGACCGCTTTGGTCATGTCGCCTTTGGCTTTTGCCAATGTCAGCGCGTCCCGATTCGCGCATTGGATGATGGTCTTGCGGGCCGGCTGGTCATCGAACGGTTCAACACCCGTGATGTCCCGCCCTTGGTCACCGCCCGATTGACCGTGCCAAATCAGATCGCGCCAACCAGCGCGTACATGGTACGCAAAGACAAGGCGCTCGAACTGGATGCCGCTGTAATCCTCGAAATGGATTGGAGAAACCGTCACCGTCGCCATGTCCTTGCCCTTTCCCTAGTTATCTATTCTTCAATACGCCTCGCTACGCCCCAACGAGTTTCACCGATAGCCAACAAAAGCCACCATTGCTTCGTGGTTTGCGGCATCAATACTCGTGGAGTGCGATATGGAGAATACCCCGTTACCCAAAATTGGCGGAGCCCAGGAATCCACGACCCTCGTGGCCGCCCCGCTGCCCGGTTCGGCTGCCTATGGGGAACTCCCACAGTTTCCGAAGTCGGGCGTTTTGCCATTTCGCCGAACCATTCGCCGCCAGGAACTGCGGCAGATCGTGCCCTTGGCCGAAACGACAATCTACGAGATGGAGCGCCGCGGCGAATTCCCACGTCGCTTCAACCTGACGCCTCGTTGCGTCGTGTGGGACCTGGCCGAAGTGGAAGCCTGGATCGAAGAACGCAAGCAGGCGCCTCGCGGCAACAGCTCGAAACCGGATGTCCATCTACGAAAAACCCGCCCTGTTCGGGCGGGTCCGAGCGAGGGATGACGCCGGCGATGCGCCTCATCCAACCAAGGCCCGCAGCTTCTCGGACGCCGAGCGTGGCAACCGCTGGCCTTCCTTCGCCACGTTGACCTGCAGAGCCACCCGCGCCACGTCCAGTACGTCCTTGGCCAGCGAGTAGCTGCCCTTGGCCTGCAACCAAGTCAGCACGTCAGCCAGGTGCCAAATCGATGCACTGCCCTCGTGCACCGGCGCGGGAAAGCTGCCCGGATGCGCCAGCATGAGCTTTCGCATGTTCTGCCGGGAAACACCCACGATGTCGGCCACGTCGGTTAGTCCGACCAGATCGGGTGCGACCTCGATCAACTTCGCCGACGGTATGGCACTACGCACATCCGCCAACGCGCTGCGCACGGCGGCATCTGCGTCGGCCGCCTCGCGGGTGAACTCCAGCCCCAACCGCCCTGGCTGGCCGATGCCGACCAAGGCATCGTCGCAGCCGGCTTCGCCCAGGCGCTCGACGAGTGCGTCCGGGTCGCGGTCATCGTCGGCAAGCTGGTACTTCAAGGTAAAGGTGTATTCCATCGCGCTACTCCTTGGCATCGGCATCAGCCTCGCGCTGCTTGCGATGCGTGGTGCAGTTGTCCACGACCCGCCGCAAGGCGCGGGCGTGGTTGCCGGGGTTCTTCGGCGTACTCCATATCGACGTGATGCAGAACTCGCCGCAGCGGCATTCCTCGTCGTTGTATGGACAGTAAATCCGCCCCCAAGCGTGGCTGCCGCCGACTTCTACGCGCCAACCCTGCCCTTCGGCGTGCCTGAGAGCTTCCTCGACCTCTTTCTTCGGATGAGAGGAACGTGCCATCAGTGATCTCCAGTATGGGGATGATTAGAATGGTTGTCAAGTGACAACCATTCCGTCCCTTTCAGGCCGTCGCGCTCAACGTCGGCACCACGACGTTTTCTGGCATCAGCTTCGGCACATAGGTCTGCCCGTCGATCCAGGCATCAACCATGTTGGCCCACTCTTGCAGCATGTGGCGCCGCTGCTCGGCGTACTCGGCTTTGTTGTAGATCGAGCGCGAAGAACGTCCGTCCTCATGGGCCAGACACTTCTCGATCCAGTCGCGGTTGAAGCCGATCTCGTTGAGAAGCGTCGAGCCGGTACGGCGCAGGTCATGGACAGTGAACGGCTCAAGCGGCAAGCCGGCAGCCTTGGCCCGTTCTGCCACGATCTGCGTGACCCGGTTGAGGGTCGCGTTCGACATGCAACGGTCGGCGTCATAGCGCGACGGCAGCACGAACTTGGAACCGGCCGCGCACGTGTGCAATGCCACGAAGATGTCGAGCGCCTGGCGCGACAGGTAGACGACATGGGGGTTGCGCCCCTTCATCCGCTGCTTCGGAATGGTCCAAGTCGCGTTCTCGAAATCAACCTCATCCCAGGTGGCTTGGATCAGTTCGCTCTTGCGCACCAGCGTCAGCAGAATCATGCGTAACGCCAGCCGGATGGTCGGATAGGTCGCCACCGATTCCATCTGTCGCGCCATCAGGCGGATCTCAAGCGGCGACAAGGCGCGATCCTTCGGCACGAAGGTCGCGATCGACGCGGCCCCCACATCGGCAGCGGGGTTCTCCACCTTCTCGCCGTGCAAGATGGCGAAGGCATAGACCTGCTTCACGATGTCGCGGATGTGCACCGCAGTGGCGGGAGCGCCACGCTCCTTCACCTTGTTGCACAGGGCTCGCAGGTCGTCGGAGGCGATCTCGTTGAGTTGCCGGTTCTCGAAGGCAGGCAAGATGTCCCGATCGACGATGCTCTTGCGCATCGCCTTGGTACTGTCGGCCATCCGGGCGCCCGCCAGCCACTTCCCGGTCATCTCACCGAATGTCTTGGCGGCGTTCAGGCGGCGCTTCTCGCGCTGCTTCTCAAGCGCGGGAGACTTGCCCTGAGCGACGGCCTTTTTGGCGTCGATCAGCCTTTCACGGGCCAGGGCCAGCGAAATACCGGCAGGGCCATAGCGGCCAATGGTGAGGGTTTCGCGGCGTCCGTTGAGACGGTAGTCGTAGCGGAAGGTGACGGTACCGGTAGGCGATACCGTTACGTACATCCCATCGCGGTCTGAAGCCTTATAAATCTTGGACTTAGGCTTAAGATTGCGCAGTGCTGTGTCGGTAAGCATCGAGGTTTTTCTCCTGTTTCGTGACGGCTTTTACCGTCAGGGGCCAGGAGACCTGCTGATGCCGGGAAAGCCGCATAAAACAAGCTTTCCCGAGCAGACCTTTACCGTCAAAGACGGGTTTGGTCTGGATAGTGAACGGGACGGTCTTAATCCGGTCCTCGGTTCTTACCGCCAGTTCCACCGCCAACCTGTTCTGCTGGCCGGCGATAGCCACCGATAGTCGTCGTGACGCATCTTCTTTTAAATCAACACGTTACGACAGTTTTTCGAAAGCCCGCGATAGTCCCCGAAGGACCTGATTTCACTCCCACTCGATCGTCGCCGGCGGCTTGCCGGAGATGTCGTAGGCCACGCGTGACACGCCGGGGACTTCGTTGACGATGCGGCGGGCGACGGTTTCGAGCAGTTCCCACGGCAGGTGGGCGGCGTGGGCGGTCATGAAGTCGGTGGTCTCGACGGCGCGCAGGGCAATCACGTAGTCGTAGCGGCGGCCGTCGCCCATGACGCCGACCGAGCGCACCGGCAGAAACACGGCAAACGCCTGCGACACCTTGTCGTAATGGTCGTGCCGGCGCAGTTCCTCGATGTAGATGGCGTCGGCGCGGCGCAGGATGTCGGCGTATTCCTCGCGTACTTCGCCCAGGATGCGCACGCCAAGGCCGGGCCCCGGGAACGGGTGGCGCCACACCAGGTCGTGCGGCAGGCCAAGGTCCTCGCCCAGGCGGCGCACTTCGTCCTTGAACAGCTCGCGCAGCGGTTCGAGCAGTTTCAGCTTCATGCGCTCGGGCAGGCCGCCCACGTTGTGGTGGGATTTGATGACCTGCGCGGTGCCGGTCGCCGCGGCGGCCGATTCGATCACATCCGGATAAATCGTCCCCTGCGCCAGCCAGGTGACGTCGTCCAGACGCGCCGCTTCTTCCTCGAACACTTCGATGAACAGCCGGCCGATGATCTTGCGCTTGGCTTCCGGGTCGGCCTCGCCGGCCAGGGCATCCAGGAAGCGCTGCTGCGCGTTGACGCGGATGACGTGCACGCCAAGACGCTCGGCGAAGGTGGCCATGAGCTGGTCGCCTTCGTCCTGGCGCAGCAGGCCGTTGTCGACGAACACGCAGGTCAGCCGCTCGCCGATGCAGCGGTGCAGCAGCGCCGCCAGCACCGACGAATCCACGCCGCCGGACAGGCCCAGCAGCACGCGGCCGCCGCCCACCTGCGCGCTGACGCGGGCCAGCAGCTCGTCCAGGATCTGGCCGGGGGTCCACAGCGGCCGGGCGGCGCAGATGTCGAGCACGAAGCGGCGCAGCATCTCGCGCCCCTGCAGGGTATGCGTCACTTCCGGGTGGAACTGCAGGCCATACAGACGGCGTTCCACATGCGCCATGGCCGCCAGCGGCGCACCGGCACTCTCGCCGATGGCGACGAAGCCGGGCGGCAGTGCCTCGACCCGGTCGCCGTGGCTCATCCACACGTCGAGCACCGGCCGGCCATCGACCGCACCATCGCGCAGCGGCCCGAACAGCGGGTTTTGCGCCAGCACCGCGACCTGCGCATACCCGAATTCGCGGTCGTGCCCGCCCACCACGCGCCCGCCCAGCTGCGCCGCCATCGCCTGCATGCCGTAGCAGATGCCAAGCACCGGCACGCCCAGGTCGAACACCGCCGCCGGCACGCGCGGGGTGGTGGCTTCCACCACCGACTGCGGGCCGCCGGACAGCACGATGCCGCGCGGCGCAAAGGCGCGCACGAAGTCGTCGCTGACGGTCCAGGGGTGGATTTCGCAGTAGACCTGATCCTCGCGGATGCGGCGGGCAATCAGCTGCGTGTACTGCGAGCCGAAGTCCAGGATCAGGATGCGGTCGGCGTGGAGGTCGGTCATGGGCGGGCCAGGGCGAGGTGATGGGAGCGGCGCCCGCGTGGGAGCGGCGCCCCGCCGCGAATCTTCCAATCAAGCATTCGGCCCGAGGGCGGGCCTCCCACAGGAACAACTCCTGCGGCCCGCCGGCTCAATACGACCGATAGTTCGGCGCTTCCTTGGTCACCGTTACGTCGTGCACGTGACTTTCGGCCACGCCCGAGCCGGTGATGCGGGCAAAGCGCGTGTTGGTGCGAAACTCATCCAGCGTGCGGCAGCCGGTGTAGCCCATGCTGGCGCGCACGCCGCCGCACAGCTGGTGCACGATCGGCACGGCGCTGCCCTTGTACGGCACGCGGCCTTCGATGCCCTCGGGCACCAGCTTTTCGGCCTCGCTGCCGTCCTGAAAGTAGCGGTCGCTGGACCCGTACTGGCCGCCCATGGCGCCCAGCGAACCCATGCCGCGGTAAGACTTGTACGAGCGGCCCTGGAACAGCTCGACCTCGCCGGGGGCTTCCTCTGTGCCGGCAAAGATGTTGCCGAGCATGACCGTGTGCGCCCCGGCGGCCAGCGCCTTGGCCAGATCGCCCGAGTAGCGCACGCCGCCGTCGGCAATCAGCGGCACGTCGGTGCCTTCCAGGCCCTGGGCGGCGTTGTGGATGGCGCTGATCTGCGGCACGCCGACGCCGGCCACCATGCGCGTGGTGCAGATCGACCCCGGCCCGATGCCGACCTTCACGCCATCGGCGCCGGCCTCGACCAGTGCCCGGGCGCCCTCGCCGGTGGCGACGTTGCCGCCCACCACCTGTACCTGCGGCTGCTCGGCCTTGAGCCAGCGCACCATGTCCAGGACGCCACGCGTGTGGCCGTGGGCGGTGTCCACCACCAGCACGTCAACGCCGGCCTCGATCAGCGCCAGCGCCCGCGCGCGGCCGTTCTCGCCCACACCGACCGCCGCGCCAACCAGCAGGTGGCCCTGGTCGTCGCGGGCGGCGTTGGGGTGCTGGGTTTGTTTTTCGATGTCCTTGACGGTGATGAGGCCGCGCAGGCGAAAGGCGTCGTCCACCACCAGCACCTTCTCGATGCGGTGGGCGTGCAGCAGGGCGATCACGTCCTCGCGCGGCGCGCCTTCGCGCACGGTCTTCAGCTGCGCGCGGGGCGTCATGATGCTGGCCACCGGCGCGCTGTAGTTGGTCTCGAAGCGCAGGTCGCGGGCGGTGACGATGCCGACCAGGTCCTCGCCGTCCACCACCGGCACGCCGGAGATGCGGTGCGCCCGGGTGAGCGCCATCACCTCGCCGATGCTCATGTCGGGGCGGGCGGTGATGGGGTTCTTGATGACGCCGCTCTCGAACTTCTTGACCCGCAGCACCTCGGCCGCCTGGCGTTCGATGGCCATGTTCTTGTGGATGATGCCCATGCCGCCCTGCAGGGCCAGACAGATGCCCAGGCCGGACTCAGTGACCGTGTCCATGGCCGCCGACAGCAGCGGGATGCGCAGGCTGATCTGCCGCGTGACGCGGGAACTCAGATCCACCTCGCGCGGCAATACGTCCGAGTAGGCCGGGATCAGCAGGACGTCGTCGAAGGTCAGGGCTTCGTAGGCGATACGCATTGGGTGGCGACCCGCGGCAGCAGCTTGAGGGTCGGCCCATTATAGGCCGGCGCCGCGGGCCGGCCAATGCGCCTCGCCGGCAGCCGGTGACCGTCACCCTATAATCGCCGGCCCTGTCGCGATCCGCCGCACATGCCCGCCATCGAACCTGTCGCCAGTCACGCCGCTGCCCCGGCGCGGGACGTCTACACGCCGTCCCGCCTCACGCTGGAGGTGCGCGCGCTGCTGGAGGCGGGCTTCCCGCTGCTGTGGCTGGAAGGGGAAATCGGCAACTTCACCGCTGCCGCGTCCGGGCATCTGTATTTCACGCTCAAGGACAGCCGCGCCCAGGTGCGCTGCGTTATGTTCCGCTCGCGCGCCAGCCTGCTGCGCGAACGGCCGCGCACCGGCGATCAGGTGCTGCTGCGGGCGCGGGTGTCGTTCTATGAGGACCGCGGCGAGTTCCAGCTGCTGGTGGAGCACCTGGAGCCGGCCGGCGACGGCGCGCTGCGCCGGGTACTCGAAGAACGCAAGGCCCGTCTGGCCGCCGAGGGGCTGTTTGATCTGGACCGCAAGCGCCCGCTGCCGGCCCTGCCGCGGCGGCTGGTGCTGGTCACCTCGCCCCGCGGCGCGGCGGTGCACGACGTGCTGACCACGCTCGCCCGGCGCTGGCCGGCCACCGAAGTGCTGGTGCTGCCGGTGCTGGTGCAGGGCGAAGGCGCCGTGGCGGCCATCGTGAATGCGATCGACACCGCGTCCGAGAATGCGCTGGGCGACGTGCTGCTGCTGGTGCGCGGCGGCGGCTCGCTGGAAGACCTGGCCGCCTTCAACGACGAGGCGGTGGTGCGGGCACTGGCCCGCTGCACGCTGCCTACCGTGGTCGGGGTGGGCCACGAGGTGGACTTCAGCCTGGCCGATCTGGTGGCCGACCAGCGCGCGCCGACGCCGACTGCGGCGGCGGAACTGGTGGTGCCGGACCGCGGCGAGTGGCTGGCCGCGCTGGCGCAGCGCCAGCGGCGTTTGCTGCGGGCCTTGCAGCACCAGCTGGAACGCCAGCAGCAGCGCGTGGATTATCTGGCGCGGCGGCTGGTGCATCCGGGCGAGCGCCTGCGCCGGCTGGGGGATGATCTGGCCCGTTTGCAGCGGCGGCTGGGCCTGGCCACGAACGCCTGCCTCACGCGCCGCCGCGAGCGGCAGGAGCGCCTGCTGCTGCGTCTGCGCGGCGCATCGCCCGGGCGGCGCATCATCGCCGGTGCCGGTCGGCTGGATGCCGCCGTCGGGCGGCTCACGCGTGGGCAAACTCTGCTGCTGCGCGCCCGCGGCGAGGCCCTGGCCAGCGCCGCCGCCCGCCTGCATGCGCTCAGTCCGCTCGCCACCTTGGGGCGAGGCTATGCCATCGTCTCGCGCCCCCCGGATCTGGCGGTGGTGCAGTCGGCGGCGCAGCTGGCGGTGGGCGAGCGGGTGCGGCTGCGGCTGGGAAGCGGCGCGGCGGATGCGCGAATCGAAGCCATCGATACGGACACGGACGGGGCCTGACATGCGGGCGATGCAGCGTTACCTTGGGCTTGCGCGGCACCCCGGCAGGCGGCTGCGAGGGATCGGACTCGCCGCCGCGCTGGCCCTGCTGGCCGCGCCGCTGCTGGCAGTGGCCCTGCCGCGGCCCGATCCGGTGCCCGGCGGCGTGTCCGTGCTGGCCTTGCCGGCCGGTTTCGATGCCGGCGGGCAGGCGAGCTTTGCCGGCAAGCCGGTGCTGACCGTGCCGATCGACGGCGGCTGGCGGGCGGTGGTCGGCATCCCGCTTGGGCAGACACCCGGCCCGGCGGCGCTGCGCCTGCGGTTCGCGGACGGGCGCACGCAGAACATCGGCTTTACCGTGGCGGCGCGCGACTACCCGGTGCAGCGCATCACCATCACCGACCAGGACAAGGTCACCCCGTCGGCGGCCAGCCTGAAGCGCATCGAGCGCGAGCAGGTGGAAATCCTGGCGGCGTTTCGCCATCGTTCCGCTGTTTTGTTACCAGGGGCACCACTGCTGGGTTTCGCCATGCCGGCGCAGGGGCCGCTGAGCAGCAACTTTGGCCTGCGCCGGGTCATCAACGGCCAGCCGCGCAGCCCGCATTCGGGCATCGACATCGCCGCCCCGGCCGGCGCGCCGGTCACGGCCCCGGCGCCCGGGCGGGTGCTGCGCGTGGGCGATTATTTCTTCACCGGCAACACGGTGTTCGTCGATCACGGCCAGGGCCTGGTCACGCTGTACTGCCACCTGAGTTCGGTGGCGGTGCGCGAGGGGCAGCAGCTGGCCACCGGCGACGCCATCGGCAAGGTCGGCAGCACCGGCCGCGCCACCGGGCCGCATTTGCACTGGGCGCTGAGCCTGAACGACGCCCGCGTCGATCCGCGGTTGTTTCTGGCTGCGGAAACCCAAGCCGCGCGTTGAGGCGCCCGCTTCATCGCAAAAAAAAGGAGCAACACATGAGTCGCACTGCGCCCGGCATCGGCGACATCACCGGCAAGCGGCTGTTGATCATCGGCGCCAGTCGCGGCATTGGCCTGGCCATCGCCACCCGGGCGGCGCAACTGGGCGCGGTGGTGCATCTGACCGCGCGCAGCGCCCAGGCGGCAGCCGATACCGCGGCGGCGCTCGCCGCAACGCACGGCGCGCAGGTGGCGGGGCATGGCCTCGACATCGCCGCCGCCGATGCCACAGCGCGCCTGGGAGCCGTGCTGCTGGCCGCCGGCGATCCGGACGCCCTGATCTACAACGCCGGTGTCAGCCCGGTGTATGCGCGGCCGGAGCACATCAGCGACGCGGTTTTCGATCACCTGGTGGCGGTCAACCTGCGCGGGCCATTCCTGGCCGCACGGGCTTTCGGCGCACAGTGCCTGGCCCAGGGCCGGCCGGGGGCGATCGTGTTCATCGCTTCCGTCGCGTCGCTGATCGGCACGCCGCGCGTGGCGGCCTACAGCGCCACCAAGGCCGGCGTGCTGGGCCTGACGCGCAGTCTGGCGGTGGACTGGGCCGCGGATGGCATCCGCGTGAACGCCGTGGCGCCCGGCTGGGTGGCCACCGACATGACGCAGGGCCTGCGCGACAACCCGCATCTGCACGACAGCCTGACCGGGCGCGTGCCGATGGGCCGCTTCGCCCAGCCGGACGAAATCGCCGACGTGGCGCTGTTTCTGGCATCGGACAGTGCGCGCTATGTGACCGGGTCGGTTTACAGTGTGGACGGCGGCCTGCTCGCGGGCTGACCGAGGCCCATCACCACGGCGGCGCTGGCCGCCTTCAGCCAGGGAGAGAGCAATGGCTTACGTACGCGCCTGTTCAGTGACCGACGTGCCGGCCGGCGGCATGGCCCGCTTCAAGGTCAACGGCGAAGCGGTGGTCGTCTACAACCTCGCCGACGGCTTTCGGGCCACCGCCGCGAGCTGTTCGCATGTGTTCGGACCGCTGGCCCGCGGCAAGGTCCTCGACGGCCAGCGCGTGCAGTGCCCGCTGCACCGGGCCGAGTTCGACATCAAGACCGGCGAGGCCGTGAAGTGGGCCTGCTTCCCGCCCGGCGTGCAGCTGCTGAACATCTTCCGGCCCAAGAAGCCGATCAAGACTTTCGCCACCAAGGTGGAAGGCGACGCGGTGCTGGTCGACGTTTGAGCTTGCGGCCCTGCCCACGTCCCGCAGGGGAGTGGGCAGGATCAGCCCCGTCAGCCGCGCGCCAGCACCGAGTCGGCCACGTAGGGGTTGCTGCGCCGCTCGGCGCCGAAGGTGGACATCGGGCCGTGGCCGGGGATGAAGCGCACGTCGTCGCCCAGCGGCCACAGCTGCTCGGGGATGGCGCGCAGCAGGTCGGCGTGGTTGCCGCGCGGCAGGTCGGTGCGTCCGATGGAGCCGGCGAACAGCACGTCGCCGACCATCGCCAGGCGGCTGTCGGCAGCGAAGAAAATCACATGCCCGGGCGTGTGGCCCGGGCAGTGACGTACGGCCAGGTCGATTTGTCCGAAGTGCACCGTGTCGCCGCCCTTGAGCCAGCGGTCGGGCGTGAAGGCCGGCAGTGGCGGAAAACCGAACATCTGCGCCTGCATGGGCAGGCCCTCGATCCAGAACGCGTCGTCCGGGTGCGGGCCCTCGACCGGCACGCCGTAGCGGTCACGCAGTTCCACGGTGCCGCCGACGTGGTCCAGATGGCCGTGGGTGAGGAAGATTTTTTCCAGCCGCGCGCCGTGGCGTTCGATGGCGGCGACGATGTCGTCCACGTCGCCGCCCGGATCGACCAGCGCCGCGGTGTTGCTCGCCGGGCACACCAGCAGCGTGCAGTTCTGCTGCAGCGGCGTGACCGGGATGATCTCGAACCGGAGCGTGTCAGGCATCGGGCGCGTCAGTCTTCCAGCTTGTGTTCGATGATGAGGTTGTCCTGCACCACCCGGCCGCCGATCAGGTGCTCCTGGATGATCCGCTCCAGTACCGGCGGGGTGCAGGAGTGGTACCAGGTGCCGTCCGGGTAGACCACGGCCACCGGGCCCTGCTCGCAGATGCGCAGGCAGCCGGCCTTGGTACGGTAGACGCCGCCATCGCCGGTGAGCTTGAGTTCGTTCAGGCGTTTTTTGAGGTAATTCCAGGATTCGGCGCCGACCTCCTGGGCGCAGCACTTGGGTGTGCTGGCGTCGGCGCACAGGAAGATGTGGCGGCGGATTCGGTCCACGCCCAGGGATTCGGCGGTCTCGCGGATGGTGCTCATGGAATGCCTCGAAGGGGGTTGCGCAGGCTGCCAGCCGTGGCTGGACGCGGCCCGGCCGGCATGATGGCGGCCGCCCGGCGCGCGCGTCAACGCGGGCCCGCCGCGCTGCTGTGCCTGTTGCTGGCTGGCTGCGGGCCGGAGGTGGCGCCCGAGCCGCCGCCGCTGCGGGTCGGCCTGGCGCAGCCGGTGCTGGACATCGACCCGCGGCGGGCGGCGGATGCGGCTGCGGCGCGCCTGGCGCGGCTGGTGTATTCGCGCCTGGTCGATCTGGACGCCGACTACCGGCCGCGGCCGGCGGCGGCCGACTGGCAGCAACGGGATGCCCTGCACTACCGGCTGACATTGCGCGCGCCGCGACCGCGCTTCACGGATGGCGCGCCGCTGACGGCGGCGGATGTGGTGGCGACGTACCGGGCGGTGCTCGGGGTCGGGGCGAATCCGGGCGGCGCCTCGCCGCTGCGCTCGGAGCTTGGCCCGCTGGCGGCGGTGGATGCGGTCACGCCCGGGCAGATCGATTTCACCCTGAGCCGGCCCGATCCGCTGTTCCCCGCGCGCCTGACGCTGGGCATCGTGCCCGCCCGCTGCGCCGCGCCAGCGCAGGCGACCGTGCCGCCTTGCCATTACGACGGCAGCGGGCCGTTCGCGCTGCAAGACGTGAGCGCTGATCGCGTGCGTCTGCAACGGCGGCGCGACGGCTTGCAGGTGGAGTTCCAGGTGGTGCCGGACCCGACCGTGCGGGTATTGAAGCTCCTGCGCGGCGAACTCGACCTGCTGCAAAACGACCTGCCGCCGGAACTGCTGGCGTATCTGGCCGGCCGGCCGGGCGTGCAGGTGAGCCGCGCGCCGGGCAGCAGCTACCACTACCTGGGCTTCAACCTGGCCGACCCGGTGACCGGCGACCTGCGCGTGCGCCAGGCGGTGGCGCATGCCATCGACCGCGAGGCGATCGTGAGCCATCTGCTGGCGGGTGCGGCGCGGCTGGCCGGCAGCGTACTGCCGCCCGGCCACTACGCCGCCGCCGACTTGCCTGACTGTCACCACGATCCGGCGCTGGCCCGCCGGCTGCTGGCGCAGGCCGGACACAAACACCCGCGCCTGATCTACAAGACATCCACCGACCCGGTGCGCCTGCGCATCGCCACCGCCATCCAGGCGCAGCTGGCGGCGGTCGGCATCCGCGTGCGCGTGCAAAGCAACGAGTGGGGCAGTTTTTTCGGCGACATCCGGGCCGGACGCTTTCAGTTCTACTCGCTGGCCTGGGTCGGCATCACGCAGCCGGACGTGCTGCGTCAGCTTTTTCACAGTGCCTCGCTGCCGCCGGCCGGGGCCAATCGCGGGCGCTTCGTCAGTCCGCCGGTGGATGCGTTGCTGGATGCGGCGGGGCAGGCGCAGGGCGATCGCCAGGTCGATCTATACCGGCAGGCGCAGCTGGCCATCCACGCCCAGCTGCCCTACGTGCCGCTGTGGTACGAGGATAATGTCGCCGTCGCCCGCGCCGGCGTGCGCGGCTACACGCTGCGCCCGGACGGCGCCTGGGATGCCCTCGAATTCACCGACCCGCCCGATGCCCGACATCCGCATTGACCTGGCCCGCCAGTGGCTGGAACTGCGCCAGGACGGCGAACTGCTGCTGGCGGCGCCGGTGTCGACGGCCGCTGCCGGCCTGGGCGAGCGCTTCGGCAGCTTCCAGACGCCGCGCGGACGGCATGTGGTGCGCGCCCGGATCGGCAGCGGCGCGCCGGTGGGGGCGGTGTTCGTCGGCCGGCGCTGGACCGGGGAAATTTATAGCCCGCAGCTGGCCGCCCAGCACCCCGGCCGGGACTGGATCCTGACCCGCATCCTGTGGTTGTCCGGCTGCGAGGTCGGCCGCAACCGGCTGGGCCCGGTCGACACCTTGCGCCGCTACATCTACATCCACGGCACGCCGGACAGCACGCCACTGGGCACGCCCGGCTCCAGGGGCTGTGTGCGCATGGCCAACGCCGACCTGCTGCGCCTGTTCGAGCTGACGCCGGCCGGCACGCCGGTGGATATGGTGGGGTGAGCCGCCTGCTGCGCCAGCTGGCCGCCACCGCCGGTACGGTGCTGGCGGTGCTGGTGACGGTGTTCCTGCTGGTGCGGGTGCTGCCGGGCGATCCGGTGGAGGTGATGCTCGGCGAGCGCGCCAGCGGCGCCGACCGCGCGGTGCTGGTGGCGCAGCTGGGGCTCGACCGGCCGCTCGCGGTGCAGCTTGGTGATTACCTGCAGGGCCTCGCGCGGCTGGACCTTGGACAGTCGCTGCGTTACCACGCGCCGGTCACGGCCCTGATCGGTGCCCGCCTGCCGGCGACGCTGGAGCTGGCCGGCGCCGCGCTGGCGCTGGCGTTGATGCTGGCGCTGCCGCTGGGGATTGCCATGGCGGTGCGCGCCGGGGCCCTGGCGGGGCGTCTGGCCGGCACGCTGACGCTGCTGGGCATGGCGCTGCCGGGTTTCTGGTTCGGGCCGCTGCTGATCCTGTTGTTTGCGGTGCAGCTGGGCTGGCTGCCGGTGGCCGGGCGGGATGGCCTGGCCTCGCTCACCCTGCCGGCGCTGACGCTGGCGCTGGGTCTGGCCGCCACGCTGGCGCGCCAGCTGGCCGCCAATCTGACCGAGACGCTGGCCGCCGAACATGTGCGCACCGCCCAAGCCAAGGGTCTGCCACCGGCGCAGGTGCTGTGGCGCCACGGCGTGCGCAATGCGCTGCTGCCGGTGGCCACGGTGTTCGGCTTGCAGGTGGGGGCGCTGCTGGGCGGGGCGGTGATCACCGAAACGGTGTTCGCCTGGCCGGGCCTGGGCGCGCTCACGGTGGAGGCGATCGGCGCCCGCGACTACCCGCTGGTGCAGGGCTGCGTGCTGCTGATTGCGGGCGTGTACGTGCTGGTCAACGGCCTGACGGAGCTGGCCTACGGCTGGATCGACCCGCGCGTGCGCCGGCCGTGAAAGGGGCCATCGGCGTGCTGGGCGCCTGGCTGGCGCTGGCGCTGCTGGCGCCGTGGCTGGGTCTTGATCCGGACACGCCCCAGCTCAGCCGGGTACTGCACGCCCCGGCGTTGCTGCCCGGCGCGTGGCTCGGCTGCGATGAACTGGGCCGTCCGCTGCTCGATCGCCTGCTGGCCGGGTCGCGGGTGTCGCTGGCGGTGGTGGTGCAGGTGGTGGCCGGCCAGGCGCTGCTGGGCATCTTCGCCGGCCTGGCTGGCGGTTATCTGGGCGGTTGGCCGGACCGCTGCCTGCGCTGGGTGACGGATCTGGTGCTGGCGTTTCCGGGGCTACTGCTGGCGCTGTTGCTGGCCGGTCTGCTGGGGCCCGGCATCGACAATGTGGTGATCGCGCTGGTCAGCGTCGGCTGGGTCGGCTTTGCGCGCCTGACCCGCGCCCAGGTGCTGTCGCTGCGGCGCGCCGATCACGTGGCGGCGGCGGTGGCACTCGGCTGCGGGCACACGCGCATTCTTGGCCGGCACCTGCTGCCGCTGCTGGCGGCGCCGCTGTTGGTGGAGGCAACCCTGGCCTGCGCCGGTGCCATCACCGCCGAGGCCGGGCTGTCGTTTCTGGGTCTTGGCGTGCAGCCACCGCAGGCGTCCTGGGGCGGACTGATTCGCGAAGGCGCCCGCTACCTGCTGGTGGCGCCGCATTACCTGCTGCTGCCTGGCGCCGCGCTGGTGGCAGTGATTTACGCCATCAGCGTGGTCGGCGAGGGACTGCGCCGACGACTCGACCCGAAGGGGACCACATGACTTACGGCTGGGCCGACGCGGTCGGCAATCTTGGCGTGCTGCTGGTGCTGGCCAGTTACCTTGGCCTGCAGCTGGGCCGCATCGAACTCCAGGGTCTGGCCTATTCGGCCTGCAACGCGGCCGGCGCCGTGCTGCTGCTGGTGTCGCTGACGGTCAACTTCAACCTGTCGTCGGTCATCATCGAGATTTTCTGGCTCGCCATCAGCGCGGTCGGCCTGTGGCGGGGCTGGCGGCGCCGTGCCAGTCGATAGCGGCGCGGCGACGCCCCGACCAGGATGCGATCAGACCCGATAAAAATCCATCACGTCGCGGATCAGGTCGTTGGCGACGATGATCTTCTTGGCGACGATCTTGAGCGTGCCGGCCACCGGGCGCAGCCGATGCTCGTAGTGGCAGTAGAAGTTGTCGATGGTCTTGTGCCGGTAGCTCATGGTCTGGCAATTGGAATAGACCATGATGTCGCCGTCGCCCTGTGGTTCAGCCAGGATGTTGGTGATCTGGTGCACCGTGCGCGGCAGCGGCACCGACGCCGACGACATGCCGGTGCGGATGCGAAACACGCGGTCTTCCAGGCCCGAGCGGTCGCCGTACCACATCAGCGACAGCTGGCTTTGCGGGTCGGTGGTCAGCTCGTACTCGGTGTCCCACATGGGGATCCAGAACGTGGCTTCGGGCAGATACAGATCCAGCCAGCCGTCCCAGTCGCGCTGGTCCAGACGCCGAGCCTCGGTGTAGAGCAGGTCCGCGCAGGCCTGCGTGATGTCGTGTTGCATGGTCGTGTCCTGGATGTCGGTGGCGATCACGCCTTCGGGCCGTGGGTCAGGGTTTCCAGCCACCAGCGGTGTTGGGCGGCCATGATTCCCTCGTCCTCCAGCCTGGTGCCGAAGGACTGCACCTGGATGCCCAGGGATTCGGCCTCCTCGTTCGGCTCGTTGAAGTGCACGTGCTTGAGGCCGCGCGACACGTCGTTCCAGCGCGCAGCCTTGGCCTTGTAGGCGATCTGGCTTTGCGTGAACTCCATGATGTCGTCCGGCGTCGCCATGCCCGAGGCGTTGAAGAAGTCCTCCCACTGGCGAATGCGGTGCGCGCGGTCCTTGGCCGACTCGCCCCGGGGCGCGATGCCGTAGATGGTGACCTCGGTCTCGTCCACGGAAATGGGCCGGAACACGCGAATCTGCGTCGAGGTCTGGTCCATTACGAACACGTTCGGGTACAGCAGCAGGTTGCGCAGGCGCGCCACCATCCAGTGCGCCTTCCTGGCGCCGAACTTTTCGGTGTAGGCGGCCAGTTGGCTGTAGTTGGGCCGGTCGGCGGCGTTCGGGAAATCGCCCCACAGCATGACGTGGCCATGGCCCAGGTCGAAGAACCCGCCCTGCTTCTTGTCGATGCCGCCGACCTGCATGGCCTTGACCGGGTCGGCGTCGCCGCGCAGCTTGCGCCGGTGCTCGGTGGTCATCACGTAATTGCCGTGCGTGGCGTACAGGTGGTAGCCGTCGACGCCGTTCTCGGCCTGGATCTTCCAGTTGCCCTTGAAGGTGTAGGTGGACGAGCCCTTGAGGATTTCGAGCCCCTGCGGGCTCTGGTCGGCCAGCAGGTCGATGCAGGCCGTGGCCGGCCCCAGGTGCTGTTCCAGCGGCAGCACGTCGGCGTTCAGGCTGCCGAAGATGAAGCCGCGGTAGCTTTTGACCTGCGGGACCTTGGTCAGGCCGTAGTTCTTCTTGTCGAAGCAGTCCGGGTAGCCGGCGCCCTGTTCCTTGAACACCACCACCGCGTCGCCGCGGGTGTCGAACACCCAGCCATGAAAGGGGCAGCTGTAGTCGGCCCGGTTGCCGCGCACCTCGCGCACCAGGGTCGTACCGCGGTGGCCGCAGGCGTTGATGAAGGCGTTGATCTCGCCCTCCGGGCTGCGCACCAGGATCACCGGCTGGCGGCCCATGAACAGGGTCATGAAGTCGTTGGGGTTCGGGATCTGGCTCTCGTGGGCCAGATAAATCCAGTTGCCTTCCCAGATGCGCTCCATTTCGAGCTCGAAGATTTCCGGGTCGGTGAAGATGGAGCGGTCCACCCGCACCACGCCGGCCTCGACCCGGTCGTCCAGGTAGCCGGCCAGATTCACCGTGCCGGCGCTGCTGCGTGCGTCCATTGGCTGATCTCCTCGCGTGCGAATGCGGTTTGCCTGGAACCTTGCAGGTTCGTTGACCGGCATTCTGGCCAGCGGGCGCCGGCGCGTCTTGACGGCCGTCAACATGCAAGGCAAGCCGCCCAACTGAACGCCCGTTGACGGCGCCGCCCGGCACGGGCAGCATGGGCAGCCCGCTTTTCCATCACCGCAACGGTGCCGCCATGCGCCGCACGAGGACGAGACCATGAACTACACCAAACAGCAGATCGAGCAGGAAATCATCCGCATCCTGGAACAGGGCACCGCCGCCGTTAAGAAAGTGGTCGATGCCTACGCCGCCCGCCGCACGCCCGAGCGCGACATGAACTGGCTGTGCATCCAGATGGGCAAGGAATTCGGCGCCATCCTGCTGCACGCGGACCTGGGCAAGGCCGCCATCCGCGCCGGCCTGGACGGCCGCGACATGGACGAGAAGTTCCAGACCATCAAGGAAGAGGTGGCCCACTACCAGGGCTACTACAACCTGCTGAACCGCACCATCGGCAAGGACGCGCCGATCCCGGTCGACCACATCTACAGCTACGTGCTGGCCAATCTGGGTCCAAACGGCATCGAGGCCGACGCCCCGATGCTGGCGCAACGGGACCGCTGGCCGGCCAACTTCAACTACATCGCCAACATGGGCGCCTATGCCAAGGGCAAGCACCCGTGGGTCGGCCGCGTGCTGAGCGCCACCGGCGAAGGTGCCGCGGGCGGCTGGCACTGGGCCATGAGCCAGCTGCCGCCGGTGGACGATTTCTTCCGCGAAGCGGCCAAGGTGCAAAAGGGCATTGCCATCGACGAGCTGCGCCACGGCCCGCAGGAACTGGCCGGCATCTGCGACGACTACTCGCCGGACCTGGGCATCGACCTGCCGGAACTGTTCCGCGAGCTGCGCCACGCCCGTTACCTGGAAGTGCTGCAGCGCAACGAACAGTTCCTGTACCCGATGAGCGACGACGAGATCGAGGCCATCCGTCAGGAGCTGATGAACGACGCCATCGAGCCGATCCGCGTCTACTCGCAGGCCGCGTAATCGCGCGCCCCGCGCGGCGCCGATGGTTTGAACGCAAGGCCCCGTCGGAGCGTCCGTCGGGGCCTTTTTTGTGAAGAAAAATCAGCAACGGAGGAGATCTCATGACCGACAGGCTGGCGGGCAAGGTGGCCCTGATTACCGGCACGGCCGACGGCCAGGGCCGCGCCGCGGCGCTGCTGTTCGCCGCTGAAGGCGCGCGGGTGGTCGGTTGCGACCTTAAAACCGAGCTGGCGCAGGAAACCGTCGAACTGGTGCGCCGCGCCGGTGGACAGATGGTGTCCATGCAGCCGCTGAACCTGTCCGACGAGGCGCAGGTCAAGGCGTGGATGGATTTTGCCGTGGCCCAGTTCGGCGACTTCGACATCCTGTACAACAACGCGTCGGGCGTGCGCGGCGGCACGGTCGAGTCCCTCAGCCGCGCCGACTGGGACTGGAACCTTGCCAACGAGGTGACGCTGATCTTCCTGGCCGTCAAGCACGCGCTGCCGGTATTCAAGCGGCGCGGCGGCGGAGTGATCCTGAACACCGGTTCGGTCGCCGGCATGTTGTCCACCGCCATGCCGGGCAACGCGCCGGGCAATTTTGTGCATAACGTGTCCAAGGCGGCCGTCATCCGCATGACCGAGCACATGGCGGTGGAGCTGTCGCCGCTGAACATCCGGGTCAACACCGTGTCGCCGGGCCTGATCGACACCCCGGCCACGCGTCCGCTGTTCGGCGACGGCTTCCTCGAAGCGTTCGAGAAAAGCGCCCTCATCCGCCGTGTCGGCCAGCCGATCGACATCGCCCAGGCGGCGCTGTACCTGTGCTCGGACGAGGCCAGCTTCGTCACCGGCATCAACCTGCCGGTGGATGGCGGCTGGATAGCCGGCGGCGGCGTGGGCCAGCCCGACCCGGCGCTGGCCGAGGCGGTGGCGGCCAAGATGAACCGCTTCGCTACCCTGCCGCGCGGCGGCTGAGCGGCGTCACGCCCGGATGCAGCGCGGCGACATCCGGGATTTCACCGCGCGACTACGGCCGCCACTCGATGCCGACGAACAGCCGCCGCGGCAGGCCGGGAAAGTAGCGGTAGCTGCCAAAGGCGATATCCGCCCGCTCGGCGTACGCACGGTCGGTGAGGTTGGTGATGCGGGCAAACAGCGTCGTTCTGGCACTCGTTGCCCAGTCCGCACGCAGGTTCAAAAGCGTGTGCCCGGGATAGCGGGCGGTGTTGGCCGCGTCCAGGTAATACGGCCCCATGCGGACGCCTTCCACCTCCAGGGTCAGGTCGCGGCGCGGCTGGTACAGCCAGCGGGCGCTCCCCATGAACGGCGGGGCGGTGTCGATCTGGTTGCCGTTTTTGATGATCTCGCCCCCGGCGGCGGCCCGATCGAAGGCATAGCGGTGGCGCGCCAGGCTGGCCGACAGGTGCAGCTCGTGGCGCTGGGCGGGGCGCCAGGTGCCTTCCGTTTCCAGGCCGAAATGCCGGGTGCGCCCGTCGCTGACGTTGAAGCCATTGGCGTCGGTGAAGATGAAATGCGTCTTGCGCATGCCAAACGCCGTGACGCTGATCCGGGCATCGGTCCAGGCGCGCTGGTAGCCGAGTTCCACGCCGGTCAGGCGTTCGGAGTTCAGGTCCGCCGTGGTCTGGCCGCGCTGCAGGCGGTACAGCTCCGACACTTGCGGCGGGCGAAAGCCGGTCGACCAGACGCCGTGCCACTGGCCGCTGTAGGGATCGCCATGGCGCAGGCCCAGCCGCCCGGCGAGGTTGTCGAAGTGGTCGCTGCGGTCCGCCGGGCGGTTGAACAGGCAGCCGCCAAAGCCGCAGGTGCTGCCGTTGTCGCGCGTGTTGCCGGTCAGGGCGCGGTTGTTGTAGTCGTAGCCCAGATACTCGCCGCGCAGGCTCTCCAGCAGATGCCAGCGCCCGGCGTCATCCAGCGGCAGGTCGACCGCCTGCCACAGCGCCAGCATGCGCGAGCCGACGTCAAAGTCGTAATGCACGCCCGCCGGCCGGGTGGCCTTGACGAAGGCCGAGCCATCCGTGACCGGTCCGGCCTGCACTTCCTGCACGAAGCCTTTGGCGTACTCGGCGGCGGCGCCCCAGCGCCATTCGCCGCTGGCGCGCAGCGGCTGGCGCAGGTCCAGGATCAGCCCGGCGCTGCGCTGGCCGTTGGTTTCCTCGGGCTTGCCGGGCAGGAAGTGCTGCAGGAAATCCATGTGCGACCAGCGCGCGTAGGGCGTCAGGCTCAGCAGCGTGTCCGTGCCCACGGTCGTGCGCCAGGCGCTGTAGGCGCGCGCGGACGAGGCGTCCCGGTAGGCCTCCGGGTTGGCGTTGGTGCGGGCCAGATCGCGGTCCCGGTAGGCGTTCTTGCCGGTGATGTAGCCGGCCGTTTCCTGGTTCAGGTTGGTGGCCGACAGGTGTGACTGCACCTGCCAGCGACCGACATCGACCAGATTGCCCAGGCCCAGTTTCTGTTCGCCCAGGCCCGCCGCGTCGCGGTAGCCGTGGGTGCTCTCGCCCTGACCGTCCAGGCGCCAGTGCTCGGTACCGTACGCGACCCGGCCGGTGGCGGTATCGTCCTGACCCAGTTCGAGGCCGTACATCGATTCAGCCACGCCGGGCCGCGGCGAGACCACGTTGATGGCGCCGTGCAGGGCGTTGGCGCCATACAGGCTGCTTGCCGGACCGCGCGCGATCTCCACCCGCGCCGCCTGGGCAAAGTTCAGCTCGAACGGGGCGTTGGCGTTGCAAAAGCCGGCCGGGCGGATCGGGATGCCGTCCTCCAGGAACAGGAACGCACCGCACGCGCCGCTGCCGGTGAGCACCGGCGAGCGGATGGCGGTCAGGCTCTCCTGGCCGTCGCCGCGGCTGATCCAGGTGCCCGGCGTTCGGTTGAGAAGTTCGCTGGCGTGGGTGGGGCGGGTGCGCAGGATGTCGGCCGCGTCGATGGTGCTGCCGCTGCCGGCGGCGGTCCACACGGACAAGTCGCGCGGCGCCGTAACCTGCACGACCAGTGGCGGTGGATCCGGCGTGGTTGCGTCCGGCGCCTGGGGCGGATCGTCAGCCGCGCGGCCGTGTTGGCTCGCCAGGCTGGCGAGGGCGCACAGCGCCGCGGCCGCCAGCCGGCGGCGCAAAACCAGGCTCATGTCCGGCTCAGGTGGTCAGGGCGATGTACCAGGCGATCAGCTTGGCGAGCACCGCGTACGCAAAGCCCTTGATCGCCAGCCACCAGCCGCCGGCCTGTTGCCGCTGCGTGTCGTGCGCGCGTTCGATCACGTAGGCGTGGATGGCGTCGGCGTCCGCGGCGCTCAGATACTTCGACCAGCCGACCATGCCCAGATCCTTGTACAGGCCATCGAGCACGATCTTGTTGAATATCGGGTGCGTGGCCGGCTGCATGTAGCGCAGGTCCGGCAACGTGGAGGCTTCCGCGTTCAGACCGTGGCAGACCGAGCAGTAGGTGTGATACAGCGCATTGCCATGCTGGACGATCTCCTTCGACGCGGTCTGCGGCGGCGGTTCCGGCAACTGCGCCGGGGGCGGCGCGGGCGGCAGCTGCGCGGTGCCGCCCAGCTTGAAGGCCAGGATGCGGCCACCGACCTTGTCCCCCTCCATCGGCGCAACACCGCCGGCCAGGCCCAGCGCCCCGCCCCAGCCGACCATGACCGCGACGTACTGCTCGCCGTTCACGCTGTAGCTGACCGGCGGCGCGACGATGCCCGACTGCGTCGGTGCGCTCCACAGGCGCTTGCCGTTGTCGGCGCGGTAGGCGACCAGTTCGCCCTTGGCGGTGCCCTGGAACAGCAGGTTGCCGGCGGTGCTCAGCATGCCGCCGTTCCACGGGCCATCGTGCTGCACGCGCCAGACTTCCCTTTGCGTCACCGGATCCCAGGCGCTGATGTGGCCCTTGGCGATGGCACGCATCACCTTGCGCGTGAGTTCCGGGTCCTGGTCCGGCGATGGCATGGCGGCGGCCATGTCCACGGCCATGTTCCAGGGGTGGCGGTTGAACTTGAAATCCTTTTCCTGGGCGTAGGTGAACGGCAGGTCCTGCGCCGGGATGTAGACCAGCCCGGTGCGCGGGCTGTAGGACATCGGCTGCCAGTTGTGACCACCAAACGGCGCCGGGAACGTGAGTTTGGGCTTGTCCCGGTATTGTGCGGGATCGGTCTCGACCGGCCGGCCGGTGACCGGATCGACATGGCTCGCCCAGTTCACCTGCACGTAATTTTTGGCCGAGATGAACTGCCCGGTGGCCCGGTCGAGCACGTAGAAAAAGCCGTTCTTGGGCGCCTGCATGATGACCTTGCGCGGCTTGCCGTCGATCGTGAGGTCGGCCAGGATCATGTGCTGCGTGGCGGTGTAATCCCAGGACTCGCCGGGCGTGGTCTGGTAGTGCCACACATAGCGCCCCGTGTCGGGATTGAGCGCCACGATGGACGACAGAAACAGGTTGTCGCCCTCGCCCTTGCTGCGCACCCAGCGGTTCCAGGGCGAGCCGTTGCCCACGCCCACGTAGAGCAGGTTCAGGTCCGGGTCGTAGGCCATGGAATCCCATACCGTGCCGCCGCCGCCCACGTTCCACCACTCGGCGGCCGCGTTCCAGGTCCTGGCCGCCATCTCCATGTCTGGCGTCTCGAAACCCTTGGCCGGGTCGCCGGGCACGGTCCAGAAGCGCCAGACCATCTTGCCGGTGGCAGCGTCGTAGGCGGACACGTAGCCGCGCACGCCATATTCAGCACCGCCGTTGCCGATGATGACCTTGTCCTTGACGATGCGTGGCGCGCCGGTGATGGAGTACGGCCGCGACCGGTCGATGGTGAGCGTCTCCCACACCAGGGCGCCGGTGGCGGCGTCGAGCGCAATCAGCCGCCCGTCGATGGTGCCGACGTAGACGCGACCTTTCCACACCGCCGCGCCGCGGTTCACCACGTCGCAACAGGCTTTGGCGCCCCACTCGCGCGGCACCTTGGGGTCGTAGGCCCAGATCTGCTTGCCGGTGGCGGCGTCCACCGCGTAGACGCGGCTCCAGTCGCCGGTGGTGTAGATGACGCCGTCGACCACGATCGGCGTCGCTTCCAGGCCGCGCTGGGTGCCGGTGTCGTAAAACCAGGCCAGCTTCAGGCCGGCGACGTTGCCGTCGTTGATGGCATCCAGCGGGCTGAAGCGCTGCTCGCCGTAGGTGCGGCCGTGCGCCAGCCAGTTACCGGGCTCGCTGTCCGCGCCGATGATGCGGGCACCATCTATGGCGCCGGGGGCGCCGGGTGCAGCCTGCACCACGCCGCAGCAAAGCCATACCGCGGCGACTGCCGCCAGCCGGCGCAAGTCTGTTGACCCCATCTGCTTCCCCTCCGAAATCCGTTTCTAACGGCCGTTCACCGCGGCCGCGGCATTATGGCAAAAGCCCGTCGGCTACAGACGCCGCCGGTCATCGATAGCCCGCCGCCTGCAACGCAAACAGTCGCGCGTAGTGGCCGCCGTCGGCGAGCAGCTGGGCGTGGCTGCCGCGTTCCGTGACCACGCCGTCGCGCATCACCAGGATCTCGTCCGCCATGCGCACAGTGGAGAAGCGGTGCGAGATCAGGATCGCCATGCGGTCCGCCGCCAGGCGCCGGAAATGCTCGAACACATCGGCCTCGGCCTGTGCGTCCATGGCCGCCGTGGGCTCGTCCAGCACCAGGATGTCCGCCTCGCGGCGCATGAAGGCCCGCGACAGGGCAAGCTTTTGCCACTGCCCGCCGGACAGTTCCCGGCCACCCTTGAACCAGCTGCCAAGTTGCGCCCCGTACTGCCCGGGCAGCGCCTCGACGAAAGGCGCCGCCAGGCCGTCGGTGGCCGCCTGGCGCCAGCGGGCTTCGTCCTGCAGGTGACGCACGTCCCCGGCGCCGATGTTCTCGCCGACCGTGAACTGGTAGCGGTTGAAGTCCTGGAACACCACCGCGATGCGCCGCCGCAGCACCGTCTCGTCCCAGGCGTCCAGCGGCGTGCCGTCGAGCAGGATTTGCCCCTGCGTCGGCCGGTACAGGCGCGTCAGCAGCTTGATCAGCGTGGTCTTGCCGGCGCCGTTGTCGCCCACCAAGGCCAGGCTGCGGCCGGGCTCAAGATGCAGGTCGATGCCGCTAACCGCGTCGCTTGTAGCACCCGGATAGCGGAACGAGACGGCCTGGAAGCGGATGCCGTCGCCCGGTGCCGCGCCGACCGCGACATGACCGACAGGGTCCGGCACTGGCTGCTCCAGGAACTCGTACAGGTTGCTCAGGTACAGGTTGTCCTCGTACAGGCCGCCGAGCGCCGACAGGCTGGCCGTCACCGCCGCCTGCCCCTGGCGCAGCAGCAGCAGGTACATGGTCATTTCGCCCAGGCTGATGCGCTGTGCCACCGCCTGTAACGCCACCCAGCCATAGCCGCCGTACAGCGCCGCCGTGCCCAGCAGGCCGAGCGCAAAGCCCCAGCCTTCGCGGCGCAGGGCCAGGCTGCGGTCGCGCCGGTAGAGCTTGCGGAAAATGTCGCCGTAGCGGTCCAGGATCGGTCGGCCGAGGCCGTAGACCTTGACCTCCTTGGCGTGGTCCTCGCGCGCCAGCACGGTTTCCAGATAAATCTGCATGCGCGTGTCCGGCGAGCGCCAGCGAAACAGCGCAAACGCCTCGCCGGAGAACTTCGCCTCGGCCAGGAACGCCGGCAGCCCGGCCAGCAGAAACACCCCCACCGCCAGCACCGACAGCTGCGACAGCAGCGCGGCGTAGCTGAGCAGCGAGATCAGGTTCTGCAGCAGGCCGAAGCTCTGGCGCACCAGGTTCAGCGGCCGGGTGGATGCGTCCCGGCGGGCCCGCGTGAGCTTGTCGTAGAACTCCGAATCCTCGAACTGCGCCAGCTCCAGCGTCAGCGCCTTGGCCAGGATCATGTCGTTCACGCGGTAGCCCAGCTGCGCCCGCAGCAGCGATTCGCACAGCGCGATGCCGCGCTGGGATGCTGCGATCAGCGCCACCAGCGCCGCCTCCACGCCGATCAGCAGCAGCACCGCCCGGGCATTGGCGTTACCGGCCGCAGCTGCCACCACCGAGTCGATGATCAACTTGCCGACCCAGGCCATGCCGGCCGGCAGCACGCCCGCCGCTAGCGTGCAGCCGGCCAGCAGCAGGGCCAGGCGGGGATTGGTGGTGACGGCAAGCCGAAACGCGCGCCGGAAATAACTGCCGAGCTGGCGCACGGAAACCGTCAGGCTCGGCGTGGCGGCGGTGTCGGCGGTCACGCGGGGCGGGCGTTGGCGGCGGTCGGGTGGATTCGGCTCATGGCCAGGATGGTATTGCCGATCGCCCGACCGTATCCCAGCCGCCGCGTCCGTCGATTACAGACGGCGCCAGCGCCAGGCGGCGATGCCCACGACAATGACTGCCTGCACGGCGGCGGCGGCGGCGGCGGTGTTCGGGCCGGAATAGTCGATGCTGAACGGCAGCAGCAGGCTGGCCAGTGCGTGCGCGCCGAGCGCCTTGAGCAGCCACGGCAGCAGGCCGTACAGCAGGGCAAGGTAAAGCACCGTGGTGGCCACCACGCGCCGCGGCTGGCGCGCAAAGGCGAAGCAGTGCATCAGGGCCGCGTCGCGCACGGCGAACAGCCAGAACACGAAGGCTGCGTCGGCGATCGCCCAGGTTCCGCCGTCCCGAATGGACGCAAACCGGGTGCCGATGGCGAACAGCAGCCCCAGCAACAGCGCCACCGGCCAGCCGGGCAGTTCCTGCTGCGCTTCAAGCCACTGCCGGCGGCTGATGCGCATCTGCAGGCGACGCAGCGTCATGGCGCCGGTCTGTTCCATGAACAGCAGGCCGTAACCGGCGGCAAGACTCACGCCCACCCCCGTGACCGCCACCAGGCCTAGCACCGAGCCGTTCGATTGCGAGGCAAAGCCGGCCAGATAGACGCTGACAAAGCACAGGAACACCACCAATGCCCACGGCGTGGTCGGCACGTGCAGGGCGCTGCACATGCTGCGGTAGGCGCCAAACACGGCCCAGGCGGCGAACACGATCGCGCTGACCAGCACGAAATTCACGCTGGCATGGCTCGCGCCCCACCAGGCGACCGTGCCCTGATCGACGGTCAGCCAGCGGCGCGCAGAACTGGCTGCCGACAGCAACACGAACATCCACACCAGGGCGTTGGTGCTGCGCGTGGCCGGATTGCGCTGCGCCGCCATGAGGGAGCCGGTGAAGGCCACGGCGTGGCACAGGACCGACCCGGCCACGATGAGGCCTGCCAGCCTGAGCACAGGCGCCGGCAGCTGCCCCACGCCCGCCACGATGAACACCAGCAGGCACAGGCCGCCGCCATACCAGGCAAACGCCGTGGCGCCCGCGAGCTTGCCGAAGGTCATCTGCCACGGGCCGATGCTGGTCAGGCGCTGCGCGTCCCAGGTCCGGTTGCGTGCCTCGTCGCCGATGCCGTCGGCCGCCATCTTGCTGCCCCAGGCGGCCAGCAGCACCAGGCTTGCAAAGCCGGCGACCGTGGCCAGCACGGGGTAACCATTGCCGTCGCTGTTGGCGAGGATCAGCGCGCCCACCAGCGCGATGATGGCCGGCGTCGCCAGCAGCCGGTGGGCCGACAGCTCCAGCCACAGGTTGCGGCGCAGTTCCGGATTCATGGCGCCGCTCCGGGGTTGCCGACCGTGCGCAGGTAGGAGGCGTGCAGGTTCTCGCGCTCCTCGGAAAAGCGGGTCACCGGCAGGCCGCGCTCGACCAGCAGGCGCAGGACATCGGCCTGGGCGCCGTCGTTACCGGTCAGTTCCAGCAGTGCGTTGTGGCCGGCGTTTTCCAGCATCCGGAGGCCGTTGATGCCGGCAATCATGGCGGCCAGGTCCGGCACCGGCGATACCAGGCCCAGGCGCAGCCGACGCACCGGCTCGGCCGCGCCGCCGGCCAGGGCGCGGTGCTCGATCATCCGCCCCGCGCGCAGCACCAGCATGTGGGTGGAATACTCGTCGAGCTCGGCCAGGATGTGCGAGGACACCAGCAGCGTCATGCCCTCGGCCCGCAGGCGCGTGAACAGCCGCGCCAGCGCGTGGCGCGCGTCCGGGTCCAGGCCGGCGGCCGGCTCGTCGAGCAGCAGCACCGGCGGCGCGTGCACCAGTGCCTGTCCGATGGCGACACGCTGGCGCTGGCCGCGCGACAGCTCGCCGCAGCGCCGTTCGAGCAGGTCATCGATTTCGAGGCGTTTGGCGGTGCGCTCGACCGTGCCGACGATGTCGCGCTCGGCCACGCCGTGCGCCGCCGCCATGTACGTCAGCGCCCGGCGTACGCTCAAGGCGTCGTACAGGCCATAAAAATCAGCCAGAAAACCCAGGCGCCGGTGTGCCAGGCGTGGCTGTTCCAGCACGTCGACCCCGGCCAGTTCGATGCTGCCCAGCAGCGGCCGGTCCAGGCCGGCAATGCAGCGCAGCAGGGTCGATTTGCCGGCGCCGTTGGGCCCGACCAGCGCCGTGACACTGGCCGGCTCGATGCGAAACGACACCTGCGACAGCGCCCTGACGCCGGGGTACTCGAAGCTGAGGTTCTCCACCGCGATGGCGGATGAGCTGTTCATGCGTGTCTGTTTTCCGCCGCCGCTGACTGCCAGGCAGTTGTGCCTGACTGTTTGCCCAGTTTCTGGGTAACGGCCGTGGACCGCAACGCTCCCTGAGCCTGGGCATGATGGGACTGCCGCGTCATGCCTGCAGCAGCCCTCTGTTGCGCAGCCAGGCGCGGGCGTCGTCGGCGTCGGTTTCGAACCAGGCCGCGGCCGAGCCGAGGCGAAAGCTGTAGCCCCAGGCGTCCATGTCCCGTAGCAAGCGCGCCCGGCCAACGCCCGGCAGGCAATCGGCGAGCAGGATCTGCAGGTAACACACGGCGCATTCCTCGATGTCATCCCCACCGGCGTCGGTGTGCAGGCCGGCGCGCCGGCTGGCGTCCATGCACAGCCAGTGACAGGCCTCGTGCAGGGCCGAATGCACGGGTGTGTCCGGCCGCACGTAGAGCCGGTCGCCAACCAGACCGGCCTCGTTTTCGCCCCAGTAGCTGCCCGGGATGTTGGCCTCCGGCGCTAGCCATTCGACCGCCAGCCCCCGCGTCCCGAGTAGCGCGCACAAGTCGGCAGCATCGATATCCGCCAGGCGCAGCACGGCCGGGCTCACGCCGGTTTACGCAGCAGGTAAAGCCCGACGTGATGGGCGATCGACTGCGGCGGCCCGCCGACCAGCCCGGTATCAGCTGCCAGCGCCAGCACCTGCGCAGGTTGCAAGCGCACAGCGAGCGGCGGGCCGGGTGGCGGAGGCACGGGCAGGAATTCGACGATCGCGAGCACGCTGCCCGGCGCCAGCACGCGGGCGATCTGCGCCAGTAACTCCGGCGCCTTGCCGGACGCGGCCAGGTGGTGCAGCACCAGCGACAACAGCGCGCCGCCCGCAGCGCCATCGGGCAGCGGCAATGGCGCGCCAAGATCGGCCCCGAGCACATGCAGCGGCAGGTCGTCTGCCTGCTGCCGAAGCCACTGCAATCCCTCGCGCCAGCGGTCCACGGCCAGCACCGGCGTGCCGGCACGCGCCAGCGCCAGGCTCCAGTCGCCGCGGCCACAGCCCAGATCGAGCACACAGCGGGCCCCGGCAAGGCCGGCCAGCACGGGCGCGCGGTCGACGAAGTCGTAGCTGCTGTGTTTGCCGCGGCCGGCTGGCGGCGCGGCGGTGGGCGCGGGCGGCTGCATTAGAATGCGGGCATCTGTCATACGGCGGCGCGCATGGTAAACGCCGCGTCTGCCGACACCCGATCCGACACCCAAAACACCATGTTCAACAGCCTCACCGAACGCCTTGAAGCCACCGTGCGCCGCCTGCGCGGGCAGGCTTTCCTGAACGACGAGAACATCGCCGACGCCCTGCGCGAGGTGCGCATGGCGCTGCTGGAAGCCGACGTGGCGCTGCCGGTGGTGCGCAGTTTCATCGAACAGGTGCGTGAGGACGCGGTCGGGCGCGAAATCGGCAAGAGCCTCAACCCGGGCCAGCTGCTGGTCAAGTTGGTCCATGACCGGCTGATCAGCCTGATGGGCAGCGAGAATGCGGCCCTGAACCTGGCCGGTGCGCCGCCGGTGGTGATCCTGATGGCCGGCCTGCAGGGCTCGGGCAAGACCACCACCAGCGCCAAGCTGGCGCGGCTGATCCGCGAGCAGACAAAAAAATCCGTGCTGCTGGTCAGCGCCGACGTCTACCGCCCGGCGGCCATCGAACAGCTGCGCGTGCTGGCCGGCCAGGTCGGCGCCCAGTTCCAGCCCAGTGACACCAGTCAGAAACCGGTCGACATCGCCCGCGAGGCGGTCGCCGAGGCGCGTCGCCGGGCGATTGATGTGGTGATCGTCGATACCGCCGGCCGGCTGCACATCGACGCCGACATGATGGCCGAGATCACCGCCATCCACGCCGCGGTCAAGCCGCTCGAAACGCTGTTCGTGGTCGATTCCATGACCGGCCAGGACGCGGCCAATACCGCCAGGGCCTTCCACGAGGCGCTGCCGCTGACCGGCGTCATCCTCACCAAGACCGACGGCGACGCGCGCGGCGGCGCCGCGCTGTCGATCCGCGAGGTCACCGGTGCGCCGATCAAGTTTCTGGGTGTGGGCGAGAAGATCGGCGCCCTGGAAGCCTTCTACCCCGAGCGCGTCGCCTCGCGCATTCTGGGCATGGGCGACGTGCTCAGCCTGGTCGAGGACGTGCAGCGCAACGTCGATCAGGAACAGGCGGCGCGGCTGGAAGACAAGCTGCGCCGCGGCAAGGGCTTCGATTTCAACGATTTTCGCGACCAGCTCAAGATGGTGCAGGGCATGGGTGGCCTGGGCAGCCTGCTCGACAAGCTGCCCGGCATGAGCGGCATCAATGCCCAGGCCCGCGAGCAACTCGCCGACGGCAAGCAACTGGGGCGCGTCGAGGCCATCATCAACTCCATGACCGCCAGGGAGCGGCGTTTTCCGGACCTGATCAACGGCTCGCGCAAGCGGCGCATCGCTGCCGGTTCCGGCGTGCAGATACAGGACGTGAACCGGCTGCTCAAGCAATTCGAGCAAAGCCAGAAGATGATGAAGAAACTCGGCCGGCCTGGCGGCATGAAGAAAATGATGCGCGGCATGGGCGCCCTGCGCGGCGGCTTTCCCGGCCGCGGTTGAGTTTATGGCGGCACGTCAATAGAATTCGCGGTCCGCTGCTGCCGGACGGTCCGGTCCGGCATCCTCCCGATCCTAAGGAAAGTTCCCATGGTCACCATTCGCCTTGCCCGTGGCGGGGCCAAGAAACGTCCGTTCTACCGCGTGGTCGTGACCGACAGCCGCAACCCGCGCGACGGTCGGTTCATCGAGCAGATCGGTTTTTTCAACCCCATCGCCCAGAGCACCGAGCAGCCGATGAAGCTCGACCTGGCGCGCGTGGATTACTGGCTGGGCGTCGGCGCCAAGGCCAGCGACCGGGTCGCGGCGCTGGTCAAGCAGTGCCGTAAGGCCGACGCTGCCGCCTGACAGCGGGCCGGCGACCGGCTCGGTCCTGGTGGGGCGCGTCGGCGCCCCGCACGGGTTGCGCGGCTGGTCGCAGCTGTGGTCCTTCACCGATCCGCCGCAGGGGCTGCTGCGTTACCGGCGGCTGCAGGCCCAGCGCCGCGGGCAGATGCAGGTTCTGGAAATAGCCGAGGGCCGGCTGCAGGGCGAGCGGGTGATCGTGCGCTTTGCCGGCACCGACGACCGCGACGGCGCCGCCAAACTCACCGGCCTGGAACTGAGCGTGCCGCGCACGGCGCTGGAGCCCGCCCCGCCGGGCAGCTGGTACTGGCACGACCTGATCGGTCTGGCCGTTGTAACCGTGGACGGCGCGCCGCTGGGGCGGGTCGATCACCTGATCGAAACCGGCGTGAATGACGTGCTGGTGGTGCAGGGCGAGCGCGAGCGACTGATCCCGTTCGCGCAGCCACAGATAGTGAAAAGGGTCGATCTCGAAGCCGGCCGCATCGAGGTGGACTGGGACGTGGAGTACTGAGCGCCGGTGCGCATCGACGTCGTCACGCTGTTTCCGGAGCTGGTCGACGCCGTGGCGCGGCACGGCGTGGTCGGGCGGGCCATTGGCGGCGGAATTGCCAGCCTGCACACCTGGCAGCTGCGGGACTTTGCGGGCGACCGCCATCGCACCGTGGACGACGCGCCGTTTGGCGGTGGTCCGGGCATGGTGCTCAAGGCCGAACCGGTGCTGGCGGCGATTGCCGCGGCGCGGGCCGCGGCACCGCAGTCGGTGCGCGTCGCGTATCTGACGCCGCAGGGCCGGCGCTTCGACCAGGCCGCGGCCGGTGAACTGGCCGGCCGTCAGCGCCTGCTGCTGCTGTGCGGGCGCTACGAGGGCGTGGATGAGCGGGCACTGGAGCTGGCGGTGGACGAGGAATGGTCGTGCGGCGACTACGTCGTCAGCGGCGGCGAGCTGCCGGCCATGATGATGATCGATGCCGTGGTGCGGCTGTTGCCGGGCGCGCTGGGCGATGCGGAATCGGCGCAGCAGGATTCGTTCATGCACGGCCTGCTGGACCACCCGCACTACACGCGCCCGCAGGTGCTGGCCGGGCGCGCGGCGCCGCCGGTGTTGCTGGGCGGCGACCATGCCCGGGTGGCCCGCTGGCGCCTGCAGCAGGCGCTGGCGCGCACCTGGCGGCGGCGGCCGGATTTGCTGGCCGGATTGACGTTGACGCACGAGCAGCAGCGGCTGCTGGATGAATACCGGACAATGGCAGACACTGACGGCCACTGTCCGGCCTTGGACAATCAGGAGTAAGAGCCATGAACATCATCGACCAGCTGAACGCTGAGCAGATGACGCGTACCGTGCCGGACTTTCGGCCCGGCGATACCGTGCTGGTGCAGGTGAAGGTGGTGGAAGGCACCCGCGAGCGCCTGCAGGCCTACGAGGGCGTGGTCATCGCCCGTCGCAACCGTGGCCTGCACTCGTCCTTCACGGTGCGCAAGATGTCGCACGGCGAGGGGGTGGAGCGCGTGTTCCAGATCCACAGCCCGCAGATTCAGAGCATCGAAGTCAAGCGCCGTGGTCTGGTGCGCAGCGCCAAGCTGTACTACCTGCGCGGCCTGCAGGGCAAGGCGGCGCGCATCCGCGAGAAGCTCGCCACGCGCACCCAGGCGGGCTGACGCCGCAGATCCCATGCGGCCGGCCATCATGCCTGCCGGGTTTGGTGCCAGCATGTCGAGCCCGCTGGGCATGCTCGGCCTGCGCAGCAACCTGAACGGCCTGTGCGAGATCGCGGTTCTGCCCGAAGGTTCGTCGGCCCGCAAGCCTGCCGATCCCGTGCTGCTGGAAACCATGCTGCGCCTGGAAGCCTATTTCGCCGGCGCCACGGCGGATTTCTCCGACCTGCCGCTGGCGCCCGAAGGCACGCCGTTTCAGCACCGCGTCTGGTCGGCGCTGCGCGCCATCCGGCCCGGCAGCACACGTCGCTACGGCGAACTGGCGGCGGAGCTTGGCACCGCCGCCCGCGCCATCGGCGGCGCCTGCCGCGCCAATCCGCTGTTGCTGGTGGTGCCCTGCCACCGGGTGGTCGCACGCAACGGCGACGGCGGCTTCATGGGCGCGTCGGGCGGCGACTGGCCGCGCCGCAAGCAGCACCTGCTGGCGCATGAACGTCGCAGCTTCAGCGCCTGAGGCGCGCGCCCCTGCGCCTGTGGAGTCCCCGACCGGCGCGCCGGTCGTCCCCCCGACCGAACCCCTGATCGAACGGTTTCTGGACAGCCTGTGGCTGGAGCGTGGCGCCAGCCGCCTGACGCTCGACGCCTATCGGGGCGATTTGCAGGGCTTTGCCATGCATCTGGCCGCCCGCGCCGTGCCGCTCGCGAGTGCCGGCCGCGCCGACCTGTTGGCCTATCTGGCCGCGCCGCAGCAGGCCGGGCTTGCACCACGCTCGCTCGGTCGCCACCTGTCCGCGCTGCGCGGCTTTTACCGCTATCTGGTCCGCGAAGGCCTGACGCACGAAGACCCCACCGCGCGCATCGAATCGCCACGCCTGGGCCGACCGCTGCCCAAGACGCTGACCGAAGTCGACGTCGATCGCCTGCTGGCCGCGCCCGCTGCCGACACGCCCGAGGCGCTGCGCGATGGCGCCATGCTGGAGCTGCTTTACGCCAGCGGCCTGCGCGTGAGCGAGCTGGTCGGTCTGCGCATCGCGCAGGTGGATCTGAACCGCGGCGTGCTGGTGGTGCTGGGCAAGGGCGCGCGCGAACGCCTGGTGCCCATCGGGGAAACCGCGCTGACGCGCATCGAAACCTATCTGGCGCAGGCCCGCGGCGAGCTGCTGTGCGGCCAGGTCAGCGATGCGCTGTTCGTTACCCGCCGCGGTGGCGGCATGACCCGCCAGGCCTTCTGGCACCGCCTGCGCCTGTATGCGCAGCGGGCCGGTTTCGAGCGCCTGCCCTCGCCGCATACGCTGCGTCATGCGTTCGCAACGCATTTGCTCAACCATGGCGCCGATCTGCGCGCGGTGCAGATGCTGCTGGGCCATGCCGATCTGTCGACCACGCAGATTTACACCCACGTGGCGCGTGAGCGCCTCAAGGCCCTGCACGCACAGCATCACCCGCGTGGCTGAACACCTACAATCCATGCCAACCGTCTCCATTCGGACCCGTCAATGAATCGATTGCTGACCTGCGCCCTCGCCGGACTGACCCTGCTGACTGCGGCTGCAAGCCGCGCCGAAACGCCACCGGCCCTGACCGAGGCACTGGCCAAGATATCGCCCGATGCGTCGCCGACCTCCGTGCAGCCCGCGGCGGTGGCAGGTCTTTACGAAGTGATATTCGGCAACACCGTTTACTACTTCAGTGCCGACGGCAAACACATGCTGGGTGGGCCACTGGTGGAGCTGGCCAGCCGGCGCAACCTGTCGGCTGTCGCGCTGCAGAAAGTCGAGCGCGAGCAGCTGATGCCCCAGCGCCTCGCATTCCTGAATAACCTGCGCGACGCGGACGCCATCGTGTTCGCGGCTGCCAAACCGCTGTACCGCGTGACCGTGTTCACCGACATCGACTGCGGTTACTGCCGCGAACTGCACCGCCACATCGACCAGTACAACGCCGCCGGCATCACGGTGCGCTACGTGGCTTTTCCGCGCGCTGGCGTGGGCTCATCCTCGTTCAAGAAAGCCGAGAACGTCTGGTGCGCGCCCGACCGCAAGGCGGCCCTGACCGAAGCCAAGAGCGGCAAGGCCACCGTGGACAGGGCCTGCAAGAACCCGGTGGCGGACCAGTTCCATGCCGGCGAGAAGCTGGGCGTGTCCGGTACGCCGGCCATCCTGCTCGACGACGGTCGCCTGCTGCCCGGGTATCTGCCGCCGGAGGAACTCAAGCGCGCGCTGGACGAACCGGCCAGCTGAGCCGGCCGGGCAGCGCCCGCGTCGCGCGCTCGACCAACCGTGCCGGCGCCGGCTCCGTGACGAGGGAACACGGCGCTGCCGGGCGGCGCAGTGATGCACGCACATAGGGCGGCTTGATCAGGATCGGGCGTGCCTTGCCGGTGGCTGGTTAACATCGGCAAGAGGCCGGCGCCTGTCGCGCCAGGACAGGAGAAGCACCGATGGCGGTCGAGCCCCTCACATGCGCGCAGTTGTACGCCCCCTGCGCGGCAGAGCTGATTCCCTACCAGACCACCGCCGAGCTGCTGGAGCCGGTCGATGTGGTCGGCCAGGAGCGGGCACTGGCGGCGCTGGAATTTGGCACCGGCATCCGCCGCGACGGCTACAACCTGTTCATCCTGGGCACGCCCGGCGCTGGCCGCCACGGCGTGGTGCGGCGTTTTCTGGAGCAGCGCGCGGCCAGCCAGGCCACCCCGGCCGACTGGTGCTACGTGCACAACTTCGAACAGCCGCACCGGCCGCGCGCCCTGCGCTTTGCGCCCGGCCAGGGAAAGGGCTTTTGCGAGGCCATGGCGCAGCTCGTCGAGGAGCTGCACAGCACGCTGCCTGGCGCCTTCGAAAGCGACGAATACCAGTCCCGGCGGCGGGTGGTCGAGCAGGAATTCAAGGACCGCCACGAGCAGGCCATCGACGAGATTCGCGAGCGCGCCCGCACCCGGGACATCGCGCTGATCACCACGCCGGGCGGCTTCGCCTTCGCCCCGCTGGTGAATGGCGAGGTGATGACGCCGGCGGCTTTCCACAAACTGCCCGAGGAGACGCGAAAGCGCATCGAGGCCGACATCGAGCAGCTCGAACAGGAACTTGGCGAGCGGCTGCGGCGCCTGCCGCAGTGGCAAAAGGAAGCGCGCCGACGCATCCGCGAGCTGGATCGCGACGTGGCACGGGGCGTGGTGCAGCCGGCCTTCGCAGAACTGACGACCGCCTTCGAAGGCACGCCGGGCGTGGCCGAGTACCTGGACGCCGCCTGCCGCGACGTGGTCGAGAACGTCGGCGACTTCACGGCCGCGCGCGAGGACGCCGCGCCGCGGCTGCCGTTTGCACCGGAGCCTACCTTCACCCGCTACGAGGTCAACCTGCTGATCCAGCACCCGGCCGGGCGCGGCGCACCGGTGGTGTACGCCGACCTGCCGAACTACCCGAACCTGGTCGGCCGGCTGGATCATCAGGCGCGTTTCGGAACCTTGTCCACCGACTTCACGCTGATCAAGCCGGGCGCGCTGCACGAGGCCAACGGCGGCTATCTGCTGCTCGACGCCGTGCGCCTGCTGACCCAGCCCTACGCCTGGGATGCCATGAAGCGCGCGCTGCGCGCCAAGGAGCTGCGCATCGAGCCGCTGGAGCGGGCGATCGGCCTGCTGACCACGGTGTCGCTGGACCCGGAGCCGATTCCGCTGGACGTGACGGTGCTGCTGATCGGCGATCGCCGGCTGTACTACCTGCTGGCCGAATACGACCCCGAGTTCGCCGAGCTGTTCAAGGTGGCGGCGGATTTCGAGGACGACCTGCGCCGCAGCCCGGACATCACGCGCGACCTGGCGCGCCTGCTGGCCACACTGGCCAACCGGCAGGGCCTGCTGCCCTTTGGCGCGCCAGCGGTGGCGCGGATCATCGAACACGCCTCGCGCAGCGTTGGCGACGCGCAGCGGGTCGATGTGCGCCTGAACTACCTGGGCGACCTGCTCACGCAAGCCGATTACTTTGCCCGCCAGGCCGGCGAAGCGCTGGTGCTGCCGGCGCACGTGCAGCAGGCGATCGACGCGGCCGAGGCGCGCAGCGGGCGGGTGCGCGAACGCGTGCAGGAGGCCATCCTGCGCGACACGCTGCTGATCGACACGGCCGGTGAGCGGGTCGGGCAGATCAACGGCCTGGCGGTGCTGGGTCTGGGCGGGGTCATGTTCGGCCGGCCGAGTCGCATCACCGCCCGCGTGCGGCCTGGCCAGGGCCGCGTGCTCGACATCGAGCGCGAGGTGGAACTGGGCGGCCCGCTGCATTCCAAGGGCGTGTTGATCCTGTCGAGTTTCCTGGCCGCCCGCTATGCCACCGGCGAGGCGTTGTCCCTGTCGGCCAGCCTGGTGTTCGAACAGTCCTACAGCGGCGTGGACGGCGACAGCGCCTCCTGCGCCGAGCTGTACACCCTGCTGTCGGCGCTGGCCGAGGCGCCGATCCGCCAGTCGCTGGCGGTGACCGGTTCCGTGAACCAGTTCGGCGAGGTGCAGGCCATCGGCGGCGTCAACGAAAAGATCGAAGGCTTTTTCGACATCTGCCGCGCGCGTGGCCTGACCGGCAACCAGGGCGTACTGATCCCGGCCTCCAACGTGCAGCACCTGATGCTGCGCGCCGACGTGCGCGACGCGGTGGCGGCCGGCCAGTTCAACATCTATGCCGTGCGCACGGTGGACGAGGGCATCGAGCTGCTGACCGGCCTGCCGGCTGGCGTGGCCGACGCCGAGGGCATCTACCCCGAAGGCAGCATCAACGGCCTGGTGTCCGACCGCCTGGCCGAGTACGCGCGCATCCGCGCCGCGCTGGCGCACGGCGGCGAGGGCAACGGCAATGGCGACACCTGAAACACCCGTCCAGTCGCGCATCGTGGTGGCGGTCGATGCGTCGGCCGCCAGCCGGCTGGCGCTGGAACTGGCCGCAGACCTGGCGGCGACACTGCGCACCAGCCTGGCCGGCCTGTATGTGGAAGAAGAAGACCTGCTGCACGCCGCCGGCCTGCCGTTCGCGCGCGAGGTGCGCGCCCGGTCCGGACAGGTGGGGCCGTTCACGGTCACCGACCTTGAGCGCCACTGGCGCGCCCTGGCGAACGAGGCCCGCAGTGCGCTGACGCGCGCCGCCCAGGCCCGGCAGATCGCCTGGAGCTTCGATGTGGTGCGCGGCCGGGTGGCACAGGCAATGTCCGCTGCGGCCCGCAGCGCGCGCCTCACGGGGCTGGGCAGCGGCGCCCGCGGTCCGGGCCGGCTCGGATCGGTGGCGCGGGCGGCACTGGGCGCGGCCGATTCCTCGCTGCTGCTGGTGCCGCCGCAGCGACGCCCCGGCGACCGCTGGGTGGCCCTGCTCGATACGCCCGGCGGCGCACGGGCCGTGCTGGCACTGGCAAGCGCACTGGCCGTAACGCCGGCCGCGCCGCTGCTGCTGGTGACGCCGTCGCTGGAGGCCGCCAGCCGGACTGCGCTGCAGGAAACGCCCGGCGCAGCGCTGCTGCTGCGCACCGGTTTGCCGGAGGTGGCCGACCTTACGGCGCTGTTCGCCATCCTGCGTGCCCAGCGCGCGCAGGGCCTGATCCTTGCCGCCGACAGCCGCTTCGCCGACCCGTCTCAGGTCGAACGCCTGCTCGCCGATGGCGGCTGGCCGGTGTTGCTGGTACGCTGACCGCGCCCCACGCCGCGCCAATCAGGTCCCGCCGACGGCGGAAACCCGCGCCGGTCCGGCGGGCCCCGATGCAGGCCCGCGGCACCTTGCCGCCCTCGAAGCGGCGCCGACACCGGCGGCTATAATCGCGCCCTTTTCAGGGCCGCCCGCAAGCGGTTCGCGCGATTCCCGCCACCCGAGACCGCCGGTGTGACCTTCCAGGACCTGATTCTTCGCCTGCAAACCTACTGGGCACGCCAGGGCTGCGCGCTGATGCAGCCGCTCGACATGGAAGTCGGCGCCGGCACCTTCCATCCGGCCACGTTTCTGCGCGCACTCGGCCCGCAGGCGTGGGCGGCGGCCTACGTGCAGCCGTCCCGCCGACCGACCGACGGGCGCTACGGCGACAACCCGAACCGCCTGCAGCATTACTTCCAGTTCCAGGTGGTGATCAAGCCCTCGCCGCCAGACATCCAGGAGCTGTACCTGGACTCGCTGCGGGAACTGGGCGTGGACCCGCTGGTGAACGACATCCGTTTCGTCGAGGACAACTGGGAATCGCCGACGCTGGGCGCCTGGGGCCTGGGCTGGGAGGTGTGGCTCAACGGCATGGAGGTGACGCAGTTCACCTACTTCCAGCAGGTGGGCGGCATCGAGTGCCGGCCGGTGACGGCCGAGATCACCTACGGCCTGGAGCGCATCGCCATGTATTTGCAGGGCGTGGGCAGCGTGTACGACCTGACCTGGGTGGACGGCTCGCAGGGGCGCATCACCTACCGCGACGTGTACCACCGCAACGAGGTCGAGCAGTCGCACTACAACTTCGATCACGCCCCGGTGGACGCGCTGCTGGCAGGTTTCGACGCTGCCGAGCGCACCTGCCTGGCGCTGGTCGAGGCCGGCCTGCCGCTGCCGGCCTATGAACAGGTGCTCAAGGCCTCGCACAGCTTCAACCTGCTGGACGCGCGCCGCGCCATCGGCGTCACGGAACGCGCCCGCTACATCCTGCGCGTGCGCACGCTGGCCCGGGCAGTGGCCGAGGCCTACGCCGCGCCGGCCGGAGAGACTGCCTGATGGCCCCGCTACTGATCGAGATCGGCACCGAGGAGCTGCCGCCGCGGTCCTTGAAGGTGCTGTCGCAGGCCTTTGGCGAGCACCTGCAAAGCGGCCTGGTCGAAGCCGGTCTCACCGACGCTGGCGCGAAATGCCAGGTGTTTGCCAGCCCGCGGCGCCTGGCCGTGCGCGTGGCCGGCGTGCGCGATCAGGCGCCGGCACGCGACGTGGAGCGCCGTGGCCCGGCACTGAAGGCGGCCTTTGACGCCGACGGCCAGCCGACGCGCGCCCTGCTGGGCTTCGCGCAATCCTGCGGCGTCGAGGTCGGCGCGCTCGTCACGCTCGAAACCGACAAGGGCGCCTGGCTGGTGCATCGTCACACCCAGCCCGGCGAGGCACTGGCCACCGCCCTGCCGCGCCTGTTCGATGCCGCGCTCAAGGCATTGCCCATCGACCGGCGCATGCGCTGGGGCCTTGGCGAGCACGGCGAGTTCGTGCGCCCGGTGCACTGGCTGCTGGCGCTGCATGGCGCGCAGGTGATCGGCTTCGAGCGCTTCGGTCTTGCAACCGGCAACCTGAGCCACGGCCACCGTTTCCACCATCCGCAGCCGCTGGCCATCGACCATCCCGACAACTACGAAGCGCGGCTCGAAGCGGCGCGCGTGATTGCCGACTTCGCCGCCCGCCGTGCGCAGGTGGCGCAAGGCGTCGGCGCAGCCTCCGCGGCGCTCGGCGGGCAGGCGGTGCTCGACGAGGCGCTGCTGGACGAGGTCACCGCGCTGGTGGAGTGGCCGGTGGCGGTTGCCGGCGGCTTCGACCAGGACTTTCTGCAGGTGCCGGCGCCGGTGCTGATCGCCGCCATGCGCGATCACCAGAAGTACTTTCATGTGCTGGACGCCGACGGCCGCCTGCGGGCGCAGTTCATCACCGTCGCCAACATCGACAGCCCCGAGCCGCAGCGGGTGCGCGCCGGCAACGAGCGGGTGCTGCGCGCGCGCCTGGCCGATGCGCGCTATTTCTGGGACACCGACCGTCGCCAGCCGCTGATCGAGCGCGCGGCGGGCCTGGCCGGTGTGGTCTACGAGCAGCGCCTGGGCACGCTGGCCGACAAGACCCTGCGCGTGGAGCGCCTGGCCGGCCTGCTGGCGGGCGAAATCGGCGCCGATGCCGGAAACACGGTTCGAGCCGCGCGCCTCGCCAAGGCCGATTTGCTGACACTGATGGTCGGCGAGTTCCCGGAGCTGCAGGGCGACATGGGCGCCTACTACGCGCGGCACGACGGCGAGCCGGCCACCGTCTGCACCGCGATCCGCGAACATTACCTGCCGCGCCAGGCGGGCGATGACCTGCCGACTTCGCCCGAAGGTCTGGCGCTGGCGCTGGCCGACCGCCTGGACACGCTGACCGGCATCATCGGCGTGGCAGGCACGCCGGGCGGGGACCGCGATCCGTTCGGCCTGCGCCGGGCGGCGCTGGCGGTGGCGCGCATGCTGGTGGAAGCGCAGCTGCCGCTGGACCTGCCGGCGCTGCTGGATGCCGCCGCCGAACCGTTCGGCAAACCCGACGTGCCGGCGCAGGTGTTCGAGTTCATCCTCGACCGCCTGCCGGCCTACTACGAGGCGCAGGGGTTCAGGAGCGACGAGCTTGACGCCGTGCTGTCGCTGCGGCCGGGCCGCCTGCTGGACCTGGACCGTCGCCTGCGGGCGGTTGCAGGGTTTCGCAGCCTGCCCGAGGCAGCCAGCCTGATCGCCGCCAACAAGCGCATCGCGAACATCCTGGCCAAGGCCGGCGATGAGGCTTCGGGCGCCAGTGTCGATCCAGCGCTGTTCGAATCGCCCGCCGAAACGGCGCTGCTGGACGCGCTCGCCGCCGCCGAGCAGGCCGCCGGACCGTTGACGGAACAGGGCGATTACGCCGCGCTGTGCCGACAGCTCGCCACGCTGCGGGGGGCCGTGGATGCATTTTTCGATGCCGTCATGGTGATGGCCGACGATGCCGCCGTGCGGCGCAACCGCCTGGCGCTGCTGGCGCAACTGCACCGGCTGTTCCTGACCGTCGCCGACCTGTCGCGCCTGCAGGGGTGAGCAGCGGCATCGCCACAGCGCCCGGCGGCGCCCGGCGCTGGCTGATCCTGGACCGCGACGGCGTGATCAACCACGACAGCGACGCCTACATCCGCTGCCCCGACGACTGGCAGCCCATCGACGGCGCGCTCGACGCGCTGGCGCGCCTGCACCGCGCCGGCTTCGGGCTGACTGTCGCCACCAACCAGTCGGGCATCGGCCGGGGTTATTTCGACGTCGCGGCGCTGGACGCCATCCACGCCAGGATGCGCGCCGCGATCGAGGCCGCGGGTGGGCACGTGACCGCCGTCGCCTACTGCCCGCACCGCCCGGATGCCGGCTGCGACTGTCGCAAGCCGGCGCCCGGCCTGCTGCTGCGACTGATGACCCAGTGCGGTTTTGCGCCCGGGAACGCAGTCATGGTCGGCGATGCCGAGCGAGACCTGGAGGCGGCCCGCGGCGCGGGCGTCGCCGGGCTGGTGGTCGGCGAACGGGCAACCGAACTTGCACACACCTTTGGCGTGCCGGGCTTCGCCGATCTGGCCGCCGCCGCGGACTGGCTGCTCGGAGGACACTGGCCGTGCTGACGTTTCTGCGCTCGCTGCTGTTCTCGGCCGGCATGCTGGTGACGGTCGTCGCCTGGGGTGCGCTGGTGCCGCTGGTCTGCCTGCTGCCGTTTGCGCGCCGCTATGCCTTCACCCGCAGCTGGGCCATCGTCAATCTGCGCTGGCTGGAGCTGACCTGCGGCGTGCGCTACCGCGTCGTCGGGCGCGAGAACCTGCCCAGTGGTGCCGTCGTCGTGCTGTCCAAGCACCAGTCGACCTGGGAGACGCTGGTGTTCCAGGAACTGTTCCCGCCGCTGGTCTGGGTGATGAAGCGGGAATTGCTGTGGGTGCCGTTTTTCGGCTGGGGCCTGGCCATGGGGCGGCCGATCGCCATCGACCGCGGCGCCGGCCGGCGTGCCATGGAGCAGATGCTCAAACAGGGCAAACAGAGGCTGGATGACGGCCTGTGGGTAGTGACCTTTCCCGAAGGCACCCGCACGCGCCCTGGCCAGCGCGGGCGCTACCGCCCCGGCGGTGCGCTGCTGGCGGTGCAGGCCGGCGTGCCGGTGCTGCCGGTGGCGCACAACGCGGGCGAACTGTGGGGCAAGCGTCAGTTCCTCAAATATCCGGGCATCATCACGGTGGCGATCGGTCCGGCCATCGACACGACGGGCCGTGAACCGGCGGCGGTGCTTGGCGACGCCGAGCATTGGATCGAAGACGCGTTGATCGGCATAATCCGCCCAAGCCGCCCGGGTCGGGCGATTGATCATGGTTAAGGCTGTGTGTCGTAGCGTACAGTTATGACCGGAAGCGTCATGTAAACTGACCGTGTTACGTTATTTGTGTGCATATCGAGGACCGCCTCGCCTTTTTCAGTAACTTAGGGGGAACCCCAATGACAAAGAACAAGCAACTGCTGCTGGCCGCCGGCCTTGCCGCTCTGAGCACCGGCGTGCTGGCCGAAGATCTGGACACCCGCTGGTATCTGTCCGGCGGTTTGAGTTACACGTTTACCGATAGCGACCGGGACATATCCATCCCTCGCAACACTATCAAGGTCGAGAACGCTCCTGGTGGCTATGTCGGCATCGGCAAGGCCATCAACGAGTGGCTGAATCTGGAACTGAATCTGAAGGGTCAGCACGCGGACCTGGACGGTGCTCATGGCAGCTGGAAGCAATACGGCGCCAGCCTCGATGGCCTGGTGTTTTTCAATCGTTCCCCGGTCTTTTCCCCGTATGCCGTGCTGGGCGTTGGCGCCTTGCAGTCGGACCTGACGGGCGTCAAAAAGGACACCGCTCCGGTGGTCGAAGCCGGCCTGGGCTTCATGCACGACATCGACGACGATGGTGCCAAGCTGCGCCTTGAGGCCCGTCACCGCTGGGATTTCGCCGACATCAACATTCCGGGCGGCAACAGCACCTACAACGACTGGATCCTGATGGCCGGTGTCACCATCCCGATCGGCCCGCGCCCACGCTCGGCGCCGGAGCCGCGCCCGGTGGTCACGATGGCTGAACCCGCGCCCGCGCCTGCGCCCGAGCCAGCGCCGGTGACTGAAACCGTCGTCCTGAAGGGCGTCAATTTCTGCTTCGACTGCGACAAGCTGTCAGGTGAAGCCAAGCAGATTCTCGACACCGATGCGATGGCAATCGTCAAGCACCACCCGAACGCGACCTTCGAGGTGGCCGGCCACACCGATTCCAAGGGTTCGGATGCCTACAATCAGTCGCTCTCCGAGCGCCGCGCGGGCAACGTGCGTGGCTACCTGGTCGACCAGGGCGTGGACGCGAGCCGCATGACCGCAGTCGGTTACGGCGAAAGCCAGCCGGTGGCCGACAACGGCACCGAGGCGGGCCGGGCCGAGAACCGGCGCGTTGAGCTGCGCATCACCGAGATGCGCTAGGCCTGTCGGCCGGGTGGTTCCACCCGGCCTTTCGATCCCACAAAACCCGCGGCTTGCCGCGGGTTTTGTGCTTTCCGGGGCGGCATTCGTTGCGCCGGACGTACTACCATCGCCCGGCCGCCGCGTGCGGCCACGTTTCGACACGACGACGAGGAGAAATCATCATGACAAGCAACACCTACGCCGGCCTCAAGGACCGCGTGGTCATCATCACCGGCGCCGGCCAGGGCATCGGCCGCGCCTATGCGCACCACTTCGCCGCCCAGGGCGCCGTTCCGGTGATCGCGGAGTTCAACGCCGAGGCCGGTCGCCGCGTGGAGGCGGAGGTCAAGGCCAAGGGCGGACGGGCCCTGTTCGTGCAGACCGACGTCGCCGATGAGGCATCCACCCTGGCCATGGCGCAGGCCGCGCTGGGCGCGTTTGGCCGCATCGACTGCCTGATCAACAACGCCGCCGTGTTCTCGCGCATCACCATGGCGCCGTTCTGGGAGCTGCCGGTGCAGGAGTGGCGGCGGGCCATGGACGTCAACATCACCGGCTCGTTCCTGTGCGCGCGCGCGGTGGTGCCCAACATGCAGGAGCGCCGCTTCGGACGCATCATCAACATCTCGTCGGCCACCATGATCATGGGCCGCGAGAACTACCTGCACTACATCACGTCGAAGTCCGCCGTGATCGGCATGACCCGCTCCATGGCCCGCGAACTGGGCAGCTGGGACATCACCGTCAACACGTTCTGGCCGGGTGTGACCAAGACCGAGATTGAGCGCCCGTCGGTGCCCAACGAAGTGTTCGAGCGCATGACGCAGATGCAGTCGATCAAGCGCCTGACCGGCACCGACGACCTGGCCCATGGCGTCATGTTCCTGTGCTCGGACGATGCTGGCTTCATCACCGGCCAGAGCCTGCAGGTCGACGGCGGGCTGACCTTCATCTGACGTCGAGGTCCGGCCGGGGCGCGCCGGGCCGGGCGCTCGTGCCAGCGGCCAGCCCGCGCGGCGCGTCGGTGTTACATTTCGCCGCCAGCGTACAGCCGCCATGGCAACCGAACCCGAACCATGCCCCGCGAACTGACTCTCGCCCTCGCCCAGATGAATTGTCTGGTCGGGGACATCACCGGTAACGTCGACAAGATCATCGAACTGGCCGCCACCGCCCGGCGCGAGCACAAGGCCGACCTGGTGGTGTTCCCGGAACTGGCCCTCACCGGCTATCCGCCCGAAGACCTGCTGATGCGCCCGGAGTTCATCGAGCGCTGCGATGCGGGCCTGGAGCGCATCCGCCGCGCCGTGGGTGGCATTGCCGTGCTGGTGGGCTTCCCGCACCTGTCCAAGGGCGAGTTGTACAACGCGGCCACCGTGCTGCGCGATGGCGAGACCCTGGCGCTGTACCACAAGCATTTGCTGCCCAACTACAGCGTGTTCGACGAGAAGCGCTATTTCCACGCCGGCAGCCGGCCGGCCGTGTTCGAGCTCGGTGGCGTGCAGGTTGGCCTGACCGTGTGCGAGGACATCTGGGGCCCGGCGCCGATGGCGCAGACCGTGCGCGCCGGGGCGCAGCTGGTGGTCAACATCAACGCGTCGCCGTTTCACGTCGACAAGCAGGCCGAGCGCGAGGCGGTGATCCGCGAGCGGGTGTCGGTCAGCCCGGTGCCGGTGGTGTACGTGAACATGGTCGGCGGCCAGGACGAGCTGGTCTTCGACGGTGGCTCGCTGGTCATGGACGCCCAGGGGCGCATCACCCAGCGCGCGCCGGCCTTCGAGGAAGGCCTGTATCTGGCGCGCTTTCGCCAGGGCCGCCATGGTCTTGAGCCGCTGCCTGGTGAAATGGCGCAGATCGATTCCATCGCCAGTGTCTACCAGGCGCTGGTCACCGGCGTACGGGACTACATTGGCAAGAACCGCTTTGCGGGTGCCATTGTCGGCCTGTCGGGCGGTATCGATTCGGCGCTCACCGTCGCCATTGCCGCCGACGCGCTGGGCGCAGACCGCGTTCATGCGGTGATGATGCCCTCCCCCTACACGGCCGACATGAGCCTGGAAGATGCCCGCGCCGAGGCCGAGGCGCTGGGCGTGCGCTACAGCGTCATCCCCATCGCGGACATGGCCGCCAGTGTCGAGAAGGCGCTCGCCGAGGAATTCACCGGCAAACCCCACGACACCACCGAAGAGAACATCCAGGCCCGGGTGCGCGGCGTGCTGCTGATGGCGCTGTCGAACAAGACCGGCAAACTGGTGCTGACCACCGGCAACAAGACCGAAATGGCGGTCGGTTACGCCACCCTGTACGGGGACATGGCCGGTGGCTTTGCCGTCATCAAGGACGTGCCCAAACTGCTGGTCTACAAACTGTCGCGCTACCGCAACAGCCTGTCGCCGGTAATTCCGGAACGCGTGCTGACGCGCGCCCCGACGGCCGAACTGCGCCCCGACCAGACCGACCAGGACAGCCTGCCACCGTACGAAGTGCTGGACGCGATCCTTGAGCTGTACGTGGAGCAGGACCGCTCGGCGGAGGACATCGCGCGCACCACCGGCGCCAGCCTGAAGACCATCCGCGAGGTGATCGGCATGGTTACCCGCAACGAGTACAAGCGCCGCCAGGCCGCGCCCGGCGTGCGCATCAGCCAGCGCGCCTTCGGCCGTGACCGGCGTTACCCGATCACCTCCGGTTTCCGGGAGCCGCGCGGCGACTGACCGGTCGCGGCGCGTCACCGCCAACGCCGGTCCCGGCCCGCGCCGCCTACCCAGGCCCGGCCGCTTCTGGTATAAAAGCCGGCCATTTATGCCGGCGCCATCGACCGGTGCAGTCTTCGGAGAACTTCATGTCCAGGGTTTGCGAGGTCACCGGCAAGGGGCCGATGTCCGGTAACAACGTCTCCCACGCCAACAACCGCACGCGTCGGCGCTTTTTGCCCAATTTGCAAAGTCATCGCTTCTGGATCGCGGCCGAGAAGCGCTACGTCACGCTGCGCCTGTCCTGCCGGGCCATGCGCACCATCGACAAGAAAGGCATCGAGGCCGTGCTGGCAGAAATGCGCGGCCGCGGCCTGAAGCCCTGAGCCACAAGGAAATCTGAATCATGCGCGAGAAGATCAAGCTGGTGTCCACCGCCGGTACCGGGCACTTCTACACGACCATGAAAAACAAGCGCAACACGCCCGACAAGATCGAGCTGCGCAAGTTCGACCCCAAGGCACGCGCCTACGTGGCGTACAAGGAAGCCAAGATCAAGTGAGCCGGCGCGGCCGCGCGTGCCGCGCTGTGCCGGTCGAACCATGACGGCCGAAGTCCTCGTCGAGATCGACAACGTCAGCCGCAGCTTCGGCAACCGCGAAGTGCTGCGCGATGTCAGCTTCAGCGTGGTGAAGGGCGAGGTGCTGGGCTTTCTGGGCCCCAACGGCGCCGGCAAGACCACCACCATGCGCATCCTGACCGGAACTCTGGCGCCCAGCGCCGGGCGCGTGCGGGTTGGCGGCATCGACATGCTGCAGCAGCCAGTGCGCGCCAAGGCGCAGCTGGGCTATCTGCCCGAAACCCCGCCCCTGAACCGCGACCTGACGGTCGACGAGTACCTCGATTTTTGCGCCCGCCTGCGGCGGGTGCCCGGCCGGCAGCTGCGCGCGGCGCGCGAACAGGCCAAGGCCCGCTGCGGTCTGCACGAGGTCGGCCGGCGCCTGATCGGCAACATCTCCAAGGGTTTCCAGCAGCGCGTCGGCATCGCCCAGGCGATCATCCACAACCCGCTGGTGGTGATCCTGGACGAACCCACGGTGGGCCTGGACCCGATCCAGATTCAGGAAATCCGTGCCCTGATTCGCGACCTCGGGCAGGCGCACAGCGTGATCCTGTCCACCCACATCCTGTCCGAAGTGCAGGCCATCTGCAGCCACGTGCAGATCATTCGTCACGGCGAGCTGGTGCTCAAGGCCGGCATTGACGAGCTGGCCACGCACCTGACCGGCGCGCATCTGGAAATCGCCCTGCGCCGCCCGCCACTGGGGCTGGAGCTGACGCAGATACCGGGCATTGCCGGCGTGCACGGGCAAGGCGACGGCCGCTGGCTGATCACTTTCGAGGCCGGTGCCGATCCCACCGATGAGCTGGTGCGCCGCGCTGCCGCGGGCGACTGGGGCCTGTACGAGCTCACCCGCCCGCGTCTGTCTCTGGAAGAGGTGTTCCTGGAACTGGCCGGTGACGCGGCGGAACCCGCCGAGCTATCCGTGGCCGAACCGGCGGAGTCGGCAGCATGAGGGCGGTGCTCGCCATCGCCGGGCGCGAGCTGCGCGTGCTGTTTGCCTCGCCGTCGGCGTGGGCCATGCTGGCGGTGGTACAGGCCATCCTGGGCTACCTGTTCCTGACCCAGATCGACATGTTCCTGCAGCTGCGCTCGCAGCTGATGGCCATGCCGGACCCGCCCGGCCTGACCGAGATCGTCGCCCCGTCGCTGTTTGGCAGCGCCGGTATCGTGCTGCTGATGCTGGTGCCGATGATCACCATGCGCAGCTTTGCCGAGGAGCGGCGCAACCAGACCCTGCCGCTGCTGCTGTCGGCGCCGGTGTCCGTGTCCGGCATCGTGCTTGGCAAGTACCTGGCGCTGATGGGCTTCCTGTCGCTGGTGACGGCACTCACGGCGCTGATGCCGGCCAGCCTGCTGCTGGGCGCGCGGCTCGATCTGGGCCTGCTGGCGGCAAGCGTGCTCGGTCTTTGGCTGCTGCTGGGCAGCTTTGCCGCGCTAGGCCTGTTCATGTCGACTCTGACGTCGCACCCGATGACGGCGGCTGTGAGCACCTTTGGCCTGCTGCTGCTGCTGTGGATCCTGGACTGGGCCAGCGGCAGCGCCGGTGAGGGCAGCGGCACGCTGCTGCGCCAGCTGTCCATGCTCAACCACTACCAGCCACTGCTCAAGGGCGTGTTTGCGGTCGCCGACGTGGCCTACTTCGTCCTGTTCATCGTGCTGTTCCTGGGTCTGAGCGTGCGCCGGCTCGATGCCGAGCGGCTGGCGGGCTGAGCGGATGGCCGATCCATCCTCCAGCCGCTTCGCGCTGCGCCTGCAGGGCGTGGTTGCGCTGTTGCTGTTCCTGGCCGTGATCGGCCTGCTGGGGTACCTGGGATACACCTACGACCGGCGCTTCGACTGGACCGCGAGCGGGCGCAATTCCCTGTCGCAGGCCAGCCGGCAGGTGCTCGACAAGCTGCCGGAGCCGGTCACCGCCACGGTGTTCGCGCGCCCCAATCCGGAGCTGCGTGCCAACCTAGACGACCTGCTGCAGCGCTACGTGGCAGCGTCGCCGAAGTTCTCGGTCAGTTTCGTCAATCCCGATCAGGCGCCGGCACGGGTCAAGGAACTGGGCATCCGCGCCGATGGCACGGTGCTGCTGGAGCTGGCCGGCCGGCGCGAAAAACTCGAACAACTCGACGAGCAGGCACTCACCAGCGCCCTGATGCGCCTGTCGCGCACGGGCGAGCGCACGCTGATTTTTCTGGCAGGCCATGGCGAGCGCAGCCCGGACGGGCAGGCCAACCAGGATCTGTCCACGTTCACCGCTGCGCTGCGCGAGCAGGGCGTGCAGGCCACGCGGCCGGATCCTGCAACCGGTCACGATCTGCCGACCACGGCCACGCTGGTCATCACCGCCCCGCGCGTCGATCTGACGTCGGGCGAGGTCGACGCGATCCAGCGTTTCCTCGCCGCGGGCGGCAACCTGTTGTGGCTGGCCGATCCGGGGCCGTTGCATGGGCTGGAGCCGATCGCGGCCCAGCTGGGCCTGCGTTTCGTTCCCGGCACCCTGATCGATCCGGTGGGCCAGACGATTGCCGGCAGTGCCCACTTCGCGATTGCGACGCCCGACAACTACCGTGCCCACCCCGCGCTCACCGGTTTCGACTTCACCACGCTGTTTCCATTGGCGGCCGGCCTCGAACACGACGCCAGGGAACCCTGGGTGGCGACCGACCTGATCGAACTGGGCGCCGAGGGCTGGGCCGAAACCGGACCGATCGAGGGCAAGGTCAGCTTCGATGAAGGGCAGGACCGGCGCGGGCCGTTTGCGTTGGCCACCGCGTTTACCCGCAAGCAGGGTGAGCGCGAGCAGCGCGTGGTGGTGGTCGGCGATGGCGACTTCCTGTCCAACAGCTACGTCGGCAATGGCGGCAATCTGAACCTCGGGCTCAATCTGGTGAACTGGCTGGCGGCCGACGACAGCTTCGTCAACATCCCGCCACGCACCGCGCCTGATACCGAACTGACGCTGTCGCGCGACGACAGCCTGCTGATCGGCTTCGGTTTCCTGTTCGTGCTGCCGGCGGCTTTCGCGGCCGCCGGTGTGGGCGTCTGGTTGCGTCGCCGGGGGCGCTGATGCGCGGCGGGTTGTGGCTGAACCTTGGCCTGGGGCTGGTCCTGGCCGCCCTGGCGGCAGTCGCCTGGTTCAAGCCCGGCAAGACGCCGCCGCCCGCCGCGGTCACGTTGACATCGCTCGATGCCAAGGCCGTCAAGCGCATCGACATCTACCCGCCGCGTGGTCCCGCATTTGCGCTGCTGCGCGAAGGCGCGGCCGGGGACCAGCACTGGTTCATCGAGCAGCCGCACCTGCGCGCGCAGCCGTTTCGGGTCGAAACGATCCTGGAATTGCCCACCGCCACCAGCGCCGCGCAGCTCACGCTGGCCCAGAACACCGACAACGCCTTCGGTGTCGACCCGCCGCAGGCCCGCATCCGGTTCGACGGCACCGAAATCGCCTTTGGCCTGACCAACCCGGTTGGCCTGCGCCGCTATGTGCGGGTGGGCGACGCGGTGCACCTGATCGACGACCGCTATTACCACCACGCGGCATCGACCTGGACCGACTGGGTCGACCGCCGAGTGCTGCCCGAGGGCGTGACCCTGACGGCGCTCGACCTGCCGGGCATGACACTGCGCCGCAAGGACGCACTCTGGCAGATCAGCCCGGAACGACCCCAGGCCAGCGCCGATGCCATCACCGCGCTGATCGAGGAGTGGCAGCGCGCCTATGCCATGGACGTCGAAAGCGCAGCCAGTGTGCCGGCCGACGCCCGCGCCGTGCGCCTGGAATGGCAGGGTGGGGTCCTGGAACTGGCGCTCGCGCGGGAAGGCGACGAGTGGCTGCTGTACCGGCGCGACGCGCCGCTGCGCTACCGCTTCAACGCCAACCAGGGCAAGCGCCTGATGGAGATTGTCGAGCCGGCGCCGGCCACGGATGTTCCACCCGCCGCGGTGGAGCCAGACGACGCCGCTGCGCCGATTGCACCGGCCGAGCCGGTCAGCGCGCCCGCTGCTCGCACTGCGGTCACCCCGCCACCGGCAACCGCGTCCCCTGCCGCGCCCTGATGCCGGAGCTGCCGGAGGTCGAGACCACCCGCCGCGGCCTGGAGCCGCTGCTGCTTGGCCGGCGCATCACCGGTGCCGTGGTACGCAACGCCGCCCTGCGCTGGCCGGTGGCGCCGGAACTGACCAGCCGGCTGCCTGGCGCCGCCATCACCGCGGTCGGCCGGCGCGCCAAATACCTGCTGCTGACGACCGGGCATGGCCACCTGCTGCTGCACCTTGGCATGTCGGGCAGCCTGCGCGTGCTGTCGGCTGGCACGCCACCGCTCAAGCACGATCATGTCGACATCCTGCTCGACGACGGGCAATGCCTGCGTCTGCGGGACCCACGCCGCTTTGGCAGCATTCTCTACGCGGGCGACGATCCGGCCAGCCACGCGCTGCTCAGAAACCTTGGCCCCGAGCCGCTGGAGACGGATGCCCGGGCGCTGGGCGCGCACCTGCACGCCGCCTCGCGAAGCCGTCGCGCGGCGGTCAAGCTGTTCCTGATGGACGCCGGCGTGGTGGTCGGTGTCGGCAACATCTACGCCAGCGAGGCGCTGTTTCGGGCCGGCATCCGCCCCGGCAAGCCGGCCGCGGGCCTCAGTCGCCCGGCCTACATGCGGCTGGCCGCCGTCATCCAGGCAGTGCTGGCCGAGGCCATCGCCGCAGGCGGCACTACCCTGCGCGATTTTTCCAACAGCGACGGCCTGCCGGGCTACTTCGCGCAAGAGCTGGCGGTGTATGGCCGCACCGGCGCGCCGTGCCGGGCCTGCACCACGCCCATCCGCGAGCAGCGCCTGGGCCAGCGTTCGACCTTCTGGTGCCCGGTCTGCCAGGGTTGATCGCTGTTCAAACCCGCAGCCCCATGTCCCTGAGCAGCGGCATCACCTGCTCGCCGAAGTAGTTCAGTTCCGGCGCGTAATCCAGCCACGACAGCAGCAGGATGTCGACGCCGATGTCGGCCAGGCGGCCGATTTCCTGCGCAATCTGCTGCGGCGTGCCGACCAGCGGGTAGCCGCCCCAGCCGACGATGAAGCGCTCGGTCAGCGCCCGCGCCGCCTCGGGCGTCATGGAGCCGCTCTGCACGCCAAACGTGGTCAGCAGGTTGTCCAGCGCCGCCATGTCCCCGCGCGCCACGATGTGGTCCCACACCGCGCGTGCCTCGGCCTCGCTGCTGCGGCACACCACGGCGGCCGAGGTCATGATGCCGATGTCCCGCCCGTAGCCGGCGGCCTTGCCCCGAATCTGCCCGATCAGCTCCCGCCCCTGTTCCAGGGTCGACACGATGCAGAAATTCACGTCCATCTCGCGCGCCGCGTAGTCGATGCCGGCCGGCGAAATACCGGCGTTGATCAGCAGCGGATAAGGCTGCTGCACCGGTTTGGGCAGCATGTAGCCGCCCTTGATCGTGTAGTAGTCCCCCGAATAATCGAAATCCTGCTCCTGCCACAGGCGCTTGCAGACCTGAATCCACTCCGTGGCGCGCGCGTAGCGGTCGTCGTGCGGCAGCTGCTGCACGCCAAACATCTCCATCTCCGGCGTGAACCAGCCACACACCACGTTGATGCCGAAGCGGCCGTTGCTGATGCGGTCGATGGTGGCCGCCTGCTTGGCGGCAAAAATCGGGTGCACGGTCGGCACGTGCGAGGTGGCGAAGATATGAATCCGCTCGGTGCGCGCCGCCAGCGCGGCCGCCCAGGCATAGACCTCCAGGCAGTCGCCGTTGAAGTCGGTCACGCCGCCGAAACCCTTCCAGCGCCCGACCGGCACCAGCAGGTCGAAGCCCAGCGCCTCTGCTTGCAGGGCGATGTCGAGGTTCTGCTCCCAGGTCGGCCTGAACGACGACTCGGCGGTGCTGATCGTGCAGCCGTTGCTGACGTTGCTGCCAAAGATGCCAAGCTTGATCCGCTGCGTCGGGTCGAACAGCGGGTGATCGGCCCGCCCGGTGGGTATGGCCATGTGTTTCCTCTCCTCGTGGCGTGGGGCGCCGATCAGTTATAAACCACCGAGCGCTTTTCATACCACGCCCGCCATGGACAACCTGTTTCGCACGCTGCCCGCCGGCCTTGAGGCGACCGAGCGCATGGACTGTCTGCTGGACAGGCCCGGCCTGCGCGTGGAGCGCATCGTCTCCACCGGCCAGGCCAGCCCGCCCGGTTTCTGGTACGACCAGGCCGAGCACGAATGGGTGGTGCTGCTGCAGGGCGCGGCGGAACTGACCGTTCAGATGCCCGGCGGCCCGCAGACGGTGTATCTGACGCCCGGCGACAGCCTGGAATTGCCGGCCCATTGCCGACATCGCATCGAGGCCACCTGCGCCGACCCGCCAACCCTGTGGTTGGCGCTGCTGTGGCCCGCGGACGCGGCATGAACACCCACACCATGCGTGTGCTGCTGCTGGCGGACACCCACGGCGTGCTCGACCCACGCATCGCGGAACTGGCGCAGGACTGCACGCTGGCCGCGCATGCCGGCGATGTCGGTGCCAGCGCGGTGCTGGAAGCGCTCGCCGCCGCCGCCGGGCGGGTGCTCGCCGTGCGTGGCAACAACGACCTGCCGGGCAAGTGGCTGGGCGCCTTGGCTGATCTGGCGGCCCTGTCGGAGCGCCTGGAAGTGCCTTTGCCCGGCGGTACGCTGGTGCTGGAGCACGGCCACCGCCACCCGCCCGCCCGGCGCCACGCGCGCCTGCGCGCGGCTCACCCCGGTGCGCGCGCCGTGCTCTATGGCCACAGCCACCGCCTGTTGCAGGACTTTGCCGCCGAGCCCTGGATACTGAATCCCGGCGCCGCCGGCCGCGCCCGCACCGGCGGTAGCCCGTCGTGCCTGGTGCTGGAAGCGGGCGTCGGCGCGTGGCGGGTCAGTGCGTGGCAGTTCCCGGCCCTGCCGCGCGGCGCACGGCCAGCGGCAGGGCCGCAGACGGCGTGACAAACCACCACGCAGGACAATTCACCCACGGCTGAGCGCGGAAGTCGTATCGTTCACGCTTTCCCGCACGAACGCTCGGCATATTCGGGCGTGACGGCGCGAATTGACGACAAAACCGCCCGCCGCGCCCTCGTCGCGCCGGGCAAGACAATCGACCGGAGGAGTGCCATGTCCCACAACCCGACACCCGGCCAGCCGTCGGCAACCGCGCCGCAGAGCCTGGACGCGGTCATCATCGGCGCCGGCTTTGGCGGCATGTACGCGCTGCATTGCCTGCGCGAACTGGGCCTGTCGGTGCGCGTTTTCGACGACGCGGTCAGCGTCGGCGGCACCTGGTCCTGGAACCGCTATCCGGGTGCGCGGGTCGATTTTCCGGGCGGGCCCTTCTACTGCTACACCTTTTCGCAAGACCTGGTGCGCGAGTGGGACTGGACCGAAACCCAGCCGGACCAGCCGTCCGTGCTGGCCTACCTCAACTTCGTGGCCGACCGGCTCGACCTGCGGCGCGACATCCAGCTGCAGACCCGGGTCACCGCGGCGCAGTACGACCCGACCGTCCAGCGCTGGACGATCCAGACCAGCACTGGCGCCCGTGTCAGTGCGCAGTTCCTGATCTGCGCCGTCGGCACGCTGTCGGCCGCCAACCGCCCGAACATTCCGGGCCTGGAGTCCTTTGCCGGCGAGTGTTTCCACACCGGCCACTGGCCGCAGCAGCCGGTGGATTTCGCCGGCAAGCGCGTGGGCATCATCGGCACCGGCTCGTCCGGCGTGCAGGCGATACCCGTCATTGCCCGCAGCGCCGGGCATCTGACGGTTTTTCAGCGCACGCCGCAGTACGCCATCCCCGCCGGCAACCGGCCGCTCGACCCCGCATTCGTGCGCCAGATCCGCGATACCTGGCCGCAGATCCGCCGCCAGATGATCGCGTCCCCGTTCGGCGCGCCGTTCGTGCCCAGCACCCGCTCGGCCCTGGACGACACGCCCGAGCAGCGGCAGGCGCTGTACGAGAAACACTGGCAAAAGGGCGGCCTGGGCATCGCGTTCGATGCCTATCACGACATCCTGTTCAACGCGGATGCCAACCGTACGCTGGCCGATTTCGTGCGCTCCAAGATTCGCCAGCTCGTGCGCGATCCGGCGATCGCCGCAAGGCTGATGCCCGACTACCTGATCGGCACCAAGCGGCAGATCCTGGACGAGGGCTACTACGAGACCTTCAACCGCGACAACGTCACCCTGGTCGACCTGCGCGAGAACCCGATCGAGGCCGTTACCCCCACCGGCGTGCGCACCCGAACCGGCGAGCACCCGCTCGACATGCTGATCCTGGCGACCGGCTACGACGCCATCACCGGCGCGCTGGAGAACCTGAACCCGCGCGGCCGGGGCGGCGTGACGCTCAAGCAGGCCTGGGCCCGGCGCTTTTCCACGTACCTTGGTATGGCGATCCACGGCTTTCCCAATCTGTTCATGATTCACGGCCCGGAGACGCCGTCGGTGCTGTTCAACATGCCGCTGGGCGCGGAGCTGGAAGCCGAATGGATCCGCGACTGCATCGCCTACCTGCGCGAGCACCGCCTGGGCGCCATCGAGCCCGCGCCAGGCGTGGAAGCGGCCTGGGGCGCGGAAGTGGCCGAGGTGGCCAGCCACACGCTGTTTCCGCTCACCGATTCCTGGTACACGGGCGCCAACATCCCCGGCAAGCACCGCCAGTTCGCCGTGCACCTGGGCGGCTCGCAGTACTTCCAGCGGCTCTCGGACATTGCCGCCAGGGGCTACGAAGGGTTTCGGGTCGAACCGGAGTCTGCCCCGATTACCTCTGTGCGGGGCTGATGGTAAACCCTTGCCTGGATAAGGATGATGTGGGAGCGGTTATTGTCCCCGAACCACATTAGCGTCGAAGTGCGGGGGCGTCGCAAAGATGCACGAAGGACTGTTCCGCGTAGAGTGAGCTGAAAACCCGATGCTGACGTAATGTTGTTGAACGTCGACGCCAATCAGGTTGACGAAAGGTTAAAGCCACTATAAGCATTGGCATTTCGGCTTAGGACTCTACACCACCCCATGGCTTCTCCAATATCGAGGTAGAGACTAGCGTAAGCCTTGTGCAAAAGTGCCTCGGGTAGCGCCCAATCCCATTTTTCTCGCTGGAGGTTTTTGAAGCCAGCGAGCAGCTCGTCTAAAGAAGGCGGCTCGTTAACGGAGGTTTCAATCAAGACGTCAATAACTTCTTTAGTCGTGTGCTCGCCCTTTTGAACTTCTACCCCAGGACCTGCCGCAGTTGTAGCTATGCCCCGCCGAGTCAGCAGACAGGAAATAGCTTCGTTGGCTGCATCACTAAGCCATGTCAAGACGAGAATCGTATCGCCCTGATTCACGACAAACTCCTGCGCCAGGTTGCGCGCGGCGTAGTTCCGCCGGGCCTCTGCTAAGAAACGGCTCGCGACCTCGTCCAAGAATAGGGGCGTGTCACCCCCCTCCAACAGTTGGCGCATGCGCTGCCGCACTCTGGTATGGGTGCGTCCGGCTCCACCTGAGAATGAGGGCGGCACACCACCTGAGGTCCGTGTCACAAAAACGGCCTTCTGCGACTCATCGATTTCGTCAACCCGCCAGGTCTTTCCAGCGAAGAGGATGCGCTGGCCCGCGGTGAGCATCTGCGACACTGGAATGGTTCCAAGCGTCTTGCCTGCGGCCACCACACGGAATTCTTCATCGGTCGTAAAAGCAGCGTAGAAAGTGTAATGGTTGACAAATTTCTCGCCGATACGGCCATGGAGCAAGATGCCGGACGCATCCTGCATAAGCAGTTCCTTCTGCCCCAAGTGCCGCACCAGATCGACAAACTCTTCCTTCGATACGCTAGCGAATGGTCTCCCAGGTAAACACAGAAGACTGTACATCTCCCCGATGGTCGCGCCGCCACGCTGCGCGATCGCTGACAGTATCTGTTGGACCAGCGTCGATAGATGAGCGCCATGCGGAACGGGAGGCTCAAACCATCCCTCTAGGAGCAGAGAAATCATGGCGATCATCTGGACGGTCCCGAGACGCAACTCAGTTGAGAGCGACGGTTGTCCGCCCAGCGCGCTTTCGATACAGTATCCGCGCAAGATGGCGGGCTCGCCTTTACGGCGCCCCGAACGACCGAGTCGTTGACGCAAGCTGGCAACTGATGGTGGCGGTCCAATCTGGGCGACGCTTTTGACCGCGCCAATATCGATACCGAGCTCCAGTGTGTTCGTGCATACGGCTGTCGCAGGATGCTCCTTCTGTTTCAGTGCGGCCTCAGTCTCAGCGCGAATCTCTTTGGAGAGGCTGCCATGGTGTGGCCAGAACTCATTTGGAACCTGCTGATGCAGGCAAAGCTTGTTAAGTAGGTGTGTGTATCGCTCGACCTCACGGCGCGAGTTCGGGAATACGAGATTGTTAGAGCCACGCAAACTCTTGAATAAATGTGTGGCGATCAGGGAGGGCGAGGCTGGTTCTGGTGTGTCTTGTGCATCTTCCGGACGGACGACAAGCGGCTCCTCGTAGCCTTTCACCAGAATCTTCAGCTCAGCCCCGGCAGATTTCGATTCCACCAGCTCGACCTTGGACCCTTTGCCAGGCCGAAGAAATTCGGCGGCAAGGCTCATATCTCCTAGGGTCGCGGAGAGCCCAATGCGCGGCACGCTCCGTCCAATGACTTGTTCGATCCGATGCAGCAAGGACTGAAGCTGCTTTCCGCGCTCTGACCCGATGAAGGCATGCAGTTCGTCGACCACAAAGAACGACACCCGCTTGAATACCGCTCCAACCGAGGTTCCTCGGTTGCAGAGCAGCGCTTCAAGCGATTCTGGTGTGATAAGCAGTACGCCGTTGCGTCTGTTCAGGAATTTGGTCTTGGTGGATGCGCCAATGTCGCCGTGCCAAGGCCAAACAGGGATCTCCAGCTGCTCGCACAACCTGTCGAGCCGCCCGAACTGATCGTTGATAAGCGCCTTCAGTGGACTGATGTAGACGATGAGTCCAGGCTCTTCGGCCTGTAACAGATAAGTCAGCGCGGGCAGAAAGGCGGCCTCGGTCTTCCCCGCAGCGGTGGCCGCCGCAACGATGACGTCGCAGTCCGCCTTGACGATGAGCGGGATCGCCAGTTCCTGGGCATCACGCAGCGATTCCCAGCCCTCGGCCCAAATGAAGCGTTGGATGCGAGTATCGAGCCTATGGAAAGAGGAGCTGACTTCGGACATGGGAGCGGCGCTCTGAGTGCACAGGCTGCGAAGTCACATCTTGAACGATGCAAACTCGTCACCCTCGTCAGCATCGACAGACAGGTCAGCCGCACCGCCCGTGTCGGCAGAGACCTCGATTCCACCGAGCATGTCGTGCCACGAAACGCCCTCGTTCTGCTCCAACACTGCTAACAAGTTGATGAACGACGTGATGGTGGTGCGAGGCGTGCGGAAATAGGTGTCGCCAATGCGCTTTGAACAGTGCTCCATGAAATTGACGATGCCTTGGTCAGGAAGCAGGTGCTTAGATGCGTCCCCAGCAGCATACACGTGGCGAATTTTGTGCAGTAGCACGTAGAAGTCCTCAGGCATCAGGCTCGACAGGCGAACGACTGGGCCACTGAAATCCACCAATTCCCCAGCGGCGAAGGTGTTCTGTGACAGGCGGCTTTGCAGAGCCGGGTAGCTGTAAAGGCCCCTTCGAGTATCCAGCAGAAACTCCGGCGTCCCGCCCAGCACGAAGCCAAGCCCTACCGCGGTACCCTGTAAGGAGTCATTGAGGATTCGCAAGATTTGCTCATAGTTGGCGTTGCGCGCCTGAGTGTTCGCCAGCTTGTAGAGGTTGACGAGCTCATCCAGTGAAACCAGCAGCCCCGAGAATCCAGCGAGGCGAACGAAGCGCGCTATGAGCTTCAATTGGTCATACATTGCTGCGTCGTCGACGATCGTTCTGACGCCAAGCGCCTGTTTTGCGTCGGTTTTGGTCGAGAACTCACCACGCAGCCAGCGAACGGCGTCGGACTTCAGTTGGTCGTTGCCTTCTTCGAAGCCGCGGCAGTAGGCGGCGATGACATCCGCGAAGTCATAGCCATTCACTAATTCGGTCAGATGGTCGAGCTTCTGTCGTATGATTGCCTCGGTAGATTGCCCGGCAGCCTTGGCATCCGACTTGGCAGTAGTGATGAACTTTTCGACGATGCCGCTTAGCGCTCCCCCATCGGGCTTGGTGCGAGTTGAAAGGTTGCGCATCAGTTCCGCATAAAGCGATCGGGCCTGGCCGCCGCTTGCGTGCAGCCGTCGGTCAGGGTTCAGGTCCGCACTTGCTACAACCAGCTTCTTCTCCATGGCGACGGCACGAACTAGGTTCAGGAAAAATGTTTTGCCTGCGCCGTATTCGCCAATGACCAGACGAAAGGCCGAGCCACCGTCTGCGATACGGTCGATATCGCTGACTAGGGTCTCGATTTCACGGGTACGACCGACCTGAATCAGGTGTTGGCCGGTACGGGGCACTACGCCTGCGCGTAGTGACTGGATGACCGTATCGCGGTCCTTCGGGCGGATAAGTGTCGTCATGCTTCGATTTTCTCCAGGACTTCGGCGTTGACTTCAATCGGATCATCGCCTTCGGTGAACGGAATATCGTGTGCCTCGAAGGAAGACTCATTGATATGCTCGATCGCGCCATCCAGCATCAAGCCAAGGTCAGCCGCCACATCAAGCAGCTCCTCTCGGCTCCACAGTGGACGTGAGAGGAGCATCCGTGCCAAAGCAGTATGCGGCTCGTCCAAGCCTAAGATACCCCTTGGTACTTTAATCATTTCCTCCGCCTCGATCTCTATTTCGGGCGCGGACACAATCGCGATATCCTCTTCCTTGAAAATGCTGCCTAGGAGTGCGGAGACCCTTTCAGAGTCCTGTTGCAGGGCAGTGATGCGTGCCGGGTCAAGCTTGAAGCCAACTCTTTCGATTTCGGTGGCCGTTGCTGCCAATTTAGTACTAGTCGCTACCGCGTGCAGGTCGCGAAAGACTTTCTGGGGCTCTACGCCGAGCGCCTTGTAGACTTTCTCCAGCATTTTTACTTCGGCAGGTGATACGGTTCCGTCCGACTGCGCCACGGTCGCCATAAACGCCGCGATCATCTCCTTCGCTGCGGCTTCCAGGGGTTCGAGTTTCTTCTTGAGTGCCACGAGCGATACGGGAGCGGCGATCAGAAGGCGCAGGTGCGCCAGCAATCGACGCAAGTGGTTCGGCGTGAGGTGTGTCCATGATTGCACTTGCTCACGTAGGTGGTCCACCTCGCTGACGCTGAATTCGCCATCGGACGCGGCTACTGCCGATGCCAGCTGAAGCGTTAATAGTGCCGTCTGGTAGACCGGAGTGGCGCCGCTCGTCGGCTCAGCGGTCGGCACAGCGAATAACACCACCTTATCTTCTCGGTCGGGTAAATTTGCGCCGTTGAGAACGTCGGGCTCCATACCAATGCTCTCGGATTCTAGTGCCCTTGCGAGTGCGCGGGCCTGATTCTTCGTGAGATTGCTTTTGGCATCCAGCGTCGAAAGCAAATCCTGGAAAGATATTTCCGCCATTCCGGCGCCTATCTGCGTTTTTAGTCTTTGCAGAGCGTTTTTGGCGCTTTCAGGCCACAACAGCGTCGGTAGATAAAGCAAGCCCTCCAGCGAGGTCTTCGCATCTGGATGCCTGCCAACGAAGCGGCTGTACGGCTCTAAATCCTTGGTGGCGGCTTCCACAATCGGCTGAAGCTTTTTCAGCGGTGCCGTAAGCACGGTGACATCGGGTATATCGCCGAAGGTCAGTTTGATCTCGCCGTAGCTCCTGAGGCCCGCTGAGGCGGGCAGATAGACGAACTTCAGCTTGGTTCGGTTGCGCGGCAACACCATTCCCGCACCGAACATTTCAGTGTATTTCTGTTTGAAGAGACTATCGAACTGCTCGGGACAACGGGTCGCGGGTGTTCGCAGCGAGATGTTTGGGTCAAGTCTCGCCCAAGTGAGCGCAAGGTGCGTTGGCACTGGAGCCCCGTCGACTGCCGCCTGTCCGAGTGCCAATCGCACATAGAGGGGTAGCTCAAAGGTTTTAGGGAATTCCGGGGCCGCCTGTTGGTATAGCTTTGTTGGATGCTCGGCCAGCGACACCCAGTCGAGCAACTCACTCGCGTAGCGACGGAACGAGTTGGATTTGTCACCGTATATACTCAACAATCGCTGAATTTCCTGCACGATGTCAGGCCAGTCCATCCGCGCTGCCAGCGTTTCGCGTGCGTCAATGATGGCGCGCCGTTCTAGCCCATAAAAGAACAGGAAGACGTAGCCGATATCGGCTTCCGGGTCGCGTCTGCCGTTAGCTAGCCAATTCAGGTAAGCACGGCGAGCGGTGCCAGAGATTTCCGAGTAGCTCGGCCAGTAGCCCATCTCGCGCTGCGTGTAGTCGCCACGGGAAATGACCGATTTGGACGGGTCGATCAGGCAAGGGTCGTTGACGCCAAAAGGGGTTTTGAGCGACGTGCCGACGTAGACCATGCCCCCCGTGATGGTGGCGCCTGCGACGTCGATGGATTGGCCGCGCGGAACCCAGGTTGCAGTGCCGAACCCTTGGGGAGCAGTAGGCACACGGAAATTCGCTACGGGAGCGGGAGGCGTGCCGGGTGTGCTCCAGGCCGGTTCATCGTCAACCACGAAACGACGCGGAGTCGAAACTTGGGTGTGGCGCCCAAGCTCGGTTACTGACGCGTCACCGGTCGAGCGACTCGGGGGCCTCGTGGGTGCTTCGTCTGCACCTCTCGGGGGTACCGTTGGCGCATTCTTGCCCTGAGCAAACAGGAAGTAAGCCAGTCCGGCGGCTACAACGATGCCGACAAGTATCCAGACCTCTCGGGGTACGCCCGCGAGCAACGCCAGCAGGCCGAAAATGAGTAGCCCCAGCGGTGCGGAGGAGTTTGACTTTCTTCTCCTTGCCATTCTCAGGTCCTCGTATCGCTTAAGTCGCAAGCAATTTCTGATCCTGTTACTTGTGATTAGCGCTTAAGTTCAGCAACATCACGGCAGCGCTGGATTTACGGTTTGTGCCTTTCCGAAAGTTCATTCGCTTAATTCTATGATTGGAATAGAGTTTTCAAGCGTGTAGCTAGGCGCCGATGTACTTCAGAAGCTAATCTGGTCGTGCTACGGGCCAGACTCGGCGAACCATTAGGGTCATCACGATACCCACGCAACAACTCGTCAGCTTTCGAGTCGGCATGGTAGCGGATCGTCATTGGGGCTAGGGAGTCCTTAATTTTTATGGTCGACGATTAATAATAATGTTGATTATTACATAATTGTGGAGGTGCTCAAGTGCTTGGAGGAGCTTGCAGCAGCCAGCGTCTGGCCACGGCTGGCACAATGGCGCCCCCACCCTTCGGACCTCCAAATCATGCGCAGCCTGATTGCCTGTCTGCTTGTACTGGCCATGGTTCCGGCGGCGCGCGCCGGTGCCGACCGCCTGCCCGACGATCTGAGCTTCAGTGTGGTCTCCGGGCAGCCGCTGGCGGCCACCGCGCTGCGCGGCCGGCCGCTGGTCATCATGTTCTGGGCCAGCACCTGCGCGCCGTGCATCGCCGAGATGCCGGACCTGTCGGCCCTGTACACGGAGCTGCATCCGAAGGGCCTGGAACTGGTGGCGCTGGCAATGCCCTATGACCCGCCCAACCGCGTGATGGCGGCGCGCGAGGTGCTCAAGCTGCCATTCCCGGTGGCGCTCGACGTCAACGCGAAGGTGGTGCGCCGGCTGGGCGTGCCGCCCCAGACACCGCAGTTCCTGCTGGTGGACGCCAGCGGCCGCATCGTGGCCGTGCACAGCGGCGCGTGGCCGGTTGCCGAGCTGCGCGCGGCGCTGCTGCCGCTGCTGGCTGATTCCTGAGGCGCTGCGGCATGCTGTGGCTCAAATCGCTGCACGTCATTGCCATGGTGGCCTGGTTTGCCGGGCTGTTCTATCTGCCGCGGCTGTTCGTGTATCACGTCGACTGTGCCGATGATGTCAGCCGGCGGCGTTTCGAGCTGATGGAGCGGCGCCTGTTCCGGGCCATCATGACGCCGGCCGCGGTGGTCACGGTGCTGGCCGGGCTGGCCCTGCTGGTGGACTACGCCTGGGCCGCCTATGGCAAGGCCGGCTGGCTGCACGTCAAGCTGACGCTGGTCGCCCTGCTGGTGGTCTACCACTGGCTGTGCGGCCGTTATCTGGCCGCCCTTCGCGACGGGCGCAACCGCCACAGCGCGCGTTTTTTCCGGGTGTTCAACGAACTGCCGACGCTGGTGCTGATTGCGGTGGTGTGTCTCACCATCGTCAAGCCGTTCTGATCCGATACCGGCGTCGGCCGTCGAGCTGCCTGGCGGCAACTTTCGGTCGTGCGCGTGGCGCGGGTGGTCTTGGCAAGGCAATTGCTGCTGTTTGAGTTCACTCCCCGCGAATTCGACCATGACCGCCGCGCACACCGTTTTCAACGAGACCGCCGCCCTGCTGGTGCTGGGCGCGGCGATCGGTTTTGTCGGCCAGTGGCTGCGCCAGCCCATGATCGTGGCCTTCATCGTGGCCGGCATCGTGGCCGGGCCGGATGTGCTGGGCGTGGTGTCCAGCGCCGTGCACGTGCAGGTGCTGGGCGAACTTGGCGTGGCGATATTGCTGTTCCTGGTCGGCCTGAAGCTCGATCCGGGCCTGCTGCGCACCCTGGGGCCGGTGGCGCTGGTTACCGGTACCGCGCAGGTGTTGCTGACGGCCCTGGCCGGCGCCGGGCTGGGCTGGGCGCTGGGCATGCCGGTGCAGACGGCCGCCGTGGTCGGTCTGGCGCTGACGTTTTCGAGCACCATCATCGTCATCAAGCTGCTGTGGGACAAGGGCGAGGTGGACTCGCTGCACGGCCGGGTGGCACTGGGCCTGCTGATTGCACAGGATCTGCTGGTGGTGGTGCTGATGGGCCTGCTGGCCGGGCTGCGCGGCGGCGCGCAGGGCGGTCTGTGGCAGGCGCTGGCGGGCGGGTTCGTGATGCTCGGAACAGTGCTGCTGTTCACGCGTTACGCGGCGCAGGGCCTGCTCGGGCGCATGGCGCGTTCGCCGGAGCTGCTGGTGACCTTCGCCGTCGCCTGGGCGGCGCTGCTGGCGGCCATGGCCGACACGCTGGGGCTGGGCAAGGAGCTGGGCGGGCTGCTGGCCGGCGTGTCGCTGGCCTCGACGCCGTTTCGGGAAGCGCTGGCCTCGCGCCTGGCCAGCGTGCGGGACTTTCTGCTGTTGTTCTTCTTCGTGAGCCTGGGCGCCAGTCTCGACTTCGGGGCCCTGGACGGCAATCTGCTGCCGGCGGTGGTGTTGTCGCTGTTCGTGCTGGTGGGCAAGCCGCTGATCGTGCTGCCGATTCTTGCCGTGGCGGGGTATGGCCGGCGTACGTCCTTCGTGGCCGGCCTGACGCTGGCGCAGATCAGCGAGTTCTCACTGATCCTGCTGGCGCTGGCGACCCAGGCCGGCCTGGCCGATCCGGCCACGCAGGCACTGGTGACCCTGGTCGGGCTGGTCAGCATCGGCGCCAGTACCTACCTGGTCAACTATTCGGGCGCGATCTATGCCCGCGTCGAGCCGTTGTTGGCGCGCCTCGTCGGTGACCGGGTGCGGCGGCAGGCGGCCAGTGAGGCGCCGCTGCCGGCCGATGTCATCCTGTTCGGCCTGGGCCGCTACGGCACGGCCATCGCGGAGGGCTTGCGCGCTCGCGGCCTGAGCGTCCTGGGGGTGGATTTCGATCCGGAGACGGTGGCCCGCTGGCGAACACGCGGCCTGCCAGCGCACTACGGGGACGCATCCGACCCGGACTTTGGCAAGTCCCTGCCGCTGGCCACCGCCAGCTGGGTGGTATGCGCCATCCCGGTACACGGCGGCAGCCTGACACACGAGGACCCGCGTCTGGCGCTGATCGATGCGCTGCGCAACAACGGCTATCGGCAGCGCATCGCGGTCGCCATCCACCAGCCAGAAGACCTGCCGTCGCTGCGCAGCCGCGACATCGACCTGGTGCTGCTGCCGATGGCGGATGCCGCCGCCGAGGCCGTGGACCTGATCACGAGCTCGCCGATCGGAGCGGCCCACGCCGCGCGCGAGGCGGTGCTCGAAAAGGCGGTGTCCTGAGCACTGATGGGACGCCGCCATGTAGGAGCCCGGCTGTGCCGGGCGATCTTCGCGCAGCTTAGCTGCGCTCCTGCACCCAGGCGCGCACCGATCTTGCCGGCAGGCCTCCCGGCGTTTTGCCCGCGCAGGCGGCCTCAGGCGCTTTCCAGCACCACCATGGCGACCGCATGGTCCTTTTCGTCGGCCAGGCTCAAATGCCAGGCGACGATGCCGCGCCGGGCACACTGCTCGGCCGCGGCGCCGGACAGTTCGAGCAGCGGCTTGCCGGCGGCGTCGTGCAGGACCGCGATCTGCGGCAGCGTCACGCCCTGGGCGATACCGGTGCCAAGTGCCTTGCCGAAGGCTTCCTTGGCGGCAAAGCGTTTGGCCATGAACGGCGCGCGGGCCGGGGTGGCGAGGTAGTCCTGCCACTCGCTGTCCGCCAGCAGGCGCCGGGCGAAATGATCGCCGTGCTGCTCCAGAATCCGCGCGATGCGCGCCACCGCGACGATGTCGACACCAATGCCGGCAATCACCGCCGTGCCTGCGCAATGGCCAGTTTCATTTCCGCCACCGCCGCGCGCAGACCGACGAACAGGGCGCGCGCCACCAGCGCATGGCCAATGTTCAGTTCGGCAACGCCGGGCAGGCTGGCGATGGCGGCCACATTGTCGAGGTTCAGCCCATGGCCGGCGTTGATGGTCAGACCCAGTTCGCGCCCGTAGTCGACTGCCTGCCGAATGCGGGCAAGTTCGGTCGCCTGCCCGGTGGCCGACTCGACATCCGCGTAGCGGCCGGTGTGCAGTTCCACCAGGGGCGCGCCGCAGCGGCGGGCGGCGGCCAGCTGCGCCGGGTCGGGGTCTATGAACAGCGACACCTGCGCGCCGGCCGCCGACAGGCGCGCCACGGCATCGGCGATGCGGGATTCCTGACCGGCCACGTCGAGGCCGCCCTCGGTGGTCAGCTCGGCGCGTCTTTCGGGCACCAGGCAGCAGTCGGAGGGCTTCAGGCGCCCGGCGATGCCGATCATCTCGTCGGTGACAGCCATCTCAAGATTCAGCCGGCACGGCAGGCGCGCCCTCAGGATTTCGACGTCGGTGTCCTGGATGTGCCGCCGGTCCTCGCGCAAATGCAGGGTGATGAAATCGGCGCCGCCGGCCAGGGCCTCGAAGGCGGCCAGGACCGGATCCGGGTAGGCCGTGCCGCGCGCCTGGCGCACGGTGGCGATGTGGTCGATGTTGACGCCCAGCAGCGGCGCGCCGGTGGCATTTTCTCCAGTCATCAGGGTGTTTCGGTGCGCGGGGTCTGGCCGGCGAGGGCCCGGTACATCTGTCGGCTCTTGAGCGGCTTGTCGCCAAAATGCCAGGCCAGCTGCGCCCGCAGCAGGCGCTTGCAGGCGGGCAGGTGCACCGCCTCGCCGAGCGTGTCCTCGCGCAGGGCAAGCACGGCAGCGCCCGGCAAATCGCCGTCGGGCGCCCGGATGAGGCCGTGTTCGGACTGGTAGCGGTAGCGGGCGACCGGATCGATGGCGGCGCCGTCGATGTCGTGCTCCAGCTGCAGGCCGTAGCCGAGCTCGGCCAGCAGGTCGCGCTCGAAGCGGCGCAGCGCCGGCTCGTCCGCCACGCCGCCGGTCAGGGCCGTGAGCGCGCGCGCGTAAGTCTCGAACACGCCTGGGTGCGCATCCAGCCGCGCGCAGGCGCGCAGCAGCAGCTCGTTCAGGTAAAACGCCGCCGCCAGCGCGGCGCCCTGCAGCGGGTCGGCGTAGCCGTCCGGCTCGGCCTGGGTCAGGGTTTTCAGTTCCCCGTTGCCGGTCCAGGACAGCAGCAGGGGCGCGAACGGTTGCAGCACGCCGGCCAGGCGCCCACGGCCGCCGCGCGCCACCAGCCCGACGCGGCCGTGGTCGCGGCTGAAGCATTCGAGCAGCAGGCTGCTGTCCCGGTACGGCCGGCGGTGCAGCACGTAGGCCTGCGCCAGCAGCACCGGCGCGCGGCTACCAGGCTGTTCAGGAACCATGTGCGATGGCCTGGCTACTCGCCTTGGTAGCCGAGCGTGCGCAGGGCCACATCGTCATCGGTCCAGCCGCTTTTCTCGCGCACGAACAGTTGCAGGAAGACGTGGGTTTCGAGCAGTTTTTCCATATCCGCCCGCGCCTCGCTGCCGATCTGCTTGAGCATGGCGCCGCCCTTGCCGATGACGATGCCCTTGTGGCTGGGCCGCTCGACCCAGATCACGGCGCTGATTTCGGTGCGTCCGGGCTGTTCGTCGAAGCTCTCGATGCCGACCGTGCACACGTACGGCAGTTCCTGGTGCAGGTGACGCATCAGCTTCTCGCGCACCAGCTCGGCGGCCATGAACGACAGCGTGCGGTCGGTGACCTGATCCTGCGGGAACAACTCCTGGCCGGCCGGCAGCAGACGGCCGACGATCTGCATCAGACGCTCGACGTTGCTGCCCTTGCGGGCCGACACCGGCACGATCTCCGTGAAGCAGCCCTGGGCACCGAGCTGTTCGAGCTGCGGCAGCAGCGCCGCCTTGTTCGGGACCAGGTCGATTTTGTTGACCACGGCCACCGCCGGCCGGCCGCTGGCCTTGACCAGTTCCAGCACCCGCTGGTCGTCGGCGGTCCAGTGCGTGCCCTGCACCACCATCAGCGCCAGGTCCACGCCTTCGAGGGCACCGGTGGCGGTGCGGTTCAGGTACCGGTTCAGCGCCCGGCCCTGGCCGGGGTGGATGCCCGGCGTGTCCACGAACACGGCCTGTACGCCGCCTTCGGTGCGGATGCCCAGCAGCCGGTGGCGCGTGGTCTGCGGCTTGGGCGAGGTGATGGCGAGCTTCTGCCCCACCAGGCGGTTGATCAGCGTGGACTTGCCGACGTTGGGGCGGCCGACGATGGCAACGTAGCCAGCGCGCTCTATCGGGGGGGCATCGGGCCCGGTCTCAGACATGGTTTTGCAACTGCTCCAGGGCGGCGGCGGCGGCGGTCTGTTCGGCGGCGCGGCGGGTGCTGCCGCTGCCGCGGACGGGCTCCGGCAGGGCAGGTACCTGGCAGTGGACTTCGAACTGCCAGATCCCTGCGTGTTCCCGTTCGCTGACCAGATGGTACTGCGGGCGCTCCAGGGCGCGGCTTTGCAGCCATTCCTGCAGGCGGGTTTTTGGATCCTTGAGTGCCTCGCCCGGTTGCAGTTGTTCGAGCGCCGGACCGAGCAGGTGCAGCACCCGCTCGCGGCAGACTTCGATGCCTGCGTCCAGGTACACGGCGCAGATCAGGGCCTCGAAGGCATCGGCCAGGATGGAGGCCCGCCGCTGGCCGCCGCTCTTGCGCTCGCCGGCACCCAGTTCCAGAAACTCGCCCAGGCGCAGTTGGTTGGCGGCCACCGCAAGCGCCTCGCCGCTGACAAGCCGGGCGCGCAGGCGCGTGAGTTCGCCCTCGGCTGCGCCTGCAAAGCGCTGCGTGAGCGCCTCGGCGATCAGAAAGCCGAGCAGGGCGTCGCCCAGAAACTCCAGGCGCTCGTTGTGCTGGCGCCGGGCACTGCGGTGAGTGAGGGCTCGCCGCAGCAGGCCCGGGTCGGCAAAGCGATGTCCAAGGCGCAGTTGCAGCAGGTCCAGCGGGTTCGTCAACCGTCAGAGCCCACCGTGCCCTCGACCTGCAGCTCGTGCCGGAAGTGCATCATCACGCTGATGTTGTAGAACAGGGGCGCCTTGTAGTCGTACTCGACGGCAATGCGCTTCTTGCTGGTCTTTTTGTCGTAATCGAGCTTCAGGTCGTTCTTGGTCGGCGTGGGCGTGTACAGACCGCTCATGTCGAAGCGCTTCTCGAGCAGGTTCCAGATGGCAGGCTTGCCCATCTGGCCGATGGTGCTGTCCTCGGCCAGCGAGTTGACTGCCTTGCGCACGGCGAATGCTTCGTAGTAGCCCGGATACATGGCCAGACCAACGATGAAGAAAAATACCGCCACCGCGATGACGAAGATCAGCGAGATGAAGGACCAGCCACCCTGGCTGCGCATGTACATCTTTTGCATATCGGGTTCTCCCAGTGTCGGGCCGAGTCCACAGCCCCGGCCATTATCAACCGGCCGGGGTTGCGTGAGACGGTTCGATCTTACGGAATGCTGGAACCGATGCGCCGCCAGTTCACGGCGAAACGGCTGCTGTCCCAGCTCATCCAGATGAAAAACGCCCTGCCGACCAGGTTCTGGTCCGGCACGAAGCCCCAGTAACGACTGTCGCGACTGTTGTCTCGGTTGTCGCCCATCACGAAATACTGCCCGGCCGGCACCAGCACCTCGCCCTGCGGACTTTGGCGCTGCGGCATCCATTGCACCTCGTAGTGGTGCGTGCCCAGCTGCTCGGGCAGGCGCTGCAAGGGCGTGCCGTCCTCGGTGACGTCGCGTGCCGCGTCGCGTTGCGTGACCGGCGCGCCATTCACGTACAGGACCTTGTCGTAATAGCCGATGCGATCACCGGGCAGGCCGATGACGCGCTTGATGTAATCCGTGGAGGGCTCCGGCGGATAGCGAAACACCACCACATCGCCCCGCTGCGGGCTACCGATGTCGATGATCTTCTTGTCGAGCACCGGCAGGCGGATGCCATAGGTGAATTTGTTGACCAGGATGAAATCGCCGACCGACAGGGTCGGGATCATCGAACCGGAGGGAATGCGAAACGGCTCCACCAGGAACGAGCGCAGCAGAAACACCGCCAGGATCACCGGAAAGAACGAGCGGCCGTATTCCACCCACCAGGGCATTTTTTCCGGCGTCGTGCCGGCTGCCGTGCGGTGGCGCACCAGCCAGATTTCGTCGACCGCCCAGATGGCCCCGCTGACGATCAGCAGCACGAACAGCAGCAGCGCGAAATCCACGGTTATTTCTCCTTGCCGGTGTGCAGTACGGCCATGAAGGCCTCCTGCGGAATCTGCACGTTGCCGACCTGCTTCATGCGCTTCTTGCCCTCTTTCTGTTTCTCCAGCAGCTTGCGCTTGCGCGTGATGTCGCCGCCGTAGCATTTGGCAGTGACATTCTTGCGCATGGCGCGCACCGATTCGCGAGCCACGACCTTGGCGCCGATGGCGGCCTGGATCGGCACCTCGAACATTTGCCTCGGGATCAGCTCGACCATTTTCGACACCAGATCGCGCCCGCGCTGGGCGGCCGTCTGGCGGTGCACGATGATGGACAGCGAATCGACTTTTTCCTTGTTGACCAGCACGTCGAGCTTGACCAGATCTGCCGGTTCGAAGCGCGTGAAATCGTAATCGAAGGAAGCAAACCCGCGGCTGACCGACTTGAGGCGGTCGAAAAAATCGGCCACCACCTCGGCGGCCGGGATGTCGTACTGCACCGACACCTGGCCGCCCAGGTGGCTCATGCGCGTCTGGCGGCCGCGTTTTTCCTCGCACAGGCCTAGCACGGCGCCAAGATACGCGGGGGGCACCAGGATGGTGACGGCCAGGATCGGCTCGCGGATTTCCTGCAGCACGGACGGGTCCGGCAGCTTGGCCGGGTTGTCGACCAGCAGCACTTCGCCGGAGCGCACCAGCACCTCGTAGAGCACGGTCGGCGCGGTGGTGATCAGCTCCAGGTCGTACTCGCGCTCCAGGCGCTCCTGCACGATCTCCATGTGCAGCATGCCCAGAAAGCCGCAGCGAAAACCGAAACCGAGCGCCCGCGAGGTTTCCGGCTCGAAGCTGAGCGACGCGTCGTTCAGGCGCAGCTTGCGCAGCGCCTCGCGCAGCGCCTCGTAGCTGGACGAATCGACCGGGAACAGCCCCGCGAACACGCGTGGCTTGACGCGCTGGAAGCCCGGCAGCTGGGCCGGCGCCGGACGGGCGTCCTCGGTGATGGTGTCGCCCACCGGAATGGCGTCGATGTCCTTGATGGCGGCAATCACGATGCCGGCCTCGCCGGGCCCAAGCTCGGTCACGTCGCGGCGCTTGGGCGTGTAGATGGCGAGCCGGTCGATGGTGAACACGCGCGCGTTCGACATCACACGGATGCGCTGGCCGACCCGCAGGGCGCCATTCATGACCCGCACCAGGCCGACCACGCCCAGGTAGTTGTCGAACCAGGAGTCGATCACGAGCGCCTGCAGCGGGGCTTCGAGGTCTCCCGTGGGCGGCGGAATGCGTGCGATCAGCGCTTCCAGCACGTCGTCGACGCCCTCGCCGGTCTTGGCGCTCACGCACACGGCATCCTCGGCGTCGATGCCGACGATTTCCTCGATCTCGCGCTTGACCCGCTCCGGCTCGGCGGTCGGCAGGTCGATTTTGTTCAGCACCGGCAGCACTTCGAGGCCCTGCTCGATGGCCGTGTAGCAGTTGGCGACCGTCTGCGCTTCCACGCCCTGCGCGGCGTCGACCACCAGCAGCGCGCCCTCGCAGGCGGCCAGCGAGCGCGAGACCTCGTACGAGAAATCGACGTGGCCGGGGGTGTCGATGAAGTTGAGCAGGTAGTCGACGCCGTCGCGGGCCACGTAGCGCAGCGACACGCTCTGCGCCTTGATGGTGATGCCCCGCTCGCGCTCCAGGTCCATCGAATCGAGCACCTGGGCCGACATTTCCCGCGCCGTCAGGCCGTGGCAGCGCTGGATGAAGCGGTCCGCCAGGGTCGATTTGCCGTGGTCGATGTGCGCGATGATGGAAAAGTTACGGATACGGTCGAGCGGTGTCATCGGCGGGGTAGGGCGGGCCCATAACGACGAAAGGGGCGCCGCGGCGCCCCTTTCAGAGACGGCAAACTATAGCACGCACCGTTGCGGGTCCCGGCCGGGCGAAGTGCGCTGCAGGCTGCCTATTTGGGTACCCGCAGCGCCAGCCACAGCGGGTTATCGCCCCGCTGCACCAACAGGCGGGCCACCTTGTCGGCCGGCAGGCGGCCAATCAGGCGCTTGAAGTCCGCGGCGTCGTCCACCGTCTCGCTGTTCACGGACAGGATGATGTCGCCCCGCTGCACGCCGGCCTCCTGGGCGGCTCCGTCGTCGACCCGCTGCACGAGCACGCCGCCCTTGCCCAGGCCGTGCTGCTCACGTTGCTGTGCGGTGATGTCCCCGACCAGCAGGCCGATACGGTCGGCGCTGGCCCTGGCCGGCGCTGCCTTGGCCGGCTTGCCCTGCGCCTCGGCCGGCAGGGCTTCCACCGCCAGCTGCACGGTACGCGGCTTGCCGGCGCGCAGGATGTCCACCGGCACCTTGCGCCCGACGGCCGTGCGACCGACCCGCGGCGGCAGGTCGCTCGAATACACAATGTCCTCGCCGTTGAAGCGCAGGATGATGTCGCCCGCTTCGATGCCGGCCTTGGCGGCGGGACCGTCGGGCAGTACCCGCGCCACCAGCGCGCCGTGCGGCTGTGGCATGCCGAACGATTCCGCCAGTTCCCGGGTGACGTCCTGGATCAGCACGCCCAGCCAGCCGCGTGTGACCTTGCCGCCGGCCTTCAGTTGCGAAACGACGTCCATGGCTACATCGATCGGCACCGCGAACGACAGACCCATGAAGCCGCCGGTGCGTGAGTAGATCTGCGAGTTGATCCCGACCACCTCGCCGTCCATGTTGAACAGCGGCCCGCCGGAGTTGCCCGGGTTGATGGCCACGTCGGTCTGGATGAACGGCACGTAGGTGTCCTGGGGCAAGGCGCGGCCCTTGGCGCTGACGATGCCGGCAGTGACGCTGTGGTCGAAGCCGAACGGCGAACCGATGGCCAGCACCCACTCGCCGACCTTGAGGCGCGCCGGGTCGCCGATTTTTACCGTTGGCAGCGGGCCGTTTTTCGGCTCCACCTTGAGCAGCGCGATGTCGCTGCGCTCGTCCGAACCGACCAGTTTGGCCGGCAGCTCGCTGCGGTCGCTCAGGCGCACGATGATTTCGTCCGCGTCCTTGACCACATGGTGGTTGGTCAGCAGGTAGCCGTCGGCGGAGATGATGAAGCCGGAACCCAGGGACTCGGTGGGCAGGGACGGTTCGTCGCCCGGGTCGCCCTGGTCGCCGAAAAAGTGCCGGAAGAACTCGTTCAGCGGCGCACTGTCCGGCCCATCAGGCCCTTCCGGCAGCTGGAACGGCGGCTTGGTTTGCGCAGCCTGCTTTGGCTGCGCCTTGTGTTCGCTGCTGATGTTGACGACGGCCGGCCCGTACTCGGTGACCAGGGTGCTGAAATCCGGCAGGTTCGCGGCCCGTGCCGGGCTGGCCAGCAACAGGACACACAGGCCAAGCCATGCAAGCGCGGGTCGACGGACAGTATTCATGGATGCTCGGTGGAAGCGGCCGGCAATTTGGCCGGCGGGGTGGTCGTCCCGGCAGCGTCGGGCGTGAGGGCTTTGACGACATGCTGCAGCGTGGCCATGGGCGCCGCGCCAAGCACGGTGACGTGACGTCCGGCAAGCTGCGCGCCATAGGCGGGCATGTCCAGCACGCGGCCGGCGCCCAGCAACGTATGTTCGCCGGGCGCCGGGGAGTCGATGAACGCCGATACGGTGGCCAGACCGTCGGAAATGGTGAGCTGCTCGACTTCCTGGTCGCTGTGGGGCGCCCGGTGGCGTAAATAGTTGCTGACCGCGAAACCGGCCGGCAGCGGGCCTACCGGCCACGGGACGGCGCTCGCCGGCAGGCGTTTGCCAAGCGTGTGCTCCGACCACTGCAGCTTCGGTGGGGTGTTGCCGAATTCGTGTTTCCACTCGTCATCCGCCAGCGTCGGGACCACTTCAAGATCGACGAAGAACACCTGGCGCAGGACCTGGCCGTGGCTGTCGATCAGGCTGGCCTTGAGCAGCAGGCCGGTCGCAGCGTCGGTGCCCAGGAGATACGCAAAGCGGAATTCATCGCGCGGCCGGGCCAGCGTGAACTCGGCGACGTGGTCAGCCAGCCGGCCACCGCCGACCGGGGCGAACTCGTAGAACTCGGCCAGATTTTGCAGCCGGCGCGGCAGCAGGCTCGGAAACGCCGCCGCCACCAGGGCTTCGTCGTGCGCCGGCCGGGCATTGATCAGCGCCACCTGACAGCTTTCGCCGCTGCGGCGCAGCTCCCAGTAGGTTCCCTGCAGACTGCGTACCCGATCCTCGCCGCCGTCGGCCCCGGCACGGTGCAGCAGGTGCAGGCTCTGCGCCTGATCGCCTTCGATCTGCACCACGTGACCGCGATAGCTCAGGGTGCTGGCCGCGTCCAGCATGCGCTGGATGATTGCTGGCGTGTCGGCGGCGACCGCCGGGCGGCCGCCCAGCGCAAGCGCCAGCAGCACCAGCGCGCGTTTCATTGCTGGCTGTCGGTGCTGACGTTGCGCAGCAGTGGGTTCAGTGAGTCTTGCCCGGCGAGCAGGGCGTTATCGGCGTGCGCGGCCCAGTAGCTTTCGAGGCGGCTGGGTTGCGGCGCCATGGCCGCTGCGGGTGCATCGCTGATTGCCACCACCGGGACGGTGGCTGCGCTGCCGGGGGCGGCCACGGCCAGTTGATCCACGGCGGCGGGCGCCTGCCACTGGCGGACGCCAACGACCGTGGCCAGTGCAACCGAAGCGGCCAGCGCGCCGCCGATGGCGTAGCGGGGCCAGTGTCTGGTTGCCCGGCGCGGCGCAAGCGCAGGCAGCAGATAGGTCGCCTCGCTGGCGAGTGCCTGGCGGACTGCGGCGCTGACGTCGAAACCCGGATCCGCTTCGCCGCGCATCAGGCCGCGCAGCCGGTGCATGCGATGCCACTCGGCGGCCAGTGCGTCGTCCCGGCACAGGGCATCCAGTACCGCCTCGGCCTGGTCCGGATCCAGATCGCCATCCATCAGTTGCGACAACGCTTGGTGTTGTGGCTCCGCCATTCAGGTCTCCACGCGGTTACAGGAACGGTTTCAGTTTTACATCCAGCGCCCGACGGGCGCGAAAGATGCGCGAGCGCACCGTGCCGATCGGGCAATCGAGCACGCGGGCGATATCGTCGTAGCTAAGACCTTCCATCTCACACAAAGTTAACGCAGTACGCAGGTCTTCGGGCAATTCCGCCAGCGCCCGCCCCAGCGCGGCCTGGAGCTGGTCGCGCACGGCATAGGATTCCGGGGTTGCCAGGTCCGCCACCACCACGCCGGCCTCCTCGACATCGCCGTCGGTGATGTCGACATCGTCGCTGGGCGGGCGGCGCGATCTTGCCACCAAATGGTTCTTGGCGGAATTGACCGCGATCCGGTACAGCCAAGTGTAGAACGCGCTGTCGCCGCGAAAATTGGGCAATGCCCGATAGGCCTTGATGAAGGCTTCCTGCGTGACGTCCTGCGCCTCGGAGCGATCCGACACCAGCCGGCCGACCAGCTTGGCCACGCGCAGCTGATATTTGGTCACCAGCAGGTCGAAGGCGCGCTTGTCGCCGCGCTGCACGCGACGCACCAGTGCCAGATCGATGGCGCTCTCGTCACCAGGCTTGGCGTCACCGTTAATGGTCATTGCGAGGTCGCAGTCTATCCGGCCGCGCACCGAATCGGTGGCAGCCACAAAAAGGTGGAGCAGGAAAGTTGAACGTGATACGCCGCCAGGCAGCCGTGGCAAGCCATGCATGCCTCCCTGGTGCGGTCCGTGTGGCGCAGATTGCGCTTTTGTTACATTGCGGCTGATTTTACCAGTTCAAGGCCCACTCTTCGGCGTGCACTTTCCCATGTCAACCAGCGAACAGGTGCTCATCATCGGTGGCGGGGCGGCGGGCCTGAGTCTGGCCCTGCGTCTGGCTGACCACGTACCGGTGTGCATCCTGGCCAAGGGGCCACTGACCGAAGGCTCCAGCCTGTACGCGCAGGGCGGCGTGGCGGCGGTGCTGGGCGATCAGGATTCGGTGGAGTCGCACGTCACCGACACGCTGGTGGCGGGTGCCGGCCTGTGCGATCCGACGGCGGTGCGCTTCACGGTCGAGCGCAGTCGCGAGGCGATCGCCTGGCTGATCGACCAGGGCGTGGCCTTCACCCGGCTGACGGAACCTGGCGGCCAAGGCCCATTCGACGACTACCACCTGACGCGCGAGGGCGGGCACGGACAGCGGCGCATCATCCATGCGGCCGACTCGACCGGGCGGGCGATTACCACCACGCTGGAAGACAAGGTGCGCGCGCATCCGAACATCACCCTGCACGATTACCACATCGCGATCGACCTGATCACCAGCGCCCGTCTGGGCGCGGCGGGTGGCCACAACCGTTGCCTGGGTGCTTACGTGCTCGACCGGCGCAGTGGCAAGGTCAAGGTGTTTCGCGGCCGCGCCGTGGTGCTGGCCACCGGTGGCACCGGCAAGGTGTACCTGTACACCAGCAACCCGGACGTGGCCACGGGCGACGGCATCGCCATGGCCTGGCGGGCCGGCTGCCGCGTCGGCAACATGGAATTCATCCAGTTTCACCCAACCTGCCTGTATCACCCCAAAGCCAAGACGTTCCTGATTTCGGAGGCGCTGCGCGGCGAGGGGGGGCGCCTGTGCCTGCCCGGTGGTGAGCGCTTCATGCAGCGCTACGACAAACGACTCGAACTGGCGCCGCGTGACGTCGTGGCGCGCGCCATCGACAGCGAGATGAAGCGCCTGGGCCTGGACTGCGTGTACCTGGACATCAGTCACCAGCCGGCCGAGTTCATTCACGAGCACTTCCCGACCATCGCCGCGCGCTGCCTGGAACTGGGCATCGACATCACGCGCGAGCCGATTCCGGTGGTGCCCGCCGCGCACTATCTGTGTGGCGGCGTGGTGACGGACCTTGCTGGCCGCACCGACGTGGCCGGCCTGTACACGGTCGGCGAGGCGGCCTATACCGGCCTGCACGGCGCCAATCGCCTGGCCAGCAACTCGCTGCTGGAGTGCCTGGTGTTTGCGCAGGCCGCGGCGGCCGACATCCTTGCCTGTACCTCAGCCGACACGGGCCCGCTGGCGATCCCGCCCTGGGACGAGAGTCAGGTCACGGATTCCGATGAGGAGGTCGTGGTTGCACACAACTGGCAGGAGCTGCGCCGAGCGATGTGGGATTACGTCGGCATCGTGCGCACCGACAAGCGCCTGGCGCGCGCCCTGAGCCGGGTGCAGCTGCTGGCGCGCGAGATTCACGAGTACTACGCCAATTTCCGCGTCAGTAACGACCTGATCGAACTGCGCAACCTGGTGCTGGTGGCGGAACTGATCGTGCGCTCGGCCCAGCAGAGGCGCGAGAGCCGGGGACTGCACTACAGCCTGGATTGCCCGCAGCTGAACGACACCCAGCCACCGCGCCCGACTTTGCTCAGCCCGCCGCGCGCAGGCTGACGCGCAGCCGACGCAGCGCGTCGGCGGCCAGCGCATCGGCCGCCAGCGGCAGATAAATCCGTCGCTGCTCGCGCCGCAGCGCAAGGATGACCAGCCATGGGTGGCAGAACGAGCGGTGCACATCGACCTGCCAGCCTGTCCCGCGCCGATCGTCGCGAAAGGTCAGTGTCCAGTCGCCGTCGACCTGCCCCTGGGCGCGGATCACGTCACCAGGCTTCGGTGAAAGCGCTTGCCACAGGGCAGCACCGACCAGTCCAATCGCCACCGGCCAGCTGCTTGGTGGCAGGGCGTACAGTGCGCCGATCAGCCCCCCAAGATGCAGGGCGAGCGCGAGCGCCGTCAGTGCCCGCGATCGGCGCAGGCCCAGGTCATGCACCGCTGCCCAGCCAGCGCAGCAAGGTGGCGGTATCGTCGTCCGCCGTCGTGGAACGGCCCAATATCAGGTCCAGCAGGTCCTCGTCTTCGAGCGCCACCAGCCGCTCCAGGGCTGCACGCTGTGCCGGACCCAGGCCGCTGAGGTGCTGGTCCAGAAACCTGCCCAGCAGCACATCGAGTTCCTTCTTGCCGCGGCGGCAACGCCAGCGCAACGTAGAATCGGTGAGCATTTTTCAGTATTCCGTTTTATCAGCCCGCAGGGCGATTTTGCCCATGGAGGCCTGCCGTGGCCTGGATGCCAGTTCTACCCGAAGCCGCACCATCGGCGCCAGCAGCGCCCGGCGCGCCGCTGCTGATGCCGCTCACGCACCTTGCCCTGCTGCAGGCCGGCGGCGTTGATGCCGCCGCCTTCCTGCACGGCCAGCTCAGTAACGACGTGCAGGGCCTGGCGCCAGGCGAAAGCCTGCTGGCCGGCTACTGCAACGCCAAGGGGCGGCTGTTCGCGGTGCCGCGGCTATGGCGGATGGGCGACGACTGGCAGCTGTGCCTGCCGGCCGACACGGCCGATGGGGTGCTCAAGCGCCTGCGCATGTTCGTGCTGCGAAGCAAGGTGACCCTGACGCGGCGCGAAGACCTCACGCTGCTGGGTGTGGCCGGCGACAGCGCTGCGGACTGTCTGCGGCAGGCCGGGCTGCCGGTGCCACAGGCGATCGATGCTGTCAGCATCGATCGCGGCGTGCAGGTGCTGCGCCTGCCGGGGGCATCGGCCCGATTTCAGGTCTGCGTGCCGGACGCCGCGGCACCGGCACTGTGGGCGGCGCTGGCCGAATGCGCCAGACCGGTGTCTGGGTCTGTATTTCGCCTGCTCGACATCGACGCCGGGTTGCCGACCATCCACGCGCCAACGCTGGAGGCCTTCGTGCCGCAGATGGTGAATCTGGACTGCGTCGGCGGCGTCAGCTTTCGCAAGGGTTGCTACCCCGGCCAGGAAATCGTGGCCCGCATGCACTATCTGGGCAAGCCCTCGCGGCGCATGTATCGCCTGCGTGCTGCGGGCAGCACGCCCGAACCGGGCACGCCGGTGCTGGACCCGGCGGGGCGCGAAATCGGAAACGTGGTCGACGCACAGGTCGCCGCGCAGTCCGGTTGCAAGCTTCTGGCCGTGTTGCAGGTAACCGCTAGCGAAGGCGCGCTGCACCTGCCAGACGGCCGGCCGCTGGAGCGGTTGCCGCTGCCGTATGCGCTGGATCAGCCGTCCGCGACCTCAAGCTGAGCGGTCAGTCGTGTGCCCCGGCGTGGAAGCACGTCGGGCGAGCCAGTGCCACAGTCGCTGGCCAGGGCGATCCAGCCGCCGCCCGGCGGCGAGGTAATAGCCCACAAAGCGCCGCCGGTCGGTTCGTGACCAACCCTGGCCATGCCGGTTCAGGCTGTCCAGATCGCGTCGCGCGCAGTCCAGGCGGCGCAAACGCCATTTGCATTTCTCAAGATCGATCAAGGCCAGCGGTGGCGCGCCCGCGGCATCCTCACCCGCCAGCCAGCCGGTGTGGACCATGATGTGTTTGGGGTAAAGGCAGTTGTGTTCCAGATGCAGCGCATGCAGCCGCCGGACCAGGGATGCTGCCGCGCGAAGCACGCGCTGACGCTGGTGCGAATCCGGCCAGCCGCAGCGTTGCCATTCGGCCGTCAGGTCTTCGAGCGCCCGGTAGCCGGCCAGTTCACGTGTCACCAGAACACCGCGCAGGTGTGCGCCCGTGTCGTGCGCTGCAAACAGCACCGGTTGCGCGACGGCGACGCCGGCCGCCTGGCAGCGCATCAGGATGCGAAACTCGCGCTCGCCAGTGAGTCGACCGCGCAGTGGATGGCGCGCGCTGCGGTAGACGTGGTCTTCCTGGCGCTTGACGAACACCCCGGTATCCGGCGCGAGGCGGTGCCGGCACACCGCGCTCCAGCCGCCGCGGCGGCGATTGCCGGTTTCCACCTCGTCCAGGCGCAGTGCCCACCAGGTCTGGAACTGATCAAGGCCTGCCGCGGCAAGAGTTGCCGCCCAGCCAGGCCCACTGCGAAATACTGGCGTCTTCATCACTCGACCCTGCTGGTCCTGCCTGCTGTCGGGCGCCGCAAACGCGGGTTTTGCCGCTCACGGTTTGCTCGGGCGTCGCGGTTGCAGGCCCATTACTGAGTGGACCCGGCCCGGGCCAGGATGCCGGGCACAAAAAAGCCCGGACGGCGAGCCATCCGGGCTTTTTGTGTCTTCAATGGTGCGCCCGGAGAGATTCGAACTCCCGACCGCCTGGTTCGTAGCCAGGTACTCTATCCAACTGAGCTACGGGCGCGCGAAGCTTTTAATTATCAGGATTTTCAGGCCGCGCTGTCAACCAGAAGCAGTGGCGGAGAGAGAGGGATTCGAACCCTCGATGGAGCTTTTGACCCCATACTCCCTTAGCAGGGGAGCGCCTTCGACCGGCTCGGCCATCTCTCCGAAGGCTGCGCAGGATACCCGCTTCGGCGGCCCTGCGCAAAGCGTTCAGACCTCCTCGACCGCCGCGGACGCTGCCCCGACACGTTCCTGCTGGATACGCTCGTAGATTTCGGCCCGATGCACCGGCACGTCCCGTGGTGCCTTGACACCCAGGCGCACCTGGTTGCCCTTGGTGCCCAGAACGGTGATTTCGATGCCGTCACCGATCATCAGCGTTTCGCCGGCCCGGCGCGTGAGAATCAACATGGTCACCCCCTTTCGGTTCCCGACGGTCACGGGCCATCCAATCGACCCTACTGCCCATGTTCGGCGCAGGCAGCCCCGTCGCGAGGCATTGCAACACAAACGTTTGGTTTTTTAAACCGCAGGGCTCGCCAGGCCAAAGGCTTCGTGCAGGGTGCGCACCGCCAGTTCGACGTACTTCTCGTCGACGATGACCGAAATCTTGATCTCCGAGGTCGAGATCATGCGGATGTTGATGCCCTCGGCGGCCAGCGCATCGAACATGGCCGCCGCCACGCCGGCGTGTGAGCGCATGCCGACGCCGACCAGCGATATCTTGGCAATCTGGTCGTCGCCGCCGACGCTGCGCGCGCCAAGCTCGGCGGCAATTCCACCCAGCAGGGACATGGCCGCCGGGTAGTCGTTACGGTGCACGGTGAAGCTCATCGTGGTCAGGCCGTCCTGACCGATGCTCTGCACGATGACATCGACTTCGACGTTGGCTTTGGCGATCGGCCCGAAGATGGCCGAGGCCACGCCCGGCCGGTCCGGAATGCCGGCGACGGTGATCTGCGCCTCGTCGCGGTTGAAGGCAATGCCGGAAATGAGGGGGTCTTCCACGCCGCGTTCCTCCAGGGTGATCAGGGTGCCGGGGCCGTCCACGAAGCTCGACAGTACACGCAGCGGGACCTTGTATTTGCCGGCGAATTCGACCGAACGGATCTGCAGCACCTTGGCGCCCAGGCTGGCCATTTCGAGCATCTCCTCGAAGGTGATGCGATCCAGGCGCCGGGCGCGCGGTTCCACCCGCGGGTCGGTGGTGTAGACGCCGTCGACGTCGGTGTAGATCTGGCACTCGTCGGCCTTGAGCGCCGCGGCCAGCGCGACGGCTGTGGTGTCCGAGCCGCCGCGGCCCAGCGTCGTGATGCTGCCGGTTTCGTCGACGCCTTGAAAGCCCGCCACCACAACCACTTCGTCGCGCTCGAGGCTGGCCCGCAGGCGCCGGTCGTCGATGTCCAGGATACGTGCCTTGCTGTGCGCGCTATCGGTCAGGATGCGCACCTGCGCACCGGTGTACGAACGGGCGGCCACGCCACGTTCGACCAGCGCCATGGCCAGCAGGGCGATTGCGGCCTGCTCACCGGTGGCCAGCAGCACGTCCATCTCCCGTGCCGGTGGCCGCGCGCTGATGGATTTGGCGAGCTTGATCAGCCGGTCGGTTTCACCCGACATGGCGGACACCACCACGACAACCTGGTCACCTTGCGCGCGGGCGCGCACCACCCGGTCCGCCACGGCACCGATGCGTTCGGGACTGCCCATGGACGTCCCGCCGTACTTTTGCACGATCAGGGCCATTGCCTGTCTTGCTCCTGGGATGAGTTGGAAACGGGCCGCGCGTCAGGCCAGACGCTGGCGGACCCAGTCCTGTACGCCGGCCAGTGCCTGCGGGAGGGCGTCTGGCCGATCGCCGCCGGCCATGGCCATGTCCGGCCGGCCGCCGCCCTTGCCGCCGACCTGGGCGGCGATGGCATTGACCAGATCACCAGCCTTGATGCGGGCCGTCAGGTCAGCCGTCACGGCCGCCACCAGGCTGACCTTGCCGCCATCGACGCTGGCCAGCAGCAGCACCGCGCTGCCGAGCTTCTGACGCAACTGGTCGGCCAGGTCACGCAGGGCCTTGGCGTCCATGGCGTCCACTTGCGTTGCCAGCACCTGCACGCCGGCCACGTCCACCGCCTGCCCGGTTAGGCTGTCGCCGGCCTGGTTGGCGAGCTTGCCGCGCAGGCGTTCGAGTTCCTTGTCCTGCTCGCGCTGGCGCTGGAGCAGCTGCTCCAGCTTGTCGAGCAGCTCGGTCTCGCCGGCCTGCAGGGCCGCGGCCACACTGCGCAGGCGCTCCTGCGCCTGGGCGAGCCAGGCCATGGCGCCCTCGCCGGCCACGGCCTCGATGCGCCTCACGCCGGCCGCCACGGCCGATTCGGCAACGATCTTGACCAGGCCGATGTCGCCGGCGCGGGTCACGTGCGTACCGCCGCACAGCTCGACCGAGAAATCGCCCAGCCGCAGCACGCGCACGCGGTCGCCATATTTTTCGCCAAACAGCGCCATGGCACCAACCTGCTGGGCCTCGGCCAGGGCCATTTCCTGCACCTGCGCTTCACTGTTGGCGCGCACCTGGGCGTTGACCATGTCCTCGATGGCGCGCAGTTCCCCGGCACTCAGCGGCTTGCCGTGGGAGAAATCGAAGCGCAGGCGCTCGGCATCGACCAGGGAGCCTTTTTGCGCGACGTGATCGCCGAGCACCCGGCGCAGGGCCGCGTGCAGCAGATGGGTGGCGGAATGGTTGGCGCGGATGCGCGTGCGGCGGGCGACGTCGACACGGGCAGTGATTTCATCCCCGACCGCCAGTGCGCCGGTGCCCAGCACGCCCATGTGCAGGTGCAGATTGCCTTCCTTGCGGGTGTCCGTAACGTCGAACAGGCTAGCCGGACCTTCGAGCTGGCCGCGGTCGCCGACCTGGCCGCCGGATTCCGCATAAAACGGCGTGTGATCGAGCACGACCGTGGCTTGCTCGCCCGCTCGGATGCTTGGCACAGGCGCGCCGTCCTTGAACAGCGCCTTCACGATGGCTTGGACCTCGTCGTGCTCGTAGCCTCTGAAATGCTCGGCCCTGATAACTTCTGCGTCGACAAAATCGCCAATCCGCAAACCTTCGTGGACGTGAAACTGGCTCGCCGCCCGTGCTCGCTCACGCTGCTGCGCCATGGCCTGCTCGAAGCCGTCCAGATCGACGTCCAGGCCCCGCTCGCGGGCAATGTCCGCCGTCAGGTCGACCGGAAAACCGTAGGTGTCGTACAGGCGAAACACGGTCTCGCCCGGAATGCACTGGCCCTCCAGGCCCTGCATGTCCCGCTCCAGGATGGCCAGGCCGTGCGACAGGGTCTGGGCAAAGCGCTCTTCCTCTTCCAGCAGGGCCGCTTCGACAGACGGCTGCGCCTGCGCGAGCTCCGGATAGGCATCGCCCATCTCGCGCACCAGGGGCGCAACCAGGCGGTGAAAGAACGGCCCCGTGGCGCCCAGGCGCGCACCGTGGCGCACGGCGCGGCGGATGATGCGCCGCAGCACGTAGCCGCGGCCCTCGTTGCCCGGCAGCACGCCGTCGGCGATCAGGAACGCGCAGGAGCGGATATGGTCGGCAATCACCCGCAGCGAGCGGGAGGCCAGATCATCGGTGCCGATGATCTTGGCAGCGTCATCGATCAGACCGCGAAAGATGTCCGTATCGTAGTTGTCGTGCACGCCCTGCAGCACGGCGGCCAGGCGCTCCAGGCCCATGCCGGTGTCCACCGAGGGCTTGGGCAGAGGCTTCAGACTGCCGTCGGCCAGGCGCTCGTACTGCATGAAGACCAGATTCCATATCTCGATGTAGCGATCGCCGTCGGCGTCCGGCGAGCCGGGTGGGCCGCCGGCAATGCCCGGGCCGTGGTCGTAGAAAATCTCGGTGCACGGGCCGCAGGGACCAACGTCGCCCATGGACCAGAAGTTGTCGTCGCCCGGAATGCGCCGGAAGCGGCTTTCCGGAACGCCGATCTCGCCCAGCCAGATGTCGGCCGCTTCGTCGTCTTCGGGATGGATCGTCACCCACAGCCGCTCGGCCGGCAGGCGCAGCACCTCGGTCAGAAAGCTCCAGGCAAAGCGGATGGCGTCGCGCTTGAAGTAATCGCCGAAGCTGAAATTGCCCAGCATCTCGAAGAACGTGTGGTGGCGCGCCGTGTAGCCCACGTTGTCCAGATCGTTGTGCTTGCCGCCGGCCCGCACGCAGCGCTGCGCCGAGGCGGCGCGCCGGTACGGGCGCTGCTCCAGGCCCAGGAACACGTCCTTGAACTGCACCATGCCGGCGTTGGTGAACAGCAACGTCGCGTCGCCGTGCGGCACCAGCGAGCTCGAAGCCACCTCCTGGTGCCCGTGGCCGGCGAAGAAGTCCAGAAAACTGCGGCGTATGTCGGTGCTTTTCATGCGTCGTCGTCGGTGACGTGTGTCAGGGCCGCGCGAATCTGCGCGCCGGTGAAACCGCGGGCCTGCAGTTGGCGCTGCTGGCGGGCCCGCTGCGGCGTGTTCGCCGCCGGGCTGCGGCCGAATTTTTGCACCCGCACCGCGCGGCAAGCCGCGTACCAGTCGGGGTGCTCGGCGTCGACCACGCTGGCGATGGTGTCGTCATCCACGCCGTGACTGCGCAAATCCGCCTGCGCCCGCAGCGGCCCGTAGTGACGGCGCAGCAGTTCGTTCACGCGTGCCTGCGCATAGCGCTGATCGGACAGGTAGCCCGCATCGGCCAGGCGGTTCAGCGCGTCAGCGGCAAGCTGCGGGTCGATGCCGCGCAGGGCGAGCTTTTGTGCCAGCTCGCGGCGGCTGTGTTCACGCCGGGCGAGCAATTTCAGCGCCTGTGCGTAGGCAGCTTCGGCCGGATCGTCCACGCCACGTCGGGAATGATCAGGCCGGGCTTGCCGCCTCGGCGACGACCTTGCGGGCCGGCAGCATGCGGGCGCGAATCAGTGCCTCGATAGCTTCGGCCGTTTCCGCATTGGCACGCAGGAAGTCGCGCACGTTGTCGCGGCCCTGGCCGATGCGCTCGCCGTTGTAGGAATACCAGGCGCCGGATTTCTCGATCAGGCCCAGATTCACGCCCAGGTCCAGGATTTCGCCCTCGCGCGACACGCCGCTGCCGTACAGGATGTCGAACTCGGCCGTCTTGAACGGCGGCGCTACCTTGTTCTTGACCACCTTGACGCGGGTTTCGTTGCCGATGACCTCTTCGCCTTTCTTGATCGAGCCGATGCGGCGGATGTCCAGCCGCACCGAGGCATAGAACTTGAGCGCATTGCCGCCGGTGGTGGTCTCCGGGCTGCCGAACATGACGCCGATCTTCATGCGTATCTGGTTGATGAAGATGACCGTGGTGTTGGAGCGGCTGATGCTGGCGGTCAGCTTGCGCAGCGCCTGCGACATCAGGCGCGCCTGCAGGCCGACGTGCGAGTCGCCCATCTCGCCTTCGATTTCCGCCCGCGGCGTCAGCGCCGCCACCGAGTCCACCACCACGATGTCGACCGCCCCGGAGCGCACCAGCATGTCGACGATTTCGAGTGCCTGCTCGCCGGTGTCCGGCTGCGATATCAACAGGTCGGCAATGTTGATACCCAGTTTCTCGGCGTAGGCGGGGTCGAGTGCGTGTTCGGCGTCGACGAAGGCCGCCGTGCCGCCGATGCGCTGCATCTGGGCCACGGTCTGCAAGGCGATGGTGGTCTTGCCGGACGATTCCGGGCCAAAAATCTCGATTACCCGTCCGCGCGGCAGGCCGCCGACGCCCAGCGCGATGTCCAGATTCAGCGAGCCGGTGGAGATGGCCTCGACGTCACGGACGGATCCCGGGTCGCCCAGCCGCATGACGGCACCCTTGCCGAACTGCTTCTCGATCTGCCCGAGCGCAGCGGTCAGCGCCTTCTGCTTGTTGTCGTCCATGCGGTCCCCGTTGCCCTGCCGGCTGCAGAAAAGTCGTCGGCATTATTCCACAGCGAGGCAAGGGCGACCTAGCAAGGGCCATGTCGCGTTGCCGTTGGAGGAACGCCGTGGCCGAGGGCCCTGCCGCGTCGCCATCCGTGGCGACTGTGGCCCTCCGTAGCGCGGGCAGGAAGCGGGAAACCGGGAGCGGAAAAAACCGGGCCGAGGGTTTGCCCCCCCAGCCCGGCAACGCCAACAGGTCGAATCGATCATCGCCCAGGCCCCATAAGCAAGGGGGAAGCCACGGTGGCCAGGACAACGACCGATTCGCCGATGGGCAGGTCCGGCAGCCATGTCATCCGTGGCCGGCTGCGCAGCCCGTTGCAGGGAACGCCCGCCGAGGCGTGTCCCTGTCGAGCCGCGCGCTATCGCTTCCTGCGACAGCCCGGCGACTGCCCAGGCGCTCGAACTGTCAGCAGGGAGCGTGCCATACGTTCTATATCGGCTTGTCAGGGCCGTTTCTGTCCAGTGTTCGGGGAGCGATCGCGGCTTCTGCTGCGATTCACGGCGTCATGAATGGACGAAATTGTCAGGCCGCCCTAGACTTCGCGGTGTGAATTAACAATTTCGTCACGACCATGAACAAGCCCGAACGTGAGCCTGTCTCGATTCCGGCCAGCCTCACCTACCAGTGGGAGGGAGACAGCCAGCACTTTCCGGACATCAAGGATCTGGCTGGCCGACTGCGGTTCGACCCGGCGGAAGGCCGCATATGGCTCGACGAACAACGCTCGATCCTGATGCGTGGCTCCGCCTTTGGCAGCCTGCGGCGGGAGTTGATCGAGGCGGCGGGCTTCACGCGTGCGCGCAGCGTCCTCAAGCGCGTCGGCTACGCCGAGGGCACCCGCGACGCCGAACTGGCCCGCCGGGTTCGGCCAGGCGGAAAATTCTTCGATGCCTTCGCGGTCGGTCCGCAGGTCTATGCCCTCAGCGGCTTCGGCTGGCTGGAAGTGCTGGAATTGCGTGTCGATCCGGCCACCAATGCCTTTTATGGCGAATTCCTGTTGCGAGATTCCGTGGAAGCGGACGCCCACCTACAAACCATCGGCGTCAGCGCCGAAGCGGTGTGCTGGACCGCGGTCGGGTACGGCAGCGGCTACAGCAGCGCCTTCGCCGGCCGGCCGATCATCGTCGACGAGGTGGAGTGCCGGGCCATGGGCCACGAGCACTGTCGGCTGGTCGGTCGGCCCGTGGAAGACTGGGACCGCCGCCGCCGCAAGGCCGGCTACTTTCGTCCGCAGGAATTCGTCAATCGGTTCGGCAATCCGGGTGCAGGCGTGCAACCAGGGGCGACCCCAACCAACCCAACGGTGGACGTGGTCGGCATTTCTGCCGGCTTTGGCGCCGCCGTGCACTTGCTGGACAAGGCCGCGCCGACCGACGTGACCGTGCTGTTCCTGGGCGAAACCGGGGTCGGCAAGGAAATTTTCGCCCGCATGCTGCACCGCATGGGCCGGCGCGCGGATCAACCCTTCATCGCCGTCAATTGCGCAGCCCTTCCCGAGAGCCTGATCGAGGCCGAGCTGTTCGGCGTGGTCAAGGGCGCCTATACCGGGGCCACCGATTCGCGGCCCGGGCGTTTCGAGCGCGCCCACGGCGGCTCGCTGTTCCTGGATGAGATCGGCACCCTGACCCTGAGCGCCCAGGCCAAGCTGCTGCGCGCGCTGCAGGAGGGCGAGATCGAGCGCGTGGGCGACAGCCAGACGCGCAAGGTCGACGTGCGCGTGCTGGCCGCCACCAATGTGGACCTGAAGGACGCCGTGGCGCGCGGCACGTTTCGCGAAGACCTGTACTTTCGCCTGACCACGTTTCCGGTGCGCATTCCGCCGCTGCGCGAGCGGCGGGACGACATTCCGCTGCTGATGCGCCACTTCCTTGACCGCTTCAGCCAGCGTCATGGCAAGACCGCCGGCGGCTTTGCGCAGGAGGCCGTGGAGGCGCTGCTCAGCTATCCCTTTCCGGGCAACATCCGGGAACTGGAGAACATGATCGAGCGCGGCGTCCTGCTGGCGGATGCGGGCGAGCCTATCGGTGTCTCGCACCTGTTCACTGCCCAGCGAGGCACGGAGCCGGCCACGTTTGGTATCGATGCTCACGGCCAGCTGGCGGGGCGGTCCAGCGCGCCGCTGGCACACGACGACGGCGCCGGCTTGCGCGAGCGCCTGGCGCCGGTGCTTGATGCGCACGACGGCCCGCTGGAAGCGGTCGAACAGACGCTGATTGATCTTGCCATCGAGCAGGCCGGCGGCAACCTGGCCCAGGCTGCGCGGCAGCTGGGGATAAGTCGGCGCCAGCTCGCGTACCGCCTGGAGAAACGTGGCCCGGCGTCGGCGCCGGATCGGGGTGTACTGGACGACTGAACCGGCGTGCCCGCGGATTCAGCCTGGCAGTACCCCCGCCAGCGCGGCCAGTTGCAGCGTGAGCCCGGCCAGCAGCGCGGCGGCCAGGTCATCCAGCATCACGCCCAGTCCGCCGCTGACGCCCCGGTCCAGGGCGCCGACCGGCCACGGTTTCAGGATGTCGAAGGCGCGAAACAGCGCGAATCCAAGCAGGTAATGGGGCCAGGCCAAGGGCACCGCGAGCAGCGTCAGGGCCATGCCGACCACTTCGTCCCAGACGATCGCGGGGTGATCGGAAACGCCCAGGCGACGCCCGGCAATGCCGCAGCACCAAACGCCGATCCCGCTCAATGCCAGCAGCACCAGCGCGGCCGCGAACACCGGCGCCTGCGCGAGTGCAGCGGCCAGGGGCAATCCGAGCAGCGCGCCAAAGGTGCCGGGCGCGCGGGGCGCGAGGCCGGCACCAAAACCCAGCGCCACGGCGCAGGCCGGCTGACGCAGCAGCGCGGCGGGCGCCGGGCGCGGCCGATCAGCGGAAGTGGTCATGCCCGCCTCGCATCGCAGGCCGCGCCTGACCGGCGATATCGACCAGCCACAGCCCCGGCGTGGCCTCGATCTGGCCGATGCGGGTAATGGCACATCCGGCGTCGCTGGCGGCTGCCTGGAGCGCTGGCGCGTGCCGGGGCGGTACCGTGAAGCACAGCTCGTAGTCGTCACCAGAGCTGATAAGGCTTTCGATGGACGCGGCCGCAAGCGCCTGGTCCGGCACCGGCACGCAGGCCAGATCGAGCCGCGCGCCAACGCCGCTGGCGTTGCAGATGTGCCCCAGATCCGCCACCAGGCCATCGGAAACGTCGATGGCCGCGCTGGCCAGATGGCGCAGCGCCAGGCCCAGCGCCACGTGCGGCTGTGGATAGTCGAGTCGCCAGGCGGCATGGGTGGCGAGCGCGGTTGGCAGGTTGATTTCGCCCTGGCGAGCCAGCACGGCCAGACCCGCCGCGCCAATCTCGCCGCTCACATACACGCCGTCGCCGGGCCGTGCGCCGCTGCGGCGCAGCGCCTGTCCACGCGGTACGCTGCCCAGTGCGGTGACGCTGACGGCCAGCGGGCCGCGGCAGGTGTCGCCGCCCACCAGGGCGACCTTGAACTGGTTCGCCAGCGCCGCAAACCCACTGGCAAACTGCGCCAGCCACGCATCGTCGGCCGCCGGCAAGGTCAGCGCCAGCAAGGCCCAGGCCGGCTCGGCGCCCATCGCCGCCAGATCGGAAAGATTGACCGCCAGCGCCTTGTGACCGAGCGCTGCCGGTGGGCAGTCGTCAAAGAAGTGCACGCCCGCCACCAGCGTGTCGACCGTGACGACCAGTTCGTGTCCCGGTGGCGGGTCCAGCAGCGCCGCATCGTCGCCCGGTCCAAGCACCACGCCAGCCTGCGCGGGCGTGAGCGTGGCGAAGTGGCGGGCGATCAGTTCGAATTCACCGGGCATCGCGGCTGCGATCCGAGCGGGACTATCGGGCGCGGTCAGTTCGGCAGCGCGCGCTCGGCAGCGCGCAACTCGCGCGCCAGGCGATCGAGGATGGCGTTCACGTAGCGGTGGGCATTTTCGCCCCCGAACTGCTTGGTCAGCTCCAATGCCTCGGCGATGACGACCCGGAACGGGATGTCCCAGCGGGATTCGAGCTCATAGGTGCCCAGCCACAGGATGGCGTGCTCGACCGGATCCAGCTGCGCGAGCGGACGGTCGAGCAGGGGCGCGATGCGCAGGTCGTATTCGTCTCGGCGGCGGCCGACCTCGGTCAGCAGCTCGTGGAAATACTCGGCGTCAATGTCGCCCAGCTCGCGCTCGGCCAGAAACTCGGTTTCTATGCTGGCCAGGCTGTCTTCGCTGCCTGCCAGCTGCCATTGATACAGGGCCTGCAGCGCGCCGCGGCGCGCCTTGGAACGGGCTCGGGACATCGGATCACGTGCTCCGTCAGCCGATGGCGGCCAGCAGGTTGACCATTTCGAGCGCCGACAGGGCTGCGTCGGCGCCCTTGTTGCCGGCCTTGGTGCCGGCCCGCTCGATGGCCTGCTCGATGCTGTCCACGGTCAGCACGCCAAACGCCACCGGCAGGCCGCTGCCCAGCGCCACCGACGACAGGCCCTTGGCGCACTCGCCGGCCACGAAATCGAAGTGCGGCGTGGCGCCGCGGATGACGCAGCCGAGCGCGATCAGCGCATCGATGCGGCCGGACTCGGCCAGGCGCTTGGCCGCCAGCGGCAGCTCGAAGGCGCCCGGCGCCCAGGCGACGGTGATGTCCGCTTCCGCCACGCCGTGACGGCGCAGGGTGTCGAAGGCGGCGGCCAGCAGGCGCTCGCTGATGAAATCGTTGAACCGGCCGACGACGATGCCGAAGCGGCTGCCGGCGCGCGCCGTGAGGCCGCCGGAAAGCAGGGTGTGGGACGCAGTCATGACCGGGGTTATTCCTCGCGGGCCGCCTCGGGCGGGACGAAATCGACCAGTTCCAGGCCGAAACCGGCAAGGCCGTGCAGTTTACGCGGCTTGCCCATGATGCGCATGCGCCCGACCCCGAGCTGGGCCAGGATCTGCGCGCCCACGCCGTACATGCGCAGTTCCGGGTTCGGGTCCAGGCCCGGCAGCGGCACGCCCAGATGGCGCATCTTGTAGGCCTGCACCTCGCCCAGCAGGGTCTTGGGCAGGTCGGTGGGACTGAGCAGCACCAGCACGCCGCGGCCGGCGTCGGCGATGGTCGCCAGCGTGCGGCGCACCGTCCAGCGGTTGGGCGACTGGGCGCCCAGGATGTCGCGCAGCACGCTTGCCTGCTGCACCCGCGCCAACGTCGGCTGGTCGCGCCGGATGTCGCCCATCACCAGCGCCAGGTGCACCTCGCCGTGGTCGTTCTCGTGGAAGGCCACCAGGCGAAAGCTGCCAAATTCGCTCTCGAACGTGCTCTCGGCCACCCACTCGACCGAGCCTTCCTGCTCCACCCGGTAGCGGATCAGGTCGGCGATGGTGCCGATCTTGAGGCTGTGCGTTTTGGCGAACTCGACCAGCTGCGGGTAGCGGGCCATGGTGCCGTCTTCGTTCAGGATCTCGACGATCACGGCCGATGGCTCCAGGCCAGCCAGGCGGGCCAGGTCGCAGCCGGCCTCGGTGTGGCCGGCGCGCGTCAGCACGCCGCCCGGCTGGGCACGCAGCGGAAAGATGTGGCCCGGCATCACGATGTCGCCGGGCCGCGCATCAGGCTTGACCGCCGCCTGCACGGTCACGGCCCGGTCGGCGGCCGAAATGCCGGTGGTGACGCCGCTGGCGGCCTCGATCGACACCGTGAAATTGGTGGTGTTCTTGTCGTTGTTGTCCGCCACCATCAGCGGCAGGTTCAGTTGCCGGCAGCGCGCCTCGGTCAGGGTCAGACAAATCAGGCCGCGCCCGAAACGGGCCATGAAGTTGATCGCCTCCGGCGTCACGCACTCGCCGGCCAGGATCAGGTCGCCCTCGTTCTCGCGGTCGGCGTCGTCCATGAGGATGACCATCCGGCCGGCCTTGATGTCGGCAATGATTTCTTCGGTGCTGTTCAGGTGCATCTTCGGATCAATGGCGTTCATCGGTTCAGGAATCCATGCTCGGCCAGAAGGGCCATATCCACGTCGCCGCCGGCATCGCGCCCCAAAAGGCGTTCCAGATACCGGGCCAGCAGGTCGACTTCAAGGTTCATGCGACTGCCGGCGCGCAGGGCGTCCAGGCTGGTGTGGGTCAGCGTATGCGGCACGATGTTGACACCAAACTCGGTGCCGTTGACGGTGTTGACGGTCAGACTCACGCCATCGACGGTGATCGAACCCTTGGCGGCGATGTAGCGGGCCAGCAGCGCCGGGGCGCGCAGGGTGAAGCGCTGCGAGCGGCCGTCGGTCTGGCGCAACACGACCTCGCCAACGCCATCGACATGGCCGCTGACGATGTGCCCGCCCAGGCGCTCGCCCACCGCCAGCGCGCGTTCCAGGTTCACGCGCTGGCCGACCGACCAGGCGCCCAGCGTGGTGCAGGCCAGGGTCTCGGCCGACACGTCGGCTACGAAACCGTCCCCGGTGAATTCGACCGCCGTCAGGCACACGCCACTGACGGCGATGCTCTCGCCCAGTGCGCCGTCCGGCAGCGGCAGGCCCGCAATGTGCAGGCGCGCATCGCCGCCGCGCCGGTCAATGGCGGCCACCTGGCCGACGGTCTGGATGATGCCGGTGAACATGGTGTGGTTTGCTTCCGGGGGTCAGGCGCGGGGGGTCGGGCGCAGGCGCAGCCGAAGATCGGGGCCGAACGATAGAACGTCCAGCGGTTCGAGGTCGAGCCGCGCGTCCATGTGCAGCACCGGCGGCAGCTCGAACACCGGCCGGGCGCCGTGTCCGAGCAGGTGCGGGGCGATGTAGACGATCAGCTCGTCGGCCAGCCCGGCGGCCAGGAATGCGCCAGCCAGGCGCGGTCCGGCCTCCACCAGCACCTCATTGCACTGGCGCCGGGCCAGCTCATCGAGCAGCGCGCCAAGGTCGATGCCGCCAGCCGCCGCGGGCAGCGTCACCAGTTGCGCCCCGGCCGCGGCCAGCGCGCCGGCACGCTGCGCGTCCACACTGCGCGTCGCCACCAGCGTGCTGCCCGGCTCGCCCAGCAGGCGCGCCGTCGGCGGCAAGTTCAGTCCGCTGTCCAGCACTACCCGCAGCGGCTGGGTAATGACGTCGGGCAGGCGCGCGGTCAGCTGCGGGTCGTCCGCCAGCACGGTGCCGATGCCGGTGACGATGGCCTGCGAGCGCGCCCGCCACCGCTGCACATCGGCGCGTGCGGCCGGGCCGGTAATCCAGCGCGAGGCGCCATCGGCCAGCGCGCTGCGCCCGTCCAGGCTCTGCGCCATCTTCACCCGCACATACGGCCGCCCGGTCTGCATGCGCTTGATGAAGCCGGGGTTCAGCGCGGCGGCTTCATTGGCCAGCAGACCGCATTCGACCGCGATGCCGGCCTCGCGCAGGCGGGCGAGACCCCGGCCGGCCACCTGCGGGTTCGGATCCTGCAGGGCCGCCACCACGCGGGCGATGCCGGCGCCAATCAGCGCCTCGGCGCAGGGCGGGGTGCGGCCGTGGTGGGCGCACGGTTCGAGCGTTACATAGGCGGTTGCGCCGCCAGCCCGCGGGCCGGCCTCCAGCAGCGCGTTAACCTCGGCATGCCCCTCGCCGGCACGGCGGTGATAGCCCTCGCCGACGACCGCGCCGTCGCGCACCAGCACGCAGCCGACCAGCGGATTGGGCGCGGCGGTGTAGCGCCCGCCCTCGGCCAGGGCGAGGGCACGACGCATCCAGTGGACGTCGTCGGTCACGGCTCGGGCGGCCGACCGGTGGGCAGGCCAGCCTGCTCCAGGCGCTCCACTTCGTCACGAAACGCGCGCAGATCCTCGAAACTGCGGTACACGGACGCGAACCGCACGTAGGCCACCGGATCCAGCACGCGCAGCTCGTCCATCAGCCACTCGCCAAGCTGCATCGACGGGCACTCGCGCTCACCGAGACTCAGCAACTTGCGCTTGATGCGCACCAGCACGGCATCCACCTGATCGCTGCGCACCGGGCGCTTTTCGAGCGCCCGCTCCATGCCGGCGCGCAACTTGGCCTCGTCGAACGGCACCCGGCCGCCGTCGCGCTTGACGATGCGCGGCCAGGACAGTTCGGCCTGTTCAAACGTGGTGAAACGCGCGCCACAGGTCAGGCACTCGCGCCGCCGACGCACCCGGTCGCCCTCCTCCGCCAGGCGCGAGTCCACCACGCGGGTGTCGGGCGCGGCGCAAAACGGGCAGCGCACGACAGCCGGCCTAGTCGCCGTAGACCGGAAAACGCCGACACAGCGCCAGCACCTGCGCCTTGACGCGCTGCTGCACGGCGGTGTTGTCCAGATCGTCGAGCAGGTCGCAGATCCATCCAGCCAGCTCGCGCACCTCGGCCACGCCAAAGCCGCGGGTGGTGGATGCCGGCGTGCCGATGCGGATGCCGCTGGTCACGAACGGGCTCTGCGGGTCGCCCGGCACGGCATTCTTGTTGACCGTGATGTTGGCGGCGCCCAGCGCCGCCTCGGCCGCCTTGCCGGTCAGGCCCTTTTCGATCAGGTCGACCAGGAACAGGTGATTGTCGGTGCCGCCCGAGACCACCTTGTAGCCACGCCCGACGATCACGTCGGCCATGGCGCGGGCGTTGTCCACCACGGCGCGCTGGTAGTCCCTGAAGTCGGGCTGCAAGGCTTCCAGGAACGACACCGCCTTGGCGGCGATGACGTGCATCAGCGGCCCGCCCTGGCCGCCCGGGAACACGGCCGAGTTGAGCTTTTTCTCGATGTCCGGGTTGGCGCGGGCCAGGATCAGCCCGCCGCGCGGACCGCGCAACGTCTTGTGGGTGGTGGAGGTGGTGACGTCGGCGATCTGCACCGGGTTCGGGTACAGCCCGGCCGCCACCAGGCCCGCCACATGCGCCATGTCGACCACGAAGTAGGCGCCCACTGCGTCGGCAATGGCCCGGAAGCGCTGCCAGTCCATGGCCCGCGAGTAGGCGCTGAAGCCTGCCACCAGCACCTTTGGCCGGCACTCGCGCGCCAGGTGCTCGACTTCGTCGTAATCGACCAGGCCGGTGGCGATGTCGATGCCGTACTGCACGCCGCGGTAGATCTTGCCCGAGAAGCTGACCGACGCGCCGTGCGTCAGGTGCCCGCCGTGGGCCAGGCTCATGCCCAGCAGCGTGTCGCCCGGTTCCATCAGCGCCATGAATACCGCTGCGTTGGCCTGCGAACCCGAATGCGGCTGTACGTTGGCGTAGTCGGCGCCAAACAGCTCGCGCGCGCGCTCGATGGCCAGGCGCTCGGCCACGTCCACGTACTCGCAGCCGCCGTAGTAGCGGCGGCCCGGATAACCCTCGGCGTACTTGTTGGTCAGCTGCGAGCCCTGCGCTGCCAGCACGCGCGGGCTGGCGTAGTTCTCGGACGCGATCAGCTCGACGTGCTCTTCCTGGCGGCGCACCTCGTCCTGCATCGACTGCCACAGTTCGGGGTCGAAATCGGCGATTGTCTGGGCACGGCTGAACACGGGCATAACTCCAAAAACAGCGTCGACAGGGAACGGGGCGGTGCGCTCGCGCCGACAGGTGGGCAGGCCGGCTAGTTTATCAGGGCGGTCTTGCCCACCCCGGGGGCGTCAGTCGGTTTGTTACCATCCGCCAGCCCCGACACCCTGTCCCGCCCGCCCCGTGAAGCTGACCGATACCGCACAGCTGGCCGATCTGCACGCGCGCATCGACGCCGCCTGCCTGCGGCTCGACATCGACGGTGGCCAGGGCCTGCCCGACCCGGCCGAGTGGGCCATCCTGTCAGGTCACGACGACGACCGGGCGCTGTTCGAGGAGCTGTGTTTTCACTCGTTCGCGGCCGGCTTCTCGCGCGAGGTGGTGCGCCAGAAATGGCCGGCCACGCGCAGCGCCTTTGCCGACTTCGACATCACCGAACTGGCCGGCTGGGACGCCGCCCGCCTGGAACCGCTGGTCACCGACCGGGCGCTGATTCGCAACCGGCGCAAGATCGAATCCGTGGTCCACAACGCCCGCGTGGTGCAGGCACTGGCCGCCGAACACGGCTCGTTCAAGGCCTGGCTGGGCAGCTACCCGGCCGGCCAACTGCACCTGTTGCACAAGGAGCTTGCGCGCCGCTTTGCCAGCGTCGGGCCGAGTGCCGGCGAGTGGTTTCTGCTGACCGCCGGCTTTGCCTATTACTTTCGTACCGACCACGCGCAGCGCCTGCTGCAGCGCCTTGGCCTGCTGCCGGCGCGCGCGCGTCCGGACGATTTCAACGCCGTCATGGAAGCGCTGCATCAGGCCAGCGGCACCAGTCGCTGGGCAGTCAGCGCGCAGATGTTCCGCTTTGCCAGCGGCTTTCACCTGCGCGAAGGCGTTTGTCAGGAATCGCCGCGCTGCCCCAAATGCCCGCTCTGGGATTACTGCGACTACTTCAACCAGGCCCCGCCGGCCGGTTGATTCAGTTCTGGTCCCGACCCAGCAGGCCGTCGAACAGGCCCTGATCCTCGTCGCTCGCCACCTTCGCATCCTTGTCCGACTTGGTGTCGGTCGCCGGCACGTTCGCCTGGCCGCCTTCGACGGTTTGGTACTGCCGGGCTTCCTCGGTCGCCACGAACCGGGCCAGATCGCGGCGGCCGGGTTTTTTTGTTTCTTCCGAGCCGATTCCGCCGATCAGACGTGCCAGGCGACTGCCGGACTCCTCCATGTGCGCCGGCACGTCGACGGTGGTACGCGTACTGGCGGTCAGCAGGTTTTTTTCCCGCGAGCCGGCTACCGGCAGCACGCCGCCTTCGACGCGCGCCAGACGGTCGCCCTCGAACAGCAGGGTCACAGTGCGCTGCGCGCGTATCTCGTAACCCTTGCGCTCGGTGTAGGTGTAGTCCCAGCGGTCGGGCCGGAACGGATCGCGCAGCTGCGGCGTACCGAGCAGGGTACGCACGCGCTCGCGGTCCATGCCCGGCTGCAGGCGCGCCAGCATCGCCGCATCGACCACGTTGCCCTGGCGGATGTCCATGCGGTACGGAGCCAGCGCACGGATCAGCGGCTGCCCCTGGGCAGGATCCAGCTGGCGGCCGACACAGCCGGCCAGCAGCAGCGCAAGGGCGACAACCGACAGTAATCGTTGCATCAGGATTCAGTTCCGGGCGGGGCGAGGTGCCCGGCAGGCGGGCCGGGAAGACAGGGGCGAAGGCTAGTTTACAATGCTGCCACGCCCCGGCAGGGATGCCCGGCGCCCGCGTCGCACGCGATGCGGGCGTGCGTTCCCGGCCGCGGCCCCTGCAGCCTGTCCAGAGAATGCCCATGGCCGACAGCAATGCCCTGCGCAAGGCCGGCCTGAAGGTCACCACGCCGCGCCTGCGCATTCTTGAATTTCTGGAAACCAGCGACCAGCGGCACGTCACGGCCGAGGACGTGTACCGCGCCCTGCTCGGTTCGGATGATGAAGTTGGCCTGGCAACCATCTACCGCGTGCTGACGCAGTTCGAGCAGGCCGGCATGGTGGTGCGTCACCACTTCGAGAGCGAGCGCTCGGTGTTCGAGCTGGGCACCGGCGTTGGCCCCTGTCACCACGACCACCTGGTGTGCGAGCGCTGCGGCGCGGTGCTGGAATTTCGCGATGATGGCATCGAAGCGGCGCAGCAACGCATCGCCGCCGAACGCGGTTTCAAGGTCACCGACCACAGTCTTTATATTCACGGCGTGTGCGATGCCTGCCAGCGCGCCGCGGCGCAGCGCGGGCGCTGACGGCCGCGCCCGCTCAGGCGATGGCGGGGGTCTGGGCTGCCGCCGCCTGATCCAGGCGCAGGATCACGGCAATCTCGTCGCAGCGGTTGAACTTGTAGCATTTCACGCACACCTGCCAGACCTTCTCCGGCAGGTCGTCCTTGCTGACCACCTCGAAGCCCAGGCGGGCGAAGAAGTCCGGCACGTAGGTGAGCGCCATCAGGCGTTTCAGGCCGACCGCGCCGGCCTGTGCGATCAGCGCCTGCGTCACCTGCTCGCCGATGCCCTGGCGATGAAAGGCCGGTGCCACCACCAGGCTGCGCACTTCGCCCAGGTCCGGGCCCATGATCTCCAGCGCCCCGACGCCGGCCACGGCGCCGTCCCGCTCGGCCACCACGAAGTCGCGCACGTGCCGCACCAGATTTTCCTGCGTGCGGGGCAGCAGGTTGCCGGCCGCGGCCTGTTCGCGCAGCAGGGCGTGGATGGCGGGCACATCGGTCAGGCGCGCCGGGCGCAGGGAAATGGCGTCATCGGGCATCGGTCAAGCCTGCTGCGCGGAGCTGAGCATTTCTGCGGCATGGGCGCGCGTGCGCTCGGTGATGTTGACACCACCCAGCATGCGGGCGATCTCGTCCACCCGCGCGCTGGCCGGCAGGCGCTCCACGGCGGTCGCGGTCTGCGCTTCGTCGGCCTGCTTGCTGACCCGCAGATGGTGGTGCGCCTGTGCCGCCACCTGCGGCAGGTGGGTGATGCACAGCACCTGCCGACTGGCGCCCAGACCCCGCAGCAGGCGACCAACGGTCTCGGCCACCGCGCCGCCGATGCCCACGTCCACCTCGTCGAAAATCAGCGTCGGGATTTCGCCCTGCGCCAGGGTGGCGGCCTGGACGGCCAGACTGATCCGCGACAGTTCACCGCCGGAGGCGACCCGCGCCAGCGGCCGCCAGGCATCGCCGGCATTGGCCAGGATGCGAAATTCCACCCGCTCGGCGCCGGCCGCGCTGGCGACGCCGTCGTCGAGCGGCAGCAGCGCCGCCTCGAAGCGGGCGCCGGGCATGCCAAGGCCACCGATGCACTCGCTCACCTCGCCGGCCAGGCGGTCGGCGGCGGCGCGGCGGGCAGCCGTCAGCGCCGCGGCGGCCGCCTCGTAGTCTGCAAACGCTGCCCGCTGAGCCTGTTCCAGGGCGGCGCGCGGCGGACCGGCTTCCTCCAGTGTCGCCAGCTCGTCGCGCAGCGCCGCGTGCAGCGGCGCCAGTTCGTCCGGTGCAATCCGGTACTTGCGCGCCAGCGCCATCACGGCCGCCACGCGGTCCTCCAGCCAGCGCAGGCGGGCCGGGTCCACCTCCAGCCCGTCCAGATAATGGCGCAGGGCCGATACCGCCTCGGCCAGCTGCGCCAGCGTGCCGTCGAGCAGCACCACGGTTTCGGCCAGACGCTCATCGAAACCTGCCAGACGCTGCAACTGGCCGGCTGCATGGGCCAGCCGGCTGTAGGCGCCCTCGCCGTCCTCGTCGAGTGCCTGCAGCGCGGCAGCGCCGCCTTCGACCAGCGTCTGCGCGTGCCCGGCACGGCGCAGCTGGGCATCGATCTGCTGCCACTCGTCGGCGCCCAGCGCCAGCGTGTCCAGTTCGTCCAGCTGGTATCGCAGCTGCTCCAGACGCTGCGCGCGGCCGGCGGCGCTCGCCTCGGCTTCGTCCAGCGCGCGGCCGGCCGCCTGCCAGTGGGCGTGAGCGGCGGCGACGGCATCCAGCAGCGTTCCGGAACCGGCAAAGCGATCGAGCAGTGCCCGCTGCGTGGCCGGCCGCAGCAGGGCCTGATAGGCATGCTGGCCGTGGATGTCGACCAGTAGCTGCCCGAGTTCGCGCAGCAGGCCGGCCGCCACCGGGCGCCCGTTGACGTAGGAGCGCGAGCGACCGTCGGCGCGCAGCGTGCGGCGCAGGATGCAGTCGCTGCCGTCGGCGAGGTCATTTTCGTCCAGCCAGGCCAGCGCGGCCGGCACCCCGGCGACGTCGAACACGGCCGTCACCTCTGCCTGCTGGGCGCCGACACGGATCGATTCGGCGCCCGCGCGCTCGCCCAGCGCCAGCAGCAGTGCGTCCACCACCAGCGATTTGCCGGCGCCGGTCTCGCCGGTCAGCGCCGACAGGCCGCTCTCGAACTCAAGCTCGGCCGCCGCCACGATGGCGAAGTTTTCGATGCGCAGCCCGACCAGCACCGTCAGCCACCCCAGTGCAGCTTGGTGCGCAGCAGGTCGAAATAGTCGTAGCCGGCCGGGTGGATCAGGCGCAGCGGGTGCTCGCGGGCGCGGATCAGGATCCGGTCGCCGATGTCCAGCGGCAGACTTTGCTGGCCGTCGCAGACCACGCGGGCCTTGGACCAGCTGTCGTTGGTCAGCTCAATTTCGAGTGGCTGCTGGGCGCCCAGCACCATCGGCCGGATGGCCATCGTGTGCTGGCAGATCGGCACCACCACCAGCGCCCGCAGGTCCGGGTACAGGATTGGCCCGCCGGCCGACAGGGCGTAGGCGGTCGAGCCGGTCGGCGTGGCCACGATCAGGCCGTCGGCCCGCTGGCGGTTCAGCAGGCGGCCGCCGGCGCGGGTTTCGAATTCGATCATCTTGAGGCTGTCCCACTTGTGCAGGGCCACCTCGTTCAAGGCAATGGCGGCGCCCAGCACCTGCCCGCCGCGGCGCAGCTCCACGTCCAGCAGCAGGCGCTCCTCGGCGCAGAACTCGCCGCGCAGGATAGTCGGCAGCACGTCGAAGGTTTCGGCCGGCGAGATGTCGGCCAGAAAACCCAGCCGGCCCAGATTGATGCACAGCAGCGGAATGTCGAGCGCGGCCAGGATGCGCGCGGCGGCCAGCAGCGTGCCATCGCCGCCCAGCACGATGCCAAGGTCGGTGCCTTCGGCCGCCAGGCGCTCGCGAACCAGCGCATCCGCGGCCGGTTCCCAGTCGGGCCTCACCTGCGCCCCGCCGACCCGGCAGCCCAGTTCCGGCAGCACCGCACGCAAGCGATCGGCCAGACCGCTCACGACGGCATCGTCGCGGTGCCACAGCAGGGCGGGCTGGCGAAAGGCGAGCGGCATGGCGGCACGGTCGGCGAGCGGAGCGCGCGCGACTCTAGCACGCGCCGTCGGCGCGCCAGCGGCCGGGACAGGCGACAGATTCGGGGGCGGGCTGCCGGAGCGTTCAGTCATTTGTTTATAGTATGGCCAGACCGCGTATCCAGTCGGCAAACCCGAGTTCGCCGTGCCCGCGCCCAGAAGCATCCCCCCCGAAGACCTGAACGACCGTGCCCTGAGCCTGCTCAAGGGGCTGGTGGAGCACTACGTCGCCGATGGCCGGCCGGTCGGCTCCAAAACCCTGGCGCGCGATCTTGGGCTGGGCCTCAGTCCGGCCACACTGCGCAATGTCATGGCCGACCTGGAACGGCTGGGCCTGATTGCTGCTCCGCACACCTCTGCCGGGCGCATTCCCACGCCCAGGGGCCTGCGCGTGTTCGTGGACACGCTGCTGCGCGCGACGCCCATGGACGACACCGAAGAAGGCGAGCTGCGCCAGAAGCTGGGTGCCGGCACCGACGCCGGCGGGCTGGTGGAGACGGCCGGCCGGCTGCTGGCGGACCTGAGCCAGCAGGCCGGCGTGGTACTGCTGCCGCGGCGCGACGTGGCGCGCTTGCGGCAGGTGGATTTCGTCAGCCTGTCCGAGGACCGGCTGCTGGTGATTTTGGTCACCGACGACGGCGGCGTGCACAACTGGGTGGTGCGCCAGCCGCGCAGCTACGGCGCTGCCGCCCTGACGCAGGCGGCCAACTACCTGACCGAGCACCACGCCGGCCAGACCCTGGCACAGATGCGCGGCGCCATCCTGAAGGAACTGCGGCGCGCGCAGGCGGCGGTCGGCACCTTCATGGAAACCATGCTCGACCTGGCCGACCGGCTGGTGCCGCCGCCGGCCGGCGGGGACGTGGCGGGCGACTACCTGATCCGCGGCGAGTCGAACCTGCTGGCCGGCGCCGACCCGGCGCCCGATCTTGGCAAGCTGCAGGCGCTGTTTCGCGCCTTTGGCGAGAAGCGCGAGCTGCTGCATGTGCTCGATGAATGTCTGCATGGGCAGGGCGTGCAGATTTTTCTGGGCGCCGAGTCGGGCTACCAGTTCCTGGGCGACTACAGCCTGGTGACCGCGCCGTACGAGGTCGATGGCCAGGTGGTCGGGGCGCTGGGCGTGATCGGCCCGGCGCGCATGCCCTACGAGCGGGTGGTGTCGGTGGTGGATGTCACGGCCCGATTGCTGGGCGCGGCCTTGAATCGGCGCCTGCCCGCCCCCAGCTGAGCGCCCGCGCCCTGCATGCAGGGCCGGCCACGATGAAGCCGCCGACCCGAACCGTACTTTTCTCGAGAGCTTGCCCATGAACGACCAGACCGACCCGCCGGTGGCCGACGAGCCTGCCGTCGAGCCGCAGACCGACGCCACCTCCGTCGCACCCCCGGAAACCCTGGAGCAGGCACAGGCCCGTGCCGACAACGCGCGCGACCAGATGCTGCGCGCCTATGCCGACATGGAAAACCTGCGCCGTCGCTACGAACGCGAGCTGCAGAACGCCACCCGCTATGGCGTGGAAACCCTGGCCGCCGAACTGCTGCCGGTCAAGGACAGCCTGCAGGAGGGCCTCAAGGCTGCGGTCGCACAAGGCAGCGATGCCGCCGTGGCGCTGGACAAAATCGTCGAAGGCACGCGCATGACGCTGGGTATCCTCGACAAGGCGCTGGCCAAGGCCGGCCTGAGCGAGGTCCACCCGCAAGGCGAACCGTTCAATCCGGAGCTGCACCAGGCCCTGAGCCTGGCCGATGCTGGCGAGCTGCCGCCCAACCACGTGGTGCACGTGGTGCAGACCGGCTATCGCCTGCACGACCGGCTGGTGCGCCCGGCCATGGTCATTGTTTCGAAATAAACGCTTGAAACCGGGCGCCGCCGGCACCACCTGACCGACAACGCCCAACCCCGTTCACGGAGACCCTATACATGGCCAGAATCATCGGTATCGACCTTGGCACCACCAATTCCTGCGTGGCGGTCATGGAAGGCGGCAAGCCGCGCGTCATCGAGAACGCCGAGGGCGACCGCACCACCCCGTCCATCATCGCCTTCACCAAGGACGGCGAGGTGCTGGTCGGCCAGTCCGCCAAGCGCCAGGCGGTCACCAACCCGCACAACACGCTTTATGCGGTCAAGCGCCTGATCGGCCGCCGCTTCGACGACGCGGTGGTCAAGAAAGACATCGGCATGGTGCCGTACAAGATCATCAAGGCCGACAACAACGACGCCTGGGTCGAGGTCGACGGCAAGAAGATGGCGCCGCCGGAAATCTCCGCCCGCGTGCTGCAGAAGATGAAAAAGACCGCCGAGGATTACCTGGGCGAGCCGGTCACCGAGGCCGTCATTACGGTGCCGGCCTACTTCAACGATTCCCAGCGCCAGGCCACCAAGGACGCCGGCCGCATCGCCGGTCTGGACGTCAAGCGCATCATCAACGAGCCGACCGCGGCCGCGCTGGCCTATGGCCTGGACAAGAAGCGCGGCGACCAGAAGGTGGCCGTGTATGACCTGGGCGGCGGCACCTTCGACATCTCCATCATCGAGATCGCCGAAGTCGACGGCGAGCACCAGTTCGAAGTGCTGGCCACCAACGGCGACACGTTCCTGGGTGGCGAAGACTTCGACGTGCGCCTGATGAACTACCTGGCCGACAGCTTCAAGAAGGACAACGGCGTTGACCTTCGCAACGACCCGCTGGCCCTGCAGCGCCTCAAGGAAGGCGCCGAGAAGGCCAAGATCGAGCTGTCGTCCGCCCAGCAGACCGAAATCAACCTGCCGTACATCACCGCCGACGCCAGCGGCCCGAAGCACCTGAATCTGAAACTGACCCGCGCCAAGCTGGAGTCCCTGGTCGAGGATCTGATCACCCGCACCATGGAGCCTTGCCGCATCGCGCTCAAGGACGCCGGCCTCAGCGGCGCGCAGATCGACGAGGTGATCCTGGTCGGCGGCCAGACGCGCATGCCCAAGGTGCAGGACGCGGTCAAGGACTTCTTCGGCAAGGAGCCGCGCAAGGACGTGAACCCGGACGAAGCGGTCGCCGTGGGCGCGGCCATCCAGGCCGCCGTACTGTCCGGTGAGGTCAAGGACGTGCTGCTGCTGGACGTCACCCCGCTGTCGCTGGGTATCGAGACCCTGGGCGGCGTGATGACCAAGCTGATCGAGAAGAACACCACCATCCCGACCCGCGCCGCGCAGACCTTCTCCACCGCCGACGACAACCAGACCGCGGTCACCGTGCATGTGTTGCAGGGCGAGCGCGAGATGGCGGCCGGCAACAAGTCGCTGGGCAAGTTCGACCTGACCGACATCCCGTCGGCGCCGCGCGGCATGCCGCAGATCGAGGTCACCTTCGACATCGACGCCAACGGCATCCTGCACGTGTCGGCCAAGGACAAGGCGACCGGCAAGGAGCAGAAGATCGTCATCAAGGCCTCCAGCGGCCTGTCCGACGACGAAGTGCAGCGCATGGTGCGCGACGCCGAGCTGCACGCCGAGGAAGACCACAAGGCCGCCGCGCTGGTGCATGCCCGCAACCAGGCCGACAACCTGGTTCATCAGGTGCGCAAGACCGTCGCCGACCTGGGCGACAAGCTGGACGCGGACGAGAAAGCCCGCGTCGAGGACGCCATCAAGGCCACCGAAGAAGCCGCCAAGGGCGACGACCAGGCTGCCATCGAGGCCGCCACCGCGGCCCTGACCGCCGCCTCGCACGGCCTGGCCGAGAAGATGTACGGTGGCGGCGACCAGGGCGAGCCGCCGGCTGGCGCCGCGCCCGGTGGCCGGGCCGGCGACGACGTGGTCGACGCCGAGTTCAAGGAAGTGCGCGACGGCAACTGAGCCGTCCCGCAGGCGACAACAGCGAACCCCGGCCGGGCCACACCGCGCCGGGGTTTTTGTGTACTGAACATCCCCACGCAGCATTCCCCCCATGGCGCAGCAGGACCTGTACGAAGTGCTCGGCGTGCCGCAGACGGCCGACGAGAGCGAAATCAAGAAGGCCTACCGCCGCCTGGCGATGAAATATCACCCCGACCGCAACCAGGGTGACGCCGAAGCCGAGGAGCGCTTCAAGTTGGTGCAGGCGGCCTACGAGGTGCTGTCGGATCCCGAAAAGCGGGCCACCTACGACCGCTTCGGCCATGCCGGCCTCAATCAGCAGGCCGGCACCGGCGGCGCCGGCTTTGGCGACATTTTCGGCGACGTGTTCGCGGACATCTTCGGCGGTGGCGGCGGGCGCAGCGGACGCGCCAGTTCGGGCCGCGGCGCCGACCTGCGCTACGAGCTCGAAATCAGCCTCGAAGAAGCGTTTCGCGGCACCACTGCCACGCTCGACATCCCGGTCCTGAGCAACTGCGAGACCTGCAACGGCAGCGGCGCCAAGCCGGGCACCGCACCGGTCAGCTGCAAGACCTGCGGCGGGCACGGCCAGGTGCGCATCCAGCAGGGCTTTTTCTCGCTGCAGCAGACTTGCCCCACCTGCCGCGGCGCCGGCCAGGTGATCAGCGACCCGTGCACCGACTGCCGCGGCGCCGGGCGGGTGCAGAAACCGAAAAAACTCGAAGTCAAGATTCCGCCGGGCGTGGACACCGGCGACCGCATCCGCCTGTCCGGCGAGGGCGAGGGTGGCCGCCGTGGGGGCTCGCCCGGCGACTTGTACGTGGACATACACCTGCGCCCGCACCCGCTGTTCGAGCGCGACGGCGGCGACCTCTATACCGAGGTGCCGATCAGCGTGGTCACCGCCGCCCTGGGCGGCGAACTGGAAGTGCCGAGCCTGGAAGGGCGGCTGAATCTGACCGTGCCGGCCGGCACGCAGACCGGGCGGGTGTTTCGCCTGCGCGGCAAGGGCATGCCGTCGGTGCGCGGGCGCGAGGTGGGCGACCTGATGGTGCGCGCCACGGTCGAGACCCCGGTCAACCTCGACGATCGGCAGGAAGACCTGCTGCGCCAGCTTGGCGAAACCATGGGCGAGAGCCACCGACCGCGCGAGCAGTCCTGGCTGGATCGGGTAAAACGCTTTTTCGAATAGAACAGCCTGAACAATCCCGTCCCGGACCGCGCGCAGGCTCGCTGCGCGCAGCCGCCGGACCGACCCGAGGTTTTCGCATGACCGACGCCAACACGCCGCTGCGCATCGCCATTGCCGGCGCCGCCGGGCGCATGGGCCGCACGCTGATCGCTGCCTGCGCCCAGCGGCCGGGGCTGGTGCTCGCCGCCGCCTTCGAGCACGCCGGCAGCGGCGCGCTGGGGCTGGATGCCGGCGTGCTTGCCGGATTGCCGGCAAACGGCGTGGCCATCGCCGCGGACGACACGCTCGCCGCAGTGCCCTTCGACGTGCTGATCGACTTCACCGGACCTGCTGCAACGCTGGCCCACGCGGCTGCCTGCGCGGCAACCGGGCGGGCCATGGTGATCGGCACGACGGGCCTGGATGCCGCGCAAAAGTCCGAACTGGCAGCAACAGCCGCCCGCACGCCGATGGTGTTTGCACCCAACATGAGCGTGGGCGTGAACCTGTGCTTCGCGCTGCTGGCAACCGCCGCCCGCGTGCTGGGCGACGATTTCGACGTCGAGATCATCGAGGCCCACCACCGGCACAAGGTGGATGCCCCGTCCGGCACCGCGCTGCGCATGGGCGAGGTGGTGGCCGAGGCGCTGGGGCGGGATCTGGACCAATGCGCCGTGTACGGCCGCGAGGGCCAGACCGGCGCCCGTGCGCGCGACGCCATCGGCTTTGCCACCGTGCGCGGCGGCGACATCGTCGGCGACCACACGGTGCTGTTCGCCGGTGACGGCGAGCGCGTCGAAATCACCCACAAGGCCAGTAGCCGGCTGACCTTCGCCCGCGGCGCCCTGCGCGCCGCGGTCTGGCTCAAGGATCGCCCGGCGGGCCTTTACGACATGCAGGACGTGCTCGGGCTGCGCTGAATCGACACGCCGAAGGTCTCGCCGCTGGCCCCGATCGACGGCCGGCCAGGCGGCGGTGCGGCGCCGCTGCCCAGGACCTGCAGGACTCAGCAGGGAACCGGGTACCACTTGCCGTTGTAATAGACCCATATGACGCAGGGGCTTGCGAGCTTGAGCACCGTCCCCGGACCCAGGTTGCGAAGACCCCGGGCGGCTTCCGGTGGCTTGTCGCTGGGCTGGATGGGTGCGCCGTCTGCGGTCCGTGGCTCAAGGTTGCCGTCCTTGTCGGGCACCAGCACGAACGGCAGGCCGGCAAAGGGATTGGCCTTCGGCGCTGCGGGCGGCGCCCCCTTGCCGCAGCCGGACAGGCCGGCACCGACCAGGCACATCGCCGTGGCGAGACTTGCCAAAGTGCGCATTTGCATCGTCTGTCTTCTCTCGGCTGCGGGTTGATGGGGTGGCGGTCAGTCCAGCATCAGGCTGACGCTGGCATATAGCTGACGCTGCGGCTGTAGCTGCGGGTTCTGCGGGTCGGTGTCCTGGAACTGCACGTGGGTGTCGAACAGGTTTTGCACGCCCACGCTCACCAGCCCAAGTCGACGCGGCAGACGGTAGGCCACGCGCGCATCGCTCAGCCAGAAACTGTCCCTGGCGTGACGGCGCTCGTCGGTGGTGGTGATAACAAAATCACCGCTTTGGTGATAGCCGGTGACGGCGAAGTCGGCCAACCACCCTGACGGGTGGCTGTAGCGCACTCCCAGCGGCAGACTGTGGGTACGCAGGGAAAAAATGCCCCAGTTGCCGGACTCGACGATCAGCGGGAAGTCTTCACGGTACTTGCCCTTCTGGTAGCGGTACTCGGCGCGCAGCGCCCAGCGCGGGGCGGGTGCCCAGTACGCGTACAACCGATGCAGTTGCTGACGGGCATCGCTGGTTTGCGGCCGCGCCAGGAAGTCGAGGTACGGCCGCTCGAGTTGCCGCCAGCTGGCCTCGCCGCCCACGTCCAGCCCTTCCACCACATGCCGATCCAGACCCAGCGCGTAGCGGTCGCTGCGCGTGCCGATCACGTCGTCGAAGAACTGCACGAAGCCGGCCACCTGCACCGGCTCGATGGTGCCCTTGCCGATCAGCGCCCGGTTGATTGACCGCAGCGCCGCGGCCCGCAGCGTGGTGCGCCCGTCGAGCGCCCACACCAGGCCGAGCTTGGGGCTCAAGCGGGTCTTGTCGATGACGTCGGCGTCCACCGCATCCACCGCCACCCCCAAGGTCCACTGCATGCCGGCGGGGCCGTCCAGATAGCCGTAGGCGTAACCGTTGTGCTGACGCGTGCGTTGATCGAGTACGAAGCCGTTGACGTCGAGGTCGCCGTTCTCGCGGTAATAGCCACCGCCCAGCAGCAGACGGCCGCCGACGCCGCGGACCACCTGCTGCGCCTCGGCCAACAAGGGCTTGCTGGCGCCGCGCGTCTTGACGGGGAGGGTGATGGTGATCGGCGGCACGAACGAGATTGGAATCTCGACATCGAAATCCTGCCCCTCATGCACGCGCTCGCGCTGCACCGACACCAGGGTGCTGTTGCCGGGCGCCCAGTCGTGCCGCAGGCCCAGGCGATACGTGTCGCGATCCCGGAACTGCCGCAGCGTTGACGAGTCCACGTCATCGAACGGGTACAGGCCGATGTCGCCGCGCTCCTCGCGTCCACGCCGCGCCTCGACCTGCACGCCGGTGTCCGGCGTCACGCGCCAGTGGGCGAACAGGTCGTAGAGGTCGATCTTCTGGTCGGCGTTGTCCCGAAAGCCGTCGGTCGCGTAATGAAACTGCGCCGCTGAAATCGACAGCGGCCCGGCCAGCACGGTGGCCATCAGGTCGTCGCTGAACAGGCCATCGCCACCGCCGACTCCGCTGGCCAGTGCGGTTACGCCGTCGCGCACGAACAGGGGCGTGTATTCGTTCAGCCCGCTTTGCAGCGACACCGCGCCCTGGCGAATGCCCAGATCCTCGGCTCGCGCCTGCGGTTGCAGCGGCATGACGTTTTGCGGCTGCCACAGCTGGGCTTGCAGCAGCTCGGACAAACGGCCGGTTTCATGATCGGGCACGCCAAGGTAACTGTCGGCCAGCAGGCGGTGGGCGGAAAAATCGGTCGGGTCCGCCGCCAGCGATTCCGCGCCCCGCCGCTGCGCGAGCTGGCCGAAGCCGAGTGCCTCGTAGACACGACCGGCGCCGGCCTGGCGCGCCGCCAGGTCCTCGTCCAGTTGCAGCGTCGAGCGGTAGACGGCGCGGTTGTCGTTGCGCTTCATGGACTCTTCGAGCGAGGCCAGCGCCTCCACCGGCCGGTTGTCGGCCAGCAGGCCGAGCGCCTCGTAGAACCAGGGCGTCGGGTCGGCCGGGTCGAGCGCCTTGGCGCGGCCCAGCTCGGCCTGCGCCGGGTGATCCCGCCGTTCCGACAGGTAGGCCTTGGCCAGATAACTGCGCAGCAGGGACTGGCCCGGATCGAGACTGACCGCGATCTCCATCTGCCGGCGCCCGGCGGGCAGCTGGTTGCGGCGGATCAGCGCCAGGCCCAGGCCCAGACGCGACAGCGGATCCAGCGGATCGAGCGCTGTGGCCTGCTCGAAATTGTCCTGCGCGGATGCTGCATCATCGGCCAGCAGATCGGCGAAGCCGAGCGTGCGCAGCGCCAGCGCCGCCTGCGGTCCGCCAACCGCGGCCTGCGCCAACTGGCGCGCGGCGCGGTGATTGCCGCCGGCCAACTCCAGTTCGGCCAGGCGCAGGCCGGGCAGGCTGTCGCCGTGGGCGAGCTCGGCGGCGCGTGCCGCCGACTGCCGGGCCGCCGGCAGGTCGAACAGCGCCTGCTGGGCATACGAGCGCGCCAGCCACGGATTGGCCTGATCGCCGGCCAGCGTGACCGCCTCGGCGCTGAACCGGTCGGCTGCCGCCGTATCACCCTGGGCAAGCGCGATCACCGTCTGCAGTGCCCGTGCCTGCGCCCGTTCAGCCGCGTCCGGGCTGCCGGCCGCCGACGCGGCAAGCAACGCTGCTGCCGCTGCATCGCCTGCCGCCAGCCGCGCCTGGGCTTGGATCAAAGAAGTTGACGCGGTCAGTCGCGGGTAATGGAGCGCCCACTCCAGCCCCTCGCGGCTGCGCACCGCCAGGCGCAGTTCGCCGGTGCCGCCGGGAGTCACGCGCAGGCTCTGGCCGGGTATCAGCTGCCTGCCACCAACCGTCACCCGGCCCTCGAACAGGAACAGTTCGTCGGCCTCGGGCGCCGCGATCAGCAGAAATTCCGTGCCGTCGATGGCGGCATTCAGGTAGGGCGTTGACGCATCGAAACGCTGGCGCGTGCGGCTCAGAAAATGCCCGCGGCCACGTTCGATATGTGCCGTGGGGGTCGGCGCGTTGGGAGTCTGGCGAATGGAAGCGGCGCTCAGCCCGGCCAGGCGCAGCACGGTGTCGTTGGCCAGTTCGAGCGCAGCGCTGGCGCCGTCGCCCACGCGCACGGATACGTCCTCGCAAAACGCTTCGCCCGCCGTTGCGGGACGCCACTGCGCCTGCGTCGCCAGCTGCACTTCGACCAGGCCGTGCACGCTCGCCAGCCGGGCCAGCCAGTGCTCGCAGGCCTGCGTCGGCAGACTCGCGAACAGGCACAGGATCGCACCTGCGCGCAGCACCGGACACAGCACATCGCTGACCAACACGTACAGCTCCCTGATTGTTTTTTCTTGGGTTACGGCCGGCGGCAGGCGGACACGTTCCCCGTCGGATGGCTGCGACCGGCGACCGTCGTACCTATTTGGGGACGACGATCACGCCGTCAGCCGGAAGCTTATCACCCAGCCCATGCACCAGCCCTTGCAGGACGTCGATGTAGAACGCCGCCACCGTGTCGTGCGGATCGGCTGCCAGCGCCGCGCTGAAGCCGCGCCGGGCGGCGACCGCGTCGCCGGCCACGAACGCGCTCAGCGCGGACTCGAACGGCCGCCGGGCAAGCGCCTGGGCAGCGCTGGGCACGCCCAGCAGTTCGAACACCTCCATTGCTTCGCCTTTGCCGGCCAGCAGGAAGCGACCGACCCGCCGGCAGTCGATACCCGCCAGACCGTCGACGGTCGCCGCGCTGGCCAGTATCCGGGTGCCCAGGTGCTTGTTCAGGGCCTCGATGCGGCTGGCAGTGTTCACCACATCGCCGATGGCCCGGTACTCGTAGTGATCCAGCGCGCCGACCGGGCCCAGCGTCAGTTCACCGACGTGCAGGCCGATGCGGGTCGGCAGGCCACTGCCGCCCGGTGCCTCGAAACTCGCCAGTGCGTCCTGGATTTCCAGGGCCGCGCGACAGGCCCGCAGGCGCTGGGCGATGCCGGCTTGCGTGACCGGCCACAGCGCCAGTGCGGAATCGCCGACGATGTCAGTGACGATGCCGCCGCCGGCATTGATGGGCGCCAGCAGCGTGGCGTAGTAGCGGTTCACCAGATCGCGCAGGTCGGCCGGGGGCAGGCGCTCGGCCAGTGTCGTGTAGCCGGCGGCGTCGCTGACCAGGCATACCGCCCGCTGCTGGGTCGTGCGCACCGGCGCCGGCCCTTCGCCGCTCGCCCGCGTCACCTGCTGCACGACATGGGCCGGCAGGTAGTGGCGAAACGCGGCCGCCACCTGCGCCCGCTCGCGCCCGCTGTGGCGGGCACGCAGGGCAAGCGCCCCCAGCAGCGCGACCACGATCTGTACCAGCCACGGCGCCAGAGGCAGCCACAGCCCAAAGCGCCCGAAAGCCGTCAAAACGCCAAGACAGGCGGCGCCGGCCAGCGACAGCGCCAGTGCGCTGGCAAGTGGCGGGCGCAGCGGCGTGAAGGCCGCTGCCAGCGCAAGGGCGGTCAGCAGCAGGCCGGCGGCGATCGTTCGTGGGGGTAGCGGTTCGAGAAACTCCCCGCGCAGCAGGTTCAGGTATGCGGTTGCGGCAATCTCGACCCCCGACAGATCCAGGCCGTCGGGGCGGCTGACGGCGGTCAGAAAGCTGTCCCGCTGGTTCGGAAAATACGGCTCGACGTGTCCGACGAATACCGCCCGGCCGCTCAGGCGCGGCGCCTGGCCGAGCAACACGTCGGCCGCCGATACGATATTCACGCTGCGCGGGGGGCCATAGAAATTGAGCATGCGCTCGCGCGGGCCGGCCACAAGGTCACACGCCGCCCGCTGCACGGGCGCGGCGTCCGGCCCGACGGGACAGGCGATCGTGCCGGCCTGAACCCGCACGGCTGCGGCCGGCAGGGTGGCCAGACCCGGCGCCGCCGGGTGGTGCGTCCATACCGTGTCCACACGGGCCGGCGACTTGGGCAACACGAACGGAGCCACCGCCGCTGCGGCATCCGCAAACGGCCGGTACGGCCGATACAGGCTGTCCACCTGCAACTGGCCGTCGGGTCCGGCGCCCGGCAGGGCCTGCGTCTGGCGCTGCATGTGCCCGAACAGCACCACGTTGCCGGCATCGGCAATGGCGGCGGCCAGCGCCGCATCGCCATCGCCCAGGCGCGCCCGGGCAAAGAACACGTCGAGCGCGATCACGCTGGCCCCGTCCGCGGCGGCGCGCCGGATCAGGTCGGCATAGATGCGCCGCGGCCAGTCGGCAAAGCGCGACGGCAGTCCGAGCCGCTGCGCCGAGGCGCTGTCGATGGCGACGATCACCGCCTCGGCTGGCGCAGGCAGTGGCCCGCGACTGGCAAACAGCCACGGCAGGGTGAGCTCACGCTCCAGCCGGTCGGCACCGGGCAGTTGCCAGGCCACAAGCCCGGCCGCCCACACCGTCGCCGCCAGCATCAGACCACGCCACACGATGCGGCGTTGCCCCGCGCCACGGGTTTGCACGCAGGCGACAGCGGGCCGGATAATCCGGCGGCTCACTGAATCACCGGCATGGACACAACGGCTTGGCACATGGTCTCGGAACTTTCACAGTTCTCCATTCTGCAGCCCCTGTCGGATGCCGATCTGCAACGCCTGCTGCAGATCGGCCGCGTGCGCGCGGTCCCTGCCAATCACCTGCTGATCTGCGAGAACGAGGCCAGCACGGCAGTATATTTTCTGCTCTCGGGCGAGGCGCGGGTGTTCATTACCGGTGCCGACAAGCGGGAAGCCACGGTCAATTCGCTCAAGGCCGGCAGTTGGTTCGGCGAGCTGGCCATTCTGGGTGATGGTTTGCGCTCGGCATCGGTCGTCACCACTGCGCCGTCGCGCGTGCTGGGCGTGCCTGGCCCGCTGCTGCGCGGCATCCTGGTGCGCTATCCGGAAGCGACCGAGCGTCTGCTCGAAACCCTGGGCCGGCGCATCCGTGGGTTGACCGAGACGGTGCGCGGTTTCGCGCTGGGCGATGTCTACCACCGCCTGGCACAGCTGTTTGGCGAACTGGCTGTCGAGCGGGACGGCGAGCGCTTCATCCCGAATCCGCCGCCGCAGCGCGAACTGGCGGCCCGCTGCGGCGCCTCACGCGAGATGGTGGCACGCGTACTGCGCGAACTGCGCAAGGGCGGCTATGTCCAGACCAGCCGGCAGCGGATCGTGCTGAAAAAAACCTTGCCGGCGCGGTTCTGAGCGCCCGCGCCGGCTGGGCAGTCAGATCGGATAAATGATGTAGCGCGGCGGCACCGCCGTATCCATCACCGCCCGCTTGGCGGCAAAGCGCAGCGCGCCGCCCTCGTCGACGATGACGTCCTCGTAGTGCCCCACCGCCAGAAGCGCGGATTTGCCTTCGGCGTTGGTGTAGAACACCGAGAAATTCGTGCTGGCGGCCAGGCTGCCGTCGTCGGCCCAGGCGCACAGGTCGCGCGACAGCAGATGGCGCGCCTGGTAGTGCTCGACGACGGCATTCCAGACCTCGTTCACGTACTTGACCCGGTCGCGCAGGCGCTCGTGGCAGTCGTCCAGCATCATGCCGACCGGCAGCCCCAGGCGCACGTTCTCGGCCGAGGTCAGCTCGTAGCGGCCGGTGCTGGAAAAGCAGGCCAGCCAGCCTTGCATGTCGCGGCGGTCGAGGGCGTGTGCGTAGGCCTGTTGCAGGGCATCCACCCGCGCCAGCAGGCCCGGATCGGTAATGACGGTCATGCTCACAGGCCCATCACCTGCTTGTAGTAAGCCCACCAGGGCGTGTTGCCGGCCTCGTCGTTCTGCAGGCTGCGGTGGCCGTCCGGGCTGTCCTTGAGGCCCTTCAGGAAGTTGATTTCGCCACCCGGGGCGCCCATGGCCTTTTGCACCCGCTCGAACATCGAGCCGTCCTCGATGCTCACGAAGCCACTTGGCCCCAGCAGGTTGGCGGACTGGCGAATGCGGTGTTGCAGCAGCTCCGGCGGGTCGTCGGCGAAGGCAAGGTAGGTGTAATGGACTTCGGTCTTGTCCGGCCCCAGGGGGCGGCCGAAGCGGAAGTTCATGGCATTCAGGTGCTTGACGACCTGCGTCACCGGCCGCAGCAGGTTGACGGCGGCAGTGCGCTCGTCGCCCTCGGTCATCACCAGCGACGGATCCGCCAGATAGCCGTTGTCGACCATGCGCTGGGCGCCGTAGTGCGCCCCCCAGTGGCCGGCGAAGCCGTCGGCCACCAGCGGCGCCGTGCCGCCCTGGTAATTCAGCATGCGAAAGGCGGTGTGGAGCAGGCCGGCGTGGTAGCCGTCGTTGTCCATGTACACCTTCCAGTTGCAGTTGAAGATGATCTTCTGGTAGCCGAGCAGCTTGAGCTTGCGCTCGCCGCCGCCCAGCGCGGCGCGGATGGAGTCGGCCACCTCGCCGAAGAACTCGTCGATCGGCGGCGTGGCGTCGTCGAAGGTCGCCCACAGCACCTGGTTCCACAGCACCGCGCGCAGCCGGCGCAGGCCGTAATGGCGCTTGTCGAAGCCGTCCGGGAAGCGCTCCTCGCCGGGCACCTTGCGCAGGTTGCCGCAGTTGTCGTACGCCCAGGCGTGATACGGGCAGCTGAAATCGGTGGCGGTGCCCTTGAAGTCGGTGGTGATCTGCACCCCGCGATGGGCGCAGGCGTTGACCATGACGGCGAAATCGTCGGCCCCGGTGCGGGTGACGATCAGCGGCGTTTCGCCGACCACGATGGTCTTGTAGTCGTTGACGGCCGGCAGTTCCGCTTCCAGCGCCACCGGCTGCCAGAACGGCCCGTAGAAGATGCGCTCCAGTTCCTGGCGGTAAATCGCCTCGTCGGTGTAGACGGCGTACGGGATGTGCGTGTGGTCGATCCACGCCCGGACCGGCAGGTCGCGGCTGGGTGCGTTCATAATCCTTGCTCCGGAGTCGTTGACAGGCCTCGGCGTGCCCGTCCGCGCTTTATATAACAGCATCGATTGAACACACCAGAACGTTCGTTGACCGTGGTCACGCCGCCCCCCATTCAGGTCGGGGCCGGGCCCGGCACCGGCCCGGATTACGCCCACGGCACTCTGGGCCTGATGGCGTCGCTGGAGCTGGGCTGTGGCGGGCCGGGCGTGGGCATCGCGCCGCTGGCCGAACTGCCGCCGCCGACGGTGTCGGCAAAACGCAGCGTGGTGCTGCTGATTATCGACGGCCTGGGCCTGGATTACCTGCACAAGACCAGCCCGGATGGGCCCCTGGCCAGCAATCTGCTGTGCGGTTTGCACAGCGTGTGTCCGGCGACGACCGCGGCCGCCATCAGCAGCTTTTTCACCGGGGTGGCACCGGCGAGTCATGGCCTGCTGGGCTGGTACACGCCGTTCGAGGGGCGTGACCAGGTGGTGCTGCCACTGCTGGCGCGGGTCCGCAATGGCCCGGGCCTGTCGGCGGCGGACCTGGCGACGCTGTACCGCAGCCCGCCACTGGCCGCGCGGCTGGCGCGGGATTGTCATGTGGTCACTGCCCGGCGCATCGCCGGCTCGGCCTACTCGCGCTTTCACGCCGGTCCGGCGCAGGTGCACGGTTACCGGTCACTGAGCGGCCTGTTCGGGCAGATCGAACACCTGGTACGCGCCGACGGGCCGCCCCGGTATGTGCATGCCTACTGGTCGGAGCTGGACCACCTCGCCCACGAACACGGCGTGGCGCACCGCCGCACGCGGGAACATCTGCGCCAGATCGAGGCGCAACTGACGCTGTTCCTGCGCCGGATCGCCGGCAGCGACACGCTGTTGCTGGTCACTGCCGACCACGGCTTCATCGACACCGCGCCCGAGCGCAGCCTGCTGCTGAACGATTACCCGGCTCTGGCGCAACAGTTGCGCCTGCCGCTGGCCGGCGAGTCGCGCCTGGCCTTCGTGCACGCCAAGCCGGACCGGCGCGACACGCTGGGGGCTGACCTGCTGGAATTCCTGGGCGATCGGGCCACGGTGCTCAGCGGTGCGCAATTCATCGCGGGCGGGTTTTTGGGGCCAGGCGCGCACCACCCGGGGCTCGCGCAGCGGGTCGGCGACTGGGTGGTGGCGATGGCCGACGGCTGGACGCTGCGCGATCGCCTGCCCGGCGAGAAGCCGTTCGTGCCGGTCGGCGTGCACGGCGGCTTGAGCGCTGCCGAACTGAACGTGCCGCTGGTGGTGTTCGAGGCCTGAGACGGACGTGGGTCAGGCAGCCTCGTCGCCCGGCGGTGGCGGCAGCGGCGGCGCCGGGCACTGCTCGCGCAGCAGCCGCGCCAGCTCGCGGCAAGCATCGGTGACGGTGAACACGCCGGCCAGGCGGCCCTTGCGCGTGACCAGCGCCGAGCCGATCTGTCGCGCCACCAGGGCGTCGAGCACCTGGTCCAGGGGGGTGTTCAGGTCCACGACGTAGACGTCGGTCACCATCGCGTCGCGCACCCGCAGGTCGGTACGCTGTCCGTAATCCGGATCCAGGCCCAGCAGGAGCTTCAGGTCGCGATCGCTGATGATGCCCACCAGACGCTCGCCGTCCATCACCGGCAGGTGGTGCAGCCGATGGTGGTTCAGGAACGCGCGCGCTTCGGACACCGGCGCATCGGCCGCGATGGTGTGCGGAAACGGCGTCATGATGCGGCGGATTTCGGGCATCCGTTTCACGACAGGATCCTGTGTCGGGGGTACGGTCAGGATGCCACAGGACGTCGGCAGCAGCCCTACGCCGCCTCCGGCGCGCCGCGCTGATACCAGCCGCGGCTGCGGTTGACCAGCGCCACCAGCGCCAGCATGGCCGGCACCTCCACCAGTACGCCGACCACCGTCGCCAGGGCGGCGCCCGAATGCAGGCCAAACAGGCTGATCGCCACCGCCACCGCCAGCTCGAAGAAATTGGACGTGCCGATCAGCGCCGCCGGTGCGCCCACCGCCAGCGGTACCCGCCAGGCGCGCGCCCACAGGTAGGCGATGCTGAAGATCAGCGCCGTCTGCACCAGCAGCGGCACCGCGATCAGCGCGATATCCAGCGGACGCTCGACCAGCGTGCGCGCCTGAAAGGCGAACAGCAGCCCGACCGTTGCGATCAGCGCCGCCACCGTCAGCGGCTTGATGCGCGCGGTGAAGGCGCCCACGGCCTGTGTGCCGCCACGGCGCGCCAGCCGTCGGCGCGTCAGATTGCCCGCCAGCAGCGGGATCACCACGTACAGCAGCACCGACAGCAGCAGCGTGCCCCACGGCACCGTCACCTGCGTGACGCCCAGCAGCAGCGCCACGATGGGCGCAAAGGCGAACACCATGATCAGGTCGTTCACCGCCACCTGCACCAGCGTGTAGTTGGGGTCCCCACGCGTCAGGTCGCTCCACACGAACACCATCGCCGTGCACGGCGCCGCGCCCAGCAGGATCATGCCGGCGATATAGGCCTGTGCCAGTTCCGGCCCCACCCGCTCACCCCACAGCGGGCCGAAGAACAGCAGCGCGATGCCGGCCATGGTGAACGGCTTGATCAGCCAGTTGACCACCAGCGTGATGACCAGCCCGCGCGGCCGTTCGCCGACGCGGCGCACGGCGGCAAAATCGATACTGACCATCATCGGGAAGATCATGGCCCAGATCAGCACCGCCACTGGCAGGTTCACGTGGGCGTATTCGAGTCGCGCCAGGGCGGCGAACGGCGCCGGAACCAGGTTGCCCAGCAGCGTGCCGGTCAGCATGGCCAGCGCCACCCACACACTCAGATAGCGTTCGAACAGGCCCAGCGGCGAGGCGGCGGGAACGGCGCACACGGTAGTCATTGCGGCCTCCAATCAGGGTGGGGCGAGGCGAAGTGGAAAATGGTGCCAGGCGAGTTTACCGACCGGCATCGGCAATTTTTGTGACCTGCCGCCGCGCGCGGCGAAGGCGCTCAGCGAAGCAACCCGGCCGCTGCGGATACCGTCTCGTCCGGCAACGGCCCGGCATCGCTCAGGTACACATCAAAGCGCACCGCCCGCCCCTTGAAGCACAGGTCTGCGCCGGGGGCCAGGGCGGGCGCGCGCAGGGGTCGCTTGACCACCACCCGGCGCCGGGCCCGGGCGCGCGCCAGGGCCAGCAGCTCGGCGCCGCTGTCGTCGCTGCCGGTCAGTTCGCGCAGCAGCTGCAGTTCGCGTTTTGGCAGGGCAGTGCGGCCATCGCCGGGGAACATGGGATCCAGGTAAATGACGTCGATCGGCCCGATGTCGGTAGCGCCCAGCAAGGCCCGCGCATCGGCATGCACCAGCGTGAAACTGCCAGCAGACCGCTGTTGCTGCGTGCGCTGCCGCGCGTCGTCCACCAGTGCGTGGATGACCGGCTGGCGCTCGCAGGCAATCACGTCGAACCCGGCCCGCGCCAGGCGCCAGGCGTCCGTGGCAAGGCCGGCCGTCAGGTCGAGCAAACGCGCCGGGCGGTTTTTCACGCGCGTGGCGCGCAGCAGCTCGTTGCCACCGTGCACGCCTATCTGATCGAAATCGACCCGCAGCGGTGTCAGGCGCCGGCCCGGTGCGCGCAGCTCAAGGCCGGTCGGGCCATACACCAGCGCCAACCGCGTGGTCTCCTGGCGGTCGACCAGCGGCAGGCCGAGTCGGGCGGCGAGCCGTGCCGGGCGGTCGTCATCTGCCGCTGCCAGCACCGCGACCGGCAGCAGCACGTCAGCTGTGCCGCCGCTCACCGGGCCAGGCGTCGGACTGCATCTCGATGAGGCGACTGACCGTGCGCTGGAACTCGAAGGCCATGCGGTCGCCGCGGTACAGCTCAGCGGGCGGCGCCGCCGCGGACACGATCAGGTTCACGCCCCGATCGTAGAACACGTCCACCAGGTTGGTGAAGCGGTGCGCCACGTCGTACTCGTCGGCGTCCAGCTGCGGCACGCCCGACAGCAGCACGGTGTGAAAGCGCTCGGCAATTTCCAGGTAGTCCATGGCGCTGCGCGCGCTGCGGCACAGGGCGGCGAAATCGAACCAGGCCACGTCGCTGCCCAGGCGGCGCACGTCAATGGGACGGTCGTTGACGCGCAGCGGCGCCGATTTTTCGTGCTCCGGCACCAGACGGGCGAAGGCCGCTGCCATGCCGGTCTCGGCATCCGGCCCAAGCGGGCACATGTAACGACGCACGTCGTGCAGGGCGCGGCGGCGGTAATCGACCGGGCCGTTCAGCTCGATGATGTCCAGGCGCTCCCTGAGCAGCGCGATGGTCGGCAAAAAGCGCGCCCGCTGCAGGCCGTGCAGGTACAGATCGTCCGGCCGGCGGTTGGAGGTGACCACCAGGTACACGCCGCGCGCCAGCAATTCGCGCAGCAGGCCGCCCAGCAGCATGGCGTCGGCGATGTCGTGGACCTGGAACTCGTCAAAGCACAGCACCCGCGCCTGGCTCGCCCAGTCGTTGGCGATGCGCGGCAGCGGGTCGGCGATGTCGCCCAGGCGCCGCCGTTCGTCGTGCACGGCCAGCATGAACTGGTGGAAATGCAGCCGGCGCTTGTGCTCGCCGGGCACGCAGTCGAAGAACAGGTCCAGCAGATAGCTCTTGCCGCGGCCGACATCACCCCACAGGTAGGCGCCGGCCAGCGGCTGCTGGAGGGGGCGGCGAATGAAGCGGGGCAGCCACGAGCGGCGCGGCGGGTTGGCAATCGTGTGCCACAGGATGTCGAGCCGGGCGGCGGCCGCTGCCTGCAGCGGATCGGCCACGAAGTCCGGCTGGGTGGTCTCCCAGCGGTAACGGGCCAGCGGGGTGGTTGGAACCGCCTGCAGCATGGGGGCCGCGCGCCGCGCCTAAAGGTGGCGCTGGACCAGGCGCTTCTTGATGTCGGCGATGGCCTTGGCCGGGTTCAGACCCTTCGGGCAGGCGCTGGTGCAGTTCATGATGGTGTGACAGCGGTACAGCCGGAACGGGTCTTCGAGCTGGTCGAGCCGCTCGCCGGTGGACTCGTCACGGCTGTCGATGATCCAGCGGTGCGCCGCCAGCAGCGTGGCCGGGCCGAAGAAGCGGTCCGAGTTCCACCAGTACGACGGGCAGGATGTGGAACAGCAGGCGCACATGATGCATTCGTAGTGGCCGTCGAGCTGGTTGCGGTCGTCCCTGGACTGCCGGTGCTCGCGCCCGGACGGCGGCGGGGTTTCGGTCTTCAGCCACGGTTCCAGCGCCGCGTACTGGGCGTAGAAGTGCGTCAGGTCCGGCACCAGGTCCTTGATGACTTCCTGATGCGGCAGCGGAAAGATGCGCACGTGCGTGCTGTGGCAGTCGGCGGTGGCCTTGGTGCAGGCCAGCGTGTTCACGCCGTCGATGTTCATGGCGCAGGAGCCACACACCCCCTCGCGGCAGGAACGGCGAAACGTGAGGCCACCGTCCATGCGGTTTTTGATGTGCAGCAGCGCGTCGAGCACCATCGGCCCGCACTCGGCCGTATCGACCTCGTAGGTCTGCGTGCGCGGGGCCTGATCGGCATCCGGATCGTAGCGGTAGATCTCGAACCGCACCGTGGTTCCCAGAGTGGGCACCGCCGCGGCCTGCGATCGGGGTGGTGCGGCCAGCAGGTCGCGTTCGACGCGGGCTTTTTCAGCCATCTTGCTCGTTCCTCGGCGCTCAGTAGACGCGTTTCATGGGCGGGATCGGGGCGACTTCATCGGTCAGCGTGTGCGCGGTCACGCCCCGGTAGCCCAGGCGCACCTGGCCGCTGACCACGTCCGGCACCCAGGCCAGGCTGTGCTTCATCCAGTTCACGTCGTCGCGCTCGGGGTAGTCGTCGCGGGCATGGGCACCGCGCGATTCCTTGCGCTCGGCGGCGCAGTCCATGGTAGCCAGCGACACCGTGAGCAGGTTCTCCAGTTCCAGCGCCTCGACCAGATCCGTGTTGAACACCATGCCGTGGTCGGTCAGGCCGATGTCGGGCAGCATGGCGGCGGTTTGGCGGATTTCCTGCACGCCGGCTTGAAGAGTGTCTTCCTTGCGGAACACCGCGCAGCGCTGCTGCATGGTGCGCTGCATGCGCTCGCGGATTTCCACCGGCGCATGGCGACCCTTGGCCTGGCGCATGCGATCGAAGCGTTCGATGCCACTGCGGCCGGCCTGGGCCGTGACCTTGGGCGCCGGCAGCGTGGGCAGGGTGTCCTTCAGGCGCAGCGCGGCGGCGCGTCCGAACACGATGATGTCCAGCAGGCTGTTGGCGCCCAGGCGGTTGGCGCCGTGCACCGACACGCAGGCCGCCTCGCCGATGGCGAACAGGCCGGGCACCACGACGTCGTTGCCCTGCGCGTCCTGGTTGATGACTTCGCCGTGGTAGTTGGTCGGGATGCCGCCCATGTTGTAGTGCACGGTCGGCAGCACCGGGATCGGCTCGCGCGTCACGTCCACGCCGGCAAAGATGCGCGCCGTCTCGGAAATGCCGGGCAGGCGCTCGTGCAGCGTGTCGGCACCCAGGTGCTCCAGGTGCAAATAGGCGTGGTCCTTGTTGGGCCCACACCCCCGGCCTTCGAGGATTTCCACCGTGATGGCGCGCGACACCACGTCTCTGGATGCCAAATCCTTGGCGCTGGGCGCGTAGCGCTCCATGAAGCGCTCGCCACTGGCGTTGGTCAGATAACCGCCCTCGCCGCGGGCGCCCTCGGTAATCAAACAGCCGGCCGGATAGATGCCGGTCGGGTGGAACTGCACCATCTCCATGTCCTGCAGCGGCACGCCGACCCGCGCCGCCAGGCCCATGCCATCCCCGGTGCAGATATGCGCCCCGGTGCAGGACTGATAAGCCCGCCCGTAGCCGCCGGTGGCCAGCACCACCGCGCGGGCAAAGAAGCGGTGCAGCCGGCCCTCGACCATGTCGTAGGCGAGCACGCCGATCACCCGGCCGCTGTCGTCGGTCATCAGGTCGACGGCGAAGTACTCGACGAAGAACTGCGCCTTGTGCTTGAGCGACTGCTGGTACAGCGTGTGCAGCATGGCATGACCCGTGCGGTCGGCCGCCGCGCAGGTGCGCTGCGCAGGCGTCTTGTGGTCGGCCTGGTACTGGCCGCCGAACGGGCGCTGGTAGATCTTGCCGTCGTCGGTGCGCGAGAACGGCATGCCGGCGTTTTCCAGTTCGATCACCGCCGGGATGGCGTGCTGGCACATGTACTGGATGGCGTCCTGGTCGCCCAGCCAGTCCGAGCCCTTCACCGTGTCGTAGAAATGGTCGCGCCAGTCGTCGTCGACCATGTTGCCGAGCGCCGCGTTGATGCCGCCCTGCGCCGCCACCGTGTGCGAGCGGGTCGGGAACACCTTGGTGATGCAGGCCACCGACATGTTCTCGGCCGCCATGCCGAAGGTGGCGCGCAGGCCGGCGCCGCCGGCGCCCACCACCACCACGTCGAACTGGTGGTCGGTGATCGTGTAATTGCTGGTCATGCCGCTTGCCTGCTCTGTCACTGTCCGAACATCACGCGCAGCACCGACATGGCGGCCACGCTACCGAGCCCCACCACCACGACCAGCAGCCCGATCAGCGCCAGCAGGCTCTGCGCCGGCACGTGGATGTAGTCCTCGATCAACACCCGGCTGCACAGATAGGCGTTGATCATGGCGATCAGGAAAAACACCAGCATCAGGCCGCCAGTGGTCGGTGTCGCCAGCCAGGCGCGCGCTTCGTCCAGCGACACGCCACCGGCACTCAGGCACACGAACTGCCCCAGCAGCACGGCGCCCAGCACGATCAGCGCCGCGGCGGTGAGGCGCTCCCAGAAAAACGCGCTGGTGCCGGCACCGCTGGCGCCGTAGCCCCGCGCCAGCGCGCGGGGCGAGCGAAACTGCGCCATCAGCCAGCCCTCATGGCGACGTAAAGCCACACCAGGACGCTCGCCACGGCCGAGCCGATCAGCGCCAGGCGGCCGGTGAGCCGGGCAGTATCCAGCTCGAAGCCGTAACCCATGTCCCACGCAAAGTGGCGTATCCAATGGGCGGCGTAGAAGAACGCACAGAACGTCCAGCCAAACAGCATGACCTTGCCGACCAAACTGCCCCACAGCACGGCGAAGGCGTCGAACAGCGCCCCGCCCTGGGCAATCGCCAGCAACCACGCGGCCAGAAAACCCAGTCCGCCCAGCAGGGCAGCGCTCACCGCGCGGTGCAGAATGGACGTGTAGCTGCCTGTCAACGGCCGGTAGACCGTCAGGTGGGGCGACAGCGGTCGCGGTTTGCCCATGGGGCAGACTCCCTTGCTGGATAATCTGGTTTTTGCGCCGCACAAAACGACGACTGCAGGCCGAACCTGCTGTCGACACGCAAGCCGGTCGGTGAGTTTAACATGCAGGCCCAGGGCCCCGATGCGCAGTTGGTGCAGTGGCGCGTTTGCATTAGAATTCCGCGCCCCCGAATTTCAATGCCGGCCGTCCATGGACGACGACCCGGCAGCGCACCTGGAGTCCCGTCAATGGGGATGACCGAATCACCGCAAACCAGCTTCACGCCCTATCAGCCCAAGAAGGGCGAAACCTACATGGGCGAGCCGCAGAAAGAGCACTTTCGGCAGATCCTGAGCGCCTGGCGCGACGAACTGAGCGCCGAGATGGAACGCGCCCGCCATCGCATGCAGGACGAGACCGTCAACTACCCGGACCCGACCGACCGGGCCACCCAGGAATCCGAGATGACGCTCGAGCTGCGCACCCGCGACCGCGAGCGCAAGCTGATCCGCAAGATCGAGGAAACGCTCGACCAGATCGACAGCGGCGAGTATGGCTACTGCGAATCCTGCGCGGCCGAGATCGGCCTGCGTCGCCTGGAGGCGCGCCCGACCGCCACGCTGTGTATCGACTGCAAGTCCCTGGCCGAGATCCGCGAACGGCAGATGGGCTGAGGCGCTCACGTTCGCTTGGGCGGACCAGGCCTGCAAGCAACCGCCCCGGCGGCTTTCCTGACCCCAACGCCGGAGGGCGCCGTGGCGATGCCGATCAGGCTGTTTCACAACCCGCGCTGCTCCAAGTCGCGCGAGGCGCTGGCGCTGCTGCGCGAGCATGGCGTCGAGCCGCACGTCGTCGAATACCTGAAGCAGCCGCCGTCGGCTGCGCAGATCGATCGCCTGCTGACCTTGCTTGGCATGCAGCCGCGGCAATTGATGCGCCGTGGCGAGGCGGTTTACAAGGAACTGGGCCTGGATGATCCAGGCTTGTCCCGCGCGGCGTTGATCGAGGCGATGGCAAGCCAGCCGATCCTGATCGAGCGGCCGATCGCCATGCGCGGCGAGCGCGCGGTGCTCGGCCGCCCGCCCGAAAAGGTGTTGGAGTTGCTGGGCGCCTGAGGCCGGCTCACGGCAGCGGGGCTGGCTTCGCCGCTGGGGAAGCGCTGAATGAATCCATCCTGGATTTCTCAACGCCCGCCATCGGGAAAGCGTGGTTTTCCGATGGCTCACAAAAACAAAATCAGTGGCTTACAGCACTGACGCTGCGGGAAACACTGAATACCCGAGCGTTTGCCTAAGCGGCGCGGCTCGCGTCGATCAGGGCGGCGATGGCTTTCGGATCGATGCGCGTGGCGAGCGCCACATAGGGCGCGATCGGCTGGTCCAGCAGCGGCTGCCGGCGCCCGGCCCAGGCGAGCGGCGCACCGAACATCGCCTCCACCTGCGCCGCCATGCGCGGCAGCACGGGTTGCAGATACACCATCAGCAGTCGGAACAGGTTAAGCGCCTGACTGCACACGCCGTGCGCCTCGGCCAGGCGCGCCGGATCCTTGACCAGCGACCACGGCGCCTGCGCCGCGATGTATTCGTTGGCCCTGTCGGCCAGGGCCATCACGTCGCGCATGGCACGGCCATATTCGCGGGCCTCGTAGGCGGCGGCGATGCCTTCACCGGCGGTGACGAATTCGGCGTACATCTGCGGTTCGGGAAGCGCAGCGGACAGGCGCCCGTCGAAGCGCTTTTCGATGAAACCGGCCGTGCGCGAAGCAATGTTGACCAGTTTGCCGACCAGGTCGGAGTTCACCCGCGCCACGAAGTCGTCCAGGTTCAGGTCGATGTCGTCGATGCCCGAGCCCAGCTTGGCGGCGAAGTAGTAGCGCAGCGGTTCCGGTGGCAGATGATCCAGCCAGCTGCGGGCCTGGATGAAGGTGCCGCGGGACTTGGACATTTTTTGCCCGTCCACGGTCAGGAAACCGTGCGCGTGGACCGCCACCGGTTTGTTGTAACCGGCGCCGTGCAGCATGGCCGGCCAGAACAGGGCGTGGAAGTACAGGATGTCCTTGCCGATGAAGTGCCGCACTTCGCGCTGGGCCCAGAACGCACGCACTTCGTCCAGCGTCACCGTGCGGCCCTGCTGGCGGTTCAGCCAGTCCCAGAGGCTTGCCAGATAGCCGATCGGCGCGTCCAGCCAGACATAGAAATACTGGCTGTCGGAGCCCGGCACCCGGAAGCCGAAATACGGCGCGTCGCGCGAGATGTCCCAGTCGGCCAGGCCGGCCTCGAACCACTCGGCGATCTTGTTGGCGACTTCTTCCTGCAGATGCCCGGCGCGCGTCCAGTGCGTCAACAGGTCGGAAAAATCGCTCAGGCGAAAGAAGTAGTGCTCGGATTCCTTGAGCACCGGCTGGGCACCGGACAGGGCCGAGCGCGGGTTCTTCAGATCGGTCGGCGCGTAGGTGGCGCCGCAGGCCTCGCAGGAATCGCCGTACTGGTCCAGCGCGCCGCAACGCGGGCACTCGCCGCGGATGAACCGGTCGGCCAGGAACATGCCTTTGACCGGATCGAAATAGCGCGTCACGCCGTAGCGCACGATGTGCCCGGCCGCCGACAGGCGCCCGAAGACGTCCTCGGCCAGCTGGCGGTTCTCGTCGCTGTGGGTGCTGTAGTAGTTGTCGAAACCGATGCCAAAGTCGGCAAAGTCGGCCCGGTGCTCGGCGCCGATGCGCGCCACCAGGTCTTCCGGCGTGATGCCCTCGGCCTGGGCCCGCAGCATGATCGGCGCGCCGTGGGCGTCGTCGGCGCACAGGTACAGCACCTCGTGGCCGAACAGGCGCATGGCGCGCACCCAGATGTCGGTCTGGACGTACTCAACCAGATGGCCGATGTGAATGGGGCCGTTGGCGTAGGGCAGGGCACTGGTGACCAGAATCTGGCGCGGCATGGCGGGCGGCGAAAAGCAGTGGCGGCGGGGCTTGGCGGGGCGGCAGGATAGCACGGTGCCCACGGGGCTCCATGCTAGAATCGGCGCCCCTTTTCGCCGCCCTGACAGGCCGTTTCAGGCCTGTTTCAGGCACCGTCGGCGACCTGTCCCGCCCCCTCCTGGAACAGCATGAGCGACACCCTGCACAGCGCCGCCCAGTCCGCCCTGGATGCCGTCATCGATCCCTGGAGCGGCGCCAGCCTTAAGCAGGCGCTGCGCGCGGTCACGCTGGATCAGGGCCGCCTGGGCGCTCAGCTGCAACTGGGCTATCCCAGCGCCGGCCTGGCGGCCGAAATGCTGCCGGCGGTGCAGGCGGCGCTGGCGAGCTTGCCTGGCGTACAGGCAGTCCAGGTAAGCCTGAATCACGCCATCGTCGCCCATGCCGTGCAGCAGGGTGTGCAGGCGGTGCCGGGCGTGAAGAACGTGATCGCGGTCGGTTCCGGCAAGGGCGGCGTTGGCAAGTCCACGACGGCGGTGAATCTGGCCCTCGCCCTGGCGCGCGAAGGCGCCAACGTGGCCCTGCTCGATGCCGACGTGTACGGCCCCAGTCTGCCGACCATGCTGGGCATCACCGACAAGCCGCGCCTGGTCGAGGGCGACGAGCGCCGCATCGCGCCGCTGATCGGTCACGGCGTGCAGTGCATGTCGATCGGGTTCCTGATCGACCCGGACGCGCCCATGGTCTGGCGCGGGCCGATGGCGACGCAGGCGCTGGAACAGCTGATCCGCGACACCGCCTGGCAGGATGTCGACTATCTGGTCGTCGATCTGCCGCCGGGCACCGGCGACATCCAGCTCACGCTCGCCCAGCGGGTACCGGTCAGCGGCGCCATCATCGTCACCACGCCGCAGGACATCGCCCTGCTGGACGCGGTCAAGGGCCTGAAGATGTTCGAGAAGGTCAAAGTGCCGATCCTTGGCATCGTCGAGAACATGAGCACCCACATTTGCACTGCCTGCGGGCACGAGGAACACATCTTTGGCGCCGGTGGCGGCGCGCGCATGGCGCAAAAGCACGGCGTGCCGCTGCTGGGCTCGCTGCCGCTCGACATCCGCATCCGCGAGCAGGCCGATGGCGGCCAGCCGACCGTGGCGGCCGACCCCGACGGATCGGTCGCCCGTGCGTACCGGGAAATCGCCCTGCGCGCCGCGGCCAGCCTGGCCAGGCGCGGCAAGGATTACGCCCGCCACTTCCCCAAGATCACCGTGGTCAACGACTGACCCGCCCGGCCTGGAATCACCGCATGAGCATCAAATCCGACCGCTGGATCCGTCGCATGGCCGAGCAGCAGGGCATGATCGATCCGTTCGAACCGCGCCAGGTGCGCGAGGTGGAGGGCCAGCGGGTCATCTCCTACGGCCTGTCGAGTTACGGTTACGACATCCGCGTGGCGCGCGAATTCAAGATCTTCACCAACGTGCACTCGGCGGTGGTGGACCCGAAAAATTTCGACGCCGCCAGCCTGGTCGACATCGAATCCGACGTGTGCGTGATCCCGCCCAACTCGTTCGCGCTGGCGCGCACGGTGGAGTACTTCCGCATTCCGCGCAGCGTGCTGACGGTGTGCCTGGGCAAGTCCACCTACGCGCGCTGCGGCATCATCGTCAACGTGACGCCGTTCGAGCCGGAGTGGGAGGGCTACGCCACGCTGGAGTTCTCCAACACCACCACGCTGCCGGCCAAGATCTACGCCGGCGAAGGCTGCGCGCAGGTGGTGTTCTTCGAATCCGACGAGACCTGCGAGGTTTCCTACAAGGACCGCGGCGGCAAATACCAGGGCCAGGTCGGCGTGGTCGTGCCGCGGCTGTAAGCGCAGCCCGCGGCGTTGCATAATCACCCCAAGGTTTCGCGGCACCGGACCGTGACTAAAGCAAGCCCACGCTTCCGGCGATATAGCAGTTCAGTCCACGCTCGCACAGGGAGAACCTGATGAACAAGAAACTCGCCGCGCTCGGCCTGACCGCAAGCCTGTGCGCCATGCTGGCCGGCGCGGCACTGGCGGCCGGTGACGGCAACTTCGAACGCCCGCAAGGCGGACCGGCAGCCGGCATGATGGTGGCTACGGCCGCGACCGTAACAACCGCGCCGGCCGCTGCGGATGACGACTTTGGCGACTGGGAAAAGGACACCGCGCCCGAGGTCAGCGACCCGCTGGAGAAAATCAACCGCGGCGTGTTCTGGTTCAACGAACAGGCCGACCGGTTCGTCATCAAGCCCGTCGCCAAGGGCTACGACTGGGCGCTGCCCAAACCGGTCAAGCACGGCGTGAGCAATGTGTTCGACAACCTGTTCACGCCGGTGGTGGCGGTCAGTGACCTGTTGCAGGGCAACCTGCAGGAAAGCGCTTCGGACGTCGGGCGTTTCGTGGTCAACAGCACAGTCGGTGTGGTCGGCATTTTCGATGTTGCCACCGGCTGGGGCATGGAAAAGCGCCGCGAGGATATCGGCCAGGCGTTTGGCGCATGGGGCATCGGCGCGGGGCCCTACCTGGTGCTGCCGATCCTGGGCCCGAGCAACGTGCGCGATGGCGTCGGCCTGGTCGGCAACTACTTCCTGCTGCCGCAGAACTACATCGATGACGAGGGCGTGCGCTGGGGCGTTGCCATTCTGGGCGGCATCGACACCCGCTACCGCCTGCTCGACGCCAGCACCGTGCTGGAACAGGCAGCGCTGGACCGCTACGCTTTCGTGCGGTCGTCCTACACGCAGCATCGCAAGAACCTGGTCGCGGACAAGGACGCCGGCAAGGCCGTGCCGGCCGCCAGTTTCGGCCAGTAGGTTTCCCGCAGCCCGGCAGTGGGCGGGCTGGGCGCCAATCAAAAGGAGGCCGCGGGGCGACCCTGCGGCCTTTTTTTTCAGCATAGTGCACCGACCGTTGGGGACGGGACTCCCGGGCGGTGCCCTTTGCAAAGCCGCGATATACCGTTCGGTCGCGGCAAGACGAGTCAGAACCCCAGCGCCCGCAAATCCAGCCGCCCGCCGTCGACCGGCGGACACCAGTAGTACGCACCGGTCACCGGCCAGGTAAAGCGGAACAGGGCGTCGGTGATGCCGTCCTGGGCACCGACCATGCGCCGCAGCTGCGCCTCGAAGGCGTCCAGGCTGTGGCCGAAGGCGACGAACATCAGCCCCGCCTCAAGGCCGCTCGCCCACGGCATGGACCGGCGCAGCACGAAGGCCGGCGGGCTGAAGCTCTCCTGCGCGGTGCGTTTCACATGGGCCGACGGCGGCGCGTCGTCGATCTCTTCATTGCCGATCCTGTGGCGGCCGATGCTCAGGTCCTGCTCCTGGGCGCTCATCGCCTCGAAGCGCTTGAGCTCGTGCACCCAGCGCTGCACGGCAACGAAACTCGACCCATCCAGCCCGGGTCCGCGGCCGTGCACCAGGCCAGCCGCTTCGGCGGCGGCGTCCTTGGGATTCTCCGTGCCGTCCTCGTAACCGGTCAGGTCGCGGCTGTCCTGGTACTGGAAGGCGTCCACTGTTTCGCGCAGGTAGAACGCTGGCAGCAGCGCCGCTTCCAGCTGGCGTGCCCGATGCAGCAACGCGCCGCGATCATCACCGCGCAGCCACAGCCACAGGGCTGCCGGTGTCGAGGGCACATCCACGCCCGGGCCACTGATTGCAGCCAGTACGCGCAAGCCTTCGATCTGCCGGCCAAGCGCCTGCACGACCGACGGGCCGATGCCGGCGACCACCTGCTCGCCGTCCACCTGATCGCGCAGCCGCGCCAGGGCGGCCCGGGCATCGACCCCCGCAGCCAGATCGAAGCTCAGGTACACCGCCAGTCGCGGTGCAGGCAAAAGAATGCCGCGTTGTGCGGGCACCATGAAACGACTCCTGGCAGGCGCGACTGCCCGCTGTTCGATTGAAAACGTGTGTGCCGACGTGTCCGCGGGGATACGCCGATTCAGTCGAACACATCGGCCGCCAGGATGCCGGAACGGGCCAGATTCTATGGCTCCGATTCCGGACCTGTGCTCAACGCACCTGGGCGCTGCCCTGGCGGCGTGGGTCGCTGGCGGCTTGCAGGGCTCCCGTGTGCGTGTTCCAGAGAATGGCTTCCATGTTGCCGTAGCGGCGGTCGACCTGCTTGAGCGTATGACCGAGCTTTTGCAGGCCGGCGATGTCGGCGTCGCTCAGGCCCTGCGGCTCGTACTCCACCACGTCCGGCAGGAACTGGTGGTGGTAGCGCCCGGTGCTTACCCAGGCGGCGGGGTCGTCGTTGCCCTGTGCGAACGAGAGCGCACCCAGCAGCACCATGCTGATGATGCGGCTGCCGCCGGGCGTGCCAAGTACGGCCACGCTGTCGCCGCGGCGCAGGATGGTCGGCGTCATGCTCGACAGCGGGCGCTTGCCGGGCGCGATGGCGTTGGCCTCGCTGCCGACCAGGTGATAGGCGTTGGGGCTGCCCGGCTTGGCCGAGAAGTCGTCCATCTCGTCGTTGAGCAGAATCCCGGTGCCCGGCGGCACGAAGCCGCTGCCGAACGGGATGTTCACGCTCAGCGTCGCCGACACCACGTTGCCCTGCGTGTCCACCACCGAAAAATGCGTGGTGTCTGTGCCCTCCGGCCCGGCAGGGGCGCCTGGCAGGCTGGCGCTGGGCGTGGCGCGGTCGGGACGGATACCGGCCCGCAGGCCGGCGGCGTAGTCCTTGCTCTGTAGCTGCGCCATCGGCATGGCGACGAAGTCCGGGTCGCCCAGATACACCGCCCGGTCGCGGTAGGCGCGGCGCATGGCCTCGATGATCAGGTGCTTGCCGGTTACGGCGTCGCGCAGGTCCAGCGCATAGCCTTCCAGGATGTTGAGCGCGGTAATGAGGGCGACGCCGCCCGACGACGGCGGCGGCGCGGTCAGGATGTCCATGTCGCGGTAGCGCCCGCGCAGCGGCGTGCGCTCGACGACTTTGTAGTTTTTAAGATCGTCGGCCGTCCAGGCGCCGCCCGCGGCGTTGACGCCGGCCACGATCAGGCGCGCCGTCTCCCCGTCGTAGAAACCGGCGTTGCCGCCGCGGGCCAGGCGCTGCATGACCGCGGCGAGGTCTTTCTGGACCAATCGAAAGCCGGCCTTGGGTGCTTCGCCCTGGTCCAGGAACACTGCTGCAGCGGCCGGCGAGGCGGCCAGCGCGGCCTTGCGCAGGGTGGTCATCTGCAAATGAAAGGCGTCCGGCTCGAAGCCGTCCGTTGCCAGCCGGATGGCCGGCGCCAGATCGCGCGTCAGGCCCAGCCGGCCGCAGCGTTTGGCCAAATGCGCCAACGCCGCAGGCTCGCCGGGAATGCCCGCGGCCAGTGGGCCATCCAGGGATTTTTGTGCCACCGGCTGGCCATCCGCGCCCAGGTACATGTCGCGCGTGGCGCTTTGTGGCGCCTTCTCGCGCGCGTCGACGAACAGGGCTTCGCCGCCGCGCCGCTGGATCAGATAAAAGCCACCGCCACCGATGCCGGAGCTTGTCGGCTCCACCACCGCCAGGGCGGCGCTGACCGCCACCGCCGCATCGCAGGCATTGCCGCCGGCCGCCAGTACCTCGAAGCCGGCCTCGGTGGCCAGCGGATGCGCACTGGCAATGGCGCCCAGGCGCGGGGCGGCGGCGACCTGCAGGGCGCACAGCCAGGCACAGACGAAAATCAGGCAGCGACGCACGTCGACCTCCCGGGTTGGAACGACCGGCTTACATGCCGGTGAAGCAGGCGCCGCCGTCGACGGAAATCATCTGCCCGGAGACGAAATCCGACAACGCCGACTGCAAGTACACGGCGGTGCCGACCAGGTCGTCCGCATACTGCTCGCGGCCCAGTGAGCAGATCGATTTCATGGCGCCGGTGATGGCCTCGGCATGGTTCTCGCGCATGATGTCCAGGCTGGCCTGGCTCTGGATGAAGCCCGGCACCAGGGTGTTCACGCGGATGCCGGCCGGCCCGAGTTCACGCGCCAGACACCGCGTCATGGTGGCCACCGCGCCCTTGCTGACCACGTAGTGCAACAGGTTCGGGTTGCCCAGCTGGATGGTGTTCGACGAGATGTTGACGATCTTGCCGTAGCCCTGCGCGCGCATGGCCGGCACCACCGCCTTGCAGGCATGCCAGGTGCCGGTGACGTTGATGTTCATCATGCGTTGCCAGGCGTCCTCGGTAATTTCGTCAAAGGGCAGCATGCGCGCACCCTCGGTTACGGCGCTCGGGCCGAACATGGCAGCGTTGTTGATGATGCCGTCGATGCGGCCGTAGGCCTTTTGCGTCGCCGCGGCCATCGCCGTGCAGCTGGCCATGTCGGTGATGTCGAGTTTGACGCCCAGGCCATGCCCGCCCAGCAGGCCAAGCGTCTCGGCGCAGTCCAGGATGTCAGCCGCCACCACCGTGGCACCGGCTTCGCACAGCGCCTTTGCGTAAGCCTGGCCGATGCCGCGCGCGGCGCCGGTGACGATCACCACCCGTCCGTCCAGTAATCCGCTCATGGGTTGCTCCTCCAGGTTCTGTTTGAAAGCTCCGGCGGAAGTCTAACCGCCGCCGCAGGCGCGTTGGCGCTGACAGCGCGGCGGCGCTACGCTTGCTGCCCCCCACCCCCGTTCGGAGCATCGGATGAGCCTGCTGCCGGTCACCCTCGACGACAAGTACGCGCAGCCCCACGGACGGGTGCTGGTGTCCGCCACGCAGGCCCTGACCCGCCTGTTGATGGAGCAGCGCGTGCGCGACCTGGCGGCCGGCCTGAATACTGCAGGTTACGTATCCGGGTACCGCGGCTCGCCGCTGGGCACGCTGGACAAGGCGCTGTGGGATGCCGAGCGGCACCTGAAGGCCCATCACGTCGTATTCCGCCCCGGCGTGAACGAGGATTTGGCCGCCACCGCCATCTGGGGCACGCAACAGCTGAAGGTGTTCGAAGGCGCCCGCTACGACGGCGTGTACGCCCTGTGGTACGGCAAGGGCCCGGGTGTTGAGCGCAGCGGCGATGCCCTGCACCACGCCAACCTGGCCGGTACAGCCCCGCAGGGCGGCGTGCTGATGGCGGTCGGCGACGATCCGGTGTGTCACTCGTCCACCGTGCCGCAACAAAGCGAATTCGCGCTGATGGCGGCCGGCATTCCGGTGCTGGCGGCCGGCAGCGTGCAGGAGGTGTACGACTACGGCCTGGCGGGCCTGGCCATCTCGCGCTTCTCGGGCGTGTGGGTGGCGCTCAAGCTGGTAACGGACATCGCCGAGTCGACGGCGGTGATCGACCTGGACTCGCCCGGCAGCCGCGTGGTCATCCCGGCCGATTTCGTCATGCCGCCGGACGGTGTGCACCTGCGCGTGCCGGACTGGCCGACCTTTCAGGAAGAACGCCTGATGCGTTACCGCCTGCCGGCAGTGCAGGCGGCGGTGCGGGCCAGCGGCCTGGACCGCGTGACGCTGGCCAGTCCGCGGCCGCGTTTGGGCATCGTCGCCTTCGGCAAGGCGCACGAGGATCTGCGCCAGGCGCTGCTCGACCTGGGTCTGGACGACCGCACGGCCGCCGATCTGGGCATCAGCATTTACAAGCCGGCGCTGATCTGGCCGCTGGAACCGCAGGGCGTGAGCGATTTCGCCGCGGGTCTCGAAGAGCTGCTGGTGGTGGAAGAAGGCCGGCCGATCCTGGAAGGCCAGATCAAGGACCTGCTGTTCGGCCTGCCGGACGCGCGCCGTCCGCGCGTGCTGGGCAAGCACGACCTGGACGGTCGCGTGCAGTTCGCGGACCACGGCGAGCTGTCGCCCCGACCCATTGCTCGCGTGCTGGCGGCGCGGCTTGCCGTGCTTGCGCCCCAGGCGGGCATGGACAGCCGCATCGCCTTGCTGGAAGGGCAGCGGGAGCGGTCCGGCGCCTATCAGGCCAAGTTCCAGCGCACGCCGTATTTCTGCTCCGGTTGCCCGCACAACACCGGCACCCGCATTCCGGACGGCAGCGTGGCGCTGGCCGGCATCGGTTGTCATTTCCTGGCCCAGCGCATGGAGCGCAACACCAAGACCTGGACCCACATGGGCGCCGAGGGCGTCAGCTGGGTCGGCATGGCGCCGTTCACGGACCTGAAGCACGTGTTCGTCAACATCGGCGACGGCACCTACTACCACTCCGGCCTGCTGGCCATCCGCCAGGCGGTGGCGTCGGGCGTGAACGTCACCTACAAGATTCTTTATAACGACGCGACCGCCATGACCGGCGGCCAGCCGATCGACGGCCCGATCAGCGTGGCGCAGATCACCCACCAGATGTACGGCGAGACGGTGCGGCGCATCGCCGTGGTCAGCGACGCGCCGGAAAAATTCCACCGCCGCGATTTCGCCGAAGGCACCACGCTCGACCACCGCGACCAGCTGGACGCCGTGCAGCGGGAACTGCGCGAGTACCCCGGTACCTCGGTGCTGATCTACGAGCAGACCTGCGGCACCGAAAAGCGTCGTCGCCGCAAGCGCGGCACGCTGGTCGAGCCGGACAAGCGGGTGTTCATCAACGAGCGCGTGTGCGAGGGCTGCGGCGACTGCTCGGTCAAGTCGAACTGCCTGTCGGTGCTGCCGCTGGAAACCGAATTTGGCCGCAAGCGCGCCATCGACCAGTCCGCCTGCAACAAGGATTACTCCTGCGTGAAGGGCTTTTGCCCGAGCTTCGTCACTGTTCATGGCGGTGGTCTGGCCCGGCGCAGCGGCGTGCCGCTGCCGGACGATCTGTTGGCGCGCCTGACCGAACCGCTCTCGCCGGCCGTGGAGGGCGCTTTCGGCATGCTGGTTGCCGGCATCGGCGGCACCGGCGTGGTCACGGTCAGCCAGCTGCTGGCCACCGCGGCGCACATGCAGGGTCTGCACGTGCAGACGCTGGACGACACGGGCCTGTCGCAGAAATTTGGCTCCGTGTTCAGCCACGTGCAAATCGGCACCAGCGCCGATGCCCTGCACGCGGCGCGCGTGAGCGATGGCAACGCCGACCTGCTGCTGGGCCCGGATCTGGTGACCTGCGCCAGCGAGAAGGTGCTGGTCAAGGCGCGCTTCAACCGCACGCACGCGGTGGTCAACACCTACGAGCAGATGACCGGTGATTTCACCCGCCAGCCGGATCTGGCCCTGCCCGGTACCGACCTGAAGCAGGCGGTTGGCGAGTATTGCGGCGACGGACGGGTGCATTTTGTCGATGCCACGCGCCTGGCCCGCCAGCTGATCGGCGACGCCATCGGCGCCAACCTGTTCCTGCTGGGCTACGCCTGCCAGCGCGGCCTGTTGCCGCTGTCGGCGACAGCCATCGAGCGCGCCATCGTGCTCAACGGCGTATCCGTCAAGGGCAACACCAGCGTGTTTCGCTGGGGACGGCTGTATGCCGTCGAGCCGCGGCGCGTGGAGGACTGCGCCGCCGGTCCGCTGTCCGGTCGCACGCCGCCGCTGGCGCAGGATTTGCCGAGCGTCATCGCGCGCCGGGTGGAAGATCTGACCGCCTACCAGAGTGCAGCCTATGCCGGGCGCTACCGGGCGCTGGTCGAGCGCGTGCACGATGCCGAAAAAAGCCGCGCCCGGGGCATGACCGGCCTGGCCGAGGCGGTCGCCCGCAACTTCTACAAACTGCTCGCCTACAAGGACGAATACGAAGTGGCGCGCCTGTACACGGACGGCGAGTTCCTGGCCAGGATGCGCGAGACCTTCGTCGGTGACACGCGCCTGCGGTTTCATCTGGCGCCGCCGCTGTTGGCTCGCCGCGACCCGACCAGCGGTGAGCTGCAAAAGCGCGAATACGGCGCCTGGATGCTGCCGGTCCTGAAGGTGCTGGCGCGTTTCAAGTTCCTGCGCGGCAGCCTGCTCGATCCGTTCGGGCACACGGCCGAACGGCGCATGGAGCGGCGCCTGATCGCCGATTACGAACGGACCGTCGATACGCTGCTGGCCGGACTCGATCACGACAACCATGCCCTGGCGCTGGAAATCGCCAACCTGCCGCAGCAGATGCGCGGCTACGGCCACGTCAAGGAGGCCAACGTCGCGCTGGTGGAGGCCCGCAAGGCCGAGCTGCTGGCGCGCTACACGGCGCCGCGCGAGCAGCGCACCGCTGCCTGAGCAAGATTGCCCGAACGTCCGTTATCAAGTAGATTCCGGCACCTGCCACGACCGCGCCTGTCATGCGCGTCTGGCCCCGGGTTATGGAGGAGAAAATGGCAGCAAATGCCACCGGCCACGGCCGGTTTGTGCTTGGGTTGGGTGCGGCGGCGGTGCTGGTAATGCCCGCCGCCGCTCTCGCTATCGACGGCCAGATCGTCGACGCCGCCGGCAAGCCGGTCGGGCAGGCAATGGTCAGCCTGGGCTCGGCCGAGCCGGCGCTGGGGTCATCCACCTACACCGTTTTCTCGGATGCCGAAGGCCGCTACACGCTGCCGGCCAAGGCAACCGGCGAGCGCCTGGCGGTGCACAAGCTGGGCTACGCCCCCGTCACGCTGGCGCCGGCGCAGGCCGCCAGGGTCACCCTGACCAAGTCCGACAACATTGCCGCCGATGTGCCGCCGTCGGCCTGGCTGCCGCGCACCGGCGCCGACGATCTGGGCCGCGCCGATACCGTGCTGCAGTGCACCAGTTGCCACCAGTTCCCGTCACAGAAGGTGCGTCATTACTCGGAAATGCTTGACGGCAAGACCGAGGCAGAAAAGCAGGCGGCCTGGAAGGCGATCATCAACTACATGCGCGTCAAGTTCGTGCAGATCGGGCCGGACCAGAGCCTGTACGACCCGGCGAAGATGGACCTGAAGGGCGTTTTCGACCCCACGCAGGGCTCGTTCGACGCGCACGACGAGGAGCAGATTTCGAGCTTTCTGGCCAAGCACCTGCCAACCCGCTTCGACACTCTGAAAGCCTACGATTACGGCGCGCCGCTGGGCGTGACCGCAAAGACCGTGATGCGCGAAATCCAGCTGCCACAGGACGCCTTCGTGCGCGAGGTGGGCCTGACGCCCGATTCGCCGTATCTGTGGGGCGCCGACCTGCAGCACAACCGCCTGCTGCGCGTGGACCCGGCCACCGGCGAGCAGAAGCCTTACCCGATTCCCTACGCCGGCCCGACCGGCCCGCATACCATCATCGACACGCCGGACGGCCAGTTCTGGGTGACCATGCTGGAACAGGGCGTGGTCGGGCGCTTCGACCCCAAGACCGAGCAGTGGCAGCTGTTCGACAAGTTCGGCAAGTACGAAATGGCGCACGACATCGCGCCGGACTACAAATTCCAGGCCATGCCGGATCCGAAGGGCCGCTACTGGTTCACGCTGATTGGCAGCAACCGCATGGCCAGCCTGGACCCCAAGACCGGCGAGATCACCACCGTTGACACGCCCAGGAATGCCGGCGAATCGCCGATGCACAAATCCCTTTACGGCGCCGTGATTACCCACGACGGTAAGCGGGTGTGGTTCTCGCAACTGTCGGGTGGCGTGGGCGCCATCAACACCGAGACCGGCAAGCTCGACGTCTACCTGCCGATGCCGCAGGGCGCCGGCCCTCGGCGCATGGCCATCGACGACCAGGATGTGCTGTACGTGCCCATGTTCGGCACCGGCGAGATCCTGATCTACGACAGCAAGGCCGACAAGGAACTGGGCCGGGTGGCGATGCCGGACCCGAACAATGCGTCCTACAGCGCGGTCTGGGATCCGTGGCGCAAGGTGGTGTGGCTGGGCACCAGCAACGCCGATGTCATCTACAAGTTCAAGCCGGCCGATCGCAGCTTCGAGGTCTTCCCGCTGCCAAGCGCCATGGGCTACCTGCGGATGATTACCTTCGATCGCCACAACGGTAACTTGTGGACGGCGTACTCGAACATCCCCACCGGCGCCGGACCGAGCCGCTTCGTGATGGTCGATCCGGGCGACGGCATTACGGTCGGCGCCGCGCAGTAAACAGCCGGGGCATGAACGCCGGTCAGCGCCCCCTGACCGGTGCCGGTTCGGCAGTCCGGTCTGCATTTCCGGCGCCTTTGACGTTCAGAGTGACCCGCATGCGATCCCGTTCACTGTTTGTTCACATTCTGGCCGCGTTTGTTCTGGCCGGCTTCGCGTGCGCTGCCCGCAGCGATGCGCTGCCGGGCAAGTCTTCCGCCGTCGGCACCGTGCCCCACGCATCGATCAAAACGCAGCTGGTCGAATACCGCGACGGCGATCAGCTGCTCGAAGGCTATCTCGCTTACGACGCCGCAAAAGCCGGCCGGCGTCCCGCGGTGCTGATCGTGCACGACTGGATGGGGGTTGGCCCCTACGTGCGTGAGCGTGCCGAACAACTGGCGCGTCTGGGCTATGTCGCCTTCGTGGCGGATATCTATGGCAAAGGTGTGCGACCGACATCCCCGGCCCAGGCGGGTGCCGAGGCCGGCAAGTACAAGCAGGACCGCGCACTTTTCCGGTCGCGCTTGCGGGCTGGCTACCAGGCCATGCTGGAACAGCGCCAAACCGATCCGGCCCGCACCGCGGCCATCGGCTATTGCTTTGGTGGCACCGGCGTGCTGGAGCTGGCGCGCAGCGGCGCGGACCTGATGGGCGTGGTCAGTTTTCACGGCGGCCTCGACAGTCCGGCGCCCGCGGATGGCAAGAACATCAAGGCCAAGGTGCTGATCCTGCATGGCGCAGAGGATCCGTTCGTTCCGGCACAGGATATCGATGCCTTCCTGGCCGAGATGCGGGCGGCCAAGGTCGACTGGCAGATGATTTCCTACAGCGGCGCTGTGCATGCCTTTACCAATCCGGCGGCCGGCAACGATGCGTCGGCCGGCGCCGCTTACAACCCGAGTGCCGATCGCCGGTCCTGGGGCGCAATGCGGCAGTTTTTAGACGAATTGTTCGGGGGTCGGGCCGGCGGGTGATCCGGATATCGACTAACGTTGACGGTGGTCAAATTACATTCAATCAGCGGGTGGTTGACTGCATCATCGACTGCGCAGCATTCAAAACAAGTTTCTTTCCGGGAGGACGAAAGTGATGATAAATAAGACACGCTTGGCAGGGTTTGTTACCGCGCTGGTGGCTGGTGTTGCGCACGCCGATTTTTCGTTCGATGCGCCGGGCGGACAAACGCTGTCCCTGACCGGCTATCTTCGCGAGCACATGGCGGTGAATCTCGAAGATCACCCGGAGGCGTCCGCCAAGGGCACCCGGCTCGACGGCAAGGGAGAAATCTCCATGCTGCGCAGCACTTTTCGCCTGGAGGCCAAGGCAGACGTCAAATGGGCACAGTTCGTCGGCGTCTATCGTTTCGACCGCGAGGAAGAGACAGGCTATCTGAGCCACCTGAACGACGCCGTGCGCGCCAATGACGCGGCCAATGGCGTGGTCAGCGGGCCGCACAACAACTACCTGGACGATATCGAAGGCGACCAGTGGCGCGAGTGGTACACCAGCTTCAAAGTTGGTAACCGCGTGAAGGCCATACTTGGCAAACAGCAGGTGGTGTGGGGTGAGACGGATTTCTTCCGTGCGATGGACATCATCCACGGCTATGACCTGCGCTGGCGCTCGTTCCTGGAGACGGAAAACGAGGAACTGCGCAAGCCGTTGATCATGGCCAATGTCGAAATCGACGTCCCCGAATTGAACGGCAGCTTGCAGGTGGTGGTCAGGCCTGGTTGGGACGACGACCAGAACCTGGGCAACTCACTCGACCTTCGCGGTGGACGCTGGGCAGCGCAGCCTACCAAGGGGCTCGATTTCATCCCGCTACTGCCCTACAACTATGACAACAGCAAGGGCGACACCAACGATATCAACTACGGCTTTCGCTGGTCGAGTGATCTGGCTGGCTGGGGCTATACGCTCAATTACTGGCGGGGCCTTAACACCGATCCGATCGCCAATTCGTTTTTCGTGCCTTGGGGAAAGTTGCCAGTGGCAAATGGCAATGCGTTGCAGCTCGGCGAGCTGATCTTTCCAAAAATCGAGACCTTCGGCATTACGGCGAGCAATTACGTCGAGGCCATCGATTCAGTCATTCGACTCGAAGCCGCGTTCACGCCGAACAAGCCCTATAACGTCGGAACCAATTTTGGTTTGCCGCTGGGCGGCGGCGCCACCCTGTATGTTCCAGGCCTGGGCGGCGTGAAGGAAAAGGACACGCTGGTGTCGATGATCGGTATCGACAAGCAGATCAAGGGGCTCAGTGAGGTTCTGGGGACCAGTCAGTTCCCGCTGTTGTCGCTGCAGGTGTTCGATACCTGGCTCACCAACTGGAAGCGCAGCGACGACATCGTGGAGGTGCTGGGCTTTGGTGCGCCACGGCGTGAACACACCACCTACATCACGGCCCTGTTTGCGCTCGAGTACAAACACAGCACGGTCAACCCAAGCGTAGCGGCGGTGCTCGACAGCGGCAACGCCGATGTCGCGTTGATCCCGGCACTGGATCTGAAATTCGGCAACCACTGGCGGGTGCACTCCGACATGGACCTGTTCTTTGTGCACCGCCAGAAGAATGTCAAGAGTTTCGGTGGCACGCTGTTGAACGAGGATTTTTTCTCTGCGTCGGCCGAGGACAGTACGCATCTTCTGGGTACCTTCGCCAACAACAGCCAGTTCAATCTGCGCCTGACCTATCAGTTCTAAGCCAAGCAGCTGCCGACCGTTGGCCTTGCAATCGAAAGGGGAAACTCATCATGGAATCGGAAAAAAGGAATCGTGGAGTCGCCGTTATGGCGGTGCTGGCACTGATCGGGCTTGCGTCGCCTCTCGCCCGTGCGGGTGACCTGGCCGAAGGCACTGAAATCAACGCTGCCAACTGGGAACAGATGAAGGGGCAAAGCTACGAAGGCAAGACCATTGAAAGCATGGTCCCCGAGGCGATACAGAAAGCCGTGCGCGAGTATGGCCTGAAGATCACGCTGCGCCACTCGGAACCGGCGACGCTTGCCAACCACATTACCGAGGCGACTGCCAAGTATTCTTCTCAGGTCAAATACGACCCGACTACGCGGAAAGTCAGTGGTTGGGTGGCCGGCACGCCGTTTCCGGACGGCAAGGCAATTGAAGCCGCGCCGCCCGAGCAGGGCGGCGACATGGTCCTCTATAACGTGGCGCTGGCCGGGGTGAACGTCGGCGACAATACCAATTGCTATGGACCGTATGCGACGCTACAAATCGATCCGAAGAAAGGCGTCGAACGCGTTCAAGGTGCCTCGGCGTCCTATTTCCGGGTCAAGGGGCGCACTACCGGTGGGCCGACGCAGGTGGGGGACGATCCGAATCAGCTCAAGATCCAGGTCATCGTGTTCGATAGCCCGTACGACATTGCCGGTCTTGGCATATACCGAAAGATTTACGACGACGGTCGGGTCGACGACATTTACGCGTACGTCAAAAGCGTGCGGCGCATTCGGCGCCTGTCTGGTGGTTCGTGGATGGACACCCTCGCGGGGACCGACATTCTGAATGACGATACCTATTCGTTCGAGGCACACCCGACCTGGTATCCCCGTAACGAGCTCAAGGGCAAGCGCTGGATGCTGTGGCCGGTGCACAGCCCCGCGATCGGCAGGCACGACCTTGATCAGGTGCTGGACTACAAAAACGCACCCTACTGGAATCCCATCAACAACGCATGGGAACCGCGCGAGGTCTACGAGGTTGAGGTGACCACACCCGACGGGCACCCGTATGGCAAGAAGACGATCTATGTCGATGTCGAGATTCCGCGGGCACTGCTCGACGTTGCATACACGCGGTCGGGCGAGCTGTGGCGCGTCATCTACTCAATGATCGGTCCGGAGCCGACCAAGTCCGGCGAAGGGGGTCCGGCTGCATACCAGCTCTACAACTTCGGCGCCTGGGATTTTCTCAAGGCCCATGGCAACTACATGGATTGCGGCCGCTGGGACACCAACGTGCCGCTGCGCTACGAGGACATCACTCCACGGTTGCTGTCTGAAGCGGCCAACGGCAAACGGCTGGGGTTGAACCCGCAGTTTGGCAAGGGGCCGTGATGGCCGCCTGACCGGCTACTATTCGCTTGTCTGCTCAGAACGTCGGCTTTGCCGGCGTTCTTTTTTCGCCACTGAGTGCTCGGCGTCGCTGAGCATGGCGCTGGATTCGTAATGGTCGACCCATCGCAACGCATCGGCACGGCCGTTTTCGCGACCTTGCCGGCCGGATTTTTCGCCGCCCAGGCACCCACGGCGTTGCCGGAGCCGTATCTGGTGGCGCTCAACCCGGATCTGGCGGCGCACCTCGATCTGGCGCCGGGGCTGGACCTCGTCCCGGTGCTCGCCGGCAACACCCTGCCGCCCGGCATCGAAGCCGTCGCGGCCGTCTACGCTGGCCACCAGTTCGGCGTCTACGTACAACAGCTGGGTGACGGTCGCGCCATTCTGCTCGGCGAGGTCGTCAATCGCCGCGGCGAGCGCTACGAGCTTCAGCTCAAGGGTGCCGGACGCACGCCGTTCTCGCGCGGTGCCGACGGCCGGGCAGTGCTGCGGTCGACCATCCGCGAGTACCTGGGGTGCGAAGCCATGCACGGCCTTGGCATTGCGACCACGCGGGCGCTGGCCATCGTCGGCAGCGATCAGCCGGTGTACCGGGAGTCAATCGAAACGGCAGCCGTGCTGACCCGCCTGGCACCCAGCCACGTGCGCTTCGGTTCATTCGAATATTTTCACTACCGCGGCGATGCGCAGCGCGTGGCGCAGCTGGCCGAGTTTGTCATCGACACGCAGTTCCCGGCTCTGAGCGGCCTGCCCGATCGCCATCCGCGCCTGCTGGACGAGGTCGTCGATCGCACCGCCCGCCTGGTGGCCGCGTGGCAGGCGCAGGGTTTCGTGCACGGTGTGATGAACACCGACAACATGTCCATCCTCGGACTGACGCTGGATTACGGGCCGTACGGGTTTCTGGATCATTTCGAGGCGGCGCGGGTGTTCAACCATACCGACCACGGCGGGCGCTACGCGTACGCCAATCAGGGCCGGGTGGCGTTGTGGAACCTGCACGCGTTGGCCGAGGCGCTGTCCACGCTGATACCGGCCGACCGGCGCGCGGCGGCACTGGCCCGGTTCGAGCCGCTGTTCATCGCGACCCACGGCGAGTTGATGCGGCGCAAGCTCGGCCTTGCCCAGGTCGGCGTGCAGGATGCCGATCTGGTCGATCGCCTGCTGCTGGCGTTGCAGGAAGGGCGGGTCGATTACCCGGCCTTCATGCGCGGCCTGAGCGGTTTTCGGACTGACGATCCGGACAGTCGCGCGCCGCTGCTGGCCTTGTCGTGCGCGCCGCAGGTATTGGATGCCTGGCTGGACGATTACGCCCGCCGGCTGGCCGGCGAAGCGGATGCACACGAAGCGCGCCACGCGCGCATGGATGCCATCAATCCGCTCTACGTGCTGCGCACGCATCTGGCCGAACGCGCCATCCGTCAGGCCGCCGACCGGCGGGATTACGGCGAAATCGAGCGCCTGCGCAGCCTGCTGGCGCGGCCTTTCACGCCGCAGCCGGGTGCTGACGCTTACGCCGCGCCGCCTCCGGATGACGGCGGCGCGCTCAAGCTGTCCTGTTCTTCCTGAGCAGTTGCCGCAGCCTCGCCCTGGTTGGCAACGATGGCGCGGCCGTGACGTTCACAAGCGCCGATCGACTGAAAATCTGCAGACTGACCGGTCGCGTGTGCGACCGGGCCTTGGCTTGTCTTCCCCTCGAACGATATCGCTGCCCTGGCAAGGCATTCACGTCACGTCGCAGCGCGTCGCGACGCGGATAAAGGCCTCCGGCACGGCTCCAGACCATGCGCGGCACTTTCGGCATTCACAACAAAGAAAGGCCGCTGCGTATCCAGCGGCCTTTCGGGGCGACCACCGGGCCGACCTGCGCCGGCCCGGGCCATGCTCGGACTAGTCCAGCATCCGGGGCAGCGCCTCGGGCGAGTAATCCGCGGCCTTGGCGTCCGGCGGGTTGTGCTGGAAGGCTGACGAATAGCCAAACGCGGTGGCGTGCAGGCGCTGCACGTCGACCAGTAACACGCCGGTCACCGTCGGGCCAGTGCGGCCGTCAATCCACTTCCAGTCCTTGTAACCGACAAATTCGGTGTGCCAGTGCTCACCCTTGCGGTCGTAGTGATCCTGCCAGTAGAACTTGGGGGCACCCAGCGTGGCGCCAACGAACATGTGGCGGCGGCTCACCAGGTGATTATTCTTCGGCTTACCCTCGAGTTCGTAGACAGCTTGGGTCTCGTAGTTGTCAGGCTGGAAATTCCAGTAGGGCGGCTCATCGAGTTTGATGAACGGGTACCTCGCGTGGCCGGTAGCCTTCTCATCCATAGCCGGCAGGATGGAGTGTTCCACGACCAGCGCCTTGCGCGTGCCTAGCAGCTTCCAGCTGTCGTACCAGGTCGGGTCCAGGTTCAGGCCGAAGGTGTCGTCAAACAGCAGATCGGTGCCCTGCACCGGGTCGGCCCAGGCACCCGACGACAGACGGCGCACACGGCGCAGACTCTTCACGTACGCGTAGACGTCCGGCAGACGGCCATCGGTGTAGTTCACCGTCAACAGGCCCAGCCCACGCGTGTCGTTCGGGTAGACGTTGACCAGCGCTTCGTACTTGGCAATCGTCTGATCCAGCACGTGGGGCTCGCCCAGCCGGCCGGACATCAGGAAGCGCCGGTAGACCCAGCCCTGCTCCTTCTCCAGGCCCTTCTTGCCATCGATGATCAGGAAGGTCAGCGGCTGCAGATTCATTGCATCGCCCAGCCAGCCAAAGCGCAGTACGTTGTAGGTGAGCTTGTACCCGGCGTCCGGGTCCGCTGGATCGAGTTCCGGGAAAGGCACGCCGGTCGTGTAATTCACCAGGTGCTTGCCGGCGTCCAGCGACGCCTCTCCCTTGTGCTTGGCCGTTATCTCCAGTACCCCGGTCGTCACGTTGATCGGCTTGGCATGGGTCAGCTTCATGCTCCAGCCGTACTGGCGAATCATCTTTTCCTGCTCACCGACCAGCAGGCTCTTGACGGTCTGACCCTCCAGCGTCTTGTCAAGCAGGCCGTCGATGGTCTTGGCATCCAGCAGCGTGCCCTCGGCGACTTCCTCGGCAGACACCGCCGCCGCCGTCAGGCCCCCGGCCACAATGCCAGCTGCGAGCAGGCGCGGCAGAAACTTCCTTTGCTTGTACATCCTTGCGTCTCCTCGGTCCAATGATTTTCGAATTGACTCCGATGGGCGGGCAGTCGCCCATCGGAGTGATCGTTGCCGATCGTGGCTCAGGCCGGCACCTCAGAACTGATACGTGATGCGCGCTACCAGCTGGTCACGGTTATGCAGCGTCCCCAAGGTGCGCGTCTTGGTGTCGATGCGGCCAAGGTTGTCCGTTTCCACATGCGTGGGAAGGAATATGTCGGCTTCAAAGTGCACCCGCCAGTGGTCGCCGTACTGCAATTCCAGTGACGGGATCAGGAACGAGTCGAAGCTGCCCAGATCCACGCCCAGGGCGATGCCCGGCGTCACCGTGTCGTACTTGTACGGGAACACGA